>Ga0172379_10000015_pt1 | contig 433204 bp, 440 predicted proteins | sample GrowelOW334metaG_FD_119756 | JGI IMG/M metagenome (GOLD analysis project Ga0172379, IMG submission 119756) | Groundwater microbial communities from an aquifer near a municipal landfill in Southern Ontario, Canada - Groundwater well OW334 metaG | ecosystem: Environmental > Aquatic > Deep...
TAATTTACAATTTCCATATTCCAACTTCTATATTCTGTCTATGGTCATTTCATCAACTCCCGACTAAATAAAAAGTATTTTACTACTGTCAAATAATGTCCCAAGCAAAAGTTTTTTTGGATCATCACATTTGCACCATATTGTTTCTTTAATAATTCAGCAAATTCTTTTCCATGGCTATATGGCACAACTTTGTCAGATTTTGAAAGCGCCACAAATATTTTTTTATTATTTAAGTCATCAATATTGTTTTTCGGCGCGAGATGTCCCCATAATTTCTGTAATTTCTCTAGATCAATACCTTGGCTCTCGTAAATTCTCCTTAATTTTTCCATCCTATTACTGCTCCACAACGATGTCGCCAAACAACTTCCCGGCGCAATTGCATAAAGACTGGAAATATCAGGGTTATCATTTGCCATCAAACACGCGCTTACAATTCCCAAGCTCGGAGCAACAATATCAATCCTTTTAAAATGATATTTCTTTTTAATCTCGGCGATATCTTTTCTAGTGTAATCTTGTACAAAATCATATATTTCTACGGTTTTTTTTGCATTCGTTAAAAGCAAGTGTTTAGGAAAAAAATACGCAAGGCAAGAATATCCTTCTTTTACGAAACGCTTCATCAAAATCCTTGTAACTGAAGTATCGCCATCCCCCCGCGGTGGAAGAATGATTTTAAGTGTTGATGAATTTTTACTGATCTCGAGCTTTTTTCTGATTTTCAGTTCCGATGAATCAGGAAAGTGATAAAACCGATCCCAATTATTAAGGAAAAAAGCAATAATATTATCAAAAACCATAAATCATTAAATGATAAATTTCTACAACTTTTCGATTTCTTTCAAGTCTTTGTCGGGAATATATAAGACCAAAAGCCCGATAATAACACCACCCAAAGCGGTCCAAAGATGACTGCCACCAAAAATCATCTTGTCTAGAGCATCTAACACATACCATATTCCTCTCCAAATTAAAACCAGCCCAATAACAATTGATATATTTTTTGCTAAATATTGTAATGTCACTTTATTTTTTATCATATTTTATTACTTTTCCTTTGCGAATTATTGAGCTCAGAAAAAGTTGTACCATTCCAAAGTTTTAACGAAGGATGGTTATATCCGTCCGTAGCCCTGCCTACTGTATGTAGGCGACAAGCAGACCGAATAGGCGAAGGAGGATTACGATTACAAATTAATCATTTTATCTTTTTTATTTTCTATATTTTATTCAAAAAAATCAGTTTCTTTGTTTTGGAAATCTCTTATTGTGACAACATCGCGATTTCTCTTTCTATATTTTTCCTTGCCTGTTGTTCCAACTCTTTGTTTGCTCTTTCTGTAATATATATTCTCGGCCTTTCTAAAAAACCCTTAAGCACTTTTATCCTTTCTGCCCTGTATTGATCTTCAGACACCCATTCGTATTCTTTGCGAATCTTGGCTGCATATTGATCGTAAATTTCCTCACTTGATCCAAGAATCGCTAAGTCACCATCCATAAAAATTGCTGAATCAGGATTATCTTCAATAACTCGATGCCCTGCTGTTGCCTGAATTAAAGCCACTACATATTCCACTACTTCATCCGGAACGCCAATTTGTTCCAAATAATTTTTAGCAAACAAAGCGCTTTTGTCGTCATTGTCTCTCATACTAGTATCGTGAACAACATCATGAAACCACGCTGCTAATTTAATTCCATTTAATTCTTTGATATCGGCTTCACGCTCTTTTAAAAAAGCTAATAAATTCTCAATATGTTCAAGGTTGTGGTAAGCACGATCTTCAGCTTGATATTCTCCAACAATTTTTTCAAATAATTTTATTGCTTCCGGTCTTTTCAATCCATCAAATATATTACAAAAATCCTCCTGCATAATTTCTAGTTTTGTTCTTTCTTGGTCAGTCAAAGTTTCAGGCGAACGATTCATAAAGTTTTGGTTATTTTATCTATCAACGGCATATTATTTCTTTTTCGAACGGTTCAAATTTAAACACAAAAACACCTTTATAGTGTTCTGTAAATTTTTCAAGGATTTTGTCTATTCCAACCGTAACACCATCCTTTAACGCCTTCTGGATTTCTTCAAAAGAAATTTTTAAACCAGGTAAAATATGTTTTTTTTGCGACTGATCTAATCTTTCCGGATGATATTCAATCGTAGTTACACCAATAGAGGTTACTACTTTAAATCCTTTATAGCCCATAGCAATCAGTTTTGCCACAGCTTCAAGATCTTCATTTTTTGATAACTGGTTCGATACTCTATAAAAATCTTCTTTGTGGCTATTTTCTTCTTTTTTAAGAAGAGGTGTAAAAACAGAATCTGGGTGAATATGATAATGATAAGATAATTCTCCTGGCGGATAAACAAGTTCATCAGGTATTCTGGCAGTATGATTTACTTCGTTTAGATTTTCATCAACTTTAACAGTAAATTCACATGGGTAATAATACCAAGTATTAGTTGCCTCATCAAAAGCCCACACATATTCTCTTTCAGCGGTGACCGCTATCTTTTGTAACATTCGTTCCCCTTCTTCTCGACTTTGTTCAATTTCATAAGGATGCTCCAATTCAAAAAAAGCTTCTGTGTTGTTTCTTTTTGTTTCTAATGATTCACTCATAAAATTTTGGTTATTTTATCCAATCTATTTTCGTTACTGAGGCATTTGGATATGGGGGCAAACCATAAAATGATTTTGCATCTTTGCCTTGTTTGATTGTTTCTAATATTCTACCAACCCCTGCATGGCTTACGACTAAAGTGTTTCCTGATAGTTCAGATAATTCTTTGACACAGGCATAAACTCTATCACGAAAAGTTTGTGGATCCTCTGCATTTTTAGCACTAGCTAAAAGCAGTGGAAAATCTTCGCGCCAAGGAGTGCCGGAAAGACTTCCCATGTCAAATTCATTAATACGATCGTCTTTTATGATTTTAGATAAATTAAATTTTAATTCCTTGGCAATTATTTCAGCTGTTTCAAGAGCTCTTTTTGAAGGAGAAGAAATTATTCTGTCTATATTTATTTCTTCTTCAACAATTTTCTTGCCTGTTTTTTTGGCTTGTTCTCTGCCTTCTTCAGTTAATAATGAATCATCTTTTTGTCCAGCAAAAACACGTTTCACATTTGCCTCACTCAATCCATGTCGTACAAAATAAATCATATAAATTAATATAGATTATTTATTAAATCCCAACTGATCTATCCTTTCTTGAACATGCGGAGCGAAGTTTAGATTATTAGTTTCCTCATCAAAATCAAAGAGATCGTCTAGCGACCTGATTCCTCCACCATGCTCAGTATAACTCCCGGCATCCAATTTAAAATAAATGCAAAGTAATTCAAAGAAATCTTTCACGGGCATTTTTGCTTTATCTGCCATCTTTTCAATCGCTTCTCTCATTTCAAAAATGTTCATTTCTTTTCTTAAGAATTTACCCATTGGATCTCCTAATATTAAAACAAATATAGAGTCTGTAAATTCTTTATCAATTCCCAAAGCGTCAAATAGTTTTTGAATATATTGTCGCGTATATTCGTGTTGAAGATGTTTGCCTCCTTTTTCGATTGCTTCTGGTTTGCCAATGTCATGTAAAGCTAAAACTAATCTAAATTTATTTCTATCAATTCCTGCTGGTAATGGCTTGTTGCCAAAATATTTTTCGAACTGCCTCATTACTGTCAGAGTATGTTGCCCTAAAGTATAGCCTTCCCAAACACCCGTCCCTCGCTCATAAATTCCTGGATATTGTCTTTCTAATAATAAAACTAGCTTTTCAGGATTAAATTCTTCATCCTTGAAAATTTCCTCCAACTCATTTGCATCAAAGCGCAATTCTAATTTATCTTCTTCTGGATTTCTTGAATCTATTTGAATTTCTTTCTCTAATCCACCTTCCATGTTCTAATAATAGTTTTTAAACCTCTCCCACAATCACCACATGGTTTTTACCATAGACTTTGGCGCATTTAGGACAAGTGGTGTACCACATATACCATTTTTTTTTAATTTTTCCTTTAAAAATTAACCTTAGTTTCTATTATTCAAACCTTAATAATTCAATATTCTTTTCCACTTCGCCATATTTAAATATTCCGCCATTAACGCATAAATAAACGCCAGACTCGATATTGTTAAATGAAGATATGCTATATCCAAGATTAAAAGGAGCATCTGATACGGAAAAACCCACAATAGGAATCATTGAGCCCGTTAAAATCATTTTTTTCTTAATTTCACCTTTGCTAAAATGCTCTTCCAAAAACTTGGCAGTATCTTTCATTGTAAATGTTCCGTGGGTTATTAAAATATTATCATGCGGGCTTGTTTCTATTATCTTAATCAATTTTTCCAAATCTTCTGGTTTAATCTCTCTGCTGTCTTTTTCACAAACATTTTCTATGTTATAGGTAAAATGAGGTTTGATGATATTTTTTAAATAACTGTCAATGGTCGAATCCATTTTCATTAATGATTTATTTATATTGTCATAGGCAGGATCGATAAATTCTATCGTCCCGCCCATTTTTATAATGTGAATGTGTGTTTTTGTCATATGTCTATTATTAAGTTTTATTAATTAATTTATTATAAATTATTTAAATTAAAAACTATTTTCTATTTCAATAAATCATCGAGTTCGCATGAAAGCAGAGCTGATTTATTGAGTATAATTTGTTCTTTCGGATTCAAATTTTCAGCCGTCATTCGGATAAATTTAGTAACTATATCATTGCCAAGTATTATTTTGTTTGTTTTCTTGAAATATGCTTCTGTCTTCTTATGAAATAACGTAACGTACTGTTTTACTTTATCACTTATCTGATCCTTTGTATCGCCTTTAATAAACTGCATTATCTTGTCATTTGTTTTTATTGGTAAATCTCCATCACTAAAATCAATCCAGTACTCGCTTATATTATAAATAATTCGTACTGTTCTTTTTTCTTCTGTTTTATAAAAATATACAAAAGAAAAAATGTCAGTATAGAAATCCTGATTTACTCTTATGCTTTCTAGTGTCGTTATCGTATTGATCTCGTACTCATTTAAAAGTTTTAAATAACTTTCTCGCCAATTTTTAATCCAATTTTCTATGTATATTTGATTTAGGAAAAGTGGAGTAAGGTCTTCTTTGAGATTAGTGTCTGTCTGTGGGTTGTTTAATATCTTGATCGTAATTCTATCAAATAATGTTTTAAGATTTTCCATGTCAACATTTTTAGCTATTAAATAATCAAAATCCGGCACAATTTTTTTGTCCATATACCAAAGTAAATCATAAATATCGCGTCCTTTTTCTTCATAAATTACATCACCCATTCCACGAGTACCGCGCAACAAAATGGCAGCTAATTTACTTGCCATAAGTGTCCCCATATTGTAAGTCAAAATAATAAAAGAAAGTTGATCACGATTAATCGGTCTGCGTTCAGTCACTGTTTTATGGGCTACGAAGTGGTTTAGGTCTATTTTTACATGTATTTGGTCTGAGGAATATCCAAGATGTAATTCTCTCCCAATATGGAATTTTAAAAGTAATCCTCTCCCAGTAGTTGTTTTAACCGTAAGAAAATTAGCACTAGCACCGTACGTCTCGACAAAGTAATTCTCAGTTTCTTTTTTTAGTTCTTCTAGGAATTTTTCCGTTATGGCGTGAGAAACCTCAAAATCAAGATCAACGGACATGCGGTCAAGACCATGAATTATACGAAGTGCCGAACCACCATACATAATCCATTTACTATATTCTGGGTGATGATAAATAAAATTAAGAACATAGTACTGTAATATTTCTTTGATTTTATTTATTTTTATATTAGGATTAGTCCCGCTATAATTATTCAGTTCCTCTTTAAGTTTTATTTTTAAATTTTTTAATATGTGTTCGCTCATATGAATTTTTTAATCATTGAATAAAATTTCTCCTCCTCTGTTTTATTCATTTCGTTGATATCTATCCTTAACTCTTCTATTAATGACTTGATTGTTTCTAGCTTAACGCTTCGAAACTGATGTGTTCTGAAATATAATAAATCGAATAATGCCTTAGACGGAGAAGCCACATAAAAATCAAATTTTCCTTTGACCAGAGAAAAGTCTAAAAAAAGATCTTTTTTTATTGACTGATAAGAAAAATTGCCCACCTTTGTCTGATAATCCCTTGTGACTTTAAGAGTGACTGAAGTTGTAGAATGAATTGCTTCGGTAACAAGATTATAATACTGGAGAGCGGTCCAAGAGCTTACGTATGATGGAGTACGAATAATGTTAGCAAGATAAAATGAATATGAAATATCTGTTCTATTTTTTTCAAAAAAATCCATCGATACATATAATCCTTTTTTAAGCTGAATGATTTCTTTGTGCTTTAAAAATCGGCTAATATATGTATCAACCGTAGAATCCTTAAGTTCCAGCTGTTTACTGAGATAGTAAATTGTATTTTTGCTGAAATGGGGAAGGGGTTTTAATTGTTCTAAAAGATTTTTTTTGCCTTTCATAAATATGACACTAGTGTATCATATGTGAAATGTGATGTCAAGTGGATAATTCATCACTTTCTCTAATACGCAACTCAAAAAATCGCATCCTTTTCTTCTGGGCTAATTTGATTTTTTATTCAAAAGTTTCATTAAGACATCAATCGCTTTTTTATATTCCATAAATAGTAATAGATTTATGGTAAAAACAACTTGAAATATTTTTCCGCTGTTGGCGTAAATTCTTCTGGATGTTCTTTAAATTCTTTTTTTAATTCATCTGGCGAAATCCATTTAATTTCTTCAACTTCGTCTTCTTGAATTTTAAATTCGCTTATATTTTTATCAATCATTGCTGTGTACCATTGGGTAAAGTGATGAAATTCATCGTCAGTTTTTGTCTTTGGACCAAGTTCAATTTCAATATTCTTAATTCCTAACTCTTCCTCCGCTTCTTTTATAATATTTTCTTCGTAAGTTTCACCTTCATCAACAGTTCCAGCAACCGCCGGTCCCCATTTCCTTGGATGATGAGATTTTGTATGGTGACGTCTGGCAAGCAAAACTTCGCCATTGGAATTTGTAATCCATGGCGCTGAAACTCTATAAATTTCTTCTTTACCTAGAGTGTCTTTATCTTTATAACCAATAATCTTGTCGTTTTCATCTACAATAATAATTTTTGGTCTCGTTATTTCTTCCATAATTAAATATTTTTAATATTTTATACTCTAATAATAACTTATTCTCACCACATTTTGCAAACAAAAAACCGCCGAACAGATACTCTGCTCAGCGGTCTGAAAAGCAACTTTGCTTCCCTATAAGCTCGAAAACGGTTCCAAGTTTTAGGGAATCACAAGGAATCCACCCTGATCTTGGTTCCCTCGAACTCTAAGAGTGATCTTTTGACCATCTTTACGCGTAAAGACATAGTCTTCTCCGTTACCAAGGTCTTTGTATGCAATCGACTTAAGCCCAAGGAACTCTCCAAGCTTCGTCAATTGCTGACCATGCGATGGACTTGCAGCATTTATAATTTCCATGTTTCACCTCCCTGTCTCTTTTTACTTCCCAAGAACTCCCTCAACCCAAATAATCCTACTACAAGAATATGCAATTGTCAACAAAAAAAATCCCAAATGAAATAATTTTGAAAGTTCGATTGTATTAATATTAAGAATGATTAATTTGTGTCAGTATTAAATCCATGAAAAATAAAAAAATAGCGTTTATTGTCTTTCCTGTTTTAGTAGTCACATTATTGATTGCCGGAACAACATATGCGACCACGATCACGGGAAGAAATAGTATATTTAACACAATCGCGGATGCCATCGCTAATAAATTCAATTTAAATGTTTCCGATGTTCAAACTGTTATCGATGACACAATTGCTGCCGATGATCAAGAAATGGGAAAAAACCGCCCAGCGCGAGTTGACCCGCTTGTTCAAGCCATCAAAGATGGAAAACTAACTCAAGCTCAAGCCGATCTCATTACTGCTAAAAGAGATGAGATGAGAACATCAATAAAAGATTTAAAAAATATGACTCGAGAACAAATGATCGCTGCCATGAAGACACGAACAGATTCTTTGAAGCAATGGGCGACAGATAATGGTATTCCTGAACAATATATTATGCCGTTTAGTGGTCTCGGTCACGGCCGTGGCGAAGGAAGAGGTCCAGGCGGACCAGGATTTAACGGAGACAATTTGCCCCCTCCATCCGATTTACAAGTTCCAAAAAATTAATTTACAGGTCAAACAAAAACCCCAAAATACTGGGGTTTTTGTTTTTTTTAAAATGCGGAGAGGGTGGGATTCCTGCCTGCCGGCAGGCAGGCGAACCCACGGAACCATTGCTGGTTCAACAGTTTTTCCAACCACTTTTCTTTTAGAAAATGTTCGGATCCGCTCATTCATTTCATTGAAGTGAGCGGACAAGAGAATTAAAGCGGAGAGGGTGGGATTCGAACCCACGGAACCATTGCTGGTTCAACAGTTTTCAAGACTGTCACATTCGACCACTCTGTCACCTCTCCGCTTTAACTCCCTTTCCTTAATAATCTGTATTTTTTAATTTACTTTTTAAAATTCTTCTTCCTTGCCCTGTCTTTAATAATTTCTCTTCTGCTCTAGCATCTTTTTCATTATTAAACGCTTCGTAAAATAGAATTTTCCATGGCTTATAGGCTTTTGTAGACTTAACTTTTCCAAGATTATGAGCTATTAATCGTTCTTTTAAATTAGAACTATATCCAATATAACTTTTTTTATCTTTAAACTTTTAAGGAAATAGACGTAATGCATATAAGTTTTTCCGACCACTTTTCTTTTAGAAAATGTTCGGATCCGCTCATTCATTTCATTGAAGTGAGCGGACAAGACTGTCCGATTCGACCCCTGCCTGCCGGCAGGCAGGACTCTGTCACCTCTCCATATTACCTGCTAATTAAAAATTAAAAATTATTCAGTCACCCTTGCTTTTATTCTTTTTACTCCTGCACCGACTGATTCTTGTTTTACAATTTTAAAGCTTTTCAATTCAGATGTCAATTGAATATGCGGTCCTCGACAAATTTCACATGAATAAAAATCGTCTTGCGTTCCATTGGAACTGATTCTATAAACACTCACTCTTTCTGGATATTTCTCTTTAAAAAATCCCAACGCTCCCATTTTTACGGCTTCATCATAAGTCGTTTCAATTCTTTCAACTTTTAAATCTTCTTTTATTTTTTGATTAACAATATTTTCTACTTGTACAATTTCATCATTCGTTAAATTTCGTCCAAAGCTAAAATCAAATCTCAGTCTTTTTTCTGAAATATCCGACCCCATCTGTTTTACCTCTTCTCCTAAAACTTCTCTTAATGCCTTATGAAGCAAATGAGTCGCTGTGTGAAGTTTAATTTCATAATCTGTTGGGTTCTCTCGAAGCCCGCCTTCTTTTTTTTCAATAACTGTTTTTGAAACTGTCTGGTGTTCTTTTTTCGCTTTTTCAAATCCTTCTTGATCCAAAGTAAATCCTCTTTCCATCAAAAGTTCCTTGGTAAGCTCTGGAGGAAAACCAAAACTTTCGTAAAGCTTAAATGCTTCATCTCCCGAAAAGATTTTTCCTTCAATTTTAGCAAGTTTTTTTTCAAGTTCCTTCGTGCCATTTAAAAGCGCTTTTTTAAACGCTACCACTTCTTTTTCAATCACAGCGATAAGACTAGTTTTATCCTTTCCAATTTCTGGCCAAAAATCGCTATAGTTTTTTACAACCTCATCAATCAAATTAATATACCATCCATCTTTAAGATTTAATTTCATCGCTGCCCTAACTGATCTTCGTAAAATTCGTCTTAAAATATAGCCTTCTTTTAAATTTGACGGCGCTAATCCCTCGGCGATTAAAAAGACTGAGCCACGAATATGGTCAACAACCACCCTTTCTAGTTTTTTATTTTCCTCAGTAGCTTCATAATCATTCTTTCTTAAAATCTCTAATAAAGAAGAAAACAAATCAGTTTCAAAAACTGTTTCTTTTTTTTGCATTACCCTTGTTAATCTTTCCAGTCCCATGCCCGTATCAATGCCTTTTTTATCCAATGTTGCTAATCCACCATTTTTGTCTTGGTAGTATTCGTTAAAAACAACATTCCAAATCTCAGAATTATCTAAATAAAGTTCTGTTGTCGGTCCGCACGGACCTTCTTCTCCCGTTGGTCCCCAAAAATTATCTTCTCTGCCTCGCTTGGTAATCTGATTTTCTTCAATACCTAAATTAATCCAAATATCATAAGATTCTTTATCAAAAGGCACTTCCTTGTCGCCCGCAAAAACCGTAACTTTTAAATCTTCTTTTTTTATCTCCAGCTCCTTTGTAAAAAAATCAAAGGCAAATCCAATCGCTTCTTTTTTACAATAAGCTCCGTTAAAACAAAAATTTCCCAACATTTCCAAAAATGTCAGGTGGTCTTTGTCGCCCACTTCATCTATATCAGAAGTACGAAAACATTTTTGAATCGTTGTGATCCTTTCACTGCCCAATTCCTGTTTTGCATCTCTTTTCCCTGAAAAATAATCCTTAAATTGCTGCATGCCTGCGGTCGTCAAAAGCACCGATGGATCAGTTACATCGATAAGCGAAGAAGAGGGCATTTGTTTGTGCCCACTTTCTGCAAAAAAACTTAAGAATTTTTTTCGCAATTCTCCAGATGTCATAAAATTTTATCTTTTTAGGCTATCAATTCGCTGGGTTAATTCTTCAATTTTTCTACTTGCTGCCAAAACATAGTCAGTATTAAAATCCTTAATTCTTCTTTCGGTATTAGTTATTTCCATCTCTAAATTTTTTCTTTGTTGCTCTAAGTCATCTCTTCTTCGTTGCAACGGCATTAATTCGCTATTTTCCATGCGACTTTGCTCATCCCTTCTTCTTGTATATTCTTCTTCTGCTCTTGCTCTGTCTGCTTCTAATTTTCTAATTTCCTCAGCATTCGGGTCTTGTTGTTGATCATCCATGTTTTTATAAAATACATATTAATCCCTTAATTTTATCAGAATTTATCTCTTTTTCAATCTTAAAATTTCTTAATTCATCAATTTTGCATTTTTAATTTTAAACTTTTAACTTTCTATAATTCCGCCCCCTATCATAATTTCTCCTTTATAAAAAACAATACTTTGCCCCGGCGTAATCGCCCTCTGTAGTTCTTTGAAAGTAACTTTAATTTGATTTTTCCCCTTCGTCCGCTGAAGCTTTAGCGAAGGCGGATTGATCATTATCACACATTCCTGATCCGGCTGTCTATATCTAATTTTTGCTTGGCATTTTAATGGAAATTTCGGCTCTTCGCCTGAGATCCAGCTCAAATCTGAAGCAATCAATTCTTCTTCAAACAATGCCTCATTTTTTCTTCCTTTGGCAACAATCAATTCATTTTTTTTAAAATCTTTTCCAATGACAAAATAGGGGATGCCCCCGCCAATTTTTATTCCTCTCCTTTGACCAATGGTATAAGTTTCAAGACCATCATGTTTACCAATCACTTCCTTGTCAGTGGTCAAAATCTTCCCTGGCTTTGATTTAATATATTGTTTCAAAAAATCTTCAACATTGACCTTGCCCATAAAACAAATTCCCTGAGAGTCAGGTTTATCCTTTACAGGCAAATCCCATTTTGCAGCAATTTTTCTTATTTCCGGTTTCGTATAATCGCCCACCGGAAAAAGGCAATGCTTCAGTTGCTTTTGCGTCAATGTCCATAAAAAATAACTCTGATCCTTATTCCCGTCCACCCCTTTTAATAATGAGTATACATTCACTTTTAATTTTTCACTTTTAACTTTTAATTTTCGGCGAAGCCGAATGTAGTGGCCGGCGGCGACAAAGTCCGCTCCCATTTTGAGCGCTTGTTTTAGAAACATCCCAAACTTAATTTCCCGATTGCATTCAATATCAGGATTGGGCGTTATGCCTTTTTTATAGCCATCCAAAAAATAATTAATCACCTTTTCTCGGTATTCTTTTGTAAAATCCCAGCTATAAAAAGGAATTGCTAATTTTGAAGCGACTTGTCTGGCGTCCTCTTCGTCTCTTTCCCACCCACAACCGATTCCGCAGAGACCTTCCGAAGCCGCATCCCAACATTTCATAAAAACACCCACGACTTGATAGCCTTGTTCTTTTAATAAACCAGCCGTTACTGCCGAATCAACGCCACCAGAAAGTCCCACAAAAACTAATTGTTTTTTATCTTTTGACATATTTTAAATTATATTCCATATTATATATTTTTCAATAATCATCGTCGTCTTGAGATAATATGTCATCCTGAGCGTACTTGTGGTGAGCTTGCTTGCCCTGAATTTTGTTGAAGGGTCGAACCAGCGAAGGATCCCAAGCATAGCTGCTACATCTCGAGATTCTCCCTTTTCTCCTTTTTCTCTCTTTTACCCCTTGTGTCCCTTTGTGTTTCTTATAAAACAAAAGCCAGGGTTATCGTACCTGGCTCCGCGGAATCGGGAGGTATTCTTTACTTTCCCTATCCACTAACCTACGCTCGCTGACGACCCAACGAGTAGTTTTTCTCTTAGAAGAGGAAGGCCGGGTTTTTGAGCCGATCGTACACCGCATCACGCACCGTGTTACCATCCGGCTCGATGGGCCTGAATCGCTCAGGCAAGCGTACTGCCGTCAATGCGTTCTTCCGTCTAAAGTCCCCTTATGTAATCCGATACGGTCGTCTCGGGGGAGTCGAGACCATCCTCAAGATTGCGGAACGTGCGCCTTCTTTTCGGACGACCCAGTCTTCCATCATCACTTATCATTATACTCCTTTTTTAAATAATGTCAATAGATAATGATTGATTTTATTGTAATAAAAACAAAAGGGTCAGGATTTACGCACCTGACCCGCAAGCGACAACCTAGTTACCGCTCGCATTTAAATGCGCCCCTAATCCGTAGGAGTACAGTGGTCTACTTCTATTATATCACATTAACAGATATTTATTCCATTATACTCCTTTTTTAAATAATGTCAATAGTTTTAATCTTTCTTGTCGAAATTATTGAGATTTAGAAAGATTTATCCTGAGCGAAGTCGAAGGATTACTCTTTTTAAATTAAAAAGAGAGGATCCGTTCTTGGACCCTCTCGGCGTACTTTTCGTTTAGCCACCAGTTTCCATTCCGTAAGTCGCCGGCAAGCGATCGCGATGGACATAATAGAATTGCAACATTGGGTTTCCTCCAGACGTAGGAGACATAATGATTTGAAGAATGACAATGTTCTGTGACAAAAAATCCCATCTATTGATTTTACTTAAATTAACATCATGAGTAATCTCGTCGGCATTTGAACGAAAAAGAGATTCAAAAAATATATCTATAAATGATTTTCCTTCTATTGATGTGTAGATTATGTCATCAACATATCTTACATCAAGAATGTTTACAACTCTGATAGCCTCTATGTCTTGATACAAAGCACTAGAAGCATTCACTTGATTCGTCGTGTCATTAAGTGTTGACCCAACAATTAATCCGAAAATAAACCAACCAGCCTGAGCTTTTGCCTGTACCACTGCGCCAAAGGTAATGCCCAGCACCAGCGCCAAACAAACTCCGACGACTAACAACCTCTTTTTCATCTGACCCTCCTGTTAGATTTTCTTTGTGAGATTTCCGAACATCAGAAAATCTTACATCTTGAGCGAAGTTCCGACTTATCGGAACGAGTCGAAAGATTAATTTTTTGGAACTACCGCAATCCTATCACATATTACTAAAATGTCAACCGTTTTCGACAAGAAAAACACGCCTATCTCTAGGCATGCTTTTTATTTTGTCCAGATTCTAACTTCTAACTTCTAGATTCTAATTTTAATCTATTGTACTTCCCGTCGGCCAAGCATTAATTTCTGTCCAATTAACCGGCGCAATGCGTGACCAGTCGTAGCCATGGCGATTAAAAGCGCTTGCGCTTGAAATCCAACGCTTCATGCCATTTTCCAGATAGTAAATTTTCCAATCACCATCATATTTAATCAAACGATTTTCTGGATACCAATTTAGTTCTTCTTGTGAAATCGAAACAACATCTTCAAGTTTATTGCCATAAGAATAAAATGTATCCATATTTGGCATTCTTCGCTTCATCCAGCTTTCTGTAATGTAGTAGATATCCGAGGAACTACTCATTCGAACAACTTTCACTCTGCTATAAGTATTCAATTCTGCTTGACTGATGGTTTTAATTTCTCCTGTATTAAATCCGTAATTCGCAAAAATATTGGCCGTTGGAATCCAATGATATTTCCCGTTAATGATTTGGTAAACTTTATCTTGTCCGCTCACTCTCACTAAATTGTAGTCTGATTGTTTATAAACATCTATCCATTGATAATACTCATCATAAAGCCCAGCATTGTCTGTAACTTTTAAACTAACTTTGTATTGTCCCGGATTATTATAGGTATGAGTTGGATTGATGTCGGCTGAAGTTGAACCATCCCCAAAATTCCAGCTCCAATATTTTATATCAGCTCTTCCATCCGGATCGGTTGACGAATCATTAAATAAAATCGCCTCATCCTCTCTTGGCCAAGTTGTGCTAATAAAGAATCTTGCTTTAGGATTGTGACTCCCTTCGTAATAAACCGTTTCATCTCTTACAACCGCCGTTATTTTCTTTGATTCAATAAGATTATTGTTCAAATCCTTTAAAGATAAAGCAATGTCGTATGTGCCTGCTTGAGAGTATTCATAAGAGACAACAGCTGGTCCGCATAAGATATCTGCTCTTTCGGTATTGTTATCACTCCAACGAATTTCAGCCTTGTAATTATCTTCATTTTTACAATCAATTTCATAGTCAATATAAACTTTTTCGCCTAAAACTTTTGAAGATTGTTCGTCAAAACTAAAATTCTTGATTGACGGTTTCCATTCTTTGTCAATCTTCAAAGTTAATTTGAAAATTTTGGTGCGACCGGTGCTATCTTTTAATGTAAGTTTTGGATAATAAGAACCGGTATCTTTATAGCTATGGCTTTGAAGATAAGAACTGCCCGTATAAAGACTGAAATTATAAGTCGAATTTCCATCGCCATAATCCAAAATTGCATTAATTGAACTATCTTGTTTGTCGCCTCCTTGAATTTTAAATTCAATATTCTGGTTTATATAAAAACCATTTTTCGCATCAGCAGAAAAAATATTGATATAAGGATCGTAGCTAATGAAAGCGCCTGCCCAAAAAGGAATTGCAATGAGCGTGATCAAAAAAGAAAAAAGCACGCCAAAGGCTTTTTTTCGATTAAATTTTTTTAAATTAAACACTTTATTTTTCATAATTTTAAAACACATTTACTATTCTTATCCTATCCCTAAAAATTTCTCCTGTCAATAAAAACAAATGAGGGACTTCGTCTCGAAGTCCCTCGTTTTTTCTGCTTCTGTTCCTTGTCAGGAACTACCCATCGTTCTCATTTTTCTTGCCATCTTTCTGGCCATTCTTTTGGCCACCGCAATCTTCGCGCTCCTCCATGCCGTTATACACAACCAGGCAAGTAGAGGAACATAAATGAACTGCACGATGGCTGCCAATGCGACCGTCCTCGGCCAGAACCACCACACATCAGTTGGTACTCTTTTGTCAAAATGATTCACCAAGTACAGAGAACCAATAACCGCTGCCCAAGAAAACAGTTGGTATGCTCCGTACGACAACCGACGAATCTTTCCTGTTCGAGTGATTCCAACGCGCCGAGCTTGCCTCAGAAACTTCCCGAATTTCCGCAATGCCTTCATCCACTCCTCCTTCATTCTTCATTTATATTATACCATAAAGCAAACCAAAATGCAATAGTTTATAGGGTTTTTTTCTGAAAAAATACGATTCAGTAATTAAATCGTATTTTTGGAAAACTAAAAACTATTTTTATTTCCTGCTTTCAGTGACATTGTTATAAACTTCTTTTAGTTCTTTTGACAAATCTTCTTCTGTTCGATAATTCTTTGTCTTAGTGTCAATAAATTTTCTTTTTTTCTTAAGATAAAATCGTAATACCCCAATAGCATCAAAGATTTTTTGATTTGGCTCAAGGGAAACTGTTTGTTTCCCCCAAAGCATCATGTCCAACTCATAAATTATCCGCAATGCAATCGCAATAACGGCAGGAAAGATTAGAATAATAATTTTGTAAAACAAATTGGAAGCATCAAGAAATAGGAGAGATAAGGCAACCACAAAAGACAACGCATAAAGCACAAACCACTCAGATACAAATAATCTTTCTTTCCCCAGTGTTTCTAGTTTTATTGTGCTGCTCACGAACCCCTCATAATTCTCCAAGAGTCTTGATAAATAAATTTCATCTTCAGTTTTTGATTTAGAGTTCTCAAGATTAATACATTTAAAAGATTCTGCAATATCTCTATAGTATTCTAATTCTAAGTCTCCTTCGTCCCATTCAACGACTTCATCTGCAATAGAACTTTTTTCCACTAATCTTGTAAATTCTTTTTTGAATTTTTCATTCATATAGAAATGTTCTGCAAGTTTCACCATATTAAGACCAAAAGATGCTCTATTGCTATGAGTAGTTCTTATTTCCGCATACCTTGACCATAGTTCTGATATAAAAAAACCCGCCAAAACTCCAAATAGAATACTCGCAATAGTCAGAACAACACTAACAATACCTGGATCCGCACTTGGAAAACTTAACTGTACTTTAATTAACCAAAATAAACCTGCGGTTATTAGCGCTAATGCTATGTTTTTCCAATTTTTCATATTAGAAAAAATTTTAACAATTAATATTAGAACATTAAACTAAGAAAATGATAATGAGAATTCCTAAGGCAATTCGATATACAACAAATGGTATCAAGCTTCCTTTTTCGGCAATATAATTTAAAATCTTTATTGCCAAAAATCCTGATACTAGTGCTGCCAAAAAGCCAACCAACAAATTCATCCCGTTAATGGAAATTGACGGATCCTTTATGATTTTTATTCCTTCAAAAAGAGCCGCTGCTGCGATCAATGGCGCTGACATTAGAAAAGAAAATCGGATCGCTGCTTTCTTTGTTAGTCCTGAAAATAATCCTCCGGTAATTGAAAGACCGCTGCGCGATCCGCCCGGAATTACAGAAATTGCTTGAAAAATACCAATAACGAAAGATTTGTTCTTGGTAATATTCTTTGGATTCGATTCATTGTAAATGTTTCTTCGCGACATCAACTCAGCAATTCCCAGAATTAATCCCCAGAAAATCAGATTAATACCTATAATTATCGGCGATCTCCATTGGTTTTCAACAAAATTTCCTAAAAACAGCCCAGCGATTAAGGCTGGGGTTATGCCAATAACAATGAGTAATAAAAGCTTTCTTTCGGAGTTATATTTTTCATCTTTCCAAAATAACAATCCCTTTATAATACTTGCCCAATCTTTTCTAAACAAAAAAAGAACTGCTAAAAGCGTTCCTAAATGAAGCAAAACATCAAACACTAATCCCTGATCTTGCCAATTGAAGAGTTTCGGAAAAATCGCCAAATGAGCTGATGAAGAAATAGGAAGAAATTCTGTCAGCCCCTGAACAAGACCAAGAATAATTGATTGAAGAATATGCATTTTTATTTACAAGCACCTTCTTTGTAACCGAGAGTAACTTCGCCTGAAATACATGCCACACAATTATTAGAAAATGTTTTCCATGCTGGATCACTATTTTCATCCGCAATCCTTGCGCAAACTGGTTGATCAACCTGAGCACAAGTTATCCCCTGATTTTCATCAATCGGACCACAGTTTTCTAAAGTGATATTACCTTCTTCCGGCGTACATTCACCCCTAAAGTATGCCCACTCTTCGCATTCGCCTTTACTAAAAATACACACACCAATTTGACCTTGCTCTGTGTTTTTTATTTCTAATTTTCCTCCTTGTTTCTCGCAATACGCCGAAGCAGGATTGGCAATGCCTAATGGTGCTTCTTTTTTTTCTTGAATAACTTTGACCTGAATTTGTCTTGTTCCATAGTCAATAACATCAGTAACCAAGTTTCCTTCTATTAAAACCATTTTTCCTGAATCTCTGAAACTAATAATTTTATCTTGAATGTCTTTTTTAATGCCAAAAGCCTCTATACCATACTCTTGCCCGTCAGTAGAAACAAAATAATCGTCAAATTGTGATCCATTCGGAGTTGAAATGATTTTTCCTTCAAGATTAATAATGTTTTCTTCTGGTGGCAGAGGAACTTCTTTTTCTGGAGACCTAACAACAGTTCCGTTTAAAACAAAAATTATCGCAATAACTAAAACTAAAACTGGAACGCCTATATAGAGAAATTTGTTTTTAAAAATATTCATGAAGATAAAAATTACAAATCAATTTTTTTTGTTTTTCTGAAAACCAAATACGAATAAACGCCGAGAAAGATAACGCCGCCAATGATAAATACCATCATCATAATAAAAGACATTTCACTCTTAAAAATAGCTGATAAAGCGGTAGCCACACCAATTACTTCAAAAACCCACATCCCCATCTCGTGCGTTTTCTTCCAAACCTCATCAGAACTCAATGTCCATGGCGACTTTATGCCAATAAAGAAGTTTCTTTTTATTTTAGGCATTAAAGCTCCTAAAAAGAAAAACAGCGCTCCCGTGCCAATAATAACAATTTTATCAACCGGTAGTTTTGCGGTACTCATTGCCGCATTCAACATCAATACGTGAAGCGCTGAAAGAAAAAGAACAATCGCAAATTTCATTTGCCAATAAATAGAATAGGATTTTTCAACATTTTTGCGCAATGGATCTAAGAGAACAATAAAACTCAAAAAAAGATATCCTATTAAATAAATAATCGGCATGTAAAAAACGACCATATTTCTCGATGACCAACCGTTGATCTCTCCATTGATTCCCCAGTGTGTCGGAATCTGAGCCGGTAATTGTCCATAAAAGATTATGCCAACCACGACTAATATTAGGAGAAAAAATATGGGAAATATCTCTTTTTTAAAATTAAATAATTTCATAGAAAAAACACACAACTAATTAATTTTCATTATTAGCAGGTTCGCTAATAATATTATCAGATGTAGTACTATTAATATCTATGTTTTCTTCTGTTGTTGGAGTTGTCGTTGATAAATCTTTTTTCGGTAAAGTATCAAGATTTATTGGAGAAAAGTTAATGTTTTCTTCTGCAGCTTCTTCTGTTTTATTTTCAACCTCAATGCTTTCTGCGCTTTCAGTACTCGTGCTGTCCAATAAAGAAGACACTGTTAATATTTCCTCTTTTGGCGTAACAACCCAATAATCAAAAAGGATGTTTTCTTCTGCAGGAGCAATGATTGAAACTTCAAAATATTCACCAATTCTTCGATCAGATATCCACCATACTCCTGGAATCGGAGATTTTATAGTAATAAACACCTTTGCGTTTAATGTCAAGTAGTTTGTGTATATCCTCGATCCTGTTTCTCCCTTCGCAATAACCCCTTCTCCAAAATCACCAACTAGAAAATTTGTTCCTAAATTAGTAACTCCCTCTATCTCAAACTTTTCTTTTTCCTGTGAGATTATTTGATTACTATTTTCTTTCTGAGTTGTTTCTTCCGAATTGTCTATTTTTAAAATTGAAAGAATTTCTTTGGTATTGTCTTCTATTCTTGTAGCTTGAAGCGCAGCACTGGCTAGTCGAGAAGAAATTTCCGTTAAACTTTTTGAAATTATATCTAAAACCTCTCGGAAAAAATTAAGTAAAATTCCCCAAAAACCAGTATTTTTAACATTGGCATTTTCTTCAAAACTTAAAATTTTATCAAAAAGTAAGTTAAGAGTTTCTGGCACTATAATTACTGCCGTAGCATCACTTTCTGTAAGCCTTTGCTGAAGAAATCTTAAGAATGCTTGTTGATTTATGTTCTCTGTGCTTGTTGCGCTTTTTCTAAATTCTTCAATTAATGCTTTTATAAAATCTTCTTGAGAAATTTCCACCGAACCTTTAAGAAAAATGCTTTCAAGAGTAACAATAGGAATACGGGGTGTCATTTCTTGATCCCAAGACGGATTAGGATTATTTCCTCCAACAACAACACCTAGCCAATATTTTTTGTTTATTAAGTCAATATTCAGTTGATTTTTAGTTCCAAGAATTGTTTGAAATTTCCCGTTTTGTACTGGCATCATCTCTTCCCCTGTAAATTCTTCTTGCCATAAAAATTCGTTAGATGTCTTTTGATCATAAAGCAAAAATCTCATATTGTAATTCTCCGATCCGACTGAACTTCCTTCGGCATTTTTAAGTGTACCTGAGAGAAAAATTTTAACATTATCTTCATCAGCTGCAAAAACTGATTTTGATTGAAAACCAAAAAAACATAACGCAAAAAACATTAAGCATAGGACAATCTTAAAATATGTTTTTGCTTTATTCATTGACTAAAAAATATTTTTTTCGTGATACCAAAAATACTCAATACTAGACCCGATATTGCAAAGATAACAAAAGCAACAAAACCTGCGTTTTCTTTTAATCTCCACCATGGAACAAACACGCTCGATATTTTTATTTTTTGATTAATAATCCTGTCTTTAACTTCGAAACTTTCTGTCTTATGACCACCAAAGCCATCTTTTTGAGCTTCAATATAGTAGACACCTTGTGGAACCATAAAACCAAAGGATCCTGAACTGTCTGTATATTGAGGATTCGCTTGATTATATTTATTTGCATCAAATAGAACCCATTTATTTTCTTTTGACTTTACAAAAAGAGATACTTTAACTCCTTCAAGTCGATTTTCCTTATAGCTGAATTGCCATGAAGCTATTCTTTTTGCAAATAAATGTGCGTACGGCTCAACCACTTCTTGATAAACATACCCATATGGATCAATCAAGGCATTACCAACTAAAATCTCTTCGCGCCGTTTATCTTTGTAATATAAAATAATTTTGATTTCATACTGATTTTTCCCCGGAGGTGTTTCTATTTTTGCCTGCCATTTATCATCTAGTAATTGCATAGCGTATAAAGATCTGCCAAAGACAAGAGAGATTCCTTCTACTTGATCTTCTGTGTATCCGTCTTCAATCACAAAACTGAGAGATGTTTTCTCTAAATAGTGAAAAGTTTTTCTTGTTAATCCTTTTATCGCAACACCTGCATCATCATTTAAAATAATTTCATCTCCCGGTTTAATTATTAACTGCTTATTTTCAGTTTCTAAAACAACCGATTCTGCGTTTCTGTTATAAATAATTTCTGTCGCATTATTATCGGGATAAACTATCTCGGGTTTCTGTTCTCCTTTGGCAGGTCCAGCTAAATCCGTTTTATTTTCTGTATATATTATCTCAAAAATCGCAGGAGAAGAGTAGTTTCTTGCGTAATCATAAGTAAAAGCTGAATAATAATAAATCTTGTCGACTCTAATATCAAAATCAAAAAGATTCTCATCCTTCCCTTCAAAAATCATTCCTGACGGAGAGAGTGGGTTTAAAATGAAACTATCTTCACTTCTAAAAACACGAACTCCGTCAACATCTCCTTCTGATGGCAAAAGCCAAGTTAACTTGATATTCTTATTTGAATTTTTTGCTGCAAAATTTACTGGAGAAGACGGTGAAATTCTGTCTAAAATAATACTTTTTTCAATGACCTTACTTAGGCCACCAGCATTATCTTGAAACTGAAAATAGAGCGTTTTTCTGCCATCTGTATTAGACAATTGCCAATCTGTTCGAGGTTCAACATGATTCCATGCTGTTTCAACAAAACCGTTGTTTTCTGAAATTCTTACTCTTTCAAAATCGCTATAATTTCTAAAACTGATTTTAATCTCTCTTTGGCTAGAATATGAGGCGCCATTATTTAAAAGAATTTCCAAATCACCAATATCTAACAATTCTATTTTTGGTAAAATTACCGATCCGCCTTGACTGCCTGCAGTAGAAGGTGTTACGAAGCTATAATTTATTCCGCCATTGTCATAATTGTAAGTTGATGTATTGTTTAGTAAATCAGTACTTCTAATTTGAAAATAATAAACTGTATTTGCGTTCAACCCAGACAAGCTCACTTGATGATTCCTTGTGCCATAAGCTTCCTCTAGTGTATTACTATATGTTGATGTAGTAATTCCATAATTAATATAAGAGCTAATAGTGCTTTCATTTGTCTCCCAATTAATCGTCACTGACGAATAAGCAAGATCGGATTTTTGAATATTTGAAACAATTGGTCCTGCAATATCAGGACCACTAGAAATACTTACTGTCGTTGTCGCATTATTAGCCAATGCATTATTGGGCAATAATTGGTATGTGCAAAAAATAATCAGACTAAGAACTGCTAATAAAAATTTTTTTTTTAGAAAAATCCATGATTTTTATCTTTTCTGTTTTCATTTAATAATCTTTTTCTTTGGTTTGATGGTAACTGATTTCCCTTCAAATTCATTCGCAACTCCACTTATCTCACTTGCTGAATCTTTTGGCAATTTATAATTCTTCTTTTCTTTTAATATAATCTGCTCTTGTAAGTTTTTTTTGAAATACCTTGTAAAAAAGACAAAACTAAGACATAGAAGAATCAATGCTCCTCCTAGGGCACCGATAATAATGTATAAAACAACATTTCCTGAAGAACCAAAAACAGAAGGCTTTCCCGCTTCTGTTTCAAAAGCAATATTTTCTTTTGTCAAAAGCTGGTTTTTTTGGTCAAAAACAGAAACCTCCGCCCAATAGTTATTTAAATCTGGAATCCATGGTACTGTCGCTCTTATGGGTCCTGAATTCTGAGGAGAGATTTTGCCATCAAACTGAGAAACTGTAAATGATCCTAATTGAACTCGGTGGAACTTGTCAAAAATATCAACAATTATATGATCCGGCTGAATATCAACGTTACCACTATTTTCAACAAATAAAACCAAGCTTAGCTTTTCGCCAGCTTTAGCTTTGTCAACTTGAATACCTAAAATTCTAAATTTTTTAATTTCCTGGTCTGTGACACTGATTTTTATATCCGCAAGAGCACCTATCGACACACCAACGCCGACACTTGATTCTGTGCAATTTTCCCCGACACAACTTTGCGAAGCCCCACCTATAAATTTAATTGTTCCAGTATATTCACCGTTAGCAGTGGTATTGGGAATATTTATCCAAACCTTTACTGGAAATTGTTTATTTCCTGCCAGGTAAGTAAATTTCGTTCCTCTTTCAAGCTCTATCCATTTTGCTGTATCTCCTGATATTTCTGCAGAAATTAACAAATCTTCTTTTGGATCGCTCCTTGATAAAACAATAACTTTTTCAATTTTTGTTCCCCTTAAAACACCATCAAGGGTAATGCCTGCGGGGCTAATACCAAAGCCGGCTCTTGCGTAAGAGCCGAAACTTAACACAATAAAAACTGAAGCGAAGATGCTTAAATATTGAAAAGTTTTTCTTTGCATAAAAAATTTAATTAATCCTGCGCTTGATCATCATTTACGGGCGTAAAAGTGTTACTACCAGAGCAAGAACCATCGGCGCCATCCGCAGGCACTCTCAACATCCAATGGATTGCCTGTGTTGAAGTTGATCCTGTACTTGCCACCAAATCATAATCTTTTTCTGCTGGAGATCCGGAAAGAGTATAGGTTCCTGCTGTCCAATCCGTAATCGTTGAAGTGCTATATTTTTGTTGAGCAACAGCGATTGTTCCGGGAGTACAAGTCATATCGGATCCGGAAGCTTGAATATCTAATCTTAGATTGCCAGTATTAGTGATTGTTTGTTCTTGATCGGCAGAATCTGCGCTAAGCGCTAAACTACCATAAGCAATCGGAGTAGTAACATCAATTGCCGACAGAGAAGCAATCTCAATTGTGTCAGAATTTGTGCCACTGGTAGTACTATCGCTAGCTGTTACCAGCATTGTCCAAGTTGTCGATGATGCTGCGGCATTTTCGTCTGTTGCATTACTATAATAATTAACCGCGACCGAACAAGTATAATCAGCGCTTGTATCAGCAGCGTTGTCACAAGTATTACCGGTTTCAACAATCGTACAGCTAGAAGTAGCGTAACAATCATAACCATTAGTCGCGCAACTATTTGTTTTATCAGTTCTGTAAAAATGCTCAATAACCGATGCAATATCTTGACAACTATTACCATCTGTCACCGTAACTGTTGTCGTTGCTAATCCATTCGTTGCTTCTGAAAAAGAAATACTTGCGTCACTGTTATTTATATTAAAAGCGCCTATGGTTGGAGTTGCATTGGCGATAGTTGCAGTAGTGGTTGCATTATCAGCTATAGCACTTTGCTTGTCCATACCAAAACCACCTAGTATTAAATAGAAAACAAAAAAAGAGCTCAGCCAAAAACTGACAGCCAAAAACTTATCTCTAAACATATGTTTGTAAACAAAAAATAATTTTTAATTCAATAATTCAATTATATCACTTTTTAAAAATCAAAAAAAGAATTTCTGTGGATAATTTTTTATAAAAATAATTATTTATCTTAGCGACAACCCTGAGTTTCGGTGTGACTTTTACAAGTACATTGATTAACCGATGTATTACAATATATAGACCACATATCATCAACGTACGACTCAGTATGTCCGCAATCAGCAATTGAATCGATCCACCCATTGGTATAGTAATCACCGCACTGAGTCCAAAGACCAGAAGGACATGAATATAATGGTCCATTTGTGCAAGATCCAATATCTTCAAGTTCTTTATCTATAGATCCATCGCAATTATGGTCCCAACTACCGTTCTCTTGAGAAGTAAGATAGACAGAACTTGGTACGATACTGCAAGCCCCAAAAATACCACTGCCGTTACAAGTATGAGTAGCGCCATTACAACAACCTGTTTGCGTACAGCCAGCAGTTATATTTCCAGAAGTATAAGGATTATTGGTTCCTCCATTCTGGGCAACAGAATAATTGTTTACTGGAACATTAACATTACTATCTGCGGTGTAATTATTACTTGAATCACTATCACAAGTTCCCGAACCATCACATTCTGCATAGCGCTTAGCGTAAGTACACTCATTTGCGTTTGCCCAATAATCATATGAAGCATCGCAGGAATTAGAAGCAGAAGCAGCATCTCCTATTGTCGGAGTAGTCGTCCCACCGCTTACTGTTGCAGTAATCACCTTAGATGAAGTGACGTTAATTGTTGAATCTAGGGCATAATAGGTGGTCGAATTTTCATCGCAAACTCCTGAACCATTACATTCTGCATACCTTTTTGTATAAGTACAGCCGCCAATAGATCCCAAGTAATCATACGAGCTGTCGCAAGAATTGGAAATAGAAGAAGCATCAATTTCACTACCACCAGAACAGACTTTACTGGCAGTAACACTCGCAACTTCGTCATTTACAGCGCAAGCATTACTTGATCCACTACAATTACCAGAATCTCTTAATTTTTGGCAAATTCCATCACAAGTCCAAGAACCTTGAGCGCAGTCATTATGTGGATCCTGCGAAACAACAGAATATGAACAATGCCCAACACCAGCGCTTGAATAAACTCCACAGGTTTGGCAAGTTGTACCACCAGAACAGACACTGTCACAACAAACATTATCAACGCAATTATTAGATGAACATTCTGATCCTAACGTACAAGATGCACCAAGTCCAGATACCACAACTGGAACAAAAGTATTAATCCCTGTACAATCGCCACCAGCTCCAGTTGATGGTCCTTTAAATATCCAATAAACATCGTCAGTAGTAGTAGTTGTTGTCCTTTGTGCTAAATCAATATTTATTGTTGCTGTATTTTCCAAGAGCGCTGTTCCATCTAACCAGCTAAAGCCAGAAATAATTGAATAGTGTTGCTGACTAACATCAATTATTCCCGATGAGCAATTCATATCGATTCCAGAAATATATGTATCAATCCCAGTATTGCCCGTATTGACAAGAGTTGACGTTGCTTGATTTGATGTTTCATCGAGACCAACTATTCCATAAGTTATATTGCCTGAGGAAATATCAAGAGCTGACAAAGAATTGACTTCAATCGTGCTTGTAGCAGAGCTAGAAGCCGTAGTTGAATCTTGAGCAGTTATCTTCGCAACCCAGTTTTCTGCCAAATACGTTCCCATATCTGTTGGATCAGTGTAATACCATAAATCAGTCAAACATGTATATGTCGCATCAGTATCTGATCCCCCGACAGCACACGATCCTCCATTTTGGGTACAGTTTGATGAATAACAATCATTTTCATCATCTGAACAGGCATCATCTTTGCCCGAGCGATAAAATTTAAGAGTAGTCGTTCCTATATCGCCACAGCCGTTTGAATCTGAAACTGTCGCTGTCACCGTTACGGTTGTCGTTGAATTCTCTATCAAATTAACAGTTGATGATCCTGAATTAATCAAAACTGTCGAAACTGTTGGCGCAACATTGGAAATCGTAAAAGTTGATGAAGCACCATTGGTTGATGCGCCTAAATTATGATTATCAAAAACATATGAAAAATAATTATTAGATCCTGCTGCCAAAGGTGCGCTAGTTGTTGCTGATGGATTTGAGGCAACTAAAGTTGTTGTTGCCCATGTACCGCCAGCACCGCAACCAGAAGAAGTCGCATCGCCCAATTTACAAACAAAAAGCTTAACCGTATCCGTTGCGACTAATACATCTGAATCTGAAGTTGTTGCCGTTGCAAAAGTAACTGTTGCTCCCGGACTAACTGGGTCAGGATCGTCTGAAATACTGATAAATGTTGGTCGATGATTAACATTAAAAGGTGAACCATTGTCGCCTATGCCCTGAGAAGAAGTCGAACAAAAAGGTAAGGAGGCATTGTTGTCGCAAGAAAATGCCCACCAGTTGTTTGTTTCAGTGTCGCTTGTGGTAGCTGTATAAGTGCAAGTGCTGCCAACTGTTGAAGATGCCCAATCTGAAGAAACACACCAAAGTGACTCCCCGGCACAAGTTGGCACAGAAGTTGAAGCGGTCGGATTTGATGAAGTCGAGCAGACTAAAAGTTTCCACGCATCACTTTCTCCATCAGTTGATGTTGCAGAGAAAGTAATATTTGAATCAACGTTGGTTGGCGCTGTGCTTGTCGAACCCCCATCAGAAGGACCTTCTGTAAAAGATGGAGGATTTTGATTCTCCTCGCTACTAAAACTTCCCCACGTTGGTTCTACTGGCAACCAATTTCTTAGGAATAACCACTTAAAGGAAACAATATCATAGGTCGCTCCACTTTTATAAACAGTAATATACGGAGCACCAGCACCAACTGGTTGGTTGGTTATATGGGTTACATCTAAAACACCATTTCTATAAAAATCTGTTTGCCCTGATTGTCTATTCATTACCCATCTTGTTTCTGTCCCAGCAGAAAAAGCCCCCTTACTTGTTTCGGTATATAAACTGTTATACCAACTATGAATGAGCAAACTTCCAGAAACTGGTTCCCATTCTGTTCTTCCGTTAGTGGTTGTATCGGTTCCCCATAAAATATATGTTACATATTCATGTCTTGTAATTGTTCCCAGTGCTTCCATTGCACCATATAGCATCGGAGTTTTGCCCACAATATAAGTAGGTGAAGTTACGGCAGATGTAAGCGTAACTGCACTTCCACTATTAGTTGCCCCCCCTGAAACAGTCCATTTATCACTTAATGTCCCGTCAAAATCATCAAAGAAAGGAAATGTATTGGGACCATTACTTGCACTACTAGCCCCAGCATTTCCGTAATACATATAAAAAGTAGTAGTTGTTGTACCAATGGAATTAAACTCTACCCAGAAAAGGGCATTATCAGAATCTGTTTTTGATTCTAACCAATAATCTAACTCTGTATTTCCTGTGTCATCTGTAAATCTAATATCATCAAAATCAGTAGCACAATGAGAATCTGTGTAAACTCTATACTGATAGTAAATTGTAATTCTTACAAAATCTATATAAGCATCAGAGTCTGTTCCATGTGCCTGTGCTACTATGTGAACTCCGAAATTAGGATTATTTACTTCTTCGGGAGTCCATGTTGTTCCCCAATGATCAGAGCTTCCCCCGTATGTAGCTATTGCATCTGAATCTCCCCAATGAGTAGATGTGTCTGCTTTATTATCTCCAACTCTAGTTGTGTTATCCTTGGTGAGTTGAACAACAGCATCTATAACATCTCCATTAGCATGTTTCTTGTCTATTTCAACCTTTATACCTTTAATAACACAACCAACTGGGACGGCATTACCAAGGTTAGTAGTTTTTAACACATAGGAATAATCGTTAGTATCAAAGGAGCTAATGGTAATTGAAGCATAGGTTGCATTATCAGAATAGATATTTGTAGGATTTGTCCAAGTATCATCATCATAAGGTGCTTCTGAGACAGTTGCTCCTAAACCTGCAAATTTGACTGAGGTTATATCAACAGCCGAACCATAGCCAATAGTTACTGGTGACTGATAATTAGCAACAACTCCAGAAGCACGACTAAGGGTGAAAGATTTACGATATGCCCAAGATGAATTGTACCAACTGGGATCCAGCTCGAATGACCCGTGGGCAAAAATAAGAACAGTTACTTTAGTTTTTATTACTGATACACCATTATTGTCTTTATAAACAGAAACTTCTGTATTGAGATTATAAATATCTGACCAATTATACTCAGAGAAACTATACGACTCATTAATAGAACCAAATTTAATAGAAGAACAATTTATATTATCTTTACTAAAAATTAAGGGGTTATTAGTTATGATGTATTTATTTCCATCGCAGGATATCTCGTCAGCTTGAATAGCAGCAGCTTGAATATAAACCATTTCTCTATCTTCATTGCTTTTATTATATAAAGTAGTTTTTTGTTTTACTCCCCCGTCATCTTTTTTTTGATAAAAACTTACGATTTTTAAAGCAGAAAGATCTATTGTGTTCTCTATACTATGAGTTCTGTTGATTTTCTTGACTACTTTTAAATCTTCAAAACTATGATTTTTTTTAGCTAAGGATTCTTCAATTTCCTTCTGAGTGGGTAATTTCAATTCTGGACCTAAAAGAAAAGAAAAAAAACCCTTTCTCTGATTTTTTTCTGTGAGAGCGGTAGTTATTTCGACCTCATTTAGAATCGGCTTGTTTGATCGTATCTCTAAATTAACATTTTTAAAAGCGCCTGATAAAAACGGATACTCCATTAAAAATTCATTTTCCGAAATATCTGAAATTGAATATTCTTCTGTTACTGTTACTATCTTTGCTTTTGGATTCTCGATAGACCAATTCGGACTCTTTATAGACTCCTGAGCGCTTGCAATTAAACTAAGTCCAATAATAATAGCGACAAGAGAGAAAGCTGTAATAAATTTGTGAAAAGATGATTGCATAATTCAACAATCAGTAGCTGATTACTATTTACTATTTTATAGTAACCAAAAAATACAGAAAATTTCTTTCTAGTTTCAGATTAACATAAAAAAAATCCCCTTTGAAGTGGATAAAAATTTACGGAGGACGGACCTCCGTAAAAGTTATTCTAATTCCGTATCTATAAATCCTTTTGTTTTTTTAGCCCTAATCCAATTGCTAATCATCTCTTTACACATCTCAATTCCATCAATCAATTCAAGTAGAAAATCTCTTTTCGTTACTGATGGAAAGTTTTTCTTGCCAATATAATCCAAATAGCTTGACCACTTGTATTTCTCAAGAAATTCGATAGATTTCCCTATGTTAATTATCTCTCCTGTTTTCCATTTATCATTAATCAAAGAAAGAGGATTTGTGTGAATGTATGTAAAAATAACTTTCAGCTGTGTATCATCTTTGATGTGAAGTGCTTGAAACCTTCCTTGAAAAAGATAACCGTTTCTCTTGTTTTTTCTATTGAAATAACCCGCATAGCCAGTTCCAAGTTTCCTCATAAATTTAGAAATTCCATCATTTTTGATTTGTTTTAAGAGCAAGTGAATATGATTTGGCATAAAACAAAATGCCAAAACTTCAACTAATAAAAACTCATCTCGATTTACGGAGGACGGACCTCCGTAAGCTTTAATAATCTTTCGTTGTTCTCTTTGTTGCCTAATTTCTATTGGTTTAGTTGTATTGAATTCATAAAGCGAAAAAATGGCACGAAAATAATCAGACTCATCTTTAAAAATTAAAGAATCTCCGACACCTCTAATGATTACATGATAAATTTCATTGTTAGATAATATTAATTTTTTAGCAGGCATGTTTTGTTAGTTTATGAATTTACGGAGGTCCGTCCTCCGTAAGATTTATTTTATCAAAATTATGCATAAAACAAAACCCGCCCTAAAGAGCGGGTTTCTTTCCCTGATATTTTAAAATTGCTTGGCCAAGCGTTCTAGTTAGCGAGTAACTGAAAGAGTTTGCTCTAATTCAGCTGACGGAGCAGAAATAGTTACGCGATTTTCTGCTGTCAAGAGAATTGTGTATCCTGAAGCATAATTAGTGCAATCAGTATACGATCCTGTTGATGGATCAAAAGGCATTTCAGCAACATAGGTTGGAACAATACATGAACAGATATCGTAGGTACTTGTACCTGTGCTAGCCATTGGAGTTGCTGTTGATGGAATTGTGCCAGCTGCGCAAGTAAAACTGCCATTTTCTGCTATATTTTGCGTAACAGCGTTCAAGATAGTATTGACATTGGCGCTTCGTGTTGCATTTCTCGCTTGAGCTAATTGTCTGGCAGGATTAACAGCAACAATAACAATCGCCGCTAAAATGGCAATGATACCGATAACGATAAGAAGTTCAATGAGCGTAAAGCCCCTCATTTGGCTATCTCCTTTTCTCATATTAATTTACAGGGTTGGGTACGGAAAACTTTAAGACGATATAATTAAACTTATTAATATATATCAGGGAGTGTCTTAAGATTATCCTTATCCTCCTGAAACAAAACTAATAAAAACTAAAACAAATTAAAGACTATAAGCTAGCTATACTAGCCATTAAAATCAGATAAATTAATACCTGCGTCCTGAGGATTTGTTTCTAATCCTCTTAAGGCAAGTCCAATGACGGTTGCAAACAAAATCGGTGCCTCCTTGTTGAATATTTTATCACTTTCAGGATTAATAGCAATTCCGACTTTTCCCCAGGGGTTAACTTTCCTCACTATCTTTCCAACTTTTTCCGATAAACATTTGTCAATATCGGCTATTAAGCTCGAGCCACCGCAAATAATAATTTCATCAATAGTTTTTCCTGAATTTTTTTCATAATAATCAATCTGAGATTTTACATCTCCTATTACTGGTGGACAAAAAGATTGAAGAATATCTCTAACTTCGTTTTCTTTCGCTTCATTATTAAGCCCCATAGATATTTTAAGCCTGTCGGCTTCTTCAAAACTGAGTTTAAGATTTTGAGCGACAATTTTAGTGATTTTATTTCCTCCAAAGTCAACAATCGCGTTAGAGACAACTTCCCCCTGATAAGCAATGCTTAATTTTGTAGTTCTCGATCCTATGTCGAAAATCATAATACTTTTTGTCTTCTCTTTTTCTTCAATTAATGCCCGCGCCAAACTCGCAGATTCAAACTCAAAAACCAATGGTTCTATTCCGGCAAATTCAAGCATTTTTTTATAACTATCTATTGTCCCTTTTGGTGACGCAACATAAAGATATTCTTTTTCGTTCGTTTTTTTATCATAACCGATTTCTCTGAAATCGAAATAAAGAGTCTCTTGTTCAAGCGGTATTGATTGCGAAGCAAGATCGCGAATCGCCTTTTCTAATTCTTTACCAATAACACCGGCGCTAATTTTATAAATATCAATAAAGGTTCGCGAATCAGGTATCGCCAAAAGAATCTTTTTACTCTGGATTGGTTGCGGAACTGTTTCTTGGAGTGTCTGAGAAATAATTTCAGCAAGTTTCTCGGGTTGTAAAATATTGCCATTTTCGACAATTCCATCTTCAATTGTTCCATAGCCAAGCCCTTCAATCTCTAAAGATTTATCCTTTCTTCTTTTGAGCGACAAAACTTTAATTGACCTATCAGAAATATCAAGTCCTACGCTTGAGTTTTGCTTATTAAAAAATTTTAGAAAATCAAATTTCATCTTGTCCTAATTATACAACAAAAACCCAATAATTAAAGATAACTTCAAAAGTCTGCTACTTCTTTCCAGCTTTCTATTATGATTTGAGGCGTTGTCGTAGATATAATGACCACGCTGCGACGCGTATGGTCCGCCACGGATCCATAAACTTTGATTGTTTTTTTGCCATCGCTGCCCGTTTCAACTGGTAAAATTCCACAAATCCCTTGATCAAAATTCAATATTTCATTTCCTGAATAACTAACGCTTTCCCAAAGTTTTTCTAGAGCATCTTCAGCGCAAGCATTCGCTAGAAAATAACTTTTCTCTGAATTCTTTAATTGTATAGAAATCTTACTTCCCGTCCCCACTCCCATGCTTATCGTTATGAGTGCAACAACAATGGCCGCTCCTAACAAGATAACACCAACTAACGCTATGTATCCTTTTTGGTTATATGAGAAATTTTTCATCTTAAAGATACTGTTGGACTAAAAGAAGTTTCAATATCATTTCTTAGGGAAAAAAGGGTCAAGTTAATCCTAATCCCAATTCCAATGCTATTATTGACAATTTTTTCAAATTGAAGAGAAGAAACGCCAACGTTTCCACTATTGAGCTTAATCCCCGAACCAATGCCTTGAGCAATATAAAAAGACTCGCCAGTAGCATAAAATCTTGTTGGATTAACGATCGTTTCCTTCATTTGTAACGAAAGCTCTTGAGAAACCGTCTGCGGTAAAATAATACCCTGAGCATCTCTGACTGATTGGGTCATTTTATTGATAATAATATTGGCATTCTCAAGGATTTCCTCTTGCGCTAAGATTTTTTGTTTGCTTGAAAAAAAATCAAAACCAAGTCTAGTAATGACTAATAAAAGAATACTGCTCATGGCAATGTAAACTATTGCTTCAATAAGAGTAAAGCCACCATTTTTTTTAGAAAGATTAAATAGCATCTCCTATTGGTTAGTTAATAATTAAAGTTCCCTCGTCTAGTTTATTTTTTGTTTCATAATCTTCGCAGTAATATTTCAAACTTGCTTTCTTGCTAGGCGCCCTAAATGAAATCCCCATGCTTTGATTGGCTTGAATAGTTTCGGCTACGCCTATGCCTTCTATATAAAAAGAATAACTCTTGTCTTGACTTGAAACAGAAAGTATAACCGGATCGTTGATTTTCACATTAATTTGAGTCGGCGTAATTTCTCCGCCCTGAATGCTAATTTTTATAATTTCATCTTCGCTTGGTGGCAATGCTGGCTCGTCAGGTGCTTTAATGGCTGCTCCCATAATCGGTTCTCCTCCGCCGTAAAGAGACTGGTCTTGTTCTGGTGGCACAAGATTATTGGTTTTTTCTTCATTATTTACTTCTCCTTGAAGATTCGGTTCGGAAAATTGAGCAACAATTTCCCCTGGAACTTTTCCTTTTTTATAATCTGGAATAGCCACTTCTGTTTTTGACTTATCTTCTTTTGAAGTTTTTTGAGAAAAAAGAAAACATCCCAACGAAATTCCACCGACAATAACTAAACCAACCACAATCCACATGACTTTGTATATATTAATTTTCATATTTGAATTATTTTCCTTCCTGCCGACAGGTAGGTCGTTTTACGTTTTACGTTTTACATTTTACGTTTCCTCTTATGGTGTTTGAACAATCGCCAATCCGCCAGCTATATTTTCTACCGCCATATAGGTATAGCTATTTTTATAAAAAACCCCATTTCCTTCACCTCCTATATCGAAATTATCGATAAAAACAGGATGATTAATCGATGATGTATTCATTCTAACTAAGCCGCTTTCTGTATTTTTGCATGCTAAATAAACCTTGCGATTATCATAATAAGCATTATTGCAACCGGAACTAACATTAACGACAGAAAGCCGATCGATCGAAGATCCGTAAAGAGAATAAGTCTCAAAACCTCCTGAAGCAATATCAACGGCCACATAAGCATAAGCATAATCTCCCTCGTCGCTAACATCGAAACCGCGACCAGAATTAATGGCTAAATATATCCAACCATTAACAACCTTAACATCATAAATATATAGCCCCTTATTGTAGGATCGGTAATATTGTGGAGTGGCAGGATTTGAAACATTGTACATAACTAACCCTTCGTTAGTTTTAAGTTGTCCGATATAAGCATAACCATTAAAGACAAAAATTGAAGTTGGTTTGGCTGATAAGTTTACCGAAGCAACTTGGTTTGGACTAGAAGGATTAGAAATATTAAGAATTACCATTTTGTTTGTCGAAAGGACCACATAGGCATAATTTCCAACCACAAAAACATCTTCTCCAAAGCCATTTAAGTCTTTAGTGGAAACGATTGACGGATTTGAAGGATTAGTCGTATTAACAATCATTAAACTCATGTGCTGATCATTAACAGCTAGATAGGTATAATTTCCCGATACATAAATATCATTGGCGCTATCTCCTAGGTCAATAATCCCACTTTCTTCTTCGCGAACTCTTTGCCAGTTGGTAAAATATGTTTTGAATTCCACTTGTTTTTCTTGACCAAAAGCATTAAACCACCTTATTGAACTTCTAACCTCTCTTTTGTTTTCGTTAATGCTGGCAACAGTAATTGTTCTTCGATATTTGTTTTCCAAAACATCGCTTGTTCCATTAAACACCCACGTACTGCCTGATTTTTGAAGACCGTGGTCTCCTTGGATTAGTGCTTGCCAGTTACCATCACGAATCACTCTCGTTGCTTCCAGTCCTTCTTGCGCATAAAGATTCGCTTTATATAACGTTAAATTAACTCTTCCTACATCCTCGCCCGAAAATAAAAGCATTCCGCTTGAAGATAAAAACAAAACAAAAACCGCGGAAGCAATAATAAGTTCAATAATAGAAAATCCTTTTTCTTTAAAATTCATAATTTCACGGATTACCTAAGGATGCGCTAAGTTCCAAAGATATAGTCCCTTGACTGTTAATTGTAATTACATTTATTCGAGCACCGCTTGAAAGACGAATCTCGCCAGACTGATTCGGCAGTCCTGTTAATTTATAAAAGACAATTTCAGATAATCCACTAACTTCTATACCGTTGGGGATCGCGAATTCTTGATCGTAAGCAACACTTCTACTTGCATAGCTATTTCCTTTAAAAGAAATGAAAGCATCGCCATTGATAAAAACCCCGTAATTACTATCAAGATTTTGACTAGCCGCATATGCTTGAGATAGACGCAAAGTTTCTAAGAGATCGCGTGAAATTCCATCAAGCCGCTCTACTTTAAAAAAACGCAGTCCATACGGAACTGCAAAACTTAATAAAACAAAAAAAAGCGCAATGACCAAAGAAATTTCCACTAAAGTAAATCCCTTTTTCATAAAAATTGGGTTCATTGCTTTATTAACCAGCCTGGATACTGCTGGTAAATTGATAAATTGGCATCAAGATAGAAATAGCAACTACTCCAACGACCAAACCGACAATAATAAGCAGCATCGGCTCTAAAATATCCGCCAAATTCTTGGTTGCCATATCAACATCCTTTTCATAAAAATCAGCCACATAAAATAATGTTTCCTCAAGAGTTCCTGATTTTTCTCCAATTTCAATCATTTTTGACACCATACCAGGAATCAAGCGCGGTGATTTTTTAAGAAACGAACTTAAGTTTTCTCCTTTTCTTAATTTTCCCGAGGCCTGTTCTAGGGTTTCTCGATAAGCTAAATTACCTAAAGTTGCCGCGCTAATCTCAAGAGCTTCAACAATTGTCACGCCGCTTTTGAGAAGCGTTGCAAGCGTTCTTGTAAAATAGGCAACATTTAATTTTTTAACCAATGACCCAAAAACTGGCGCCTCTACAAGAAGTCGGTGAAAGAATAATTTTACTTTTTTAACTTTCAGAACAAACCTAAAAAGAATTATAAAGACAATAAATCCGACAATATAAAAAACGCCCCATTTTTCTAAGTGTCCGATAGTGCCTAAAACAATTCTCGTAACAAGCGGTAGTTTTACGTCAAGACTTTTAAAGAAACCGATTAATTTCGGCATAATGAAAACTGCCAAACCGAAACCCATTGCAAAAGTCGCGCCTAAAACAAGGAGCGGATACATCATCGCGCTTTTAACCTTTTTCTTTAAATTGTAATTATCCTCAAGTTGTTTTGATAAATGTTTCAGACTTTCTTCCAAAGTTCCTGACTCTTCGCCAATTTTTATCATGCTAATAAAAAGGTTGCCAAAATCTTTCTCGTATTTACCAAGCGCTCCGGCAATCGTGCTGCCTTTTTTTATGTCTTCGACAAGTTCATTTAAAATCTTTTTAAAAGCTTTTGTCGTCGCCTGATCCGCCAATTCACTAACACTTTGCGCCAAAGAAACGCCCGAAGTAAGCATCAACGACAAATGCTTCGCAAACAAAACCTTTTCAATTGTCTTTACCTTATTAAACATACTTAAATTTTTAACCTTGCACTTTAAATTAAAAGATCTCTACTTCGGAAATATTCCACGGTCGTAAATTGGTGATTTTTTTGAATCTGTTCCGTCAAAATTTGAATTTGCCGGATTCGTGCCACAATCTGGACTTTGATTCCATGTCCAAGTTATGGTCTTTATGTTTTGGGAATTATCATCCATATCTTGATTCAATATATCGCTATCTTTATTCTCAAGTTTGGTGCCAATATGATAATATATGTTTTGCTTTCCTTTAATAAGACTTGTGTCTGCTCCAACTGCATAACAATAAGGGTTGCTAGTTTTAGGATCTTTTGGAAAAGCGCTCATGTTAAGAAATCCTTCAGTAGCAAGAGCTGCAAGACCCGAGGTTGATGCTTCTGGGTATTGGAGATGAGCAGCGTAATATAACTCAAGCGCTAATTCAACTTGACGAACATCAGAAACACGCCGAGCATCACAAGATCCCGAACGACAACCATGACGTAAAGACATTCTGGAATGTACCAAGCAAAGTATTCCAACAAATACTAAGATTTCTATTATAAGGACCATTAACGGCACATTTATTTTTATTTTTTTCATATGTTACCGCATCAATCATCTAATATACCTCCCCATTCTACCACCGTAAAACCATTTCTCGCCGGAGTAGTGATGGCGGGTTCTTTTATTTTAATTATTTCTTTTAATGGTTTTAGATAAAAATTCAGCCTAATCAAAGTATCCGGTTTTGGCTCAACAACTAAATTCATATTTTTCTCTAAATAAGAATTCTCAAGCAGCCTAATCTCGTAATAATTACTCTGTGGCAACTCTTTTAACCAATATTCTTTAAACTGATTTTTTTCTTTTTGGTTTAATCCTAAATTAATTAAATTGACATCAAGCCACCCTTCAAGATCATTAAATTCTACAATCCAACCCGTAGGCGGCAGATCTAGTCTCCTTAATTTTGCTTCATAAGATAAATAGTCATATTGATTATCAATTAATCCTTGCTTAGTTGCGAAAACTTTCCAACCATTGTTATATTTTGGAAAATCATTAATCAACTTACCGTTAATATTTAATTTAACGCTGATTATTGAATCTTGTTCTGGGTATAAATAAACTGCAGGTTTTCTTGCGCTTGTCAAACTAGTCATAACAACTAAACACATAATGAATAAGATAAAAATAATAATTCCTGCGACGACGTAAGGAGATCGGCTAGTTTTTCTGTGATAATACTGGTCCAAAAATTTTTCTTCTCTTGTTTTTTTCTCGTTTTTATTTTTATTATTTTTTTTCATTATTTAAAAATTGAAAATTAAATCATTAAAACACTCATTAAAAATTAAGAATTGATAATTGAAAATTATATTTATTAAAGCCCGACTTCAATATTTTTTTATTTTTTATCTTTTATATTTTATTTTTATTGAATCACTCTCATCACTTCCTGAACTGTCGTCACGCCTTCAATAACTTTTAAAACACCATCTTCAATCATCCTCGTCATGCCATTTTTAATCGCCTGTTTTTCTATAACATCGGCATTGGCTCGTTGCATAATTAAATTGCGAATAGTTTCCTCTATTTCTAGAACTTCAAAAATTCCCTGACGACCTTGGTATCCTGTAAAACCGCATTCCTTACAACCTTTGCCTCGATAAAATCTCAATTCTTTTATCTCTTTTTTTTCTTTAGTTAAACAATCGATTAATTCTTCGGGTAGTGTTTTTCTGAGTGAATCTAAGCTAATAGTATAGCTTTCACGACAGCTGATACAGATTTTTCTGACAAGTCGTTGGGCAACAACCACATTAATAGATGATGCCACCAAAAACGGCTGCACTCCCATATCGCTTAAACGAGGAAAGGCCGTTGCTGCATTATTAGTGTGAAGTGTTGAAAGCACCAAATGTCCCGTCATAGCGGAATTAACGGCAATACTAGCAGTTTCTTCATCTCTAATTTCTCCCACCATAATAATATCCGGATCTTGCCTAACAATAGACCTAAGCCCAGTTGCAAAAGTTAGATTGGTTTTTGAATTAACCTGAATCTGATTGATACGATCAATAGCATACTCTACTGGATCTTCAATTGTTGAAATATTAACTTCGGGCGTATTGACTGTTTGAAGAATTGCGTAAAGTGTTGTCGTTTTTCCTGAACCTGTCGGACCTGAGGCAAGAATCATACCATAAGAACGCCCTGTCACTTTTCTCATAACTTCCAAGTCTCGTGGATTCAAGCCAAGATCTTCAATGTCTAGAGCGCGAGATTTTCCTGCAAGAATACGCATAACAACTTTTTCTCCTTCAACGATCGGAACAACCGACACTCTAATATCAAAATATTCTTCTTCAAATTTTTTGCGGAATTTGCCATCTTGCGCCGCTAAATGTTCGTCCGTTCTCATGCGCGCTAAAACTTTGATTCTCATAATAATCGGTTCTTTGAACTCAACCGGCAAATAAATAACATCATGTAAAATACTGTCGATGCGATAGCGAACAACAACTTTATTTTCTCGCGGTTCAATATGGATATCAGAAGCCCTATTTTCGTAAGCATAATCAACAATACTATCAACAATACGAATGATCGGCGCATCTTCCGGTTTTATTCCTTTTGTTGCTTTGGCTAATTGTCCTTTAATTAATTTTTCAAAATGTTCTCTAAAGCCTGCTCGATAGCGCGCAAGAGCTCCATTTATATCTCTTGTTGTTGCATAATAAGGAATAATTTTATTACTTGTCTTTTTTTCAAGCCACTCAATCATTTCAAGATTTTTCGGATCTGCCATCGCCACCCTCAAACCTTCTTTGTCTTGTTGAAAAGCAATAATTTTCTGAGTTTTAGCGACCAGTTGAGGAATAATTTTTAAAACCTCATCGGCAATAACAATTTTCCTTAAACTAATAAAAAGAACACCTAAGTCTTCAGCAATTAGGTGTCCCAGTTGTTCTTCTGTTATAAAATCTTTTTCAGTTAAAACTTTTGTAATAGTTGTTTTTGTTTCATCGGCTAATTTCTTTGCTGACAAAAACTGCTCTCTGGTTAAAATTCCAGAATCAACCAAAAGTTCTTTAAGTTTAACCTCCCCGATATCCATTTTATAGATTAATTTATACCCAAAATTTTCCTCACTTTTTCTGCTACTTGTTTAACGGTAAAATCCGTTTTAATCAAATAACCTTCAGCGCCCATCTCCATGCCACGCTTAATGTCGGAATCCTGTCCCAGGTTTGATAAAATAACCACAGGAATTCTCTTGATTGCGTTATCTTCCTTTAGTTTCTCAAGACAGGTAAATCCATCCATTTTTGGCATGATCAAATCCAATAAAATAAGGTCAGGCTTTATCTCTCCTGCTTTTTGAAGCCCTTCTTCGCCATTCCCTGCCGTTGTTACATCAAAACCTTCTTTGGTGAGACCGGACTCATACATTTTGACCAAAAACTCATCATCCTCAACAACCAAAAGATGAATTTTTTTATCTTCCATAGTATAGGATTTTAAACACAAATCGAAAACTGCCCCCAATGAGGTTCTTTATCTAATTAGATTATACCAGAAAACAAAAATCTTTGCTTGGGGATAAAGTAAAGAGCCAGAAGTTAGAAGTTAGAAGTTAGAAGTTAGAATTAAGAATAGTCATTCTGACCCTGTACAGTAATGGTGCAGGGGAAGAATCTTGTGTTTAATGCTCGTATTGTGTATTTCGTACAACAAAAAAAGGCGAGTTGTGATGCTCGCCTCTGTGATACGCTTCATTTTGCGTGTCTCCGTAAGTTGGAAAAGGTTATTATACCCAAACTTATGTTAGTTGTTAACTTGCCAAAAGTAATAATCCATAAAACACCATTAAAAATATCAGCTAATCCCAACGCCATCATTTCAAGCATAGATGGTCCTCGCGTTCTACGAACAACTCCTCGCAAATATAGATTGATTTCCTTTCTCGTCGGATGGGGATTGATTTCTTTATAAAGACATAACGGAATAGCCAACAAGCTGAATCCGCCATGAAAGATGCCCAATGAAATAATGATAATCAAACCATCTAATACTTCTGCTAATCCTCGCAAAATGCCCTGCCACCAGGAAACAGTTGTTCTTTTGAAAATTTTCATAACCTCCTCCTTGTTTTTTTAAGAACTGTTCTAAGTTTATCACAATAATTCATTTTGTCAACAAAAAAAGTCCCGGATTTTTTACCGAGACTCTATGCTTTACGAAAGTATTTTATCAAACTTGCGATTCTTAGGACAATCGCTAAACAAAGTGCGCCATTTGCAACATAACTGAATAAATGCCAATACGGTTGCCATTTAGCCGCAAGACAAACTATGCAAACCGTAGCAACTAAAAAACAAAAGAGGGCTCACTTTTATGAGCCCTCGTATCCGAGGTCGAACCTCGGACATAGCTACTTCTTCTACCTCACGCTACTCTCATGGTACTCATGAGTTGATCGTTGAGATCCGTCCAGTCCATCGTATGAAAACCGGTACGGGAACCCCAACCCTCACCGTTCCGCTTTTCTCCTTCTCGACAGACTTCTGTTTTCCACGCCTGGTAACGACACAGAGCGCGAACAACCAGCCGACGAAGTTTTGGTTCGCAGAGACAAACGACACCCTTCTCGTCAACCGCCATTGTTGCGATCGTGTAAAGAAACCGAACTTGCGACTGAAGTCCATTGGTGAGTTGAACAGAATCCCAATCTTGTGTATCAACTAGGATCTTGCCGACCCCAGTCGTAGGACGCTCCTCGGAACCATCGTCAACAGCAGGATAGTGATCACAGCTATCGATGATGGATGCCGCCGCTTGAGCAGCTAGCGCATCCAAAAGGATCGCATCGCACCCAAGAAGAACACTGTTTCCTCTTGCGCCCACATAGTACTCAACTCTACTGTCCGACATCGAGACCTCCTTCCTTCGATTTTTCCTTCTTCTACTCCATTATAGCATATTACATATCAAAAGTCAACCTTTTTAGTTGATTTTATAAAACTTAAACAAATAAATCGGAGACTCGGCCTCCGATTTATTAAAACCAGTCTGTGTTTTAAAGAAATATGTGGGAGGCTCAGCCTCCCACATATTTCGTTTAGTTGAGAATTGTCTATTGTATTTGGAATATTTTGGAAGTCTCACTTCCAAAATATTTTGATAAAAAAAGAGAGGATAACTACGCTGAGTTACCCCCTCACTATTTGTTTCAGTTGATACTATTGCCAACATCTACTGAGACGACGGCAACCCTTGCAACGGACTGGAGAGTTGACTAACAACTGTCTGCAAGTCGGACACCGATACGCTTCGATGGGACGAAGATGTTTACAGGCATCAGGATTCCACAAGTCTTGCGAGAGTTCCCGGCCCCCCGTATGCTCATCAAGTTTAGTCAAGATGTCTTTGAGAGCTCTGACGATGTTGGGATGAAAACTCTCAAACCTGGCAGAGTCCTGCCAAGTTTGATAATCTCGAGTTACTTGAGGAATAAAGAGTTCAATCCTTCTTACTCGCCCTCCTCTACCAAAACACATTTCCAGTTTGAAAACTGGACCAATAATCCGACCAAGCCTCACCTCTTGCTCATTTGCCGATGACTTCATCTCCGTAACTTTCTGGGCAATCAGCATCAGATAATCCTGAAAAGCATGAAAGGGCAAATCCATATCTCTGCCAAACAACCTTCTCACCGCTTCTTTCAAAGCGTCGATGTGGTTGTTAAGACAATTACTCACGGACACAAATGAATCTGTGTGCCACCCTGCCCTAATCTTAACTGTTGCGGTCTCTATACTCTTTCTTCCTCCAACTCCATTCCAGATACTAATCGTGAAGCCATCTCCGCCCTGAAAATACTGAGCGATTCCCCTCAAAAAGACGACAATGTTGCTCCAGTTTACCATCTATTCCTCCTTCGCGAGTTTATGATTGCTTGTTTTATGATCGAAATAGAATTCGACCATCCGTCATTGATTATACCATATTGAAAATTAAAAATCAAGCTTTTTAGGAAAAATAAGCCACTTTAGTGCAATTCAAAAACAAAAAAATCGGAGGCTTAGCTCCAGATTTATCAAGACTGATCTGTGTTTTAAAGATATATGTTGGAGGTCTCACCTCTAACATATCTAGATCGTAATTTTTTCTACTTCGATTGTTTCCGTTGTTTTGTAAACGACTTTTAGCAAAAAGAAAATTTTAAGCCACATCCAAGAAAACAACCGAATCAATAAAATATAAACAAACATAAAAAGTTTCAAGAAAAGAAAGAAAGCGACCGCCGCTGCTCCAGAAAAAAGCTTCTGCGACCGCATCAAGTTTTCGCTAACATAATCATGAATAAATTTTTTCATCAAAAAATCGGCGTTTCTTCCTTCCAGTCTAATCCCCATTTTATTTTCAAGATTTTGTCTCATTAGCAAAATCACTTCCGGACTGTCTATGCCTATATCACCACTTGTAACGGCAAATCGACTCCAAAATTTGTTTTTAGCAATAAGACTCAAAGACTCATCCACGCTTAATTTTTTATTATATCCAGGCAGTATCCATTTCATACTTTGATGACTCATGCTGATTAAATAATTTTCTAGCCTTGGAACAAAATAATTTATCTGACCTCGATAGGCAATGCTGATGTAAAAAGAAAAGGCAATGACACATAAAAATATTGTAATTGCCCACCTTAATCCAGCATACCCACTCACTAAAGGACCATCAACAGGATGGTGTTTGGTATATTTATAAATTCTTTTTGCCCAGAAATAAAATCCCAAGATCAAAATTAAGAAACCCTCTAACGAAAATAATGAAAATCCAAAGACAATAGAATAGGGAATATTAATTAAAACAACTAATCCTAAAACTAGATAAAACTTTTTTAAAAAATAAACACTATTAGCAAAACTCGCGAAAAGCAAGCAAAAAACGACAACTACAAAAAAAGTTGTTGCCAGACTCCTTGTCTCGTCCCCTCCCATAAATACCAGATCATAATTTGCTTTAATTGAGAACCAAAAAACAAAAGATAGAAAAAGTCCTAGCAAATAGAAAAACGCAATTTTTAACTTTTTTTGCTGCCTTAAATTTTCTATTAGATTTAACGATTGAAACATAATGCAAAAATTGAAGACAAAAATCTAATCAAGTTCAACTGCATCTCCTTTGTACGGAACCATGGCTTCTATTCCAAGATTATCTCGAACTTGATTCAATAATGCCAAGGCTGGTCCTTCCTCGCCTTGAATAATAAAAATTTTTCTAATTTTATGAGTATCAAATCTTTCAAGCCATTTCATTAGTCCTTTTTTGTCCGGATGAGCTGAATATCCGCCAATCGCCCTAATTTTACACATAACCTGAACTGGTTTGTCAAAGATTTTTATTAATTTCTCTCCTTCAAGAATACGCCTTCCCGGAGAACCCGCTGTCTGATAAGAAATAATCAAAAGCAAACTCTTTGGATCAGAAAGATAGCGCCTTTCGTGGTGAAGAATTCTTCCTCCGTTTGACATTCCTGAGCCAGCAATAATTACTTTTGGCGGAGGAACATCATTAATCATCCTCGATTCGGCCGGTGTCTCTGTAAATTTTAGACCGGAAAAACTGAATATCTGATCGCCATGCAAAAGCAAATTTTTAGCTTCGTTATTATAATATCGAGAATATTTTTTATAAATATCAGTTAAGCGGATTGCTAAAGGACTATCTATAAAAATTGGCACAAACGGAATTCTTTTGTTTTCAACAAGCTCATTAAGTTCAAATAAAAGTTCTTGTGTTCTTTCAAGGGCAAATGCCGGCACCATTAAAACTCCTTTGTTGGTAATTGTTTCTTCAATCGCATCTTCGAAAAGTTCTTTTCTTAATTCTCTGTCTTCATGGATTCTATCACCATAAGTTGATTCTATTAGAATATAATCTGCTCCTTTTATGTATTCTGTTGGTCTCAAAAGAGGTGTTGGCGGATTGCCTAGATCGCCCGAAAAAACAATTGTACGTTTTTTTCTTCCTTCTTTTGCCGAAACTTTAATAATTGCTGAGCCTAAAACGTGACCAGCGTCGTAAAAACACACTTTTACATTGTCATCTATTTCGGTCTCTTTGTTATACTCTAAGCCGCTAAACATATTTAGGCATTTTCGAAGATCTTTTTCTTCGTAAAGCATTTCTCCTCCGCTTGATCGATTTTCTTCCTCTAGTAAGCCAAGAGCATCTTCTAGCATTGGTATCGCTAAATCAGTCGTTGGAATGGTTGAATAAATTTTTCCTTCATAGCCTTCTTTAATCAAGCGTGGCAAAAGCCCAATGTGGTCAATGTGGGCATGAGTAATAAAAACCGCCTTAATATTTTTTGGATCATAAGGAAAGGCCTGGTAATTTTGTTCGTCAGCAAATTTATTACCCTGGGTCAATCCACACTCAAAAAGATATTGATTGCCATTTACTTCAAGAAGGTAATTGGCGCCAGTTACCGATCTTGCTCCCCCGCAAAATGTAAGCTTCATAAATAGATTAAACTCGAAATTCGAATATCGAAATTCGAAAAAAATTACAAATTCAATTTTTTAAAATCCTAAGCTGTTTCGCCTGCCTGCCGGCAGGCAGGGATTTCTGATTTCGTGCTTCGGATTTATTAATCAGATTTAATTTCTATTATATTTTTAATCTCTTCTGTTTTTTCTTTTAAAAGTTTTTCGTTCTTCGCTTCTAAATTAAGCCTTAATAACGGCTCTGTATTCGATGGTCTGACATTAAACCACCAATCATCAAATTCAACCGTAAGTCCGTCAAGTTTATTCTTTTTGCCATCTCTGTAAGTTTTTTCAAGAATTTTGAGTATCCTTTTTTTATCTTCAACCTCAAAATTAATCTCGCCCGAATGAAAATATTTCTCAAATGGTTCAATAAGTTCCTTAAGACTTTTTTTCTGTTCTGTCATAATTTCAAAAACTTTTATCATCGCCAACATAGCTGATTCGCATCCAAAAAAATCCTCAAAGAAATAATGACCTGATGTTTCGCCAGCAAAAATCGCTTTTTCTTTGCGCATTTGCTCTTTGATTAAAGAATGGCCAACTTTAGAAATTAGCGCTTTGCCCCCCGCCTTCTCAATTGCTTCTCTGGGGGTCCATAAAGATCGCAGATCGTAGATAACTTTCCCCCCCGGTTTCTCTTTAAGAACTTTTTGAGCAAGAAGAGAAGTTACAAAATCTCCTCGAATAACTTTTTGATCCTCATCTAAAAAAACTACGCGATCGCCGTCACCATCAAAAGCAACTCCTAAAGTAGCTTTTTCTTTTTTCATAACATCTTTTATTGCGCCGAGGGTTTCTTCTTTGAAAGGATTGGCTTCGTGGTTAGGAAAAGTGCAGTCGATATCAAAAAAAAGCGGAATATATTCAATATTAAAACGCTTCAATAATTCTGGTAACACCAGCGCTGTCATGGCATTTCCCGCATCAACTACGATTTTGCCCTCAAGACAAACCTTTGCTTTCTTTGTTAAAAAATCTATATAATAAGGAGTAATTGGCTTGTAATCAATAGCTTCTTTCGATTCTCCCTTATTAAATTTTTCGTTAACGGCATTTTTTTGAATAATTTTTAACCCTGTTTCGCCACTAATGGGAATTGCTTTGCTTTTGGTCATTTTAAAGCCGTTGTATTCGGCCGGATTATGAGAGGCTGTGATCATCACTCCGCCATTGGTTCCTAGAAAATTTACTGCCCAATAAAGCATCGGTGTTGTTGCATAACCAATATCAAAAACATCCCCTCCTTGTTTTGTAATTCCTTGGGTCAATGCTTCAAAAATTTTATCAGACGATATTCTTCCGTCCCGTCCGACAGCGATTTTTGGTTCATCAATTCCTTCTGTTTTTCGAATAAAATCTAAATATGCACGACCGATGCTATAAGCAATTTTTTCATTAAGTTCGCTAGGATATATACCACGAATATCGTAGGCTTTAAAAATACCTGGATCGATTTTTAACATAAAATTAAATATATAAATATTTAGTGTTCTTTTGTATAAATAATACCATTTTGAATACAGTATATCAAACTCGACATAAAGACGTTTTAGGTGTTGACTCTTGGTATTTTTTTTGTTAACATTGTAGAAAAGTTATTACGGCCTTTGCCATTAATCGGTGATACGATATGTTTTTCTATTTATGAAAATTTACGAACTTAATCTCCATCTATCAACCAAGCTCGATGAAAAAGATCGAGACGCTATTTGGGAAAAAATTAAAAAAATCATTGATACAGAAAAAGGAGAAATTCTTGAACACAGTCCATCTAGACAAATCGAACTAGCCTATCCTATAAAAAAAGAAATTTATAGTTTTTATGGTCACCTGTTTTTTAAAGCTCTTCCAGAAACAATCCTCACTCTTGGAGATCTTTTGCTTCACGAAAAAACTATTCTTAGATATCTAATTTTTACTCATAAATCAATTTCTAAAAAACCAGTTTCCACAAGAATGTCGCGCAGAAGAGAGAGAGTCGGCGAAGAAAAGAAAGAGGAATCTAGGGGAGTTGCCAGCGAAATAGTGGAAGCTGAAACAAAACCAGTTAATATTAAAACAGAAAAACCTATTGCTGAGAAAAAAAGACCAGTAACAAAGAAAAAGATTGTTAAAAAAGTTAAAAAAGAAACTGTGGTAGAAAAAGAGGAAAAAACAGTTAAAGCAATTGAGAAAGAAAAGCCAAAAAAAGAGCCAAAATTCAAGTTAGAAGATATAGACAAGTCATTAGAAAAACTTTTAGAAAAAGAACTCTAATAACGCCGATAAACGCTGATAAGAGACGCAGATAAACGCTGAGGTATCAGCGTAGATCGGCGTAAGTATCAGCGCCAATCAGCGATTCGTATGAATCTTAATAAGGTCTTTATTCTCGGCCGACTCACTAATGATCCAGAGGTCAGGAGTCTGCCTTCGGGTCAAGCTGTTTCAAGTTTTAGTCTCGCCACCAATAGAGTGTGGAATGATAAAGATGGCAATAAGCAAGAAGCAAGCGAATTTCATAACATTGTTCTCTTTGGCAGACTTGCTGATGTGGCTAATCAATATCTGAATAAAGGAAAAACCTGTCTCATTGTCGGACGCATTCAAAATCGATCTTGGGACGGTAAAGATGGTCAAAAGCACTATCGTACGGAAATTGTTGGCGAAGAACTTCAATTAGGACCAAAAACATCGTCTGAATCAGGTAGTTCATCTATGAGTGGTAGCTACAAGAAGCCAGTTAAAAAAGAAGAAAAAGAAGAGGTTGAAGCAGAAGATGAGGGAGAAGTCGACGTAGAGGATATCCCATTTTAAAAGTAAATTAAAGAATTATCCATTCGTTTAGAATATTAAAATTATGAGAAATTGTTTTTTTTGTCAAAAAGGAATAAAAGAAATCCATCATGGCGAAATTGAAACCCTGAAAAAGTATTTAACTCCATTGGGGAAAATTTTATCTCGCAAAAGAAGCGGATTGTGTGCAAAACACCAAAGACAGTTAGCGCGATCTGTTAAAAGAGCTCGTGTCCTTGGATTAATCCCTTTTACAAATAGATAAAATATATTAGTTGTTATTTCGGATATTTTTCTTTAATCCCGCCACTACTAAATGGTGGGATTTTGTATCCTTAAAATAAAAAAATAGGGAGCAGTTTGCTCCCTACCGAAACTTCACTAAAGAGAAAAAGTTTGTGCAATACTTCCTCTAGGTATGTGAAACTCGTAACGATCTGATCCACAGATAAAAGGCTTGAGCATAAGACAATTGAATGGAAAAGGAGCCGCAGGAACTCGAGAATGAATCTCAAACACTCCATTTGCCCGATTTTCTTCGTAGACAAATGTTCTATCAGTGATTTCAACGCTTTCCATCTGATATATGTTCTCGCCAACGGCTGTATAATAGAAGTAACAAGGCTTACTCTCTACAGAACCGCATCCTAAAAATAATGTTCCACTAGTACTCATTCCTCCGTTTCTAAGACTTGTTAATTCAACTTCTTTAATTGTTTGGTATTTTGTTGGCAGAATATTTGAAAAAACTACTGTCAATAAGAATCCTACAAAAGCGCACATAAACACACCGCAAACAAATTCACCGACTATTTCACCTATACGCTTACAGTGATTCTTAAAAACTGATATTAATCCTATGAAAAAACCGATTACTCCTCCGGCTATAATAAAGAACATTTTTCCTCCTTTTGATGCATATTATTTATATCATATATACATTGAAAATCAATACTAATACACAAAAAAAGAGTCTTTCGGCTCTTTTTTATTTATCTCTGAAAATTTCTATATTATTCTAAATTCCAACTTCTAGCTTCTATATTCATTCTTTCTTAACCTCAATCGCTGCGTAAACTTGTTTTTCGATTTCTTTAACTATTTTTGGATTTTCTTTGAGAAAGTCGCGCGATGCTTCAACTCCTTGCCCGATTTTTTCACCATTAAAACTCAGCCAAGCGCCAGCTTTTTTTACAATATCATACTTGATTCCTGTATAAATCAAATCTCCTAAACGAGAAATACCTTCGTTATATAGAATGTCGAATTCCGCAACTTTAAACGGCGGAGCAACTTTATTTTTTACTACCTTTGCCTTTACTCTTGTCCCAATTACATCTTCGCCCTTCTTAAGTTGAGCTGCTTTTCTTACTTCTATTCTAACTGATGAATAAAATTTAAGCGCTTTTCCTCCTGGAGTCGTTTCGGGATTACCAAACATTACACCAATTTTCATGCGAATTTGATTGATAAAAATGACCGTTGTGCCACTCTTCGATGAAATCGCTGTTAGCTTGCGAAGCGCATGAGACATTAATCTCGCTTGCAGACCGATTTGCATATCCTCCATTCTTCCTTCAATTTCTGCTTGAGGCGTTAATGCCGCAACCGAATCAATAACAATTAAAGGAATTGCTCCTGAACGAACCATTGTTTCAACAATATTTAAAGCTTGTTCTCCCGTATCAGGTTGAGAAATTAAGAGATCGTCAACTTTTACGCCAATTTTTTTAGCATATTCAGGATCAAGAGCATGCTCGGCATCTATATAAGCAACAACTCCGCCTTTTTTTTGAGCTTCAGCAACAATGTGAAGCGCCAAAGTCGTTTTACCAGAAGATTCTGGACCATAAATTTCAATAATTCTTCCCTTTGGTATTCCTCCAACCCCCAGTGCTATATCTAAAGAAATTGAGCCAGTAGAAATACTGTCAATATCAACCTTTTGTGCTTCTCCTAGTTTCATGATCGATCCTTCTCCATATTTTTCCTTAATCTCGTCTAAAATACTTCTTATTGTCGCATCCATTCCCTTAGATGTGTCGATTTTTGCCTGTTGTTCGACTTTTCTTTTTGAAGCCATAGCTTTTAAATACACAGTTTATTTACTAATTTTTAAAATTTTGAAGCTTTCTGTAGTTTTTTTGCCAAATCTTGATTCTGCTTCGATGTTTAAAATATTAAGTTCCTGTCTGAGTAAAATCTTTTTTTCAAAATTCCCTTTACTATCAAAAGGAATGGGCTCGTCATTGATCTTCAAGAAATATGTGCGCCTCACCAGTCCCCTGACAACCAAATCTTCTGATGAAGTTTTAAATTCCTTTTTGTCTGGCTGACTAACTATAATTTTTGGAGGAAGCGTAACGCTCAAAAATTGAATCAGTAGATAAGTCACCACAAATATTCCTAGAATTGCCCAAAAAAGATTACTTAAAAAATATCTCTTAGAGTTCATTTTTTTCTCTTCTTTGGATTACTTCTCGCGCCTTTGATCCTTTTGCCGGTCCGATCGTGCCATCAGCTTCAAGCATATCTAAAATGCGAGCTGCTCTTGCATAACCAACACGAAGCCTGCGTTGAAGAAGTGAAGCTGAGGCTTTTTTTGATTCAATAATAACCTTTTTCGCCTCTGCAAAAAGCTCATCTTCAAACTCGTAATTTTTAAATTCATCTATTTTAGTTTTTTCTTCTTCCCTGCCAAGCGCTAAATCTAGAATCGTATCTTCTTCGTATTTCTGATTTTTAATAAAGTCAACAACTTTTTTAACCTCTCTTTCTAAAATAAATGCGCCTTGAATTCTTTTTGGCTTAGAACTATCGCTTGTCAAATAAAGCATGTCTCCGTTTCCTAAAAGTTTTTCAGCGCCTGCCATATCAAGAATTGTTCGTGAATCGACCTGAGAGGCGACCTGAAAAGCCATTCGATTAGTGATATTCGCTTTGATTAACCCCGTAATAACTTCGACAGACGGTCTTTGAGTTGAAAGAATAAGATGAATACCAACAGCACGCGCCATTTGAGCAAGTCTCACGACTGCTGCCTCCATCTCTCTCCCATAACTCATCATAATATCAGCTAACTCATCAATGACAATAACGATGTATGGTAATTGTCTATGTTTGTTTTCATTTGATTCTTTTTCCTGTCTGGTAAGTTTTGAAACTCTTTCGTTGTACGATAAAATATCGCGCGTACCTAAATCAGACAAAAGTTCGTAGCGTCTTTCCATTTCGGTTAGCGACCACTTGAGTGAATTGATGGCTTTTTGAGCTTCAACAATTACTGGTGTTAAAAGATGAGGAATGCCATTGTAAGCTGTCAATTCAACTCTTTTCGGATCAACTAGAATTAAACGGAGAGTCCTAGGACTATTCTGATACAAAAACGCTGTCAATATATTATGAATCGCAACGCTTTTTCCTGATCCAGTCGCTCCAGCAACTAAAAGATGGGGCATTTTTGCTAAATTTGTATAAACCGCTTCACCGGCAACATTCCTTCCGATGGGAAGCGTTAAATAGTTTTTTTCTTTCTGATAGCCTTTTTCCTCAAGAAGATTTCTTAATTTAACTATGTGTTTTGATTTATTTGGCACTTCAACCCCAACCCATGATTTTCCAGGAATCGGTGCTTCAATTCTCAGAGGATGGGCCGCCAACGCCAAAGACATATCATTTTGAAGAGCAACGATTTGAGAAAGCTTAATGCCTTTTGATGGTTTTAGGGTATATTGAGTGACTGTCGGACCAACGCTTACTTCTCCGGTGGTCACAGGAATATCAAAGTTTTCTAGGGTATTTTTAATAATTTCGATATTCTGATTGATCTCTGGTTTTTGAACGCCTTCTTTATCTAAAAGCTCGAGACTCAAAAGGTCAAGGGTCGGGAAAATATACCCTTCTTCTTTCATATCAATTGCCACTGTTTTGACCTCAGCGCTTTCTTTGTTTTCTTTTTTGTTTTCGCTTAAGCCCCTAAGCCTAAAAATTGGATGGCGTAATATTCTTGTCTCCTGTTTTTTTTCGGCAAATTTTCCAAAAATTGATTCTTTTTTTTCATCAAGTCCCAGTTCTGGCTGTCTTTGTTGGTCTTTTTGTTCCCCATCCTGAGTCTCCTCTTCTTTGTCTTTCTTAAATAAAAATCCAAATGATAAATTAAGCGCAAGAACGGAAGAAACAAGGAAAAATGCCACCAAAATAATTGTTGCGCCGATTTTATCTAAATACCTAACAGCTAGTCCTCCCAGGGCATTTCCCAAAGCACCGCCAGAATGAAATAGCGCCCCAGCTAGACTCGAGAAAGAAAAAATCAAAAGAAACATGCCTAATAATGTTACCCAAAGAGGTTTCTTAAAACGCCTTATAATCGAAAAAGCTCCAATAAAGAAAAAGAGAGGAATAGAAAATTTCCCCACACCCAAAAGCCAACCGACGCCTTGGATAAGTCGTGTGCCAACAACTCCAGCTTTTCCAAAAAAAGCAACAAGACTCAAAAGCGCTAGAGCGAAAAGAATAATAACAACAATAGCATTTTTTGCTTTTCGGCCTATAGCTTTATCCTTTTTCTTTTTTTCTTCAGGCTTGCCTTGATCTCTGTCTTTTTTAAAATTCTCTTTATTTTTTTTCTTCCAAGACATATTAAAATTTTAATAACTAAAACAACAAAACATAAACAAAACTTTGCGAATTTTTGATTTCTTCCTTATTTTACCACAATCACAAAAAAACAAAAAGGAGATAAGTTCTGCTTATCTCCTGTCGTATTTCAGCTAGTTTTAAGCCTAATACTGATATTATTCCCGGTGATTTGAAAACCGGTATCCTTAAATAAATCTCTTATTTCTTGAGTAATCTCAATGTCGGTGCTCGAAATATTCAAATAACGAATTGCATTTGCCAATGAATTTCTAATCGATCCTTGAGTTAACCCAATAAATCGTTTTTGAGTTTCTTGTCTCAGATTTTCCAACCCGCCACTTTTCCAAAAATCGTAATCAAACATAAACCTGTTCTTTGGAAGTTCAAATGTCGCGCTTGCATCATAGATTAGTGTTCTCCCATCATTAGTAACCACCTCAATAGGCACATTCGGGTAAAGCCTGGTTACTTCCCGACCAGAAATTATTGTTGTATAAGGATTACGAAATCTAAGAAGGGACTCGGTCAGTATAATTCTTCCACTACCATCATTAATGACAACTGCGTTATCTATAGACAGATCACTGACAGTTACAAAACCAAATAAGAAACTGGTTAAAAATACTATCAACGCAAAAAGTAGAGAAACTTTTCCTTGAATAAAGTTTGTTGTCTTGTATTTTTTTGCCTTTTCAAATCTGCTCCCAATTCCATAGATAATTGCTCCTACAATGATTCCAACAATAACACCACAAAAAAGACCGACGAATATTATGTTGCCTTTTTGTCCGCTATGCCCAAAAATAACAAACGACAAAATTGTAAGGAACAGCATTCCACATATTGCGCAAAGAACTGATACGACGATCTTCTCTCCCTTTGTCATCTCTCTTACCTCCGTTAGAGATTCTTAGCAAGCCCCTGCGAGATTAGAAGCTCTTACGTCCTCCGTAGTTTCAACGAAGGAGGACAGTCCAATAAATCCCATATCCACATTCTAATACTAAATAAATTAAATGTCAAAAAAACCCTGTACCATCCGATACAGGGCTTAATTCTCACTTTTTACTCTCTTCTCGCTCGAGATACTGAAGAATCGCTTCAACCACGAGATAGTTGACTGAGCGATCTCTCTTCTTTCCAAGCTTCATCAATCGCTCAACCGGCTTAAGATCCATCTTCGACTTAGGAATATAGATAGATAGGTTTTCTTCAGGACGCCTCTGGGCCATTTTTCACCTCCATTACTACGCTTTTCGTGTACTGAATATTGGGATTGAGTAAAAGAATTACGAATTGAATAAAGCATGCGCCCATGCACAGAATCAAAACTCCAAAAAGAACTCGAGGTGACCAGTGAAAACGCTGATTTGCGATAAATACCACTAAAGATGTTAGTATGGCAATACAATCAACAATCATATCGCGCTTCCTGTTTTTTGCCGATTCTTTTTTTCCCATAAACGCTTCTACTACCCTTGTTTTCATAATATCTACCTCCATTACACATACTATCACTTGTAAAATTAATTGTCAATATTTTTATACCAAAAAGAGCGGAAAACTTCCGCTCTTTTTGTGTATATTTTTTATTTTTTCTTTTCTTCTTTTTTTGCTTTTTCTTTCTTCTCTACTTTCTTATCTTTCTCTTTAACTTTTACAACCTTTTCTTTCTTTCCTTTGTCATCTTTTTTCACTTCAACCTTTTCTTTTACTTCTTCTATTTTTTTTGGCTTAGCTGGCTTATTCGCTCTTTTTATTTTCCTTCTTTCTGCTTTTGGAAGCGTTGGTCTTGGTTTTGCTTTGGTATTAATTGTTCCGCCTGCCTTTTCAATTTTTTCTTTAGCAGTTTTGGAAAATGTGATATAGCCCTCAAAAACCAATCCCTTTGTAATTTCTCCATTACTTAAAATTTTAATTTCTCTGTCTTTTTTGCGAATAATTTTTCTTTTTTGAAGCGTGATCGAATTAACTTTTTCCCCAGCATTAAACTTTTTTTCAAGAATATTCAAATTCAAAATCACCGGTTTTGCTTTGACTGGCGCAAAGTTATAACCTCTTTTTTTAGGAAATTTTTTGACAATATCTCGTAAAGCTGGACGAGGCTTATTTCCGGAACGCGAATTTTGTCCTTTCATGCCTCTGCCCGAATACGTGCCTTTTCTACCGCCTCTTCCGATGCGTTTTCTTTTCTTCAAAGGATTGTCTCTTTTAATTTCGTGAAGTTGCATGGATTTTATATTATATTAGCTTTTGATATCTTTTTGCTCTTTATTCTCTGCCTTTTTAGGGGCTGTTTTGCTTTCTTTTAACTTTTCGGTTGTTATCGTTTTTACAGTTTCTTTATTTTCCAATGTCTTTTCCAATCCAAGACTGGCCGACCTTGAATCGGCTTTTGGAGCAATAATGGCTTTGTTTGTATCTAGAGAAAATCTTTTTAATTTATTAAAAGCGTCAAGAGTAGCTCTTGCAATATTGAGTTTATTGTTTGATCTGCTTAAAATTTTTGCTGAAATATTTTCGATGCCAGCTAAATTACAAAGCGCTCTTACAGCACCACCAGCAATCAGTCCTGTTCCTTTCTTAGCTGGTTTTAGTAAGACGCGGGCGCTTTTAAAATGACCGATTACTTCAGCGGCAATTGTGCCATCTTCCCGTGATACGTTAATAACTTTTTTTTCGGCAGCACGATAACTTTTGTCAATAGATTGTGCTACATCTTTTCCTTTATCGACACCAACACCAACCTTGCCATTCTTGTTGCCAATTGCAATAGTGGTACGAAAACTGAAGCGTCGTCCACCAGCGACTGTTCTGCTCACTCTGGCGACATCTAAAACCTCTTTTTCATATTCAAGCTCAATCTTAGGAGTTCTTATATTGTTCATTTGTGTTGTCATGATTTTTAGTATTTTGTTTCTTTGTCTTTTTGAAATCCAGTACCTGCTGGAACTAATTTTCCAATAATAACATTCTCTTTAAGACCTTGTAGTCTGTCAATCTTACCATCACAGGCTGCATTAATCAAGACCCTGGCGGTCTCTTGGAACGAAGCGGCCGACAAGAAGCTTTCACTTGATAATGAAACCTTAGTAATGCCCATTAAAAGATCCATGCCCTTGGCTTGATCCTTGTCTGATAATTTCTCATTTGCTCTTCTGAAGACATCATTTTCAACAATTTGACCAACAGAAAAATCTGTCTTGCCATTCTCCATCACCCTAATGCGTGAAAACATCTTTTTAGCCACAACTTCAATATATCTTTCATCAATAGCCGCCCCTTGGAAGAAATAAATATTCTGGACTTCTCTGATGATATAACGCTGGACTTCTTTTTGGCCTCTTAAGCGATGAAGTGCTTTAAGGTCAAGGTGTCCATCGGAAAGCTGTTGCCCTTTAAAAACTAAATCTCCGATTTCAACTAAAATACGTTTATTGCTTGGTAATGTGTAGATATGCTGATTCTTGTTTTTCTTCTTTTTCTTATCGTCTCCACTAATTAATTCTTCATTAAGATCTATAACAATTTCTTTCTTTTGGCCAGTTTTTTGAATATCAACTACCTTGCCATCAATTTCAGAAATCAATGCTCTTTCATGAGGAGAGCGCAATTCAAGAATTTCTTCTACGCGAGGAAGGCCCTGAGTAATATCTCCTTCACCGGCAACGCCACCAGCATGAAAAGTTCTCATTGTTAACTGAGTTCCCGGTTCTCCAATTGATTGGGCGGTAATAATACCGACAGCTGTTCCCATGCTCACAAGTTTATTCTTTCCTAAATCATAACCAAAGCATTGCTGACATAATCCTTCATGTGCTTTGCAGGTAAGTGGAGAACGAATTTTTATTTTTTCAATGCCTGTTGCAGCAATTTTTTTGGCCGTACTTTTATTAATAAGTTCACCGGCTTTTGCAATCACTTCTTTCCCATTTTTGATATCTTCTAGAATCACGCGACCAACTAGGCGTTCATCAAAACCAAGTCCAATGTCTTCAGTATCTTTAGCTCGAAGCTCAAATCCTTCAGTATCACCACAGTCTTCCTCCCGAATAATAATATCCTGACAGACATCAACTAAACGGCGCGTTAAGTAACCAGCTACCGCTGTTTTAAGAGCAGTGTCGGTTGTTCCTTTTCTAGCACCGTGGGTCGAAATGAAGTATTCAAGAACATTGAAGCCTTCTTTGAAGTTTGATAAAACTGGCAGTTCAATAATTTCTGAGGCTGGATTAATAACAAGACCCTTGATACCCGACATTTGGTTGGTTTGTCCCCACGATCCACGAGACCCAGAATCAAATATTTGGAAAATTGGACCATTTTTTGGTAAAACTTGCGGTACCAATTCAGAAATCTTATCAATCGCAGCAAACCAAACATCAATAACCTTAATCTTTCTTTCTTCGTCAGTGAGAAGACCTCTCTGATAATGACTATTCAATTCTTCAACTTGTTTTCCAGCGTCACCAAGAATTTTTCCTTTTTCAGGAGGAGTAATCAAGTCATCAAACCCCCAGCTAATACCAGACTTAGTTGCATAATGAAAGCCTGTTTCCTTAATAGTATCCAATAATGGCGCTAGGATTTCGTGGTCATAGTTATCTATAATGTCAGCGACAATCTTTTGAAGAGCTTTTTTACCTAAGTTCTGATTTACGAATTGATATTCTTTCGGCAATTTCTCATTGAAAATAATTCTTCCCAAACTTGTTTCTATCATTTCTTGCGTCTTTGGATTAGGTACCTTAATCTTTGCTCTAAGATTTATGTGTCCAAAATTATGAGCAATATAAGCTTCCTCTACTGAACTAAAAACAGATCCTTCTCCCTTAAGTCCCTCTTCTATTCTTGTCATCCAATAAACGCCCAAAACAATATCCTGAGTTGGATTAGCAATTGGATGGCCAGTTGCTGGTTTCAAGAGATTATTAGAGGACTTCATTATAGTTGATGCTTCTTCCTGGGCCTGTTTTGATAATGGCAAATGAAGCGCCATCTGATCACCGTCAAAGTCAGCATTAAACGCCTGACAAACCAACGGATGAAGTTTAATGGCATTGCCTTCAATAAGAATCGGTTTAAAGGCTTGAATACTGAGACGATGAAGAGTAGGGGCACGATTCAAAAGAATGTACTTATCTTTAATAACTTCTTCCAGCGAATCCCAAACCTCGCTCGATCCTTCTTCAATATAATGAGTTGCTGCCTTAATGTTTGGCGCTAACTCTTTCTCATAGATAAGTTTATGAATAACAAATGGTTTAAAAATTTCAAGAGCCATTCTCTTAGGAACACCGCATTCATCGAATTTAAGTTCTGGTCCAACGACGATAACGGACCTACCCGAATAATCAACGCGTTTTCCCAAAAGATTTTGACGGAATCGCCCTTGCTTCCCCTTAAGCATGTCAGCTAAAGATTTTAGGGCACGGCTTTGAGCGCTGACAGTTCTAACTTCTTTTCCTTTTCTAGCAGAATTATCAATGAGTGCGTCCACGGCTTCCTGAAGCATGCGTTTTTCATTGCGCAAAATAACCTCAGGGGCTTTAAGCTCTTGAAGCCTTTTTAATCGATTATTGCGATTAATAACGCGGCGATATAAATCATTAACATCTGAAGTAGCAAAACGACCACCATCAAGTTGAACCATTGGTCTTAGATCTGGTGGCATAACCGGCAAGGCTGTGATAAACATCCATTCCGGCCTCATGTTGTTAGTAATAAAATTTTTGATTAACCCTAATTGCCTGAGAAGCTTTTTTCTTTGAAGACCAGCCGCTTTTTCTAAGTGAGCATTAACGTCGGCAATCTTTTGTTCGAGATCAATTTCATCCATCATCTTTCGAAGCGCTTCAGCACCCATGCCAGCTTCAAACACTTCAGCATATTTGCGACTGAGACTAAAATATTCTATTTCAGAAATCACTTGTCCTTTTCTTAATCGCCTCAACTCTTCGGCTGCCTTATTTCTTTTAAGTTCTAGCTTTTTCAATTCTTTTGTTTTCTCTTTTGCAGAAAATTTTTCTTTCTCCAATTCTTTCTTTTTGTTTTTATATTCAGAGTCAATATCTTTTAAGGCTTCTTTGCGGGCTTCACTATCAACGCTCATGACAACATAGCTTGTAAAATAAATAACTTTTTCAAGATCTTTAAGAGCAATATCCAAAAAGAGGCTGATTTTTGATGGAACACCGCGCAAAAACCAAATATGTGAAACAGGAACAGCGAGTTTAATATAGCCCATCCTCTCTCGCCTTACCGATGCGGTTGTTACTTCAACCCCGCATTTGTCACAGACAATACCTTTATAGCGAATTTTCTTATACTTTCCACAATAACATTCATAATCCTTTTCTGGACCAAAAATGCGCTCGCAAAAAAGACCATCCCTCTCTGGTCTATGAGTTCGATAATTAATAGTCTCCGGTTTGGTAATTTCGCCATAACCCCAATCTAAAATCTCATCCGGAGAGGCAATTTTTAACTTTAGAGCGTCGAAGTCTTGAATTGTTTCTTCTATCATGGAAGTTTTTATTGATTATTTTCTTTTTTTACTTGATCCTTTTTCGCGACCTTTTTGCCAACAAGCTCAACGGAAAAACCAAGACTTCTGAGCTCATTGAGTAAGACATTGAAGGATGCTGGAATGTTTGGGCTTTTAATTTCTTGTCCCCCGATAATAGACTCGTAAGCTGCTGCTCTGCCCAAAACATCATCTGATTTAATAGTAAGCATTTCTTGAAGAGTATATGCTGTCCCATAGCCTTCTAACGCCCATACTTCCATTTCACCAAATCTTTGGCCACCAAACTGAGATTTGCCTCCGAGAGGTTGTTGGGTAATCAAAGAATAAGGACCAATTGAACGCATATGAATCTTGTCGCTTACAAGATGATTAAGTTTCATCATGTAAATTTGACCAACTGTACTTGGCTGACCAAATTCTTTACCTGTCCTTCCGTCGCGAAGTTGGAATTTACCGCTTGGTGAAAAACCTTGATCTGTTAAAGATTTTCTAATTTCTTCTTCAGTGATACCGGACAATGACGGAGTTAAAATTCTGCAATTCAAAGATTTTGCTACCATACCCATATGGGTCTCAAGAATTTGTCCGATATTCATACGAGATGCAACTCCAAGTGGATTTAAAACTATATCAACTGGCGTACCGTCTTCTAAATACGGCATATCCTCAACTGGCAAGATTTTGGAAATAACACCCTTGTTTCCATGACGTCCAGCTAATTTATCTCCAGCTTCAATCTTTTTAAATTGAGCGACTTCAACTTGAATGCTTTTAATAACACCCGATGATAATTTATCTCCCTTATCCTGAGAGAAAACACGAACACCAATGACTCTTCCTTTTTTACCATGCGGAAGGGTTAGCGAACTATCTTTAACATCTCGGGCTTTATCGCCAAAGATTGATCTCAATAATCTTTCTTCGGCCGTTAAATCAGTTTCTCCTTTTGGAGAAATTTTACCAACTAAGATATCTCCTTGTTTAACTTCAGCGCCAATTCGCACAATACCTTCCTCGTCAAGATCTTTAAGTCTTTCTTCTCCAACATTTGGAATGTCAGGCGTAGTAATTTCAGGACCAAGTCTTGTGTCACGGACATCTACCGTAAAATCTTCGATATGAATTGAACTGAAACGATCATCGCGAACAACCTTTTCTGAAATAATTACCGCGTCTTCAAAATTGAATCCTTCCCATGACACAAAAGCAACCAAAAGATTTTGACCAAGCGCCAAAGTGTCTTTATCAATAGCTGGGCCTTCAGCGATCACTTGCCCTTTAGTAATTTTATCGCCTTTTCTTACAAGAGTTCTTTGATGAATGCAAGTATATTGGTTTGATCTTCTAAAGTTGGCGAGATGATATTCTTTATTCTTTTTTGTTTTATCGCTTAAAATTACAACCTTGCTAGCATCAGCCTCAATTACCTTTCCCGATTCATCAGCTACCAAAATCATACCTGAATCAAGAGCAGTTCTTTTCTCCATCCCCGTTCCTACTAAAGGCGCCTGAGGATTAATACACGAAACAGCTTGGCGTTGCATATTTGAACCCATCAAAGCACGGTTTGCATCATCATGCTCCAAAAAAGGAATTAATGATGTCGCAACTGAAATTGATTGATTGGGAGCGACATCCACAAGATCAACTTTACCAACTTCAATTATTCCTGGTTCTGATTTTATGCGCGCCTCAATTTTTTTGTTTTTAAATTTACCTTCGACATCACGAGGTTCGCCCGCATGAGCAATAACATATTTTTCCTCCTCGTCCGCAGTCAGATAAACTACTTCGTCTATAACGCGTCCATTTTTAACACGATAATAAGGAGTGATTAAAAATCCATACTGGTTTAGCGAAGCATAAGTTGAAATATGATTGACTAGTCCGATATTGGGACCTTCTGGAGTTTGAATCGGACAAAGGCGTCCATAATGACTTGGATGAACATCACGAACTTCAAAACCAGCCCTTTCTTTCGTAAGACCACCTGGACCCATAGATGAAACACGACGCTTATGTTCAAGTTCCGCCAAGGGATTGACTTGATCCATAAACTGCGATAATCGAGACGAAATGAAAAATTCCCGCACAACGGTGGCCAATGGTCTAATATTGATAAGTTGGGCGGGTGTAAGTGTATATAAATCAAGGGTGCTCATTCTATCTTTAATGATTCTAATCATACGAGCCAATCCAACCTGAACTCGGTTTTGCAAAAGTTCGCCAACGCATTTAACGCGGCGATTGCTCAAATGATCAATATCGTCAGGGCGCGCCTGAGGATTTTGATTGAGTTTAATAATTTCCTTAACAATCAAAACAATATCGTTGATTGAGAGAATTCTGTCGTCAAAAGTAACTTTCTTTGTTTTGTCGGTCTTACTGCTTCCCGGCTTGTGCAATCCAAGTCTTTGATCAAGTTTCCAGCGACCAACTTCAGAAATATCATATCTTTCAAAACTGAACATCGCCTTCAAAAGACTTTTAGCATTATCAACTGTTGCCAATTCACCTGGACGAATTCTGCGATAAACTTCGATCAATCCATCGCCCTGATTATTAGTAATATCTTTTTCTAAAGTCTGGCCAATATAATCAACTTCTCCGCCGAGTAAAACATCTCTAAAAACTTCTTTAACATTTGCCATTGAATCAATGAAGGGTTTTTCCCCTTCTCTAATACCAGAAAATGCTTTCAAAAAGGCAGTCACAGCAATCTTTCTTTTTCTGTCAACTTTAATGTAGAGAACGCCGTGGTTATCTGTTTCAATTTCAAGCCAAGCGCCGCGATTCGGAATGATCTTGGCTCCGAAATAATGACGGCCATTTTCATATCTTGAATTAAAAAACACGCCAGGTGATCTAGCGAGTTGAGAAACAATAACACGTTCAACGCCATTTAAAACAAAAGTTCCGCGATCGGTCATCAGCGGAAAATCTCCCATAAAAACATCTTGCTCTTTAATTTCGCCTGTTTTTTTGTTTTTTAAACTCAGTCTTACTCTAAGAGAAGCCTCGTGAGAAGCATTGTGCTCTTTGGCCTCAACTTCATCGTGTTTCGCTTTATCCAAATGATAATCTAGGAAAGAGAGTTCTAACTCCTTTCCTGAATAATCAGTAATTGGCGAAATTTCATCGAAAAGATCTCGAAGTCCCTTTTCAAAAAACCATTTATATGAATCTAACTGAATTTCAATCAGATTAGGAAGAGGGAGACTTTTTTTGGGAAAGTTTGAGAATTTTTTCTCTTCCATTGTTTGGGTGATTAACAAACAAAAGACCCTCGCCTTCAAAGGCTAGAAAGGGTTGGTATTTTAAAGCTCGAAAAAATAATGAGTATCCACCATTTTTTGTAGAGGGTGGTGATTGGCTTCAGCAAAGCCAATCTGCTAGTATTTAAACTTGACGCTCGTCTAGGGTAAACGCAAAAAACTGGAGGTAGGCAAAACTTCCCCTCAACGAGGTTTTATTATGTTATCTCATTGTAGCGCGGATTTTTTGTTTGTCAATAGATATCTGTGGATAGTAAAATTATATTTATTCCTCAACGCTTCAAATGGTGGAAATGAGGCGTTCAAGCAATCCTTCTTGAGCCGTTCAGTTATCCGGCCAACTCATAATAAACCGCATGCCCTGTCTTTCCTATTTGGCGAATTCTCCCTTGTTTTTCTAAAATATTCAAATAGCGAACAACTGTCGCATCCGACTTTCTTACAATCTTTCTAATTTCCTGATTAGTCAATCTTCTTTTTTCGGCCAATGCCGCCACAATTTTCTCAAGTTGTTTTTCTTTCCTCATGGCAATTTTTTGCTTGGCCTTTTCTAAAAGTTGGGCAATTATATTTTGTCCTGAATTATTTTCTATCGGAGCAGGCGCATCAGTTGGCAAAATTGAATTCTCATTAATCACAGGTACTTCATTTATCTCCGGACTTTTTTCTTGGATATTTTCAGCTGATGTTATTTCTGATTTCGGCTCAATCGCTACTTCCTGTGAATTTTCGGGTGAAGTCGGCATTGATTCTTGTTGAATTTCTGGCAAAATCTCCGAACTATTATCTTTTATTGGCGCTTGATCTTGTATCTGGTTTTGCGCTTGATCTTGTCCTAAATTTTCTTCACTCATAATAATAGATTTAATGGATTTAATGAATTAATTAGTGGATAATGAATAATATAATGAACAATAATAATGATAAATGATAATCATTAATAATCAATAATCAATAGAAATATGTGGGAGGCTGAGCCTCCCACATATTTCTGATGAAACAAAAAAACCGCTTTTTAGCGGTTTTCCCTTTTCAAGGGAACTCTCCATAATTATACCACACCTTACTTAATTTTTCAAGCTTTTTGAAAAAAATCCACAATTTTATTAATAAAAAGCAGAGAGTCCGTAGACTCTCTGCAGATCTTGAATCCCTACTCGACAGGAATGAGACAAACGCCAAGACGATATTTCTTCTTATCGTCTTCGCAAGACAGATCGACCGGAGCTAATCCACTAGTACTGTGCCAACCAAGTCTTCCGTCTCCACTCGAATCTCTGGCCGCAACCAACGATTCGATGGTAACGATAGTTGCTTCAATCTTACACTCTGCGGTGTTTCTCTTGCGAGCCTTCATGAAACTGGGCTCCGCCTTTACGATTGCTTCTTCGCGTCCTTTCGCAAGAACATACGCCCTGACATCAATGGGAACTGTCCCGGGCGCTCTCTCGTCGCTGTCATAGTAAGAACCCATGAAATGAACGCACCAGAACATCTCACCTTCGTCAGTTGGACGAGTTGTTGAGATAATCCCTGCCATAGACTCTCATCCTCCTTTTAGTCAAGAACCGAAGATTCTCCAACATTCTCATTATACCACATATTAATAAAAAATCAAGCTTTTTGGGTTTGAACATCAAAAAATCACGGTTAATGTGACTTCTTAAATGAAACTTGTTTAATAAAACAAGATTTTGCAACGCTATCAAAGACATATGTGGGAGGCTCAGCCTCCCACATATTTCAAAATCCCAGCGCCAGATATGGAAAATCGGAGGCTAAGCCTCCGATTTGAGTCTCCGATTTGGTTAAAATATTCAACGCAAATGTTCAACACTCGGTGTCTAATATCTAGTCGTTATCAGGCATTTGTTGATAACAAGATTTTTCAATGCCATTAAGGTTTAGAAATAACCGCAAACAACTTTACCGTCAATTAATGACCAACAGTCTGATTCATTTTCATAATTAGCACAGTGTCCGACTACGTTTTCCTTGCCCTCATTTTCCCACCCAAAATCACATCTTCCTTGGCATTGGTTTGAGTCCGTGCATTCTTTGCCGCCGTCATTCATTTTGTGATTACAGGTCTGCCAAAGGGATGCCCATTTTCCACCCTCAAGTAAACAGAAAGCGTGTGGTATTTTCGGTATTAGTATTGCTCCAATAGTAATTAAAATTAATAAAGTTATAAAAAGAGTAATTTTCTTTTTCATATTTTTTTATTATATATTAATTAAAAAATGTTATTAAATTATTTGGATAATGACGGATAATTCCAATCCTCAATGAATTTAACTGGATAGGGAGGTAATAATTCAATCAAGGCCGTGCCGAATGTCGCCGAAATAATATTCGCAATCAAAATAGCAAGTATAAGTTTTTTGAAGCTAACTTTCTTTAATGCTATTTTTAAGAATATACTTTCGAAACAAACAATGATTAGTTCGGGGAAAAATAACATCCTCCAAATATAGCTTGCTGATTTCGCAGATGCCTCATGATAACCCATGTTTGCAAGGAAAACATACAGAAGCGCTACCGATATTGCATTAGCTATGATAATAAAAAGAATTTCTTTCTTTTTTCTAAAACCAAATAACCAAAGAATTGACAACTCCAATAAAAGAGCAACTAATAAAGTTACTCCAAATTTTTCTATGTGAAATAAAGATGTTTGGGGTCCAATATATGAATTATCAAGAACGATGGGATTAGCTAAAACACAACTACATGACAATAAGCCAATAAATGAAAATAGCAAAACAAATACCTTTTTCATATTTTTTTATTAGTTAGTCTTTTTGAGTTAATTCTATAGATTATCTGACTAGATAAGAAAAATAAAATAATACCAATAATTATAAGGTAAGATTTATCTAGTTTTGGAAAGATAATATAGATAATAAATGTAAGCAGGACCGAAGAAATAACTCCCGGCACCACTGGCGCGTACAATACGTCTGAAAAACTCGCTCCCCTATATATGTCCCAAGGATTAGTCTTAGTCCATGTTCGAAAAAATATATTCTTTTTTATTTTCATATTTTTTTATTTACTTTTGCCTTCATATTTTATCACAAAGTTTAAGTTTACGGATGTGCATAAATCCCTCCTTCGTCCCAGTAAACCGGGACTACGGACGGGCAAAGCAAAAAAAAGGGGTGCCACGCACCTGCGCGACACCCAGCTATTTACCTCTTTTCTCCTAGCAACTTCTGGTTCCAAATGCTCCCAGAGGAACCCGAGAAACATCGAACACTGGAACCCGTACTCTCTGACGGACTCCCGACAACCTCGATCCTTCCTTGTCGTAGGCTTCTACCGGTTTCCACTTTCTCTCGAAAGCAACCGGCTCATGCGGAACTGGGATGATGGTGTCGGACTGACCATGAAATGTAACGGTCAGCGGACATCCACATTCCAGACACTTGTCCGGAGGGAAATCAAAGCCCATGTGGGTCGGTACTTCGTGTCCGTTTTTGCAGAAGCGAACACTGTTTGTATCCCACGAGCCGAACCAATCGCCGATACGACTCGTTGTGACCATAGCTGTGGTAGCCATGACCAACCTCCTTTTACTGCTTTTTGAGTCTCTGACGGTACTACTTCTATTATACCATATTCAAATACAAAAATCAAGCTTTTTGGGGGTAAAATACACAAAAAAAGGCCGTCTTCGCACACTTGTACGAGTACGGCCTCTACGCTACGCTTCAAGACACGGTTACGAAATCTTGCGCAGAACCTCTTCGCTTGCAGAATGAGTAGCTTCGATGAACCAACTAGACACGACTCCCAAATTAGACATTTCTGTTTCGAGAAGGCCTTCAAATACCACTAGATACGGAGTGAACGCTGGGCCAAGATTATAAGTCGTCACGGCAATTCTCAAGATATCGGCCTTTGAATCTCCACCCGTCTTCACGAGAATATACTCTTCAACGAAACCCCTGTAAAACAGGGCTAAAATTAGCTCGTTAAGAGCAATGTGAGGCAAAAGTTCGCGAACTTGTACAGGCCCACCCTCTTTCGTCCTATCTCTGTAGAAACTCACTTTTACCATTGCGCAACCTCCTTGGTTTTGAGATTGAATACTTCTATAATCAAAAAACCGCTTTTTGATCATCTACGTGGATTATATCATATTAAGATACAAAAATCAAGCTTTTTGGGTTTGAACATCAAAAAATCACGATTAATGTGACTTCTTAAATGAAACTTGTTTAATAAAACAAGATTTTGCAACGCTATCAAAGACATATGTGGGAGGCTCAGCCTCCCACATATTTCAAAATCTCATCGCCAGATATGGAAAATCAGAGGTTTAGCCTCCGATTTGATGAAAATATTTAACGCAAATATTCAACACTCGGTGTCTAACGTCTAGGCATTATCAAGGATTAGGTACAAAAAATCCCACTTTTGTTTTTAATTCTTCTGCCAAATTTTCAGCGATCAAGTCTTTGCTCTTTAAATAATTTACTTTATTAATGAAATTATTAATCCACACATTCTTTTCTTGATCGCTTTGCGCATCGCGAATTTTGTAAAGATAATAAAGCAGGTTTCTTTCAATAAAAATCTTTGATTGCAAAATTTCCGATACATTCCCTTCGCCTATTCCTTCTTCTTCATTAGTTTTATTAAAACTAGCAGTCCAATTAAATGGTAGTGTGCCAACATTTCTTACTTTCAAATATTGGGATTTTACTTCATATGGTTGCATATTGGAAAATCCTAAAGAAGCGCTGGTTGTTGAATCTTCGGTGCTTAAATCCAAAGTTCCTGCCTCAAGATTACTTTCCGCTGAAATCTCGGCATCTGAATAATATGAAACCGTATAGCCAGCACATCCCAAAGAAGCAATTAGTAAAATTATAATGATTAAATCTCTTTTCATAATTATTGTGATTTATTGGCTCGCTTCAAAAACAATATCATACCAACTTTTTGCTCCTTGATATTTATTGTCATTCGTTTCAAGCCATGTTTCAATTTTCACACACGCGCCAACACTACTATCCAACCTCCCCATATTTACCATTCCCAAATCTTTGATGAATCCCGTCTTTACCATTTCAAAAGATAAATTCTGGTCCTCGCAATTCTCCGTTTGCTCTATTGTTCCGTCGAGATAATGCCCTTTAACATCTTCTATCAATTCATCAATCGTCACTTCGCCCTCTCTTTTAATTTTATTGTCCGAATCGTCGTCAAATTCAATTTCATAAGTATGCTCTTCTCCTTCAGAAATTCCGTCAGAAAAATCTTCAAGCTCCGATGTCGAATCCGATGCGTAATAGGTTGCAAAATCAAAACTATCATCATTGTTTAGTCCTGTGATTTTTATTTGGTATTGGCCATCTTGAGGATCAGGAATATGGACAATTTTTGGTCCGCTTGGATCGGAAGGCTCTTCAAATTCGGCAAAGGGAATTTCCGATGTTTCACTGGAAATAATTTTTCCATCAGGAGCAATAATCTCAACTTTCGCATTTTCTGTGAAAAGAAAATCAAGACTATCTTCAAATTCCCTAGGCGCTGGCGCGATATCAACATCGGACAATTCAATCGGCGGACCAGAGATCGGAGTAGGAAATAGTTCAGAAATTGGCGGAGTCGGGTGTCTTAACCAATAGATGACTTCTTCAATCGCTCGATGAGGTAGAGCAGTGTGTTTGGTTGTTTCAAAAAAACCCATTCTTTGATTACCAACCTCAGAAAATGCCTCTGGTCCCGGATTAGGATCAAAGTCAGGATCTGTTTCTGGCGCTGGCATTCCTATAATATCTGAAAGTAAAACCGATTTTTTCAAAACCCGATTATCTCCTTCCAAATCATTTTTTGCCGGCGGAAAAGGGCAAGGATAGCCATCCTGCCAAGTTGTCGCTCCAGGCATTATTGGTTCAACTAAAATATTGCCAACTGTTGACTCGCCATCGCCTCCTAAATTACTAAAATAAACTCTCGATTGAAGATTCATGGTTCCCATCCAATTATTCAAATCTTCCAAAAAAAGGTTTTGGCCATCTGGATTATCTGGCATAAATGGCGTTGAACCCCCTTGTAAATCCACCTCTCTTAAATATTCGTAGGTCGGCATTAATTCCCCCAGCGAAGGCACATATTCGTGAATCAATTCATAATTTGATTCGGTCTGTGGATAAACCATTTGGCGCAAATACCAGAGATAGGAATCTAAGACATATTTATAAGATTTTCCCCAATTTTTTGGAATTACTCCACCCTCCCAAGGACTATAAGCGTCAGAAGAGCCATTGTTGGGAACACCTAGCATGACCAATCGCTCAACATCATTTTCAAATTGATCTGATTGAATATAATAACGCGACACCAATCCGCCCATTGAATGCGCCACAATATCCACTTTTTCTGCCCCTGTGAGCATTTTCACTTCATCGATTTTTGCCTTTAAAAATTGAAAGGCGGAATCTCTGTTTGATTTCCGCCAATCATAAAAAGCGACATATACATCAAACCCTTCATTTTCCAGAGTTTGGATTAAGGAATCATAAACATGAACTCCCGGGAAAAATCCCCATGAATCGCTAAAAATATTATTAACCATCACATGCCAGTTCCACGAAGCGTTAATTCCCGGCACCAAAATAACCGGATTATGATTTTGGCTGCCGGCAAATGATCCAAAACCAAAATTTCCCAGAATTAAAAAAATAACTATAAGTATAGTTTTTATTCTTTTCATTAAGTACTTAAAAATATAACACTCCTATTTGCCCTAATCCCCATGCAACAAAATACGCCCAAATTGCAAGTAAAATAACTCCTGTAATTATTGTAAGTAAAAGACTAATAAGAAATCTTTTTAAATTAAATTTTTTATATTTAATCCACGCAATTATAAGCGGAGAAATGGTGAATATTAAATATAACCACAAAGTTTGATATAGCGTACCTTTTTCTAGCGATTCCATTAACCATCCTGAATTTCGGACATTATTGTATAAATGTCTATCATACCAATTACCCAATATCCAAATTCCCACAAATATTCCGATACTTAAAAGATAACTCAAAAAAATCCAGCGCCATTTTAAAAGTTTCGCTTTCCAGATAATAAAAAAAGGGCTTAAAATCAGCCCGATGGTTATAATCACATAGCCCCAAGTAATTAATTTTTCCGAAGCACTTCCTGTTGGCATAATTTCACTAGTCTTTATTAATGCTATATTTTAATACAACATTATACCCAATTTTCCTCATCTTCTCCATTCCCCTTATCCACAGACATATGTGGGAGGCTGAGCCTCCCACATATTTCAAAATCTCAGCGCCAGTTATAGTAAATCTGAGGCTAAGCCTCCGATTTAGTTCGATTTGATAGAAAATGTTAAACACTCGGTGTTGAACATTTTGTCTTGAAACATTGTTAAACAAAAAAAAGACGGCCCCAGAGATTCTTTTCCCTGGGACCGCAACTCTCTCATTTTAGCTCCGTAGTAAGACCGACATTTCGCCGTCGGTCGCGCCCCGTCTAGACATTCGTCTAGGTGACGAGGTACCGACCCTGTAACTTCCGGGGTAACTGTTTGATCGTCAGCATACCCGACTCCATCCCCCCAATCGCTTCGCGTCCATGACGCGACGCCTTCCTTCGCAATAGTTAGCGAACCTGTAGACCGCAGACCTCGGTAGAGCGAAAGCCCTATTGCCAAACTTCGCGTCTCCGTCCCGAGTTCACCGGCGAAATTCTCTAGTGTGAACGCGGAATATGATCTTCTAGTCTCTTCCTGGCTTTTTTTGCCATTGCCAGTTCCTGGTAACCGTTTTCTATGTACCTACGTGAATCCGCTCATGCCTCCCCTTCCATTATAGTAGGGATTTATCAGGCGATAGGGTTACCTATTAAGGTAACGCTTCGCCCTCGCACCATTCTCTGTCCGACTTGTCGCTAATTTCTATGGATGGTAAGGTTCTATGAGCCCGGTGGACTCTCCTCCTTTCAAGTTTAGGGTTCCGATTTGCTGCTCTCCCGAGCTAGCGCCATTTAGACTGTACACGCATACCGAGATGTTGGTCGCATATCGCGTACCAAGCGTTGGTTATGCAGTGGGTTGTTAAGTACAACCAGACTCGGAAACCCCAACTCACTTTGTTGCACACTCTCTACGTCAACTGAAGAACAAGACTCGTGATGCTACAGATGATCGCAAGGCACGACATGATGAAAGCTTCGCGTGGCCACTTAACCATAACGCTCAACCTCCTCTTTCATTCTCTATTATCCATTATAGCATACCCCATTCCAAATGTCAATAGTTTTTACCTATTTTTACGGAAATTCGCCATTTTTTAAAATATCACGCCAGTTAATTGCGACTAAAAAAAATGAGCGGGTTTGCTGTTTTGCAAATCCGCTCTTCACTATTTCTTCAGTTATTAACTAAGTCCTTCATTCTTCGAATAAGATCTTCCTTGAAATCAAAAGCAGCAAACTTACAGGTTTCCAGTAATTGCTTAAGGGTTTTGGCCTTTTCGCCCATCTTTACAATAGCTAATCCGGCAAGACTTCCGCGGGGATTATTCTCACGAATCTTGGCCCATTTTTCAAAGGACAAATCGAGTCCGCGAATTTTGGCAAGAATTGTTTCTCTTCTTTGAAGATTACTGTCATCTTCACGATAAACTTCAAGATATTCGTCAATCCTATTTGCCAATTTTACCATTTCTTCATCAGCAATAAGTCCTATGTGTCCAAGACCAGGATCAGCTTCTTTGGCTCTTCTCCAGTCACTAAAGGTTCCTAACCTTTTCATCTCTACAAGAACCACTTCTGCTTTACTAAGCGGTCCGCGAAGATAAGTCTGTAACCAATTATCAAAAGTTCCTAGGCGCCGCATTCTTGAGACAATTTTAATACGAATTTCTCCGGAAGCATGTCCATACGCTTCCAATAAATCTTGGAAATTCAACGCATCAAACTCTTCTGGGGTTAAGTTGTCCCATTTAAGAACAACTGCCAAACCAATTCCCGCTGTCTTGACTAACTCGTCAAACTCTATTGCCATGTTTCCTCCTTGTCTTTTTACTTTTTCGGACTGACAAAGATATAAAGTTCTGCTGTTCCAGAACCATAGCCAATATGATATTCAATTGGCTCAATGGATTCTATGATATAATTCTTGCTAATCTCTTTTAGTCCTTCTCTTAGAGCATCCCCAAGACCTATTCCCTCTGAGCTGCCGCTATTACCTATGATACGATTTAATTCTAGAGCAACAATTCTTGCTAGATTTGGCTGAATCCATTCAATTGAGTAGCTTGGTTTTTCTACTTCAATAACGGGCGTGGAAGAATTCTTGCTCCTACCACATCCTGATAGAATCACACATACCGCCAAAACTAAACAAATAACTCCAACGACTGGCCAACCAAATGCTTTTTTCTTTGTCATATTTCCTCCCTCTATGTTTTTTGAGAACTGCCCACATCCTATCACGATGAAAATAAAATGTCAATACTTAGTTGTAAAGTCATTAAGCATTGAGTCCTTCGGCTGTTGCTTTGGCAATATTACAGGAAATCACGCTGGCATCCGGATCGCATTCCACAAGAAATTCTGGCATATCTTTGACTTTCGCTTGCTTTAAAATTCCATCTATTGCTGGCAAAAGATTTTCTAAAAGGGTTTTATCTGACGCAATTTCTTTTTTTATGGTTTCATTTCCCGTACCTAAAACAAGTTCTGCTTTCTCTTTTTTTATTTTTATTAAAAATTTCATAGTAAGATGATCACACATTGTCCCCAGTTAATCCATCTATTTTAGGTTGGTTTTGTCAAAAATTCAATACTGCCAAGCTTATTTCGTTTTGGGAAAAATAGATGATAGACTGAAAGAAAACAAATATGCCCGACAAAAAGAAACCCATCAAAAAAATAGAGGAAAAAGAATCAGTCTCCAAGGAAGAAGTCGAACCAAAGACAGAAAAGCCAGAGAGATTTAATTTTGATAGACTGGCTGTTAAGATTCCCGAGGATAGAATACCGCCTCAATCTATCGAAGCTGAGCAATCAGTTTTGGGATCGGTGATGATTGATAAAAATGCGATTTTCAGAGTCGTTGATACTTTGCGCCCTGAATCTTTTTATCGTCGCAGTCATCAGCTTATTTATATAACTATCCTTGAACTTTTTTCAAGACAGGAATCGATTGATCTTTTGAGCGTCTCTGCAAAGCTTGAAGAAAAAAAACAGCTTGAAGAAGTCGGTGGCAGAACTTATCTGGCAAATCTGGTAAACGCCGTGCCGACATCAAGCCATATCGCCAGCTACGCTAAGATTGTTTCCAAAAAGAAAATCTTGCGCGATTTAATCGACGCTTCCTATTATCTATCCCAGCTCGGCTACAACGAAGATGCAGACATTGATCAGGTTTTGGATGCTGCCGAGAAAAAAGTTTTTTCCATTGCTCAAAAATCATTCACCCACGAATTTCTATCTTTGAAAGATCCGCTCGCTGAAGCCTTCAATCGTTTTGATCAGCTCCATCAAAGAGCCGGCACAAAGCTTCGCGGCATCGCTACCGGCTATCCCGATTTGGATAATAAATATCTTTCCGGTTTTCAAAAAACCGATTTGATAATTTTAGCGTCTCGTCCCCGTATCGGAAAAACTTCTCTTGCTCTAGATATTGCCCGCCATGTCGCTCTCAGGGAAAAAAAAGCCGTCGGTATTTTCAGCCTTGAAATGTCAACTGATCAATTGGTCGATCGCCTTGTCGCGCAGGAAGGAAAACTTGATTTATGGAAATTGAGAAGCGGCAATTTGGCTGATCATGATTTTGATGTTATTCAGCAAGTTTTGGATGACTTGTCGCGAGCGCCGATTTACATTGATGACGGCATGTCGAGTAATGTTTTACAAATGAGAGCAATGTCGCGACGATTGCAAGCGCAGACCGATTTGGGTTTGATTATTATAGATTACTTACAATTGATGGAACCATCAGCTAAAACGGAAAGTCGTGTTCAAGAAATTTCTCAGATTTCTCGTGCCCTCAAGGGTTTGGCGCGTGAACTCAATGTCCCAGTCCTAGCGCTTTCCCAGCTTTCCCGCGCTGTTGAGCACAGATCTTACGCCATTCCCAAACTCTCTGATCTTCGCGAATCCGGATCAATTGAACAAGATGCGGATGTTGTCATGTTTATTTATAGGGAAGAAAAAGCGCCGCCCGAAATTGGCATTAAATTGGAAGGCCAGGTTATTGTCGCCAAGAACAGAAATGGTCCGACCGGTCATGCCGATGTTTATTTCAGAGAAAAATCAGCAACTTACGAATCGGTTTCAAAACGCTTTGACGGCGCAGAAGAAATAGCATTCCCCGACGACCAAGACATCATGCCACCGATGTAAAAAATATAATATATTATTGTATAAAAAAAGAGTCCCGGTTTCTGCCGGGGCTCGTTTTGTTTCTACTCGGCGCAATATGAAACAAGCGGAATGACTCTGACATAAAGCATGAACATCTTAGGGCAAGGTATCACGCGCCTCCCAAAACGAACAAACCAAGAAGGGTTTTTACTATACGAATCGCTAATGTAAATTATTCTCTTGGTAACCTTCACAACAAAACCAATGCGCCTCTCCCCAATAAAACCAGCCTCAACAAAAGATATCGCATCTCCTACTTTTAGGCTCCTGATGACATTGTCATCTTTTTCCCTCTGCATGTTCATTTTCCCTCCTCAGCACACTCTTTCTCTCTTTTTTCAGTTTCTCTGTGTCTCTTGAGGCGCCACTTCCGCACCCCGCGTTTCGCGGAACTTCCGAACCTTGTCAAGGATTTCGACATAGACCGGCAGGTATAGTCGAGCAGCTTCAGTAAATTGATCATGTATTTCTTGAGCCTTCTCTATGGATTGCGCTTTGTCCCTAAGAAGAATCTGTCCACTATCTCTCAAGGATAGAACATAACCCTTGGTTTCTCCACCGATCAGCTTATTGACCCAATTACAGGCTTCGACGACCAACCCTGATCTTTCATTTGTTGGGTCCTTCTTAAACTCCTCGTTTCTTTGAACAAGTTGTTTATAAGCCCAACCTTTTGCCAAACTGCGTACTCGTTCTTCAATCGTCTTTATCTGCATTTTCTCCCTCCATTAGAGATTCTCGGTGAGTCTACGAACTTAGAAGCTCTTATGTCTCGCCGAACCCCGGCATGCCGGGGGAAGGCGGACAAAAAACCTATCTTTTATTCCTACTACGTATTCTATCACACTCTTCAAAAAAGTCAATAGTGCCGTTGCAATCGCTCTTTTTTAAGGTAAGATTAAGTTAGAGAACTTTTAATTATCAATTTTCGATTTTTTTATTCGAAATCTTTACTTTTCACTTTACACTTTAAATTTTAAACTTGAAACGTGTATCCTGAAATTATAAAAAATTTAATTAGAATTTTCGCTGATTTACCCGGAGTTGGGGAAAGAGCAGCGACAAGATATGTTTTTTATTTCCTCAAAAAACCAAAAAAAGACATTGATGAATTTATAGAAAATCTTGATCGTCTTAAAAAAGAAATTGCCCTCTGTTCTAAATGTTATAACATCGCCCAAATATCATCAAAAAATTCTTCTAATCTATGTGTTATTTGCCAAGACAAAGAAAGACGGAAAGAACAAATTTGTCTTGTTGAAAAAATTTCCGATATTGACCGCATTGAAAGCATGCATTTTTATAATGGCGTTTATCATGTCTTAACTGGCTTAATAAATCCTGTCAAAGGCATCACGCCTCAAAAATTAACTTTCAATCGCCTTGTTTCTCGCCTCAAAGAATTCAAGCGCCAAGAGAAAACACCGGAACTAATCATGGCCCTAAATCCAACTCGCGAAGGCGATTTGACGGTCAATTATACAAAAGAGATTTTGGCGCCTTTAAAAATAAAAATTACTCGCTTAGCGCGAGGCATTCCCACTGGCGGCGAACTTCAATATGCCGACGAAGACACGCTCAAAGAATCCTTTACGCAGAGAAAAGAATTATAAATTAAAAAGAAAAGGGCTTGCAACTTCGCAAGCCCCTTGTTTGTTTATTCTAAATGTCACCGCAGAACATTGAGAACTGCCAATGCCTGTGCTGCAGCTTTTAAGGATTCGTGGTACGGAAAATCATGCAGTGTAAGTATCCGGGGAATATAAGAATACGGATTACTCGAATCATATTCCTCCGTTGACCAGCTATGCTCTCTGAGATAAGGATGATTTTGCCAATAAGCCAAAATTCTTTCCTTTAGAATGTCAGTACTTAGATATGCCCTATAGTGCAATCTTGTAAATGTAAGAGAAACTTGAAGTAAAACATCAGTCAGTCCAGCATTAATCATTGCATCAATGAGAAGATTTGGCTTATGTTTCAAAACTGCGATAAATGGCCACCTGCAAACACAATGATCGTAATTACCTTCGTTTTTCATGAAAGCTTCTTGGGCTTCCCAAAGTTCAAGTAAAAATTCTTTAGTTTTTCTCAAATACGGTTCGCTAAAAACAACATGATGAGGATTACAAAGAAAAAGAAGAATTTCTTCTAAGTTATTACTTGTTATTGCCCAACTTGCATTGCACCACTCGATCGTTCCGGTAAGTTTTGGTAAAAACTTGTCCAGAACAAGCTTACAAACTCTATTTGCTATGATTACAGAACTTGGCAAAGAACTTTCTTTTCCAGATGCTCTCTTGTCTTTGTCTGCCCAGTCATCTACGACTTGTCCAGGCTCAGCCAAATTAAGATAGAACCTTAATCCTCTCCGAGTAACTTCTGCTGGATCTAAATTTTCAGAATTAAATCCTCGGTAAAGAATCCTACTCGCTCCATTATGCAATATCCCAATAGCAATTTCCAAGCTTTCTGCTTTATGAAGCGCCTCGAGGAATTGTTCCCATGTTTCGATCCTGCCCACTTGAGCCAGATGGCTCACCACTTCTTCTTGCGTGACGACTCTCTCTGTCATCGCGCACCTCCTTTAATTTCGCCAACCTAGTCCGGTCGGCTATATACTCGTATCGTATTATAAATATTAAAGTTTGTCAATGTTTTGATTTGAAATCTTGACTTTATTAAATTTGAATCGTACGATTGGAGTATAGTTCTTAGTTACATATATGTAGTCCGTCTTTATTTCGATAAATCGAAATTTCGACGAGATAAATTCTTCTTCGCCAACAGGTTTTATCCGCCTTCACAGGTGCTTCGGCAGAACATAAGAATTTCTATAATTCTTAAACTCATCAAGAAACTCTAATGGAGGTGAGTATGCCTATACAAAGAAATCTCACTATCACCTCAAAAGAAGGTCTCAGTATTTCTCTGACTTATGATGAGTCAGATAACACCGTTTCTCGGCGTAAAAAAGATATGTCGATTTCGGTGACCGTTCCTGTATCAATCGCCATACTTAAGCTTAATTGGAATCTAGTTGGAGAGGAAAGAAAGAAACTTTTAGCCGATGAACAGTTCATTAGACAATTATTTTCCGTACAAAATGTTGGAAAAATAGGCTTTACTAGTGATAACGAAGTCTTGGTAATACGCAACGATGAGACCATCGACTGGTCACCAACTATTCGAGAAATCACCCAAGCTCTTTTCCAATACGAAGAACGAAAAAGAGCCAGAATCAGCCGCGCAACAAATCTTATCAATCAGTGCTTACCAGAAGAAAGTTCAAATCCGGGCTAAGTAGTCCGGATTTTTTAATGAAAAAACGCGGCGTGATGCCGCGCTTTCTGTTGTCTGTTTATTTATTCAAAGAATGTTTCTTGTTTCTCCTTTTTAGTTTCTTTTTCAATTTTCTTGGTAGTCTTTTTCTTGGTTACTGGTTTTTCCAGCTTCGATTCAGTCTTTTTTTCCTCTTTCTTTTCTGTTTTTCTTTCTACTTTCTTTGGCGCCTCAAATTCCTTATTCCCAATCTTGGTAATTTCAACCAATGAGAAAAGTTGGCGATGACCTTTTTTAACTTTATAGCGCTTCTTTGCTTTATATTTAAAAACAATGATTTTTTTATCTTTGGCTTGATCAATGACCTTTCCTTCAACTTTTTCTTTGAGAAAAGGAGTACCGATTTCAACTTCGTCATTATCGTTGGCAAACATTAGTACTTCTTCAAAAATCAAAGTATCGCCGATATTTTTATCAACTTTTTCAATTTTTATTCTTTGGCCTAATTTGACCAAGTATTGTTTTCCGCCTGTTTTAATAACTGCTTTCATATAATTAGAACATGGAATTTAGAATTTAGAAGTTAGATTTAAGGATAAAAACCCATTTTATATTAAGTATTGGAAAATGTCAATTCTCTTCCCGTTTTTTCATCGCTGCTTGAAGTGCTTCTTTTAAGGCACTCTTGTCAGGCTCAGATTTTTCCAACCTGGAATTAGTCATTCTTGGGCCGGTTTTCTTTATGTCTTCTAGTTTATCTTTTTTTGCTGAATCAATTTCTTTTGTTTTTGCTTCTGGCGCTTTAACTTCCTCGGTAATCTTTTTCTCTAGTTCAGGCCTAGTCGAACTTGGACCGACCTCGTTTTTACGATCGCCTTTTGGAATTGGAGGAAGTTCGCCGCTTCTGATTTTTTCAAGGCAACTATCGCAATAAACTGGTCGGCGATTGTCAGGCTTAAAAGGAAGTAAGGCTTTGCCACCACAATGAGCACAGATTGCTTCGTGAAGTTCTTTACCTTTCTGAATTGCCTCAGATTCTAGGGTTTGACTGCCATAACCTGCCCATGAAGCGATTTTCATTTCAACTTCATCTCTTTGAGTAGCATAACGTTCACGGCTCAATTTTATAACTGTTTCGCGACAAGATTTTTCTTCTTTGGGATATGGCGGAAGGGTCGTCGCCGAGAATGGGCGAGACGCCATGCCGTCAATCATTAATTTCAAATAAATATCGTATTTTGCCAAACCAACCAAATCAGTCGCGGTAAATTCTGGCATAAGCTCTCTTTCGAGAAATTCGGCATCTTCGGCACCCACTCTAAAAGTAATTAGTGTGCCGACATTGCCAAAAACTGCGTCTCTGACTTCTTCTTCCAGTTGCGCAATGTATTGGTGAGCCAAAATAAGATCTAGGCGATATTTTCTTGCCTCAGACAAAATATTTGCAAATGATTCTGTGGCAAAGTTTTGAAATTCATCGACATATAAATAAAAATCTTGTCTTTCTGATTCTGGAACATCAACCCGACTCATTGCTGCCAATTGAAGTCTCGTAATCATCATTGCGCCCAATAAAGCAGAATTATCTTCACCAATAAGACCTTTAGATAAATTCATAATCAAAATCTTTCCCTCATCCATGACTTGGCGCAGATTTAGTTTTGATTTGGTTTGACCGACAATATTACGCACCAATGGACTTGTGAGAAATTGTCCGACCTTGTTTTGAATTGGCGCTACCGCTTCAGCTAAAAATCTGTCAGGATATTTTTGGAACTCATCTATCCAAAAACTTCTTACAACCGGATCCTGAATTTTTTCAATAACTTTGCCTCGGTATGTTTTATCAACAAGCATTCTCATAATGCCAAGCAAGGTGCTATTGGGATATTCAAGAAGCGCCAAAATCGCATTTCTTAAAAGATATTCCAATCTGGGACCCCATGAATCGGCCCATATCTTCTTAAAAACGCCCACAAGACCAGAAGCAACTAAGTGCCTTTGTTCTGGAGATACTTTTTCAATAACATTAAGCGCGATCGGAAAATCTAGATCGCTGGGATTAAAATAGATGACATCGTTAACTCTGGATTTGGGAATAAAATCAAGCATTTTGTCAGCAAATTCGCCGTGAGGATCAACAATTGCCATGCCATGTCCCGCCCTAATATCAGCAATTGCCATATTTTCTAAAACAGTGGTTTTTCCAACACCGGTTTTTCCAATAACATAAACATGACGGCGGCGGTCGTCAATTTTTATACCGAATTTACGGCGTTCATTCCTAAAATTTGTTTCTGCAAAGAGGGCAATTTTATCAATCATTGTTTTTTTATACAAAATTACTCCACCGGCAAACGAGTAGGCGGACCGCTATCAGTCATTAATTTGAGATAGTGCTTGAGCATATAAAACAGGCGAAATCTCTTTTACTTTAGCTGCTAAATTTCTTACTATTCCCATTTCCGATTCCCATCCTTCTATAGAAGGCATAAAGAACACAAAAGCTCTCTCTTCTCGAGTAAGTTTATCTCTTATTTCATCTTGTGAAAGTTTTTTTCCACTAACAAAACCATCTACGGCAGAATCTGGAATTCCTAATGCTTTTCCAAAAGCATTGTGATATTTACTCATTTCACCTTGATGATCTTGTGCATCCTGTACTTTTTCTAAAAATTCTTGTGTTCTTGCTACAATATATCCTAACGACACAAATGGCTCATTTTGGTAATCAACACTATTCTCTTTATGAGCAAGACCACATCGACTAAATAATTCTTCTATGTGTTTCTTTGCTAATAAAACTTCTTCTGGATGAATTAAGTCGGTTTCAATAAAAGAAGCTGGTTTAATGTCCAGAATAACGGCCAAAAGAGCAATTTTCGATTGAACCATCAATTCTGTTGCGCCCTCTAATTCTCTCAGTGTTTCCGGTTGAATAAATATTTCCCGTGAATTAATTGTTTCCATGGAATATAAGCTTACTCCACCGGCAAACGAGTAGGCGGACCGCCTCTCTTAGCCTCAACTTTTGGCAATTCAGGCGTAAGAACAGATTTCATCGGGAAGTGAAAGATTGTTGCCAATTCTTCGGTATTCAAGAGCATTCCTTTGTGACCTCTGTCTGGTTTACCAAAAGCGCGAGTTTTGAAATAATTATAAATCTCGCGCATTCTCACAATTCTTAATCTCTTGAGAGTCAACGGTAGTATTTTATGCTTCCAGGCAAGATAATAATTATATTTTCTATACCTCCAAATATAAGGACGTTTGACGGTATATTTAATCGGTTGACTGATTCCAAAACTATTTAAAACGCTATCATTGAATTGCATAAATGCTCCAACTAAAGTCTCGGCCTTCACTGAACTAAAGATTTCATTAGGAGCAAAGTAGGCAAAACGAAGCATCGTGTAAAAACCAAGCTTTGAAATATTTCTATCAATTGCTAAACAAACTTCTCTTTCTCCGGGGGAAAGTTTAAAATATCCGCTATCAGCAAGAGATTTTTCTTTTTCATCTGTTTCGTAAACTTTTTCTTCGGGAAGGATCAATTCTCCGCCTGTGATCAAGTTTTCTACACGAGTAGTAACGTGAGGATGAAAGCCAAGAAGTTCGCGAATAAGACGGCGTAAAACACCAACTTCCTGAATCTCAGCAACATCACGACCCATAATCTTGTCAATCAACGCCCTGCCATCTTCTTGCCATTTTGAAAACATGGGAATGCCAATAACATAGTGAAGCCACATTTGTTCACCCTCGCCGATAGCATTCATCGCTTCAAGAACTGCCGCAAATGGATCAACGACAAATTCTGATTCTTTACCAGCTTTAATTTCAAATTGTTGATAAGTTCTAATTGGATAAGCGTCTTTTTTTTCTAAAACAAATTCTCCGGCTGCTAATTTATATTCATTGTTGGGCAAAACTTTAGGCGCATTTTTAACATAATCTTCAACTTCTTGGATCTCAACTTCGGGAAATTGAGCATAAATCAAAGATTCTACCGTAGTCCTGTATTTTCTTTCTCCTCTAATATAGAAGTGGATGCTTCCTTCAATGCTTGCAAGTTCTAAGCTATAGGATGTTTCCAGGTAGCCCTTTAATTCAACCTCAAGCTTGGTAACTCCCTTTGATGTTCCGTGAAGTCCGGCAAAAATTTGTTCCATGCCAAGCGGGGTTTTCTCAAGAGCCTGAGGAATTCTAATTTCTAGGAGACAATAATCTTGTCTAGCTAAAAACATATCTTCCCAATAATCATGAAAGCGTTTGCGCAATTTTTTTTGAATTTTAAAAACTTTGAAAAACAAAAACAGCCCAATTATAAGCCAAAAGACCCACAAATAAGGCTGTGTAGCAATCCATATTTTTCCTGCTATCAATGGTACATTTTCAAGAAATTTCATAAAACTCCTCTGCGAGAGTGACTTAACAAAGCCACTCTCATATGCCCTCCCAAAAAGGGAAAGCCTTAATTAAATATTAAAAGGCCTTTCCTTCGTAACTTTATTTTTTCAAAATGTATTTGCCAGGCGTCTTTTCAATAAACTCTGGATTGCTCTTGAGATTAAAGCGAATTGTAGATTCTTTAACAAAGCGTTCTTTCAAAACGAGTTCAACGAGTTTCTTGTCTGTCAAGATTTTATCTTTGTTTTGCTTGAAAACTTTGATCAAGATATCTTTAACTGTTCCACGGCTATAGCCCCATTCAGTTAAAGCATAGAGTCCTCGTCCCACAAGAACGAATCGGCTGTCCTTAATCAGTTCGTTGTGAACAGTTTGAGATTTAGCAATGTGTCGTGAAAACTTGGCTTTGTTAATTTCATCGGCTATAGCCCTGAAATGAAGAGGTTTTTCTAATTTCTTAACCACTAAATAAGCTTTGTCTTTAACACCTCTTGGGTTAATCTCAGGCCATTCACTTAAGCCCAAATCATCATAAATATTTCTGTCAACTTGTTTAGAAGCATCAATATATGATCCAATCGCTTGTCTTGAGAAGAAAGGAAAATTCTTCTTAAGCTTGGCAATAACTGCTTTTTCTTGAAGAGGAGATTTAGACTTTTTGAATATAGCCACTAATTCGTTAATCAAAGAACGTGCCTGGTCTAAGGCCTTACTTTGAGTATACCATATATCATAAAATTTTGCATTCTCTTTCGCAAGTTTAAAATTGGTGCCTAAATTCAAAAGCAAAAGGGTGAAACCTCTGTATTTTGTTTTATCTAAATCAGGAGCAATATATTCAACAAATTCCTCAAGAAGTTTATCCTCGCGCATTAATCCGCCTCTTTCAGAAATAAAAAGCTCCAAATCTTCTAAAATTTGCTTAACGCTGGCCAAATTTTCTTTCGATCTTAATCTTCGAAGTCCCTCTTCTTCAATCTGCCTAACTCTTTCTCGGGTAATACCATAAGTATGACCGATTGATTCAAGAGTTTCTTTTCTTTTTTTATTAATACCAAAACGTCGGACAATTACGTCCTGAGTTCTTTTAGGAAGATTTTTTATCACCTTCCTCAATGCCTCCTTGAAGTCGATGTGAGTGTTTGACATATTAGTGTGAAAAAATTAAAACATATTTATTGCAAAAAGTTTACCCTTAAAGGCATCGTATCACAAGGCAAATGACTTGTCAATACCTATCTCTAGAATACTATGGATATTTATTTTGTCAAGTGCTTTATTCGTTTTTATGAAAATTACTCATAAGGTCAATAGATAGATCAGTAATTCTAACGCCTATGTTGGTTTGGTGATTCATAAAATTATACATAAAAAAACAAAATATCCGGCATTTTGCCAGATATTTTTAATTTTATTATATTAATTCACCAACTTCCGCCGCCACCGCCGCCACCGCCGCCACCAGAAAATCCACCGCCACCGAAACCGCTTGCTCCACCGGCAGCACCTTGGCCAGGTGAGATAATCGAATTGTTTGCGTTTGAAGTAAAACTATTAAGACTAGAAACAAAAAGCATTGAATTGAATGATGATCCCGTTGAGCCCTGATACCAATCAGGCGGATTGATATAAATATCTTTGAATTGTTTCGCCCATTCTTTTTCTAATCCAAAAACCATGGCATAGGGTAAAAGTTTTTCAAAGAGTTGGGGATTTTTTTCCGGCGCATTGTGAAACTTAATTCGATCCGTTTCCGCAATCCTAATATATTCTCTAAGCCCCAAAACTTCTTCTCTGGTAATCACTCCTTTTTGCGTCCGTTTATGCATTAAAGCTGTAAAAATAATAAGAATAATAATGGTTGCGACGACACTAAAAATAGTCATCGCCCCGCCAGTTCCGTGAATAATGCTAACATAAAAAATTATAAATACAATAAATATAATTCTTAATGAAAACACGAAGGAAAATAATTTCTTCCCTGAGAAATCATTTGGTTTAGTCGCCACATATCCCTTGTCAAAAAGCAATTTATTGACCTTCTTTTTAATACTTGCCAGGCTTGCCTGAAATGTCGTTTTATCAATATCTGAAAGCTTAATGGTTTTGACTTTCTTGCCATCTTTTTCTACAGTATCTGCATCTTCAAATAACGCTTCCATCAATTTTTGGTCAAAATCATTTTCTAAATCATCTTCATCTTTTAATGCTTCTAAAAGATAGTCTTTGCTTTTGAAAATAAGTGTTTTCTTTTCAATCTGGGTAATCTTTAAATATCCTTGAATAGCCAAGTTGATGATTTCAGCGGATAAATCCCGATTATCAACCCGGTAATCTAGAAACGTACCGACTTCAATCGGCGTTAGATTGTCCGGCGCTTCATATTGGGGAATAATTGTTCCTCGTCCTTTGGGATCGCGACCTTTTTTCCACCAAAAACAAAATTCAATTAAGAAAACTATAATCGGTAAAAAAATGATTTTATTATCCCATAAAACATTGGATGATTTTTGCAAAGCGCTCGGCTCAATCACAATGCCTTTGGGAAATCCGACAACAATCGTCAAGCCTTCTTTGGCGCCTAAGTTATTCTGGAGAAAACTGATTTCTCGAATAGAGGCAACTTCCAAAGCGCTTTCTGGTTTTGAGATTAAAGAGCACTTTTCTTTACTTCCTAGAATTCCAAAAAAACAATCTGTTTGCAGTTCTGGATCAGCTATGCTTTCAGGTAATATTATTTTTGCCGATGCTTGATTGATGGAAATTCCCCATTCGTTACCCGTTGCATTCCAATAAAGCTCATCCGAATCTTTGAAATAATTAATCGCGCGATCGATCTTATATTTAATAATGTAGGTCTTAATGCCAGAGATTAGCTTATTCGGATCGCCAATTTTTATGCTTTTATCATTACCTTGATCGGATAAGGTAAATTGATAAGGATTGTTATTTTCGTCAATTACATTAATATCCGAAATCCCTAAGTTAAAATTCCCGCCACGCGCCTGATAATGAATGTGAATATTGCGATAAATGCCATGGCGTTGTAAATCATCAAAATTATAAAGAATCCTTTCTTCAACACTGATCCTGCTATCCCGATTAATCTTAATCACAACGTCAAAATTATCAATTTTTTCTTCTGCAAAAACTCCCAAAGAAAAACACAATCCAAAAAATATAAATAATGAAATAATAATCTTTTTCATATCCTTTATTTTAGCAGACAATTTCTATTACATCAAAAAAGGAGATTAGCGCGCTAACTAATCTCCCGTACTTTGCTTAAAAGAACTGCAAACTTACATGTCGTCTTCTTCGGCCATTCTTTTCATCTTTGCCTCCTTAGAGACCAATAATCGTTGCTTTCCTCATGCGCTCCTCCTTGATGCTTTTGATTACACTTTTAGAGAGATACTTTTCTCATTCTCATTTTTTTCCTCCTTGATACTAGAGTCCCGCCGGAAGTATTTTCATTTCTCTTTTCTTAGGTTAAAACACCGATTTTTTTCATTTTATCCAATCCCTCCCGTTGACGAACATCCATCATCACTGTCATGTGGACCAGAACCATATAGATGATTAACAAGACTCACTAATACTTCAGCAGCATCAGAGCTAACATATACTGGTTCCCCGCTGGAATCGTAGGGCCCGTTTGTCATAGCTAATCATCCTCACCCGTCATTCCCTCGAGAGTGTTCTGTCCACCCTCGCCATCTCTCGGTCCGTTCACCATAGAACACCCCTACTCGCTGTCATCCGGACCACTGGTCCGATCGTCAGGTCCTCTGTTTTGCATTTTCTCTCCTTGTCGCCTATCCGCCGAAAGGAAAATCGTTCTTCATCCAAGAACTTTTGTTGCCACGCACGCCCCCATCCCTGGGTCCGCGCATCATCCCGTCATCGCCAAAACTCTTGCCGCCTCTTTTCATTTCTTCCTCCTTAATGCTTTTCGACTTCGTTGTATGCCTGACTTATCGCAGTAAGTTGCGCTTTGGCAAAAGCCAAACCCTTCCGATTGTTTCTCTTGGTGCACCGACACATAGAAACCTCCTTAGTCCCGACTTTGTCTGCTTTTTTACTAAGCCATCTTCGCTATCATTTTTCCTCCTTGGACCCATACTCACTCTGTATAATTATATTACCACTATATTTAAAAAAGGCAATACAAAAAAGGAGATTAGCGCGCTGACTAATCTCCTATGCTTTACTTAAAAGAACTGCAAACTATATGATATCCGTTTCGCGACTCCTCATATTGTCTTCTTCGGCCATTCTTTTCATCTTCGCCTCCCTAGAGAACCATTGCTCTTTTCATTTGCTCCTCCTTAAAGAGCAGTCTCGTACTAGCCAATTAATCGCCCGCTTTGACGCTTCTTTGCGTTTTCACGGGGATCACCTCGCTCCTTTTGAAGTTTGGTTTACTTGACTCTACGAGCCTCTCCTTTCACCTCCTTAGAGGCAAAACGGATCGTCGTCACCATCGTCCGAACCGTCTTCGTCGTCCCCTGAACCGCTAGTATCTCTGTTTACTAAACAACTCTTCATTATGACACTTAGAAGAACTAAAACTATAACAAGCCGTCTTTTTTGTGATGTGTTTTTCGTGTTTATCCCTCCTTACGCCTCTGCTTTAATGCGATAAAGCCCTGTTTCTTTTCCTACCCTTTCCATGGAAATCACCTCGTATTAATTTTAACGCGTTTTTAAAAAAAGAAAAGAGCAAAAAACAAATTAAAAATTTAAAGTGCAAATTGTAAAATCAAAGTTTAAAATTTAAAGTTAGTCTTGAAGTCAAAATTCTTAACTTATAATTTTAATTTTGAACTTTTAACTTACTACTTTTAACTAAAAAACGGGGGTATGTCCCCGTTTTAGTAGTATAAATGTTCTGAATTATTAAACCGAAATAATTTTACGCCTTATGAGTTCTGTGTTTCCAATTTTCCCAGGTCACCAACAGGGCGCTTGCGATAAAGATTGAAGAATAAGTACCGAAGAAAATTCCAAAAATTAGCGCCAGAACAAAATCTTTTATTGTTTCACCGCCAAAAAACATAATCGCAACCAAAGCAAGTTCTGTTAGCAGTGAAGTATTGATTGACCTAATTAATGTCTGAGAAATGCTTCTATTAACAATCTCTTCAAATGTTTCTTTGGCGCTATGACCCAAGTTTTCTCTGATTCTATCAAAAACAACAATCGTGTCATGAACCGAATAACCAAAAATCGTCATCAAGGCAGCTACGAAAGGCAAGCCAACTTCAATATTTGAAAATCTACCCAAAATTGAAAAAATACCAGTAACAATCAGAAGATCATGAATCAAAGCAATAACTGCTGTCGTGCCGTATTTCCAAGATGCCACCGGCCAAGAAACTCTGCGAAAAGCCCAGGCAATATAACTAATGATACCGACAGCGCTCAGAAAAACTGCCCATAGAGTTTTACTCTTTAGTTCTCTTCCAACAACCGGCCCAATCGAATCATATCTTTTTTCTTCAAGAGTTTGTTTTTTTGAGGTTGCTAGCGTTCTTAAATCTGTCAAAACTTTTTGATGAGTTGCTTCGTCAGATTGCTGGAAGCGTAACATAAAACTGTCATCTCCAACTGGCTGAATAATGAGACTTAATAATTTCTGACCTTCTAGTGCGTCTTTAATTTCTTGAACTGAAACTTCAGTCGTATTTGAAAATTTTACTTCAAGAAGACTACCACCAGTAAAATCAATACCGAACTTGAGCCCCCACATTGAAAGACTAACAATACTAATGATTGAAAGAATTCCAGAAAAGATAAAGAATATTTTTCTATATTTAATCATGTTTTTTCACTGACCATAACCAATGAATATTTTTAAGACGCGTCTCTGCGACCAAGATTAAAAGTTGACGCGTAAAGGTAATCGCCGTAAACATTGAAGCAAGCACGCCAATACTGAAAGTCAGCGCAAATCCTCTAACAAAACTCACTCCCACCCAATAGAGAATCGCTGCTGTAATCAAGCTTGAAATGTTGCTATCGCGAATCGAATTCCATGCTCTGTGAAAACCTTCGGTGATTGATCGGTCCAAGTCTTTGCCCAACTCTCGCTCCTCTTTCATTCTCGCAAAAATCAAAACATTTGCATCCACTGCCATGCCTAAGGTTAGAATAAATCCAGCAATACCAGGAAGAGTCAATGTGACCGGCACTAATTTAAACACTGCCAAAAGCAATGCCGCATAGACTGCCAGAGCGATAGTTGCCAGAACTCCGGGCAATCGATAGTAAAGAATCATGAATAATGCTATCAAAATGAATCCCAAAATTCCTGCTCTTAAACTTTTATCAAGAGAAATTTTTCCAAGACTTGCTCCAACTGTTTGTTGGCTAATGATTTTTATAGGAACAGGCAGGGCACCGGCATTCAGACTTCTTACCAATTCTTGCGCTTCGGCAACAGTAAATTTTCCGGTAATTCTGGCTTCTCCTGAAGGAATTTCTTCATTAACTGTCGGCACACTAATTGGGACGCCATCGAGATAAATCGCTACCCTCTTGCCAACATTTCTCTTTGTAATTTGGGCAAACAATTTTGCGCCTTCGTCGTTGAGTTGGAATAAAATTTCTGGTTGTCCGGTTGTTTGATCGAATCTAACCTCAGAGTTTTTTAACATTCTTCCATCAAGACCAGTTTGTATAAAATAAGGATCTTCGGTCAATCTTTGTCCTTCTTTCTGCGCCTCTAAAATCTTATCTCGTTCTGCTACCGGCCTTTCTTCTTTAAATTCCAAATATGGCGTTTGACCAATCATCTGGATTGCCTGAGAGATATCATTAACACCAGCCAATTCAACAATCAAACGATGATTGCCTCCCGACATATCAACTTGCACCAAGGGCTCAGCGACACCGAAAAGGTTAACGCGGCGTTCAATAACATCACGAACACCAACCAAAGCCTGATCTTGATCGGCAGCCGCAATATTTTTCATGTCGGCTTCATAAACTAAGTGAGCTCCACCCTGCAGATCTAGTCCTAATTTAAATGGTTTATTATAAAAATGGCGAAATTCACGACCAAAAACTCCATTGGGCAATGCCTTATTTAGATCGTCGGCTGTTTTATCCCAAGCATTGGGAAAATCGAAATTAGCTGCTAAAAAAGTGATAATAAAAATTGCAATAACGGCCAGACGAACCTTTGTCCTTGTAGATAACGACTTAAACATGTTAATTTAATGAAATTATGAAAATTAATACTTCAAAAATTGGTGACTAAAAATCATTTATCCATATTACCACTAATTTTTCTTTTTTCAAATATCTTATAGTTCTTAACAAAAAAAGAGGGAGATGAACGGGGCATCTCCCTTTTAACTGCTTACAGAATCTCTAGAATAGACAACTGAAGCGATGCTATTCTAGTTTCATCAAGAGAATCATGAACGGGCATTTCCTCAATAGCTTCCAGAGCTCGATTGATATCTTGTCGATTCCCAGTAAGTTCTGCTATATCGACAAGAGCGTTTGCTCGCTCATTTTGAGACACGAAATGATCGTGGAAGCGTTCTTTGAAAATGCCTTTCACTTTAGTAATATCTCTCTTGTCCTTGCTTATTCTAGCAATTGCAACCCATGCTGCAAAGTAAGGATACAAACCAGTATATACTTTGCAGATTCGATCAGTTAACTCTCTCGCTCTTTCAATGTCGCCAAATTCTGATAAAACCGTAATGACTTCCACATATAATCGTTCACGTTCGTCTCCACTTTCGACCGTAATAAGATCTAAAGCGCAATCAATATCATCCTTGTTCTTGCTTACTTGTGCAATTCCTAACATTTTTCTGACTTCATCCTCTATAGAAAACCCGAAAATACTTATTCCGGTTTTAGACATAACAACTTTTCTTGCCTTATCAATATCTTTCTCTGTTTTAGTTATTGATGCGACCGCGCAATCAAGGCCGAATTGACTGCCAATTTTGCGCACTTCTTCAACCATGCCCAGCTCAAATAAACTTTCCATAAGCGCAATGAGGGCAATGCGACCATCGCGATCTTTTAAGGTATCTTTGTCTGACTCTTTGATTATTGAAAGCGCCTTATCTAAATATGCCCTATCTTTGGTCAATTTTGCCATTTTAGCAAACAGCTCTATTCTTGCACTTACTACTAATTCTGAGATTCTATCATTTACTGTAATGTCAGCAAAATTCTTTCGAGCCGCTTCAATATCTTTCTTGTTTTGAGTTGCTTCGGCCAATTCTATTAAGACCAAACTTTTAGAGAACAAATCTTCATCATCAGAAATAAACTCGCGAGCTTTGTCGAATTGATTGGTTTTAATCAAATACCTGAAAATCCTTAACTGGCCCAATGATGCGCTACGCTTAACGACTCTGTCGAAAAGTTTCTGTTTCAGAATTACCAAAGACCTTTCTTTGGCATTACCAATGACCTCTGTTATGTAATCCGCGGTAACATGACCAAGCCCCACTTGTCTAAAGAACTCCCTGTACTGCCCGCTTGTCGGTTCGGACATTTCTGTCTCCTGTTTTTCTGCGCCTTGGTATTAAGATGCCTCATCTGTGACGCGTCCCGTTAACACGCCAAAGCATGACATCTTGACTATAGCGACGCAGCTATTTGAAACCTATCACTTTTTATATTGATTGTCAATACAAAAGAAGAACATCGCTGTTCTTCTTCTTTTGTTTTTCTAATTTATTAAATTCCTTTTCTCGCTTTTTTTAAATTCATTTCTCTCGCCAAGCGTTCAATCGCTTTTACATAAGCGGCATGCCTGAAACTGATTCTTCTGTCTTCAGCGATTTTTTTCATATCTTGATATGCATCAATCAGCATTTTTTCTGCGCGGGTCAAAACTTCGGTCTCTGACCAATATGAGCCCTCAAGATTTTGAAACCACTCCAAATAACTCACCATCACTCCGCCAGCATTTGCTAAAATATCAGGAATTACCAAAATTCCCTTTTCTTCTAAAATTTTATCCGCTTCAGCCGTTACCGGACCGTTTGCCATTTCAAGGACAATTTTTGCTTTTATTCTATCGGCATTATGTTCGTTGATTTGTCCTTCAATCGCTGCGGGAATCAAAATATCAACTTCTTTTTCTAAAAGCTCGTTATTAGAAATAAGCTGAGCGCCGCTCGCAACCGAACAAGATGATTCGGTGCAGTAACATTTAGTTACCGTGCCACTTTTTTTAACGCATTTTTGAATCATATCAGGATCAAATTTTTTGTCTTTATAGCTTGCCTCAATTCCACCCTTAGCATCAGAGATTGCGACAATGCGGAAGCCAGCTTTTTTCAAAATTTGCGCAATATTTCCGCCAACATTGCCAAAACCTTGGATCGCCACTGTCGGTGAAGTTTTTAAAAGTTTTGGATAATAATCTTTAATAACTTCTCTTAAAATGACCGCTCCGCCATAAGCTGTCGAAATATCACGCCCCTTAGATCCGCCAATTTTTACCGGCTTTCCTGTGAATGATGCTGGCACAAATTCCCCTTTTAATTTTGAATATTCATCAACCATCCACGCCATAATTTGAGGATTAGTATTAACATCAGGGGCAGGAACATCGACATGCGGTCCAATAAAATTAAACATCGCTTTAATGTATCCTCTTGACAATTCTTCAAGTTCATGTTTTGAAAGTTTCGCTGGATCAACCTGAATTCCACCCTTGGCTCCACCGAAAGGAAGTCCGGCAAGCGATGTTTTCCATGTCATAATCGAGGCCAATGCCTTTACTTCTTCTAAATTAACTTGCGGTGAAAATCTGATGCCTCCTTTATATGGTCCTAAAACATTCGAATGCTGAACTCTGAAAGAAGGAAACATTTTTACTTCTCCATTGTCCATCTCAACAGGAATTGAAAAATGCAAAATGCGATTCGGCGATTGGAGCTGTTCTAAAACCCTTGTTTCGAGTCTTAAAATTGTCGCTGCCTCATTAATAAATTTCTGAGTATTGTCTAAAAATCCATTCATATTATTTTTGAGTTAAATAATCAAGAGCGCTTAAAAGAGCAATTGTTCCTGCGCCAGAAGCAATTGAAATTTGTCGATAGGGTAGATCAGTTACATCACCAGCTGCAAAAAGTCCCGGAAATTGGGTCTTTCCAAATTTATCAGTCACAACTTCTCCTCTTTCATCCAACACCCCCAGGTCTTTATTTATAAAATCAGTATTTGCCGTAAGCCCAACATAGACAAAAGCTCCTTCCACTTCAATTTCTTTCTTTTCACCGGATACGAGATTTTCATATCGAATACCCTTTAATAAACTTTCGCCAAAAAATTCTGTTGTTTTAACTTGGTGGATAATTTCAATATTTCCTAAACTTTTAACTTTATCAATATGAGTCTTTTCTCCTTTCATCGCCTCTCCAATTGTCAAAATATAAACTTTACTAGCGATTAAAGAAAGAGAGAGGGCCGCTTTTAAAGCAGAATTTCCTCCACCGATAACAGCGACATTTTTTCTTTTAAAAATTGGCCCATCGCAAGTTTCGCAATAACTCACGCCTTTATTAGAAAATTCTTTTTCTCCGGGAATTTCTAATTTCTTATGCCTTGCCCCGGAAGCCACAATAACTGTTTTTGTTTCGTATTCTTTATCGTTGATTTTGACTAAAAATCCTTCACCCTTTTTTGTTAATTCAGAAACTTTCCCTAAAACAACTTCGGGGCTATTGCTCCTGAAATGTTCCTCAAACTTTTTTGCAAGTTCCAGTCCCGAAATCGAACTAAATCCCATATAATTTTCCATCAGACCAACCCGAGCAGCATTTCCTCCAATATTTTCTGAAACAACCAAAAATTTCAGCCCCGATCTTGAAGCATAAATCGCAGCTGACATTCCTGCTGCCGAAGCGCCGATTATAATTAAATCAAACATAGATATTAGCTTAAAGCTTAAAGCGCAAAGCTCAAAACAACAACTCAAAAATCAAAACTAAAAAACTTTGAGTTTTAGGCTTTAGTTTTAAGTTTTAACATTTGCCTGCCTGCCGGTAGGCAGGAATTTAAATATTTAAATCCGAATGACCGAAACTGTTTTAGATTTAGAATTTTTAGAATTAGATATTGTTTCGTATTTCGTACTTCGAATTTCGTGCTTAATTAGTCTATCCCCAACAACTCCTTAATTCTTTCCTCATTAAAGCCAATTACAATTTCCCCTTCAATATCAATCACCGGCACTCCTAGTTGACCAGTCTTTTTTATCATTTCTTCTCTAGCCGCATCGTCTGAAGAAACATCTTTGGCTTCAAATTCAACATGACTGCTCTTTAAAAACTCCTTTACAATAACACAATACGGACAAGTCGGCGTCGAATAAACAATAACTTTTTTCATTATAGTAAAATCTACAAATATATTCTATTCTAATCTTTTTTTATCCTTAAATCAAACCCCGTGATTTTACAATATTTATTTGCTTGCCCGTCCGTAGTCCCGGCATGCCCTGCCTACCGGCAGGCAGGATTGACCCGTTAAAACGAAATAAATATCCTCCTTCGTCCCTTGGCCTGCCTATCGGTAGACAGGGCTACGGAAGGATTATTGATTGCATATTTCTTCACTTCGTTCAGAAACGCAATCAATAAAAAAGAAGGGGGGTACCGCTCTGGTACCCCCTCTCGTAAAAGCTCTACGCCTTTACGAGACGAACCTCGCCATCCTGCACTCGCAGGTGGCACTTTGCTTTCACGGCCACCGGCCCATCGCCGATTTTCTGGCCGTTCTCATCCTTCAGCCATTCCATCGCTGGTCGAGGAGGCCGATTTTGCTCAATCACGCGAAGCGGCTTGCGCGCTTCACAGTTGATACTTAGTGAAGCGGCACCAGCAACCTCCTCTTCGTCTTTGAAGAACGGGTTTCGGAAAGCCCTGACGCGCCAGAGCGCTTCCCTGAAGATATTCCGCAGCTCTGCGTAGATCAGGTGCTTAACCCGATCAAATCCCTCGTTCGCCTGAAGATCTTCTTGGCGAACGAAGACGAATCGCGCCATCCAGTAGAACTGACCTTTTTGCTTTCCATGCGGTCTCTTCTGACAGATCGCGCTTACAAGAGCGAACCCCGCTTCTTCCAGATCGCTGACGAATTGATCTAGAGAGCAATTCATGTCTTCGACCGGCTCGATGATCATCGTGCCGTTCGCCCGAACCTTCCTTTCTACTCTCTCTTCGGGTTGCTCTTTCTCGTCAACGTCAATCCACTTTGGAAGGACATTGGGATTTGAGAAGCTAACCTGAACCATGACCAACTTCACTGACCCATCAAGCAACGTTCCTGAAGACACTTGCGCCTCCTTGTGATGGCTTGTATGAAGAGAACTAGCTAACCTTCTTTTCACTATCCATTATAGCATATTTGACATTGAAAGTCAATATTTCATGCCTCAGCGCAAGCTTTTTATGCCTTTTTTTGTGTAATTTTAAGAAAACAAAAAAATACAGAGATAATTCCCTGTTTTTTTAACACCAATAGTTGATAGTCGAAAATTGAAAATTGAAAATTAAAATCTTAGCTTGTCTAAGATTTTATTCATGTCTTCGTCTTTTTTTGGATCAATTCTGACATAATCATCATTGTCGTGGGGCAAATTGGTGATTGCTAAAACTTCGGCTTTTTTGTCAGTCAAAGGATAGAAAACATGATAAACGCCTTGGGGCACTAAAATTTGTGCCATTGATTCTGGAAGAAAATAACCATCGACATCTTGAATATTAATATTTTCGTCTTTTTCTCCAGCTAAAACAGTAAAGGTTTTTCCTTTTGTTTTTGAATCATCCCTAAAATCCTTAAATATCCAAAGACAAGTCCCGGACAGAGTATAAAAATGTTCTATAAGTTTATGATGATAGTGACCGCCACGAGCGACACCTTTTTGGGTAGCGGTAGAGCTATAAACATTCCCAATTTTTCCGTTTATTAACTCATTATCGTTTCCACCCGGCGCAATTTCATACAAATAACCGCGCTCATCCCCAACAACTTTGTTGAGCTTTATCACTAGACCATCAATATTAGTATAAATAATATTCATTAAAATCCGAAGCACGAAATCAGAAATCCGAAACAATATTTAATTTTCAAAATCATAAATTCAAAACTGTTTCGATCATTTGGATTTAAATATTTGAATTTGTTTCGAATTTCGAAATTCGAATTTCGAGTTTAAAAATCTATGATTTTTTAATGTGTACATTAAATCCTTCTCCTCTCTTTTTTATCCCTTCTACCCACCATTGATTATTCAAATACCAATCAACGACATCAGGAAGAGTTGATTCAAAAATTTTAGTCGGCGTCCATTTGAGATGCTGATTAATTTTTGTTGTATCGATAGAATAACGGCGATCATGACCCGGCCGTTCATCGACAAAAATAATGAGATTATCTTTTCTGCCCAAGATTTTTAGGATTGCTCTTGCCACATCAATATTGTGCCTTTCTTGGTTGGCGCCAATATTATAGACTTCTCCCGGAACGCCATTCTGTAAAATATTATCAATCGCTACGCAATGATCTTCTACAAAAATCCAATCTCGCATATGCATCCCATCGCCATACAGAGGAACTTTTTCATTCGCCATTGCTCGATAAAGAAAGAAAGGAATCATTTTTTCGGGAAATTGGTACGGACCATAATTGTTTGAGCAATGAGTGACAATCACGGGAACTTTATGAGTTTTAAAATACGCTCGACACATTAAATCTCCGCCCGCCTTGGCAGCTGCATAAGGAACATTGGGCGCAAACGGACTGTCTTCTTTAAAATGCCTGTCCTCATCTAAATCAACTGAACCAAAAGTTTCGTCTGTAGAGATTTGAATAAATTTTTTCGTGCCAAACTTTTTTACCGCTTCAAGAATAGTATGAACACCGATAACATTCGTCATTAGAAATTCTCTTGCTCCGCCATGAATACTTCTGTCGACATGAGTCTCTGCGGCAAAGTTAATGACAAAATCTGGCTTTTCTTTTAAAAATACTTCATCTATTTTTTTGTCGTCAGCAATATCCCCTTGAATAAATTTATAATGCGGATTGTTTTCAAGACCTTTTAAATTATCAAGATTTCCCGCATAAGTTAATTTGTCATAATTTATAACATTATAATTAGGATATTTTCTGAGAATATAGTGAACAAAATTACTGCCAATAAAACCAGCGCCGCCGCAAACAAGAAGCTTGGTTTTTGTTCCGCCTGTCTTATGAAAATATTCAAAAATCTGATCTTTTGTTAATTCAGTAACAACCGCCAATTCATCCAGGCTCATTTTCCCTTCCTGATATAAATCAAAAAACTTTTTAAGTTTTTTTAGATAAATTTCAGAATGTTTTTTTGTTTTTGACTGTTTTTTCTTCTCTTTCATTTATTGAAAATTTTAAATTATGAATTCTTCCAAAATTTTGCCCGCCTACCGGCAGGCAGGCATTTTGCACTTTTAATTTTTAACTTTTCTTGCCTCTCCATTTCCAAAGATATTTTAGATAGCTCTTTATATGAGTTCGCGTTAATTTATTAGTAAAAATATCAAGAACGCCTCTTTTTGAGTCAGACGCTTTTAAGTGAAAATGGCGGATTGTCGCTTTCGGCAAATAATAAACCTTGAAACCTTCGTTCCTGAATCGATGGCACCAATCAACGTCTTCAAAATACATAAAATATCTTTCATCCATCAATCCGACCTTGTCGACATATTCTTTCTTAGTCATCATTGCTGATCCCATGATCCAATCAATTTCAAAGGGCTCATTTTTTCCTGTTTTTTGAAATTCAAATTTTTCAAGCGCGCTTTTTCCCCAATGGGTTTTTCTCCAAAAAGTCCTTCGCGCTAAAACCGTGCCCAGAGTATATTCTCTAAAATAAGATTTCTGAATTGAATCATCAATATTAATAAGTTTTGGACCGACGATGCCAGCTTTTTTATTCTCGTTTAAAAACTTCATCATTTCCAAAAGAGATTTTTCGTTATCAATTACCGTATCGGCATTTAAGATTAAAATAAATTCACCTTCAGCATTTTTTAATCCCTTGTTGACTAATTTTGCATAACCGACATTTTTTCGAAACGCCAGATGCTTAATTTCAGGATGATGATATTTTATTAAAAAAGCCATTCCAGCGTTTGCGGAAGAATCGCAAACAAAAACTTCATACTGAATAGTTGTAAGATTTTCTTTTATAGACTTAAGGCAACTCAATAACAAATGAGGTGTCTTATAGTGAGTGATAATTATTGAAAGTTCAGGTTTTGTCATAAACAAAAAAAATAAAACCGATTTGATTTCTAATTTACCATAAAAAGGATAAAAAGAAAAGCCCTGCCACGCTAGCAGGGCAACTTTTTCAGGTCTAAAAGATCTTTGTATCGGGCTATTATACCCCTATCATCCGCTCCAATAATCTCGCTATCCACAGAAAGCATGGGAATTTCATCTAGGAAGAAGAAGTGCCTATCAAGAATAATTTCGTTTTTATCTTCGGGTGGATCAGACAATTTCTCTCCGACATAAATCAGTACCACCGGTTGACCATGGATCAAAAATGCTGATTTTGATAACGATCTTCCTCTCAATATTAAGACTTTTTCGATCTCGTAATCTCCGACTTCTTCTCTTAGTTCTCTTAATGCTGTATCTCCAGGCCTTTCACCATCCCTTGAGTATCCCTGAGGAAGTTCCCAACCCTCAACCTGAGGAATTGGCCTCCATTTGCGAACTAATCCGATTCTGCCAGATTCATCAATCGGCAGGACATATACCCCCGGTCTTTCATCTAGAGCCATTTGATCCCAGTCAATCTTTTTTGTAATTGGATCAATAACGGCTAGATGGGGCACATTTCCAAAAGGACTATGGGCATCTCTGGCAACTCTACCGCTTCCATCTCGCCAAATGCTAGAAGAATTGTGTACAAGATAAGACGGATCACGCTCGGCCGCTGTTACAAACGGAACAGCAACTTGTCTGCGCATAAATATCGTCCTCCTTTAGATTATCTTAGCGAACAAGGTGAGCTTTAGATAATTTTAAGTCCTGCCGAAGTCCTGCCTGACGGCAGGCAGGCTTAACGAAGGCGGACAATTCAGCTACCATCCACTAATTCACTTAAAGAACTAATTACGATATCTGCTCCTGCCTGTATAAGTGCATCTGCGCTGACGGTTCTGGTAATCCCAATTGCCAGCATTTTTGCTTTGCGAGCAAGTTTCATATCACCAGAACCATCGCCAACTAAACATCCTTGACTAGTAAAGTCATCAAAAGAAACATCAATTATCTCAGCAAATATGGTAATGTGCGCCCCACCTTTTGGAATATCATCAGAACCTAAAAACATAGTAAAGTACTCCAATAAGCCCGTTTCCCTAAGCCGTCTATGAAGAATACGCCCCTTGGTCCCGCTCGTAATAAACATCTTAACGTTTTCTCTCTTTAAATCATCAAGAAGTTGCCTGACATCATTAAAAAGATCTGCTGGCAATTCTTCGCTCATTTCAAAAAATTCTTCGTACCTCTCGGCAATATCGGCTTCAGTAAAAGATTTTCCTTCTTGCCTTAACAATCCCCTGAATTGCTCTTTGAGATTCATGCCTGCGGTAGCAAAATAAAATCTTCTCGCGACATCTTTATCGACATCGAAATAACGATGCACTAGATCACTGAAAGTTTCTCTGTATCCAGGCATCGTATTAAAGAGCGTTCCATCAGCATCAAAAACCACAAATCTTTTACATGCAAGTTGTTTCCCCATAATATTTCCTCCTTGAAGTTACATAAAGTCTATCACAAATTTTAAATATGTCAATACAAAACAACGCCGCCCGGAAGGACGGCATTGTTCGTATAGTTTTGAAGTAACCTCAAAATTATTCGGCTGGTGTTTCGGTTGGAACAGTTTCCGTTGTGTTTGTTGTTCCTGTTTCTGTTGGAACGGTTTCTGTTGTCTCGCCAGTTGGAGTAGTAGTTTCTTCTGGAACTACTTCCTCTGTTACCGGAGTATTGGTTTCGTCAATTGGGGTTTCTTTTTTCTGAGTAACAACCAAAACAATGAGGACCACGACAATGATGGCAATCACTATCCAGATCCAAAGATTTTTATTTTTTAAATCCATTTTTGTGTTCTTTCATGGGTAATACAAAATATGATTATGTCGACCATATAAACTTCTATATCCTATTCTAAGGCCTTATAAAAAAAAGTAAAGTCTTTTTTTGTGGATAAACAAAAAAGTTAAAAATTTAAAGTTTAAAATGAAAAGTTCAAAATTTAAAATGAAAAATTATTGTATTTATTCTTAATAAAATCTATCTCAATTTTGCACTTTTAACTTTTAATTTTAAATTTAGCTTGTGATCCATCGCTCCATCTCTTTTGCTCCTACTTTTTTACTTTTCATAATTATCTTCCTCTGTCTAAAGGCCTTTGGTATTTGCTTTAATAAATCGGGAATGATTTTAAAAATTTTTCTTTCAAATAAAACAACATATCCCCAAGAACGAATTTCTTTCCAAAAAATTAATGGAAAATCTTTTATATAAGAACTTAAAATTTCATTTTTAATTTGCATTAATCTCTGGTTTTTGAAAGAGATTTTTTTGGCAAATAAAGAAATGCCTTTTCGCTCTTTAAGAATTTCCAAACTTTTTTTTGAAGCGCTTTCTCCCGCTCCTCTCTCGTGATAAGCCAAAACGCTGGGAGCATAAATCGCTTTCCATCCGTATAATCTCAGACGCCATGCTAAATCAACATCTTCTTTATAGGCAAAAAACGATTCATCGAAGAATTCGCATAGTTCTTCTTTTTGATCTGCCATGGGCAGAGAAAAATTAGAAGAACTTGCGCCCTCCGTAGCCTTGCGCGAAGGAGGGCTTATTCTTTTATTATTGAAAATTAGAAGCCTCGTGTCTTCCAGCGCACTCCTTCGATAAACTGGAACGGCGCCATCTGCTCCAAAAATTTCTTCCTGCTTATCAAATTGACCATCGTCTCTCTGTCCCTGGCCGCGATTTAAAATTCGCCTATTTTTAAGCATTAAAAGTCCGGTCGTATCAAAAATATTTTTGGGCTGATTGGCTTTAAAATCATATTTTAAAACTTTGGGTTGGAGCGCCGCAATCTTTTTATCTTTTTCTAAAATCTTAATCGCTTCGCTTAAAAAACTAGGAGACAAAATCGCATCTTGATTTAAAAGCATCACATATTCGCCATCGGTTAATTTTATGCCTTGATTATGTCCGGCCGCAAAACCAACATTTTCTTTATTTTGAATAAAACTGATTTTCTTATGTTTTTCTCTTTTCGCTTTTCGCTTTTCGCTGTCAAAATAATTCTCGATTATTTTGACTGTCTTATCGCTTGAATTATTATCAATAATCAAAACTTCGTAATTCGAATAGTCCTGAGCCAAAGCCGAATCTAGACATGGCTTTAAGTACTTTTCGCCATTCCAAGTCAATATATTGACATTAATTTTTGGATACATATAGCACAAATTATTCTCTGTAAAATTCTTGGCAAAGAAATCATTAGAAGTTAAAAGTGTAAAGTGAAAAATGAAAAATCACAATGTAAAATTGAAAATTTTAAATTTTAGATTGTTGTTTTTATCTTTTCGTTTTTAGTTTTTCGCTATTAATGATCGCAACTTCACAATTAAAATCCAACTGTCATCCTGACCCTGTACCGTACGGTGCAGGGGAAGGATCTCGAGAACTTGTCCTGAGCTTGTCGAAGGATTCTTCACTCCGTTCAGAATGACAGATATTCTAACTATTTGTAACTATTTACGTCTTTATACGCATAAATTCGTATTTTGACACCAAAACTATTGCTTTTTTATATTAAATATGGTATAATGATAATAGGCAAAAAATCGTAAGGAGGTTTTTGTGACAGACAGCGACGAGAAGATTCCAGTAGAGGCAACTCTGGTTGTCAAAAGGGGTGGCGAGACTCACACCATCGGCATCACCGACGAGTTGTACATGTGCGAGATCCTTGAGGACCTCAGAACGGCTAAGGATCCCGCTGCGCATCTCGCGAACTTCATCGAAGAGGAGATGGGCAAGCGTCCACGGCGACAGTCTGCTTCAGAAGAAGACTGTCGCGAATGGCCAGATGGATTCATGTCTGGAGATAGAGTAACATGGTGTCGGCCAGAAAATCATCGAACAAAAGCTCTTGTGGTGTCTTGGCCCAGAAAAGAGGTCCCTGATGGGAAAGTGCCCGTCAGAATCAATCTGGGAAAGCCGGATGAAGATTCATTGGAGTTCGCCGATCCGAAAGACCTAACCCAAGGCGGACCAGCCTGGCCCTAGGAGACAACTAAGCAATCAGTATCAAGCGACCGCCCAGCTAGGAGAGTTGGGTGGTCGTTTTCTTTTTCTCCAATAATGGTAAAGAAGAAACGATTGCTATTTCAGCCGCAAAAAACATCATTACCCTAGCATCAAAAATTGCAATATCAAAGAAAGAGTAAACAAAAACCCACAAGAAATAAAATCCTAAAAATGCCACCAAAAGACTATGTGAGTCTTTAATCTTTTCTTTAAAGAAAAGATAACATCTTTTAAGAATTTCATAGAAAATCAAAACATTCAACATTAATCCCAAAATTCCCATTTCTGCGCCAGAATTTAAATAAACATTATGAGCAGTTGAGCCGGCTTTTTGAAGCAAGACATCTTGTTCAAGCACGACCGGAAAATTACCGATCCCTACGCCCAAGAAAGGTCTTTTTATAATTGACTCAACGCTTTTTTTCCAGATAAAAAGTCTTCCTTGATTTGAGGTTTCTTCGATATCAAAAATACTTTTAAGTCTTTTTAGGGTTAAGGTATTGTCTATTTTATCTTTAGCATTGAATTGAGAAATTGAAAGAAAAAGAGAAGACACTAATAACATTATTATAAAAGAAGAAAGGGTGATGAGGATAATTTTCGTAGTATTCCCTCCTTTTTTCTTTATAAGAAAGTAAAGCGCCATTACAATCGGAGCTCCAACGCTTAGCCAAACTCCCCTCGTTCCAGAAAGAGCAATAAAAAATTGCATCAGACACAAAACGATGGCTTGTAGAATTAAAATCGCATCTATTTTTTTATTCTTTAAATAACGACTCACCATAAACCAGAGTAAAATCGGTGTTGCCAAAACAAGATAAAGAGCAAAAGAATGCGAATCGGTCATTGTTGAAAAAAGCCTTAGACGAGGTGAGCGACCAGGAGAATAAGAAAACCAAGTATTTGCTCCAGAAACAATATTAGCCAGATCCGTTCCATAAAAAGTTTGAGCTACCTTCCATGTCCACCATTCCCAAAAATGACCTAGGCTTGTGAAATAACTGAAGATAAGCTGGAAAACACCGGCAATAAAAATAAATAAGGAAGATACAAATAAATACTTAATTGTTTTTTTGAGAAGATTTTTCTTTTTAATAATATACAACGCTAGTGGATATATTAGAATCATTTGTCCTACATAAAATAATCTTTTTATGGCTGTTCCTTTGTCAAAAGCGACAAGAACTGATATGAGCGCTAAAGAAAAATAAAGAACTGTCCAAAGTTCTAGTTTATTATTATTTAAATGAAGCCAAATCTTTTTTGGTAATTTTTTCCAAAAATCAATTTTAAGTAAAATTCGAAGTGGAAATTGCTGAGCTAAATATCTTGTAAAAAGAATCAATATTGCAATTCGCCAGATATTTAGAGAATCAAATCCGCGAGAAACTGGAAGCGCGACGAATAATGGAATTGTTAGTAGGTAAAAAAGAATACCATCTTCAATCTTCATTAAGAAAAGATAAAAAAAGATCAGAAAAGCTGATCCAGCGATTGTTTCTCTCGGCAAAAATCCAAAAACAATACCTAAAATAATAATTAAATTAAAAACATAAAGAAGGTAAATCGGGTTTATGTAAATGTTCTTTTTAAAAAAATTTATTAATTTCATCTTATTTTAGAAATGCTAATTTTTGATATTTGAATTTAAATATTTTGATTTGTTTCGCATTTCGATATTCGAATTTCTGATTTTAAAAAACCTATGGTTTTTTCGGCGCATTCTTTCCATGAAAATTCTTGCGCTTTTTTTAAACCTTGTTCTTTTGTCTGATTATAGGTTTTTTTGTTTTCAATTGCTATTTTCATTGCTCCTTCAATTTGTTTTGAATCTTGCGGATCGTCAACCCAAAAACAGCCATCACCCAAAACCTCTTTAAAAACTTGGGCATTGCCGCAAATAACTGGCGTGTCACAACTTGCTGATTCTAAAAGTGGCAAGCCAAAACCCTCATATAAGGAAAGGTAAATTGTTGCATTTGCTCCTCCGTAAAGAATTAGCATTTCTTCGCTTGAAACAAAATTTGGAAAATAAATAATCGCTTGTCTTTCTAATTTCTGATTTGTTTTCTTTGCCAACATTTCAATATCTTGTTTTGATGTTAAGTCTTTGCCAATAATCAAATATTGAAAATCATAATGTTGTTTTGCGATTTTCTCAAAAGCCAAAATTGACTCTCGAACATATCGCCTATCAAAAATTGCTGCCACAAAAAGAAAGTAATTTTTCTTTATGCCATATTTTTCTTTGGTAAATTTTAGCGCTTTATCATTAATGACTGGTTTAAAAATTTCATCAGATGCCAAAGGTGTAACATTAATTTTTTTTGAATCAATTTTATAAAATTTAATTATTTCGCGCTTGGTAAATTCTGATGGCGCAAAAATTAAATTTGCTTTTTTTGCTGATTTTTTTCCAATCCACTTAACGAGAATTTTATCTAAAATACGAAAGTTAAACAATTCTGGATGTGCTTCATAAATTATATCATGAATTGTCAGCGCTGTTTTTCCTTTATAAAAAAGCGGGAGAAAATATGACGGCGAGAACAATAAATCAACTTGATCTATTTTCGCCTGAAACGGCAAAAGAATGTGCTGAAAAAGAGCAGTGCTTGAGCCCAAAAACGACTTTAAGATTTTAATCTTGAAATTATCAGACTTTGGTAATTTTCCAGCCGTTTCTTTATCTCTAATATATAGTATAAAATCAATTTCTTTTTCGTTTTTAAAAAAACTCAAAAGATTGAGCACATAACGCTCAATTCCTTTTTGATCTCTAATATGATGACAATCAAGACCGATAGTTATCATAAAGTTCGAAATTCGAATATCGAAACTCGAAACAATATTTAATTTTCAAAATTCTAAATTCAAAACAGTTTTAGTTATTTGGATTTAGATATTTGAATTTGTTTCGAATTTCGGATTTCGTGCTTCTGATTTAAAATTTATTTTTCCAGTTTTTTTTCTCCAAAAATCCCACGTAGCTTTAAAAATAGGGTTTATCCATTTTCTTTTTTCAGGAATAAATATCTTGGGAAATTGCTTAAATAATTTATAAATTGAATAAAAAACGGCAAAAGTTTTTTGAAAAAAATTCCCATTCCACCACGCCAAATAATATCCATTTCTTACTAAATAATAAATATAATTAAATGAAAGATATTCAGTTGAATGGTAGCCTTTATGATAAATCACGGAGTCAGGCACGATGACATGGACGAATCCTTTCTTGAATGCCCTTACCGCCCAATCAGAATCTTCATAATATAAAAAGTAATCTTCGCGCATCAATCCAATTTCATTTAGAACACTTTTGCTTACTAATAAAGCAGTACCAGTAATATAATCTGTTAAAAATGGTTTCGTTTTACCAAGATTTTCTTTTAACTTTCCATGATCTCTCAGCTCTGCTTGAAGCAGATTGCACTTAATGTAGCCGCCATTTGAATAAATCGTTTTTTTGTCTTCGTAAAAAATTCTTGATCCCAAAAAGCCAATTTTTTTAGCCTTTAATTCTGAATAATTTTGACTATTTTCTGAAACCTCAATTAATTTTGAAAGAAAATCTTTTTCAACTTTTGTGTCCGGGTTTAAAAGCAAAAAATAATCAGCGCCCATTTTTTGTGCTTCACGAATTCCCAAGTTGCACCCGCCAGCAAAACCTAAATTTTTAGTAGATTTTATGATCTGCGTTACGGGTCTCGAGTCTTGGGTTTCGAGTTTTTCCAAAAAATCCGAGATTCTTTGGAGCGAATCATTGGATGATCCATTTTCAACAACAAAAACATTGAAATTAGAATAATCTAACTTCAAAAGGCTTTTGAGGCAACCTATTGTCTCTTCAAAGCCGTTGTAGTTAACTATAATGATAGAAACTTTGGGAAGCATAATTAGAATATAGAAGTTGGAAGTTGGAAGTTAGAAGTTAGAAGCTAAATAATTCCGAATGTATTCTCTAAATTCCATATTCAAGATTCTAAATTCTATCCTATTAATGATACAAAACCTACGCGCCAAAAACAAGAAAAACAAATGTACGAGGTCGAACCTCGTACATTTTCTTTTTATTTCAATAAGGTGTACTTACTTTTCTTCTCTTTTCTTGAATTTTCCGTCAATTCTTTCCATGACTTCTTTTATGCCACCATACTCAAGTTCGTCATAAGACAGCATTGCTGCTCCAGAAAATCCTTGACGGCGAATCTCAACCGCTTTTCTCGCTACTTGCGATCTAATTTCATCCCAAAACGGCTGATCAAATGCATCCGCAACTTCGGTTAATTTTCCTAAATGAACACAATAAGTAGCGCAACTGACGATTGGCGGACCATCGAAATAAGAAACAGATGTATTTTGTTTGACCGGCATTAAAGGACAAGTGTGCGATCCTCGCATTCCTCCCGGCACATAGTGACCGATTGCATAAGGCGCCAAAACTTCTCCAGTAGCCGGAAAATCTTTTTGAACTCGGCAGATGGCAACCGGATCATCTTTTCCCACATATTTACCGGCAATATTGCGAAGTCTTGTTGTGCTTTGAATCATTGCCATTTCTCCCGAAGCCTTCGAGTAAACCGCTTCAATACAGAATCTATCGTTATCTCTCAAAAGCGCTGCAATCTCATAAATATTTTCAGGACTATTTAATTCTATCACCCTATCGTGACTTGCTTCTGAAACATCTAAAATAACAAATTTATAACCCTGTCCCATTCTAGTAGACAATAGCAATCCCGGAGTATTCATGGGATCGCAAAAGGTTAAATAAAAAGGAAGATTATAAGCGCCCGGACTAGTTTTATCGGCAGCAAAAATCATAAAAGGCTCATTTTCTCTTTCTTCAAATTCCATTTCCGCAATCGCTGGTCCAGCGCCTTTGATGTTTCCCGAAAAAGAATTCTTTAAAATATCTTGCCCGGCGCCATAAAGACCCTGTTTCTTAGCAACTTTCGTTCCTCGAATAAACGCATTCCATGCAAGATGATGAATTGTAGAATTATTCGTGCCATAAGTATGAACCATTAAAATCGCGATGTCGTCACCCGTAAAAGTAATGCGATAGTCAGTAATTTTACCATTTCTTAGAGCAGTTTTAATTGGTTTTTCAACTTCTGCCAAGATATCAGCAGAAGGTTTAATATGACCACCGATTGAGCCGATATCTGCTTTTATTACGCTTAATGTTATTTTCATAAATGTCAAACTTTTTAAAATTTAAAATATTTCATACTTTCTCATACTCTATCAGATTAATTAATTTTCTCAATACCTCCAAGCTGTGGATAATTGATAAATACAATAAAAAAAGGGCTCTTGCAACCGCAAGAGCCCAAAGAAACTAAGAACTCAAAGAACAAATTAAGGAACTAAGTGCCTAAGCACTTTAGTCGCAGAGGCACAACAGGCAACAATCGTAACCCCAGCCGCGAACGAAACAATCGAGGTTGAAGACCCAACCGCCATCCAGGCGCTGATTCACGCGCGGCACACGGTGAGCGCCAGTTTCGTCTTTCCAGCAAGCTTCTTTCTCGTCAAGAGAAATAACCCACTTGCCTTTAGGGAATTTCTCTTTCGCCTGTTCATAGACAACAGACAGCCCCTGAGCTCCAACAAGATATGCTCCCTGCGATTTCATGAAAGCCAATCCATCAGGAGAAGAAATCGGCGGTTTCCTGATCAAGAAGATCTTGGCTACATAGGTTTTGCCAGGAATGAGTCGATGAGTTGGATTCGCGAAGTTATCATTAGTGATTTTCTCGTTGAAATAGTTAAATTCACCGCGATGATTATTCGCAAACAAGGCAAGCTGTGTGCTATGACTGTAGTCCAGAGGCACCTTCACCAAGAAAGTGCTCCATAGGGCAAAGCGATCATCTGGAACAGCGCCTTGGAGCAAAGCTCTCTTCAGGACCTCGTTAAGATCACCTTGACTTTTGCTCCATGCTTCTGCTGTTGCTTGCTCGATCTCGCCAGGTCGCGGCAATTGCCGAATGACACTGGCCAGAAACTCCACCCACCATCCTGAAACCTCTGGGGCTGTTCTGCTCATAGCAGTTGTTCCCTCCTTTTCCAACTCTCTTGGCAAGCATTGCGAGCCCTAGAGAGTTGTGATCCCGGATTGCCGGGACTTCTTTTGGCTATTAGATAGGCCGCCAAATGCCTTGCTCCCCACAACGAGAAGCGCAAAAGGCATTAAAATTAACGCTCTTTGCGCTTATTACTGTATTCATCTTTATCACGAAGAAACTACTTTCTTTCATTCTATCACACTTCAATAAAAAAATCAAGCGATTAACTTATTTTTAGAAATTATTAATCAAAAATAAGCCCAATGCGTTTCCTCAATTTATAAGTATTCCCATGACTCAATAATCCTCGATAAGAAATAATTGTTTGCGGTTCAGGGTAATTCTTTAACTTTCTAATAATTTTTCTTTTGGTTTTTGTTCTAATTTGCCGATGATATGGAAAGTGTATCCATCCTAAAAAATCTATACCAGAAGCATGTGTTTTGATAAACATTTTTTCTTCGCGCAAATTTAATCCAAGTTTATCGTGTAAAAATTCACGGATACTTAATAGCAAAATATCAAGATACTCTTTGTCGTCGGATAAAATTACAAAATCATCGGTATAGCGAATATAATATTTTACGCGAAGCTCTTGTTTTAAATACATATCAAAATCATGCATATAAATATTGGCAAAAAGTTGTGAGATAATATTTCCTAAAGGCAAACCGATATTTGGACGAGTAACATAAAAACTTGCCAAAACTTTCTTTATCAGCCACATAACATTAGAATCTTCAATGTGTCTTTCTAGTATTTCAATCAATATTTTGTGATCAATGCTGGCAAAAAACTTCTTAATATCACATTTAAGCACATAACAATTTCGCGAATTATTTTTTGATACTTTTCTCGCAAAATACCTAATCCTATTGAGCGCTTTATGGGTTCCTTTTTTCTTACGGCACGAATAAGAATCATATATAAATTGCTTATCAAAGTACTCATATAATTCTTGGTACATCAAATGATGCAATAAACGATCGCGCACGGTTGCTTTATGAATAATGCGCGGTTTTGGATCGGAAATGCTAAACTTAAAATAAGGGCCATGCTCGTATGTTTGAAAAGCAAGAGAGCGATAAAGATCAACTATATTATCGGCAAGATTAACTTGAAAAATCATTACATCTTTTCTGTGTTTTTTGCCTCGTAAAAAACATTCCCAAGCTACAAGCAAATTTTCAATCTTTATGATATTCTTGTATTTATGGTTAAACATAAATTCGCCTATATTTATGATGAAACATACATTTGTTTGCGATAAATCTCCTCTTGTGCTTGCAAAAACTAAAGAAGCATACTGGATGTGGCACAAAAACTTAGTCAATATTAACCGCCTTGATCGATACACAATTGGTTCAAAAATTGATGGTATTTTTTTATCATTATTAGAATTAATTTTTAGAGCCAGTTTTGCGTATGATAAATTTGAAAAACTTTCTTTAGTTTCGCAAGCCATAGTAAAAAACGATCTCTTAAAATTCTTTTTACAAATTGGCTGGGAACAAAAAATAATTGATCATACAAATTATGGTTTACTAATATTGTTTTTAGACGAAATCGGCAGAATGCTTGGGGGCTGGAAAAAGAATCTACGCGAAAAAACTCCTGCCAATAAATAGCAGGAGAAATCAAATTAGTGGCAGAGGCACAACAGGCAATAATTGTAATTCCAGTCGTTCTCGAAATAATTGAGGTTGAAGTTCCAATCGCCATTCAGGTTCTGATTCATGTTCGGCACACGGTGATTGCCAGTGGCACGTAAATTATAACATACCATCTATTCCACCAAAAGCGACGCCTGTCGCTTTTTGTATTTTATATTGAGTCTTAATACTCACTAGTATGCTATATCGACTTGTTTGATTTTTTCATAAAAGGATGCGCTCATTCACAAGAACGTATCCGGTGAATACCTCGCAAACTCCCTTTATGAGAACTCGATGATATGAAGCCATGACCGCATATCAAATCTAATTTCTAGATTAATTATAATATGAAAAAGGACCCTTGCAACTGCAAGGGTCCCCAAAGAAACTAAGAACTCAAAGAACAAATTAAGGAACTAAGTGCCTAAGCACTTTTAGTCGCAGAGGCACAACAGGCAATAACTGCAATTCCAGCCGCCCCCGAAATAATCGAGGTTGAAGCGCCAACCGCCAACCAGGCACTGAACCATGAACGGCACACGGGGAAAGCCAGAGGCGTCTTTCCAGCAAGCGTCTTTCTCGTCAAGAGAAATAACCCACTTGCCTTTAGGGAATTTCTCTTTCGCCTGTTTATAGACAACAGACAGTCCTTGAGCTCCAACAAGAATTGCCCTATGTTGTCTCAGAACTGCCAAATTATCTTCCGAAGAAACAACTGATCCGGAAGTAATTCCAATCAGTTTTACAGTGTAAACCTTTCCCGGAATCAGCTTTGTAGTAACGCCAGCAAAATGTTCGTCTGTAATATCATTGTTATAGAAGACAAAATCGCTACCATGCATGCGCTTGAATTTGGCAAGCTGAGTGGCATGGCCATAGTCATCAGGCACCTTAAATGTAAAAGTGCTCATGACAAAATATCGAGGATCTATGGTTCTTAAAAACCTTTCTCTTCCTTCTTTTGTCAAACCATTAAACCACTCCCATTGTTCAAGAGTGATTTGTCCTTGCCGCGCTTTCTGTAGCGTGTCAACTAGCAGACCAGCCATTTTGGCCGCTTCTGCGCCGATGACGATTGTCATCGTTTTCTCCTTTTTTGGCTGTTAAAGGCCGCCAGAACCTTGCTTCTCACAACGAGAAGCGCAAAAGGCATTAAAATTAACGCTCTTTGCGCTTATCGCTATAATTGCAAAATTAAAGATAACGCTCTTTGCGCTTATCGCTATAATTGTGCAAAATCCTATTTATTTCGCATCATATTTATACATACCACATTATTGGTAATAAATCAAGGGTTTAAGGGTGATATGTGTATATGTGTTGATTTTTTTAATTTTATAGTTACAATTGTCAATGCGTGTTAAAAAGACACATGTTCCTAAAAAGGAGGTTTATGACTTTTCCGTCAGCGCTTTCTCCTCCAAGACTCTTTTGACGAATTGGTGTGGTGACCAACAAACAAAAGTCAAAGGAGAGATACAGTGGATGTGACGGAACTTCGAACCCCAGTCTTGTTCCAAGACCCTGAAGTTGAAGGAGTATCCTTTCATATTGGGTGCAATCATGGTTCTCAGGAAATAATGCTCTGTGAAAGCAGTCAACAAGCATTAATGATGAGACAAGCTCTCGAATTAGTCGGTCTCAATGTCATTCCTGGAAAAGAGAGACTTGAAACTAATGGTGATGGAAAAAGACAATTTAAGGCCTTCCCTATTAATGTAACGCCGGGTTGCCACAGAAATGGAACAGTTGTCGTAAACTGTCATGATCAAACTGCGGCAATAGCGCTTGAAGTTCTTGTTCGTCAACCGAAAGTTCACTTTGCGTCATTTGATGTTCTCCCTATTAAAGATAGCAGAAGAAGTACTGGAGGAAAAAGAGTTAGTAGTCGTAGATAAAACAATAAAGAACCTCGCTAGAAGTTAGCGGGGTTCATTTTTTTGTATTAATTTATTATTTCATTATTTCTGAAACTTCCCTAAAACGATTAGGAAGAGTTTCTTTAAAGTATATTTCCCTTTCCAATTCGTTAATATTTTCGATATCCTGCCAAAGAGCTCTTCCTGCCAAAAATCCAACCGCGCCATTTTTTGATGCTACTTCAAGTTCCGATTCAAAAACTTCAAAACTCACTCCTTTAGTTAATAAAATCCAAGGAATACCTTCAAGAATTTTTGTTATATCCTTGCACAACAAATCATTTCCCGGAAAATCAAGTTTGAAAACATCGGGACGGATGTCATTTTTAAGTAATAATTTTAAAGATTCTATAACTAGACCTACATCATTGCCTTCGTTCGGATCAATGATTACTTCTAGAAATAATGGTAACTCATTTTTCCTTGAATCCTCAAGGATTCTTTTTGCAATTTCGATTTGATGAATTGCGGTTTTTTTGTGAGGATGAAAAGGCAAGAGAAGTTTTACACCGGAAGCTCCTAGAATTTTAAGTTGCTCTACTTTATATTGGATTTCTGTTTTTGGACCATCTTCGCTTTTTTCATATCCGGATCTTTCCGCACACAAAAGATAAGGAACTCCTTTGTCTTTTTTTATTTGATTATATGCTTCATAGCCATAAAAAGGATCAATCAAAAGACCGCTCATTTGATCCAAGGTTGATTCAATGATTTTCTTTTTAAGTTCGACTATCTCTTCTTTTTTAACGCTATCAGGATTACTGGGATTAATAATCTTTTTGAAGGTCGTTCTGTGATCAAGCGCCAGCATCAGAAACTTCCCGTCTTTCTTAAATATGTTTAAATTTGTCATATAGACTAATTCTATCAAAAAAAACCTCCCCTTGAAAGAGGGGGGAGATAGAAGATAGCCCCGCACAATTCTTGCTAAGCTTAAGTGAAGCTAGAATTTAGGGAGTCCCGTGAACCTTCGTGTATTTCAAGATAAACAAAGTAAAATATGCGGGGTCCTCGTAAAACCAATGATTCGCTAAGAGCTCATCAGGTTTTACGGGAAAGTTAGAATGCTGAATACAAAATCTAATCACCAAGTTTTAATTTATAATCCTGACCGTTGTTTAATGAATGGTAGCTGAAAATTGAATTATTGTATGGATCTCCTGAAATATATTCCTCGGTTTTTAATAGATTAATTAGCGATTCTCCATTATTGGCTTCGGGGTAAAACCCGTTGTTAGAATAATAAAGCTCAAGAGCAGTTGAAATTTGATGAATATTGGCTTGATTTGCCATAGATTTCGTTTCTTTTAAAATATCTTCTATATGCAAAGTTGCGCCATTAACGACAATAGTGGTGCCGATGAGCGATGCGATTAGAAAATGTAGAAGTGATTTCATAATTTAGTTTTAGATAATATTCATATTCTATACAAATAATATCTTTTGTCAAGAAAAAAAGTCCTCCTTCGCCCTAACAGGCTACGGCGGGATTATTGATTGCATAATCTTCATTTTGTTCAGAAATGCAATCAATAAAAAAACCCGCCTTTTTCTTTTGGCGGGCAACACTCTAACTTCTTTTGCGATGAAAGAACTGCGACAAAGCAAAACGATGATGTTTTTCAGGCAATCTTGGTAATTCAGAAACTTGACCAGTGGCAAAAGCGATCGCCTGACGCTTTATTTCTTCACATTTTTCATGCGACATACCCAATTCCTCGAACATATAACTTAAGGAATCTGTAACTAATTCAGGCAAAGGTCGCCCTACTCTTTTTGCAAACATACTATCTAAAGCCATTTGGTCCCCAGCCATGCCGTCATACCACACATACTTTCTTTTTCCTCCAATTCTTTTGAGCCACCTGAATAACCTCATACTCTGCCTCCTTTGATCGCTTTGATGTACTAATTATAAGTTACTATTTGAAACATGCATCCTCCTTCGTTCTGGCTCGCCAGAACTACGGGAGGATACAAGAAAGCGTAAATTCTTTTATCATTAACGCTTTCTAGTACAGGGGCGGCAGGACTTGAACCTGCAACCACTGGTTTTGGAGACCAGTACTCTGCCAATTGAGCTACGCCCCTTCAAAGTAATGAGTCTTGCTCATTACTATGGTTTGCTATTTTTTTGTTTCTTTGTGCAAAGTGTGTTTTCTATCCCAAGGACAATGTTTCTTTAATGATAATTTTTCTTGGATAGTTTTTTTGTTTTTTCGAGTATTATAATTTACTCTTCCGCACTCCGTACATTTCATTTTAACAATACTTTTTTGTGGCATGTTTTTAATTAATTAATTTCCATTCTCCAGTTTTTAAATCTACTTCATAAATCGACACATTGGCTCCCATGTATGGATCGCTACCGGAAACTAATTTCCACATATCCTTTCCCGAGTGGAAGAAACCGATAACTTGCCATAGATCATCTTTTTTTTGAAGTAATAATTGTCTAGTATTTTGATTATCTCCATACTCAACATACAAACGAGATTTATCTATAAGACTAAAACGGATCAGATGCCAACTTCCACCAAGTACCGGCTTTTCTGGAGAGAGTTGATTGATATTCTTTGAGATGGAATCTATCGTTTCTTTTGTTAGAGGAACACTCACTGAATTGTCTTCGCGAAATAGCGTTGACTCTGGAGTTTCTTTTTTTATCCTACTTAAACAATAGATTGTCCCGCCAATAACCAAAATAATAATAATCAAGATAACAATATTTCTTTTTCCCATTCTTTTTTTACTACAAGTATGAGCCTACTGAGGATTGTTTTTTCTTATTTGGAACAAGCCCACGATCGGGATTGGACCGATGACCTCCCCCTTACCAAGGGGGTGCTCTACCAACTGAGCTACATGGGCCCTTGTATGGGTAGGGAGGGATTTGAACCCCCGAAGCCATAAGGCGCGAGATTTACAGTCTCGTCCGATTGACCACTCCGGCACCTACCCGTTTAAGTAGCTAAGACTTTATCTAATATATAAATATGCCTCGTCCGATTGACCCCTGCCTGTCGGCAAACAGGACTCCGGCACCTACCCAGTTGGAGCCGTCCCTGAGACTCGAACTCAGAACCTACTGTTTATCCCGCACCACGCTTAGTAAGTCCAAGCCGAGAGTGAGAATCGAACTCACAACCTACTGTTTACAAAACAGTTGCTCTACCGTTGAGCTATCTCGGCGAACTTAGCGAGTGCGGGATCCCGCACTGCTAATCCGCAGAGCGGAAAGCCAGCGCTGGGACAAAACAGTTGCTCTACCTTTGAGCTAGGACGGCCCATTCTATTTGCCTATTTTATCTTCACAATCCTTGAGTAAATCTTTTATTTTTTGATCTCCAGACCCAAGTTTAATCGCCATCTCAAAAGATTCCTTGGCATATTCAAACTTATCTTGATTGTAATAAATTTTCCCTAATCTCTTATACGCTTCAATGTTTTTAGGATCTTCAACAATCTGAGCTATAAGCTCATCTTCAATTTTTTGAATAGTTTCTTGAGATACCTGATCGCTTGGAGGATTAATATTTTTAACTTCTGGTTTGGCAATTTCGACAATTTCCTTTTCTATCTCCTCTTCCACTTCTCTCTCAATTTTATCGACTATATTCTCTTCCTCTGGTTTTATTGCTTCTACAGGAATTTTCTGCTCAACTTCCTTCTTTTCTCCACTTACAATTTCTGACTCAGCCTCAATTACATGTTTCTTTTCTTCCGCTTTTCCTGTCTTTCTTAAAAGTTCTCCTAAAAATATTTCAGGCTTAAAAGTAATGTTTCTTTTCTGGCTTAATTGTTTTTTAAGCTTTTTGTCTTCTTCTGACAACACAACGCGAACTTTAATTTTCTTTACTAACTCTCGAAAAAGAATTAATGCTTTTTTTATTTCTATTTTTTTAGCAATTTTTTTTACCCCACCAGCAGATCCTTTTGCGGCAAATTCGATTCCTTTTCTGGTACGACTAAGCAGGTTGAGGCCCTTTTTAGAAAATGCCACTAAAATTTCTTTCGATTTGTCGTCTATTTTTCCGTTATTCTTACCAAACTTTTTAAATAAACTTTTTTTAGCTTCTTCTATTGGAACAACTTCTTTTTCAATTTTCTCTTCCATTAGTTCATTTTCTTTTTTCTCTTGATCATTTTCTATTCTGGTTGTTATAAAATCTATGTTTTGCTTTTTTGAAAATTTCTTTTTTAAACTTCTAAAAACTTTTTTTAAAGATCTTCCGACAAAGACAACTATTTTCTTTACCCTTTCCCTTAAAAACATAAAGACTTTCCTAGTTATTTCGCCAATTTTTTTAATTTTTATTTTTGCAAAAAAACTTAAGATTTTGTTTTTATCTACCGATTTAATCTTGCCAAAAACTTTCTTTGTGACTACTTTTGTGCTTTCAAACATCTTCTCAACTGGCTTCATTGAAATCTCAGCAGCATTTAAATCTTCTTCTTTGACCTTATTCCATTTCTGTCGATAAAGGTAAACAAAATAGACCACTCCTATTACCAGGACGATATAGAGAATAATTTCTAGCATAAGAAAATGCTTAGATTTGATAGCGAGTGAATCTCGTAATTTGAATGTTTTCTCCTAATCGAGCAATAATCTCCTTGAGCAACTGATCAATGGTTTTTGATTCATCTCTAAAATAAGACTGAGATAGAAGAGAGTTTTCTTTTTTAAATTTATCGATTTTTGAAGTAATTGCCTTTTCTAACCGTTCTCCTTGAAGTTTTTGTCCGATAAATTCTTCTCTAAATAATTTTTCTTGTTTTTTAAGATCTTCCTCGGGAATATAATCAGGCGACAAATAAATTGGATTATAACCAGTTATCTGAAGAGTTAATTCCTTACAAAATTCTTTAAATTCTGTGTTTTTTGCAACAAAATCAGTCTCGCAATGAACTTCGACTATAGCTCCAATTTTTTGATTGCCATGGATATAGGCATGAATTATTCCTTGATTTGTTTCCCTGGTTAATTTTTTTTCTGCAACTTTTTCTCCTTGACCCCTTAAAATTTCTTTTGCTTTCTTAAAATCACCTTTTGCGTCAGTCAGGGCTTTTTTGCAGGCCATCATTGATACTCCAGTTTCTTCGCGAAGTTTTTTAACATCTTGGGCTGAAATGTTCATAGTATCTTTAAATTACAATTATATCCTTATTAATGTGACTATTCAGATTTCTCAACAGGTGATGCTGTTCTTCCTCGACCGCTTTTAATCGCTTCACCTACTTTTCCTAAAATATATTCTATTGCCATCAAGGAGTCATCATTAGCGGGAATAGGATAATCAATGTCTCGAATGTCAGCATCCGTATCGCATATAGCAACAACCTTAATGCCTTGTTTTTTTGCTTCACCAATAGCTAAATAACTATTTGGGACATCTAATAAGAAGAGGGCTTTTGGCATTTTTTCAAGGATCCCAAGTCCGCCCCAAACTCTATGAAGACGCTCTGCTTCTTTAACAATAACGCGCTTATCTTTCTTGGATATGGCCTCAAATTCTTGGCTTTTCTGTTTGGCTTCTAATTCTTGAAGACGAGCAATGCGTTTTTTAATAGTGGTAAAGTTTGTTAAAATACCGCCAATCCACCTTTCTGTAATGTGGAGTAGTTTATTTTCTGTGGCAAATTTATGTAAGAAGGCGCGAACATTTGGTTTTGTGCCAATAAAAACCATCTCATCCTTATTTGCATAAAGATCTCTGATAAACTCTACTGCCTCGGCTAGCTTCTCTTGAGTCTTTTCAATATCCATAAGATAGATATTGTTGCGCTTCTCAAATACGAAAGGCAACATGCTGGGATGCCAGCGGGATTTCTTGTGACCAAGATGAATACCGAGCTTTAAAAGACTATTATTGTCGGTTTGAACAACTTTCTTTGTGCTGATAGTAGACATTTTTTCTTTAAAATTTTTTAGCAATAAAACTTAAACAAGGTTAAATCTAAAGACTAACCCAAGTAAGTAAAAGTATATCAAAGTCTTGAAAAAATGCAAGAACCTTAATGAAAAATCCAAATTTCAAAGCCTAAATATCAAATCAATGCCAAATGATTTAATTTTTAAATTTAACTAACAAAAAGGGAGCGGGTTTTCTTTCCCGCTCCTCAGGCTAACTGGCTTATTCCTCCAAAAGTGTGGCATATCCAAGCTTTTCAAGCAAGCGCTCAAGCTTGGCTCGAGGCCCAGAGAAGACAATCTGTGATTTACATACAAGGAACTTATCTTTACACCTCTGGTCCCTTTCTTCAACGACAGTAGCATCGATCACTGATTTACTTTCATCAATTTGCCATACAGATTCTTCGATTACGCAATAACAGCACGGATACCTGAAGTGACCGACTCTCTTGTGTCTGCTAATAACATAAACTACGGGTATTAAGCCAAAACCCATAGAACCAGACTTAACTGCCAAAACATCTTTTAATGCTACTTCCCTGGTCTTTTTCTTTTCAGTCTTTTTAGTCATTTTTCCTCCTTAATGCCCCAGTGATTTCTCCAATGCCGTTAGCGTATCATGCTTAGTTTAAAAAAGCAAGTGTTTTGACTAAAATTCGAAGCACGAAATCAGAAATACGAAACAAATTCAAAATTCTAATAATTAATTTTAAAAACTGTTTAGAATTTAATATTTTTGAATTTAAATATTGTTTCGAATTTCCCTGCCTGACGGCAGTCAGGGATATTCGAATTTCGAATTTGATTGCGTACTTGCAAACCCTTTTAAAGTATGCTATTTTAAGATATTAAATTTGTATCAAAACTTATGAAAGATAAAATTCATCCAAAATACAATTCTGAAGCAGAAGTCAGTTGCGATTGTGGCGCAAAATTCAACGTTGGATCAACCCTTGAAAAGATTCATACCGAAATCTGCTACAAATGTAATCCTCTCTACACCGGAGAAAAGAGAATTGTCGATACTGCTGGACGAGTTGAAAAGTTTAAAGCAAGAAGTCAAAAAACGAAGACAATCAAAGAAGATAAAAAAACTAAAACTACCAAAAAATCTAAGAAATAATTAGATTATGGACAAAAACGCTTTAGTTATGGAAATCAGACCAGGGGCTGGAGGAGACGAGGCCGCTCTTTTTGCCGCTGATCTTTTGCGCATGTATCAAAAATTTATTGAAAAAAAAGGCTGGCGCATGACTTTTGAAGAAATTGAAAGAACCAGTTTGGGTGGCATTAAATATGCCGTTTTAAGTATTAAAGGAGAAGGCGTGGCCGATATTTTAGCTCATGAAGGAGGCGTTCATCGCGTTCAGAGAATTCCCAAAACAGAAAAAAGCGGACGCGTTCATACTTCTGCCGCTTCAGTGGCAATCCTGCCTCAAATGGAAGAACTTTCAGGACTCGAAATTAATCCTCAGGATTTAAAAATAGACACTTACCGATCTTCCGGCGCTGGCGGACAACATGTTAATGTGACAGAATCCGCTATAAGAATTACTCACATTCCTACTGGACTGGTGATCACTTGTCAAGACGAAAGATCTCAGCATAAAAATCGAGAAAAGGCGATGAAGAAAATAAAAACAGAATTGTTCTACATGAAAAAACGCCAAGGCGTTGAAAAAGTTGATCAAATCCGCCGAGAGCAAGTTATGGAATCAGACAGGTCCGACAAAATCCGCACCTATAATTTCCCGCAAAATCGGCTTACTGATCATCGCATTAATAAATCGTGGCAGAATCTTGATAGCATTATCGAAGGAGACTTGGATAAGGTTACTAAGACTTTGTCACAAACATTAAAATAAATAAAAAAAGGAGGGCCTTTACTGAAAGGGGGTGAAATAAATGGCTAAAAAAATTAAAAAAGGCTCAGAAAAATTTGAGGAAGAAAAAGAATTTGATCTGCCTGAGGGTTTGGAATTATTAGAAACAAATGGTTGGGGTAATAAGGTTTTTAAGTGGATAAAAGATAACTTCTCAGCGATCATTCTTCCAATTATCGCTCTTGTTATTCTAGGCGGAGGTATTTACCTCTATTCGCAACAGAAAAGCAATGATCTCAATGTAGATCAATCAGATCTCCAAAGTGGTATTACTATCGATCTAGAGAAGAACGAAGGCGAAGAGGCAACACCAGTTGAAGAAGTAACAGAGACAAAAGAAGAGGTTGCTGTCGCCCCAATAACTGAAACAAAAACAGACGAGACCGTGGTTAAAAACGAAGAAGTTAAGACTGATACAGAAGAAACTGTTATCACTCCTGCTCCAGTAACAGGGTCAACTTCCTACAGTGAAGTAGCTCTGAAAGGAGATGGCGTGACCAATTTGGCTCGTCGCGCATTGAAGACTTATATTACTTCAAGCAATGTAAAACTTTCTGCTGAACAGAAGGTTTATGCTGAAGATTATATTCAAAACAACACAGGCACAAGAATGTTAAGTTCTGGAGAAAAAATTGAATTCTCCAATAACCTGATTAAGGATGCTATCAGCCAGGCTCAGAAATTGACAGTTAATCAGCTCCATAACCTGGAACAATATTCTCGCTTAGTTCCTTCTCTTAACTATTAACCTATCATCTTTCGGTGATAGTTCTGAACTCAAGTTCTTTTGAATAAAATAACTGAACGCGTTCTTTAAATAAAACTTGTCAGGCGGAAGCGATAATTCGCATCTTGGCTTGGCCCAAAAGACTCTCCACAGGGAGAGTTTTTTGGTTAAAAAAAAGGCTCTTACGCAACTTGCGTAAGAGCTTCTATGTTGACTAGACTAAATATCTAACTCTTTGACATGTGGCGTCAAGTCTCCTTCAATCAATATTCCTTCTTCTCTAATCTTACCAAGTAAACCTTCAATTCCCGGCATATTTCCAGAAAAAAATTGATGACTTGCTACTCGCATATGACTCAATTCCGGACAAACTTCACAATGATAAGAACTTCCACGGAACAGATTGCTTAATTTCTGAGCAAGCGCCGCTTTCTTTTCGTCCAAATTCCTGCAGGGGGTTCTTATCTTGACATCTCCTACGGTATATGTCGACTCTCCCGTTGGTTCACCAGTTACACTACAATCTATTTCCAAATAATCATCAGCGATAATCGCCCCTGTTTTCGTATCGCCAGAAATCAAAGTTACCTCAACGCACCGTTTTTCTACTTTCATATTATTCCTCCTTACCTGCTTGAAGCAGATCTCTTCTATGGCATACTTCATTATAGTACAAAAAAATAATTTGTCAAGTCAAAAAGAAAAGAGCCCCGGCTTACCGGGGCTCAAGGATTCAAAGATCAAGATAACTTCCGAGCAGATGCAATACCTAAGCGAAGGCCAAGGGTATTATTACTCCTTGGACTAGCAATAAGGATAGTACTGCTATCATGTACGCCAATTTCAACATGTTGACCATTTAAGGTTATAGAACTAGTTCTCACATAAATTTCATTAAATAAGAAAACTTTTCTGACTCGATAGAAAGCAATAATAAACCAAACTAGCTCAGCGACATTCGGAACCCTTTCTTCGCTAGATAAAAACTGAATTTGATTATCCCACTCTAGCATGAAACAACGCGGAACTGTTCCTTTTCGAATCATTAACCATTCATGATTCGCTTTGTCTTCTTTGCCAAATAGTTGATTTTCATCTTCAATCCATCCACCTGACTTAACAATGAAATTTTCAGGACTAGAAGATCGGATATCAAGAAATGACACCGGTTTAGGGGGACCAGCTACAATAGCATAGCCATTTTCCTTGCACCAGCGAAGCACTTCTTCTGATGGCAAAGTCTCGGCAAAGTGCCTGAGCTTGGCACTGGTATAAGAAAGTCCAAAAGCTTCTGCAATTTCGTCAGGAAAAACAATGTCTTCGCCGAGAATCATACACGCCCTGCGAAAATCCTTCATTAGCCCAAATTCAACAGCGGATTTCTCATCTCTAACCCTAAGAAAAGCTTGAGCAACTCTTTGGGCGTACCCGGGATCGGCGCGCAATTTTTTCAAATGCGAGCGCCCTACGCCATGATCCTGGAGCGCTTTTAGAGCTGCCCCAACTTGCCCGTAACTTTCTCCCCAGAGCCCGACTTCCGCTTTTTGAGTTGTGCCTTTTTCTTTACTCATGGCACTTTCTCCTTTTGTTTTTCTCCTTGTTCTTGTTGAAGAACTTTGGAGAGTTTTACTGCCTTGCTCTCCCAATGAGGCAAGCCCTCTAGAAATAATATAAATAATATTACATCCAAAGAGCTCGCCTCATTACTATTTTATAAAGAACATACTTTATATATTCTAACAAAATATTATAAATTGTCAAGTTTAAAACAAAGAGAACCTATGAATAGGCTCTCTTTTGTGTATAATGTTTGATTTTTTTATTTGTGCAAGAGAAGGAATAATGGCGCCAAGACAAGAGTTAAGGTTGACAAGAGTTTAATTAGAACATGAAGTGACGGTCCAGCCGTATCTTTAAAAGGATCACCGACTGTATCGCCAACAACCGCAGCCTTATGAGCATTTGAACCCTTACCCCCATGAGCACCGGTTTCAATAAATTTCTTGGCATTATCCCACGATCCGCCACCATTATTAAAGAGCAATGCCATAACAATTCCTACGATTGTGCCAACCATTAAAGTAGCGCCAACTGATTCCGGACCCAAAACGAACCCAACGACAGTCGGAACTAATAAAACAAGAATACCCGGCAAAATCATTTCTTTTAAGGCGCCTTTTGTGCAAATATCGACTGACCTTGCATAATCAGGTTCGTCTTTGCCTGTCATAATGCCCGGTTTTTCTTTAAACTGCTTTCTGACATCATTAATGATATAGTAAGCAGCGCGACCAACGGCCCTGATGGCAAAAGAAGAAAAGACGAAGATTAAGGCTGCGCCCAACATACCGCCAATAAAAACAATTGGCTTAGCTAGATCAACGCTTTTTAGGCCGACTGCTTCTAAATAGGCCGTGAAGAGCAGGAATGCTGCCAATGCTGCTGATCCAACCGCATATCCTTTTGTTAAAGCTTTTGTTGTATTTCCAACAGCATCAAGCCTATCAGTTTTCTTTCTTGTACTCTCAGGAGATTTTGACATTTCCACAATGCCACCAGCATTATCAGTAATTGGTCCGAAATTATCCATTGCTAAAATATAAGCGGCTGGTGCCAACATTCCCATTGTTGCAATGGCTGTTCCGTAAAGTCCGCCATGTTCTATTCCTGTAGCTTTTCCTAAAAAGTAAGCCGCCAAAATTGCGATTGAAATAACCATAATTGGTAAACCTGTGCTCTCAAGACCAACAGCAAAACCAGAAATAAGATTTGTGGCTGCCCCTGTTTCAGAGGACTCGGCAATTTCCCTAACAGGTCTAAAACGCGATTCGGTATAATATTGAGTAATATAAACAAAGGCGATACTAGTAATCAACCCAACCAGACCTGCAAGAAAATACAACAACCAGTGGTTTTCAAAAAGTAAAAGAGTTGCCAGCGCAAAACCCCCAGCGGACAAAATCGTTGTTAAGAAATAACCTCGATTTAATCCTTTCATTGGGTCTTCATCTTCACGAATCCTCACGCTCATCACGCCAATTACTGAAGCAATCAAGCCAAAGGCACGAGCAACTAAGGGGAAAAGAATTCCCTTAATACCAAAAACTGGATAAAGTGCAACGCCTAAAACCATTGCTCCTATATTCTCTGCTGCCGTTGATTCAAACAAATCAGCACCACGACCAGCACAATCTCCAACATTATCACCAACTAAGTCAGCAATGACAGCTGGATTTCTTGGATCATCTTCTGGAATACCGGCTTCAACTTTACCAACTAGATCGGCACCAACATCAGCTGCTTTCGTAAAAATACCACCGCCTAATTGAGCAAAAAGCGCAACAAATGAAGCACCAAAACCAAAACCAACTATTGTCAATGGAACTTCAAGGGGATTTTTAAGTCCACCGAATGCATAAAAAAGTCCGGCAACCCCTAAGAGCGATAGGTCAACAACCAAAATACCGGTAATAGCTCCACCCCTCAGAGCAACCTTCAGGGCCTTATTTAAGCTTTTTCCTACAACTGCTGCTGTGCGTAAATTTGCTCTAACAGAAATATACATTCCGATAAAACCAGCAACTGCTGAACAAACAGCGCCTAGTAAAAAGGCTATGGCTGTATGCCATCCGTAAGAAACTTTTCCAGCAAGCGCATAACCACCAAAAATGACAGCAACTAAAACCAAGGTTAGGATGCCAATGGTGATATATTGTCTTTTTAGAAAGGCCATGGCGCCCTTTTTGATTGCGTCTGCAATCTTTTGCATTTCTTCATTACCTTGATCTTGTTTAAGAACATAGCGCGTAAGCAAATAAGCAACGATAAATCCAGCTAAACTGATTACAAAAATTAACCCGAACATATTTTACAAATACACAAATTAGAAACTTATTAACTACAAAAAACATGCCATATGTTTTCAATAAACATAAAAGATGACAATGTTTTATTAAAGAATAATAAATTGATTATTCATTATACAGCCAATTTGAAATGTTGCAATATCTATCCTATCCGCCATTTACGCCTTTTTCCAAAATATCGATTTGCTCCTGAAAAGTTCCAGCCAATTCCATCACAGAATCTCCGTAAAAATAATACTGAGGACTATTCCATCTGCGCCCAGCAAAGTAAATTTGAGCAGCTTTCCATTCGGCATCATAATTTCCTCCCGCAGCACCAGCTTCTTTTAACTTAATGGCACAAGCCATAAAAGCATCGCCAATGTCCCAAGGATTGGGCGGATTGTGTCCCGTAGCCTGAGCAATTCTGTCTTTATAAGAAAGCCATGTTTGCGGCAAAAACTGGGCTGGTCCCATTGCCCCACCCCAACCATAAGAAGGTTTTCTAGAAACCGGTGTAGTATCCGGATCAAGACCAAGCTCTTTAGTAATTTGAATAAACGCTTCATGATCCCTTGCGTTCATATCCTCTTTCCATGTACCAGTACCAACATTATTGCCCCATTCTGATTCTTTTTTAAGCATTGCTAAAAGCATTGCTGCCCTGATCCCTGTTTTACTTGTTGCTTTTTGTGCATAACTCAACGCATCAGCAAATCTAAGAGAAACTCCTTGCCCCTCCAACTGATAAAGTTGTTCTCTAATAGCGGTAACGGTTGCTTGGGTAATTTCCACTTTATTGATCAACTGATTCTTGACACTTTGGGTTTGGGCGAGAAGATTTCTTTGTTGCTCTTTATTACTGACAAGACTTGCTGTCTGAATTTGTTGCATTTTTTTAAGATCGGCTAATTCTTCTTCTCTGTCTTGAAGAACGATTTTTTCCTCTTCAAGTCTCTTTTTAAGATCACGGATTTGATTTAGGGAAGTTAAAAGCGATGCTTGAATCTCTTCAATTGCCTTTATGTCTGCAAACACGTCCGACAATTTGTCTTGTCTAAAAAATACTTCTACATAATTGAGTTGGTCATTTTCATAAACAATTCTCAAGGTACGTGAAAGAATTTTTTGTTCGTTGTTAATATTATTTTCAATTTCTCGGTTAGTGTTACGAATAACTTCCATCCGCTTTTGAACATCTTTCGCTGCCAGATCTAAACTCTCTATTTCTAGGTTAAGTTTCTTAATTTTATTTTCTAAAACAGCAATTTGTCCTTTAAGGTCTTGTTCCTGAGCACCTGCATCAAGAATTTTTTCCCGATAAGCATCGATTTGAGCTTGAAGTTCTTGAAGTTGTTGTCTCAATTCAGTTTTTTGCTCTTCGGTAGTCTGAGAAAAAACAAGTGACGGAAAGATTATTTCCGTCACAAATAGAGCCAATAACAACAAAACTATTAAAGAAAGATTCTGTTTAAGCTTTGACCTCCTAATCATAATGCTTTAAAGAAGATATTAACTTTCCTTCGATTTTTCCTCGGTAACAGCCTCTCCTTCTTCTGTTTTATCAGCTACGCCTTCAACTTTTCCAACTTCTTCTTTAACCTCTTCTGAAAGTGCTTCTATCTCTTCTTGTGATCTTGGCGCTTCAATTGAGGCAACCATTTCTTCTGCGTCAGCTAAAAATTCAACCTTTTCTATTGTTGGAATATCAGAAACTTTTATGTGATCTTCAATATTTTTAAGCGAAGAGATGTCTATTTTTATGTTATGAGGCAAATCTGCTGGAAGTGCCCTAACTTTAATATTTTTTAGGCTGGTTACTAAAATTCCACCGAGATCTTTGACTGCTAATGATATTCCTTCAAAAACGAGAGGAACTTCAACAATCATTGCTTGATCAGCTTGAGTGCGATAAAAATCAATATGGAGAATTTCTCCTGTCACCGGATCACGAGCAATATCGTGAATCAATACTTTTTCATTTTTTTCTCCCTGAACTTCTAGATCTATGATCGTTGTTTCTCCGGTTTCACTTAAGATCTTCAGGAAACTGCGACGATCCAGTTGAAGAGGAGTACTTTCAAAGTCATGTCCATAAATAACTGCAGGTATCATGCCTTGATCGCGAAGTTGCGAAACCTTTTTACCCATAATTTCTCTTTTTTGAGCTTTAATTTTAAATTCCATATTAGTAAAACAAAAAATCCTACAAATCTAATTAAGTAATAACACTCTACCAGTTTTTATTTTTTTTTCAAGTGATTTAAGCTTTTCTAAATCCTTTGTCAAAGGTGATTTAAGCTTTTCTAAATCCTTTGTCAAAGGTGATTTAAGCTTTTCTAAATCCTTTGTCAAAAGTGATTTAAGCTTTTCTAAATCATTTGTCAAAAGTGATTTAAGCTTTTATAAATCCCTTATCAAAATTATCCAAAACAATTTCTTCTAATTTTTCATCTCCTCCAACATATCCCTCAAAGATTCTGTTCCATAAAGCTTCTTGTTGATGATATAGGTATTTAATCAATTCTTTTTCCTGAACAAGGCTCATTATATTATCAATTAAATCAAAACTGACAAGCAATTTTCCTTCTTTTTGGCTCGGATAAAAATCACCAATCCAATCAAAATCTTGCCAAAATAAATCTTCCCAGAACCCCATTTCAATTGATGGTAATTCCTTTCCAAATTGCGTTAACACTCTTTCGGCTTTTTTCCAATGAATAACTTCTGGATTAATATGAGGAGCTAATAACCTAGGATCCGTCTTGTCATCCTTTGCTAGATATCTTTGAATAATCATCCAGTCAACCGTTCTTAATCCTTTTCTGTTCTGAGCAACGTCACCTTTTAGAAGCGAAATTATTCTCTCTCCGAATTTTTCTTTTTGACTATAGCGCTTAAAAAGCTTGCTATAGAAAGATAATTCATATAGATAGTGAAGACTTAAAGAGAAGAGGCGAAAGTTTTCTCCATCAGAATTATCAGTCATAGGAAGAATAAAAACTACTCCCAACTCTTTTAGGTGACTTAAATTGTGATACTTTTTTTCAATAAATTTGCGCGCCATCTCTAGCCATCTTCTGTCAAGAATCATGAATTTCGGTTCACGCATTTCAAAGTCATCAGGCTTAAGATTTGTATATTCCTTAAGAAAAGCTTCATTCATCCATTTACTATCTTCTAAAAATCTCAAATTAGCATATATCTCATAAATATTTTCCTTCGAAAGAAGATCGTCAACATTGCGATATTCACCCGTACTTAGCAGGTTTGGTGGAGGACATTTGCGGATCATTTTCTTTGCCGATTCTTCTTTCAAGTAAAATCCCTGTTTTCTACCAGTAAGATCAAGGGCTTTTTCCATCATAGGACGAAAACTTTCCGGCTTGATAAAATTTGGTTTCTTAAAATAATCTGAAAGTGTGCGATCGGCTCTTCTTAGGCGATTGATAAGGGCCCTAAAGATTTCTTCACTGTCTTCCGTTCTGACACCAAGTTTTTTGATTGTAATATCAAGAATTTTTTGATTTGTTTCATGAATTTCTTGAAAAACATGCTTCTGTCCCGTCTTTTTTGCCATATGCTTATCAAGTTTTTCAAGCACTTCTGGCTCAACGCGCAAAATTTTAGCAATATGAGTAATGGCCTCCATATATTTAATAAAATTAATTGAAAACAAACAACAAGTGATTATTTTAAAAAATAATCATCCCATCTCAAATTATATAATATATTGATTCTTTTTACAGTAATCCTTAGTTTTCTTTAATTATTTTGACGATAGAATCTTTGTCCATTCCATATTTTTTCCAAAGATCTCTGTAATCTCCCGACTCGCCAAATTGATCATTAACCCCAAGACGTTTTAGTGGCACACTGATAGAATTCTCAGCTAAAATTTCCGCTATAGCTGATCCAAGCCCTCCAATTACCTGGTGATCTTCAAGAGTTAAAACTAATTTCGCCTCCTTGGCAAATCTGATAACAATTTCTTTTTCTATTGGTTTGATTGTGTGAACATTCAAGATGGCAATCGATTTTTCTTTTATTTCCTCAGTAGCCATAATTGCCTCGCCAAGAATTGGCCCTGTTCCAAAAATAACAATATCTTTCCCTTCTCGTAGAATGTTAATTTTCCCAACCATAAATTGAGAGTCTGAATTTGTCAGAACTAAGGTTTTTGGTCTAGCAATCCTTATGTATACCGGTCCAATAATTTTACTCGCTTCAATGGTTGCTTTGTATGCTTCGAAAATATCGCAAGGAGAAATAACGGTCATATTTGGAAGAGTTCTTGTAAGCGCCAGATCTTCGAGAATTTGATGAGTTGCTCCATCTTCACCCGTAGAAAGCCCACCATGAGAACCAATAAGTTTTACGTTAACATTGTTATAACAAACATCAATTCGAATCTGTTCCCACGCCCTTCCGATTAAAAATTCAGAAAAACTTGTCGCAAAAGGGATTTTTCCAGATAAGGCTAATCCGGCAGCAACACCAACCATGTTTTGTTCCGCAACACCACACTCAATAAATTGACCCGACATCATATTTCTCACGGTATCAACCTTAAGAGATGGCGCCAAATCGGCGCTTAGAACAACGATATCCCTATTTGTTCTAGCCAATTCCAAGATAGCCTCCCCAAAGCCATCACGAATAGATTTGAATGATTGTTCTTCCATAGATATCTGTAATATTATAAATCAACACCTAGTTCTCTGAGGGCTTGCTCAGCTTCCTCTTGATTGGGTGCTTTTCCGTGCCATTCCCATTTATTTTCCATAAAACTTACGCCTTTACCTGGAATCGTTTTGGCTAAAACCACTTTTGGTCCACTATCAAATTGTCTTGATCGCTCCAGTGCCGACAAAATTTCTTCTGGAACATGACCATCAACCTCAATAACATTCCAGCCAAAATTTTGATATTTAGTCTTTAGAGATTCTATTGGCATAATTTGAGAAACATCACCGCTAAGCTGGATAGCATTTCGATCAACAATAACATTGAGATTTGATAATTTATATTTTGAGGCAAGCATTATCGCTTCCCAAGTTGATCCTTCCTGATGTTCTCCGTCTGAAGTTATACACCAAACTTGATAATTTTTATTATTAAATCTTGCCGCCAAACTCATGCCACAAGCAACGGAAAGGCCATGCCCTAACGATCCGCTCGATGCTTCAATAATTGGCAGATTCTTTTTTGCCGGATGTCCTTGAAGAGGGCTTCCAAATTGCCTTAATTTTGCTAAGTCTTCAATCGGAAAATACCCTGATCGTGCTAATGTTGCATAAAGAATCGGACAAATATGACCGTTAGATAAAATAACTCGCTCCCGATCTTCCCAATTTGGATCTTTTAGATCATGGGACAAAACTTTAAAATAAAGAACTGCAAAAATATCAGCCATACCTAAAGAACCAGCCGGATGCCCGGAACCAGCCAAAGAAATCATTTTTATAACATCCTGCCTTAAAAGATTAGCAGTCTCTTTTATTTGATTGATTGAATAGTCAAATGGATTCACTTTTAAATAAGATTAATTTTAAATAAACAATATCTATTATATCATGATTTGTAATTTCTTAATTGCATTTTCCAGCGATTTCTCCTTCCACAAAAAACTATTAACATAAACTCGATCAGCTCCAGCATTGGTTATTGCTTTAATGCTTTCGTCATTTACTCCGCCGTCCACGCTAATAATCAAATCTTTTTTTAAATTTTTAAGAAAATTGATTTTTGTTAAAACATCGGCTTGAAATGCTTGTCCTTTTTTTCCCGGATTAACGGAAAGCAACAAAACCTCATCAATCCTTGAAAGATAATCAATAATATGACTTGGATCGGTTTCTGGATTAATCGCTATTCCAACACCTATGTCGTGCGCCTTGATTCTCTTTATTAAATTATTTATAGCAAATCCTCTCGTCTTTTTTTTAATACTCAAGAATGATTCGTAATGAAAGATGATTTTTTTAAATCCCAATTCTTTTAATTGATCAATAATTGTCCACGGATTTTTCACCATAATGTGTGCCTCTAGATCAGTCTCTGTAGATATTTTCTTAAAACCATCTAAATCTCCTGATTTTTCTTTAACGAAAAAACCATCGCCAAAATCAATTTGGGCTTTTTTGAAATACGACTCAAGTTTTTTTATTTTCTTTTCAATTTTAGAAAAATTCTTTTCTAAAACTGCCGGAATAATTTCCATGTTATCTGTGTAAATCTGTTTATAAATCTGCGCAAATCTGTGGTTTATCTAATCCCCATTGAAGAAATTCCTGTTCCAAACAAGGTTGCCAATACTACAACCATTATAATTCCTAAAATCAATAAACTTACAATTGTCACGACAAAAACCCAAACCCCTTTTGCTACGCCATGTTTAATTCCAAAGTAAATCGAAGGACCGAAAACAAGCGCTAGGATGATAATTCCCTCCAATAGAACAAAGAGAAGAACCACAAGGGTGTTATATTGATAACTAATATTGCTCTGAATAACCTGAATTAATAATGATCCTAGTATTCCCACTACAATAGTACTAAGGGCCGCACCAACACCACTCATAATTATTTTTAATGGCAAAAGATGGTTTTTGTTAGTTTTTGATATTTTCTCTGCTCTTTTTTTGGCTCGCTTGATTAAAAACCACACCAAGAAACTAACACTTGCTAAGAAGATTAAAATTCCCAAAATCCAACCAATAATTGCCCATTTATGAAGAGCGAAACGGCTCTCTGCGTATTTTCCTTCAACAGTAAAACTTTCCCAAGGATCAAGCCCTGAAGTTGTTTTTACATAACCTGAAGCATAAGTGATTTGATTAGAGAAAGTAGTTAGCGCTTGATTGGCTACACCTGCCGCTTCTGGAGCCATTGACTTGAAAGCGGTGTCATAAGTTGAACGATATTGGGTTTGCGCTTGACCGCCGTCTAGATAAAGTCCCTCCTGAACATCAACGGCTACCCGAACTTGATCTATGTCGTAAGAGGCCTTAATTGTTTCAAATTTAAAATTAAAAACACCAGCCGATTTCTTGGCATAATTGGGTACTTTATAATAGAGCAAAATCCCAGCTTGCCCTTGTTCATCAATTGGTTTTTTAAGTTCTATCGTGTACTTAACTGAATTTGAAAGTTCTTCTACTTGAGGCTCGAGAGTATAATAGAGCGGATCCCAGGTTTTTACCTGCCATCGCCAGTCGGAACATTTTTGTTCATATTTGAGACACCCACCGCTACTCATTTCTGTACAAACATTCGGTTCATATTGATAACAATACTGTTCTTTTTGATAAAACTCTTCTACGATTTTGATTAATCTAATATCAACTCCCGGGACTTCGACAACTGTTGAATTAATTTGATCTTGACCACTATTTTGTAAAAGAAGTTTTGCTGCCACAGTCGCTTCGCCCTCGCCATCAAAAACAACAGAATAATATTGGTTTTGACCAAAAATTGTACCATCAGTACTGGGCATAATGTCTGGTACAGCCACACTATTAGTTACTTGCGCAGCGCCAACACTAGCGCCAAATCCAAAAATCGTAACCAAGCATATTGCCAAGAATAAAAATTTTTTTCTCATATTTTTACAATTACATATTTTTTTCCCTCTTAATTTAGTACGATTGGTTTCTTAATTTGTAACGAGTCTTAAAGATAGTTAAAAATTTAAAATGATGCATTCTTCCAATATTTTACACTTTACACTTTTCACTTTAAACTTTTATAACACTGCTCACAAAATAAGGTTATTCCAATAATTGATGGTCTTCAATTAATATTCTTAACATGTCAGGTGAAATCCTGCCATGATTCTTTTTCCTTTATTTTTTATGATTTCGTTAAAAATTTCTGTTGCTTCTTTTGTTTTTGCTTCTTGAAGTTCAATCTCATTATCCTCAAAAAACTTTTTAGTTTCTGGTAGAATTTTTAAGATCCCAGAATAGCCTGTGCCCATAATAAAAATATCTGGTTTAATAATCGCGATATCAACTAGGTCTTCAGGAACAAGTTCATGGCCTTCAATGCGCCGCCATCCATCTTCTATTTCTCCTTCTGGATAAATTATTAAATCACTTGTATATTTCTTGCCATCAATAATCATGTGGCCAAAGTTGTAATCTTCAATGTGCATATTATTGATCAATTTTATTGATTCTTCTTGTATATTTTTCCTCTCCAGAAAATTCTGTATGAAGCCAAATATCTATAATTTCTTCTGCTTTTTTATCCGTCACAAAATCTGCCCCCAATGATAAAATATTAGTATTATCATCTTTGCGTGATAATCTGGCTGCTTCAGGAATTGATACTAGCGCTGACCTAATCCCCTTGATGCGATTAGCTGCAATATCAACGCCAACCCCAGAACCGCAAATAAGAATACCCTTGTCAGTTGTCGGATTTTCTGCTACTTTTTCTGCAACCGCTCTTGCAAAATCGGGAAAATCATCAAGCGCGTCATACTTTAAATTTCCCAGATCCTCATGATCCAAGCCCTGTTCATCAAGATAGTTTTTTATTTTTTCTTTTAGTTCAAATCCCCTGTGGTCAGATCCTAGATATATCATGCTAATAAATACGAATTACGAATTATTATTTTGGAATTATAGAATTTATATTTTTTTGAAAATTAAAAATTGGATTATGCACAAATCATGAATTGATCGTCATAAGGTGTCCGACGCGAATCACATGTTCAAGTAAGGAGACTGTGTATCCCCATTCATTGTCATACCAAATAAGCACTTTCACTAAGTCACCATCTACTATTTTCGTTGATTTTAAATCAACGATCGCTGGGTATGGATCTTTTATGATATCGGTTGAAACCAATTCTTCGTCGCTGGTTTTTACAATACCTTTCCAGCGCGGTTCCTTTTCGGCCTCTTTGAGAATATTATTAATTTCTTCAACACTAGTAATTTTTGACGCGACAAAAGTAACATCAGCGATTGATCCGCAAACCACCGGAACCCTGATCGCCAGACCATCAAATTTTCCTTTAAGGGCAGGCAAGGCATCGCCCGTGGCAATTGCAGCGCCAGTAGAAGATGGACCCAAGTTGACTGCCGCCGCTCGTCCTCGTCTTAAATCTTTAGTATCGGGTCGATCAACAATGCCTTGAGTAGCGGTATAAGCATGGACTGTATTTAAAATTGCTTTCTTTATTCCTAGTTTTTCAGATAAAATTGCCACTACAGGAGCAATAGCATTGGTTGTGCAAGAAGCATTGGAGGTAATCGCAGATAAACCATCTTTGAAATCTTCGTCATTGACGCCAATTAAAACTTGCTGACCCCCACTACCCTTTGCTGGAGCAGTAATAATAACTCTTTTGGCGCCAGCTTTTAAATGAGCGCCTGCCTTTTCATAATCAGTAAAAACGCCAGTTGATTCGATAACTACGTCTACTCCTAAATCTCCCCATGGTAATTTTTCAATTTCCTTTTCTGTTAAGCTTAATATTTTTTTACCATCGACTTCTAAATAGTTCGATTGTCCCTCACTAATTGCCTTCACATTTTTTTCATAACGACCATAAACGCTGTCATATTTTAAAAGATAAGCGAGCGTTTCATCATCAGTTAAATCATTGATTGCGACAATCTCAATGTCCGGTTTCTCTAAAGCCAACTTAAGAAAACAACGACCGATACGACCAAAACCATTAATAGCAATTTTTATAGGCATAATACTAATAATCACAAATAACAAAAACCATAGCGTTTCCGTCTAAATAGATTATACACTAAAAAATAGATACTTTTAAGTGGATAAAAAAACGGCCAAAAAATAAGTTATTTTTAAGCAATATTTTGAATTGAAGCAAAATTTGCTAAAATACTTGACAAACTTTCTGTATCTGCTATAATGATTATGTTGGTGAGATTGCATAAGAAATGTAATGAACAACCAGCCTTGGGTCGAGGTCACCCTTGGAAAAAGGGGATGCGCTCACCAACACCAGAGTCCGACTTTTGAAGAAGGACTCTTTTTTTAATATTATTATTAAAATATAATAAAAGCCCAAACCCTAGCATATCATCAGATATTCATTGACAAAACATTATAATTCGAATAAGATTTGATTAGTTTTCAAGGAGGAACAATGAATCGACTACGCAAGTTCTTTAAGAAATTTTCTCAGCCTGGTAGAAAAATGAGTTTTACGATTACTTTTTCAGAAAAAAGTTTTGCCAGACTAAAAGTTCTTTTGAATTTGAGCGAGTTGAAAGATGTATCAGAACTTCTTCTTCGTGCCTTAGGTTGGTACGATATGGCCGTTGAATGTCTTTCGAACGGTGGAACGATAACTTTAGAAAATACCGATGGATCCGAAGAAACAATGCGCAATTACCAAGACGTGATTGAGTGGCTCAATCGCAATGGTATAAAGTAAAAAAACGACCCTTAACGGGTCGTCTTTTTTTATATTGTTATTTCTTGAAATCGTCTTTGAGTTTTTCTTTGAGATAAACGCACAATCCTTCGCAATCAAGAATCTGCGGACAAATACCGCAGCATCTCGGTAAAACGCATTTGCGATGATTTTGCGACCTGTCTTTGCACATCTTCCATAATTGTTTTTCGCATTTTTCTGATAACGCAAAATAATCTTTTACTTTTGCCATAGCTTTTTTAACTGAGCCAAATTTTTTACAGAAAAAACCGACTTACCATTCTCGTAAAATTTCCATTCTTTGTCTTCTAAAATAAACTTAAAAAAAGATTTGCCATCTTCCCTAAAATTCTGATCCGTTCTTTTGCCTTCAAAATATTCGATAGAATATTCATCACCGCTGCTTTCATAAGTTTGTTCTCCGTAATTTTTCAGAATTTCAATCGCTTCTTTTTTGAATTCATCAAAATTGACTTCTGTACCAACTGGAGAAATCGAATCATATCTTGATAATCCGCAACAGCCAATTCTTAAATTTTTAAACTCAACTCGTCTTAAAATAAACATGGTTAATTAAAATCATTATACTTTTATTCTTTCTACTTCTATTGCTACTACACCGAACTTTTTTTGCTGTTCATCGGTATAGAATTGTTTGTATTTTTCAAGACCCTGCTCAATTGTTTCAACATCGGGCAATATTTTTTTAATCGGTTCTTTTTCGAGCATTTCTTTTATAGAAATATATGCTTGCACTCTTTTTACGAACACTTCTACTGATTCTGTTTCTTGATTATTATAAACGATTATACGATCTCCTGGTTTTATAAATTGATATTTTCCTTTCCTAATTCGCCCTTCAATTGTTTTTTGACCATTCTTAACAAATGTAAAATATGGTTCAGTTCGATGATTGTGATAGGTGGTAAAATTAGTTTCAGATATCTTTTTCATATTACTATTATTTTTTTATTCTCGAAATATCATCTATTGTAATCCATGCCGACATTGCACCAAGTCCCGTTTTGTCAATTTCGAATGGCTTAATTTCTTGTGAATTCTTTAAGAATATAAGCATGCAATATTTTTTGTTTTTGAATCTTTCAAAAAATTCGGGAATTTTTTCTTTTTCTATACCATCTTCTTTGCCATATTCGTCTAATATTTCTTTTACTTTTTTAGGGGTCAAATCGGAAAATTGAACGACATCGCTAACTTCCGCTTTTATATTTACTGGTTCTCCCGAATCTTTAAAATAAATCGTTTCTCTTTTTTTGATATTATTCCAAGGTTTATATTTTACCGAATACCAGCGCGATTCAATCTTTTTCTGACCGCTCAGAATTTTATCTGTAAGACCCCAAGATTTTCTCATTATTGCTACATGTTCCATATTTCTGACTTTACATAAACTCTTTAACCTTTAATTTTTATCTAAATTTACACATTTTTACCAAAAACACTTGACAAACTTTATGTATATGCTATAATGGTAGTATTGTCACATAGCTCAAGATATAGCAGAGCGGCGGCCCAAAAACCGTGTCAGACCGATGGGGCATAGGGGCAGTGCTGGCAAGCACATAGGCCCTCAAAACCTAGGTCGCGAGATAATGCATCTCGTTGTGTGAGTCGAAACTCACTGTGGCAGCACAGCCGTATGGTTCGCCCAGCGGCTTTTTTTTATCAATAGTCGCTATATTGTTATTAATATAGATATACAAATTGCCTACAAAGATTGACTTTTTTTATCAATATGCTATAATATAATCATACGGTAAAAGGAGGTAGCGGTCATGTCTCTATTAGATGAGTATCGTAATTGTTCTACCAATCCCCCGACCGATGTTGCGAAAAGGATTTTGTTTGATGTTATCGACGATATTACTAGTCGAAGCGGATGGGATTGGGACGACGATCCAGTAGTTGATGACGAAACGAAAGAGGAAATCCTAGAAACAAATCTAGAAAAAATCCAACGCCATCTGCAGTAAGAATAAATTAGGGTCAATGAAAGGAGGACAGTTATGGATGATACTTGGAGTGTTAAGTGTCAAAGTTGTGGCGTTGAGTACAAGGTAGAAGCATCTGGAGAACAAGAAGCTATCAAAGCTGCTAGGAAAGAACACGAACGAGTGAATGCAGAAGCGACGGCTTTTCGGTGCGATCTTGGTCCCTTCATGACTCACGCGTTCAATCTCACTCACCCTGATCATCCATGCGCTCCGAAAGAATAGTGAACCAATATCGCTACTCATCAAGTTCGCCTCGAGTCCCATTCAGCGTGTCTGTTTGGGACTTTTTTTATTTATTATGAAATTTTTTATCCTTAGGAATGTCGTAATAAGTTATTCCTTTCTCATGGCTTTCAATGGATATTCTGCAAATATCAAATAACGGCTGAGGAAGGTTATTTAAATCATACCAATCCCACGACTCGCATTTTTCAGGCTCTAAAACTTTCGGCTCGCCGCTTTTGAAGTCCGCCAATAATCCGATATGAACATAATGTTTTGGCGCATAAGCGATAACATTGGCTAAAAATTGGAAACGGATATTTTTAATTTCAATGCCGCATTCTTCGCGAACTTCTCTTCTCGCACAATCTTCAAAAGATTCCATATATTCAAGATGTCCTCCGGGAAAGGCATATTCTCCTTCGCCATGCGACCCTTTTCTTTTTCCAAGTAAAAATTTCCCATCCTTAAAAATCATCACGCCAACTCCAACTTTTGGTTTATCGTTTTGATCCATAAATTTAGGTTATAAAAATTTACGAAGTCCGACTTCGTAAAAATTATAGTTTAATTTCTTTTCCATTTCCAACTAATTTTACTTCCTCATCTTGAACTAATATTGCCTGTTCGTCGGTAAGTATTCTAACTGGATATTTTGATGTCTTGATTTTTTCTTTTAATAATTCTTGATATTCAGGTTTGTAGTGCGCTGTGACCAAAAAAGGCACTAAATTAAGAGCTGTGAAATCAGTAATTCCATAATGATTATATTTGTCCTGATGCTTCCAAGTAGCCATCTCTATCGTCGGACAAGCAATGTATGAACCAGCGCTCGATCCAATATATATAATTCCATTTCTTACTAATTCTTTTATCACTTTATCAAAGCCACTCTCAAGAACAACTTTTAATAAATAGAAGGTATTGCCTCCTTCAACATGAATAATTTCTTTATTTTTTAGTATGTCTTCTAATTCTTGTTCATTTTTGCCCTCTATATCTATCTCTTTAAAATTATAATTGAGTTCTTTCATTCGTTTCCTGTGTCGCTCTAGATAAGAAATATCAGAAACGCCTTTTGAGGCAGTTGTAATATAAGCTATCTTCATTTGAGTGATCGGTTTTGGCAAAAAAGACAAATCCCCATCAGTCAAAAATTTTCCGCTTGATGTTAATAATATAGTTTGCATATTTTGTACCACCTAGTCAGAATTAAGAATATTTTTCTAAACAACATTTTTTAAACTTCTTGCCCGAGCCGCATGGACAGGGATCATTTCTGCCAACATGCTTAAATTCTGGCGGGGTGTTGTCGTTGCTTGACTGCTTTTGTTCTTGCTCTTTGGAAAATCTTTCAATCGCATTTTCTGGCGCATCTTTTTTCACCTGCGATAAAAGCGGTTTATTTTGATCTTGAGTTTTAGCTGCTCCTTGTAAAATTATCGGTGTTTCACGGCGAATAAAACGAGCATTCGGTTGTTCTTGAATTTCTATTCTGAAAAATCTTTTGAGCGTTTCTCTTCTTATATCAAACAATAACTCCTTAAATCTCTGGTAGCCATCATTTTTATATTCTACAAGCGGATCTCTTTGTCCATAAGCTCGCAATCTCACGCTGTCGCGCAAATATTCCATACCATCTAAATGTTCCATCCAAAAAAGATCAATTGTTGATAGAAGTAGTCCTCTAGAAACTTGAATAAAAACTTCTTTATCAGCCACTTCTCTGATTTTTGAAATTCTTTCAAGAGCAGAATTGATGATTATATTTTTAATTTTTTCTCTTTTTTCTGAAGGCGTAATGTTTTCATCCTTAATTCCAAGAAGTGTTTTGTGAAGATCTTGATTTAAATGAAAAGCGGCAACACCCTCTTCGGCTAATTCCTCAAGATTCCACATTCTTTCTTCTCGTTCGGGAAGAAGAGCATTGGTCATTTCCTCGGCTTCTTTTCCAATATATTCCTTGAATGTTTCCTCTGGCTTATCGCTTTCCAAAATTTCGTTGCGCTTACGATAAATAGTTTCTCGGTGAACATTCATAACATCATCGTATTCCAAAACATGTTTTCTGGCATCAAAATGAAATCCTTCTATTTTGCCTTGAGCAGATTCAAGCGCGCGAGAAACCATTGCATTTTCAATCGGCTGATCTTCGGGTATGCCAAATTTTCCCATTAAATTCTTGATGCGATCGGAACCAAAAACCCTCATTAAATCGTCTTCAAGTGAAACGAAGAATTGAGATTCTCCCGGATCACCCTGACGACCAGCGCGACCTCTTAACTGATTGTCGATTCTGCGAGCTTCATGGCGTTCCGTACCAATGACGCAAAGTCCGCCAGCTTCTTTAACTTTCTTTGCCTCTTCTTCATTAAAAGGATTACCTCCTAAGACAATATCAACACCACGGCCAGCCATATTAGTTGCAATTGTTACCGCCCCAAATCTGCCTGCTTGAGCAATAATTTCTCCTTCTCTCTCATGGTTTTTTGCATTCAAAAGATTGTGTTCTATGCCTTCGACTTTAAGAAGCGCCCCTAAGCGTTCATTTTTTTCAATAGAAATTGTGCCAACCAAAACGGGTTGGCCTTTTTTATTGCATTCTTTTATTTTTCTAATGATTGCTTCGTATTTTCCTTTTTCGGTTTGGTAAATACTATCCGGCCTGTCTTTACGAATTAATGGTCTGTGAGTGGGAATTGACGTGACATCAAGTTTATAAACTTTGTGAAATTCTTCCGCACTCGTCAAAGCGGTTCCGGTCATACCGGCTAATTTTTTATAAAGTCTGAAATAGTTTTGAAAAGTAATCGTTGCTAGGGTTCGTGATTCCTTATTGACTTCAACTCCTTCCTTGGCTTCGATTGCCTGATGAAGACCTTCTGAATAGCGTCTTCCCGGCATAAGGCGACCCGTAAAGTCATCAACAATAATAACTTCGCCATCCTTGACGACATAATTTTTATCACGCTTGAAAAGAATCTCCGCTTGAAGCGCTTGTTCTAAATGATGAAGAATGTCTATATTTGATCCTGAATAAATATCGGCCATCCCCAAAAGTTTTTCGACATGATTAATGCCTTCTTCCGTCAGTGTTACCGCCCTCATTTTCTCATCTAAGTTGTAATCAGTATTTTCTTTTAATTTGGGAACAACTTGAGACAACGTTTTATAAAGTTCGCTTGAATTTGTGTCCGGCTGGGAAATAATCAGAGGCGTTCTGGCTTCATCAATTAATATGGAATCTACTTCGTCGACAATGCCATAGCTATGACCTCTTTGCGATTTTTGGGATAGATCATAAACCATATTGTCTCTCAAATAATCAAAACCGTATTCATTGTTTGTTCCATAAGTAATATCCATCGCATATGCTTGTCTTCTTTCGCAAGGTCTTAAAAATTCTTGAACAACATGAAAAGATCCAAGCTCATCGCGTTTTTCATCGAGAATTTCTTCTTCTTTGTCTGTTTTTTTCCAAGTCGAATCATAAAGAAATGATTGATTTTGTTGTTGAATGCAACCGATTGTTAATCCCAAAAAATCGTAAATCTGACCCATCCAAACAGCATCTCTTCGAGCCAAATAATCATTGACCGTAACCACATGGGCGCCTTTTCCCGTCAAAGCATTTAAATAAACCGCCAATGTTGCTGCCAAGGTTTTCCCTTCTCCAGTTTTCATTTCAACAACATGACCACGATGGAGAGCAATACCACACATAAGCTGTTCATCAAAATGACGCTGTTTTAATGTGCGTTTTGACGCTTCTCTGACCAATGCAAAAGCAAGTGCTAACGCACCATCAACTGTCAATTCTCCATTTTCAACGCTATGTTTTAGCTTTATGCTTTTTTCTTTAATTTGGACATCAGAAAGCTTTTCGAGTTCCGGCTCGAAATTATTAACTTGATCAATAATCGGTCTTAAACCATCTGTGTACTTTTTATTGGCATCGCCAAAAATTTTAGATAGAATCCCCATAAAATATAAGTGAAAAAAATAAAAATGCGCACTTATATCATTGTACTCCTAAAAACGTAAAATTCAAAGAAAAAACCCCGCTACTCTGCGTAGCGGGGATGATCTCAAGAAACTATTTCTTTGGTCCTGAGATGCGCTTCTTGGACGATTTCGGAATGCCATCTAGTGTGGTCATCTCCAACCGTTCCAAGTTTTCCAGCCTTCGCCATCTCTAGAAGATTGTGGAATTCATCCATTCTCCTTTTAGTATCTGGCTGAATCACGATATGATTGGTGACTTGATTGCTCCCGGGCGATTCAAGGACGCTAAAGTCCATTCTTTGAACCGTCTGGGCAGAGAATGTGTCAGAAACAACGAAAGGCAAAGCGTCTACTGGATCAGAGCAATATCCCAGTGCTTCTGCAATTTCTTTGTAGATAGTATCGATAATTCTTGTCTGCTCAGGATCTCTCCCATGCCATTTCAAACTATCACGCTCATCAATTGTTGCAACTGGAGCATCCATTGCCATCAGGTGTAATCCCTCTTTGATATCATTAAAATGAGCAAATCGAATTCCAGACTTCTCGGCCAACCTGAGGATCTTTTGGAATTCAACCCACTTATCTAGTTGAGGAACACCATTAACGTGATTGATTAGTGGCACTTCAAGATCTGTGAAGAATATCACGAGATTGTGCTTACTTGCAGCCAAACACCTTCTCATTTCATAGACAAAGTCTTGAGGCGTGGTTTCGTTCCGGTGCATTCTAAGATAAACAGATCTCATCTCAGAGGCCTCAGCGACAAAAACCGGAACGCCATTACATAAAATGATTTCGTCTTTGAGTGGTTTTCTCGTGTCTTGATCTTCTGGCCAATATTCATAGCTGCAGTTGAGGTCTTTGAGACTTAGAATTCCTCCCTCAGAGCCAACTGTAGCCAAGAAATCGGTAATTCCAAGAGAACTTACATCCATCTCCGGCCAGCAGTGAACCCAGCTTAACTTCTTTCGTGGAATGTATTTTGCTAAAACCTTAAGAGTGATTTCGATTTGAGCTCTTCTTAGTTGCGGAAAAGAACTTGCCAGCATATGAGTTTGAAAACCCGGCGTTACGCTAATCAAAGGATTTCTGTCAATCTCAGTTAGTGATTTTCTGTCAGCAATATCCAAGAACAGAACATCTTCGCCCTGATAAGAGAGTTCTGTTGGAACCTGAATGCTGGATAGAAGTTGTCTATACCAACCCTGAGATAATGCTTGACGCATAGAGCCGAAAGGCCACTCAGAATGACGGAAATTTCCATGAAGAACCATTACTACGGTCGGCTGTACAAACCTCATGTATCCTCCTTATTTTTTGTTAAAGTACGATTTCATTGCTCATTATAATACTTATTTATCAAATTGTCAATAGTTTTAATTGAAAAGGACCTTTTTTAATCTTATATAAAAAAAGCCTGCTATTGCTAACAGGCTTTTAGGTGTCTGTATTCAGAAAAAATTCTCGTATAAATGAATTTTTTAACTGGCGGGAAAAGACCAAGAAAGAACAAAAGCCAAGATATGGTCTCGTGCACAACATCTTGTTTATCCAGATAAGCAGAAGTTTTCTCTACAAAATCAATATCTCTCATCCAATAATTAAACAATTTTAGTATCTTTACGACTAAACAAATTCGCTTTATGTGCCCAAGATTGCTTACAAGAAAAATCCTTTTCCATTTTCTTTTTTGAATAATATCAGCGGCATCAGTGAAATTTGTCCATGTATCATAAGATCCATCGGCTACATAGATGAGTTTCTCAGGAACACCATGTTCCGCTAACCAATCTTTCATATCGTGAGCAATAACTCTGTCCTTAGACGGATGGTGAACTCCTCCAGTTACAAGAATAGATCTGCTCTTGTCTTCTTGCCAAACTTCAAGTCCTCTCTCAAGCCTAGAAACTAGATCTTGAGAAAGTTCTCCTATCCTTTTGTCATACGCTTCAGCAAAAATCATTACAGCTTCATCAACGAGACTCATTCCCCTCCTTTTTTTCTTTTTAAAGAACCGCCGTTATCCTATCAAAATTACTAATAAAAGTCAATACATTCTACTTAAAAATAACTAGAAAATTTGACTTTTTTAAAATATTGTATTAGGATGATTTTTGGCAAATGGATTGCCAAAAGTACCTTAAAAAATCAGCTAGGAGGAGAAATGGAAAAGGGTAAGTTTATTAGAGGAGTCGCATTTGATCTTGAAGGAACAGTTGTCAACTTAGAGCCAATTCATCATCAATCCCACATTCTTTCAGCTCAAGATGTTGGATTGCGTCTAACGCTAGATGACTGTTTTGAAAGGCTTCCTCACTTTATTGGCGGGCCAGATGAAAAGGTCGCAGAAGAAATTGCTCACGAAGTTGGCGCCACCAATCCTGATGTTGCATCTCGAATTCTTGAAAGCAAAAGAGCCCATTATGAAAGACTATTTAGAGATTTTTCTTTTACTACTCGACCAGGATTCTTTGAAATTTTTGGATGGTTAAGAGCGCATAATCTTGGAGTTGCAATCGGCACGGCTACGCCTTTTTCAAGGATTCGACCCATTCTTGATCGATCAGGATTATCCATGTTATTTACAAAAAAAGAAATTATCACAGAGATTGATGTTAAGCATAATAAACCTGCTCCAGATATTTTTCTTGAAACAGCGAAAAGAATGGGGGTAAATCCAGATCAACAACTGGTTTTTGAGGATTCCCCGCGCGGAGTTATGGCAGGCATAGCGGCTGGATCTCTTGTTGTTGGAATGCCTATTTATAAGAAAGCTTCGGTGCTTCAGGCGTTGCTAGAAGCAGGAGTATCAAGAATCTTTATGGAATGGAACGAAATAGAAATCGCCGCCCTGATAATCAATTTAAGCTCTGAGCCTCAAAGAACACAATGATGATGCTAGGACAGAAGCGAATACTAAGTGAAAATTCCAAAGGATCGTTGCTGATTATTGCAGCAATGGCAATCTTCAGTCTCTATGGTGTTTTTGTAAGATCGATAAAAGCGTCACCAGAAATCATTCTTTTCTTTAACGCTCTGATAGTCGCTCTTATTTTCCGCTTCATTTTCTTTAAAAATAGAGAGAACTTCAACATCAAAAAACACTGGTTAATGATTCTTGCCCTAGGAGCGGTTTTTGTGGGCAATAACTTTTTCTTCTTTACCGCCTTCAAATTTACCACGATGTCTAATGCTATTCTAGCGCATTATACTGCTCCGATTTTTGTTGCAGTCTTAGCTCCTTTCTTACTCAAAGAAAGAATGGAAAAAAATAGCTGGATAGCGCTATTTCTCTCCTTTATTGGCCTTATTATTCTTGGCATTAAAGGATTAGCACTAAGCCATAATGATCTTCTGGGCATTCTTTTCGGAACTGGTTCCGGATTGATGTATGGATTATCAATCATTGTCTATAAATATCTGCTTAGAGATCTGTCTGTGTTGACGCTCATTTTCTATCAATCATTGTTGGGTTCTTTAATTCTAGCGCCATTCATTGCGCCGCAAATCACGCTATCCCTTCCTTTTCTTTGGTTCGTTGCCTTTGCTCTGCTTTTCGGAATCATAGCAACTTTCCTTCACTTCCAAGGCATGAAAAGAGTCAAGGCACAACATGCAGGTATAATTGGTTATTCAGAACCCTTGTTCGGGACAATCTATGGTTTCTTGTTTTTTGCTGAAAAACCAACTATCGCAACTGCAATTGGCGGAGGGTTAATTGTTCTTGGGGGATTCATAATCCTCAGAAATCAAAATCATTAAAGAATATTTACAAAAGAAAAAGGCCTGTCGTATGAAACGATAGGCCTGTTTTTTTATATCTCTCCGAGAATTTTATTAATATCAAGCGAAGGAAATCGCCTGACAAGATGAGGCAGAGCAAGAAAAGTCGCTTCTCTTGACGGTCCTTCTTTGATTGTATTAAACACCCTTCGAATCCATTCCTCCAATGGCACCAATTCAACTCGAATTACTTCATTCTTGTCGAAAGAGCCATCTTGCCACTGCTTACACCCAAGGGCTAGAAAAAGACTGCAACGAGTTTGAGAATTGCGGACTGAGAGAGGTAAGATGCCAAGAGCAATAACTTCTTGTGCATCATATCCGCCCTCTTCTCGAAGTTCTCTTCTGGCAACCTCTTCAGGAGATTCTCCTCCATCTACATCGTCATTCCCCCCTGTCAATACTTGTAAGGTTTCGTCTACTCCCTGGTAATACTGCCAGGTAGTCACTACCATACCGTCCTCTGTGACAGCCATGGTTACTGACCAGTTCTGTTGGTCATAAAAAATCCAAGTTTCGACCTTTTCGGTAATCGGATGTATTAATACAACCCTAGACAACCTCTTGCCACGAGAAATCGCTAGTATGGTTTCGCTCGATACTGAATCTCTCACGTAAAGTTTTCCTGACATTATTCCACGCTCCTTCCGTAGTCTTCCACCAACCACTTAGTTAGTTCTTCAACTAATCTTGGATTTCCGGCGATAAAACCAGTTGTTTTGTGTCCGGGATTATAATGCCTAACTTCTGGCTTATCGAGCAAATTGATTTTCCCACCAACAATTTCATAGAGCTGGACTTTACCACCAGCTTCCTCAACCAGAGGATAGCCAGCAGCCCAATCCCATGGCATCTGCGGTGCTTGAACAAAAGCGTCAACTCTTCCGCTAGCAACAAGCGCCAAGCCAAGAGCACAAGATCCCATACTATTAGCCGTCCGCGATTTGCTAGCTGCTTTGTTTAATAACCTACTAAAAACAGCGATCCTTGGAATGTCAATGCCGTAAGCAATTACACTTTCTTCGATTGCTTTGTCGGAAGCCACACAAGCCCTTCTAGTTTCTCTAGGATTTCCTAGAGCTACATAAACACCTTTGCCGCGCCTGCCAAAAACAAGTAATCCGCCTTTTATTTCAGGAGCATAAATCACGCCTAACTGATGAACGCCATGCTCCATGGTGCCGATTGAAACCGAATATTCGTAGAGATCTCTGGCATATTGGGCAGTTCCATCGAGAGGATCAACACAAAAAACCAGTTCAATATCTAAGATGCTTGCATAGTTCTCAGGCGTTAAAACTTGTTTATCGGCATCACTCTCTTCTGTTTTTTCTTCGACTAAGAAAAATGCTTGAGGAAAACTCAATCTTTCCAAAATTAAATCCTGAGATCTAAGATCGGCATTTGTAACCAGATTATGAATCGAACCGCCTGCCTTACGCTGACTTTCTCTGACAAAATTCGGATCAATAATTGCGTGAGCAGCGTCTAGCCCAGCTTTCACCATGTGATAGAGAAACCCATCTTCAATCTGAACAAGTTGCAGACTCAAATCTTCAGTCCTTAATTGATTTCTTTCTGCCATTTTTTCTCTCCTTTTTTCTTTTTAAAGAACCGCCGTTATCCTATCAAAATTATTTACAAAAGTCAATGATTGGAATAAAAAAATGACTGGCATGAGTCAATCATTTTTTGTTATTTTTCCTCGAGATTCTTCCCCTGTACCATACGGCACAGGATCAGAATGACATGCTGCAGAGCCGAATAATCCTGCAACTTTTCACTTTAAACTTTAAATTTTTAATTTACTCTTACATCCCTTCTTCTCTGTCTCTTTTTCTTAAATTTCTCATAAAAGATAAGGGCGAAAGATGGGTTAAGAGTTTCCATTTTCTCGCTTGTCTCAGTTCTTTCGAAGAAAACTTATCTTTATAATGTTTTAATTCTCTAGTAATTCTTGATTCCATTTTATCAATCGCTTCGTAGAGATTTTCCGCTCTTTCTTCTTCGTGAATTGTTCTGTTCTTAAGAACAATATCAATTTTTGATTCAAAATAGTTCCCCTTATTGTGGTGTTGGCTTGTTTTTTCAAGCTCAATCCAAACTTCCTGTTTTCCCGGAGCATAACTGACAAGTTTTTTTACATTTTTAAGTCTCTTGTCTAGATAATTTTGGATAGCAGGAGTCATTTCAAAGCCAGTAGTGTTAACATGGATGTTCATAAATTTAAAAACAAAATACAAATACTTATTTTTAAATAAATTCGAAACACGAAACTCGAAATCCTAAACAATGCCTAAATTCAAACATTTTAAATTCAAAACGGTTTAATATTTTGGATTTAGATATTTAAATTTGTTTCGAATTTCGAAATTCAATATTCGGATTTACGACTTAATGTCAGTACTTATTTTATAAAAGTCTCTTTCCCGATTATTGATAACATAGACGCTTTTCCAATCTCTTCCTGAAGAAACAAATTCTTCCCCGGTTATATTAAGCCAGTGTTTTTGTCCTGACCCATCAATTTCGTAAACTCTTTTATCTCCATCAGCTCTTACAAAATTACTTTCCTGATAGCGATTTAATTCTGACAAAGAAATTTCTTTAACTAAAGCCCAGTTTAAGTGTCCATAAAAACTAAAGATTTTGTCAGATAAAATATGGCGCCTGTAATTACCATTAATTATATAAACTTTATAATCATCTTTTGCCCTGACAAGGTCACCATCTTGAATGAAAGATGATTGAGCTTGGTTGGACGAATTAATAACAGATAGCGTTGAAGTTGGAACCGATTCTGTTTCCTGATTGCTCGTAACCGAAAGACTGAAATTATTATAATCTAAAGTTTCGTCTTGATAGTGACTATTATAAATTAAATAAGGCATGATAACAATTTTTTTAAGATCACCGCCTAGGCGATGCATTGTAATTTCTCCGGTTTTGCCGTCAGAAAAATTCCAATCGGATACGAAGTAATTTCCCGCCGAATCCATTTTTAAAATTTTCGCTCTGAACTCTCCTCTGGCAGCACTGCCATTAAAACTAATAACGACTTCGTTGTTGGTATCTTTTTTGGCAGCAATTTCATACCACAAAGGCATCCATTCTTTTATGAGACCAGATCTTAAAATAGCAAGACCAGGAAAAACTTCGTATTGTGCAGTTGGAGAAACATGGAGATTGCGAAGAAAATAATTTAGAAAACCATACTCAACCTCTTGGCGAGCATCGTTTAAATAAAGACTAATCATCCAATCGCCAAAGATTTTCGTGAAATCATTGCTTCCCCCAGCGGTACGGAGAGCATTGTTTATACTATCAATACCGACATCGCTATTTCTTGTCAATTGACTGAAAAAACCATTACCATAGTGATCCGCGAAATATTGTGCAAGCAGATTTATCGGAAGATAATCATAAAGTCTTCCACGCCATTCAGTTAATGGATCTGAGGGATATTGAAGAAACTTTTCAATCCTTGCTTTTAGATTTGAATTATTATAATCCTCAGTATCATATCCTAAAAATGTTGAAACATATTCGCCCCTAAGTTCATTAAGCCAAATGTCTTCAGTTTTAGTTTGAATTCTTTCTTTTTGATTATAGGTAATTAAGTGTTGGAATTCGTGAGCAACATAACTTTTGAGTTCCTGATCAAATAAAAAGTCAGCGCTTAAATATATCATTTCTCTTACATTTGAAGCGCTATTTTGCGAAAGAGTCATTTCGTCGGCAGCATTAAAATATCCTCCCACGCCATCAGTTAGCTTGGTAAAGAAAATGGTAATTCTAGGATCATTGTCAATTCCAGGGTTCCAAATATCCCCAAGAAGCTGTGTTAATTTTGGATAAATTTCTTGATCAAAGCTTTTTCCCAATTTTTTTATTATTTCTTTAAGTTGATTTTTTTGCTCGAGAGAAAGTGTGTCTAAATAATCATCCTCTATGTAATAGTAAGCTCTGTCAGATTCATAATATGATTGCGCTGTTATTTCTTCGCGATTCGTAAAATCATAATAGCTATCAACAAAAAATTTAGTACTAGCTGCGCTTACAGAAACTGGAAGAAAATTAAAAGCCAAGCCCAGAAAAAGGGCTATTAATAAAATCTTAAGTTTTGAAAATATTCTTTTCATTTGAAGAATCGTCTCTTTATTTCAATACCCCAAAAAGCAAAAAGAATAGAAGAAATAATCGTGCTTACAAAAAGTATAATTTGAGGTTTTTGGAAAATGGTTTTTTTAAAGACTCCTGAATTGCTTGTTAATTTTATATCTCTTTGACTGTTTTTCTCTAATTTATTGCTAATTGATTTTGGAAGAATAATTCCCTCATCTGCTAGAACTTTTTTAATTTCAAAAATATTATCAATGTCGGCTGTAGTTGGAATATTGACCTGTTTTTTAAAATCTGCGCCCAAAACAACTTTAGATGAAACTTTTTTTGAGGCAACAGTACTGGCAAAAATAATTACCTGGTTTTTTGAATTAGATAGTACGCTATCCTCAACTTTTTTATCGAGAATACTTGTTTTATTGGTATTCTTCTCGTCTAGGTAAATAATATTGCTAAATCCTGGGGTTGGGACAAGTGTCCAAAAAAACTTTTCATCTTTTCTAGCCGCAGACATTCCTAGTTTTGGCTTTTCGTAACTTACCTCATCCGCTAATTCTCCAGAGGGATATGAAAGACGGATTTTGTCTTTATCATTGTTTAAGGTGATTTTTGTAAGCGGTCTTGGCAATACCAAAAAAGTATTTGGCAAAACAAGGGTATTTTTGGGAAAAATAAAACGATGGCTACTTGTTCCTTCGTCGGCAATTTCCCATCCCGAAATATCAGCCAAATAACTGGAAAAATTACCAATTTCAATCCATTCATTTTTTTCTTCTTCCGTCAAAGGATCAGGTAAAAATTCGGATATAAAAATCGCCTGCGGATAGACATTGACAATTAATGTATCAATGCTAGTAGATTTCCCGTCACCAACCTCAAGACTTACCACATATTTTCCAGATAATTCGTAAAAATGATCAATGCTCGTTCCTTCTTTAGAATTTCCATCTCCAAAATTCCAAAAATAAACCAGTTCGTCGTGGTCAGGATCAAAAGATTGAGAGCCATCAAAATGGACTGTTGTTGCAACATTCGTAACAATATCTTGACCCGCTTCTGCTATTGGTCGCTGATTAGCAGAACCACCACTCGTTTGAGAAGTAGAAGTCGCTGTTGAAATTGACCCTGTTTCGGAAGTCGTAGTGGCGGTTGATGAGTCAGTAGAGGTACTCGTTGAAGGAACTTGTGGTGAGCTTGTTGAACTAACACACGCTAATCCTTCCTGTTTTATCTTAGTAAGCGTTGTTTCACCAATACCACTGACTCTTAATAAATCGTCTAATGAAGTAAAAAGCGATATATTTCTTTCCGCAATAATCTTTTCCACTGTTACGGGACCTATCTGTGTGATTTTATCTAAATTATCTGCTGGCGCCTGATTAATATTGATTTGACCCTGAAGGCATTCAGCAAAAACTTTATTAAATAAAACAAGACTGCTCACGAAAACCGCCAAAATGAGCAGAAGTTTGCAGGTTTTAACTTTAAACATTGAAACTCTTGGCAATTTTAATTATGGAAACCTAAAACAGAAAATACCTGCCTGCCGGTAGGCAGGTAAATTATTTTTTATCCTTCTGAATTTCACTTAAGAGTCCCTGGATCTCTTCTTTATTTTCTTCAAATAATTGTTTGAGTTCGTCTTTGTGTTTTAATAGCGCAGGCAAACTATCAAGTTGAAGTTTTTGAAGGGTTGGGTGTTTGGCAATAAATTCTTTAAATTTCTTTTCCATTTTAATCATATCAGCCGCAGTGATTCCTGAAATATCAACATTGAGCTGGGCGTGATCTAGTCCCATATTTTTCATTTGTTTTTGAATTCTTTTTTGAAGAATTTTATCTAGAAGACTCATGATATTAAATTTCATTACATATTATCAAGTTTAATGTTAAACATAGTTTCCATATCTTTTTTTATATCGGGACTAACTTTAACCGCCTCTTTAAGATAATATACGAATTTATCATTGTTTTTGAGATTGCCGTAAAGGCCAGCTAAAATTAATCGTGGATAACTCCAATTGGTTTCAACTTTTTCTAGTCTTTCAAAAATACCAACGAACCACTGAGTATCTCCTTGGGTCAAAAAATCAGCTCTAATAAGATTTGTCCAAGGAAATCTATCAAAAATACTTAACGCTCTCGACAATAACAAACGGCCATTAATAGAGTCTTTTACTATAAAATGAATTCTTGCTGCCTCCCAGAAGGAACGATAATAATGAAGATTAAGCATCATTGCTTTGTCTAAGTAATTGCCAACATCTTCAAATTTCTGTTTCTGTAAAGATATCAGCGCTAAGCTGTAATAACTATCAAACTTGTTTGGCGCTTTTTTTAAATAATCTAGATAAATATTTTCGGCTCGATTGAGATTATTGCTATCGAATTCGTAACCGGTTAAGTAAAGCTGCGCTAAAATCAGGCTATTTTTTAGATCGTGAGGATTCTCTCTATAAATTTTTTCCTCTTCTTTTATTACAAAATCGAGATATGGTTTTAATTTTTCCTTACCTGAATTTGAACGAATTGTGCCAAGCGGCTTATACATTTCAGACAAGATTTCTCGGTTGCCAAATGTATTTAAGCCAAGAGCTAAGCGATAAACTGGTAAAACTTTTTCAGCACTTTGTCCTGTATATTCCATTTTTAGTGCAACCAATCCTTGTTTTGCCGCCATTAAGGGACGAACATTGCCCTTAATAAAACAAAATCCCAGAATCAAGCTACCTACTATAAATACCACCAAACATAAAGATTCTTGAGAATCCTTCTCTTTTTTTTCTGGCTTTTCAGTCATTAAAATAAAACCGGTAAAACCCAAAATCGTGTACCACCATAAATAAGATGCTTGAAAATCAAACAAAAACAAAAGCCCAACGATGTAAGCAAAAACTAGAGCTATTAGAGCAAAAGCGCTTTCTCCCAATACATTGCGCCTTTTCCAAAAAGCATATATAACTACCCCAAAAATTGATAGGTAACCACACAATCCAACCAACCCTGAATCAACCATAACTTCGATAATTTTGTTATGCGGTTTATCAAACCAAACGTCTTCAAAAGAAGCTGTTTGAGGTTTATAGTACGGCGCAAATAAAAATCCCTGAGAACCAATTCCCCAGCCCATAATCGGTCGATCTTTCCATTCACTAAGCGCAATGTTCCAGACTACTCCGCGAGTTTCAAGAGAAAGGCTACTAGAAAAAACATTAAGCCTTTGCGGTAAAATTTTTGTAATTTTCCAATCCGGATGAGAAAAGATAAATGCAAGAAGTCCAATAGAAATTACGATTCCTCCAAAAATACTAATATAAATTCTTCTTTTTTTTGAAAATAAACTTGAAAGGATTAAGAAAATAATTACTCCGACAAAAACAGATAAAATCGCTCCCCTGGTCCCGCTAATAAAAATTGCAAAAACTCCAAAAAACCCATTGAGTATATAAAAAATGCGCCACCAAAAATTCTTATCAGAGAAAAACAAAAAAGCTGCCAAAAAGAATTGAAAGACTGCTTGAACACCCATATATGTAGCATTACCAAGCGTTGAAAAAGCCCTGTCTCCGCCAAATTGAGCCAAATAGGATAAACCCATTTTCTGAAGCAGTCCCAGAAAGTCTATTAATAGAAATGATCCTAATAAAAATCTAAGAAAATTGAGCCAATCTTTCTTTTTTCTCAACACATTAATGAGTAAAAAAGCATACGCCCCAAAATGATAAAGATTGAAGAGTCCGTCCATTCTCTCATAGTTTGTCCAGAGGCTGAATATTTTATCAATTCCAAAAATACTTGATATCGTAACAATGCCAAAATAAACAAGAATCGTCCAATTTAAAACGCTAAACCTAGGACGATAATCTTTACTAAACAGATTTAAAAGTAAGTAAAGAAAAAATACTATTTCAACTAATATTTGAAAAGCGAGCGCCTTTCCTACTACAAAAGGGAAATAAGTTGAAGCACTTATAATGAGGGGTGTTAAAAGACAAAGACTTAGTCCGCCCAAGATAAGATAATATAATTTCCTTGCAATTCCTTGGTTTCCTAGTTGATTTTTCTGATCAGGTGAAGACATATTTTGTTTTTAAATAGAAACTCAATATTTACTGCAGAATCATTTTACCAAAAAAAATTCATCAAAACAATATGGTTCTTTAGAAAAAACTAGATCAAATATTGAATTTTTGGTAAAAATCGTTAGAATTAGAGCAATGGCAAAATTAATTAAACAACATAGAACTTTGTTCTTGGTTATTGGAGATTTGGCAATGCTTTATTGCGCTTTATTTTTAACTCTTCTGGTTCGTGGACCTTCAGATATCGGATCTATATTGCCAATTCATCTAAGATATTTTAGCATTATTTTTTTGCCTTGGCTTTTGGTTTTGTACATAACAGGACTTGATGATAAAAAATTAATCAATAATAAATCTGTCTTTTTCAAAAAACTTGTTCAAGCTACTTTAATAAATGGCGCTATTGCAGTGGCATTTTTTTATCTTTTGCAATCACCCATCAGTCCGAAGCGAAATCTCTTTTTTGTAATGGTTTTCTTTTGGATACTTTTTTATTTATGGCGCCAGATTTTTTACCTAGCAATCAAGTCAAATTTCCTCATGACCAAAGTTGCCTTTGTGGGAATAAATAAAGAAGTGCTTGAAATTATTGATCTTTTGGAAAAAAATCCTCAGTTCGGATATCGAATTGATTTTGTACTGACTTCTAAAGAAAATCCGACTATTTCCCTTGTTCCAAAACACATAAATCTTCGCCAAGGACTCTCAAGTTTAAATAATTTACTTGAAACATCTTCTGTTAACAAGATCATTGTCGCCATGAATCCTGAAACTAACCCAGTACTTGCAAAAGAACTTTATCATTCGTCCTCCAATATTGAATTCATTTATTTTCCTGATTTTTATGAACAGATTACTCAAAAAATTCCCATAGAGATGATTAATCGTTTTTGGCTCCAATCAAAAACTACAGAAAAAAGTTATGAATTCTTTAAGAGAATTTTTGATATAACATTGGCTGCACTTGGAGGTTTAATTTTGGCTGTTTTATTTCCTTTTATTTCTTTGGCTTATATTTTCTCAGATGGTTTTCCTATTACTTTTACTCAGTCAAGGGTTGGTAGGCACGGAAAAAAATTTAGAATTTATAAACTCAGGACAATGATTAAAGACGCAGAAAGAGAAAGACCTCTTTGGGCTGAAGAAAACGATGTGAGGGTCACTCGTCTGGGTAGATTTTTGAGAAAATATTATATAGATGAATTTCCTCAGTTTTTGAATATTCTTAAAGGAGAAATGTCTGTTGTCGGACCTAGGCCTGAACGACCAGAATTTGTTAAGACCCTGGAAAAAGAAATTACTTTTTATCCCCTGAGAAATATGGCCCGACCCGGAGTTACTGGCTGGGCTCAGGTTAATTCCTTTTACGCAAGATCGGTAGATGATAGCGTAGAAAAAACCCGATATGATCTTTATTATATAAAGAATCATTCTCTGATTTTTGATATTGAGATAATTTTGCGAACAGTAAAAATGATTTTTTCAAAAAGAGAAAAACAGAATTACTAAATAATCCACAGTTCCAAATGTGGATAAGCTCACGTTTCTGGTAGTAAAATTAATCCATAAGTATTCACTAGCTAAGCCTTTAAGAGGTGTTTGTTTGTAAAATTTTATATAATTTGTTAACCGCGTTAAAATTACTTTAGATGACAATGCGTTTTTTATTAATATGAAGGTCATTATTCTAGCAGGAGGAAAAGGTACTCGCCTTCCCTTGTCTGCCAAGAACATTCCAAAGCCATTGGTAACCGTTCACGAAAAAACGATTTTAGATTATCATATTGATATTCTTAAGGGTTTCGGATTTTCGGACATACGGCTCAGTCTTGGTCATATGGCTGATAAAATCATAGATCATGTAAAAAAGCGTTATGGTAATTTTTGCGAATGGATTGTTGAGCCTGAAAAACTTGGAACGGGAGGAGCATTAAAATACGCTTCATCTGACTTAAAAAAAGATTTTTTGGCTTTTAATGTTGATGATTTTCCAGAAATGGATATGCTTGACTTTGTCGAAAGCCATATTAACCGCAACATTGAAAATACGATTGCCATTTATAAAGTTGAAAATGCACAGGATTTCGGACTGATCAAACATAGCTGTGGTTATATTGAAGAATTCTCGGAAAAACCAGAAACTCCTGTGTCTGGGTATATTAATACTGGTTTTTACATTTTGAATCCATCAATTTTTAAAGAAATCAGCGAGTCCTCTTTCTCTATAGAAAAAGATGTTTTTCCTGTCTTAGCAAAGACCCGACGCCTCGCCTGCTACTCCAATGTTCATCACTGGTTTACCACTGGCACAGAAGAACGTCTCCTTGAAGCTCATGAATATTTAAAAAAATATTTATAATGAATTATTCTCTTCAAATTGATCCGCAAAAAGTTTCAAAAGAGATTGTTTTATTTTTAAAAAGAGAGTTTTCTGGTAGAAAAAAGAAGATAGCTATCCTCGGTGTTTCTGGTGGAATTGATTCTGCTGTCACTGCTTTTTTGTGTCATAAGGCTGGGTTAAAATTATATGCCATTAACCTCCCCTATAACACACAAAGCATTGCTGATGGAAATTTGATTGCCAGTTCAATTAAGCTTCCTAAGGAACAAATCTTAACCGTTAATATAGGTAGCTCAGTTGATAGTCAATTTGAAGAAATAGAAAAAAATACAAAACTAGATGTTATCGATAAAGGAAATATGATGGCCCGCCAAAGAATGATTGTCCAATACGCCCTTGCAAGAAAATTGGGCGGACTGGTTATTGGTACAGAAAATTTGAGCGAATACTATTTAGCATATTTTACCCTGTTTGGTGATCAAGCCTATGATATTGCTCCCATTGCCGGTCTTTTAAAGGCTCAGGTTTATCAATTAGCTCAATATTTAAAAGTACCGGAAAAAATTATTAGCAAAGCGCCTTCAGCCGATTTATGGGAAAATCAAACCGATGAGAAAGAGTTGGGGTTTTCTTACGTCGAAGCTGATCCTATTATTTATTTAAATAAAATAAAACTTGTCAGTCCACCTAAAATTATTACTCAATATGGATTGAAAAAATCTTTAGTTAATAAAGTTATCAAAAGAATTCACGACACTGAATTTAAAAGAGAAGACGTGCCAAAATACCATATAAAAATTAAAAGTGAAAAGTGAAAAATTACAATGCAAAATTAAAAATTTTAGATTTTAGACTGTAGTTTTGTGTTTTTCATTTCTAGTTTTTCATTCGCCGCTAAATAGGATCATTAAGTAAACATATTCTTTTTTTAGTTAAAATAATTTTCATGTCAAAACAAATTTGTCTGTCTGTTATTGGATTAGGAAAGTTAGGAATTTGTGCCGCTGTCTGCCCTGCCTACAAAGGATATAAAGTTCTCGGTCTTGATATAAATAAAAGAACCGTAGATTTAGTCAATAAAGGAAAGGCTCCTGTAATCGAACCACAGCTTCAGACGTTAATAGATAAATCTAGAAATAATTTACGCGCTACTCAAGATTTTGAAAAAATTATTAAAGAGTCTGATGTTACTTTCTTAATTGTTCCGACTCCATCAAAACCAGATGGACATTTTTCTGACAAATTTCTCAAAGATGCTTTTGTGCCTCTTGCTAAACATCTCAAAGACAAAAAAAATTATCATCTTTTCGTAATCACATCTACCGTTTCTCCAGGCACAACCGAATCAAATCTTATCCCTTTAATAGAAAAGTATTCAGGTAAAAAACTTAATAAAGATTTTGGCATTTGCTACAACCCTGAATTTATTGCTTTGGGAAGTATAATAAAAAATAGCCTTAATCCTGATATGGTTTTGATTGGAGAATCAGATAAAAAAGCTGGAAACATTTTAGAAAAAATATATAAGACTGTTTGCGATAACAATCCATACATCGCCAGAATGTCTATTGTCTCTGCCGAAATAACAAAGATTAGTTTAAATGCTTATGTCACAATGAAAATTAGTTTTGCCAATACGCTTGGCAATCTTTGCGACAGAATTCCCGGATCAGAAGTAGATAAAATCAGCCGAGCCCTGGGAGCCGACAAAAGAGTTTCGCCCTATTATTTAAAAGCTGGTCTTGCTTTTGGCGGACCATGTTTTCCTCGTGACGGCCGAGCTTTTGTGGCTTTTGCAAAAAAATATGCTTACGATGCAAAATTAGTTAAGGCGACTGACGCAGTCAATCGCCTTCAGATAGAATTAACTATTAAGAAAATTCAAGAAGTTTTTAAAAATTCTAAAAATAATACTGTTTCGATTTTGGGGCTTGCTTATAAGACAGATACTCCTGTTATAGAAGAATCTGCCGCAATATTTCTTATAAAAGAATTACTTAAAAAGAAGGCGAAAATTTCCGTTTACGATCCTTTGGCCATAGAAAGTACAAGAAAGGTTTTTGGAAAAAAGATTGATTACGCAAAATCAGTAAAAAGTTGTATAAATTCTTCCTCGGTCATAATCATAACTACCCCAGAAAAAGAATTTCTTAAAATAAATAAAAATTACTTTACGAAATTAACTACTGTCATTGATTGTTGGAGAATTTTACAATATAAGCCACTCGGAAAAAATGTGATTTATGATGCCTTGGGAAAATATGAAAAAAATAGAAGAAGTTAAAAATTATTGGGATGCCAGGCCTTGCAACATTCGTCATTCTCAAAAATCAATTGGGTCAAGAGAATATTTCGATGAAGTTGAAAAAAGGAAATATTTTGTTGAACCGCACATTCCCAAATTCGCCCAATTCAATAAATGGAAAGATAAAGAAGTGCTCGAGCTGGGTTGTGGCATTGGCACCGACTCAATTAATTTTGCTAGGTTAGGGGCCAGACTGACTGTTGTTGAATTATCAAAAGAAAGTCTTGATCTCGCCAAGAAAAGATTCAAAGTTTTTGGCCTTGAAGTTAAATTTTACGAAGGAAATATTGAAAACTTGAGCAGTTTTTTGCCTCAAAAAAAATACGATCTAATTTATTCTTTTGGTGTCATCCACCACACGCCAAGTCCCGAGAAAGTTTTTAAAGAAATTAAAAAATACTGCAAACCCGAAACTGAAATTAAAATCATGCTTTATTCGAAATGGTGTTGGAAGGTTTTTTGGATTATCATGGGTTATGGCAAAGGGCAATTTTGGAAAACAAAAACTTTGGTTCCCAAATATTCAGAAGCTCAGACAGGTTCGCCCGTAACTTATATTTACTCTTTTAATGAAATCCGCCACTTAATGAAAGATTTTAAAGTCGTTAAAATATCGAAAGACCACATTTTCCCATACATAATTAAAAATTATAAAAAATACCAATACAAAAAAGTTTGGTATTTTCGTTATCTCCCGCATTCTATTTTTCACTGGCTTGAAAAAAGATTAGGCTGGCACACACTGATTATCGCAAAATTAAAATGAAAATTCTCTTTATTCAACCAACTGGAGACAAAAGAGGCCACTACGGCATTTACACTAGCCATGTCTGCCAAGAATTGGCAAAGACTGGAGCTGATGTGACTCTTTTTACGAATAAGATTTATCTCGAAAAATATTTAGATCAAAAACCATTATTTAAAATCTTTGAATACAAAAAAGGACGCTATGGCTTTGAAAAATTTGATAGAATCAAGAAGAAAATTCCGCTCTTATATATTTACGGATATTTAAGAAATTCGTTTGTAGCTATTACGCAAGCGCTTAAATACATAAAAAGAAATGACTTTGATGTCGTTTTTGTAATGGACACCGAGTACGGCATTTTATCTTCCTTGCTTAAATTCTATTCAAAGAAAATTCCACCACTAGTATTAATGGTTCAAGCCGCCAATTTTTCTTTTTCTAAATTTGCCGGCAATCCCATTATTAAAATTTATAAAACAATTCAAAAAAGAATTTTGCAAAGTGTTATCCCAAAAAAAATTAAAGCATTTACAGTATTAGGAGAATTTCATAAAGAAAAACTTCAAAAACAGCTTGGTCTCAAAAAAGATTTTCCCATAAAAGTCATTTACGATGGCGCCGATCAGCCCAAAGAATTTCTTGGTCAAAAAGAGGCTCGCAAAAAAATAAACATAGAATATGAAAAAGATGTTTTGCTTTTCTTTGGGATGCTGCGAAAAGATAAGGGCATTGAATATCTTTTAGAAGCAATTTCTTTGTTGAAAAAAGAAGAATTTAAGCTGGTAATCGCTGGGTCATTGTTTGATTATAACGAGAACGACATTAAATCATTGGTTAAGAAATTCGGAATAGAAGATAGGGTTATTTTAAGACTTGGATATGTTGATGACAAAGATGTGCCTCTCTATTTTTTCTCAAGCGATGTTGTTGTTTTTCCTTATCGAAAAATCTATACAGGCGGGAGCGGTCCTCTCTTGAAAGAAGCAGCAATTTATAAAAAACCTGTCATCTCCAGCAATGTTTCTGAAATGGGTCGTCTCGTTAAAAATTATAAAATGGGCATAATTGTTGAGCCAGAAAATGTCCACGACTTGGCAGAAAAAATAAAAGAGTTTCTAGCGCTATCAGAAAAAGAAAGAGAAGTCTTTGCAAACAATGCTGCTAAAGCAGCCAATACTTGGCAAAAAATGGGCAAAGAATATTTGGAATTTTTTGAAGAAATAATCAATGCAAAGAATTAAAAAATTTTTATTCAGCAATATTCATTTAAAACAGGTCATCTTTAAAAATACTTTTTGGATGGGCTTATCAGAAGTCATAACAAGACTTTCAAAATTCTTTTTGGTAATTTTTATTATCAGATCTTTGGGCGCAACCGAATACGGTAAATTTTCTTTTGCAATGTCCTTCGTCTCTATCTTTGTTATATTTATTGATTTTGGGATTTCTTCAATTTTAACTAGGGAATTCGCCAAGGATCAAAAACAGGAAGAAAAATTCTCTGCTCTGCTTTCATTAAGATTGATTTTAGGCACCATAACTATTTTTTTGGTTAATGCGGGATCTCTTTTAATTACTCACGATCCGGCCATAAGAAGAGTGATTTTGGTTTTATCCTTTTATGTTTTCTTGGCAGAATTTAGTGGAATATTCTTCTGTTTCTTCAAGGCTCGACAGAAAATGGAATATGAGGCATGGATAAAAATTATCCAGGCGTTTGTTTTGACAGGAATAGGTTTTGGAATTCTTGCCATCTTTCCATCAGTAATCGCCCTAAGTTACGCCTATGCTTTAGCAGCCCTTTTCACTTTTGTTATTACATTGATTTTCTTTTATACGAAAATTGCTCGCCTAACATTATCATATAACAAAGTCATTTGGAAAGAATTTTTATCAAGCTCTTGGCCCATTGCGCTTATTGGCGGCATTTCAACTCTTTACAACTCAACTGATTCAGTAATGATGGGTTATTTTGGACAAATCACTCAGACTGGCTATTACAATGCAATTTTTAAAATTATTGGTATTGTTATTCTGCCAATGAATTTAATTATTCAAAGCTTTTACCCTGCTTTAAGTTCTAAAATAAAAGAGAAAGAAAAATTTCAGAATATTTGGAATACGCAGTTTCAAATCATGCTTTTTTTGGCAACTCCCTTATTGGTAGCAGGCATGGTTCTTGCGCCAAAAATTATTCTGTTTCTATATGGTAGCGAATTCCTTGCCGCAACTCTCACTTTCAGAATTCTTATTGTGGGCGCATTCCTTCTTTATCTTTATATTCCTTATCGAGAAGCATTGGTAATTTTTGATTTACAAAAAAAATTATTCAAAATCGTCTTTGCGGGAGCAATCATTGATATAATTTTGAATTATCTTTTAATCCCAAGGTACAGTCTTGACGGCGCTTCTTCTACAACTACCATTACTCATCTTTTTGTTTTTGTGAGTTTACTCGTTTTAGTGAAAAAGCATACTTACATATCATTTGACGGACGCACTAACTTAAAATTCGCAGCAACGTCATTGGCGGCAAGTTTAGTAATGGGGTGTTCCTTTGTTTATTTAAAACTTCCCATTATTCCACTGATTATCATTGGATCAATAATTTATCTCGTAATTTTTGCTGCGTTTAATGTAAAACAAATTATTCAAAAATATGCAATTAAAAGGTAAAAAAGTATTGGTTACTGGCGGGGCTGGTTTTATTGGCAGCCATACTGTTGACGCACTCATAAAAGAAGGAGCGAAAGTTATGGTGGTTGACAATCTCTCTACGGGACGAAAAGAAAATTTAAACCCCAAGGCGAAGTTCTATAAACTTAATATAAAAAGTCCTAAGATAGAAGAAATCATAAAAAAAGAAAAACCAGAAATCGTTTATCACTTTGCACATTTCGTATTGGTGCCAAAATCAGTTAAAAACCCGCTTCTTGATATGGATTGTTTAATCGGCACAATTAGAATTTTAAAATCACTAACAGAGATCAAGAACTTTAAAAAATTTGTTATGGCTTCTTCTGGTTTTTTATACGGCAACACAAAACATCGCCCAACGAAAGAAACAGAACCAATTAGCCCAATTTCTCCATATGTGGTTACCAAAAAAGCGATTGAAAATTATTTAGAATTTTATAAACAAACCTATGGCATCCCTCGTGTAATTTTGCGTTACCCAGGTGTTTATGGACCAAGGCAAATAACTGGAGCGATGGCCGATTATATTAGAAAACTCTCAACCAATAAACAAGCAGAAATTTGGGGAGATGGTAAAAAAACTAGAGATTATATTTTTATTGAAGATGTGGTTAGGGCAAACATTGTGGCACTTGATTTAAAAGATAATTATTCGAACCCAGTTTTTAATGTAGGTACCGGGATAGAAACAACGCTAAACGAATTATATTTTAAGATAGCAAAAAAATTAAACAAGAAAGCCAGTCCAATTTATTATCCTGATAGAAAAGGCGAACAAGTTAGGTATAGCCTAGATGCATCAAAAATAAAGAAAGAGCTTGGTTGGAGTTATAAAATATCTCTCGAAGAAGGTCTCGAAAAAACACTAAAATATTGGAAATTAATATGAAAAACTCAAAGAACATCAACGAGAAAGAATGTTTTGTGTGTAGCTCTTCCAGTATTCCAAAAATAATCGGGCAGTACAAACATTGGAAATTATATGAATGCCCCAACTGTTTTTTTCAATATTGGTGGCCCATCGAACAAGCTCTCGACCAATATTTTGAAGAAAAATACAAATCATTCGCAGATACAAAAACTAAGCCCGATTTTGGAATGAATCAAAAATTGGCTTTAAAATTTGTAAAATCAGAAGTAAAAAAACAAATTAATCTTAATAACTTATTGGATGTTGGCTGTGGAGAAGGAGCGTTTCTCAATGGAATACGCGACTCAGGAATTTCTTCTTGGGGAGTTGACTTTAATAGTAGAGCAATTAAAAAAGCTAAAAAAATATTTGGTCTAAAAAATTTATATCCTCTTTCAATATATGATTTTGCCAAAACATCAAAGTTGCCGAAATTCGACATTATCACTTTTTTTGAAGTACTTGAGCATATAGGAGATCCATTAAAATTTATTCGAACGATTAAAAAACTTTTAATAAATAGTGGAATAATAATTTTTAGTGTTCCAGATGCAAAAACCTACGGCTATTGGGAGAAAATAATTAATGTCCCCCCTCACCATCTTACGAGATGGACAAAAGATATTATTAGGCAGCTTCTAAATCAATATGGATTTGAGGTATTAAAGATTAAAAGCATTAACAGACCCGATTCAGAATGTTCATTTATGAATCTTTCTTTGAAAATGGGTGCAAAAAAAAATCATTACGCATCGTTTTCTACAAAAACAAAAATGATTTGGAAATACCTTTCTTTGCCATATCGTCAAATTATTTATTTATTGAAATTAAAAAGACCGACAATATTCGTAATCGCTCAACTAAAATAAGTATGCCATTGATAACCGCTATAATAACAACATTTAACAGAGCGTTGTTTTTGAAAAAAGCAGTTGAAAGTGTTCTTGCTCAAACTTTTGAAAATTTTGAGCTTTTGGTGTTAGATAACTCATCTACCGACAACACCGAAAAAATCGTCAATGGTTTTAATGATAAACGAATCAGATACATCAGACACGAGCCGATTGGCATATCTGCTGCAAGAAATCTTGGCGTAAAAGAAGCTAAGGGAGAATTTGTTGCTTTTTTGGATGATGACGATGAATGGCTTCCGAATAAGCTTCAAGACCAAATAAATATTTTTAATAAAGACGGTTTAGATACCGCGTTAGTTTATGGAGGCTTTGTATGGATAGGTGAAAAAAATAAAGTTATTGGAAAACATTTGCCGGCCATAAAAGGGTACATCCTAAAAGAACTTTTATCTCAGAAAGATTATTTTACCGGTTCTGCCTCCAACCCAATGATAAGAAAAAGCGTGTTTGAGGATATTGGTTATTACGATGAAAAAGTTTTAACAGGAGAAGATTGGGAACTTTATTTAAGACTAGCTCAAAAATTCAAGATTGATTTTATAAATAAATTTGTTGTTAAAATTAGCCAGCATTCAGGGTCGCGCTTGGGGGGGAAATTATTAGAAGCAGCTGAGTTAGAATTATTAGTGCTTAAAAAATATAGCGATATTTTTGAAAATGACAAAAAATTAAAAAGCCTCTATTTGCAAAAAATTGGCGGGAAATTCTGCCGTATCGATCAACCCAAAAAAGGCAGAGCCTATTTCAAAAAAGCTATTAAAACATATTCGCTAAATCTTTTGGCCTATAGCCAGTTCTTTCTGAGTTTTTTTAGTGATTCATTCTATAGAACAATCCATAAATTTTATAAAACTATTACACACTAATATTATTTAGATTAAATATGAAAATTCTTTATCACATACCATATACTGAAACAACTGGAGCCGAAAGATGGATTTATGAAGGATGGAAAGATGCTTGGCAAGAATTAAATCATCAGTTTTATGAATTTAAAGACGTTGATAATTTGGCAAAAAAAGTAGACAAAATCAAGCCAGATATTTTTTGGACAGCACACAATTTAATAAATATATTAAACGAAAACCAAAAAAATCTTTTAAAAAAAATTCGTCAAGAAGGAGTTGCGGTTTTCTTTTTCGTAGATGGATCACTTAATGAAAGAGAGCTTGAAATTATAAAAAATGAAGAAATTGCTGACATTTATATCGGAGAAAGAGAGCTTGATTCAATGGAAAAATTTATAAAATTAACTGACAGAAAATATTATCTAATCCCCAATGCCGCAGATAAAAAATATCATTTTCCTGTATCTTCGGTAAAAAAATACGAATACGACATTGTGTACCTTGGAGCGAAACTTCCCAAGAAAAAATGGTTTTTTGATAATGTTCTCATTCCCCTAACAAAAAAGTATAAAGTGGGAATTTTTGGTCCGTATTGGACAACGAAAGACAATTTATTGCGTGCAACTCAAAAGATATGTAAAAAAATTAAATTTAGTGCAGGGGTAAGTTTTTTGAATAGTTTTAGAATTGTTATTCCACCAGAAGAAGAAAATTTACTTTATTCATCAGCAAAAATTTCTTTGAACTTTCACGAAAGAGAACCAGACGGCAGTCAGCCACATCACATACTAAACCAACGCACTTTCAAGATCCCTGCCTGCGGAGGGTTTCAAATTTGCGATTATGTTCCAGCGCTTCAAAAATATTTTACTGAAAATGAAATAATCACGGCCCGTTTAGATGATGCTGATTGGTTTAAAAAGATTGATTATTATCTAAATCATGAGGAAGAAAGACTAAGAATAAAGAAGGCTGGAACAAAAAAGGCCCTCGAAGAGCACACCTATCACAATCGCGTAAAACAAGTTATTGATCTATATGAGAATATTTAAATTCATCACCAAGGCCACGATCATTCTCAAGGCAAATCCTTTTTTAGGATATCGACATATAGTATGTAAGTGTCGAATTAAGATACCCTCGAAAAAACAATTTAGTGTAATAAAAAAAATAGGAAAGATAAGATTTGATCTTCGATCAAGAATTTTGGATACTAGCGTTGAATATCGGAAAGAATTGTTTTTTGGTTGTTATGAATTGCCCGTAGTAAGAATACTAATGACTGTTCTAAAAAAAGGAGATACTTTTATAGATGTTGGCGCAAATATTGGATATATAAGCGCTATAGCCATGGACCTGGTCGGTCCACAAGGACAAGTTCACGCTTTTGAGCCAGTTAAGCAATATTTTAGAGAACTTAAAAAACTAAAAATATTGAATAAGAATTATCAATTATATTTAAACAATGTTGCTGTTGGGAAAAGCGATGGTCAGCATAAAATGCATTGTACAAAACCACCGTTTCTTGGGGGAAGTACAATAGTTAATGGTTTTTTACCAAAAGAAACTCCACAAGAGACTCAAGTTGTAAAAATAATGAGACTGGATACATATATACGAAAAAACAACATAAAAAAAATTAAGCTTATAAAAATAGATGTTGAGGGATACGAATATTCTGTTCTACAAGGTTTTGTTGATCAATTGTTTCTCCTAAAGAAAAAGCCCATAATTATTTGTGAAATATCGCCATCGGCTTATGTAAAAATTGACTACAGCTTAAAACAACTAAAAAAATATATGTCCGATCACGGTTATGTTGCTAAATCTATCTTAAATCCAAAAGTAATAATTGACATAGAAAATCTTAAAGACACCCAAGATGTCTTGTTTATGAGCAATAGTCATAATTAGACATAGACTAATTATCATGCCGAAAAACCTTTTAGTCTCTATTATTATCCCCGCTCACAATGCAGAGAATTATATTCGAAGAGCGATAGAAAGCGCCCTTAATCAGACATATAAAAATATAGAAATTTTTGTTATTGATGATGGATCAACCGATAACACAGCTAAAATAATTAAATCCTATAAAGATCCGCGGATAATTTATCTCTATCAAGAAAATGGCGGCCAAGGAAAAGCAAGAAATTATGCTATTAGTAAAAGTACGGGAAAATATATTACTTTTTTAGATGCCGATGATATTTATCTGCCCGAAAAAGTAGAGCAAGAGGCTAAGTTTTTGATTGCTAATCCGAAATACAAAATTGCTTATTGTGATATGTTGCATTTTTATGCTGATAAGCCTGATAAGTTTTTTAGAAAAAAATATCAATACTATTCGGGAGATATTTTGGAAAATTTATTGGATTCCGTTTTTCTAAATTTGAGTACTGTAATGATTTCTCGAGAACTCTGGAATAATGTAATCAAATCATTAAGCGAAAGGCGATATTATTCAGAAGACTGGGAAATGTTTTTAAAAATAGCTGTTAGCGGTTTTTTGTTTGGATATGTCAATAAGGATTTAGTCAAAGTTGAAGTTAGAAGAGATAGTATTACTAGATTAGAAAATCAATGGATAGTGAAAGAAAACGCAATAGAAATTTTTAAAAAAATCCTTCCGCAAATTCCTAAAGGAAAATTTGACAGTAAACAAATAAAAAAAATAATTAAAAAAATGGAATTCAAACTTGCTATTGCTTATTTGGTGGTCGGAAAGAAAAAAGAATTCTATAAGATTTTTATTTATTTATTAAATCAGCCATTTAGAATCTTTCTACAAATTCCAGCAATTGCATTGATTGCAACTCCATCTTTTATTTTAGAACCGCTTCTTAAAAAGGTGTGGTTACTAAATCAAATAAGGAATTCCCAAAATGAAGAATAATAAAAAGCAAAATTCATTGCCCTTAGTCTCGGTTATAATGCCAATTAGAAACGAAGAGAAATATATTAAAGAATGCCTTGAACAAATCATTTGCCAGAAATATCCAAAGAATAAAATGGAAATTTTAGTTATTGACGGAATGAGCGAGGATAAAACCAGGGAAATCGTTAATCGTGAATCGACAATCGCAAATCGAAAATTCAATATTCATATTCGACTGATTGATAATCCGAAAAAAAATCGATTCCCTGCCCTCAATATCGGAGTTAAAAATGCCAAAGGCGATTTTATCTTCAGGGTTGACGCAAGAACAATTATTCCTAAAGATTATATTCTCAAATGCGTAACAACTTTACTTGAAACCGGAGCTGATAATGTTGGGGGTATTCAGAAACCATTGGCAGTAAAGGGGACACAACAAGCCATAGGATTAGCTATGTCACATCCTTTTGGCGTAGGTAACGCTCAGTTTCGCATAGGAAAAAAAAGTGGCTTCGTGGATAGTGTTTACCTTGGCTGTTTTAGAAAAAGCATTTTCAAAAAAATAGGACTTTTTGATGAAAAATCAGGAATAATCAGTGAGGATTCAGACATAAACCATCGCATAAGAGTAGCGGGCGGTAGGGTATATTTAAATAAAGATATCATTGCCTATTACTATCCTAGAGATAATTTTAAGGATTTATGGAAACTTTATTTTAGATATGGTGGTTCTAGGGCAGGAAATTTTTACAAACATGGAACGCTGCGCTTAAGACAGCTTGTTCCTCCAGGATTTCTTGCAACCATTGTCCTACTTATGTTTTTGTCATTAATAACATTGCTTTTTCTTAAAATTTTATGTACAATCTTGGTAGGATATGCATTGATAGATATTGTTTTCTCGTTTTGGTTAGCAATAAAAAATAACCGCGCTCCCCTTTTTCTTAAATTACTTATTATTTTTCCCTGTATGCATTTTGCGTGGGCCTTAGGATTTTTTAAACGCTTATTTCAGGGTCGTAATTATAAAAAAGATTGGCAATACTAATATGAAAATATTAATTACCGGCGTTGCTGGATTTATTGGCAGCAATCTCAGCAGTCGCTTAATTAAAGAGAATTTTCAAGTTGTTGGCATTGATAATTTAAGTTATGGCGTTAAGGAACAAATTCCCAAGGGCGTTGATTTTTATAAATTAGATATCCGATCAAAAAAAATCTATCCCCTATTTAAAAATGTTGATTTTGTTTTTCACTTAGCGGCAAAAAATTGCATTGCAGATTGCCAAAACGACCCCGTTGAAACTTCAGATATTAACGTTGCAGGAACTGTTAATGTTTTTGAAGCAGCAAAGAAAGCAAAAGTAAAAAAAGTTATTTATGCTGAATCTTCTGCAATTTATGAAGGGAGCAGAATTTATCCCACCCCAGAAACAGAAGAAAAACCAGAAAGTTTTTATGCTATTAGCAAGCTATCGTCAATGCTCTTCGCTAAAGCCTATCAAAGATATTTTGGTCTTTCTTCAACCGCTTTGCGCTATTTCTGTGTCTATGGCCCAAGACAGGATTATCGCAGAACCATTCCTCCTATAATGAGTGCCTTTATCATCAGATTATTAAAAGGGAAAGCACCAGTCATTTATGGCGATGGTACAAAAAAAAGAGATTTTGTTTATGTTGATGATGTGAACGATTTTCATCTTTTATGCCTTAAGGATAAGCGAACCGATAATAAGGTTTTTAATATAGGCAGTGGAGAAAATTATTCAGTTTTAGAAATTTATCACCTGATTAGTAAGCTTTTAGATATTAAGATAAAACCGAATTTCAAACCGAACCTTCCCGGTGAGGCCCAAAAAACATTAGCAGACATCTCGTTGGCAGAAAAAATTGGTTGGAAACCAAAAACCAGTATCGAAACAGGTCTTTGGGAGATGATTAAATATATTAAAGAAGAAATTAAGAATGGTAATATTAAATAAATGAAAGTAATTCTCCTTGCTGCCGGTAAAAGCACTAGATTAAAAAAAATTACCGAAAATATTCCCAAGCCAATGTTAAGGGTTGGAAATGAAATTGTTCTTGAACATAATATTTTCTGGCTTAAAAAATACGGCATTTACGATATTTATATTAACCTTCATTATCTTCCCAAAGTTATTAAAGACTACTTCGGCAATGGTAAGAAATTGGGTATTAAAATAAAGTATTCATACGAGAAAGAAATTTTAGGAACCGCCGGAGGAATAAAAAAAATAATTGATAGATATAAAAAAGATAATTGGAAAAGTGATTTCTTGGTAGTCTACGGTGATAGTTTCTATCCCATTGATTATGATTTAAAAAAAATCATTGCCTTTCATAAAAAGAAAAAGGGTATTGCCACAATTGGTTTTTATCACAAAAAAAGTGAAATTTGGAAAAGTGGTATTGCGGTTTTGGATGAGAATAAGCGCATTAATAATTTTATTGAAAAACCAAATCCAAAAGAAATAAAAAGCGATTTAGTCAACACAGGAATTTATATATTTAGTTCAGGAATCATAAATTATTTACCTAAGAGTTTTTCTGATTTTGGGAAAGATATTTTTCCAACGCTGCTCAAAAAAAATATCCCCATTTATGGATATGTTTTTAGGCAAGATTTAATACCTATTGATACGCCTGAACTTTACCTTAGAGCACAAAAACTATGATTATTACTCGTACGCCATTTAGGTTTACATTAGGAGGAGGAGGCACTGATTTGCCAGCATATTATTCAAAGTATGGTGGTTTTATTTTTTCTGCTGGCATAAACAAGTATATGTTTATCAACATTAATCAGCCGGTAGCCGACGATCTAATTAGAATTAAATATGATGATTCAGAGACAGTCAAAAGCCTTGATTTGGTTAGGCACGATATCGCTAGAGAGGCACTTCGCATGATGCATATCAAAAATAATATAGATATCGCTTCTATGGCTGATATTCCTGGAGGTACCGGACTAGGCTCTTCAAGTTGTTACGCTGTCGGATTATTAAATGGACTTCACGCCATAAAAAAACAAAAAATCTCGCGCAGACAATTAGCTGAAAAAGCCTGTAAGCTAGAAATCGACATTCTTAAAAAACCCATTGGGAAACAAGATCAATATATAGCTACCTTTGGAGGATTGACCGTTTTAGACATTGATAAAAAGGGTAAGGTAAAAGTTAGGTCAGCAAAACTTTCTGATGAAACTATTGAAAATTTGAATCGCAATCTTTTAATGTTTTATACTAATACTTCAAGGGACGCTAATGTAATTCTTGCTGAACAAAGCCATGGAGCTAAGCAAGAACAAAAAAATGTTATAGAAAGTATGCACTATATAAAAGAAATCGGTTATAAGATCCTTAAAGCGGCTGAAAGTGGTAATATCACTGACATCGGTGTTTTATTTGATAAGCACTGGCAGCACAAAAAGAAAATATCTTCAAAAATGTCTAATCCTAGATTTGATAAGATATATAATATTGCTAAAGAAAACGGTGCGCTGGGTGGAAAAATTTTGGGAGCTGGGGGTGGTGGATTTTTTATCTTTTATATCGAAAAGAAACAATCAGAATTCCGTAAAGTTATAAAAGAATTGGGACTTCGGGAAATGGAATATGCTTTTGATTTTGAGGGCACAAAAGTATTGGCAAATTTTGAGAATATTAAAAAGTAGATATATGACAATTCGAAAAAAGAAAATTGGAATAATTGGCCTTTGGCATCTCGGTTGCGTAGTTGCCTCTTCTCTTGCCGATGCCGAACACAACGTTATCGGCACTGATTTTGATCAAAAAATATTAGAAGACTTAAAAAACAAAAAATCGCCAATTCAGGAACCTGGATTAGAAGAGTTACTTAATAAAAATATTAAAAAAGGCACCCTTGTTTTAACAAATTCTTTTCAACAAGCAATAACTGATGTTGATTTTATATTAATAGCTTTTGATACTCCAGTAGACAGCAACGATAGACTGGATTTATCGCCTATTTATAAAGCATGCAATTTGATTGCTAAATATGCTCCTAAAAAATTTACATTGGTGATTATGAGTCAAATACCAGTTGGCACTTCGAGAGAACTTAAAAAAATAATTTTAAACAAAAACAAAAAGTTATCTTTCGATATCATTTATAGTCCTGAAAATCTTAGATTGGGCGAGGCACTAAAAGGGTTTGCTAATCCAGAAAGAATTATTATCGGACTTGAGAAACACAGCATAAAGCAGAAAGCAGAAGAATTGTTTTCTTTTATAAAAGCGCCGAAAATTTATATGGACATAGAAAGCGCTGAAATGACAAAACATGCTATTAATACATATTTGGCAACTTCTATCAGCTTCATTAATGAATTAGCAAATTTGTCTGAGGTTCTGGGCGTTGACATTAAAAAAGTAATAGAGGGAATGAAAAGCGATAGTCGGATCGGAAAACGTGCATTTTTGAATCCAGGATTAGGTTTTTCTGGAGGAACGCTCGGTCGAGATATTCAAGTCTTGAGAAATTTTGGGAAAAAACTTGAAATTAAGACCGGCCTTATGGATGCTGTGCTAAAAATTAATAAAAGTAGACAAGAAATGCTATTTAAAAAAATTAATAACATTTTCTCTTCCCTTTCTGGGCTAAATATTGGATTACTTGGGCTCACTTATAAGGCGGGAACTAATACTTTGCGACGATCGGTCGCCATAGAAGTAGCTCGAAAATTAATCAGTAGAGGCGTCAATGTTAGCGCTTTTGATCCAATGATTAGTGAAAAAGTTAATACTATTAAAAAATTAAAAATTTCAAAAAGTCCATACGAAATTGCCAATGACGCAGATGCATTGATATTAATGACAGATTGGCCAGAATTTAGAAAACTAGATTTTGTTAAGATAAGAAAAATCATGAAAAAAGTAATTATTATCGATATGAAAAATTTTCTAGATACTGACATGCTTAAAAAATTATCTTTTGACTATTACGGTGTGGGCATAAAAAACATTTCATAAAAATAAACTCATGATTTTACTTAAAAATAATTCTACGAATTTAAAGAATAAAGTAGCTGTGATTACGGGAGGCACAGGTGGCATAGGAAGTGTTATTGCATTACTCTTTGTCAAAGAAGGTGCAAAAGTAATTATTATTGATGTTGATAAAAAAAGAATTGATGCTTTAGTTAAAAAAATAGGAAACGAATCTATCGGTATAAAAATAGATGTTCGTAATCCTTCCCAAATAAAAAAGGCTGTGAGCGAAATCGTAAGAAAGTTCAAAAAAATTGATATTCTGATAAATGCCGCAGGAGTACAAGGACCAATCGGTCTTCTCGTTGATGCCGATTTAGATAATTGGACTAATAACATTAAAATTAATTTATTTGGAACTGTTAATTTTTGTAAAGCAGTCTTACCCTTGATGATAAAAAAGAAGGGCGGTAGGATTATTAATTTTTCAGGAGGCGGTGCAACATTTTCCAGGCCACATTTTTCTGCTTATGCTGTTTCAAAAATTGCTGTAGTAAAATTTTCAGAAATTTTAGCTGATGAGGTAAAAAAGTATAATATCTATGTCAATGCTATTGCTCCAGGAGGAATAAATACAAATATGCTAAAAGAGGTTTTGCAGCAAAGAAAATCTGCAGGCGAAGAAGAATTTAAAAAAGCTCAAGAAAGAAAGAAAGATGGCGGTACTCCTCCGGAATTAGTTGCCGAATTGGTATTATTCTTGGCTTCTGAAAAATCACACAATCTTACAGGAAAACTCATAAGCGCCCCTTGGGATAATTGGAAAAAGTGGAGTAAAAATGATATAATCCAAATTAATAAAACTACAAAATACACTTTGAAAAGAATAGATAATAAAAATTTTAAAGAAATTAAAATATGAATATAGGAATCATTGGCGCTGGACTCATTGGCAATAAACGCGCACAAACTATAGAAGAAATTGGAAAAGATGTGATCGTTGCCATTGCTGATATTGAAAAAAATAAAGCGATAGAATTTTCAAGAAAATACCAGTGTCGAGCGCTAGACAAATGGCAAAAAATGGTTAAGATGGACGGTATTGATGCTATTATTATTGCTGTTCCCAATAAATGGGTTGCGCCAATAGCAATTGAAGCTTTAAAACAAAAAAAGCATATTCTCTGCGAAAAACCATTTGGAAGAAACGCCAGTGAGTCGAAGCAAATTTTAGAAACAGCTAAACGAAATAAATGTTTAGTTAAGGTTGGTTTTAATCATCGTTTCCATCCAGCAATTTGGAAAGCAAAAGAAATCATTAATAAAAATAAAATTGGAAAGGTAATTTTTATTAGAGCTCGTTATGGACATGGTGGAAGATTGGGAATGGAAAAAGAATGGAGAGCGAACAAAAATATTTCCGGTGGCGGAGAACTTTTAGATCAAGGCGTTCATTTAATTGATCTTGCAAGATGGTTTGCTGGAGAAATTAGAGAGGTTTTTGGTGTCGTAGAAACTAAATTCTGGGACATGAAAGTTGAAGACAATGCCTTTGTGATTATGAAAAATGATGATGTAACTGTGGAGTTTCATGTTAGCTGGACTAATTGGAAAAATATTTTTTCTTTTGAAATTTTTGGAGAAAAAGGTTTTTTACAAATTGAAGGATTGGGTGGAAGTTATGGAAAAGAAAAACTAATCTTTGGGGAACGAAATCTAGGCTTTGGCATTCCAAAGATTCAAGAATTTGAATTTGAAAAAGACCTAAGCTGGCAAGAAGAATGGAAAAACTTTCGATCAGCGGTTTTAAAAAAAGAAAAAATGATTGGTGATGGCAATGACGGACTCAAGGCAAATCAAATTGTTGAAGCAATTTATCAATCAAGTAAGATTAAAAAAATCGTCAGTCCATGAAAAGCACCAGAGCAATTTTTTTAGACAGAGACGGGATCATTAATGATTTAGTTTTCAGGGATAACGGGTTTTTTTCTCCTAGAGTTTTCAGTGATTTTAAGCTTAAAAGAGGCATAAAAAAATTCTCACAAAAAACTAAGAGCCTTGGTTTTTTAACAATCGTTGTGACCAATCAACCGGACATAGAAAGAAAATTAATGAAAGTAAGTGAACTTGAAAAAATGCACAGTGTAATTATGGAAAATCTATCAGTTGACGAAATCGTGACTTGTCCGCATGATGATAAAAATAATTGTTTGTGCAGAAAACCAAAACCCGGAATGATAAAAGATATGTCAAAAAAATGGCATATAGATTTAAAAAAATCTTTTATCATCGGAGACAGCTGGAAAGATGTTGAAGCTGGTAAGCAGGCTGGTTGCAAAACTATTTTTTTGAAAACTGATTATAATAAAAAAGAAGAGATTTTCCCCGACTTTAAGGTCTCCTCTTTTAGAGAAATTATTGATATCATTAAATAAAGTTTTATTTATTTATAATTTACATGAAACAAAAGTTAAAACTTCCTAAAATTAAAATTTTTTCTGATGGTGCTTGTAGGGCAGACATTCTGAAACAAGCAAAAATTCCTCTAGTAAAAGGGTTCACAACTAATCCGTCATTAATGAGAAAATCTGGTATTACAGATTATGAAAAATTCGCTAAAGACATTCTAAGGTTTGTTAAAACCAAGCCGATCTCCTTTGAGGTATTCTCTGATGACTTCAGCGAGATGGAACGACAAGCCAGAGAGATTGCTTCATGGGGAAAAAACGTTTATATAAAAATTCCAATAACCAACACTAAGGGAAAATCATCATTTAACCTAGTTAAAAAACTTTCTTACGACAATATTAAGATCAATGTAACCGCCGTAATGACATTGGGACAAGTTAAAAATATTGTTAAGGCATTGAACCCCAAAACACCAAGCATTGTCTCGGTGTTTGCCGGCAGGATCGCTGATACTGGAGTAAATCCAATTCCAACAATGAGAGCGGCTGCAAAGCTTCTATCAAAACTTCCCAAAGCCGAGCTTCTCTGGGCCAGCCCCAGACAACCACTTGATGTGTTTTTAGCAGCACAGGCTAAATGTGACATCATCACAGTTTTTCCAGAAATAATAGGAAGATTTGATAGAATTGGCAAAGACTTAAAGGAATATTCTCTTGAAACTGTTAAAATGTTTTATGAAGACGCAAGGACAGCCGGATACAAGTTGTGATACCAAAGTCTATGATAAGCAAACAAAAAAAATACATTGATAGATATCTAAAGGAGGTAAGGGTAATTATAGAACTTATTGATAGAGAAAAAATTATTGAGATAATTGATGTCTTGGAAAAAATCAGAGAAAAAAAAGGTAGAATTTTTGTTTTGGGAATTGGTGGTTCTTCAGCTAATGCTTCTCATGCCGTAAATGATTTCAGAAAGATTTGTGGTATCGAAAGTTACACTCCAACCGATAATGTTGCAGAACTGACTGCTTGGACAAATGATAATGGTTTTGAATATATATTTATAAAATGGCTTCAGTGTTCTCATTTCAATAAAAATGATGCATTAGTTATTTTATCTGTCGGAGGTGGCAGTCAAACAACTTCTCAAAACTTAGTTTTGGCAATGCGTTATGCTAAAAAACTTGGAGCTAAAATTGTCGGCATAGTTAGTCGTGATGGTGGAGAGACAAGGAAACTTGCTGATGCCTGCGTTATCATTCCCCCACTTGTTCATGAGCGCATCACTCCCCACGCAGAAGAGTGGCAAGGTATAATTCTTCACTTAATCGCAAATGCACTTGTTTCTTAGTTATATTATATTTGTGTTTTGATTTTATGGCAACAAAGAAAAAAATCTTAGTAACAGGCGCTGGTGGTTTTATCGGCCATCACTTGGTCCGTTTTCTCAAGAAAAAAGGTTATTGGGTAAGAGGCGCTGATATAAAATACCCTGAATATTCTCCCAAAAATGAAGCGGATGAATTTTTAAAAATTGACCTGCGAGATACCAAAAACTGTCTCAAGGCAACTCAAGGAATGGACGAAGTCTATAATTTAGCAGCCAATATGGGCGGCATTGGCTTTATTACTTTTCACACTTCTGATGTTTTATATGACAATGTGATGATTAACGCCAATATGGCGGAAGCTTGCAAGCAGAACAAAGTCAAAAGGATTTTCTATTCTTCCTCTGCTTGTGTTTATCCTATTGGGAAACAGAAGAATCCTAAAGTTATTGCTTTAAAAGAAAAAGATGCTTATCCGGGAGATCCTGACAATGAATATGGCTGGGAAAAATTATTCTCCGAGCGCCTTTATGCTTCTTATAAAGAATTTTACAAAGTAAGAATTGCCAGATTTCACAATATTTTTGGCGAAGAAGGAACTTACGATGGCGGAAGAGAAAAGGCGCCGGCCGCTCTTTGTCGAAAAATTGCTTTGGCAAAAACCAAAGACACAATTGAGATTTGGGGAGATGGAAAACAGACAAGATCGTTTTGCTATATAAGCGATTGCGTTCAAGCTATATACGGTTTGATGAAATCTGATTTTGATCAGCCATTAAATATAGGGTCAAGCAGATTGGTGTCTATGGATGAACTTGCTGATATTATCGCCAAGATTGCCAAAAAAACAATCACTAAAAAACATCTTCTTAATAAACCGCAAGGCGTTAGAGGAAGAAATTCTGACAATACTCTTTTTAAAAAACTTTTTGGTTGGGCGCCACCAAAGATTAGTTTAGAAGAAGGGCTTAGAAGAAATTACGAATGGATTGAAAAACAAGTAAAATAATAAATACACACAAAAGACCCCGCCTTGAGCGGGGTCTTTTATTTTACTTGATTTGTTGTTTATGAAGTCAGGTCTGTTCCGGTAGTATAGGCATCTCTATCAACTTGATTAATGATATAAATTGCATCCCAGTCATACTTTGAAGAGAAAACGCTTGCTGACATATTCATCCAGCGCTTAGCGCCGGTATCGCCATCCGGATAAAGCCTATAAACCTTAGGATCGTTAACTTTTTTGGCAACATCATTGCATCTTACCAAATCAGAAATGGTATAAGTGAGCATTTCTGCATTGGTAATAATTTTTAAATTACTCCATTTGAGATGCTGATAGCTATCAAAGACATGAGGACTCAAAACCAACCTTCGATATTTCTTACTATTGATTAATTTCACAATATAAACATCGAATTTTTCCATACCGGGAGCATTCGATGCTCTGACAATATCGCCGTCAACAAGATGACTGTCAGGTGTGGTAGTGTCGGGAGTACTCGATCCGGTAGCACCACCAATGATTGAGAAATATGTGAAGTGAGTCGTTGTTGCAGTAATGGTATTGGTAACCTTATCAATCGTACATGAAAGTGCTATCCATTTTGAAGTAGCTGTGTCCCAGTAATATATTTTTAAGCTATTTTCATCAAGCCCTTGAATTTGGGCATCTGTATAGGTCATCGTGATTGTTACTGCCTTGGTAAATGTCGTTAAGTTTGTTGAGCCAACTGTTGCAGTGTAATTATATAAATTACCAACAATTGTTTGTCCCGTGCCTATGCCAGCAACCATACCTGACACAGCGCTTGATGTTTGAGCAACGGATTCAATGGCAACGGCCGTAGATGCCGTGAGAGTGTCTTTTTCTATCTTTACAGTCGCTTTAGTGCCATTGCTACCAGTCAAAGAAGTCTCTCCGCCTAATGAAGCTGTGGCAATCACCGAACCATTGGTCGTTGAAGGCATCGCTTGGGCAGGAACTCCGCCACCACCACCACCGCTACTACTGCTAGTGCTAATTGTGTAAGCAGCAGAAGCAGTTGAAGATTGTCTATTATTAGAGTAACAAGATATCGCTGTAATTGTTTGACTAGAAGAAACTGAAATAGCTGAAGCGTAAAGAGTACCTGTGGTACAGGTAGTCCCCAAGGCGCTACAGACTGGTGTAGTGCCGTTAGCAGTATAGCAAATACCTGTTGTTCCTGCTGCAGTTAGAGTAACGCTTTGAGTTGATGTATAAGTACCAGCTGCAGGAGAAATCGTAGGAGCTGCTATTAATGTTCCGCTTATACCAGTTTCAAGTGTAGGTGATAAAGTACCTGATGCTTCAGACGCACTAACAACATCAATAACCAAAAAAGACGTCAAAAGCATCAAGCCAAAAACATATAAAACTTTTTTTACCATAATATTTATTTAAGCAAATTGATTATTTTGAGTGAGAGAGGGTAGGAAACCTACCCCCTCCCTGAAATCTTTTTGATTATGATGATTGAATGCCGTAACTGGTAGAATAAGATCCACTCGATGAACCCGTCGGCACTTTCGCTTCAACCGTCACCTGAATTTGTCTACCAATTGTTGAGGCATCGGTGTCGCCAGTTAATGTCATGCCACTACTAAGAGTGCTAGCTGCTGTAATACCAATCGCACTGCCAGTTGTGCTTGCATTTGATGATTGAGCCGAATAGAAACGCATATTATCAGTCACGGCAATCGTATTGCTTCCGCTCGTCCAATTATCAAACTTCATTTTGAAGGTCGTTTCTGAGGTCGGTACCGTGATATTGAATGTCCATGACCAACCATCGGTTGTTGAAGCAACGCCATCTGGCCATCCACCAGCAACAGCGGCATAAGATTCCTTAGTGGTAATACTCGTTACAGCTAACGATCCATCGCCTTGAGCGACTGTCGTAAATTCTTGATCTGCCTTTGTTGTGTAGGCTGTCATAGCGTTTCCTGCGGCATCTTTGGCGCCGGAAACCCAGATATAATACTGCGTGCTGTTATCCAAGCTCGCAACAGGATCAATCGTAGCAATATAAGTACCGGAGACATAAGTGACTACTGAATTAACTACTGCATCCGTAGATGAGGCTCTCAATTGAACCGTGTTTGTATTGATGGTATCGGAATCCATTGCTTCAGAGAAGGTAACGGTTGGTGAAACTGTAATAGCAGTACCTGTTGCATTATCTAACGGTGTTTGTGATAACACGCTTGGAGCGCTATCTGCTATGGTCGTAAATTCTTGATCTGCCTTTGTTGTGTAGGCTGTCATAGCGTTTCCTGCAGCATCTTTAGCGCCTGAAACCCAGATATAATACTGAGTACTATTGCTCAAGCTAGCAACTGGATCAATGGTAGCAACATAAGTACTGACATTGTAAGTAACCACTGAATTAATTATCGCATCCGTAGATGAGGCTCTTAATTGAACAGTGTTTGTATTTACGGTTGACGAATCCATCGCTTCAGAGAAGGTAACGGTCGGAGAGACTGTAATGGCGGTACCTGTTGCATTATCTAGCGGTGTTTGTGATGATACACTTGGAGCGCTAGATGAAACCGTAATGCCTGTCTGAGACCCTGTAATGGTCGGACTGGCATTATCTGTTCCCGTTACGCTGACTCCTCCTTCAGCAGTTGTGAATTTAATCATGTCGTTAAAGAGATAGCTTCCATTGTCACCTGCTATGAAGGTGTGTCTGCCATTACTTTGCCAGATCGGTCCAGTTGATGACGCGTCCATCCAGACAGAACCAGTATAAGCAGTATCAATATTACTGTTAGCATCAACAGAAGCTACTGTTACATCAACAGGAGTATTGGCTGCTGGAGTGGTTGTGCAACTAACCGACAATACAGAAACTATAAAGTTTATAGCAAGAGTCGTATCGGCCGTTGAAGTTGTTAAGGTTGAACCAACACCTGTATCAGAAGCGGTTAAGCTTAATGTGTCTTCATCGGGAGTAGTTGCCGTCAAGTTGGCTGCTGGAATTTGGACTGTCGTTAATGCCTTAGTTCCAGCCACTAAAGTACTGGTACTAGAAGTAAGAGTTAGTGAATCGCCTGTTGAGTCAGCAATAGCGATAGAGATAGTACTGACATCATCAGGATCGGTGTTGCTGTGAACATCTTTTGCTGTGACTGTTACTGAGATATTATCAGCAAATCTGACATTTGGGGAAGCTGCCGCCGAAGAAACATCAGACACCACTAATTTTGTCGCAACCACATCCAATGGGGTTGTTGTTGTGACGGCTGACATGTTACCGGCAGTACCTAAAGCCCCATCGTCGTCGAAAGACAGGGTGATTGATGCGTCGTCAGTAAAGGTGCCATCAACGCTCGCTTTAAGCCCTGAGAAAGTGGCAATACCCAAAGTCATCGTGCTAGTTGTATTACCAACTAATGAAGTATTAGCAGTTGTTGAGGTAGCGGTAATTGTTTCTGAGCTGATACCAGTATCGGTGTTGCTGTGAGCATCGTAGGCTTTAATGACTGGCTGAGTAGTCAAGTTAACCAAGTCAACTGCGCCGCTTGGACTAGTAGTGATTGCTAGTTGAGTAGCAACTACATCCAAGGAGGTAGTTGAAGTAACAGCTGCCATATTAACGCCACCAATATCTCCGTCATCATTGAAGGATAAATTCATCGAAGCGCCATCAGTAAATGTCCCATCAACATTAGCTTTGAGTCCTGAGAAGGTAGCAATACCTGAAGCCATGACCGCTGTCGTTGTGCCCGATACTGAAACGTTTGACGTGTCTGTAGTAGCGGTAATTGTTTCTGTGCTAACACCAGTATCGGTATTATTGTGAGCATCGTAGGCCTTAATGACTGGCTGAGTAGTTAATGCTACGGTATCAACCGCTCCACTTGGAGCAGTAGTTATTGCTAATTTTGTTGCAACTACCCCCAAAGAGGTGGTCGCGGTAACAGGTGTCATATCAACACCGCCAATACCTCCGTCATCATTGAAGGAGAAAGTGATGGTAGAACCATCAGTAAATGTTCCATCCACACTCGCTTGAAGTCCAGAGAAAGTGGCAATACCTGAAGCCATAGTGCTAGTCGTATTGCCAACGGCTGAAATATCTGTAGTTGTAATTGAGGCTGTAATGACTTCTCCCGTAACACCGGCATCGGTGTTGTCGTGAGCATCGTAGGCCTTAATGACTGGTTGACCTGTTAAGTTTACTAAATCTTCCGCACCACTTGGAGCAGTAGTTATTGATAATTTTGTCGCAACTACACCCAAGGAGGTGGTCGCGGTAACAGGTGTCATATCAACACCGCCAATGCCTCCGTCATCATTGAAGGATAAAGTAATTTCAGATCCGTCGGTAAAAGTACCATCTATACTTGCTTGGAGTCCTTCAAAGGTAGCAATACCTGAAGCCATAGTACCAGTCGTATTACCGACTAATGAAACATTAGAAGTTGTTGAAGTAGCTGTAATGACTTCTCCGTTAACGCCGGCATCGGTATTATTGTGGGCATCATAGGCTTTAACAACTGGTTGAGTTGTCAAGTTGACCAAATCAACGGCACCACTCGGACTGGTAGTTAAAACTAATTGAGTCGCAACTACGCCCAGTGAAGTTGTTGCGGTTGTTGTTGCCATATCAACGCCACCAATAGCTCCGTCATCGTTAAAGGAGAGTGTAATCGTAGCGCCATCAGTAAAGGTGCCATCAACATTAGCTATAAGTCCTGAAAAAGTGGCAATACCTGAAGTCATGGTTGCTGTTGTTGTGCCCGAGACTGAAACGTTAGATGTATCCGTGGTGGCCGTAATAACTTCCGCAGTAGCACCTGTATCAAGTGTACCATTAGCATCTTGAGCTTGAATGGCTGGTTGGGTTGTCAAGGCTACCGCATCAACTGCACCAGCTGGCGGAGTAGTGACAACTAATTGAGTTGCCTTAACGTCTGCAGTCGTAGTAGCACTTACCGCTGGAGTAGCGCTAAGATTTACTAATCCTGAGCCTGCCACATCATCAGTAAAGATAAGTTGAACATCTTCAGCATCAGCAAAAGCCGTATAGATCATACTAGTAAAGGTAGCAATACCGTTTGAGGCCGTAGTCGTTGAACCAGCGGTAATACTACCAGCAGCATTGTCTGTCGCTGTTAAAACATCAGAATCAATATGGGTATCAATTTTTCCCTGAGCATTAGTATAGTGAACCACCGGTACAGTCATTGATACGCCACTAATAATATTTGAAGGTTCGGTATTGACCGTAAGACCGGTCGCCAGAACATCGGCGGTTGTAGTCGCAGCATTAACTGGGGAGCCACTAAAGTCCACAGCACCACCACCCGCTGCATTGTCGGTAAAGACGAAAGTGACATTTTCCTCATCAGCAGCTGCGAAATACAGCAATCCAGCAAAATCAACTTCACCAGCTGCAGCAGAAACAGTTGTTGTGCCTGTTAAACTACCAGCTGATCCCTCTGTAATTGCAACCGTGTCAGAAGTTGTAATTGCAGTATCCACTTTATTGTCCGCATCTACATATTTAATAACCGGTTGAACCATGGAAACACCGCTAATGATACTTGCCGGTTGAGTAGTAACAAGAAGTTTGGTGGCGACCACATCAGCAGTTGTAGAGGCAGAAGTTACGGGAGTGCTTATATTAACACCACCGATTGAATCATCGGTAAAGGTGAATTGAACTGCTTCTTGATCGGCATTAACCGTATATTTCATGCCCGTGAATGTGGCAACACCGCTTGAAACAGTAGTTGTTGAGACAGCAGTAATGCTGCCAGCGGCATTATCAGTCGCCGTTAGAATGTCAGCGGTAATATCAGTATCAGTTGCATTATTAAGGTCAACATAGCGGACTATGGGTACCGTCATTGAGACACCGCTAATAATAGTTGAAGGCTGAGTATTAATCGCAAGAGCGGTTGCCACGACATTAGCTGTTGTGGTGGCCGCATTGACTGGAGAACCATCGAAAGCTTTAGCACCACCAGCATTATCGGTAAAGGTAAAGGTTACACTCTCCTGATCAAGAGCCGCCGTATAAATCAATCCCGAGAAGGTAGCGACACCAGATGTAGCAGAAGTTGTTGTAGCGCCCGCCGTTAATGATCCTGCTGATCCTTCTGTAATAGTAACTGTATCGCCAGTTGTAATGGCAGTATCTACTGTACCGATAGCATCTACATATTTAACAACCGGTTGAACCATGGAGACGCCACTAACAATAGTTGCTGGTTGAGTAGTGACAAGAATCCTGGTTGCTACAACATCTGAGGTTACGCTATTTGAATGGACATGTAAGGTGTCGCCGGTAGCAGTGGTTATGAAAGATTCTCCGTCGACAACAGCCGTATATTTAATACCAGAAAAAGTAGCCACACCACTAACTGAAGTGGTTGCCAGAGTTCCACTAAGATCACCTGCGCCATCTTCTGTTAGAGTAATTGTCTCTGCAAAATTAGTATCGGTATTACCATAAGTATCTCTCGCAGTAACTTCTGGTTGTGTCAAAGAAACGCCACTGACAGAGCTAGCCGGCTGAGTTGTAAAAACAAGTTGCGTAGCTGTGCCAGGGGTAAGAGTAACTGCCGCAACATTGGTTTGAGCTGTTTCATCGGTTGCATTTGTGTCAATCGTAAGAGTTCCTGTGGCTCCAGAGGTAGTTGCATTTTGAATACCTACTAAAAATCTAAAAGTTGTCGTGCCCGCGCTTAAATCATAAGCATTTAACAGTGTCACGGTAACCGTTCTAGCTGAAGCACTACCGACAACATTATCAACCGCCCGGTTTACGCCATTAACACTGACCATACCAGTAACAACACTACCGCTTCCATTGTTATTATTAATAGCAGAGCCAACGCTTCCTAAGTCGCCATCAGTAATAACATAACCAGTCGGAAAAGTGACTGTAATGGTATTAGCAGTATTAGTCGTATTGGTAAGAAAAGTTGTGTTGTAATCAGCGCCAGTAGCGCCAACTACTAAGTCAGCTGCTGCGTTTCCCGCAACAACTCCAGAAGAAACTGTTGCCCCGACTGGTAACGGATTTGCCAATAAAAAAATCCCCCCTACAAGGAGAAACATTATGGTAAATAGCGCCGAGGTCTTTCTTGTATTTTGAGTTCGCATAATTGTTTTTGATAGAAAATTAATTATTTTAGTAAACATGATTTTATTTTTTGCTGCTGGTCTTGTTTTCTGTTATTTTTTTAGGTCGACCCCAAAACAATAAAACAAGACTTATCGCAGACTTAAAAAGGATATTAACGTTTAAATTAAAGTTAAACAAACCAAATGGAAATAGATTTCCATCGGGGAAAGCAGAGTCTATAAGCGTTAGCGAATATCTCTTCTTTTACCTCCATTATACCACAAAAGAAAATAGAGGGTTGTGGATAACTTTAAACAAAAAATCCCGTCTTTTAGACGAGATTTCTTGTTCTGTTTATTTATTATTTTAATTATCCATAAACCATTTGACTGTCTTTCTTATACCTTTTTTTAAGTCATGCTCTGGCTTCCATCCCAAAAGCTTCCCAGCTTTGCTCGCATCAAGAGCGCTACGATTAATGTCACCTTGCTTTTTGGGACCATAGATTACTTCTGTTTTTTTTCCGGTCACATTAAAAATCGTTTTGTAAAGATTGTTTATGTCTACCTCGCTGCCCGTACCAATATTTATAAGTCTTTGGTCAAGTTTCCATGAAGAAGTATTGTTTTTTAATGCCAAAAGGTTCGCCCTAACAACATCTTCTACATATATATAGTCTCTGGTAATTTTTCCTGAACCATTAATTGTAATTGGCTTCCCTTTCAATAATTTATCTATAAAAATTGCAATTACACCAGCTTCACCAGAACTATTTTGTCTTGGACCATAAACATTCGCATATCTTAAGGAAATAAAATCAAGGCCGAAAAGCCGATGATAAAGAGAAAAATATTCTTCAGTAGTCTTTTTTGTAAGACCATAAGCGCTTTCAGAAATAATCGGATGATTCTCTGGAGTAGGAATATTTTTAGTTTCTCCATATAAAGCTCCGCCAGTTGAAGAAAAAATAATCTTCGGCGACTTACCCCAAACTTTTCCGAAATAAAGAGAGTTCTGTAAGACATTTAAAAATCCCAAAATATTTGTTTTAGCATCAAAAAACGGATTTTTTACTGATCCCCTAGCGTCGATTTGGGCAGCTAAGTGAAAAATCACTTCTGGTTTTTCTTTTATGAAAACTTTACTCAGCTTCTTATCTATAATATCCATTTTATAGAATTTCGCTTTGGGACTAAGGTTCTTTTTTGTGCCAGAAGATAGATTGTCTATCACAACAACCTTGTGGCCTTTTTTTATTAAATTGTCAACGATGTGGCTGCCAATGAAGCCAGCTCCACCGGTAACAAGAATTTTCATAGAAATTCAGTGAAAAATCACTAACCTTAACATCCTATCACAAATATTCAAATTGTCAAGCAAAAATGGGTAATATGTGCTTCTGTCATTCTGACCCTGGCAAGCCGGGGGAAGAATCTCAGAGAATATACACGGGATCCTTCACTTCGTTCAGGATGACGGGTAAATTTATGGATTCTTGCTTTCGCAGGAATAATAGAAGATGGGATCCTTCCTTCTTTACTATATATGTTAGACACCGAGTGTTGAATATAGAATGTAATAAAAAAAGGCGGAGATCAGAAGATCTCCGCAACGCTTTGTTTTTTTTGGTTTACCAGTTCTCGATATCCGGACCACCAAAGATGATAATCATGAGATTATAGTCGTATGCCCGTCCAAAAGTTGGAATCCCAAGGTCAATGTATGGATCGCTATCGAAGTTCCCGATATAGATCCATCTGTCATCGTCCCACGCACCATACCCGAAACCGCAACTGATACTGGGAAATGGGTTTTCGATAGAGATTCTTTTCCCAAAGATCGGGCCAAATGCTATATCAATGATGCCCGCATCCGAGAATCCATCAACCGTGCCACTCGGTCCTCCATGAATGCCAGTGATTAGATCTGAGAACCCGTCACCGTTGATGTCGAAAAGCTCTGGATGCGCATTGAACATACGCACCCAAGCCTGATCCCCGAAAGCTCTACCGAGCAGTCCAGAAACCAGTCCGTTCCACAGCCCTCCTTTAATCTTCTGTCCAAGATCATCGTATCCAGTATAGGACGGAGCGTAAAACACCCACTCTTTCCCCGAAGAACTTCGAATATAGAGATCGGGACCTGAGTCGTCTTTGATATTACCCATTTCGTGGATTATTGAGGCATTCTCTCCTGTTGGTAAATGGATAACCACAGGACTGGACAGGTTTGAGAGCGAATAGACATATACCTCGTCCCCTGCCAAAATAGCGATTCCTCTAAATCCAGTAGTCTGGGAATCAAGGTAACCCAAGGGTCTTACATCCCACCCAAAGCCATTTGTGACGTAGTAGCCATAGGGACCGTCCCCTATCTGTACCCACCACTTTGGCTCTGGGTTCAGAATCTCTTTGACGAGTTCGGCGTCTCCATCTACAAAGTCATAGATTTGTACCTTTCCTTTGGACCAATCTCCTTCCTGTCCGTTTGGAGCTGAGATATCGACGTAGGGAAGACCAACGAGGATCTCATCAGCCGCATCTTCATCAAAACGTACAACTTCGACAGAGACTCTTAGTTGCCAATAGGAAGGAATGTTCAAGGGAAAGAAGTAATACTCAGAGAACCTTGGTCCCCAGAATACACAGACTCCGGGAACATCGTTCATCTCGATTTCGCCGACGATAACATCGGTGATTCCATCTCCATTGAAATCCCCGGGAATCCACACACAGAAATTCCCGTCAATCTCCGGTGGCATCGTGAATGCAAGGAATCTTCCTTGTCCCGCAAACACAGTGATACCCAGAACCATCATCCACAAGATCGCTACCGCTGTTGCTTTTCGAAACATTGTGACCTCCTTGTCACTTTCCTAGTATCTGTTATAGCATACTACGTCTCAGATGTCAATAATAGAACCTTTTAAAATCCTTCACTTGATTCAATAAGCTCACTATAAATCGTTCAGGATGACAAAAATCTGAAGAAACCCTCCTTCGCTACCTCCTTCGCTAAATCTGCCTGCCGTCAGGCAGGGCTTCGGAATGGCAAAGAAAAAGAAAGACCCCGGAAAACCGGGGTCTTTCAAGTCCTGACTCTATCCCGGCGAACCGGGATAGGTTCATTTCTTTAACTGTTACCAGTTAAGGCTGTTCTGGACTGGGAGTGACTTAACAAGATAGTCACCTGACCAATCGGCAGTAGTAGTGTCATGGCTTGAGGCTGATGAATCTGACCAGATAATTGAGGCATCAGCGTCAGCTGACTCAACAGCAGTTGTGCTGGTTGGGGCAGCATAAATTGCGTCCTGATGGAGAGAAGTTGTGATGTAATCTCCGTCAGCATTGGCACTAGAAACTGTTGACCTTAACTCGTATGTTCTTGAACCACTAACGGCTGTTTCAGCAGTAGCGTCGAATTCGAGAGTAGCGGCAGAAGTTGTCGCGTCAAGATTAACGCCTGTGAATGAACCGGCAACATTAGTGTTAGCACCACCAGTCACATCGTACAAGTATGTTGTAGATGTGGCAAGGGTTGTGGCTCCGTCCTTAAGAACATCGAAGAATAATCTCTTCCATGAAATATCGCCACCAGTTGAACCAATGGTGAATTTAAGGAGAACTTCTTCTTCGTTTCTAAGTTGAACATCTGAGTAGGTAACTTTGGTGACAGTTGGAATTGCCTTGTAAACATACATGGCGTTTCCGGCAGAAGTACTATCGGAGATGGCAGCTTCGACACCAGTTGATCCAGCAATTGCCTTGCCTGATGTGAAATCAGTGGTAATGGCTGATCCTGATGTTCCGGCGCCTGTTCCGACAGATGAAAGTTCGAGTTCAACTGTAAGAGTCTTTGAACTATTAGCAACAACAGGAACTGAAAGACCTGAGAAGGTCACAGCTGTCGCGCCCGGTAAAGTCTTCAAGATGGTTGAACCGTCTTTCAAATTAACATTAGCAATAGCTGAAGCATTGGTGATACCCAAGACAACCTCAGTGATTGTATAGCTATCATTTAATGTTTCGAACTTGTAGGCAACAGTTTGAACTGTCTGGTTATCGGCAACAATGGCAGCATCAGCAGATGCAGCAGATCGTGTCGCTGTGATTGAACCGGCACCATAGATAATGGTTTGGCCTTCAATATCACCACTGCTGGCACTAATAGAATCGGCTGAGGTAGCGCCAGTACCAGTAACTGTCAAATCTGTATGGAATGAATCAGTACTTGTGGTAACGCTTGAGCCAATATTGGCATAAAGCGCAACAGTCATGACTTGATTCTTTGCTAATGTGAAACTAACTGACCAATCATTATCGGCAGCAGTCGCGGTTGACTTGACGGTTGAAGTTTGAGATCCATAGACAATGTACATGTCTGTGAGATCATCATAGTCAAAGCTTGTTCCGCTGTGTTCGTCAATGTCTACTGATAAAGTGTGAACATTGACATCTTCGGTTGTGCCACCGGTCAATGACCACTCACCAACCTTAAAGGCGGTTTGAGGAACATTGATGGTTTGATTGGCATAATTGGTCTTCTTGGCCAAGGTCATAGTACCAGCAGTAACTGTAACCTGATTAGCGTTAGAGTCAGCTGTTGGAACATTGTATGTGCCAAGAGAGATTGTCTTTGAAGCATTTGCAGAACCCGTAACTAATTTAGCGGTGATCTTGTCTGTAGCTGGAACATTGGCAAGAGAAGCATCGTTATCGTAGAGATCAGCTCTAAATTGAACAGTTACTGGGGTTCCCGGGGTAACGGTGAAATTAACTGTGAAAGATGTACCAGCTTTTGCAGTCGTGGTATTGCTTCCAACCTGTGAGCCGTTAACCATAATCTTACCATTTCTCAATGTTGAAGACTGAGAAGCGTCAGCTGCGTTTACATGGGCATAACCAGCAGTCAAGGTTTCAACCTTGATTGGTTCGCCATGAGCAGTGAATTTCCATTCACCTAAGAGAACATCTGAGCCACCGTAGACAACATTGCCTGATGGTGAAGTTGAACTCTTTTCAACGGTCATTGTGCCTGAATTAACTGTAAGATTTGCAGTTGAAGCGGCAAATGTACCAGTTGCTAAGACATTAACACCATATTCGGAATCTGTTAAATCAACATCGGCGGTATTTCTAAGTGACATTTGGATGATTCTTGAAGAACCACCAATGACATCAGCAATAACCTTAACGGTTCTTCCACCGGTTTGTAATTCCTTATTGAAGGCAAAGGTTATATAGCCATTAGCATCCAAGTTTTGCTGTGAAGCAACTTGAACACCATCGATCAATAAACGGAAGTTTTGGATGTCGGCTGATAAGATTGAATTGATTTGTCTTAATGCTAATCTGGTGAAATTAACTTTTCTTTGTCCAACTGTAAAGGTTGATTCCCAAATTCTCACATCGTTCATTGGATCGGTAGTCGCAGCACTTGATGGGAGAGGAGCTCCAATAGCAACTGTTGCCAAGGTGGCAGAAGCAATTGAATGGATAGCACCTGATATTGGGAATGAGCCAGAAACGGTTGCGGCAGAAGTTACTGTAGCGAGAGCAACACCGAGGGTTTGACCTGATGTTGAGTCAGCTATAGAAGACTTAACAGCAATCGTTTTGCTTGAATTGGCTGGAATTGTGAAAAGACCAGCTGAAGCATTGAAGGTAACCTTACCACTTGAAACGGTAGCAGCATCGGTCAATCTAACTGATCCATCGAAAAGATAGACATTTGATAGAGTGGCATCTGCTGAGACACCGATTCTGTTGAAGATAAGGCCAGTAACTTTAACCTCTGAACTGCTGTTATTTGTAAAGGTGTAGTGTGCCAAATCGGCAGTAGCTTGAGCCTGGACAAATGTTGAAGCAGCAGGACTGTTTGAAGCTAAAGTAACGCTGACTGAACCAACTGGAGTGATAACACCGCTAGCAGTCATTGGATCACCAGTTGAATAGTAATCTTTTTCGACTGAATTAACGATGAAAACTTGATTCCAATTGTATCCTTTGGCGGTAAATTCCGCAGGAGTCATGTCAAGCCAATGCTTGATAGCACTGCCTGAAACTTCACTAACTTCCTCTAAGGAATAAACCTTTGTATCACCATCGGCACGATATAAATCTGAGGTGATGTATGAATCTAACACGCTCTGGGTAACAGTTTTAATGCTATCCCATGAGAAGTGTTTATACATGCCAAAAACCGCTGGATTGAAGATATGTCTCTTGTATCCAAGATTATTAACAATGTAAGTTTTGATTCCATCTGGGCCTCTGATTAAATCGCCATCATTGATGGTTACTGCTTGCGCAGTTGGAACGAACGTTGCTAAACCTGACACCCATACTATGGTTGAGAGGGTTAACAAAGTTGAGACGATTTTTTTACTCATTTTTGAATTAATTGGTATTGGTAGAAAAAAGGTTTCTTGCGAAATCTAATCTCTACCGACAAATTAAGGATCATGGATTTCTCGACCTCGTTGAGTGAGGGTTATGCAAACCCTCATATCCTCTTAGAATTAATCCTACACTCTAATGAGTTCGACGTGGATTAACTTACGAGGTGAGGTGCGGGGACTAAAATTGATTATGAGAATTTACAATCCCGCACCCAACGTCTCGTGATTGTGTAAAATCGCGAGAGCTACCTGCCTTTTACAGCAGATAGGTCGTTGAAGCCTTAACGAACGAATTGTCTCGCCAAAGAAACTTGGCAGACAAATCACCCGGTCGACCTAATTTATTATAAGCGGCTTAATCACGGACAATTAAATAACTGAAAGAACTGACCCATGCGCTTTAGCGCAGGTTTACACATACCTATCAAGATACATGTAAAGCCACGCTAACTTCTTGAGTCCCTCAATAACTTTTTAATTAAGTATATTTTAGCGTTATTTTTAAGATCTGACAACCGAGTTATCCACAACCAACCTATCTTTCTTTAATCCACGCTCACGAATGATTTGCTATATCTATAGTAATCAAAAAGAACCTCATACAGCTTACAGGTCTATATATAGTATTGTAACGTGAAATTGATATAAGTCAAGAGTTTCTGTGGATAATTTCAAATCTAGCATATATTTTAACGAAAGAATTTGTCTTTTCTTTTATAAATGTAATGGGCAGCTTCGTGTCTTGATTCGATTGTTCCGACATCAAACCAAGCTTTTTGAAGCTTTTCATGGGTCGCTGTCCCTTCACGAACATAGAAATTTGCCAAATCGGTAATTTCAATTTCTCCCCTTCCCGATGGCTTGAGCGTCTTAATCACATCAAAAGCTCGTTCATCAAACATATAAAAACCAGTGGTTATCCAATTTGATTTAGGGTTTTCCGGTTTTTCAACAATATCAATAATGATATCCCCGTCAAGCTCGGCAACGCCAAATCTTCTTGGGTCTTCCTCGTGTTTCAATACAAGTTTAGCACCACTGACAGTCTTTTTTCCTTTTTTAAATTTTTGGTTCTGGAACGCTTTAATGGCAGGATTTAAATCGTCTTCAAAAATATTATCACCCAGCGCAACCGCAATTTTACTCCCCTTGCAATACAGTTCAGCCATTCCAACTGCATGAGCAATGCCCAATGGCTTTTCTTGGGTTACATATTCTAAGCGAATTCCAAGACTAGAGCCATTTCCCAAGAATTTCCTAAAGCGAGAAAGCTGTTCTTCGGCAGTTACCACCACAATATCTTTGATTCCGCTTCTAATTAAAACTGAAAGAGGATAAAGCGCCAACGGCCTGTCATAAACAGGAATTAGGCTTTTGGGTAATATATATGTAAGCGGTCTTAATCTTGTGCCATTTCCTCCCAGAAGAATAACGCCCTTCATGTTTCAAATTAAAAATTAAAAGTGCAAAGTGCAAAATTAAGGTAGGATTTTATTAAAAACAAATACAATAATTTTTAATTTTTCACTTTAAACTTTAAACTTTTATTTTATAGCTGTTGCTCTCTTAGTCTCTCGTTCTGCGCAATATAGTCGCTAGCTTCGTGAAGCGCATCAATGGTTCCAACATCAAACCATTTTCCTTCAAGCTTCTCGCAAGTCAGCGTCCCCTCGCTAAGATAGAACTTGCAAATATCAGTAACTTCGTATTCTCCTCGACTAGACGGTTTAAGCGTCTTTATAATATCAAAAACTCTCTTGTCAAACATGTAAAGTCCAGTTGTTATCCAGTTTGATTTGGGATATTCCGGTTTTTCTTCAAGACCAATGACGCGCTCTCCGTCGAGCTCGGCAACGCCAAATCTTTCAGGATCTTCTACTTCTGTCAAAATTATCTTCCCACCCTTGAGATTCTTGCCGTCTATTTTAAAATTTTGTTTTTTAAATCTATCAATCGCGTCAACAACGCTTCCTTCAAAAATATTATCACCGTGGATAACTATAATTTCCTGACCTTTGGCAATTTCTTCAGCCACGCCAATAGCGTGGGCAATTCCGAGCCGTTCTGGTTGAACTACATATTTAATATTAAATCCAAACTCTTTGCCATCTTTAAAAAATGTCTCAAAATCTTCGCGATTATCATTGTCAACTACTATAATAATATCCTTAATTCCTGCTTCTCTGAGAGTTAGGAGGGGATAAAAAACCATCGGTTTGTTGTAAACCGGTAATAATGGTTTGGGGGCTATGTCGGTCAGCGGTCTGAGCCGCGTTCCTTTTCCAGCAGCAGGGATGATGGCAAACACTACAGTAAGTTAAAAGTTTAAAGTGAAAAATGCAAAATTAAGGAAACCCTCCTGCTTAATACCATTATAGCATAATCAATACTAAATGTCAAGATTTTTGACATCACGGGCGTGTGCTTGAATGAATCTTTTTCTAGGCGCTACCTCTTCTCCCATTAGGATGTCAAAAGTTCTGTCGGCTTCTTCAGCGTCTTCAATTCTTACTTTTCTCAAATAGCGATTCTCGGGATCCATGGTTGTATCCCAAAGCTGTTCAGGATTCATCTCTCCTAGACCTTTATAACGTTGAATTTCGATTTTGGTAACACCTTTTTTAGTGTATTCATCTACAATCTTGTCTTTTTCATCGTCGGAATAGATATAGACTTGATCAGAGCCAGCGCGCAATCTGTAAAGAGGCGGATTGGCAATATAAAGATGACCGCCTTCAATAACTGGACAAAAATAACGATAAAAAAGCGTTAAAAGCAATGTACAGATATGAGCACCGTCAACATCGGCATCGGTCATAATGATAATTTTGTGATATCTGAGTTTTGCTAGAGAAAATTCCTCGGCAATTGCCGTTCCCATGGCGATGATTAATGATTTGATTTCTTTTGAGGCGAGAATGCGATGAAGGCGCGCTTTTTCAACATTTAAGATTTTGCCTCTAAGGGGCAGAATTGCTTGATATTCGCGGTTTCTACCCTGTTTGGCGCTGCCACCAGCCGAATCACCCTCGACAATGAAGAGCTCGCCTTTTTCAGGATCACGGGTACTACAATCGGCTAATTTTCCCGGCAAAGATAATCCCTCAAGAAGGCCTTTGCGGATCACTGTTTCTTTCGCTTTCCTAGCGGCTTCTCGAGCTTTTTGAGCAAGCAACGCTCTTCCTAGAACTAATTTCGCATCTTGGGGATTTTCTTCCAAATATTCAAAGAGAGTTTCTCCGACAACTTTTTCAACAGCAGTCCTAGCTTCGGGATTGCCTAATTTTGCTTTGGTCTGGCCTTCAAATTGAGGCTCTCTCAGTTTTACGCTGACAATGCTGGTAAGACCTTCTCTTAAATCATCGCCGGTAAGATTTTCTTCTTCTTTTTTTAGGAATTCGTTTTTTCTAGCATAATCATTAATGACTCTCGTTAGAGCAGACCTGAGACCAGTTTGGTGCATACCGCCTTCTTCGGTAAAAATATTGTTGGCAAAACTAAGCTCATGGGCTTGAATGTCTTCGGTGTATTGGAGCGCCGCTTCGACCAAAAGACCTTCATATTCTTTAGAGCAATAAAAGATGTTTGAATGAACCGGTTTTTCGCTTCTATTTAAATATCTGACATAAGACTTGATACCGCCTTCAAAGTAAAATCCGTAAACACTACAATTGGATTCATTGGGCTCTTCGTCTTTTTCCTTTTTGTCGCGACAATCAACAATATTGATTTTTATATTTTTTGTCAAGTAAGCTTGTTGCCTGACATGTTCAAGAATCTTATTTAAATTGAAGTTGACCTCGTCGAAAATTTCATCATCCGCTAAAAAAGTCACGCTTGTTCCTTGATCAATTCCTGAAATTAAATCATTGAGTTTTTTATTGAAATCAAGCTTCTTTCCCAGGCCCATAGTTCCCTTGATCGTTGCTTCAAAAGGCAGCTCAGAAATCTTTCCTAATTCTTCAACTTTTGTCAAAACTTTTCCGCATTCATATTCTTGGCTATAAACCTTGCCGTCTCTTTTTACGGTAACTTTGAGCCATTTTGAAAGGGCGCAAACAACCGAAACACCAACCCCATGAAGTCCGCCGGCAACTTTATAGGATTCGCCGCCGAATTTTCCGCCCGCATGGAGCGTTGTTAAAACGGTTTCAAGGGCTGATTTTTTTGTTTGAGGATGATAATCAACTGGAATACCTCGGCCATTATCAATAATGGTGACAAAATTATCCTTATGTAAAATCATCCAAATCTGGTCGCAATAACCTCCCATCGCTTCGTCAATTGAGTTATCAACCACTTCCCAAATCAAATGATGCAAGCCGGCAACACCGGTTGAACCGATATACATTCCCGGTCTGCGCCTGACTGGATCAAGGCCTTCTAATACATAAATATCTTTTGCTTGATAGGATGATGTGTCTTTGGGATTTTTTTTAACTTCGTCTGTCATAAAATTTTCATCTAATTACAGCATTTAATTTTTCCTTGAGAGCTTCTTCTATTTTCTTGTGTTCTTTATTGACTTCTTTGTCCTCAAGGGTGTGATCGTCGCTTTGGTAAGTCAAATGAAGCGCCAAACTTTTTTTATTTTTAGGCAAGTTTTTTCCTTCATAAACATCAAACAAGTCTATATTTTTTATGAACTTGCCCCCAGCGTTTTCTATAATCGCCATGACTTGAGAGAACCTGATATTACTATCAACCAAAATTGCTAGATCGCGAAGAACCGACGGGTATTTTGAAATTGGCTCGTATTTATATTCTCGTTTTGCAAGATCAAATAGTTTTTTTCCATCGATGATTGCTCCGACAACCTCCTTCTCGATGCCTATTTCTCTTAAAACTTTTGAAGAAATTTTTCCAAATCTTCCAATATTTTTATCGCCAATTTTTATAATCGCTAGCGTGGAAACATTGAATAATTTTTTGTCCTTTTCTCTGACTTCTTCAACTGCCTCGATAAGATAATCGCTAATCCCGATTGATTCTAATAAAAATTCAATTGTTCCTTTGAGTTCAAAGAGAGCGTTTTCTTTGAGGGCTAAAATTATGCCAATTTCTGATCTCTCGCAAATTTCTTTTTCTTTCCTGCAAAAACTTTTTCCAAGCTCAAAAAATTTCATTTCTGATTCATGTTTCAAATTTTCTTTAAGTACCAAAAGCAATCCCGGCAAAATACTTGGCCTCAAGATAGAGAATCTTTCGCTAATCGGATTCTTGAGTTCTACTTGCATGTCTTCTTTAAATCCCATGATCTGCGCCATGTTTTTATCAAGAAAACTATATGTATATGCTTCGTAAAAACCCATTCCTTTGAGAGCTTCTTTTATTTTATTCTGATGAATTTCTTCCAGCTGAGGATCAACTGCAGACAAAGGAAGATAGGGTAGAGTAGCTAGAATTTTTTCGTAACCGTAAATTCGCGCAATTTCTTCGACCAAATCTTCCTGTGCTTGAAGATCTATTCTCCAAGAAGGAACGGTCACAAGAAGATCTCCTTCTTCGGCATCCTTAATTTCGCAACTCAACAATGAAAGCGTATTTTTTATTTCTGAAAGATCGATTTTAACTCCAATTAATTGATTTAATTTATTGACATTAAGTTTAATTTTGTGTGTAATATTTTTAGTAAAATCTGTGTCTCCAAAACCCGCTAATTCTCCTTTTGTTATTTCCTTAATTAAGTAAACAGCTCTGGCAAGCGCCTTAATAGACAAACTCGAATCAAGATTTGCAGAAAATCTTCGCGAGGCATCCGTTTCAATTCGATGTCGTTTTGAAGTCAAATAAACATTTTTACTGTCAAAATAAGCTGATTCAATAAATACATTTTTTGTATTTTTGTCAAGCTCTGCTTTCTTTCCTCCCTTGATGCCGGCTAGCGCCAACGGATCTTTTTCGTCGGCAATTACCAAATCTTTCTCTTCCAAATCAATTTTTCGTCCATCAAGCAAATCAATTTTCTCTTTTGGCCTAGCATTTCTCACGACAATTTTTTGTCCAGCAAGCTTACCAAAATCAAAAGCATGAATCGGCTGTCCCATTTCAAGCATGACGAAATTCGTAATATCGACAATATTATTAATCGAACCGACTCCGCAAACTGACAAGTGATCTTTAAGCCAGCTAGGTGACTCCCCAACTTCAACGTTTTTAATAAGTGCTCCTGTATAGCGCGGACACCCTTCGGCATTTTCAACAGTAATCTCTATTTTTTCATTCCCTTCAAGTTTCGCCTGTTCCGGTTCTTTAATGGTTAGATTCTTTTTTTTAATCGCCGATAATAAAAGTTTTAATTCTCTGGCAACCCCAAAATGAGAGGCCGCATCAGAAAATCTATTTGGCAATATATCAATATCAAAAATCGTATCTTCTTTTGTTTCTTTTATAATCTCCGTTTCAAAAGAATGAAATACTAAAAGTTCGGCTGCTTCTTTTGCAACCAAATCGGTCTCAATATATTCTTTTATCCACTTGTAGGAAAACTTCATAAATTAATCCTTCCTTAACTTTTCACTTTTAACTTTGAACTTTTAATTTTTTTAGAATTGTTTCAAAAATCGTGAATCGTTTTGATAAAACATTCTGATGTCTGATATGCCATATTTAATCATGGCAATTCTTTCAACGCCCATCCCAAAAGCAAATCCTTGCCAATGAGCTGGGTTGTAACCGGCTTTTTTAAATACTTCCGGATGAACCATGCCCGCCCCCATAACTTCAAGCCAGCCAGTTCCCTTGCAAACCGGACAATCTTTGCCAGAACAATTATAGCAGGCAATATCAATTTCAAATCCCGGTTCAACAAAAGGAAAATATCCCGGTCTCATGCGCACCTTGACTTTATTTGAAAAAATCCGTTTAAATAATTCTTCAATAATCGCCTTAAAATTGGCGATCGAAACATCTTTGTCCACCACTAACCCATCAATCTGAAAAAATTGAATATCGTGGGAACTGTCGCTCGCCTCATAACGAAAACATTTTCCTGGAGTAATAATCCTAAATGGCGGATTATGATCTTTCATGTAATGATGTTGCATTGCTGAAGTATGCGTTCGCAACAACAATTTCGTATTTTGTATATCGTATCCCGTACTTGAAGATTCTGAACTTTCAACTCGCGACTCGTGACCCGTTACCCGCATCCCTTCTTTCAGCCAAAATGTATCCCACAAATCTCTCGCCGGATGATATTCGGGCACATTCAAAGCGTCAAAATTATAAAATTCTGTCTCAATTTCTGGAGCCAAAAAAACAGAAAATCCCATTGACTCAAACACCCTCTTGATATTTTCAAGTGTCTGGGTTAATGGGTGAATATGTCCCTGACTAATCTTTTTTCCCGGCAAAGAAACATCAACCTGCTCGTTATTATCGCCGGCATTTTCCAAAAGCTCCCCCTCTTTCTTCTTTATCTTTTCTTTAAAATCCGTCCTCAGCTCATTCGCCAATTTTCCAATCACGCTCCTTTCTTTTTCATCCAGCGTCTTAAGCAAATCCAAAATTTTCTTGAGCGCCCCCTCTTTGCCCAAAAAATCTCTCTCCAAATTTTTCAAATCAGAAAGCGATCCGACCTCGCCAATCTTCACTACAAAATTTTCGTTAATTTTTTTGAGTTCCTTTTGCATAGTATTTTTCCCGAAAAGCCACAAGGCCTTCGATTAATAAACCGATCGCCACCAGCATCAGCGCCGTCCCCCAGCTCAAAAGCGATTTCGAGCTTAAATGAAGCATCACCGTCCCAATCGCCGCCATCACAACCGCCTGCCTCAGCGCCGGCGCAATCATCTTCCAATTAATCCTAAACTGGCTCCGCACCCTCCTCGCCACCGTTCCCAAAAGCGTAAAAATCCCCGATAGGCTCAGAAAAATGCTCAGATAGAAAATCGCAAATTCAAACCCCTTAAGTTCCTCCGGGCTCATCCGAATAAGAAAAAACACCAAAGAAACTAAAGAAAGTCCTGTTATCAGGATTAATCCTAAAATATAACTTATTGCTACCATAAAATTACTCTAGAATAAATCATACCAAATCCACCCCAACCTTTCAATAGGAAAACTAAACAAAAAAAATCGGAGGCTCGGCCTCCGACAACAATCTCGTGTGTCATTCCTGCGCCCCCTTTGTCATTCCTGCGAAGGCAGGAATCCAGTAATTAATTGTGAGTCATTCTGAACCCCGTACCGCATGGTACGGGGGAAGAATCTCGCGTTATATAAATCTCTTTTTAAACAAAAAATGGTCCCAGCAACCTCTGTCGCCGGGACCACGTTTTCGCACTACACTTGAAGAACTGCCGCCACTTCCGTGATCGGCTTTCCTTCGTCTCGAGCCGCTCCGATCAGATGAATAATCTCGGTAAGATCGTCCATCTTCCAGAGAAGCTCAATCGCTTCGTCGGTTTCATCCACGCATCCCCAGAGAATGACTCCGGTCTTGATGACCTTCGCCACATCTCTGGCGCCATTTTGCTTGGCTTCCTCGAACATCCTCTGAGCTGTCTTTCCCTTCCGCGAATAAACAACGGATACGAAGTAGGAATACATCTCCGAGAGAAAGCTAAACGCGGTTTCGCGAATTTCTTTCTCTGTTCCCGACAGCTCCATCTCGTTCTGTCGCGACCGATTCCACCTTGTTCTGACTCTAATCAGAACTTTCGTCGGTTCGGTCACGATTTCACAGATCTTTCCTTCAGAACCAAGCAGCCAACCGCGAAGGATTCCCCTCACTATGAGAGGATTCGAATACTCGCTCGGACCATACTCGTGACCATCAATAACTTTCCTGATCTTCATTGTTTTTTCTTCCTCCCTTGTTAGAGATATTCCAACTCTCTTAGCGAGCACTGTAAGCGTTAGAGAGTTGTGAACCCGCCTTGGGCGGGCTACAATTCAACTCTCTTTCACTATTCATTATACCACAATCCACTCCAAAATGCAAGCTTTTTATTAAATTTTGGCTTCATAAATAAAAAAATCTCCTAGTGAAGGAGGGTTGTTTCGTTGCCTGCCCTTCTGTAGCTTTCTTTGGCCTTCCGTAGTTTTAACGGAGAAGATAGCGAAGGAGGGTAAAGTTGTAAAGTTATTCTCAGTCTTATTGATAAATCTCGTGATCGCCTACCGAATGAAAATAAGCGATTTTTTTATGCTTATCCAATTCGAAAATAATCCGATATTTATAGCCGATTGAAAAAGATAAAAATTCCTTTAACTTTCCTTTTAATTTATGGGTTTTGAGCTGTGCGCTAAATGGGTCTTTGCGAAAAATCTTTTCACACTTTTCTGCCAAATCCTTGATTGATTTAGGTAGCTTTTTATATTCCCTTGAAAATCTAGGGCTATAAATAATTTTCATGAAAAAATTATCTCAAATCTTTAAGAGATTTTAAAACTTTACCTTTGCCAGCGTTAATTTCTTTGCGGCTTAAATTCAGTTCTTTTAATAGTTGGTTTTCCTGCCAATCGCGAAAAAGTCCTCTGAAAAATTCACTGACACTAATATAGCCACCGTCTTTAGTTGCTTTTCTGACAGTTTTGGCCATTTGAGAAGGAAGTGAAATATTTATAATTTCCCGCATATTTTTGATAATCACATGTAATACAATGTATTACAATGATACCCGATCCAAAACCTTTGTCAATACGTTCGATTCCGAAGTTTCAATATAATGTTATCTGTTGTGCGTAATACAAAATACGAAATACGCTATACGCGGTTCGCTATTCTTTATTTTCCACAATCTGATTTCCTACAACTTTCAAATATTTCGACACTCCAACACTTGGCTCGATAGCAAAAGAATCATTCGGTTTTCTATCCGCATAATTCACGATAATTTCTCCGTCTTTTATTTCTGTGGTCTGAGGCGCAATTCTGTCTCCTAAAAGAATTCCGTTTGTACCTTTGTAACCATCGACAGAAGAAAGCGCCACAACAATATAATAAAAAGTCCCGCTTCCTCCATTATTCTGTGTCAAAAGAAAAACAATATCTTCTTTTCCATCGCCATTTAAATCTGCTCTTGCCTCATTGCCAAAATAGCGAGTGGTGGTTTTTGAAGCAGAACTAGAATTAATCTCGCTTTCCGACAAACCATTTTTTAATTGAAAAATCTCGCCATCTATTTTATAGGCGATGTTTTTATAATCCTTTTGCGCAACAGGTGGTTTTTGAGATAAATACACTATCCCCAAAACAACCACAATCACTAATCCAATTATTAATAATCCTTTTTTCATAAATTTATTGATTTAATTCTTATAATTTGTTTTTTTTGTGTGCCAATCAATTTTGATTTATTTCTTTTAAATATTTATTTAATTTTATATTCTCCATTTATACAAAAATATTTAATTAATTCTTTCACCTAATTTACTGTGTGATTACTATTGAATGCAATGCTGCATAAATATCATTGCTAAATTTAATATCATTCGAGCATTTTTTTCCGTTGCATATTCATCCTTCGGATGTGCGTCGCCAGTAGATTTTCTCTCGCGAGAAAGAATAGAATTAATGTTCTTGAATATTGTTTGAGTAAAAACATCACTAGGAATCAAATTATTTTTTTGAGCCTTTACTAATGACAGGGAGAGCGTCGCTCCTCCGGTTTTGCCATCAACCAAGATTTGCAGGAAAGCTTCGATAGCAGAAATAGTTTTAGTTACACAGCCACTATACCCCTGTGGCATGTCTTTGCCATAATCAGAAAAAGCGTCTGATAATATTTCGTTTACCTTTTCCCATTTTTGGTTTGATAAGTAATTCAGAACCGGTTCGTATATTTCCTCAATTATTTTTTCGTCTTGTCGTGGCACAAAACCATCTCTAGTCAAATAATACTTAATTCCAAATTGCAGAAAAACATCGTTAATTCTGTTCGAAAAATTATCAAAAAAATTATATTCCGCTTTTATTTTCCGCTCTAAAAAATCTTTTTCGATTTCGTTTTCTGACTTATAAATGTAACCATCGTTTTTAGTAAACTCATATAAAAATTTTGCATATACAGATAATAATTCCATCACAACAGATTCTTCTTGTTTCATAAAGATATTGTGAAAATCATAACAAGCCGTGTTTAGATTTGGATTTCTTAAATAACTATCAGCGAAACTTTTTGCTTTGTAGTTTTCATTTAAATATAAAATGCTCTTATACACGGTTTTTTGTTTATATTCTTTTTCTTTATATTCTCCGTAAAACTCATAAAACTTCTTTTCAATATTGCCTATCATACCGCGCTGCTCCCTTATCTGCGCATCAAAAAAATACCAATCTAAATAGTGCCATATTTTTTCTTTCTCTTCTGACGTCAACTCACCCCAACTCCTTAAGCCTAAATCGGGTTTTAAATATATTTTTGAGTCCTGATTTATTTCGCTCCAAAGTTTAAACATATTTTTATTCTCCTAATTTTTTTCTATTTTTTGTTGGTTAAATTTCATATTATTTTTGACAGTCCACTTACTGTTTATTGATTTTATTTCTTTTCCCCTACTTATCAAGCCCGCATCTGGTCCAGTGCCTCCGCAATTTATATAAGTTGTATTTATTCCCTAATCTATAACTCCTGCTTGTTTTTGGTCTGTGTTTTTGGTCTGTGTTTTTCTTCAATATTTTTTGTCTTTGCTATTTTTTCTTCGCTCTATCCACTCTTAAGTAATTTCTCGTGTAATCCTTGAAATAAGGATTAAAAATCCATTTCTGAAAACGTCCAGACATTTGATCCCACAATAAAGAATCTATCTGGCATATCCCCCATCCACTCATATTGCTGAGGGCCGATCCTATATTTTGCCCTGGATAAATGCTTCTAAATTTATCGAGGTCAATATAATTTTTATTACAAAGCTCCCTCAATAAATCATTGTTTATTGATCTACTTCTGATATCAAAATATTTTGCCCTTCTATCGGTAAAGAATAATTTTCCTTTTTTTGTTTTATTTTTCCAATCTTTATTAAAATCGTCAATAATATTTTTCGTAAAATCTCCTGCTGTTTTCGCATTCGATTTGTTGATTACAAAAAGCCGTTCTAATTCCTTGAATATGTGAATAAAGTTACGAAAATCTCTAATTGTATTACTCACGCTAGGATCTAATATAATATTTAACTGATTAGCATATTTAATAAGCTGATTAAAGTTTAATTTTTTTATCTTTTTATAATAGCTCTTGATTTCCTTTTTATTTTTATCTTTCATTGGGATTTTCTTTAATTCCTTTCTGAAATTTTTATCGTTCACCTTTGAAAGCAAAAAATATAAAAGCACAGCTTCTATTATCCCTCCGTATAACACAACTGCCGACTTGAACAAACCTTCTTTTAATGCTTTTTCAGCATCCGAAAAATCTCTGTTAAGAATGTGATTTAGCTTTTTGTTTAAGATAAATTCAAAATTGTCTCTTTTTGATTTCATATTTTTAATTTCTAAAAAAGCACTCTCATGCGGGGTGTGTCGTAAAATTAAAAAAGATTAAATTTATTCAATTCATCATCATTAATCAATCTATTGAAGTCCGACTTCAATAGATTTGGTTTAATTTCTTTTTTCATATATTTTTATTTTACTCCAGCCCCTTTGAGTTTAAATTACTCCTAGACTCCAATTTATATTTATCTTGTAAATATATCTATATATTTTCTATACATATAACTTCTGTCGTATGTTTCTTTTTCATCCTTAATTGTTAAAATCTCAAGTTTTACGAATCTATTGATAACTTTCTGTGCGCCGACGCGAGAAAAGCCTGTCCACTCCATGATGGTTTTTGTCGACACTATTGGCTGTGAATATAATTTCCTCAAGATCAAAACTCCGCTTTCTGATTCACGCTTAGCAAGAGATGTTATTTTTGCCATATCATCTTCGCGAAGTTTGGTAATATTTTTTGAAACAAGAATAGAATTATTAGCAATATCTATTACTCCATCTAAGAAAAAATCCAACCACGGCTCAATGTTACCATCGTGATAACCGCTTAATTTCTGATAATAAATTTTTTGGTGTTTTTTGAAATACGAAGAAAGAAATAAAACTGGCCGTTCCAACATATTTCTATGGCACAAAAGCAGGGTAATAATTAAACGACCTGTTCTGCCGTTACCATCAAGAAAAGGATGAATTGTTTCAAATTGGGCATGCGTTATTGCAACATGAATAAGAGGGAGGGTTAATTTTTCGTTGTGCAAAAATTTCTCAAAGTCATTTAAGCTTCGATTCATTTCGCCCACCGCAGGTGGCACATAGGTGGCATTATTTGGATTAGTTCCCCCTATCCAATTTTGCGATTTTCTAAATTCTCCAGGATCGGCAAAATGACTTGCTCTGGCACCAGTCATTAATTGAGAATGTATTTCTCTAATCAACCGAAGAGATAAAGGAAACTCTTTAAGACGCTTTAAGCCATAATTCAACGCTTTTATGTAATACAAAATATCATCTGAATCGGTTTGTTTAGCCGCAACTCCAACATTAGCTTCCATTACGTCAATAATGGTAGCCTTAGTTCCTTCTATTTGAGCGGATGACTCGGCATCCTTGGCCACAAACATATTCAAGAAAAAATTTACATCAGGAAGTGTGTGTGTAATGCCGTCAAGTTTACCAATAAGACGATCCGCCTCAGCCGCTTTGATAAAAATTGCTGGAGAAACATCAAAAATTCTCTCTGGAGGAAAGAAAGACGGGGTAAAAGCTGAATAGCCTTCTTTTTGTTTTATATTTTTACCAATTTCTATTTTCATATTAGTTTACTTGTTTTTATAGACATTAACTATGTTACTACTTAGTTTATATTAAGTCAATGAATGTAAACTAAATAATTATGCAAAAATAATCTTATTTTTTATTTTTTTGTAATTGATTAAGTTTCATACATTTTTATTTTACCCCAATCCCCCTCGAATTCAAATCGTTCCATAGCCTTTCTTGGCCTTCCGAAGCCTTGGCGAAAGAGGCAGCGTAAGACGACAAATCATATTTTTTCCAAAATCTTCCTTCCCAATCTCTTTAAATAAGACATATGTGGGAGGCTCAGCCTCCCACATATTTCAAAATTTCATCGCTGGTTATAGAAAATCGGAGGCTCGGTCTCCGACAAAACAATCCTAAAAAAAATGGGACTTAGTGTCTAGTGTCTAGCGACTAAAAATCAAACCTTACAAAAACAAGAAACTTTACGAAGTCGGACTTCGTAAGAACTATTTACTAAAACTTTCCCCCACTAAACCATGTTTCGTAAGTTGCGTCTCCTTTTCCTGCTGGCGGCACCCGCACAGTCAAAACTCCCCAATTCTCAATCGTCTCTTCTACCTTTGTTGAATACGGCTCAATTTTTATCTGAACATCGGAACCTAACTCAGCCAAAATAGCCGTTTCCAATCTATCTGCCTTGGATCCTTCTTCTGGCTGCATTTCATATTTTCCTGTCTGCGGATCTTGCTGCCAATTTCCTTCTTCCATAATCAATAAACTATGTTTCTTTTTAGCTGTTTTCATTTTTTCTGCACGCGCAATTAGTTCAGTTAGTTTATGTGTATTTTCTAATAAATTGGTTGGATCATAATGCGTCAAAATACAATCCCTAGTACCATCCTCATGTTCAGTAAATAGAACAACACCATAACAACCAATCAGGCCAAAAGTTAAGATTGTTTTTTCTTTTTCATCAGAACTTAAAACTTCAATCAATTTTCCATTATTCATCCTAACTTCTTCAACATCAGGATCATTGGCTTCTGTCTTTTCAAAAAGCCGTTGTACCTCCGGAGAAAATTTTTCCTTTCTCGTTTTTAATTGCCTCAACCGATTTAACTCTCTCCGTTCTTCTTCATTAATAAGACCCAAAGCTTCTTTTTTGCATAATTCAGCGCCACGAGGATCGTCAGGAAAAATACGAAGTCCCATTAATTCCGCCTTTTCTTCCTCTGTTAAACTTTCTCTTCTTGATTCTAATTCTTTCAAGCGCGGATTTTCAGGTTGTTCTGATTCGAAATTTGATTTAATAGAATATTCAGGTCTCATTTTTATATTTTTATATTTATATATTTATTTTTTATTATTTTATTTTACCCCAATCCCCTTTAAATACAATTTAAATACAATTAAATTTACCATTCCGAAGTTTTCATCAACCTTTCGTAGAAGTTAATCTATTGAAGTCCGACTTCAATAGATTTGATTTGTAATATTAATATTAAGCTGTCGAGGATTTATCCCGATTCCTTTTCGGGACGGTCCTAGACAGCTTTTCAAGGCCATCCTTAATAAGTAATTCTAAAGACATATGTGGGAGGCTGAGCCTCCGACAAAAAAGAGGCGTATTTTTCTAATACGCCTCGTTTGTCCTACTCATGTTCTAAGTTTGCTCTTGCCTCCAAATAATGTTGTTCGCATGATCCAATAGGTTCCTTAACAAGTTCGAATCTAATTGGACTGCCAGCATTTCTATCGTTAACTTTTTGATGTAAAACACGATACAAAGTGGCATCGTCATCTCTCAATACACAGGGCGAGCCAAATTCAAGATCTTCTGAATGGGCTAGAGCTATCTTTACTCTCGCCTTAACAAATAAACCTTTGTCAACAACTCTCTTAGGGTGCCTAGCAGCTGTTTTGAGTTTTTCAAGAACAGTTGCAATTAGCAAATCCGCTTCCATGTCAAATGTTTTATTCAGTTCTTTTCTAAGAGTTTCTCTTGTTTTTTTTATTGCTGTCCTTGGAGAGCTTTTGTGCGACTTTCTCGGTTTTTTTTCTTTATCCGTTTTTGCTCGTTCGGCAATCTTTCTCAAATCATTTAGCGATATTTCCACCACTACCACTTTTGGCATTTGCCCTCCTTTTCTTGCCAACTAATTTAGCATTATATCGCGCGACACAACAACTAATAACATAAATTTTCCTCCCTGATTCATTTTCAAACACAAGAATATTTTCAAAAGGACCAATCTTTCCAATAAGCACTCCCGGATGATTTTTCAAATCTCTTCTCTCTGCTCGCTCCACCAATTTTACATTTCTGACTAGTCTTGTTCCTCTAAATGTGCCCTTAATTATAATGTCAAATCTTCTTTTGCTCGGCTTTGCTTTGATTTGTGGCGCATTGTCAGAGACCAGCTCAATTGCCGTTCCAATCATCTTTTTACCTTCGGCAACGGCAATAAGACCGTCTGTATGGTCAAATTGCTCTTCTCTTGCAACTAACCCCTTATGATTCATTCCCCACCATTTTACTTTTGCCATTTCTTATTCATCTCCTTTTCTCTTTAATAAATTAATCTCTTTTTTCAACTTTCCTATATATTAATTTAGAAGTATATACTGCTGCAAAACCGTCTCGTACATAAATTCTTTTTCCTGAAAAATTTTCAAGAACAAGAATATCGGAATGAGGATAATAAAGAAACATCACCCTGACTGCCTCGGGAAGATCTGTAAGATTAGCAAGACAATCTCGCGCCACTATCTTAACTCCATTTATAAGCCACGCAGTATTAGTTGATGATTTATTAAGAATAACATTAACTCTCTGTTCTCCAAACATTCCAAATACTTCTTCGGGCAATATTCCAAGTTCCTCATCAACTAAAGCAACTTCTTCACCAAAATGTTCTTTTTCATCAGCTACGGCAAAAAGGCTGCGAAGATCAATTTCTCCTTGTTGAGCAACTTTGCCAAAAACATCCAATCCCCACCACTTCTTTCCTTCCCTTTCTCGCTGCATGCCTCACCTCTCTTAGAGTTTTTTCTTGAGCTTTGCGAAAGTTAAAAACTCTTAGATCCTCCGAAGCTTCAGCGTAGGAGGACAACATCACCTTGATTTTAAAAGAACATTCATCCGCATTCTATATCTTAATTCCAAAAATGTCAACAAAAAAGACGGAGTGATCTCACTCCGTCCTGAAATTCCCTAAGGCTTACGATCAGCCTTAATAGCAGCCAAAGAAACCGCATCCTCTAATTTCATCTGCTGTCTAGGGTCAAGTGGAATTCCTAGAAAACTCATCTGAACCCTCGCTGCGAATGCAAGGCTTCTTGCGAAACTTTCACTATCGGTATCGACGAGAGATTTCATTCTCGAATTGTCAAGTTCCAGATGAGTCGTTTCTGAATAAGCGTGAGTCTTTGCAAAGCTAATAAATTGCTCTCTTTCAAATGGCGTAATGTCGTCCGGATTGCAGAATCTTGTTACAGCATCAAAGGCATGGAATAATCCCTCTAAATATTGCTGTTTCTCAGCAGGAGTGAGTCCTGCTAATCTTTCTTCCATCTGCCTAAAAAAAACCCTTACTCCTTTTTCCAGCTTCTCCTGACTCATTGATTCCTCCTTTGGAACCAGACCTTTAAGGACTGTCTGTATCCTATCACATCATTTATTTTATGTCAATAAGATGGTGTGCGAAACCAAATCTAGGCATCTGTCATTCCGTATTTAATACGGAATCTAGAATTTTTAATATTTGTCATTTTGATCCTGTACGGTATGGTGAAGGAAAAGAATCTCGTATAAAAACAACTGGGCTTGCTTTTTTTGGTTTTTCTATTAAAATAGTTATACTCTTTCCAAGTACAGGTTTTTCTGTGCTTAAAATATAGCGGGATGGAGTAATGGCAACTCGGGAGTCTCATAAGCTCCAGTTGCGGGTTCGAGTCCCGCTCCCGCAAAATTTTTCTCTTTGAATGTATATGAACATTCCAGATAAAGTTAGACAACTATTTAATCAAATAGATTTGGTTGCTTTTGGCACTAGCGATAAAAACGGCATGCCAAATGTTGTGCCTGTTTTTTGGAAGAAAATCAAGGAAGATGGAACTATATTATTGATAGATAATTTCATGAAAGCTACTAAAGGGAATCTTTTGGAAAATAGTAATGCCTGTGTATCGTTTTGGAACTCTCAAACAGAAGAAGCATATAAGTTAAGAGGAGAAGTAAAATATCACACAGAGGGAAAAATCTATGAAATGGGTAAGAGTTTTATTCAAGAAAAGAAACCAGACAGAATTCCCAAAGGAGTTGTTGAGTTTATTATTAAAGAAATTTACACTATAACTCCCGGCGAAGAAGCAGGTAGTAAAATTGATTAATAAAAACACCGGTTAGCTCCATCCTTCCCCCGGCAAGCCGGGGTTCAAACGGGCAAGTAGTAATATTAAACGAATACTCGCCCATCGAAGCTCCGGTGATAACCGAAGCGTAGTTGGGCCGGTGTAGCTCAGCGGTAGAGCGAGCGTTTCATAAGCGTTAGGTCAGAGGTCCGACTCCTCTCACCGGCATATAATATAAATAATTTGGGATGGTAGTTCAGTTGGTCTAGAACGCTGCCCTGTCACGGCAGAGGTCGCGGGTTCAAATCCCGTCCATCCCGCATAAAAAAGTCGCTGTTTTTGACAGCGGTTTTTTGATGCGCTGGATTGGTAAAGGGATTTGAATAATCCCGCAGTGCCCATCCGAAGCCGTAGGCGTAGGAGGGTCCATCCCGCATTAAAAAAGAACTCAAATGAGTTCTTTTTTAATTCTAAGGTTTATTGTTTAACAGAAATTAATCATGACCTGACACTCACCAATTTTTTGTTTTCTGCTACAAGATTTTCTCTATTAGCCTTTATTATGCCCAATAATTCTAGGTTATTCCCAAATATTATAGGCATAACATATACTACATCAAAAATTTTGTGACAAAAATCTTTAATGTTGAAAGTAGCCAAAAAAAGATTATCTGGCCAGTAGTGCAAAAAAACCGCAATTGTTAAGTCTACATAAGAAATTTGTTTTGCTCTATAGCCATAATTTTGATTTATTCTGTCTATTGTTATCATCCTCTTGTCAAAATTAGGTATTCTGGCGGGTGACAGTGTCTTTCTTGGAAATTTTGATAGGAATTCTCTCGCCTTCTCAAAAGATTGCGAGTTTTGATGATCCCTTAAATACTCTACAAATATTTGTTCCGATATGCCTGGTATGCACTTTATGTCATTTAAAAAGTCAAAAATCTCCGTAGTGGGAGATTCCGTTTTTGAATTAGATAATCTTGATACAACACAAGTATCAAATAATATGTATTTGCTTGCGAGTATTTTCCCAAGGTTTACATTTAATTCGCTTGTTAGTTGTTCTGAATATTGAGACATTGACGTAAGCGGTTTTTTTCTTCTCTTTCTTTTATAATACTGATCTGATGAGCTATTCTCACAGCTCCTTTTGTGTCAAATCTATAATTCTTTCCTACTTCAAAGACTATTTCTTTTTTTGATATTGATTTTTGTTTATTCATATTTATCACCTCAAACTAAGTATACTTTAAACATTTAAAAATCACAATATATTCTTAATATTTTTCTTACTTGTTTCTTCTCTCCATTTTTTAATTTTTGCGTGATCGCCAGACAACAATATCTCTGGTACTTTTAATTTTTTACCATCACCTGTTATAAATTCTGCTGGTCTGGTATATTGGAGAAAATCAAGATCACCGACATTTGTATGGCTTTCGCTCTCAAGTGATTCTTTGTTTCCCAAAACACCCGGGATCAAACGGCTGACCGCTTCAACAATCACTATTGCTGGCAGTTCTCCTCCTGAAAGCACATAATCGCCAATAGAAATTTCTTCATCTGCTATATATTCTTTAACCCGCTCATCCACTCCCTCATATCTTCCGCAAATAAAAACCAATTGATCGTACTTGCTTAATCTTTTGGCCATTTTCTGATCAAACTTTTTTCCCTTTGGCGACAACAAAATAACTCTCTTTTCGTATTTCGTATTTCGTATTTCGTATTTCGCGCTTAAGGCCTCAACGGCCTTAAATATTGGCTCGACCATCATCACCATTCCCGGTCCGCCGCCAAAAGGCGTATCATCAGTGGTTCTGTGTTTATCTGTTGTATAGTCGCGCAAATCATGAAAATTGACTTCAATCAGCCCTTTCTTCTGCGCTCGACCCAAAATCGACTCTTTTGAATAAGAGCTAAGAATGTCAGGAAAAATTGTAATAATATCAAATCGCATATCCATCAAGATAACACATAATAACAATCAAGTCAACAATACCAATTGTAAAATATGTTTATTTGCCATTTGAATTTTGAAATTATTCTAAATTCCAGCTTCCAGCTTCTAAATTCAACTACACCTCTTGACAAAAACATAAAAAGAAATATAATAGAAAATAGAGAGACTGGATGGGTTGCCGGTACGCTGGTAGCCCTACCCAATGTTTCTTTGAGACAGTGCGAAGAGACTTGGCACCACCTTCCCCTCTTCTGACAAGTGTATGCTTGTGTGTCTCAGGCCCGGTTTGTGCCGCCGGGTCTTTTTTTTTACAGAAAGTATCTCTTGACAAAGAATTTTTATTTGATAAGATGTATCTTAATCGTTGGGGCAGTAGCGCAGCCTGGAAGCGCGCTCGGCATGATCAACCGAGAGGCCGACAGTTCGAATCTGTCCTGTCCCACCAGAGGGCTTATGAGAAACATAAGCCCTTTTTTTTATATTAAGAAAGACCGCTCGCCTAATGCGAGCGGTTATATTCTCGAAAATATTTCTTCTAGTACACGACGATGTTTTTTGAGAAAACCACAGAGAGCTATCTCAAAATCTCCTGGCAAGCTATCTCCATAATCAACAAGAACTACTCCATTGGCTGTAACAATTAGATTATCGAATCCCGATAAATGATGGCTATAGGTACGCTCAGCTTCATTATTAGTTGCCTCGCAGACTTTTTGCCACAGACCAATACGCTCTTCATCCGATAGATACTTTCCTTTTATTCTTTTCTGCAAATTAACAATTCCCAGACTGAAGTACGTTGGAGCCATGAAACTTGCTTTGTTCTTTTTCCAATTCTTCCTCTCGCTCCAGTTTTCAAATATCCCCGCAATTAAGTCACCAAGGACAATCCAGACATTAAGAACTCTTTTCTCGTTAGGTTTTATTCTGCCCCTGAGATACTTATAAATAAACCCAAGCCTTCTAATGGAAAAATCCATTTTGGCTATCTTTATAGCAAAAGGACCAATAAGAATAACAATTCTTGTTCCTCCGTTTACAATTTTCATTTTAAAGTACACCTCCTTTTTTAAGATGCCATAATTCTATTAAATATCGTGCAAAAAGTCAATAGATGTTTAGTACAAAAAGAAAAAGGCCGGCGCCCCTCGGACACCGACCCTCTTTTCTCTTAGTTCCTGATCACATCGATGATTCTGGAATCATTCTTCGATGCCCAGAATTCAAACGATGGTGCAGTTCTGAACTCGCCAAACGTATAGCGTTCACGACGAGGAAACCGAACCCTGAGACAATGCGCTGACTCATCCAGAAGGTCACATTCGCGGATAATGTATCCCATTCTGCAAGTCATGGGCAATTCTGTCTCTTCTAGCATCAGCACTCGACCGATGATCTTCTCAGGCTTCACCTCTGGCTTTGGTTCTTGACGCTTTCGCGCAAACAGCTTGAACATGCTCTCTCCTTTTGCGTCTTAGGCGTGTCTTGACTGACTTCTGTACTGCTACGCCGACAAACCGCCGGAGAGAACGCTCTATAGCTACATATATTGTAACTATGAAATTGCGTTCCGCATTCCCTTATATAATAGGGAACCTCTTTCTCCTAACTCCATTATAGCATATCTCTATCCAAAAGTCAATGATATTTATAAAATATATTTATTTGTCATTCTGAACGCAGTGAAGAATCTCGTATTTATTATTTGAAATTTGAAATTATTCTAAATTCCGAATTCTAACTTCCAACTTCCAGCTTCTAGTCTATTGACAAATTTATAAAATAGTAATACGATATACTCAGTTCTTCAAAAATAGAAAAAGGAGAGAATAATGAAAGTGGATAAGAAAGTTACCTTTGTTTGGCTCCTCGGTCTTTCAGTAATAATTGCAATTGCGGTCCTTTGTGCTCAATTAATTGCAAAAGATATTGGTATTATGGCTTTTGTAGCAGCAAGTGCTTGTATGGCACTTTTCGCTTTAGATAATCCATTAGAGAATAGAAACAAACTATTTTTCTTGAATATGATTGTATTGCTTTTGAATGGAATTATTTTTCTTTTTTGTCCACCCATCAGATATATATCATTAATTATTCTTAGTCTTGATGCTCTATATATCTTTTCTTTCAAGTCATATAGAAAAGTTAGAAAAAATACATTCGTTATCTTGGGCAACAGAGTTCTTGTCCCTGGTGAACGTTTCTATCTTTGGCCTTTCTTTTCATACAATATCGGAGTTTTTAACAAAGAGAAGGATTGGGATTCAAGTCTCTGTCGAGTAAATACCAAAGACGGCGACTTCATAGCAAAAGTCAAGGCAGAAATTGTGTTCGATATTCCTAACAACCCTGTTCCTCTGGAAAGTTCTCCTATTACTGCCGATGGGCTGTCAAAAATAGTTTCCCAACGAATAAAGGAAATCGCTAGAGAATTCGCTTCGGGAAAAACCCTAAGCGAGATCATTGGTAAAAAGACGACTCAAGCCCTACAGGCCTGTCCTGTTATTGGCATCATTACAATAGAGTTCCTTGGGTTAAGCGTTGTTAAACCATAAGTAGCAACAGGCACGCATAGCGCGTGCCTTTTTTTGTTGATTGCGTTTTCGAGCTTGTGAGAAATTACGCAATTAACAACCCCGCATCGACTGGTGCGGGGTTAATTCCTTCCCCAAAACAAACCCAGCCCTATCTTGCGATAGAGCTGGGAATATTTTTATATATCAATGGTCTAGAGATTCAAGTCTTCGACTGCCTTGTCTACATCGTCTGAAGCTTCAGCGGCCTTTGAGGCTGCTTTTGAAGGGGCAGGTTTTTGTTCTCGTCCCTCTGGCTCTTCAATCCTGAGATTGACATGAGCATTATTTTTTGCTCCAACAACGCGGACTAAGGTGCGAATGGCTCGAGCATTTTGACCACCGCGGCCAATGATGATTCCCATATCTTCGGGATTGACCTTCAAGGTGACCAATACACCCATCTCATCAACCGTTCGAGTAGTCTTAACTTCGCTAGGGTTGTTTACCAACGCCTTAACGACTGTCTCGATAAAATCTTGGTCGGTATTCTTTGTAGCCATATCATTCAAGAAAAGATTCCTATTGATCCGGAGATCTTTAAAATCTTTTCGATCACTCAATCAATTAACAATTTGGTAGGCTCGACCTTTACCCCCGACAAACCGGGGAGAGCACTACTCGTATCTTACTCTCATTATACTTCAATCATAAGAAAAAGTCAATATTTTCACTCTATTTTTCCTGTTTTTCTTCATTTGCTGGCTTTTTTGACTCGGCCTTAGCCGGTTCTGTTTCAGTTTTAGACGGATCTTCCTTTTTCTCTTCTTTAACTTCTTCTTTTGTTTTTGGCTCGACTTCAGCCGGCTCAGTCTTGGCTAGTTCTACTTTAGCTGACTCTATTGTTTCAGCCGCTTTTTTTTCTGTTGCTATTTTCCCAGCATCAGCCACTGCTTTCGCTTCTTTTTCTTTTGCTTCCTCTACGGTTTTCTTTCTTGTGAAGGTTACTTTCTTTTTTGGACCTTCTACTGTCTTATCACTCACTAAAAGATTATGGACTGTATCAGAAATTTGAGCGCCTTGCGATATCCAATATTTAATCCTGTCTGTCTTTAGGCTTTTTTGCTTTAAACGAGCATTATAAAAACCCAAAAATTCAATCGCTTTTCCTTTTGGTGCGCGATGTTTTTCCTGAAGAACAACTCTAAAACTAGGGTCATTCTTTCTGCCGTATCTTGATAAACGAATTATTAACATAATTATTTATATAAATCCGAAGCACGAAGCTCGAAATCCAAAACAAATCCTAAGCATTAAATTCAAATGTTCTAAACATTTTTCTAATTTAAAACTTAGATATTGTTTCGATATTCGAATTTCGAATTTCGAATTTTTTAAGTTACCATTTTTTAATTTCAAGCGCCTTTTTGGCTGCTTCTTTTTCTGCAACATTTTTTGACGATCCATCTGCCTCAGCAATCAACTCTTCTCCTAGATAAACGCCAACGCGAAATTCTTTTTTATGATCTGGCCCCCATTCACTTAAAACTGCATAATGAGGAGTGACACCTTCTTTTTCTTGAGCTTTTTCTTGAAAAAAACTTTTAGAATCTCTGTATAATTCCTCTTCAATAATCCTTCCCAGTTTCACTAAAACATGTTTTTCAATAAATCCTCTGGTTTTTTCCAATCCTCTGTCCAGATAAATCGCTCCCAAGAGAGCTTCGAGAGCATTAGCTAGAATAAAATCTCTTGCCCTGCCCATATCGCGAGCCTCGCCCTTTGATAAGAGTAAATATTCTTCCAAACCAAGTTCCCGGGAAATCGACGCAAGCATCTCAGAGTTCACCAGAGCCGCTCTCCAGCTCGTTAAATCACCTTCTGGTTTGTTGTAATTTTTAAACAAATACTCAGTAACGATAAGTTCCAAGACTGCATCTCCCAAGAATTCAAGTCTTTCATTGTGCTCCTTGATCTTGGCATTTTCATTAAGATAAGAACGATGGGTCATCGCCTGCATCAAAAGTTCAGGCTTCTTAAATCCAACCCCGATCTTCTTCTCAAGTAAAGAGAAATCTTTCATATCAGAAATCCAGTAATTAAGTAATTGCGTGATTGTGTGAGATAAAACTCAATCACCCAGCTACCCAACTACCACGAGGTCACAAATTAAACTTTTACCAAAAACCTATTCTTCTTTAAAAGTTTTTTCCTTCAGAATCACTTCTTCCTCGCTACTCTTTTTTGCGTCTTCTTCGGCATCAATTTGCGTCTTGCTTCTTTCATCTTTGCGCGGCTCACCCATTTCCCGATAAATCGTGCCTAAAACTCCATTAACAAACTTTCCTGATGATGGTCCGCCGAATGCCTTGGCAAGTTCTATTGCTTCATTGATTGCTACTTTTGGAGGAACTTCGTCATAATTACTATACAAAAGCTCATAGATTCCCAGCCGTAAAATATTCCTATCGGTGCATGATATTTGATCAATTCCCCATTGAGGAGCAGCTTTTTTTATAATATCATCAACGCTTTTAATATTTTCAACCGTACCCATAACGATTTTTCCTGTGTAATCGTTATGTTCCGATTCAGCTGCAAACTCTTCAGTGTTTTTCTTTAAATATTCTTCTAGTTTGTCGTTGTGTTGACCATTAAAATCCCATTCATAGAGAGTTTGCATGGCAACACTTCGAGCTAAATGTCTTGAGCCCATTATAGTATAGAACTAATGAACACAGATTAGAGAACAAATAATTCGTAAAATTATTCTACTTTTAATTCCTGCGCCCCCATTTCTCTTAATAATTTATTAAGTTCGATAAGCGCATTTGCTACTTCAAGGCGCACGAAGTCTGCTTTTTCTTCATTTCTGTCTATCATTCCTCCGCTATCTGGTATCATATGTGCCATATTGTATAGTTGCTCGAGCGGGGCATAACATTCCTCAATGGGCCTATGTAATTTTCTGATTTCTTCTCTTAACTTATTTTCTGTTTCTAGATTTTTTAAAAGTTCTGCTATATGTTCTGGTGTATTTTTATCTTCCAATTGATCGCCTTGCTCTTGTCCTGGCTTTAATTCTTGTTCTGACATATTGTTAAATTTATAAATTAAATATAAAAATCTACTTATTCTGAGCTTGTTAAAGAATTTCCATATCCGTGACAATGCGTTTTGTTTAGTGCTTTTTTGAAAGATCGCCTAAGTCCAATGGCTTATTGGCTTTTGTGTCTTTTTCTTCTTTGGCTAATTGTTTTGATTTTTCTTTTTTCTCTTTCTTGTCCAATTTTGCTAAAACATCCACTCTTTTTATTCCTTTATAATAGCCGCAGTTTGAACAAAGATTATGAGGTAAAACTGGTTCACCGCAATGAGAACAGACCCTCAGGTCTATTTTTTTAATCTTAAGATGAGAGCGTCTTTGGTTGCGTCTGGAAGTTGTGTGTCTCTGTTTTGGGACGGGCATGAATCAATAAACATTAAAAATGAATAAACATTCTTTCTTGCGAAAGTACGACTTTCCTTGGAAAGTAAAGTTAATGGTAGCAAATAATCTTGGAAAAGTAAAGAGGGGTTGGTCCTTTTACAAAAAAGAGTAAAGTAAAAAGCTTAAAAGCCAGCCTAAAACAGCTCCGCCCACAATATCAATCGGCCAATGAAGACCGGTAATGATTCGACAAATACCCACTATCAGGCCCATGACCAATACTACCGAACCAAAGATGGGTGAAAAATAAAAAATAATTGTTCCTGCGGCAAATAAAGGAGCTGCGTGTCCCGAAGGAAATGCCGGATCATTTTTTTTCTTTTTTAATAATATTTTAGTTTTTTTATTAAGATATGGCCGCTCTGTGAAATGAAGAGTCTTAATTAAAACTGCTGCCACCCATGAAAAAGTGCTAATCAACCCAATAGCTATTAAAGAATAACGGCTTAAGCCAAAGATTTTTGCTAACGAAGGCACCAGAAATAAGATTCCTAAAAAAATTGTAAAATAAAAAACAAAATCTCTTGCCCAGAAGATAAAAAATCTATCAAGTTTTTTCGATCTTCCTACCAAGTTATTTAGTTTGAAAAATATTACTCTGTTCATCTTTTAATTTTACATATGCTCACCGAGCTCGCCTTTGATTATATCTTTATGTTCTGCTATTCTCTTTTCAAAAACTTTTCCCAAAATACCTGCCAAGAAAATTGAAAGTGCCGCTATTGGAAAGAAAATAACAATTCTCGAGTCAGGAAAGAGCAAGAAGAAAAAACCAGCAAAAGCGTAGATAAAAAAAGTACCCAAGTTTTGGACAACTTCACAAAAGACAATAAATCTCCCTTCATGAATCCTTTCTCTTTGGGTCGTATCATAAATATAGGCAGTTAAAGGAGTTGTATCTAAGGTATCGCCAATTTGAAGGAAACTTTGAGCGGCGACCGCTGAAGGAGCTCCTTGGACAAAAATTTTGGCAATTTGACCAAGTGATGCCAAGAAACAGCCCGATCGAAACACTTTTATTTTATCGTACTTATCAGTTGCATGAGCCGTATAGAAAATTATTACTAAAGAAAGTAGTAGAGATATAGAACTAATAATTCCCAAATTGGCGTAATTGATTGCTATAATGAAAAGGAAAAGAGGCCAAAAAATTGTACTAATCCCAGAGTCAACTCCGTAAAGCATTAAAGATAATGTTTTTAATCGCCATCCTTTTTTGAAAATAAGACCAATTGCTGATTTATATGAATCTTGATAATGGGGCTTAATTTCAATGCTCAATATCAGAGGAATCATAGATAAAAGAAGAATAATCGTAACAATAATAAATAAAATATGAAAACCAAACTCTGTTAAAATGAAAGCTCCTATCAATGGTCCCGCAACTGATCCAGCTAGCGTGATGACATTTAAAAAGCTTAACTGTTTTCCCCTTTTCTTTCTGCTTGATAATTTTGCAAAATCGGCATGAAAAGCCGGAAGAAAAGTGATTCTATAAAGAGTTGCTGCTATGGGCGCCAAATAAATTAACCAAGCCATTTTCCCTGAAAAAAATAAAAGAAGATAAAATGCCATTAAAAACGGGATTGAAAGAAGCATGCTATGCTTAACTCCGTACCTGGCCATTAATCTGCCACCAAGAGGAACAAGTAAACTGTGTCCTCCTAAAATAAAAGCGTAAAACAAAAAAACCTTAGAAAGACTATTTCCAAAAAAAGTATAAAGAAAAATTGGTTCGTAAAGACCAATTAACTGAATGCCGAAACGTCTTAATCCAACACTGTAATAAATCTCATCTACGCTTCGATGAATGAAATAATTGAAAATATGTTTGGGTCTATGAAAAATCATTGTGTGTCTTTTAATTAGTCTCTGAGGACTTGTCTCTCAGGGCTAATCCCTGAGGACTTGTCTCTCAGGGTCAATCCCTGAGGATTCTTGGAACATTTCCAGAAGCATCAATCACTTTTGATGGCTTATGTTCTTCCAGTTCTCCGCCATCTAAAATTAAATCTGGCCTTATCTTTTCTTTTTTAAAAATTTCTATAATCCTTCTTATGTCATTCCCTAATGGTTCACCAGAAAGATTGGCTGATGTTTGAGCAAGGGGAAATCCTAGCTCGTCTATGAGCGCTATTACTAGCTGGGAATTGGGAATACGAATACCAATTGTTTCCTTTTGAAAGGGGAGTTGTCTTATAAGTGGTAAAACAAAAGTATTGGCCGATTCTAATAATCTTTCCTGGTCTTTTCTTATTGTAGCATAATCTCTGGCCATCAAGATATCCCCAACGAAAGTCCCTATTGGCTTTTCTATGTCTCTTTTTTTTATCTCGAAGATTTTTCTAATCGCTACCTCGTCAGTCGCATCACACACCAAACCATAAACCGTGTCCGTTGGCACAATAACCACGCCGCCTGATTTGATCACATTGGCAGTTTTTTGAATAACTGTTTCATTTAAATTTTCCAAATCAATTTTTAAAATTTCCATAATAGACAGATTTTAACATTCAAATTATAAAATAAAAAGGTCGGAGTTATTGCTCCGACCTTGTCATTTTCTCAAGCACTTCTTGTTTCTTTAGTTCTTCTTCTAGTTTATCTAGATACTTGAGAACTGCCCTCCGTTCTTTTTGGCTAAGACCATAGAAATTTCCTTGCCTGAGATGATCCATAGTCTCCCGTAAGATTGTGATTCTTTCTTTTTGAGAAAGTCTTAATGCTTCCTCAAAAATTCTTAATCTATCTTGTCTACCCGCCCTAACGACTGATATTTCATCTTGCGCTTCTACTTTTCTTGATGCTTGCAATTCTTCTAATGCGCAATCGATAATATTACGAATTATGTCTTTTTGATATTCTGCTAAAGATTCAGAGTATCTATTAGCTGCTTCAAGCGCGTTAACCAGTCTCAGCGAGATCATTATTTCCTCCTTTTTGTTAGATTTCTTTTTCTCTCCGTATCGTATCACGCTTAGAATAAAGAGTCAAGACATATAAAAAAAGGCGAGCCTTGCTCGCCTGTAATGATTTACATCTTCCTCAAGGCTTCATCAACAACTTGAAGCACAGGAGTAGTCTTGTAAGGATAAACACCCTCCACTGCTCCCTGATGTTTGCCAGATTGCCAACTGGCAACGATTTTCCCTGTTGGTTTAAACCCCTCTAATTCATAAGCATTAACCACTCGGTTAATAGGCTTATTACCAACAACTTCTCCATCGAGAACAATTAGATCTCCAAGCTTACAATCTAGCTTCAGGTGAAGTATTGTAAGAACATCAATCCCTCTAGTTTTGCGATCCAGACAAACTAGTGCTTGACAAATACGTTCTTTGCCTCGCCAAACAACTTTTACTTCCTGCGTAAAAGGAGTATCAATAAGAGACGCTTTAACTTCGTACAAGGGAACACTGCTTAGCTCTGAAAAAAGCCTTGATCCGCTTCTAACAATTTCTTCAAGTGCCAAATCAAAACCGAAATGATCTTGTTCAAGACATGGGCACACTAGACCGGTCGGCGTCTTCAGGAAAACTTCCTCTACCCCTTCTCTTAGTGCAGTTCTCAGAGGATAACATATCTCTTCAATAGATCCTCCCAGACCTGAACCAATCGTATCACAATCAGGATAACTAGGCGCTCCTTTATCTCGATGAAGAGCCAATAAAACTTGCTGGCCATCGCTCAATTCGACAATCATCGCTGCTCCACCAGCTGGCCAACGCCAATCAGTGTTTGAACTAGCCTCAATGACCTTGCGGCTAAGCTTATTGACTGCCACAGAAGGATTATCAGCTATTTCAACTCGCAGATGTCCTGGTGTAATAGTAACATCAGATGTTTGTACTAGTAAAAAGGTCTCTTTTTCTTGAATTGCCAACAACTCCGCTAGTGTCAGCAAGGGAATCTGTCTCACCTCATCCATCTTTGTTCCTCCTTTATAGAACAGGACTTTTTGTCCCGCACCATAAACACGTTGTTTAAAGTACTGTATCTGTATTCTATGGTATTTTTTTAAAAAAGTCAATCTATTTAGTAATATTATTGACAAGTTTGAAATAATTTGATAGGATGTTGTCAGTTCTCAAACAAAGCATAAAAGGAGACGCAATGACTTTCAAACAATTAAGCGAAGTGACTGGTCAAAGAGTTGATCTTTTGACTGTAAGAACAACTAATGCTAGTGTTTTTCAGAATCAATTAGTAGTTCATCTTAATCCAGATCCCGAAGTTTTAACAACTTCTCGCGAGCGAAGAGAGCACGGTCAAAGTGACAATCACGAATGGCTTAAGTCCCAGATTAAAAAAGTAGAGAGTTCTTCTTCTATAGCAATTATTAATGTAGCTGACCAAGATCATCCTCTTGAGGTTGTCACGGGAGATGTCTGTGTTGTCCTTGTCGTTGAAGGCAAGCGCTATATTGTGAGCTTGTTGCGAGATATCTGGCCTGTGGGCTGGCTTAGTCCGGGAGGATGTCCCAGAAGTTTTATAGAACTTTTGAATATTGTGGCTGTGGCTGAAAGAGAAGCTTGTGAAGAACTGATCATTGCTGACACTGATATCAATATCTATGTCTTAGATTCTCCTCAAAATGTAGCACGTCACAAAGAAATACTAAGAATTCTTGGACTTTATGAACACAAGCAGAAATTCCATTTCCTCTGCACAGCACAGGTGCGAGAATTAAGTCCCTATCCTGGACATGCTAATCGTTTAACTATCTACCAAGGCGGAGAACAACTTTGCGATATCGGCAATCTCAATCTGTCTATTGATCCTGTGACAGCTTCTGTCGCAGCGACGCTTTATTGGGAAATTGAGCTGCCTATTCCTTTGTCTAAACTTCGCCTGTTTGATGGAGAGCTTCTTCCTGACGGATCACTTCTCGGTCGCCCGGTAAGACTAACCCAAAAAATTGCTCTTGCCGAAGCGCCAAGTAATGACAAAGACGAAGTTGCCGCGCTTTTCTATCGCGGAATCAATGTTCTTAATACCAGCTGGCTAAGCCCGACCATGGCTTCCAGAATCGTTGATCCCAAACAACCTGTTCTTTCTTAAGATTTGAATACAACTAGATATGTACGAGGTTCGACCTCGTACATTTTATTTATCAATATTTATTGATTAAAAAAACAGGGTTTTCTTTTACAAAAAACCCTGCTATTTCTAAGTTGCGGTCGCAATTTCCCTTCTAATCTGATCTCTGATATCGGCGTCTTCACTATCTGTTAAACCAAGGGCAAGTCTCATTCCATATAATTTTTGCCATGTATCGCTTTCCTCTTTAAGAGTGTACTCTATTTTGTGCTTCTTGCATTCCTCTGGTCTTAATATAGATTTTTTTACTTCTCTCTCATAAACTTCCCGCCCTTCTTCGATAGTTTTGTGCATTTTCCCCTCCATTAGAGATTGTTGCTGAACTACAGTGAAGTTAGAAACTCTTAGGTCCCGGCTTGCCGGGACCACATTTATTTCCAAGAACTATCGACATCCTAACACATTAATAATTTTTGTCAAGAATTCAGCGTTCTCTGTTCTGAATTCTATATTCTAACTTCTGACTTCTGGTTTTTATTCTATTTTCCCCATTTCTATTTTAAACCACGGCGCATAAATTTCTGGATGGTTTTTTATGTCTTGTTTTAAGTCTTCAATATCAACCCATTTCCATTCTTCAATTTCTTCTGGATTTGGTTTTATTTCATCGCCCTCATATTCTCCAAAAAAAACTGAACACAATTCATTCTCAGAACCAATATCTTTATATTTTACTTTATAAGAAAATTTAAATTTATGTTCCAATTCAGCTTCAATGCCTACTTCTTCTTTAAGTCGTCTTTTTGCCGCATCAAGATATTCTTCGTCTTTTCTTGGATGGCTGCAGCAAGTATTCGCCCAAAATCCTGGCCAAAGCATTTTACCTTGCGCTCTTTTTTGAATAAGCAATTTTCCTTCACTATTAAAAATAAAAATAGAAAAAGCGCGATGCTTTTTTCCTTCGCCTAGATGAGCTTTTAACTTTTCTTCGCACCCTAAAATATTATCTTGTTCATCCACCAAAACTAAAATATCTTGTCGCATAAGTTTAAAAAATTCAAAACGCAAAGCGCAAATCTCAAAGCCACAGCTCAAAATTAAAAACTAATAAATTATAAGATTAAAAAGATTTTAGTTTTAAGTTTAGTTTTGACTTTTGAACTTTGAGTTCTGAGTTATCAATGAGTTAATTCAAAATTCTATAATATTATCCCAATATCTCCATAATCGTTTTTGCCAATTTATCCGAATCATGACGAATCAAGGTTCGTTTTAATAAATCACTTTTTTCTTGTTTGTGAATTTCTCTACTTAACAAATTTTTACCTATAAATACCTTGCCATCTTTTTTGAAATTCTTTTCAGATGGAACCTTTACAAGTTCGCCTTCTTTATTATATTTATTAAGTAATTTTTTGTCAGGCGTTTCTGTATTAAATAAAACAATGTCAATTGTATTTTTTTCTAGATAACTTTCAATGGTTTGAACAAAATCAAATACAGAAGAATTGTCAGCCTGACCATGTTTGGTCATTAAATTAATATTATAGAGAATCTTTGCTTTGGTTTGTTTTAGTGCTTTTGTAACACCATCAACTAAAAATAGAGGAATTAAGCTTGAGTAAAAATTGCCCGGCCCGATGATAATCAAATCTGCTTCTTTGATTGCAAAAAATGCTCTTGGATTTATTTTCGCTTTTGGTTGCAAAAATATTCTTTTTAGAGGATGTTTCCTTAATAATTTACATTCGGTAATTTCGTGTTCGCCAAAAAGGATCTTGCCATTTTCTAGTTCTGCCAATAATTTTGCTTTATTTAAAGTTACAGGAATGACTTTGCCTTGCAATGCTAAAATCTGATGGAGTTTTTCAAGCGCTTGATCAAAGCCACCTTCCATTTTTTCCAGCGCGGAGATCAAAAGATTGCCTAAGTTATGGCCCTTGAGTCCTCCTTTTGTAAAACGGTAACAAAAAAGCTCGCGCATAATTTCAGAAGATTCTGAAAGCGCTACCAAGCATTGTCTAATATCTCCGGGAGGAAGCACGCCCAATTCATCGCGTAAGATTCCGCTTGAACCGCCATCATCGGTCATAGCAACAATCGCGCTAAGATTAACTGGGTATTTTTTTAATCCACGCAAAACTGTATAGGTTCCAGTTCCTCCGCCCATAACAACAATTTTTTTTGTTTTAGCTGTCATTGGAATTAATATTTTAAAATAATGAATTTTTCCAGCACTTTTCACTTTTAATTTTTAACTTTGCATTTCTTATTATTCTACTGTTACTGATTTTGCCAAATTTCTCGGCTTATCAATGTCGCAACCACGCAACACCGCTACATAATAAGCAAATAATTGAAGAGGGATAACGCTTAAAATCGGCGTTAACATTTCAAGAGTTTTCGGAATATAAATAATGTCTTTAGTTATACTTTGTATTTTTTTATCTCCTTCGGTCGCAATCGCTAAAAATGGCCCTTTTCTTGCTTTAATTTCCTCCATAGCTGAAACTATTTTTTCATAAACACTGTCTTTGGGAGCTAAAAAGAAAGTCGGGAAATTTTCATCAATCAGAGCAATCGGACCGTGTTTCATTTCTCCAGCTGAATATCCTTCAGCGTGAATATAGGAAATTTCTTTAAGTTTCAATGCTCCTTCTTCTGCGACCGGAAAATTATATTTGCGTCCTAAATAAAAGAAGTCGTTGTAGTGACAATATTTTTTCGCTAAAGATTTAATAGTATTTTTTTTATCCAATACATTTTCTGCCAGTTCCGAAAGTTTGCCTAACTCATCAATAATTCTTCTTCCCATTACAAGTGACATATTTCTTTGCCTTCCTAAAAAGACCGTTAAAAGGGCTAGTACAACCAATTGAGATACAAATGCTTTTGTTGAAGCCACACCGATTTCCGGACCAGCATGATTATAAATTCCCGCATCAGTTTCTCTGGCAATCGTCGATCCGACAACATTGATAATTCCCAAGGTTAGTACTCCTCTTCTTTTTGCTTCTCTTATTGCTAATAAAGTATCAATAGTTTCTCCTGATTGAGAAATTGCCAAGATAGCAGTATCTTCGTTCAAGATTGATTTTCGATAACGAAATTCAGAAGCATTTTCAACTTCGACAGGAATTTCCGCATACTCTTCAATCATGTATTTCCCAACCTTGCCCGCTAAAAGGGCAGTTCCCATGCCCAAAATAATAATTCTTTTTATTTTCTTTAATCTGTCTTCCACTAGCTCTAATCCACCAAGTTTAACCATTCCATCTTTTGGAACAATTCTTCCTCTTATCGCATTCTCAATAACTTCTGGGATCTCATTCATTTCTTTCAACATAAAATGATCATATCCTGATTTCTTAGCCTGTCCAATGTCCCAATCAAGATAATTAGCTGATCTTTCTATCTTTTTATTGTCAAGTGTTGAAAGAGAAAAATCTTTATCAGTAATTACTCCTATTTCTCCATCATTTAAATAGATAACTTTTCTGGTGTGAGCCAAAATTGCCGCTGCATCAGAGGCAATAAAGTTTTCGCCATCGCCCAATCCAACAATTAAAGGACTCGAGTTTCTGGCAAAAACGATTTTTTCAGGATCTCTTTTCGAAATTACAGCAATTGCATAGGCACCAATAACTTGCCTTAGTGATTTTTTAACCGCTTCTTCGAGAAGATTTTCAAAATTATCTTCGATAAGGTGAGTTAGAATTTCCGTATCTGTTTCGGTAATAAATTTGTGTCCTTTTTTTTGTAGTTTTTCTTTTATGGTTTTTGCGTTCTCTATAATGCCGTTATGAACAAGATAAATTTCTTTTTTGCAATCCCATATGGGATGGGCATTTTTATCTGATGGCTCTCCGTGAGTCGCCCACCTGGTATGAGAAAGACCAGTATTGCCAGTAATTGTTTTTCCTGAAATTGTTCTTTCTAAATTCTCTATTCTTCCTTTCTTTTTATAACAACCGCCCTTGCCATTTTTACCAATTACAACTATGCCAGCTGAATCATAGCCACGATATTCAAGTCTTTTAATGCCTTCCATCAATATAGAAAAGGCTTGTTTTTTACCAACATAACCAACTATTCCACACATGTTAGAATTTTTTGATGAATAAAATGAATCTTAAAAATTCTTACACCCTTCCGTAGTCCCGGCTTGCCGGGACGAAGGAGGATTACAATAACTAAAAATTGAAAATTGAAAATTTAAAATTGCTTCTTTTCCCATTATATATCCCAACTTCAAAAGCACAATAAAAAAAGGCCCGTTAACTTTTAACGGACCTGATTTTCTACTGAAGAACTTGTTCTGGCAACACAATATCAATCTCAACTGGGATTCCTAGTTCTCTGAATCTTCTTATGAAACAATCAAGTGCGCTTGGTAAGCCAGACCCCTCTGAAGAAGCAGAGCATTCTTCAAGCCTGTTTACTACAGCCAAAACATCGTCTTCTCTGTGCCCTTTTTGAGCAAGATGTCTTTCCGCGGCTTCTCTCAGATGATCAAAGCCACCTTCTGCAATAACTCTCACGCCTTCCCCGTCCATTTTTCCCTCCTCTCTTAGAGTTTTTTCTTGAGCTCTGCGAAAGTTAAAAATTCTTAGATCCTGAGCGTAGTCGAAGGACTACATTAATTCAATTCAAGAACTTACATTCTCTCAAAGAACTTAGTATGAGCTATTCATACTTCGTATGATACTATCATACAATTAGATCTTTTCTTCGTCAATATTGGGTTATCCACAGGGTACCGTATGGTACCCCGCAAGCAGAGTAAATAAAAAAAGAATCTTCCGATTCCTGCAATATTTATTCTAAATTCTAGCTTTTAAATTCTATATTCTCACAAATTACTCTTTCCACTCTCGAATCGCTTTAGCGTAAGTTTCGGGTGTGCCAATATCAAACCATCTTCCTGATAATAAATATCCGTAAAAATTATTTTCTTGAATTAACTTGGGAAAAATTTCCTTTTCAATGCTGATTGTCTGGGAATTCATATAGTCAAAAATTTCGTATTGAAAAACAAAAATACCAGCATTGACTACATAAGACTGAATATTCTTTTTTGCTGGTTTCTCTGAAAATTCTTTTACCCGCGATCCTTCCAGTTTAACCGTTCCCAACCCCATTGGATCGGATACCGATGAAAGTGCAATTGTTCCCAACGCTTTATTTGAAATATGGAAATCAATTAAATCGTCTATATTAACATCGGCAATTTCGTCAATGTACCAGAGTAAAAATGGTTCTTGTTTAATAAACGGCTTAACAGCCAATAAGGCTGGCGCCGTTCCTTTTTCTTTCTTGTCGTCAATATAAATGATATTAACGCCAAATCTTTCACCGTTTCCAAAGTAGGCTTTTATTTTTTCTCCCAAAGTTCCAACAACGATATAAATATTTTTTATATTATAACCTCTGAGATAATTAATCGTGTGTTCCAAGATCGGCTTGCCCTTGATCGGAATAAGCGCTTTAGGAATTTCGTAAGTCAAAGGTCTCCAGCGCACGCCCTTTCCAGCAGCCAAAATTACCGCCTGATTAATGCTCGGCCTTAAGCTCTTGGCAATCAAAGATTCGATGGCATGAGATCGATTGCGGACTTTTTCGCCATCAACCAATCCATCAATTTTGCCAAGCAATTTTTCGTCTAATGTAATTGTAATGCGTGATTTTTTTGTCATACTTTTTCTTATCTATATCTTGCCATAATTTAAAAAATATACAAGCGATTTTGTCATTCTGAGAAACTGAAGAATCCCGCGTATCTTGAGTAGTGTTAATTTTACTTGACATCTGATAAGAATGTGATAATATATAAGCAAGTGAGAGAAAAGGAGGAGAAATGAGTCGAGAAATTGTCCAAGCGGGATTAACAGGATTTGTTGGACCGATTGAACATAGCCTGCTCGATGCCCTAAACAATGCCTGGGATAACCGCACTTCGAGAGATGAAGATGGTTTAAAGAATACGCTTAGTAAGAAAATACAGAGTTTCGTTGGTCCTTTATTTAGAATAGCTACTAGTGACGGATATAAATGGTTCTGGGCAGCCAATTTCAAAATTGGCGCTGGGAAGTTAGTGTTGCTTTTCCCTTGGAGCCAAGATTGGAAGAAAAAAGACAGATCTCAGATGGACCGATCAATCGGTATTTATACAGAAGGAGAAGTTGACGACGACGCACTAAACACAGTTCTTGTTCAAATCATTAGGGCTCTTGAAAGACCAACAAGATAAGAATCCAGAAGGAGCAGAAGAAATCTGCTCCTTTTTTTAATTTATTGAAGTCCGACTTCGATAAACGCATTATCCTAAGTATAGCGAAAAATCTCGCGTTTAGTTATTTCCCTTAAAATTCTTCCTCCTACAACGCTACAACATAGAGTCAGGATGACAAAAAAAGCACATAATTATTTGACATTAAAAATTATTATGATAAGATAAAAACCGAACGGATAAAGGAGGCGTCATGAAACAACCAAGTTCGGTCGAAAAAAACACTCCAATGGCTTTAATCCGCCAGAACCTGTTTGGATGGCTTGATAAAAAGGATTGGACGACACAAGAGCTAGTCGATTGGCTTACTGGTTACAAACTCTTAGAAATCTTAAACACAGGATGCGACGACGAACCATATGGCTTAATCGTAAAAGCGCTTGAAGATGGAGTCGAGAGAAATCGGAAAAGACTCCTCAAGGATGAATTAGCGAGAAGAATCGCTAAACTCCTTAATGAAGGACCAGATGTTAACGGACCATGCGCGTCTCAGATAAGAAATGATCAATTGCTTTATAATTTGCTTTTATTAGCAGCTTGCATAAAACGTTATCGAACTCTCCAAAGACCTCTTTGTGATATGCGACAACGAGGCAAATTAATAAACAGAAATTACTTAGCCATTAGTCTAAAGAGACTCCTTGATGATGCAATCTCACATCAATACAAGTAGAATAGAAGGAGCAGAAAGAGTCTGCTCCTTTTTTAATTTATCGAAGTCCGACTTCGATAAATTATCTCCAATATTGACAAATAATAAACCTTGTTTTAGGATTGGGACAGTTCTTAAAAAATCTAACAAAGGAGAAAAGATGAATGAAAGAAGAAAGACAAAGAAAGAGATTCGAGCAGAGTACGAAAGAAAATGGACTCTGGTAATGGCTCGATGGCTTGGCAGATTTGTCAGGAAGCCCAAAAATAATGGTGATATCTTCGTGGGAATTTTCGGCGGCGAAATCGAAATATTTAAAAGACCTGTATATATGACAGATCTCCAAATATCAAAATTGTCGCCACTGGCTCAGGTAAAAGAAGAAACTAGAATACGGATGAAAAAATTTCCACCATCAGGAAAAAGATGGAACCCATTTAATGATTTCACTCCATGGATGGGTCCAAAAGGATTGCTTAAGAAAATTAGGACAACAGGTCTTTTGAATGTCTTTCTGGCAAAACTTGATCTTAGCAACCAACTTAATGGTATCGAAGAACTCTTTGGTTGGTTGGAAAATGATCCAAGTGTATTGGCAAAACTTATGGCCGAAGCGCTTGTCGAGATTCTCGAAGAAAAAAGTTTAAAGCCATAATCGTTTGTTTCCAAAAGGAGGAAAGAATGACACATGAATGGATGAAAGGGATCAGAGGGCTTGAAGTAGAAGCTGGTGCGCCGGCAAGGCTTTGGTATCCTGGAACAGGAGACGGAATAAAGATCAGTGGAAAATTTGTGATTACTTTTGAAAACGGAGAAACGCTCGTGGGCATTTGGGAGATTTATTCTTCTCAAATGTATTTAAAAACTAGTGATGGAAAACGCATAAGGAAAGATCATTCTTTGATCAGTCAAGCATTGCGCATAGAAATTGCAAATAGAGTTAATGAAGTCTGCAGAGTTTCATTTACCACAATGATTCTTGAGAGTGCAATAAACGCAGAGCTTATCGATTAGTAAAAGAACAAATAGAAACACAGAAGGAGCGAATAGTCGCTCCTTTTTTTCATTTTTTACCCAAGAATAAATGATTGGTTGTAAAAAATAGAACCCGCCTTTGGCGGGTATTACCAATCAAAATCGGAGGCTAAGCCTCCGATTTCTTATCTTACAACAAAATTAATCAATTTATCTTTCACCCCGCAAAATTCATTGCATTCATCGCGGGGCAAGCAAAAATCTAGATCACTTAACTACAAAGTTTATTAGTTTATCCTGAACGTAGATCACTTTGACGATTTCCTTATCTCTCGTCCAGCCAATAATTTTTGAAGAAGAAAGCGCTTTTTCTTTTGCCTCTGATTCTGAAATACCAATCGGACACTCAATCATTTCTCTGACTTTCCCATTCACCTGAACAACCAAACTAAATACGTCTTTTTTAATTAATTTTTCGTCATACTTCGGCCAAGGCTCTTCTGAAATTGACCTGAAATTAGAATTTGTTTCGGATTTCGGATTTCGGATTTCGGATTTGAGGAGTTGATATAACTCCTCTGTGATATGAGGCGCAAATGGTGAAAGGATTATTAAGAATTTTTCAAAAACTTCTTGTGCTAAATCCTTCGCTTTTTCAATTTCATTCAAAAAGATCATCATTTGAGAAACTGCCGTATTAAACTTCATCTGCTCAATGTCTTCCCCGACTTTCTTAATCGTCTGATTTAATAATCTTTCTAAATCTTTTGATTCCTGACCTTGAATCTTTGATCCATGTTTTTCGCTTTTCGCTTTAAGCTTTACGCTTTCTCCTAAGTCCCAAACCCTACTCAAAAATCTATTCACTCCAATAACACTTTTCCCTTCCCACGGAATTGCTTGATCAAATGGCCCCATAAACATTTCATAAAGCCTGACTGTGTCAGCTCCATATTCTTTTACGTAATCATCGGGATTAATGACATTGCCTTTTGACTTTGACATCTTAATTCCGCCCTCGCCCAAAATCATGCCATGAGCGGTTCTTTTTTTATAAGGCTCCGGTCCGCATTCTCTTGGAACTGCTCCAATATCATAAAGAAATTTATAAATAAATCTTGAATATAATAAATGCAGTGTTGTATGCTCCATCCCGCCATTGTACCAATCAACCGGAGTCCAATATTTCATTTGTTTCGTATTTCGTATTTCGAATTTCGAATTTTCGCTTATAGTATAAGCGATGTAGTACCAATTAGAACCCGCCCAGTTGGGCATGACATCGGTTTCTCGCCTTGCCTCGCAACCGCATTTTGGACATTTTACCTTGACCCAGTCTTTTGCCTTTGCCAATGGCGAGTCACCATCTTTCGTTGGTATAAAATCTTTAATTTCCGGTAATTCAATCGGCAAATCTTTTTCTGGCACCGCAACCCAGCCAGGATTCAGAATTTCTCCTTCGTTGTGTTTCGTATTTCGTATTTCGTATTTCGTATTTTCCATTAATTTTTTGCACTTCGGGCAAAATATTAATGGAATCGGTTCTCCCCAATATCTTTGTCTTGAGAAAATCCAATCGCGCAAATGGTAATTGATTGTTTTATCTCCTAATTTATTTTCCTTTAGCCAAGCGATTATTTTTTTCTGCGCTTCTTTGGTTTCAAGTCCATTCAAAAAACCAGAATTAATATTAATGCCATCGCCCTCGTAAGCTTCGCTTTCCGCGAAGTTAGAATTTTGAATTTTGAATTTTGAATTTGTTTCGGATTTCGGATTTCGGATTTCGGATTTTAAATCATCCGTCGGCTTTACCACAATTTCGATCGGCAAATTATATCGCTTCGCGAATGCGTAATCACGAGTATCGTGTCCCGGTACTGCCATAATTGCCCCTGTTCCATAATCCATTGAAACATAATCTGCTATAAAAACAGGAATTTCTTTTTTTGTTGCTGGATTAATTGCCTTAATTCCCTTAATCTCAACTCCCGTTTTTTTCAACCCAAGGTTGACCAGCCTCGGGCTGGCTTTTTTTATATCACTAATATACTTTTCAATTTCTTCATAATTTTCGATTAACGATTCACTATTAACGATTAACGAATGATCAGGAGCAATCACCAAAAATGTCGCCCCAAAAATCGTATCTGCTCTTGTTGTGAATACCTCCAAATAGTTTTGGTCATTTGGATTTAAATTATTAGATATTGTTTCGGATTTCTGATTTCGGATTTCGAATTTAATGCTTGCTCCTTCCGATCTACCAATCCAATTAATTTGCTGATTCTTGATTCGATCCAAATAGTCAACATTTTTTAAATCATCGATCAGTCGATCAGCATATTTAGTAATTTTTAGAATCCATTGTTCACGTTCTTTTTTTATAACTTCGCTTCCGCATCTTTCACAAACTCCACCAACCACCTCCTCATTAGCTAAGCCAATTTTGCAGCTTGTGCACCAATTAATATTTTCTTTCGCTTTATAAGCTAAGCCATGTTTGAATAATTGGAGGAATATCCACTGGGTCCATTTATAGTATTCCGGATCGGAAGTTGAAAGCACTCGCGACCAATCAAAAGAAAATCCCAAAGATTTTAATTGCCTTGTGAAAATAGCAATATTTTCTTTGGTAATAATTTTAGGATTAACTTTTCTTTTTATGGCATAATTTTCTGTCGGTAGCCCAAAAGAATCAAAACCAATGGGATAAAGAACCGAATATCCTTCCATTCGGCGTTTTCGGCAAATAATATCCATCGCGGTATAGCTTCGTGGATGACCAGTATGAAGCCCATCTCCAGACGGATAAGGAAATTCTACTAAACCATAAAACTTCTTTTTTTCCTTATTTTCTTTAGCGTGAAAAATTCCTGTCTTTTCCCAAATAGCTTGCCACTTCTTTTCAATTTTTTCCGGATCGTAAGGCATAATGATTAACTCAAAAATCAAATCTTAAAACTCAAAGCCAAAACCCAAAACTATTAAGCTATTTATTTTTTAGATTTAAGTTATGGTTTTAACTTTTGAATTTTAAGCTTTAAGTTTAACTTAATAATATCATAATATAGTACTATATTATCTAAATTTGCTTAAAAAGAAAAGAGCGCAGCTTTTACTACGCTCTTTATGTCTAATGATTTTTATTTCCTCTTCTAAGATTAGGGTCTTTGAATGAATACTTCGCCGCTAATACTTTCGCCAGCTCGTTTAACCCATGAAAGAGGAATACCGTGAATGATTGTGCTATCTGTTGGTCTTTGACATGTCGTTGCCTTGGCTTCTCTTCCTGCGACCAATTCAGCAATCTGGCTAGATAGCATCCAAAGATCCATCAATGGATTTGCATCATCACTCTTCTGTAAAAGCACTTCGTCACCATGACCTTCCACTGCGCCAATTACACAACTAGGTGAAATGTCTCTAAGACATAAGCCACTGCTTCGTTCTGTGGTATAAGCAACAACCTTTTCTCTTTTATTAAACCTAACTAAATCATCTGGTCTGATAAAATAAAAAGTTCCGCATTTTCCCGATTGATTTTCCATCTTTCCTCCTCGACTTTTCCTATTTGCTGAGCTTTTGAAGAACTGTCAATATCTTAAATCAAAATTTATTGTGTGTCAAGTCTAAAAGAAAAAAAAGGCGTAGCTCTTGCTACGCCCATCATGTTTTTGTGACTATGTTTCAATTTCAGCGCTTGCCTCTACGCCTTCACGCTGCGGCATCGCGCCTACAAAACGAGCAAGTCTCTCCAAGTATTCACGACAATCGACATGCGCAGATTTGCTTTCCGTCCCTTCGCTTTTGAATAATATAGTAGTACCATCGTCTTGATGCCTATAATCAACACGAGCACAACCCTCAGAATATTCAAAAATTACAATGCGAACACCATTGTCAAGACAAAACAACGCGTAATCTTCGGCGACTACCCAACGAGATCTTTGACTACAAGTACCTGTAACAGACGGCTTCTTCTGAACTTCAAAGTACTGATTCTGTGCTCCATGTCTCTCTCTAGTATAGCCAACAATCCAATCAAAAGGAATGTCGCGCATACATACATGCCCCTTCTCTTCGTCTACCTGACCAAGTGCTACTTCGCCTTTTAGCAAGTAGTCTACCTGATGAGGTAAAAAGTAAAGTCTCTCGATTGTCTGTGCGCTTCCCATCTTTCCTCCTCGACTTTTCCTATGCGCTGAGCTTTTGAAGAACTATCAATATCCTAAGTTATAATTATTCAAATGTCAAGCTAAAAACAAACAAATCGTATCAAATACGATTTATAGTTCTGATTAATTCATTCCTAATTCTTGATTCCTAATTCCAACTCGTTAACCCATTAACACGCTAACCCGTAACTTCTTTTCTGCAATACGGACAATGTTTCCATCCCTTTTTTATTGTTTTTCCACAATTGGGACAATGCTTAAAAATCTCACCTCCGCAAGAAGGACAGAAAACAAAGTTTTCTTTAATCTCAAGACCACATTCGGGACAACCAAAAACATCTTGAGATAAATTTGAGAGTTCTTCTTCATAAGCCCTTTCTGATTTTGTCCTTGCTGGTCTGATTAAAAGATAGCCAAGTAATCCCGGCAAGTGAAAAAACAAAGGAAGAAGAATAACAAGATATTGAGATACCGATTTTTTATAGCGCCTTCTTGCGTCTTTGGCGACAAAGCTGACTCCGCCTAACCAAACCACAACAAACAAAACCCAGAGTGAAGTTTTTAATATTTTAAAAAATTCACTTTTTGCTATTAAATCTAAAATTTGTTGAAACTCTTCCATTTTATTGCTGAATCATAGACACAATTTCTTTGGGTGGATTTTCTATCGCGATTTTCATAATATCTGCCCACAGAGGAATAGCTAGCTGTAAACTATCAACCGTGCTTTTTAAAAGAGAACTATCGTGATTCCCCAACCAGATGCCTACAATTATATCAGAATTATATCCAATTGCCCAAAAATCTCTTGGACCGTTACTGGTACCAGTTTTAACGCCGGTATTTTTTAAAATCGGATCGGCAGCAAATTTCTTAGTGGAAGAAAAATTATTTAAACTTTTTTTAAGAACGCTATCTACTTCGCCAATCGCCTCTTTTGAAAAAATTTGACTTGAAGAAACTTCTGGATTTGCCATCAAAACCTTTCCGTTATTTTGTTTAACTCTGGCAAAATAATTCGGCTTGAAACATTTTCCTTCGTTCGCTAGTGCAGTATAAGCCGAGGTAATATCAAGTAAACTTGCCGAAGCTCCGCCGATTGCCATTGAAAGACCCGCTTCTTTATTAAGATTTAAATGACAACTTGAAAGCGCATCTGTGAATCTTTTGGTGCCAATCTTTTCAAGAGTTGCAACTGCAGGAAGATTTAATGAATTCACTAAAGCAGATTCTAGAGTTACTTTTCCTCTGAAATAGCCGCTAAAATTTTTCGGCTTATAGCCATTAAAATCCATAGGCTTGTCTTCAAGAATAGTTTTTTTTGTCCAGCCAAGATCCTGAATTGCCAAGGAATAAAGAAACGGTTTAAGAGTTGATCCCGGCTGCCTCAATGAAATTGCGCCGTTGTGCTGACCATATTCTTCTTGATAAAAATCAGGAGAACCGACCATCGCCAAAACATCACCATTTTTCGCATTAATCACAACCACCGAACCATCATCAATTAAATATGGTTTCTTATATTTACTAATGGCATTTTTAAGAATTTTCTCTGTTTTTTCTTGAAGATTTAAATCAATAGTCGTTACAATTTCAAGACCTTCATTGATAGATTCTTCTGAAAAAATATTTTTGACATTATCTAAAACATAAAAGGAAAAATGAGGCGCCAAAACTTCTTTTTTTTCGCTTTGAAAATTTATTGGCTCCTTTTTTGCTTTATTTAATTCAAATTCATCAATAACACCCCTTTCTTTCATCAAATTTAATAATTCTTCTTTCTTTTTTGAAAGCTCTTCAGGATGATCGTAAGGAAAGAGACTATTGGGTGATCTAGGAATAGGCGCGATTGTTGCTGATTCAGCTAATGTTAAAAATTGAGCAGATTTTCCAAAAAAAGCGCGACTCGCCGCTTCAATGCCATAAATATTTGAACCAAAAGGAATTTTGTTTAAATAAAATTCTAGGATTTCCTTTTTAGAATATTTTCTTTCTATCTCACGAGCAAGAATCATTTCCTTTATTTTTCTTGAATAGCTGACGTCGCGTGTCAAAAAGAAATTAGTCGCAAGCTGTTGAGTGATAGTGCTCGCCCCGCTAATAACCCTCTTGTAATAAAAGTTTTGCCAAAGGGCTCTGATGTTCGCCCAGAAATCAACACCAGAATGAGTGAAAAAATATTGATCCTCAGCCACCAAAATTGCCTTAAGAAAATACGGTGAAACATTTTCAACTTTTGTGTAAATTCTTTGCTCGTCGCCAACTTCTTCATAAAGCAGTTTTCCTTCCCTGTCGTAGATATGGGTAATCGTTGGGTAATCCTCCTTAGTGATCTTAACTTCCGGAAGATCCTTGGAATAATATTCATAGACCTTATCTAGTATAGTCATTCCTAAGAAATTAATGCCGACAATGAGCAAAGTCACAAAACCTAAAAGTATGAAAAATTTGGGAAGCCAAAAAGAAAGACCCTTTGATTGTTTCGGTAAATATTTTCTTTTAAGAAGAATTTTTCGTTTTTTGCGTTGCATAGGGCTTGCGATTATGGTTCACTTCGTTTATTATATAATATGTTAGATTTTTCTGCCAAGAAATCGCAAAGCAATTGCGCGGCTTGAAAAATCTTTATATTAGAGAATCTCTGTTATAATTATAATAATATGATAAAAGGATCAAGACAACAAACAATAAAGAGAAAAAGAAAGTTTGGTTTTCTCAAACGAAGTCTCACAAAAGCCGGACGAGAAGTTTTGGCGCGTCGCAGAAGAAAGGGAAGGGCGAAGTTAACTGTTTAATTCTCGCTCTGTGGCGACATTCTATGTTAAAAAAGAAATACCGTCTTTCAAAAAAAGACTTTGAAACTGCTTTGAGAAAAAAAGGGACTTATCTAAAAGTAGATTTTTTGAAGTTCAAAGTAATTTACAATAATTTGGAAACAAGTCGTTTCGGTGTTTCTTGTGGTGTCAAGATTTCAAAGAAAGCAGTTATGCGTAATCAAATTAAGCGCCGCATTAACGAGTCTTTAAGACTCAATTTTTCTTCTATAAGACTTGGTTTTGATGTCCTGGTGATGCCAGATCCAATTGTTATCGAAAAAACTTACCAAGATATAGATAAAGCAATTTTGGAATTCATAAAAATATTAAATACTGGCAGCTCCAGTTAATATTTACCAATTACCAGCTACTGATTACCGATATTACTACTACTTAATACTTATTACTTAATACTTAGTTTAATATATGTCCCTCTATAGCACTTTCATTCTACATCCCATCGCAAACCTAATGGTTTTGATATATAACTATCTTCCTATTAAAGATCTAGGTTTAACGATTATTATTTTGACTATTATTATTCGACTTTTATTGTTGCCCTTATCCTATAAAGCCGCAAGAACACAAAGAGAAATCACTAAAATCCAACCAAGGCTTAAAGAAATCCAAAAGCAATACAAGGATAATCGCGAAGAACAGGCAAAGCTTTTGATGGCTCTCTATAAAGAGCACAAAATTAACCCTCTGTCTGGTATTATTCCAATCTTAATTCAATTACCAATTCTGTTTGCCCTTTATCGTAGTTTTATGATGTTGATCAAGGGAACAGCGGCTATAGGTTCTAGTTTAGGCGCTTTAGTCGCCACCACGACAACTTCAACAATTGCTGTAATTTCTACCACAACACCTGCTATTGCTTCATTACTATATAGTTTTGTTGTCGATCCTGGCACAATTAATCCGACATTTTTGGGCTTAGTTGATTTATCTCAAAGAAATATACCGCTAGCAATAATTACGGGTCTTTTGCAGTTTGCCCTTTCCAAAATGATTGCCGGAGGAGCCCAGAAAACAAAAAGTGGTGATAAAAAATCTCCCAGTATTGGCAACATGATGGGAACCCAAATGACCTATATTTTGCCGGCCATGACTGTTTTGTTTGCTCTTCAATTACCTGCCGGCCTTCCCCTTTATTGGGCAACTACAACCCTTTTTAGTCTTGGTGAGCAGTTCTGGATAAAAAGAAAACATCCTGATCAATTAATAAAAAACGACCAAGAAATAAAAGCTTTATAAATTTAGTGTTATGAGCGTTTTTCGTAAAATTACCCTAAATACTTTAATTGCCTCTGGAGCGAAAATAATTGATACTGTTTTCGCTCTGTTTTTAATTGCGCTTTTAACTCGTTATTTGGGCACAGAAGGATATGGTAAGTACACGACAATCATTGCTTATGTCAACATTTTTATCACTTTTGCGAATCTGGGACTTTACAACATTCTTCTTAGAGATATTGGCAAACCGGGAGCTGACGAAAGCGAGCTTTCAAGTATTGCTTTTACTCTAAGATTTGTCGCTGGACTAATTATTGTTCCCGTATCGATTTTGATTGCTTTTCTTTTGCCATACCCGCCCATCTTAAAAATCGGCATCACTATCGCAGGCTTATCAACACTTTTTCTTTCTCTCTATCAGGTTCTTGTGCCTATTTTTCAAAAACATTTCAAAATTATTTATGTATCGATGGCGGAACTCGCCAATCGAATTATTTATTTAGGCCTTGCCTTTGTCCTTTTTACAAAATTTAATAGTGGTCTTATTCCTATTGTTTGGGCAATGGTCATTGCAAGTTTTGTAAATTTCATTTTGGTTTTTTGTTTCGCTCAGCGCTTTACTAAAGTTAAAATTAGTTTTGATTGGAAAAAGTGGAAGCTTCTTTTAAAAGAAGCTCTTCCTATTGGAGCATCAATTATTTTCACTCTCATTTATTTCAGAATTGACACTGTTATGCTTTCGATCATGAAACCAGCAGGAGATGTGGGCATCTATGGTCTTGCTTATAAAATTCTAGAAAACCTCATATTTTTCCCTGCAATGTTTGTTGGTTTTGTTGTACCAGTTTTATCTCGTTATTATGTCGAAGATCTTCAAAAATTTAAAGAAACCTTCCAAAAAGTTTTCAATATTTTCATTTTAGGAATTGTACCTCTCGTGATTGGCTTAATTTTTACGGCCTCCCCGATTGTAAGGCTTTTAGGAGGAGAACCTTTTATGGCTGCCTCACCAGTTCTTCAAATTCTCTCAGTCGCGGTCGGTTTCATTTTCCTAGGAAGCCTTTATGGACAAGGAGTGATTATTATAAAAAAACAATTCGTCGGTATGTGGATTTATATGGCTGGCGCTATTTTTAACATTCTTATTAATCTTTATTTTATTCCTCGTTTTTCTTATACAGGCGCCGCTATCACCACCGCCCTGACTGAATTGTTTATTACAATTTCTTTAATTTGGATAGTGAGTCGAAAAACCCATTTCTTTCCATCGCTTAAAATTTTCTCTAAAGCTTTCTTGGCAATTCTTCCTGTAATTATTTTTCTTTACCTGTTTGGAAATTTGCATATTATTTTATTAGTCGCTATAAGCGCTATTATTTATTCCGCCGTTGTGCTTTTATTGGGAGGGATCTCTAAAAAAGATATTAAACTTTTCTTGCATCACGCTTAATATGAAAAAGGTCCTTCTTTTCTTTTTTTTCTTTCTGCCATTTCAATTCGCCTTGAACCCTGCGCCCGGAATTGATTTAAGTATAGCAAGACTTTTTATTGTTCTTGCTTTTTTTGTTTGGCTCATCAAAGGATTAATTAAAAACGGAGTCAAGATTTCTCATAATTATATAACCTGGGGACTTTTAATTTTCTTGTCCTTTGGATTGTTGTCTTTCATTAAAGCCGAGGAAACGGGCTGGGCGATAAGAAAGTTCTTGGTCTTTCTTTCGATTTTTCCTCTTTATTTTTTGGTTTCATCTGTCTTTCAAAAAAAAGATTTTTCAAAACTCAGTCTTTCTTTAATAATTTCAAGTACTATTGTTGGTTTTTTGGGAATCCTCCAATTTTTAAGTCAATTTATTCTTGGTCCAGATGCCGTTTTCAATTTTTGGTCAAAATATCTAGCAAGATTTTTCTTGGGAGAATCTTTCGGTCAAGCGGTTGTTGCTAATCCTAGCTGGTGGGTAAATATTGGGGGACACACTTTGCTTCGCGCTACTTCAGTTTTTCCTGATCCTCACATGCTTTCTTTTTTTCTAGGCATGATTCTTCCCTTATTTATTCCGTTGATAATAAAGAAGCGCCAGTCCTTAAAATTACCTTGGCTTTATGGGTTTATGGCTAGTATAGTTTTTGTCGCTTTGATTTTGACATTTTCTCGTGGCGGTTACATTGGACTTTTGGTTTCAGGATTATGGCTCCTGTTTTATTTATTCTCTAATCGCTTAAATGAATTTGGTAAAAAGCAAAAAATAGGATTAGTTTTTATTGCCTGTATTTTATTATTAATAATCTTTTTTGTTCCTTCGGTAAAAGAACGACTTTTTTCAAGCCTGAATTTTGAGGAAGGATCAGTGGCTGGAAGACTAGAAATTTGGCATCAAGCTTTTTCGGTTTGGCTTAAAAATTTTTGGCTAGGGGTAGGCATAGGCAATTATTCATATTATCTAAATCCACTTTACGAATACCGCCTGCCCGTTTACGCCCATAATACTTATTTGGATATTGCTGTTGAAATGGGAATTTTTGGGTTAATCGCTTGGCTTTCAGTTTTTGTCTATACATTTTATAAATTAATAAAACTCCAATGGTTGAAAGTTGAAAATTTTCAGCCCAAAGCTGGTCGTCCTTGGGACGAAAGGTTTAAGGTACAGAGCGCCGCTCTGATTGCTTCTTTAATGTATTTTTCAGCGCATGCCCTTTTCGACACTCCTATTTATTCTCCTCAAATTCTCCCTCTTTTAATAATAATCTTGGGGCTAACAAGTATTATGATTACAAAAGAAAAAACATGATTCATGTGTCATTCCGTACTTGATACGGAATCCAGAAACTTTGTCATTCTAAAACCCCGCACCAATATATGGTGCGGGGTTATTGATTCTGTATTTCTTCACTTCGCTCAGAAACACAATCAATAAAAAGACCAGCCCTAGGCTGGTCTTGCTTCTTATATACTGATACTAAACGTGTTCGCCTCCTCCCCTTAATCCAACGCGTCTCCGTCTTTTTTCATCAGCTTTTCTTTTTTCTTTCTTTTCTTCTTGTAGCGTCCAAAGGAAAAGATAAGTTGCGATTCTTACTTGTTTTAATGCTTGACTGAAAAGAAAATGATCTTGTTCTTGTTCTAATCTTCTTTCAAAAACTGCCTTAACTTCTGTAAGGAAGTTTTGATTTTCGCTAGTGTTTACATGATCATAAAGCATCATTATGGCATCTTCCTGAGAAGGATTATCCAATAAATCAATCCCGTATCCATTTTTGATAAAAACATCAATTACTATTCGCCTAATGGTCAAATTTCTTGTTGTCTCAAATAAATCTATTAAAAATTTCTTTACAATGCCTCTATTAGGGTTAACAAGTCCCGTGTGGTTTCTTAAACATTTCAACAATTCTGTAATGGCCTCTGTCTGTAGTTCAGACCATCTTTCTGGATAAAACATATCTCCAAAATTACATCCCATCAAGTCTTCCAAGAGATGATGAGTTAGACAAACAAGCGTCTGTTTATTACCAGCATTTGCGTAGGCAACATAAATTCTTATCCTTTGCCATCTTTCATTTATCGTTAAGTCTCTAACCTGCGCCATTTTAAAGAACAATCCATCGGCTGTTTCCTGGCAATCTGTTTTCTTTATTTCCTCTGAAAACACATCTAAGGAACTCTCTCCTGGATGCCGAACACCCCAGTCAAAACCTTTTCTGAATGTTTTGACCGCTACCGGCTCGATCGCCTTACCTGTTTGCATTGCTTTCTCCTTTTCCTCGCCCGCCATTCTCGGCAGACATCTATATCCTATGTTATTTAACAAAAATTGTCAAGTATTATATAGTGAAAACAAAATGTACGAGGTTGAATCTCGTACATTTTTATGGTTATAAAAATTATTATTCGGTCTCTGATTTTTTTAACGCCATAAGAAAGGCGAAAGAATCTCTTTTTTCCTGTCCTTCGAGGCGCTCCGAAGGAAACAGTTTGTTCCCTTTTTCGCTCATTGTTGAATATCCAGAAACCTGAATATGTTCTTCTAGCACGCCCGCTTTAAGTAAAGAAGTTTTAATCGCAAGACCGGTATCAAGGAAATAAAATCCGGGTTTTTCCGGTCGAGCCTTAAAGAATGTTGCGACTTCTTCTGGGGTATAAATCGGATTTTCTTCTTCGTCTTTTGCGCCAATAAATTCATTATAAACCTTTTGGTCTACTTCAAAATCTTCTCCGCCAGCGCGAGGACCAATTACTACCAAAAGATCTTCTGGTTTTGATCCATAATGTTTGCACATAGCCTCAACACCTTTGCGAGAAATCTGCTTTAGTGTTCCTTTCCAGCCAGAATGAAAAGCTCCAATCGCTTCATTTGTTGGATCATAAATTCCAACCGGCGCGCAGTCAGCCGCTACAACCATAAGAGGAATCTCTCTAAGATTAGTAATCATACCGTCAGCTAAAACTCTGGCGCGCTCTTTTTTATCTTTGGCCAAACATTCTTCATCAATAACGGCGATATTATTTCCATGTTCAAGCGCAGTTTTTTGAATATTATGAGGGTCAACTCCCGGAGCAATTCTTCGCAAGGCATTGATGATAATTCGACCAGCGCTAATTTTATCTTTCCTTTTTTTAGGATCTTCTTTGTCAAATCTTTCATCAAATCGATCTTGGGGTGCCGTAATTCTAATCCTTTCATTTTCCCGATCAAGAATTCTTTTTAATTCTTTTGTTGTCGCGCCTACCCCTAAGCGATCTTTAAACTTTTCAAAAATCGAAGCTTTCCAAACCCCATCCCTAATGACCTCTCTATCATTTTCAATTTCTTCTTTGATTTCTTCATTGATTTCAATTGTCGAATCTTCTTGTATTGGATCTTCTTCCATTCTAATTTCTGGTTGTTGTTCAAATGACATAGTGAGTTAGTTAGTTTCGCTATAAAGACAAAACAGATTGTTTTGTATATTTTAAATTAAGATTTTTATGAATATTTTTTATAAAAATTTTTCCTGTTTTTTTATTATCTTTTTTCTGTGTCCCATTTTTAATGTGATATTCGATTCCGCTATCTTCACAAAATCTAGTAACTGTTTCAGCGCAATCATGATAAAAGTCCCCCTTATAACTGAATTGTGTCGATTCTACGTTGTAATTCAATTTTCCAAAAATAATTTTATTCACAAAAGAAACTTTTTTTAGAATTTTTAGTAAATCTTGCTTTACCAAATTTTCAGTTGGATATGGCTCCATACTAATCCAGGTTTTCAAGCCTTTGTTGTGTAAAAATTTTAATGATTCAATTCTTTTTCCATAAGGAGCTGTGTACGGTTCAAATCTTGTTTTAAATTTTTTATCTAAAGAAACTAAAGTAATCCCATATTCATTATTTTTGCCATATTTTTTAGTATTAGTTAGGTCTTTCGGGTAAATTCCTTTTGTTAAAACCGTACAACGAATATTGTCTTTATTTAATCTTTCTATAATTCTTAGAGTTAGATCCGTTACTTCTGGGTATTTATACATAAAAGGATCTGTAGAAAAACAGAGATGAACAAATTTAATCTTATTTTTATATTTAGGAATTTCTTTATCCAGTAGCTCTAAGGCGTTAATTACTATTTTGGGTTGTAACCATTCTTCGTAACTTTTTATTATTCCGCATCTTTTTTTCATCATCATTGCATAGCAAGGAAATTTACACCCGTGAGCGCATCCCTCTACATGATTTATACAAAAATCAGCATATTCAACACCGCTTCTATATAATAAAGTTTTTCTTTTTATTTGAGAAATCATATTCTTACTTTTATTATAACATTTTTAGATTAAGCTGAATAATTCTTTTTCATTAAACGATCTTGCACCTTTTCTTTTGTTATTCCTAATTAATTTTCCTTCTTTTTCTAATGAAACAAGAACCTCCTTAAAGTCTTGTTTCCTATAACAGTGTTTTCCTGTTAATAATCTATCTAATATCTTATCCAATGAAATATTAACTGTTCCATTAAATACTTTATACACTTCTATTTTTAAATCTTGCAAAAAAAACAAAGTATTTCTTGTTGGTTCTTTTTTAACAAACTCATCTTTCATTTTTTCCAATCCTCTAAGATTTTTCGTAGCATATATTAAATAGTAAATGTGATTGCCTATTGAATTTTTAATGTTTTTAACAGCATAGTATTTAAAACCAATTGAAATCAGATTTGTAAGATATATGTCTAGATATTTTTCTCTTGCAACTCTTGGAGAAATCCTATTCTTTTTTCTTTCTCGATATACATTCTTCCAATCCTTGCAACCAAAAATTAAATCAATTTTATTTTCCATTTCCATATTGATTTCTTTCTTCTCTTCTAGTGGCATATAACGACTAATTGCCATACCGAAAGGAAAATTAATTAAAGCCTCTGCTTTGCTTCTCTCTCCGATCTTTCTAATTGTATCCCAATATAAATCTCCTGCTTGAGGATCTAGTAAAGCCATAAAAGGTGTATTTTCATTAAATTGCTTTAAGATTGAATCAATTTCTTTATTGCAATCACCATTTTTTATTACAACGTTCCTTTTGGAAAAATCTCCGCTTACAATATTTTTTAAACAATCACATTTGTTTTGATCTAGTTCAATAAAAAAATATTTAGTAAATGGAGGTTCTATGCTTAATGATATTAACGTTGATCCTTTCTTGGTTTCTTTTGTCTTTTTGGTTTTACAAAGCCCAGAGCCAGCAAATGCATCAATAAAACAATATTCTTTAAAGCCTGCAAAATTTAAAATATTTGAATAAGCACCCAAATATTTTCTAATATATTCTAATTTTAACTCTGTCCATTTTCCTATATCGTTACCGAAAACCTTTTTTGCCATATTTTTATAAATTATTATATTTTTTCTTAAATCCATTTTAACGAACAATAAATAATTATGCAAAAAAATACCTGTATTAACAGGTATTAAAAACTTCTATTGAACGGCCAAATAAATCTTTATTCTAACTTAAGGGTATTATTATCAATAATCTTTCCGTAAAAATCTAACCTTTCACCTGTTTGATCATTAATTCCTAAGCTCAAATAACTATTGTCTTTTGCTTTAAAATCCCAAAATCTTTCGCTATCACCTTTTTTAAACATTCCTTCTCCTTGAATTTCTTCAGCGACAGCATGAGTCGAATATAGAAATTTAAATTTTTTTCCTTCAAAATTAAGTTCTTTTGAAAACGGTTGCTGAAAAAAAGTTTTTATTTCTTTAACCAAAAGAAACATATTGCTATTCAAGTCATCCGCAAAAACATAACCATCATTTAAACAACATTTGATATAAAAACTGCCATCGTCAAACCTGAATTTAACCACTTCTTCTACGATAAAATCTTTTCCATCGGCTGATAATTTTATGTTCGGTTTAATTTTTGTACGAAATTCTGCAACTTCCATAAATAGTTTATTTTATGATTTCTTTTTTAATTTCTTTATCATATCAACCAAGGCAATTAAAACACCGATGCCCATCAGTCCATATCCTACTAATCTATTTTCTCCAAAAATAATTCCTGCCAGCACAAAAGCAAAAGCTAAGCCGGCGAGAGGAGAAAGTTTGCTCCCTGATTTTTTTCCTTTCATAAAAAACATCAAGCTTGCGATAACCGCTAATACTGCTATGGCGATTATAATATAAATCTGTTTCATGTTTATAATTTTATAATTTATTTTTCCAAAATAATTTTTAATAACTCTGGAAATTCTTCAGTTCCCATATGGCTTATTACATAATGTCCGTGATTTTTTAATTCAATAATTTTTCCTCCTAATGCTTCGTGAAAAATTTTTAAACTTTCTTTTCCGTCACTTTCTTCATCGTCAGAAGTAAACATGATTATTTCGCCAACTCTTGATTTTATACTCCCGTCAATTTGATAGTTATAAAAAGCTTCTCTCGCTTCATCGCCCAAATCATTAATTTTCCATGGGGCAACAAGGATGAGTTTGGAAATTTTTTTCTTTGTTTCCCCAAGCCAACGAACTAAAAAAGCACAACCACAGCTGTGCCCGATTAAAATTGTGTTTTCCCCAATATCATATTTCTCAAACTCATTTTTATATTTTGTATAATCAGGCTTCCATGGGGTTGGCATGAGGGGCGTTTCCGTTTCTATTCCTCTTTTTAACAACTCTTTTTTAATCCATGGCATCCAGTGTTTATCATAATCCCTTGTTTCCGGACTCATCGCTTTTTCAACATTCGAAGGACAACCATGAATAATAAAAACTTTTCCTTGTGTAAGTTTCATAAAAAACATGAAAATTTATAATTTTATCCCCCGAAATTTCATATAGTCTTTTATAGTTTTGTCGTAACTCTCAGCCAAATTCATTTCAAGGGCTTCTTTTGGACTAACCCACTTATATTCAACTAGTTCTTTGTTATCAATTTTAACATCAGGGGTCTCTGTTTTACAGAAAATATCAAAATAAACAAAATGAGCCGGTCTATCAAAATCCTGAGAGTCAATAAGTTCACCATATGAAATTATCCCTTCTGATTTGAGAGATAATCCCACCTCTTCTTCAGCCTCTCTTAAAAGTGCTTCATTAATTGTTTCGCCAGGCTCAATATGACCACCTGGCATTGTCCATTTATTGTGCCATTTCGGTGATTTGACAAGCAATATTTTGCCATCAGAATTTTCAATGATAGCCGAACCAACCACCTCTACGCCTCTTGGAAATTTATTATCTTTCATAAATACATAAATTATTAATGTGATTTTATTCTGTGCAAGCTGTAGTTAAGTTATTGTAGTTATACTAACCTTTCAACAAATTCAACTTTATTTTTATCTGGATCTAATACGCTAAAGTTTTTACCCCATTTCTGAATAGTTAACTCTTTGTAAATTTGCACATTCTTTTGTTGTAGCAACTCATACCAATTTTCGATTCCACTCTCCATAGAAATAATTACCGTTTGAGCTCCTGGCAATTCTCTTTCTTTGTCTTTCTTCTTGATGCCTAATTTTGCGCCATTGGAAAAAATAAAAGACACATACTTATCGCCATCTTGATATTCAAGATTAAAGCCAAAAATATCCCGATAAAATTCGGTAATTTTGTTAATGTTATCTGTATAAAATACTGCGGTTTCTAGGTTCATATATGAGTTAACCAATTCTTCATTGGCATAACTATGTCGTCAATCACATTATATTCTATGATTAGGCTGGCAATTCCCTTGGTTGTGTCTTTTATTTGTGTTCCTTTTTTTGCTATAACAATTACTTTTTTATTAAGAGTAAAAGCCATGCCAGCTTCTATAGCCCTTCCCGTTGGTTTATTTGTCATATCAATTAACAATACATCTGATTTACTGATTTCGTCTTTGGCTCGTTTCATCAGCTCCTGAGGATTATTAAATATTTTTATGTAATTTTCAATATCTCGGATAAAACAAAAGTCTTCAAAACCAGCCATTCTTACAAGTTCGCAAAGATGTTCAATTTCTTTCTTATTTTCTCCATTTTGAAAACTAGCTGTTATAAAGACTTTCATAGATATACAAAGTAAAATTTCGTGGACTGGGAGGGACTTGTCCCAGAAACTTCTATCCCGATAATTCGGGATTAGAATTTCGGGATCCCGTCATTGTAATTCCGGTAAACCGGAATAACAAGTGACTGGGAAACCCTCTACCTCCCCGGCATGCCGGGGTGTTCTACCATCCTTAATATATGGACTCACCGGGAATCGAACCCGGATATCGACAATGCGAATGTCGCGTAATACCGTTATACTATGAGCCCATTGAAGGAAACTCAAAACTTAAATCTCAAAACGCAAAACCATAACTTAAAACTAAAAGCTTAATAGTTTTAATTTTTGAATTTTGGCTTTAACTTTTGAGCTTTGAGCTCTAAGCTATCCTCTTATCTTTCTCGCAATTCTTCTCAAGGTTTCATCTTCGGCTTTTTCACCCGACCTGGTATCAATAAATCCCGGGTAATTTTCATAATAAACCGTTTCATCAGAAGCAGTCATTTTGGATTCATCATCATTGTGCATCGGATAAAGCTTTATATGAGCATGATCGACTCCGGTACCCTCAATTACCAAAGCGACTCTTTCTACCTCCAATTTTTTCTTTAAAATATGACTGAGCGCTTTTCCCGAAGTTAAAAAATTGCGAAATGTTTCCTCGGGCATTTTTGTAAAATCGGAAGGATAGTGGATTTTTGAAATCACAACTGCTTGTCCCTCGGTATTGGGAAACAAGTCTAAAATTCCGATGCTATTTTTATCTTCGTAAATTTTATGCGCTTCGATCTCGCCTGAAATAATTTTACAAAATAGACACTTAGGCATATTTGAATTTAAAATAATTTAGGCCTTGCTAACTCTTTCCGTGTAATCACCTGTTTCGGTATTCACCATAATTCTGTCGCCTGTGTTTATGAAAACAGGAGCTTTTATTTCTGTGCCATTTTCAAGAACAATCATTTTTGTTCCTCTCTGGGCAGCATCGGATTTGTCTCCCGGAGGCGCTTCTTTTACTAGAAATTCCATTTTAACGGGGATTTCCAAGGAAACAATTTTTTCATCAAATTCCATCGCTCTAACAATGCTGTTTGGTTTTAAAAATCTTACCTGATCGCCAATAATCTTTTCTTCAATCATAAACCTTTTTGAGGGATTATTTATTTCACAAAACCAAAACTCGCCTCGATGGCTATAAAGATATTTAATTTCTCGCTTTGAAATATCGGCTTCTTCAAAGGTATCAGCCGCCCTGAAGCTTAAAGTCAGCACATTTCCTGAAATCAAGTTTTTAATTTTTGCTTGGAGCGAAGAAGCGCCCCTAGCAACAAAAACATGCTTAGATTCTAAAACTCTGAAGGGCTGTTTTTGCCAGAGAAAAACGGTGTTTACTTTTAAATCATTAATAGACAACATAATTAAATTAAAAACTTAAAGTTAAAAATGCCTGCCTGCCGGTAGGCAGGAAAAATAACAATTTAAAATTAAAAATTATTAAATACTTCCGATATTTTTCACTTTTCGCTTTACGTTTTTCGTTTTTCTAATATACCATAATTTATGAAAAAGAAAAGGCCTAGTCGCAATAACTAGGCCTATGGTATCAATTACTGCTCTCTAGTTTTCCTTTTACAGAAGTTAAATTACTAACATGAGTAGGACTTTTCTTAATCAAACATCTTCGTGCTTGTACCGTCTGAACAGTTCTTCCAAGATATTTAGCAAGCTCACGATCTTTTGCTCCTGTAGCAATTATTACTTTCTTAGAATCGATGATTATTTTAAACAAAATCATGATTTCTTCAAGAGTACTATACGCTTCTCCGCTGTTATAATTGTGTTCTGCGCCAATTATATAATTCCTTTTCTTTCCCTCATTTCTTTTGTGTGGATTTCTACTTCTCCATCTTTTGTGATTCTTATAATGACGACCAGGATGATCGGCGCGCCATTGCTTGTTATATTCTCGATCACGTTTTCTTGCTTTTTCAAGATTCTCTGTCCGCCACCAATGATCATAACATCTTCTGCACATGCCTCGTGCATAGACCTTTCTTCCGCATCCCTCCGTCTTGCACTTTTTCTCGGACATTTTCACCCTCCTTTAGAGATTCTTAGCAAAGTCATGAGCTTAGAAACTCTTAAGTCCCGTACCGTGCTTGCTCTGGTACGGGACAGTTATTATCAGCACACCTCTTCGTGTACTTGGCGAAGGACTACCTCACCTTTCCTCCCAAGAACTTCTCTTATTCTATAATATATTTATTTTTTGTCAAGCACTTTCTTGATTATTTTAAAGTCTTCTATAAGGGTTTCTTTTTGATTAGCATCATATACAGCAACAGCGGGGTGATAGAGAGGAATGATTTTTCGCTGTTTTTCTTCAAAAACTTGTCCTCTAATTTTGCTAATTCCTTGAACTTTATCGGTGAAACCAAATTTTTCTAAAATATATCTAGTCGCAAAATTGCCTAAGGTACAGATTATTTTTGGGTTAATAATTTCAATTTGCTTATCTAGATAAGAAACGCAATTAGAAATTTCGTTAGGTAGGGGATTTCGATTATCGGGCGGACGACATTTTAAAATATTGCAAATATAAACATCTTCTCTTTCAAGCCCAATCGCTTCCAAAAGTTCCGATAAAACTTCGCCTGATCTACCGCAAAATGGCCGACCCTGCAAATCTTCGTTTTTTCCCGGGGCTTCGCCAATAAACATAATTCCAGCGCTATGACTTCCTTGGCCAATTACAGGCAAGGTTCGCGTTTTATAGAGCGGACAGTTTTGACAAGCAATAACTTGGTTTTTTACATCAAGCAATCCTTTGTCGGCTTTTGTTAGTTTATTTTTATCCATAATGTTAAAATATTTTAACCTGATTTAATTCTATCATTTTTTAAAATAATCAAAAAGTGTTACAATGAGAATTGTTATATAATTTGTAAATTAAAAAAATGAAAGAAACTCTAAAAAACTTAACCAAGGCCTTTATCGGCGAATCTCAAGCGAGAAATCGCTACACTTTTTATTCAAGAGTTGCTCAAAAAGAAGGTTACGAACAAATCGGCGAAATTTTCCTCCTAACGGCTGATAATGAAAAAGCTCATGCCAAGAGACTCTTTGAGCATATTCAAGAATTAAAGAAAGAAGAAAAAGATTCTAGTGAAGTTACGGTTGAAGCTGGTATGCCAGCAGTTTATGGAACAACTATAGAAAACTTGAAAGCATCAATTGAAGGCGAAAACTTTGAAAATACAAAAATGTACCCAGAGTTTGCTGACACAGCCGAAAAAGAAGGTTATCTAGAAATCGCTAAAAGGTTGAAGGCAATTGCCATGGCTGAACTTCATCACAAAGAAAGATACGAAAAACTTTTAGCGCAACTTGAGGCTGGAACGGTTTTTAAAAAAACAAAAGAAACTTGGTGGGTTTGTCGTGAATGCGGCTATATCCATTTTGGCACCACTCCTCCAGAAGCTTGCCCATCTTGCGATCACCCGACCGCTTTTTATCAGGTCCAGTGTGAAAATTATTAAATATAACTATGACAAAATTAAACCAAATTTATCGCTGCAATATTTGCGGCAATATCGTTGAGATGATTCATGAAGGCGCTGGCCAGCTTGTTTGTTGCGGACAGGCCATGGAATTACTTCTAGAAAAAACCGAAGATCAAGGAGCAGAAAAACATCTTCCTGTCGCAAAAAAAATTGATGGTGGTGTCAGAATAAAAATTGGCTCTGTCGCTCATCCTATGGAAAAAGAACATTATATTGAATGGATAGAAATCATCACTGAAGATGGGAAAGTTGGCAGAAAGTTCTTGCGTCCCGACGACAAACCAGAGGCTGATTTTTTCACGCCAAGTTCGCCAAAAACATTTAGAGCTTATTGCAATCTTCACGGATTGTGGAAGGCATAGTAAAAAATGAATACTAAAGAAACTGTCGGTATTATTGTTCACAAATACGAAAATCCCAATATTTTTTCTGTTCCCTATGGAGAGCAGAATAATTTTTTTAATGAACTATTAATAGAGGCAAAAAAAATAAATTTAGAATTGTTTATTTTCCAACCAAAAGATATTAATTGGAAGAAAAAAACTATTAAAACTTTTGTCAATATAAACAATAACTTTATTGAAAAAGAAATGCCTCTTCCCGACATAGTTTACGACAGAATGTTTTCCAAGACAGCTCAAGAAATCGAAATTTTCAAAGAAGTCCATAAAAAATTTAATCAACTAAATATTTTAATTGTTAATTCGAGAAAGTTTATCAAATTGACATGCAATAAATGGGAATTTTATCAATTGTTATATAAAAATAAATTTTTTAGACCCTATCTCCCCAAAACTTTTCTTTATGAAATAAATATTGCTAAACATTTATTAAAAAAGTGTCGAGCTGTTATTTTAAAACCAAAATACGGAGGACTGGGAACCGGAATTATTAGTGTTATTAAAAAAAATTTTATCTTACCAATCTATATTATTGAGTATCAAACTAAAAATAATAGCATTCACAAAAAATATAAAAAATTTAACATTTCTCTAAAAACAATTTCATCTTTGATCGAAAAAGGTTGGAAAAGAGGCGGTGGTTATATCGTCCAAGAAAAACTGACTGTAGCTCAATATCAAAAAAGAGTTTTTGATCTCAGGGTCATGATGCAAAAAACAAAAAAGGGCTGGTCTGTAAGCGGTATTGGCGGAAGAGTCGCCCCTCTAAAAGGATTCTTGGCCAATATTCATGCTGGAGGAACAATAGAAAATGGAGTAGATATAATAAAAAATGTTTTTCCTAAAAAATCTACAATCATTCTTAGAAAAATTAAAAAACTTAGCGTAGCCTTAGCCAGTTATTTAGAAAAGTCCACGGGACCGGCTATCGAAATGGGGGTTGATTGTATCCTAGATAAGAGAGGAAATATCTGGATTATAGAAGTAAATTCAAAACCTTCGCGATTCATATTTTCTCGAAAAGATATGCTCCATCTTAGAAAAAAAATGATCTTACGACCATTACTATATATGAAGTGGTTAATTGAGAATTAAAACTACTTGTCAAATTTATTAGAAAAACAGCTCGTTAATTGAGCTGTATTTTTGTTTTTTTATAGATTGTTTATTTTTTAAAAAAGACTCTTTGAGGAATTTTTTTTAAATGCCATCGTTCCTTCCATCCTAAATCTTCTACGCCAGCATCAAGGTATTTTGTTCCAAGAGAAATTGCCTTTTCAAAATTCTTTGCTGTTAAGTACGTTCCAAGACTAGGAAAATCTTTTTTGTTTGCCCCTGAGTTTATATAAGTGTAGATGTCTTTATATTTTAGCGCCAAAGATACTGCTTCTTTTTTGCCATTTATAATAATCGTCAGAACTTGAAAACTTAAATCAAGTTTGAGCAAATCTCGAAAAATTTCTTTTCTATGAGGCGTACTAAAAACAGAATCATCACCAAAACTTCTAATATTTAATTCAAATAATTGATCAACGTCTTCAAAATTATTTTCAAGAATCTTTGGTTGATATAACCTTTCAATTCGACGAAGAAGTTTTTTCATTTTGGCGCACGACTTTTGACTGAATTCCCTTGAAAGATAATCATTGGTATTTTTAAGACCAGAAAGATCAGCAACATATTTATATTCCAGAATATCGAATTTCTTTGTAAAATCGTCTTCTCCAATAATATCATCTAGTCCCGCTTCTTGCTCAATGGCCTCATAAAATTTAGGAATATATTTTTCATAACCAGATTTTATGAATATCCGATTATCTTCCATATAACCACCACCAATAAAATCTAAATATCCTTTTTCGGCATTAAATTGTAGCGGAAGCAAGCCAATATTTTCTTGACCAATTCGTCCTACATAAAAAAATAAGGGATGCTGGAAATACTTATAAAAACAGTATCTCACATCCCAAAGATCATACATGATTTCATTAGGACTTAACTCTTGCCAAACTTTTTTTGCTTCTTCTATTTTATCAATTCGGCTAATTTTCAATTTTTGATCACTGCTATCTTTAGGCATCATATATTTAGAGCACGCTCGGTTGGAGATGATGATAGGGAGGGTGATTTTTATATCTTTTTATCGCCATCCTGATAATCTCTTCCAAAAAATCTCCATAATCCAACCCAATTACTTTTGCTGAATTAGGCACAGAGTCGCCAATATTAATCGAAGGGTTGGGATTTAATTCCAAAACATAGGGGTTATTATTTTTATCTACTCTCAATTCGACTCGTCCATAATCATGACAATCTAAAATATTGTAGGTATCAAGAGCAATTTCAGTAATAAGTTTTGAAAGTTTCTTGCTAATATTTTTTGGTGGTCGTTGAATAGTGATTCCTTTGTCATAAGCATCATCTTCTTCCCATTTCGCTTCAAAAGGATAAATGTGCCAATATCCAGGAGGCATTTTATCAAACATAGACCTTGTTAGTGGCAAGACTCTTAGATCATCTTCTTCACTTCCTAAAATTGAAACATCATACTCATCTCCATCAATATATTCTTCTATAATCGCTGGTCGGCCAATTTCCATAATAATTTTTTCAAGTTGTTTTTCTAGTCTTTTTTTATTAGTTACCACCGAATCATTGGTAATGCCGATAGAATTGTCTGTGTTAGCTGGTTTTACTATCAATGGATACCTTAGATCCTCTCTGATATCGTCCTCTAAACTATAAATATAATCCCATTTCGGTGTCGGCATATTGTGGAATGCCAGCAACTTTTTAACCCTAATCTTGTCAATGCATAATCCAAGAGTAAATGAACTTGATCCCGTATAAGGAATTTGAAGCGCGTCTAAAATTGCCGCGGCATGGGGTTCAAGCAGACTTGATTCATTGATTCTTTCGCAGACATTAAAGATAAGATCGACATCGCTCTTTCTTAAATCTTCGAGTACGCGCGAAAGATTATTAAAATCAAAGAAAGTCACTCGATATCCCCGTTCTATCAGGGTTTTTTCAATATTCTTTCCAACTGACATTAAATCTTTCTCAACTGCCCCAGCATTTTCATCATAAAAATTACATGCAATACCAATATGGAGATTTCTCTGATTTTTTATCGACATTCTTCTAATCTTTTCAATTTTTCCGCTCCTAATAAGAATGTCTTGATTGATAGCTGAAGGTGAAAAATGATTTTTACGCAATGTTTTTCCAATCGATGAAGCCGATTGAAAACGAGCCACTTCATAATTAACGCAATCCAAGGCCTCTTTTAGATTGTCTTGAGCATCTAAAGGATTATCGCCAGAAACCACAATCCATCCCAAATATTCGTACCCTTCAGGTGGCACCAAGACGGGATCGCCAATTTTTTTAAAAAATTCGATTTCTTCTACAAATGGTTTCTTCTTTATTTTCTCATCTATGTCAAATTGAACAATAATGCCAGAGTAATTGCTTAAAAAATCATGTGACGCTAAATACATGTAAGGATTTTCTGGCTTATTGATTTTCGGAAAATATATTCCTAGGGCAATTTTGGCAGCTCCTTCGATAAAATCAATACGCCAAGCTTTTTTTATACTGTCGTAAATTTCATCTCCTCCCATTCTTAAATTAACCTCGATTGGCACAGGACCTTCTTTTGTTGATTTAGCTTCAAGATGAATACAGCCATCTTGTATTCCCAGTTTTTCCAAAATTTCATCGGCCATAACTATAAGAGCCTCTTTATTTTTTTCTGGCAAACCCGATGGCGTTAAACGTCCCGTTTCGACAAAAAATGGTTCATTGGTTTTATTATTATCAGAAATAGAATGAAACTTAACTCTGCCATTTTGAATTAAAATATCGATATCAACCTCATCCCCGTCAATGTATTCTTCTATCATTATGTCTGTTCCGTCATTAAGCGCAGATTCCACCTCAGTATTAATGCTTTTTTTAATATATTGATAAGTTGATGTTAATTCTTCTTCATTGTCGACTCTTACAACAAAGGCGCTGCTTGCTCCAAATGTTGGTTTAATCACTAAGGGAAATCCTAATTCCTTTGAAATTTTCTTTAAATCCTCTGCTGATTTGACCATAATATGCCTTGGTGTCGGTAGGTTATTTTCTTGACAAAATTCACGAAACAGATATTTATTTCTAACCCTCTTTGAAATATTAAGAGGGATGCCTATAAAATTAAATTTATCTGTTATTTTTGAAGTCAAAAGAACATCGTCTTCCCAAAAAGTAATTGCTCCGTCAATTTTTATATTGGGATTATTTGCCATAAAATCTTTTATGGCTTGGATTGATTCTGTATGATTGGTGTTATCTGCCAAAATCCAGTGATCAACATAAGGTTGCGCCCAGTTTTTTTCTTTATTGAGCACCACTATTTGAAGTCCCATTTTCTTAAGCTTCTGAATTACAAAACGCTTCTTAATAGAACCAGTATTTACCAAAAGAATTGTTTTTCCTAAAAGAGAATTTACGCCATTGTTTGGATTTAAAATTTTATCGTTATGATGACTATCTTTCATAGTGATATTTTGAATAAAAAAAGACCCGCTTTCTTTTTTGTTCTAAAGAATGATTGCGAGTTTAATTGAACCAAGGTCTTGCCAGGAGGCTCGTCTCCTTCGTCAACGCTAGTCGATAATGAATCAGAAATTGGTTTCTTAAATAAATTTTTCATTCGTTATTTTTTAATTCCTATAAAGATAATATCTCCTTCGTCGATTTTATTCCTATCAGAATAATAATCCCTTTCCTCTCATTGTCAATATGTGAATAATTTCTCTTTTATTGGCCAAAAACGGTTGATTTGTATAGCTATCAAGTGCTTCAGAAATTCTCTTGCTAAGCTGTTTTTATATGATAACCTGAAATTAGAATAGTACTTTTTAAAAGGAGGAAATATGTGCGATAGAACTTTGGCCGATGTTCTTGTTTTTGACATCGGAATAATGGGACGGCAATCACCTAACGGATCTGTTGAATTTTGCAATGCTTTCGTAAGAAAACATCTTGGGGGAATTACTGGAGAGATTCCCAAAATAGCTTGTCCTATATGCAAACAAGGTGTCTTAATTGAAACTGAAAGAGGTGATGTTTTTTCTGAACCAACTCACCTTGGAGAAGGTATTTCTCAAGAAAAAGCATCAATTCCTATCGGAAGAAGTATTCGCCTCAGGTGTTCCGAATGTCAAAAAGTTTTCTCAGGAAAACGCATTTTCCTCACGGTCGCTTAGATAGCAAACCCCGGCAAGCCGGGGTTTTTCTTGACAATGCTAAAAACAATGATAGAATGAAAATGACCTAAAGGAGGTCACATTGAACAAGAGAATGAATAGTTTCGGAGTTTTGATCGTTGCGGTGTTGGTTTTCGTTTCTTTACTTTCCGGAGTAGCGTTGGGAGCAGATCAAGGTATTGTTCTTTTATATAACACTCCCAGGACTGTGATGATTCCTTATCGAGTTGATGGTGTCGATATTCGATATTCGCTCGATGACAATATTGGAGTAAAACTGCAAGTGTATTTTCAGATTCCCTTTGGATCAGAAATCTATCTGGCAAAAAAATATGTTCCAGACTATTTCTTGGGAATGAATTATCAAGTAGAATTACCTCAACTTCCTAGTAATAAAAAATTTATAGGAGCGCCTTGTTCAAAATTGGTCTTTGGAATTCAAACCTATACATGGTGCGATTCGTCAGGCTCTTGGTTTCAATTACTTTCGTCGCTTCCTCCTATGCTTAGTGAACCATCAAAGGACATTCCTCACGCACCCATTAGTATTGATGGCAGCACCAATAAGCTCGTCTTCATTAATGTTCCCGATGGTCGCTGGTTGATGATTACTCTGCCCACCGGAGAAAGCCGCGAAGGCTATTGTAAGGCTTATTTATACAAACCAGTTCTTCCTATAAATCCTTAGAGAAATCCAAGCCCCGGCAAGATGTCGGGGTTTTTTTTGACAATACACAACTAAAGATATAAGATATTTATAGTTCCATATAGCCAAGGAGGAAAATGGCCATAAACGAAAAACAGTGGCAAAAAGAGACAAGGAAGTTTCATAGAGATGCCTTGAAAGTTATTGATTCGGCTCGAGACAAAGTTATTGTTTATAATCCCGGTCTTGTTAGCGATGTCTTTCAAGACGGACAGATCGCAGAAGCGATAAAAAGAGCTAAGGCTAGAGATATCAAAATCACCATTCTCGTTCAGAGAAGTAATTCTGCAAATATTGAAGCATTCTTGGCACAATTTGGTGAAGATGTAGTTTTCGTAGAAGAAGATTTGGATAGGCATGCCTATGTGATATCCGATATTGGATATGTCAAATTCTTAAAAAGAGCCACATGTGTTGAATCAATCTACATTCAAGAAGGCGATGTTGGTTCTATTATCAAAACCATTACTGAAGAACTTAGAAGAGCTAACTAAAGTAGATAGAATACAAACCCCGACAGATATGTCGGGGTCTTTTTTTTATTATAAAACAAAAAATCGCCCCCATTAGCCTGAGGCGAAGAAGACCGAAAGACAGAGCTTTCGGCGAAACATTCCCCGAGGAGTAATCCAGCCTTACCTAGGAGTAGATAAAACCACATTATCCGTATTCTAAGGAAATGCCCCACCCCGACAAAAATCGGGGGTTCTCGCGCCTACAGACTAATAAGGGCGAAACGAAAAAACCTGAACCCTCCATAAGTTCATTATATTCGCTCCTATTCAGTTTATATACCTAGTATAGCAGAAAAAAGAAAAAAGTCAATAGTTTCGACCTCAGCATGAGTAGTTTTGAGTTATTTAGAGAAAATTTGACATCTATTTTATAATGCTTTATGATATTGATAGTACACAAATTTCGCCTTTTTAAAGGAGAGAAAAAGGAGAGAAACATGGACGATATCCAAAAAAGAGACGTTAGGACAATATTAGATGCATCTACTGAGGATGCGAAGTATTTCTATGAAAACCTCGAATCATTAAGGCAGCAATATCCTGACAAGTATGTGGCTATTCACGACGGAGAAGTTATCGCCTCAGGCAAGAATTATTCGAAACTATTACAAAGATTGCGTACTCAATATGGACAAAGGGCTGTCTCGTCTTTCTTTATAAACTTCGTAGATCTTCACCCTGTTTCGTGGATTCTTTCTGCAATGTCTGCTTAGTCCTCTGTTTAGGGAATGTCAAAAAAACATTCCCTCTTTTTTTAATATATGAAAAATTATCTAGAGAATATGGATAAAATATGCTTGAAAATGCTGAATGCTTTTGACTTTACCGATTTTTTTGGTAAAATTCATTTATTATAAACTTTAAATTTTTAATTTTAAACTTTTAACTTGAAACATGTCTGGTCATTCAAAATGGGCAACAATTAAACATAAAAAAGCCTTGCTCGACCAAAAACGAGGCAAAGTTTTTTCTCAGTTGGTTCGACAGATTCAAATCGCTGCTAGAGATAATCCCGACCCATCTACTAATCCAAGTTTGAGAGTTTTGGTTGATAAAGCCAAGGCTTCTAATATGCCAAATGACAATATTGAGCGCGCTATTAAAAAGGGTAGCGGTCAAGAAGATGGTTCTGTTATTGAAGAGTTAACTCTCGAAGCATATGGTCCTGTTGGTAGCGCTTTTTTAATTGAAGCGATTACTGATAACCACAATCGAACTGTCGCAGAAATGAAACATCTTGTAGAAAGAAATGGCGGCCATATGGCTGAAAAAGGTTCTGTCGCCTGGCTTTTTGAGAAAAAAACTATTTTCAAAATCTCTCTTTCTGATTGGAATGAAGATTTAGAACTTGCCTTGATTGATGCCAGTCTTGAAGACAGTCAAAAAACAGACGATGGCGTTTTGCTTTTATTTAATCCTCAGTTCGAATCTCAGGCAAGGCAAATTTTCAAAGATAAAGGAGTAACTTTAATATCAGAAGAGCTTGATTGGCAGGCGAAAAATCCTATCGAACTTTCTGGAGGAGATTTAGAAAAAGTTGAAAATTTCAACGACCTCATTGACGAAAATGATGATACTAAGGCAGTATATAATAATTTAGGTTGATTAATTAGATTCAAAAATATGAAAATTCTTGGCATCGATCCTGGTACTGCTAGAACTGGTTATGGTTCGATTCGTTCTGTAGGTAAAAAGATGACTTGTCTCGATTATGGTTGTATCGAAACTTCTCAGGAGGAAAGCGATGCCAAGCGATTAACTAGAACATATCATGCTGTCAAGAAAATTCTTGATAAGGAAAAACCTGACCTTGTCATAGTTGAGCGCCTTTTCTTTTTTAAGAACATGAAAACCGTTATGACTGTTTCTCAATCCAGGGGTGTAATTTTGATGGCTTGTGAACAAAAAAAAGTTCCTATCATTGAATATACCCCTCTTCAAATTAAACAAAGTCTTTCTGGTTATGGCAGAGCTCAAAAGAAGGAAGTTCAAGAATGCGTTAAAAAACATCTTGGACTTGAGGACATCCCTCGTCCCGATGACGCTGCCGACGCTTTAGCGGGAGCAATTTGTCATCATCTGCGCAAAAACGAAAAAAAATGATAAAAAATAAAATAAATCTATTAAATTTTGACCATGACTACTATTCTTTCCTATATAGTTAATCAAGGTGTCTCCGAACAAGTTTTGTCATATATCTTGTTGGCACCGCTCGTAGCGACCTTGATTGTTTTTTTAAGGCAGGTAATCGGATTAAAAAGCTTAGGCGTCTATCATCCTCTTCTTTTGGCTTTTGCCTTCGCTAGCGCTGGATTAAAAGAAGGGCTGTTTTTTTTCCTGTTAATTGTCCTTCTTGCTAATGCTATAACATATGTAGTTAAAAAGTTTCCCCTTCTTTACCTTCCGAGACTGACAATCGTTGTGACAGTCACCACTCTAGCTTTAATTTTAGTTATATCAATTATTCGTCTTTCGGATTACAGTTTAGCGCTAAGTGGTTACTTTCCTATTATCATCATCCTTGCACTAAGCGATAAGTTAGTCACCGCTCAAATGAAAAGAAATATAAAACCCGCATTGATTTTAACTGGCAGCACCCTTGCAGTAGCTCTTTTGGGATATTTTATTCTTAATATTGTTTGGTTACAAAACATTGTTTTAAATTATCCTTTAATTTTTCTTCTGGTTATAGTCGTGATAAATATTTTTCTCGGACGTTTTCATGGTCTTCGTTTAAATGAGCTCTGGCGTTTTCGTCATCTCTTAAAATTACCTCCAAAGAATTAATGTTCAATACCCTTAAAAACTATCACGGCATTTTGGGACTTAATGCTCGAAACTTAGACTATGTTATCAAAAAACATGGTCAACGTCTTGATGTTGCCAATAATAAATTGTTGACAAAAAAAATTCTTCAAGGCGCTGGTTTGCCGATGCCAGAAACATATTTTGTTATTCGCAATAAAAAAGATTTTAATAAATTTAATTGGGACCTACCTAAATCGTTCGTTATCAAACCAAGTCGCAGCTTAGGCGGCGAAGGCGTGTTGATTGTCTATGGCAAGAAAAAAAATATTCCTACATGGATTAAAGCAGGACAACGATTAATAGACTTAGAAGAAATCAAACACCATATTTATAATATTCTTGAAGGTAATTTCAGCCCTAAGGAAAAAGAAGATAGGGCTATTTTTGAAGAACGCGTTAAGTTACATCCCGCTTTTAAACCGTATACATTTAAAGGAGGCATTCCTGACGTTAGAGTTATTGTCTATCAAAAGATTCCTATAATGGCTCAACTGAGATTGCCCACAGAAGAATCAGAAGGACGAAGCAATTTACATCTTGGAGGTATTGGAGTAGGCATTGATCTAAAAACTGGCATTACTACAACCTCTATCCTCCATGATCATTTTATAGATAAAATTCCGGGCACAAGACACATTTTGTCTGGCATTCAAATTCCTTATTGGAAAGATGTTTTGAGAATTGCCGCTCTTGCTCAAAAACATGCTGGCATCGACCTTCTTGGTATTGATATCGCCATAGATAGAGAAAAAGGTCCGATGATTTTTGAAATAAATTCAAGGCCAGGCATTGCCATTCAAATGGCAAATCAATCTCCGTTAAGAGAAAGATTGGAAAGAATTGAAGGACTTAAGATCAAGTCAGCCAATCGGGGAACAAAAATTGCTCAAGAACTTTTTGGCGGAGAAGTTGAGGAAGAACTTGAAGAGATTAGTGGACGAAAAGTTATTGGTTTGTTTGAATTTATCGATATTATTGGTCCAAATAATAAAAAACTCAGACTGACTGCCAAGATTGATACTGGCGCCTATCGAACTTCTGTCGACAAAGATGTAATAGATAAACTTGGCTTGAAGGAAAGTAAAAAAAAGATTAAATTTGTTTCATCTCTCGGAGGAGAGGAAAGATCCCTTGTTGATTTGGCTTTTTCTCTTGCGGGGCAAAGCATAGAAACAGAAGCTTCAATTGCTAATCGATCAAATTTAAAATATAGCATAATTATTGGCAGACGCGATTTAAATCTTTTTCTGATTGACCCATTAAAGAAGATTAGTTAATAAATTATTCATAACATGGCAAAAAGAAAATACTACCGCCATCAGGACGGAGTCGGTAGTATTCCTATAAATAAAAAAAGAAAATATCATGCTTGGCGCAAAAGAAGTTTTAGTGCTTACCTGCGTCTATTTTTTAAATTAAGTCTTATTGGGATTGCTTCGTTGTTTTTTGTTATTCTTCTGGCTTTCATCTATTACACCAAAGATCTTCCTAATCCTCAGGAAGTCCTCAATAAGCCATTTGATCAATCTACAAAAATTTATGCTCGTGATGAAAAAACTCTCCTTTATGAAGTCTTTAATGGTGGAAAAAGAACTGTTGTTGGCATTGAAAACATTTCTCCTTACGTCATAAATGCGACCATAGCCATAGAAGACAATAATTTTTATAAGCATCCCGGTATTGATTTCAGGGGAATTTTGAGATCTGCCTGGATTGCGGTAAAAACCGGTGGACAATATGTTCAGGGAGCATCAACGATTACTCAGCAATTTGTTAGAAATTCTCTCTTAACTCTTGATCGGACTATCAGTAGAAAATTAAAAGAAATTATTTTGTCATTGGAACTAGAAAGAAGATACACAAAAAATGACATTTTGGCTTTCTATTTAAATCAAATACCCTACGGATCAAATACCTACGGTGTTGAATCAGCCAGTCGGGCCTTTTTTGGAAAATCAGTTAAAGATGTCACTTTGGGAGAAGCCGCAATTCTAGCTGCCATACCCAAAGCCCCATCAAAATATTCTCCTTATGGTACTAACCCCGAACTTCTTTTGGGTCGCCAGAAATTAGTCTTAAAAAGAATGAAAGATCTTGGATATATTACAGAAAAGGAAATGACTGATGCTTTGGCAGAAAAGATTGAATTCCAGAAACAAAAAACTGGATTTAAGGCTCCTCATTTTGTCATGTATATCAAAGAACAATTAGAGGCAAAATATGGTAAAGATGTTATCGAAACGGGAGGGCTTCATGTTTATACAACTCTTGATTGGGATTTACAGCAAAAAGCTGAAGAAATTGTCTCAAAAAATGGTGTTCAAAATGAAAAAGAGTTTGGCGCAAAAAATGCTGCTTTAGTTGCTATCGATCCTAGGACTGGTGAAATTTTATCTATGGTTGGTTCCAGAGATTATTTCGACACAGAAAATGATGGCAATGTAAATGTTGCCCTTAGACCTCGCCAGCCCGGATCTGCCTTTAAGCCTTTTGCTTATTCAACTGCTTTCGCAAAAGGATATACGCCAGACACAATTCTTTATGATGTTAAAACTGAGTTCAATCCTTATTGCCTCTCTAGCGCTGTTCAAGCCAAGGATCAGTTCGGCTTAGACTGCTATCATCCTAATAATTATGACAATAACGAGCGTGGTCCTCTCACGATGCGCTCAGCCTTAGCTCAATCACTTAATATTCCTTCCGTTAAAACTCTTTACCTGGCAGGAATAGACGACACGATTGCGCTGGCAAAAAAAATGGGCATTTCTACCCTTGAAGATCGATCACGCTTTGGATTAGCTTTAGTTCTTGGCGGAGGCGAAGTTAAGCTTCTAGAATTAACCTCAGCTTACGGGATTTTTGCTACCGAAGGATTAAAAAATAATTATTACAGCATTGTTCGCGTTGAGGATGGTAAAGGAAATATCCTTGAAGAATATAAGCCCGAACAGCCAGAAAGAGTTTTGGATCAAAATGTTTCTCGATTGATCACTGATGTTTTATCAGATAATAATGCTCGCGCGCCGATATTTGGCACTGCCAGCTCCTTGTATTTTGGAGATACTCCTGTAGCGGCAAAAACTGGAACAACTCAAGATTATCGAGATGGTTGGACAATTGGTTATACGCCAAATTTCGTCGCTGGTGTTTGGACCGGCAATAATGATAATTCATCTATGGGTAAAACTGCTGGCATCAGAACTGCCGGACTGATTTGGCATGAATTTATGCTCGAAGCTCTAAAAAATAGAGAAAAAACAAGCTTTAATCCGCCAACTATTGCTGTTCCAGATAAGCCGGTATTAAGAGGAGTGGTCGGCGGAGAGACTGTTAAGATAGATACTGTTTCTGGCAAGCGAGCTACTGACTTAACACCGCCGGAATTAATAGAAGAAAAAACTTTTTTGAAGGCCCATTGCATTCTTTACTATGTAAACAAAGATGATCCTCAGGGTCCTGCGCCAACAAATCCAGCTGATGATCCTCAGTTTAATAACTGGGAACAAGCTGTTAGGTCGTGGGCGCAAGATCCAGCAAGAGGCAATCTTGTCGAAGAAATCCCTCCTCAAGAATTTGACAATATTCATACGCTAGAAAATAAACCGATTCTTGAGATATTATCGCCCGGCAACGGCGATACGCTCAGAAGCGATACTGTTAGAATTTCCGCTGATGTCAGGGCTAATTATCCAATTAAAGAAGTAGATTTTTTCTTTGACGATATTTTCCTGGGATCAAAAGTTTCCTCTCCTTATGATTGGAGTTTTAAACCATCAGGAGATCAATTGTTGGGTCGTCACAAAATCACGGTTAAGGCCTATGACATCTATCTAAACTCATCCGCAAAGAGTATTAATATTACAACTGATATTGGAAATATTTCTGATAGCAGCGAAGCAACAGGTACCATTATAATTCCGTAAAAAAAGAGGCTTGTGTGACGTTGTATATTGATTTGTTAGACACTGATTTGTTAGACACCGAGTGTCTAACAAGTTTTTTTATATTAGCAAAAAAGTGCCATATGTGTGTGCACATTACCATAAACTATTGACTTTTGATATATAATATGCTACAATGAGTAGTATTGAGTATCGGTCCTTTGTTGAAACATCGAAGGGCAAGCAATTGCAAAAATATTATAAAAACAACTTGCTTGCTCACCGAAGTTTCAACATGCTCCGGTAGCTCAGTGGACAGAGCGACGGCCTTCTAAGCCGTGGGTCGGGGGTTCAAATCCTCTCCGGAGTACCAGAAAGGGTCCGTAGCTCAGTTGGATAGAGCAGCCGGCTCATAACCGGTAGGTCTCGGGTTCAAGTCCCGGCGGACCCACCAGAGCAGCAGGGCGCATAACTCAGCGGAAGAGTAGCGGACTTTTAATCCGTTAGCCGCGGGTTCGATCCCCGCTGCGCCCACCAGCCCCGCACTAAACAGAGTTAGTGCGGGGATCTTTTTTTTATAGACTATTGACAACATTTTTGTTTATCCTATAATTGTTTTTACTGGGGGCGGGCGTCGCAGATGGTTCGGTTGTTGGTGTAACTTGTGGTTACAGACGCATAGTTGCAGACGCAGACTCGGATCTTGTGAGAGTAGGTAAGTAGCTTTCAAGTCTCCATCAATAGACGGCGTTCTCGGGCTGCGCGCCTCCCCCTTCTTCATTCTAAAAGTTCTTTGAATCAAATTTCGTTCATAAGCGATACTCCCGAGAGAAGCATAGGCTTCTCTCTTTTTTTGTTGCTTTTCGGGGAAATAGTTGACAAATAAATATATAGTTGTAGAATGACAATATCTAAGGAGGTTTCTATGGCAAACATGTCATTAGTAGGACATGAGAATGTTAGGGTTGAAGTTGTTGGCATTAACAATCGAAAAGGTGAAATCAATATCGTTATTTCTTATACATTAAAACAATTGCTGAGCAGCGAAACAGAATCACTGGTTATTCCATCAGAAAAACAAGCTCTTATAAAAACATTAATGGGTTTGACTTCAATAGAACTTGATTCTCTCCGTGTTGCATTAATATCGTTACGAGGCGTTATGCACGATAACGATAAAAATCTTAGTTTTTCAATTCTTCGAACTATTGAATTTGTTCGTAACTGGAATCCGGAAAAAGAAAATGACTAATAGATCAGTTCTCCCGAGAGAAGCATAGGCTTCTCTCTTTTTTGTTGATTTTTGGAGAAAATGAAGTGATAATTATTTAATTATGAAATACGATTTAATTGTCATTGGCGGAGGACCAGCCGGCATGATGGTAGCTGGAAGAGCGGCAGAAAATGGCGCTCGTGTTTTGTTGATTGAAAAAAACGATATTCTTGGAAAAAAACTTCTATTAACCGGCAAAGGAAGATGCAATATCACTCATGCCGAATTTAATGTTGAAAATTTTTGCCGTTATTTTGGAAAAAGTAGCTACTTTTTGAAACCCGCCCTATATCAATTTGGCCCCAAAGAAATCATTGATTTTTTTGAAAAAAGAAATGTTGGTATAAAAATCGAACGAGGAAAGCGCGCTTTTCCAAAAAGTGATAAATCTCAAGATGTTTTAAGGGCGCTTATTGATTATTTGAAAAACACGAATGTTGAAATAAAAACTGGATCAACCGTAAAATCAGTAATTACAGAAAACAAAGAAATAAAAAAAATAATCTTATCAGATGGCAAGATCTTTGAAGCAAATAATTACGCAGTCTGCAGTGGCGGACAATCTTACCCATTAACAGGATCAATAGGCGACGGTTACCTGTGGCTCGAAAAAATGGAACACAGTATTGTACCTCCAAGACCCGCCTTAGTGCCAATTATTGTCAAAGAAAGATTTGTAAAAGATATTGAAGGGTTGAGCCTAAAAAATGTTTCTATTGCTATTTTTCAAAACAATAAAAAAATAGACTCACGTTTTGGCGAAGCTTTATTCACAGATAATGGTATGAGCGGACCAATTATTTTAGATATGAGCAAGAAAATTGGCGAGCTTTTAAAGACAGGTAGCGTTGACCTTGAAATAGATTTTAAGCCTGCGCTAAGTTTTGAAATTTTAGATGAACGGCTTTTGCGAGATTTTAAAGAATTTTCTGGAAAGATGTTTAAAAATTATCTTGATGAGCTTCTGCCAAAAAAAATTATTCCTTTAATATTAAAACTTTCCGGTATTGACCCAGAGAAAAAGATTAATTCTATATCAAAAGATGAGCGAAAAAAAATAATCCATCTGCTCAAAAATTTCAAGCTTACTATTGATAGAACTGACGGATTTGAGAATGCTATTATAACGGCTGGCGGAGTGAGTTTAAAAGAAGTTGATCCAAAAACCATGAAATCAAAAATTATAAAAAACCTCTATTTAGCAGGAGAAATATTGGACATAGATGGTCCAACCGGAGGTTTTAACTTGCAAGTTTGTTGGTCAACTGGTTTTGCGATTGGAGAAAATTTTAAAAAAATTAAATAGAAAAATATGAAAATTGGGCTCAAGATAAAATACACAAGAAATGCTTCTTCGATTTTTCCATATCTAGATAAATTGCGTGGAAAAATTGATTATCTTGAATTAGGAACACGTCCAGAAGAAGATTTTCATCAATTCGAAATTTTAAAAAACCAGGGATTTTCTTTTACAGTCCATGCCCCTATGCAAGAAAATAATGTTAATATTGCAGAGCCAAAGAAAGATGTTTCTAGTCACCATGGCATTGATATCGCTAGGCAAGCCGCTGACCTTTTCGATGCACCTGTTATAGTTATTCATCCTGGAGATGTTGAAACTGAAAATTCTTCTATCGAACATATGGTAACATTGCTTAATGAGTATCGTGATTCAAGATTCTATATCGAGAATTTATATGACCAAGCAAGATCTCTCCCATTTATAAGAATTGCTTACGATATCAATAATCTAAAGCGCACAAAAAATGAAGCAAAAACAGGATTTTGTTTAGATTTTGGACATGCTTTAGTTCAGGCTTCGCGAGAAAAAAGAGAATATTACAGTTACATAGAAGAGATGGCAAGAGAACTTCACCCGACCTATTTTCATCTTCACAATGGCGATGGGCTGGAAGATAAACATTGGCCTATTTCTTACCGAAAAGGGTTTATTGACTACAAAAAAATTACCCATCTTTGGCCAGAAAACGCTATGCTTACCCTAGAAATCGCTGTCTTTGATGAGAATAATGCCTTTAATATTAAGAGTGTTTTAGGGGATGTGGATTACTTGAGAAATTTGCTTATTGACACAGGGAAAATAAAATAGAAAATATTAATTAGAAAAGGTGATTGCGTCGATCCATTTTTTACGGACCGAAACCGATCACCTTTTTGTTTTAAAATAAAAGCGCAAGAAGTCTTTTCCTGCGCCATCTGTTGTGAATACATTAATCTATGAGAAGCCTATTGCTTGCTTTTAGAGCAGGCACCCTACAAAGCATAGCAATTTCCTCTGGAGTCTTATAACACAAAGTTAAAAGAACTAAAAAGAAAAGCAAGGAATTGGGAACAAATACTCCTTGAAGAGGATATTCAATCAAATGAGCATCTTCTTCGTGAAGATCTTTCTCGTTAACCCATGTCCATTTCTTTGTACCACCATGAAATAGCGACCACCCAAGACCAAGCGGTCCCCTAAGAAGTCCTCCTTGAATCCCTCTTCCTTCAGGACATTCAAAGATTAAGAGAAAAAGAGGATTCACTCTTTCTTGGTCTGATTTTAGATATACCTTGACACATCTTGCGGGTTTTAGATCTATTCTCTCAGCCTCGTCTGTCATTCAACCTCCTTTTAATAATTCTAAAGATTAATCTCTGTCTTGCGACGCATCATCGTCCAGGAAATACTACACACAACATTGCCAATAAGTAGCAGAAAGACGAGATAGCCCGCCTTAGCACCACAAACAAGTTTTTTTCGACAAATTATGATTGTCGCCACAGAAATAATACCCACCGAAAGAAGCGTTAGTGTGAGGGTTGTGTTTGATACGCTAAAAAATGATCCAATTAAAGTCGTTATACTGACATAAGTCAAAAGACAGCCCAAAACCACCCACCAATCGTATGACCTAATCCACTTTTTCATCTTTCCCTCCGTTAGAGATTCTTAACGAACTTGTGAGTTTAGAAACTCTTACGTCCCGGCTTGCCCTGCCTACCGGCAGGCAGGCGGGACAACCTTAGTTATTTTTAAAGAACTTGCCAGTTTTAAAATCTTATCATTTTACTATTTTATAGTCAAGGATTATATATAAAAACAGGGAGACGAACTACTCGTCTCCCTTTTTCTCTAGTAAAGATACTTTGGATCGATTTCTTGTCCTAAATGGATTGCTCGGACAACATCTGCTAGCATTTGCGCAATTGAAATGATTTTCGTATTTGGTAATCGTTTTGTTGCGGGAATTGGCAAGCTATTGGTAAAAATAAATTCAACGCTAATTCCTCTTGATCTTGCTAATCCTACGATATGGAAAAGTTTTTTATTAGCAAGTCCGCAAAGAACACCATGGGCAGAAATATAGATAAATCTTTTAAGGATTGGGTAATTTTCAATAAGATCAATTGCGATGTCTTCAAAAGTTCCACCTTCACTGATCTCATCGTCAATACCAATGACGATTTCTTTAACTTCTCCATCAATTCCAAGAAATTTTGATTTACCATCACCCGATCTGCTTTTTTTGCCATGAATTACTGGCAACCTCATTTCTTTGGCGAAAGTTGCTAACCGCTCTTCCCGTCCTCCGTCTGGAGTTAAAAGAGTAACATTGTCAGCCCCAATCAATCCTTCTAACTCCTCAACGATCCGATATTTTGCCCCCAAGTGAATTACTGGTACGCCAAAATATTCTTTGACATCAAGATTATGAAGCATAATAATAACAACTTGGTCAGCGCCAGCAAGTTTTATCTCTTCGGCATAAAGCTTGGCTCCAATGGGAACACCTTTTGGTTTTTCCCGATGCGATCTGCCGTAAGAGAAATAGCCAATAACTGCAATAACCTTTCTGGCTCCATTTTCTTTAGCAGCACGCATCAATTTCTTAAACTCAGCAAACTCTTCCTCAATCCCTCTAGTCGGTGCAAAAGTATGAAACACGAAGACAGTGCAACCATCTACATTAGAACCTTCTTCTTCTATGAGTAACTGAGGTAGCGTGTTTTCGTTTGGAAACTTAAGTATCTGATGGCGAGCGTGATCAATGCCAAGAATTTTAGCAACTTCTTCCATTAAATCTGGATGAGCACTGGTGCTTAACAGCCGAACTTTTTCTAATCCCGTTGCCATAACACACCTCCGTTAGAGATTCTTAGCGAACTTTTGTGAGCCTAGAAGCTCTTACGTCCTGCCGTAGCTCCGGTTTACCGGAGCGAAGGAGGACCGCCTTTATTCTATTGTGAATGAACTTTTCCCCTTATTCTTCTTTTATCAAAGTTTTAAACGAATGTCAAAGAAATCGTATGTTATATTATGTAGTGTTACCAGGTAACACTAAATAAACCCCGCACCAATTTGGTACGGGGTTCTTAATTTTGTTTCTTTTCGCTTTACTCAAAGACAAAATTAGAAAAAAGCGCCGAGTCTGACTCAGCGCCATGATTTAGAACTAAGCATGCGGAAGTTGTTCTTCCCACAATTGCTTATCTTCTCCCAATAACCGATTTTTAATCGGCTTAAGTTGAATGGCAAGTTCTTCTTCACTTAATGTTCTTGGATCAACTCCTAATTGATTTGTTAATTCTTTGCGAAAACGCCTCATAACTACTTCGATTAACTTACTCTTAGGAACCTGACATGCTTCTGAAAGCACCTCGAGAAAATCACAGACATCGGCTGTAATATTAAATTTCTATTCAATTGTTCGCTTCGAGGTACCCACGGTACAGTACCCAATCCTTCACGAACTTTAACATCTTCTCTTTTCATCTTTCCTCCTATTAGATTCTCTTTGTGAGTTTACGAACATCAGAAAATCTTACATCCTGAGTTTATCGAAGGATTATTTTTAAGAACTATTAATATCTTACTATTATTTCAATTTATGTCAAGGGTTAATGTTGTTATTAATCAAAAAGGAGACACTTTCTCTGTGTCCCCTCGTTTTATACAGAAATACTTTTTTTCAAAGAACGATTTTTGAAATAGGCATAGATTTTCCCTCGCCGCCTTGTATACCTCTCTGGACTCCACGTCCAAACATCATGAATGGGAATTCCTGCGATAAGAAACGAGATGCAAGGTCCAATTACAGCAAATACCGCTGCGCCAAATACGCACATTATCGCAAATTCAACAAAACTCAATTCCATTTTTCCTCCCTTTGGCTTCTAATAAAATGATATCAAAATTTGTTTTTAAATCAACTTTAATCCACTTTTAGTCATCATCCTTTTAATGGTATAATAGATCTAATGAATTAGAAAACATAAATAGTTTTTGGTTTTGTTGTTTGTTTTTATTGTTTCTATGAATACTGTTTCTTATGCCATAAAAGGATTGTTGCGAAGTTTTTTGGGATTTTTTGGCGATTGGTATCTCGTTTTTCCTCAAATTTATTGGAAAAAAACGCTTAAATTTACCAAAGAACTTGATAAAAGTCTCGCCTTTAGAGAAATGGCGCGTAATTGGTTTAGTCCCCTTTATCAGGACTACAATATCGTTGGATTTTTGGTTGGTATTTGTATCAGAACTCTTTGGATTATTTTTGACTCTATTTTTTATATTTTCTTTTTCTTTTTCGCCAGCCTGATTTTTATCATCTGGCTTTTGATTTTGCCTTGCATTATTTATTTAATCTTATATAACCTCGTACCGTGAATCAAGAAACAAACAATCCCAAAGAAGAACAGACAGAAAAGACTTTTGGTTATTTATATTTCAAAGACCCACTAGTTGAGCTTCCTAAAACATTTCGCTTCCCCCTTCTTTTAATATCTTTTGCTGTTTGGGGATTGATAACTTTAGTTAGTTTTCTGGGGATTCTTTTTGGTATATTTCGCGTACTAGAAAACGGCAATTTCGAACCAGATCCGGTATTGTCATTTTTTTGGTTTGGAATTATTTTGATGCTTTACGCAATTCATCATTTATACAAATCTAAAAAATCTTGGAAATCTCTCTTGGATTTAGGAAAAAGAGGTGATTTGTCCAGTACAGAAATCAATATTGCTGAATATTTCAATCCCAAGAGTAAAAAAATTCTATCTCTAGCCTATAACGAATCTAGGGTTACCAATGACCCATTAGAACTGGTTCTTTTCAAGACCCTAATCTCTACTCCAGAAACAGAAGATTTTTTGAATCATCTTGAGCTCGATTCTGAAACCATAAACAATGAATTTAGAAATAAGATTAAAACATTTAATAGGGATTATGAATTATCAAAAGAAACGCCGAGACAATCTCTCGAAGAAATAACCCAAAGGAGCTTTGTCGAAGCCTATAATACTGGGTCATCAGATATCAGATCGTATCATTTCTTGATGGCGCTTTTTTCTAAACCTCATCCTGTCCTAGAAGATCTTTTCTTAAAACATAATATTGAGCTTGAAGATGCACGAAATGTTGCCACTTGGCTGCGCATGAAGAATAATCTTATTGTTTCTAGGCAAAGACCTCGTCGAGTCAAACATAAAGTAATGAATCGATCGTTTACGGCAAAACCGACTTATTTTCTTGATAGTTTTAGTGATGATCTAACTGATTTGGCGCGTCATGGTGTTTTTGCTTCCCTTATTGGCCATCAAGAGGAATATAAGGAAATGATCAATATTCTAAATCAAGATGCAAGAAATAACGCTTTAATTGTCGGAAGCGCCGGTAGTGGCAGACAAGCCATCATCAACGAATTAGCTCGAAGAATTTCAATAGACGATATTCCAAAAAACCTCTACGACAAAAGATTGGTTTGTTTAGATGCAGGCAGTATGCTAGCGGGACTCAAAACGCCGGGAGAACTCCAAGAAAGACTTCAGAAAATTATGGATGAAATTATCGCCTCAAAGAATATCATTCTAGGCATTCCCCAGATTCACGACTTAATCCGTGCTGTTGAAAATCAATCACTTTCCTTTATGAGCTTTTTTGGTCCCGTATTTGAATCTGTTAATTTTCCTTTAATTGCCTCAACTGATGAAACTAACTATCACCAACTTATCGAAAAGAGAAGTGACCTAGCTGGAACATTTAATATTGTAAAAATAAAAGAGATATCAAGAGAAGATGCTTTCAAGTTTTTAATAAGAGAAGCGATTGTTTTTGAAAAACAAGGAGGAGTTGCGATTGGTCATTTTGCCATAAAGGAAGCTATTGATTTATCTGAGCGTTTCATTAAAAATCGCCTCTTGCCAAGCAAAGCTTATGATCTTTTAACTCAGGCTGTTGAAGAGGCAAAAACAAAAGGAAAGAAATTTATAACCCGAGAAGATATTGGCGTTAGTCTTTCAAAATCAACCGGGATTCCTGTTGGTCAAGCCAGTACTGGTGAAGCAAAAGAACTTTTAAACTTAGAAGAAAAACTTCATGAAAAAATGATTGATCAAGAACCTGCCGTTAAGGCGGTAAGCGAAGTCTTAAGACAAGCTAGGGCAGGGCTTGAAAGACGTACTGGCCCAATCGGCACTTTTCTTTTTGTTGGTCCAACCGGCGTCGGTAAAACCGAGCTTGCCAAGGCATTAGCTGAAACATATTTTGGCGGCGAAGAAAGAATGGTTAGATTTGATATGTCAGAATATCAATCATCCGACAGTATTTACCGATTAATTGGAACCAAAGATAGTGGAGGATTTCTGACAGAAAAAATCAAGAATCAGCCTTTTTGCCTCTTGCTTTTAGATGAATTTGAAAAAGCTTATCATGATGTTTTAAATCTTTTCCTTCAAGTTTTTGAAGATGGTCGTATTACCGATGAATTGGGAAATGTTGTTGATTTTACCAATACGATTATTATTGCCACTTCAAATGCCCACGCTGTTTTAATTCAAGAAAAACTCAAAGAAGGAATGGCAATTCAAGAGCTGCAAAAACTTATTAGAGAAAAACTTACCGACATTTATCGCCCAGAACTTTTAAATAGGTTTGATGAAGTTATTGTTTTTAAAACCTTAGAAGCCAAAGAATTGGAACAGATTGCTGTTCTGAAATTAAAAACTCTTTTTACTAGACTTGAAGAAGAACAAAGTGTAAAATTCTCAATAACCCAAGAAGCGCTCAAGAAAATTTCTGAGCTTGGCTACGATCCCCAAAACGGCGCTCGCCCCATTAGACGCGCCATTTCTAAATATATAAACAATTTAATTGCCAATGCCATTTTGACTGGAGAATTGAAAAAAGGAGAAAGTTATAGTATAGATTTTATAGATAATAAATTTATCATAAAAGCGTAAAATGCAAAGCGAAAAGCGTAAAACAACAATGCAAAATTCAAAACTAGATCTAAAGAAACGTGCTTATGTTTATGCTTTAGATATTATAAAATTTATCAATACTTTGCCCAATAATAAAACGGTTGATGTTTTAACAAAACAATTACTAAGGAGCGCAACAAGTGTTGGTGCCAATATAATTGAGGCACAAGCAGGAAGAACCCGAAAAGATTTTGTCAATTTTTTTACACATGCCTTGAAATCGGCCAATGAAAGCGTATTCTGGCTTTGTCTTTTAAAGGATAGCCACAACGCAAATTTAGATTCAACAGAAAAGCTCATAAAAGAAACTCAAGAACTTGCAAATATCTTAGGGGCAAGTATTTTAACTCTTAAGGGCAGAAGATAGTTTTAAATTTTAAATTTTTATTCTACGCTTTGCGCTTTACATTTTAAGTTTTTATGTCTAACCAAGAAATATCTAAAATTTTATATGAAATATCGGAATATTTAGAGATGGAAGATGAGCCGTTTCGTCCGATTGCCTATAACAGAGCAGCCCGCGTGATTGATTTGCAAAACCGAAGCCTTTCGGCAATTTATGATCGTGAAGGCATCAAGGGACTTGATAGAATTCCTGGCATTGGCCAAGAAATTTCCAAGAAAATTGAGGAATTGCTTTTGACTGGTAGATTACAATATCTTGAAAAACTCAAAGCCGAATCGCCCGTTGATGTATCAACCCTCACAAAGATAGAAGGATTGGGCCCTAAAAAAATAAAGACACTTTATCGCGAATTAGATATTCGAAACCTTGATGATTTGGTAAAAGCTGTTCAATCTCACAAGATCAGAGACCTTGATGGTTTCGGTGAAAAATCAGAAGCCAATATTTTAAAAGGGATTGATGCTTTAAAAAATCAAAAAGAAAGATTGCCCCTTGAAAAGGTCCTGCCTGTCGCCCGAGACATTAAGCAAAAATTGGCATCGCTTCCAGAAGTAAAAAAAGTTGAAATCGCTGGATCGATTAGAAGGAAAAAAGAAACCGTTGGTGATATTGACGTTTTAGTAGTATCTGATGATCCGAATAAGGTTGCTGATTTTTTTGTAACCCTTCCTCAGATCGTTGATGTATACGGTAAGGGAAAAACCAAGTCATCTGGAAGATTAGATATCGGCATTGATGTTGATTTGCGAATTGTTCCGGAAGATTCCTTTGGAGCAGCACTTCAATATTTTACTGGAAGCCAAGTCCATAATATTAAATTAAGAAGCCTTGCACGTAAAAAGGGCTATAAATTGAGTGAATACGGACTTTTTAAGGGAAATGAAAAAATTGCCGGTAAAACCGAAGAAGAAATTTACCAAAAACTTGGTATCAGATATATCGAACCAGAAAAAAGAAAAGGAGAAAACGAAATTGTCATTACTGATACCAATATTCACGAAAAATCAGTAGGCACAGTCATTTTTTATAAAACACAGAATAAAAAAATTGAGTACCTGTTACTTCATTATCCTAAAGGAGTAAGAACAAAATTTCATGGACATTGGGACCATGTGAAGGGCCATGTTGATGAAGGGGAAAGTGAAACAGAAACATTAATCCGAGAAATTGAAGAAGAAACTGGACTTATACACGGTGACCTTGAAATCATAGACGGATTTAGAGAGGACATCCATTACAATTTTAGAACCGAACGCGGTCTTCATTATAAAGAAGTTATTTTCTATTTGGTCCGTTCGAATACAAAAGAAGTTCATATCTCTGAAGAACATGATGATTACAAATGGCTCTTGTACGAAGATGCGCTTGAGACAATTACTTTTCAGGGAGGAAAAGATATTTTGACAAAAGCAAATGCGTTTTCTATAAAAATGTTTCATGACCAATGATTTCCAAGAAAAAGTTTATGAGGCAACAAAGAAAATTCCTTGCGGCAAAGTATCAACTTATGGTATGATTGCCTGCGTTATTGGAAATTGTCTGGCATCCCGAGCGGTCGGAAACGCACTTAATAAAAATTTCAGTACCGATATTCCCTGTCACCGCGTTATTAAGTCTGATGGGACAATTGGTGGTTATCGTGGAAATATTTCCCAAAAGATTATAAAATTAGAAAAAGAAGGTGTTAAAATAAAAAATAACAAAATCGATTTAAAAAAATTTGGTTGGCTAGAAATTCCATAATTAATAATTTTATTAATATGACAAACGAATTTGAGAACAAAAAACCCGAATCCCTCGATCAGCAACAACGAGAATTGAATAAGGAAGAAGGAGAAATTATAAATTTAGACAATGAGTTGATTTTTAAAAAATTACACGTCAAGAGAGATGAATACGAACAGCGTATTAAGAAATACGAAGATAAAGTAGCTTCAGAAACCCTAACATTTGATGATCTCCGTGAAATTCGCGATGCGATTCACAAAAAATTAGTTCTTGATCATCTTTTGGCAATCGGCAAAACAACTTTTGATTCAACAAAAATTTTCGTTAAGCAGGAACTTCTAAAACCAACAAGAATAGGTAGTCGAGAAATTGATATTGGTTACGATGTTGTTGATATGATTAATGCCTGGCACGTAATTGTAGATTATGTTAAAACAGGAGGAGGAAATGTTGATGGAGGAACAGGATTACCTGAAATAGAACAAAAATGAAACAAGAATATCCAAAATATAAATATATCTTTCTCTTTTTCGAAGCCATTGAAGACACGCTTCATTTTAAGCGTTTAATCCCTTATTGGTTTCCTGCTTGGTCTTGGGTGGTTTTTATCTGGTTTATGTCAAGTCGGTCAAGTTTTGATAATATTCCATGGCGACTAGATCCTGCTTGGCACCTTTTCGCTTTTGGTTTTCTTGCTTTTTGGATTTATCGCGCCTTTAGAAGCTACACATTCTCCGTATTAGATTCTTATATTCTTGCTGCCGTAGGATCATTCCTTTATGGAGTTCTTGACGAAGTTCATCAGCTTTTCGTTCCGGGAAGAACATTTAGCGTTTTTGATATGCTAACAGACCTTGTTGGTATTCTTGTTTTGGGACTCATTATTAGATTAGTGATTCAGTTTAAAGAAAAAAATACGCAATCAACATGAAAATTACTAAAAAAACTCTCATATATTCAGCTGTCGTAGCAGCGATTATTACGCTAGCCATTATGGCTATTTTTAGAGGAAATGAAGATGATTGGATTTGCGAAAATCACCAATGGGTAAAACATGGCCATCCTTCAGCTTCTATGCCATCAGAACCGTGCGGCAATATTGTCCTTGATAAACCTACTATCAACGAAGAAATAACAAGCCCGCTTTTGATTGAAGGACGCGCCCGAGGCACTTGGTATTTTGAAGCCAGTTTCCCTATTAAATTAATAGACGGTGCTGGTAATGTTCTTGCTACCGGTATTGCTCAAGCTCAGGGCGATTGGATGACAGAAGATTTTGTGCCATTTAAAGCAAGCCTTGATTTCAAAGTAGATACGCTGACAATTGCCAATCTTGTTTTAGTAAAAGACAATCCCTCTGGTCTTCCGGAAAATGACGACCAAATGAGTGTGCCGATTAATCTTATTTCTTCTGAAAAAATGACCATTAATGTTTATTTTAATAATTCCAAGCTCGATCCAGAAATTACTTGTGAAAAAGTTTTTCCCGTTAAAAGAGAAATTCCCAAAACTCAAGCAGTCGCTAGAGCTGCCATTGAGGAACTTCTCAAGGGTCCAACCGATGAAGAAAAACAAGAAGAATATTCAACTGCCATCAATGACGGTGTTAAAGTTCAAAGCCTAACTATCGATAAAGAAATCGCTAAGATTGATTTTAACAAACAATTAGAATTTCAAGTTGGCGGATCGTGTCGAGTCGCTGCGATTGCTCATCAAATCACCGAAACCTTAAAACAATTTTTGACAGTTAAAGATGTTATTATATCAATCGATGGTCGAACTGAAGATATTTTACAGCCTTAAAAAATAATTATTTATCAAAAAACCGCGTCAAATGCGGTTTTTTGTTTGACAACAGGTATTAATTATGATAAATAGATACTAGTCCTATAAATCAGTTCTTTTAAAAATCCTTCGACTTCGCTCAGGACAAGCTCCTTCGACTTCGCTCAGGACAAGCTCCTTCGACTTCGCTCAGGACAAGCTCCTTCGACCCTTCAATTAAATTCAGGGCAGGCTTCGCTCAGGATGTAATTTTTTCTAAACCTCACATCCGTTCGGCAAGAAAAACTAACAGGAGGAAATATGGCAAATCGGAAAATAGAAATCACGAAAAGCATAAAAAATTTTCTAGGATCAGTCCTAGTAACTTTTAAGATGATGGAGTTAATTATGTTTTATTGCCTTTTCTACATAGATTGTCCTATTTATGTGGATCATGAGAATGCTACTGTTTATGCAAAGACTGAAAAAATGACAAAGAAAAAAAGAATCAGACGATCTGTGTGGGCATACATTATGTCTACGTTCCTATTTCTTATAGCGCTTGCTATTATGTCAACTCCTAGTGAACTCTTTGTTGTCGGATGTATTTTAGGAATCATGTCTATCGGTTTAAATTCTATAGCATACTTCGACTTGACTAAGGTCACATCTATAAAAGCGTAGAGGAGGAAAGATGGCACAGGAAAGAACTTTCAGGAAAATCCGCATCGATAAATACACAAGAGATCTTTTGAAAAAAGCAGGAATTGAAAAAGCTTCTCGCTTTCCTCTTAAGGTCTCACAAGATCAAGTTGATGCGCTGAAAACAACCCTGGAGGCAATATTGCCAAAAGAGCGATCTGATTTCAGGTTTACAACCGCAGAAGACAGTTCTGGTATCTATATTGTTTGTCTAGGTCCTTCTGGTTTTACGGCTACGCAATTCCTGAAGATAATGAGCTTGAATCCTGGTGTTGATTGGAAAAAGATGAGAGTTTATAGTCCTTTTTGTCGAAGACCTCCGTTCTTTGCCTTCGCTTGCGCTTAAACAAAAAACCCCGGAAAGCCGGGGTCTTTTTTTTATTCTAAATTCTTTATGCTTTCACTTTCGTCACAATCTTTTCAAATATAACCGGATGATTTTCAGCTAAGTTAGCCAAAATTTTTCTATCAAGCTCGATTTTTTTCTGCTTCAATATATTGATAAACTTTGAGTAGGTTAAACCATATTGACGAACACCGGCGTTAATCTTTATCTGCCAGAGCTGCCTGAAATCCCTCTTTCTAACGCGTCTATCGCGATAAGCATAAGTAAGAGCTTTATAGACGGCTTGTTTTGCCGCAACATATTTTGATTTGCGACCCCATCTGTAGCCCTTTGCCATTTTTATAATAGCTTTTTTTCGAGCTCGTTTTGCTTTTGATCGTTTTACTCTAGCCATTTTTTTATTTTACAGCCTTTCTAATTTGGCGCGCAACACATTCAGGAAGCACTCGAGGATTGCGTTTTTTTCTTCTGTCTTTTCCTGATAATTTTGATCGGAAATGATCTTGTCCAGCGCCACGATAAACAACCTTACCATTTCTGGTAATTTTGAATCTTTTTAAAATTGATTTTCTTGTTTTTTTCATAGTATTGTTCTAATTTTCTGAAAAATACTTACTTTCTTGAAATGGTCATTTGTATTCCTTTAGGATTGTTCTTTGGTGCTTGCTCTACATTGTATGCCTCTGATATCTTAGAGAGAAAATTGTTAAGCTTTTCTTTAATTACATCTATGTGTGCTTTTTCTCTTCCCCGAACAATCATGTCAATCCTTACCTTGCATCCTTTTTTGAGAAAACTATTAACCTTGCCTGCCTTAACATCGAGATCATGATCTCCTGTTGCATAAGCAAAACGAATTGATTTAAGCTCTCCTGTTTTTTGCTTGAAACGGCTTTTTCTATCGGCCTTTGACTTCTTGTAAAGAAACTTGCCAAAATCCATGATTTTTACCGTTGAAGGGTTGGTTGCTGGATTTACTTCAACCAAGTCTAAAAACTTTGACTGGGCTAACGCCAAAGCTTCAGAGGTATTCATTACTCCTAAAGAGTTCCCTTCGTTATCAATAACCTGAACAGTGGGAATACGAATTTGATTATTAACCCTAAATTGTTTCAAAAATTGCAAAGGTGCGACGGATTAAAAAAGATTCCTCCTGTCGCGAAACTATTATTACGAAACAATAATAGCACTATTTAAAGAAAATACAAGAGGCTACCCAATTTTCAACATATTTAATATTAAATAAAAAAAATGTCCCGGCAATAGGAGTGCCGGGACCCAGAGTTTGAGGTAACTAGTCAGGTGGAACTATTCGCGGAAACCACGGGTCTATCCAGGATATCTTTTCCGCCAATCGGAGAAGAATACCTGGAGCCTCGTCTTGATTGGCATACACACCGCAACAACCGATGACGAACAATTCCTGATAGCTGTAGTTAATCTTCGGTGTAGGGGGCGCCTTATCGCCCACCTTATCGAACGGCTGAGTCTGACAAGCTACTCCACATAGATCGTCTTTACAAGATTTCTCTTGCTCTCTTTCAGGCGTGCCAAGGCACATTAGTACCAGAAAGAGAGCGCATGCCACAGCCACCACAACTGGGGCAATTAGTCTCTTTCTCACACCTGGACCTCCTCTTCGAGACGAGATGACGATCGTAAAGAACTTGTATTGTCTATTGTAGTCAAATTTGTTTTGCTGTCAAGAGTTTTGGCGTTTTTGTTGATTTTTTGACAATCTCTGTTAAAATAATTACACGACTGAGAGAAAGCGCCTGTAGCTCAATTGGACCCCGCACAAAGACAAGTCTTATGCGGGGCAGGTGCCGCACCTGTTTCCTGTAAAGGCGCGCATTATGCATCTGTAGCTCAATTGGATAGAGCACCTGTCTTCGGAACAGGGGGTTAGAGGTTCAAGTCCTCTCAGATGCGCAAAATAAATTTGAACTGTTTGATTGTTCTTCACATTTTTATATTCTATGGTACAATGTATTTAATGAGTAATGAAACTTTAAAAAACAAGGTTATTGACTTAAGAAAAAAGGGCAAAACTTATCGACAAATTTGTGATATTTTAAAACATCATATTCCTAAAAGTACTCTATCGTATTGGCTAAAAGGAGTAAAATTATCAATTATCCAGAAAAAAGAAATTCGTCGACAAAATTTAAAACATCTATCTAAAATCAGAAAGATCGCTTTGGTAAAAAAACAAGCTTTAAGAGAAAAATATTTTCAGACAATCTTAACACAGAACAAAAACTTAGGGTTTATAGCAAAAGATTGTCAGGTAGCTAAGATTATGCTAGTTATGCTTTATTGGTGCGAGGGTTCTAAAAGTGGAAAAGGAGCATTGACATTTGGTAACTCTGACCCGAAAATAATAGAATTATTCTTACGGTTAATGAGACAAGTTTATAATATAGATGAGAATAAATTGCGATGCACGGTTCAGTGCAGATATGGGCAAAACGCTTTGGAATTAGAAAGATTTTGGAGAAAAATTACTAGCATACCCAAAGACAAGTTTTATCCAGCAGTTATCGACGAACGCACAAAGGGGAAGCCCTTGAAAAAGAAAAACTATAAGGGAGTTTGTCGAATAGATTGTTTTTCAGCGAATATTTATCACGAATTAACGACTATTCCCAAAGTATTTGAATAGCTAATTAAAATGGGCCGTTGGCTCAGTTGGTAGAGCGTCTCCGTGGCACGGAGAAGGTCGCCGGTTCAAGTCCGGCACGGTCCACGTAAAAAAAACAGGTCATACAAATAGCCTGTTTTTTGTTTGAAAACAAAACCCGCATGGAAAATGCTTAATCCATGCGGGAAGCTTAGCTTTCTCTTGCTACGCTAGTTCGTAGTCATTGAGACAGTCCACTAAGATGAACCGATGACCGTCTTCATATTCACACAAGAATCCTTTCTTTTTATTTCCTTTTTCTATCACCCGGAACTTGGCATATCCATGCTTCTTACAGGAAACCCAGATTCCGAGACCGTGCTTTTCCACCAGTTCACTCACAGACATTCTGGTCCTCCTTTTTTAACAAGATAACCGTATCAGTTTCTGCGCTATACCCCTCTATGATAGCATATTTTATATCAAAAGTCAACCATTTTAGCGTTTTTAGTCTAATAAAAATTGTTTAATACTTACGAATAGGCTCATTCTGTCGGATTCATTCGTAAAATTATGATCACCGTTTACTTCAGTATATTTTATATTCTTGATTTTTTTGTATTCTTCAAAATATTTATTTTCTAAAATATCGTCTTCTTTAGGTTTGAATATAACTAACTCAGTCTTACTTCCCAATTCTTGAATAGATTCGCAGGGATTAATCGCTCTTATGGTTTTCCAAAACTCCTCTCCAATTGTTTGAACTTCTCCGTTTGTTCTCGGGTAAACCGTTAAATCATTTTCGTCTACTAGACCACCTTTTGAGGTAATTCTTTTTTTAAGTTCATCGATAACGAAGTCTATATTTGCGTTAGGGATGGATGTAAAAACCACTTTTTTAATATTACTTGGAGACAAAAGACTGACAGCAAAAATACCGAAAGAATGAGCGATAATATAAATCTCTGATTCTTTAAAATGTTCGCGCGCATATTTTATTACAACATCAACATCTCTCGCCGCCTTCTCAAATTGAAATTCATAATCCTTGCCCTCGCTTTTACCGTACCCAGATAGATCGAATCTAATTGTTAAAAAATCATCTTTTAAATATTCTGCCAAATCAAGAAAAAACGAAAAGCCTTCGTTTTTGTCAGTCCCAAATCCATGAACAAATATAAGAGCTTTGTTAGATTTAGAATTACCCTCAATTAAAACATCTAATTTTTCGCCAAAAATGTTCTTGATTTTCTCTTCCATGCTTAAAGTTGATTATTTTTATATAATTCAATTTTATCTTTTAGGACCAATTAAAGCAACGCTATTGGATAACCAAAAAGAGTCCACCTCAATCGCGGACTCTTTTTGAATCAGAATATTATTAAATTAGTTGAGGATTTCTACTTTTAGGCGTTGAACGCCGAACTCTTTAGCTTCAGTTCTTGAAGGAAACCAAATGTCCATTTTGTGATTATTTTTTGTTGCCATTCTATCTTCAACGGTAAAAACCTTGTCTCCATACATGTCAGGAAATTTAACCTTTGTACCAAAAGCAAGAAAGTTGCAAGCCACAATACCATCCTTAACATTCTTACCATTAGCCGTAATAAAGGGTGAAGCGTCTGTCTGATCAGCCGTTGAAGAATAAGCCGTTACTGTTGTTAAACAATAGCTTGTATTCGGACTGTAGGCGCAATAAGGCGCATACTGAGGATATCTTTGCGCAATTGGCATGACTGGCTGAATGAAGGCAATGCTTCCCATTGTGTGGAGCGTATCGTCTGAGGTTTCTTTTACCTCTTTTGTTTGATTCTCAATAGCAGCTTGATCATCTCCAACAATTCCAAACCATGACCAGAAACCGCCATTTGATGCTCCAACTAACTGAGGCAAAATGGTACCAATAATGGCAACACTTGCCAGACATGCTTTTGTAATTTTTAGATAGTCTCTTTTCATATATGCTATAGATGGAAACTAAAACCCCCATTTAGGAGGTTATAATACCATTGTAGCATATTGTAAGTCCAATGTCAATGTTTTTACTACATTTTCTCTATTTTTTCGATCCCGATGACATCAAAAAGCCTCTCCAGTACTGATTTAGCCGTTTCGACTAGCAAAAGACGCGCTTGAGTGATTTTTGGCTCTTTTTCGTCAATAATGTGACAATTTTTATAAAACTGGTGAATCCTTTTTGCTAGGGAAGTTGCATAAGTAATTAGGTGGTGAACCTCGTGATTTTCTGCAATTCCCAGAATTAAATCAGGAAACTTGATCATTTGCTTGATTAGTGCTAATTCTTCATCCTTTTTTAGTAGCCCTGCCTCTTTTGCTCTATCTTTGTTTATAATTTCCTGTGCATTGCGCAAGACGGAATAACAGCGCACAAGGGCATATTGAACATAAAAAACTGGATTCTTCTCTGATTTCTCTTTGGCCAATTCTAAATCAAAGACCATTTGACTTTTAATATCAGATGAAATCATTAAAAATCTCACAACATCGCTACCGACTTGGTTTATAAGCCATTCTAAATCCACCACTGTTCCGGCTCGTTTTGACATCTTCTGCGGTCCTTCTTTGGTTTGCAGGCGCAGCATTTGAATAATGGGAATTTCAAGAACACCTTCGTATTTTAGAATATTCATTACTGCTTGCATTCGTTTTTCGTGCCCCTGATGATCAGCGCCCCAAACATTAATAATTCTGTTAAAACCGCGACTGATTTTATCTTGATGATAAAGAATATCTGCCAAAAAATAGGTAACATCGCCTGTTTTTCTAATAATCACCCTGTCTTTTTCATCGCCAAATTCTGAGGTTTTGAGCCACAAGGCGCCACCTTCCTCGTATGACAATCCTTCTTTTTTAAAATATTCCAATATTTTTTCTTTGTTATTGCCTTCGTATAGTGTTTGTTCTGAAAAATAATTATCTATTTTTATATTAATTGATGCCAAAAACTTCTGGAATCGCTCCAAGTAATACTTAGCAATGACTCGCCCAGCTTCGCCGTATTCTTTTCCTTCTAGTTCTTTTTTGAGTTTTGCAACGGTATCAACAAAATCTTGGGTTTTGTACTGTTCGCCTTCGCCTTTTGCCGTTCTTCCTGCCTCTTTTATTTGAGTTGATTCTTGGGCATCGTTCACATAAAATTCTCTTTGAACATCATATCCGGCGTACTCCAAAACCCGCGCTAAGGTATCGCCATAAAAACCGTTTCTGCCATGACCTAAATGGAGTGAACCTGTCGGATTTGCCGAAATAAACTCAACTTGGACTTTTTCCGGTTTTTCTCTCTGAATTTTCCCGTAATTTCCTTCATTCTCTTTTATTTCTTTTAATTTATTGATTAAATAATCCTGACTCAGAAATAGATTAACAAAGCCATTGCCGGCTATTTCAATTGTTTTAAAAACATCCTTGCGCATCAATAGTTTGTTTTTAAGATCCTCTGCAATGTCTTTAGGAGATTTGCCAAGTTTTTTTGCCAAAATAAAAGTAATGTTGGTCGAATAATCGCCAAATTCTTCTCTTTCTGTCTCTAAAATTTGAAAATCAATCGCCTTTTCTGCGATTTGTTCTTGAATAATTATCTTTAGTTCTTCTTTTATGGTCATAACCCTAAGTTTAACAAGTTTCATAACGAATATCAATAAAAATAGGGTGAGTCCGATATGGCTCACCCCTCCTGTTCTCACAGATGAAAGCATCTGAAGCTCAAGCCCACTGAGCTACTCGACGGCAGTCTCTGCGCAAACAAGAACTCCGAGTCTTTTCTTCATGGTTACCTCCATTAGATTTCTTTTGAGAGCACAGCGAACATTAAGAAATCTTATGTCCCGCCGAAGTTCCGGCTCGCTGGAACGAAGGAGGACAATACTAGTTCTCTGCACTCTGCCAAGGAACCTTTCCTTGGCATAATCTATTATAAGAAAAACTAATGAAATATCAAGTCGAAACTATCCTTCTCTTCCCGGCAAACATAGAACCGATATCTCTTTCTTCGATGATCGAGCAATGGGTTCGGGAGAACCATTCATGAAATGCCGCCATATCTCTGCTCCTGTCACCGAGCCTTTAACTCCGACTATATTGAAACTAGTAGTTGCTCCTGCAGGACAATCGCATGGAAGATCATTATTGCCAGTATCAACGATTCCCGTGTCATTGCACTTCGTACAATTTGGCATCGTGCCCTCCTTAAGGCATTGATCCAGTTTCTAATCCTAAGAGGCTACCATGGAAAACTATGCATGTCAAACAAGATTTGTTATCAAGCGAAATATGGTCAAAGATCAAATTTATGATAAACTTAGAAATATGTCAAAACCATACGCATTTAATAAAAGAGCAAGATTTGATTATGAAATCTTAGAAACTCTTGAGGTAGGTATTGTTCTTGAAGGACAGGAAGTAAAATCCGTTAGAGCCAGCCATGCAAGCCTCAAGGGCGCTTTTGTTGTTATTAAAGACGGCGAGGCATTTCTTTTAAATGCGACTATTTCACAGTATCAGCCAAAAAATACGCCCTCAGGTTATGATCCGGAAAGATCAAGAAAACTTTTAATAAAAAAAGAAGATATTAACCGCCTGATAGGAAAAATCAAGGAAAAAGGATTGACTTTAGTAGCAATAAAGATGTATAATAAGCGAGGTCTAATTAAGCTTGAAATTGGTATTGGAAAAGGCAAAAAGAAGTTTGATAAAAGAGAATCGCTTAAAAAGAAGGATGTAAAAAGAGAAATAGATAGGATTTTAAGAAATAAAGATAAGTAGTCCCGAAGTATAGTCTTTCAGACTAACTACGGGACCCAAGATTTTGTATCATTCATTACACTCATTAACAAAATCTAGGGGATGCCGGGCTTCGATAGGAAGTTGCAAGATTACGCGCAAGCAGAGGATTTCGGAACCACTCTTTAACTTTCCGAAAACAGCGAAGTGCTAACTACGACTTTGCGCCAGCTTACGCTTAAGTAAGCGCTCAATTGGCTAACTCCTGATAGGCTGATTGAGCAACAATATCAGGATAGAAGGCAAGAATGTCTTGGCTTGCTTTCAAAATTAAAAGACTGGGAAATTAAGTGTTTTGTTTATTTTTTAGCTTAATTTCCGAGAAAAACAAAAATAAACTAAGCTTGTAGAATCGTCTTGGCGTAGCTTTCTAGACGGGGGTTCAACTCCCCCCATCTCCACTCGACTCGTTTCTCGTCTTCGTAAAACTTAGACTCGTCACTCGCTCGTGGCAAGCCACTTTATTCATTTTGCACACATCAAAAGAGGAGAGTGCCCTGAGCGACAAGTTCTCTCGCAGAGAGAACGAGGAGTCGAATGGGCATTTAATTTTATGTATTACGCCTACATCGCTAAAGATAAGAGAAATAAACTTTACGCAGGAATTACTGAAAATCTACAAAAACGCATTAATACTCACAATACTAAACAAGGTGCGCTTTTTACTAAATCAGGTAATTTTCAACTGGTCTTCTTTGAAGAATACTCAACACTTATCGAAGCAAGAAGACGCGAAATCCAGATTAAAAAATGGCGCAGAGAAAAGAAAGAAAACTTGATTATGAAATTTAATCAAGGATTGCCGACAAAAATATCCTAATATAAACTACTTTTAAAATATCCAGGCTTGTTCTGGATTATTTTTTATATAATTTCGTATTTTCCTTAAAAACATTGACAACTAATCACTGTTGTGATAAATTGTTAGTAGCTCTTGTAAAACATACGAGAGACATAGGGGAGGAAGATGGATAAAAGAATGGTTCCGACACTAACACAAAACGAAATCGCTCAGATGCTCATGAAGCTCATGGCACAATGCTATGCTTCGGGAAAAGAAGCGATTAAAAATGAAAGTGTTTTGGCAAAACTTCGTATTCCTATTGGATTTAGAGCCTACACGGCAGAAGAAGGCAAATGGCTTTGTGTTGATGCTTATGCGGTCGGAGAGATGGGTTATAGTTGGGGATTTGTAGTTCTTTATTATGATGGCAAGCCAATTTTCTTCATGAATTTTGGCGGATATGTTTCTCTTTACCTTTGTAAAGAATTCGATATCGATCCAAAACAAGTAACAACTTTCTTAAAGAAAGCTTTACTCAAACAGTATTCTAGGTGGGAAGAAGGGAAAAAAGCATTTCTGGGTTGTCGCGGACCAGCTAGATTCATTGATCAAGAATTAGTTGTCGGTGATAACCGAAGACTTATCTATTATAATTCTCCCTTCAGAGATGGAATAATTCACGACGTACGTGGCGGTGATAAAATTGATCTTTTTGACCCAACAGGAACAGAAAGAGAAGAATGTCTCTATCGTCATGATTACTTAGGGGGGTTGTTAATCAAAGCAGATTAAACAATAAAGGGGCATCCACGGGGATGCCCTCTTTTTTTTTATTGATTGCGTTCCCGAGCATAGCGAGGGATTACGCAATCAATAACCCTAAAGTCAATTTATTGTACTTTGAGGTTATGTGTTTTTACTATTTCTGCGTTCTCGAGCAAAAAATGAGAAACCATCTGCTATTTTCTTGACTTTTAATATAAGGTGTGATAGGATGAGGGTGCTAGCTGATTCGGCTCTCGACAAGGCGCTCTACGGAGACAACCTTGCGAAAAACAAAACCGAACAGTATAGGGAGGAACAAAATGCCAGAAGTAACAGCGCGAGTGTATCTGGAAACAGAAAAAGTGACCGGGTCAAGGGAGTTTGAGGTTAGGCCCAATAAAGGCAAAACATATCATGGCGAAATTCTCTGTTACGAGACCGCCAAGCTAAGTTATATTGATTGGCCATTGAATCGTGAAATTCCAGAGGAAATGAAACCACTGATTGTTTCTGCATCGATCAAAAAAGATTTTTTGTGTGAGTTTACACAAAGAGAAATCGGCGTTTACGAAGACCTTCAACAGTTTGGTGATTGCAGAGCTACGCTCGATATTGAATATGCAGGACGAACTGACAATAGGTATCTCGTTTACGAACTTGAAGCAAGAGGAACAGATCCCGAAAACCTGCGCAAGCTCTACGAGGCTATTCGTGGTGGAACTATTCATCCCGCAGTTCATTACGATGGTTCTCCGAATAGCAAGTCGCGCGCAGAGCTAGAAGCAGAACTTGAAGAACTCCGTAAATTCAAGAAAGCATGGAGTCATCCGACCCAGGTTTCTCTCGATCATATCCTGCAATCGTTAACAGAGAATATTCGCCTGCCTATTCGCGAAAAGGAAGTTATCGTTTCGCTAATAAATAAGCTTTTCGGCCAGCAAATCACCGTGGTATTGAACAGTGACACACCGACATCGGGCTGATATATAGAAATACTTTCCCTCTCCAATAGTATTGGAGAGGGTTTTTGTTTGAAAAAAAGAGAGAAATAAGATACAATAAAAATAAACTCAAATCTCAAAAATCAAAAGTCAAAACTAAAACTTAAAATTCAAAATTAATTGATTAAAAAGTTTTAAGTTTTTGCTGTTGTTTTGAACTTTGCGCTTTAAACTTTACACTTTTAAAATCATTGAATTAATTAAAATGCAGATCCCTCCGGAGGTCATTCAAATCATTAATAAATTAACCAAAGCCAATCATGAGGCCTATATTGTTGGTGGCTGCGTCAGGGATTATCTGCGAGAAAGAAAGCCTAAGGATTGGGATATTACCACTTCTGCAAAACCAGAACAGATTCAAAAACTTTTTAAAAGAAGTTTTTATGATAATGCTTTTGGCACCGTCGGTGTTCCCATTGAAACCGAAGATGAATCTTTAAAAGTTATTGAAATCACCACTTACCGGACCGAATCTCAATATACCGATAAACGCCATCCCGATAGAGTTGAATTCGCCAAAACAGTTGAAGAAGATTTAGCCAGGCGCGATTTTACGGTTAATGCGATTGCCTATGATCCACTGGAAAAGAAAATTATTGATCCATACGACGGCAAGAAAGACATTAAGGGCGAATTAATCCGGACGGTTGGCAAGCCAGCTGACAGATTTGGCGAAGACGCTCTTCGTCTTATGCGCGCAGTTCGTTTTGCAACTGAACTTGATTTTGCCATAGAAAAAGAAACCCTTGAAGCGATAAAGAAAAATGCCGAATCAATTAGGGAAATTGCCAAAGAACGAATTAAGGATGAATTAGTAAAAATCATAATGTCGCCTCGAGCTCACTTTGGCATAATGTATCTTCACGAAACCGGTCTTTTAAAATATATCTTGCCTGAACTTGAGACCGGCATTGGTATTTCCCAAAACCATCATCATCCTTTTGATTGTTATTATCACGCTATTTATTCTTTGGAGTATGCCACGCAGGAAAAATATTCTCTTGAAGTAAGACTAGCCGCGCTTCTCCATGATATTGGCAAGCCCTATGTTAAAGAAGGATTAGGCACGAGATCAACTTTTTATAATCATGCTCAATTCGGTGCCAAGATTACCGAAACTGTTTTGAAGCGCCTAAGATTTTCCAAAAAAATAATTGAAAAAGTCGTTCATCTAGTTGAATTCCATCTCTTTTATTACGAAACAGACATTGTGACTGAGTCAGGTGTAAGACGTTTATTGAGAAGAATTGGCAAGGAAAACATAAAAGATTTTATGGAATTACGTATGTGTGATCGTGTTGGTTCTCGTGTTCCCAAGGCAAAACCATACAGATTGAGACACTTGGAATATATGTTTGAAAAAGTGGGCGCCGATCCGATTAATCCTAAAATGCTCAAGATCAATGGTAATGAGATTATGAAACTTCTTTCGCTTGAGCCATCAAAAAAAATCGGATTACTGCTTGAGGGTTTGCTTCAAGAAGTTTTGGACGATCCAAAAAAGAATACTAAAAAACACCTAACAACTCGCGTTAAAGCGCTCAATAAGCTCACTTGCAAAGCGCTTGAAAAAAAAGCCCATAAAATCTACGAGCTTAAACAAGAAAAAGACGCAGAAATAAAGGCAAAATATTGGATTAAATAAATTTGACCATTTTCAATCATCAATTTTCAATAATCTACATTGGACGTGTTGATAATTGACAATAGAAAGTTGAAAATTAACAAGAGACGGGGTATGGCCTAATTGGTAAGGCGCACGCTTCGGGTGCGTGAGATTCTGGGTTCAAGTCCCAGTACCCCGACATTTCCACAAAGTCGGCAGTTTCCCAGTCACTTGTTATTCCAGTTTACTGGAATTACAATGACGGGATCCCGAAATTCTAATCCGCCCAAGGCGGATTGAAGTTTCTGGGACAAGTCCGCCCAGCCCGATCCTAGAATATTTTACGAGCAAAGCAAGTTTAAATATTTTTAGACACTCCGCAGTTTTAACGAAGGAGGGTGCTAGAATTAAAATAAAGCATGGAGCTTTTACATCTTCCGTAGCTTAAGCGAAGGAGGATTACAATAATAAAATTTCACAAGCACCCACTGCTTGTTTTTTTTATTGATTTATAAATAGTTATATGTTACAAAGATAGTGGTTCTTAAAAACAGTAAGGAGGAAGAATGTTGAAATCTCTCGTTCACGCGGTTATTGTAGTGGTATTAGCATTAATTTCTTTAACTGTATTGATTTCAATTACATTGTGGTCTCCTGTATTATGGGCAGCATTATTGTCAGTTTTTGTGATTATCCCTGCTTTTGTAAAAGTATCACGATGGTGGAGTAAGTAGTAAAAACAAGGATTAAAGAGGTGCTAGGCGCCTCTTTTTTTAATATATCAAAACGCGGTATAATTAAAAAGGCGAGGATGCTTATCCTCGCCGACGGTGACACTCCGCTATTCGTTGTGCCATACTCGGAACCCTTCTTCTCGTCTGCTCCTTCAGACCAAAAGGAGGATTCCTCAAAACTTTCTTGAGATCTCTTTCTTTGACATCAGACAAATCTGGTTGATCAAATAAGACTAGTGACCGCATATCCGTCATTACACGGAAAATGTCATCTAGAGTAGATCCGCCACAACCGCCAAAATCACTAGGTATTCGAGCAGCTCGAGCAAGTCCTTCAAGAGTTCCGGCTGCAATCGTTAAACTTCTGGACTTACCCATTCCCACCCCTTTTAACTCTGCCGGCGGCATCAAATGCTATAACCAGTCCCCAATCGCCGTCATCCTCGTTAAATTCTGGTACCGTTTTTTCCGAAACGACCAGTCTATCATCGCTGACGACGGAGTTAAGCACGATGTACTTTCCTCCGAAAAGACCCGCGAGAATCCCTACTAACCACTTAAACACTTTTCCCCCTTAACTGCTACTATGGCCAGTGTTGCTTAGGTTTCCGGTAGAGGCAATCGCCTCCCCTAGACAATCCAAGGGAGCAACGACCGCCATTACCATTTTAGCATAATAAATCCTTTTGTCAAGCGTTTTACTTATGGATTACAAAAAATATTATCTAATCATTGTCGTTATTGCATTTGTCGTGTCCATTTTTGTCATCAGAAATATAACTTCTCTCGAAACAACTTGGCTTGGCATTTATAACCCAGAAGGAAACATTCAAAGAGAAACAAAAAATGAATATAGTAATACTTTCTTTTCAAAAAAGCAGTGCGAAACATGGATTAAGAAAAGAAAAGGAAATTCTTTAGTTGGTATTTATGTCTGTGGTAAAAATTGTAATTTTATGGCAATGAGTTTTATTGATTGTGAGAAAATTTTTAAATATTAATAATATGTTTAAAAAAATCTCTATAATTCTCTCTATTCTTTTCACGATTGTCGTCGTGATTGGAATTATTCTTATTAGGCAGTAATTTTACGGCTAAGAATTGTTTTGACAATTATTAATGTCTTTGTAATACTATTGACATGGGCTGAATGAAAAAGATTGAGAAAGAAGTTTAATTAGTTTTTGTTTTATAACTGTGCCTGAACAAATTGCGCCTCAAGAAACTAGTCAGGAAAAATTAAAAGAACGTGAAGCAACAAAAATGGAAGCAAAATGGTATTTTGTTGTCGGCGGCGATCCTGACGAAATTATTATTCATCCAAATGGAAAAAGATATAAAAAAGAACCAACGGGTTATACGGAAGGAGAATGGTTCGTTTTTAATGACTCCGCTAACAGCAAAAACGGACCAGGGTTTGATTATTGCTGGCCATATATAGATGATTTAAAAAAATTAGCTGGTCGCCAGTTCGCTCATGATGTATCACACGCAGATAGACTAAAAGAAGTCCTTTCTGAAGAGCCGCTTTATCGTCTCATTCCCGAATCAGAAGATCATTCAAAAGAACGCAAGGCAACACCAGTAGAAGAAAAAACTGATTATATGGTAGGTGGCGACCCTAAAGAAATTATTATAAAAGAAGACGGAAATAAATATAAAAAAATACATGTTCATGGATATACAGAACGAGAATATTTTAGTCACCCAGGGCCTGGTTGGGATTACTGCACAAAATATGTTATGGCTTTAGAAAGATTAGGAAATAGAAGAATTAACATGGGAAACACCGATTCTTATGACTATGTTTTGGATTTTTCTGATGAACTTTTATATAGACTTGTCCCCATCGAAGAAAAAACTGAAGAATAAGTATGATTAAGATTGCTTGGACAGGAAAACATTTTGGTGAAGAACCGCCGCTAGTTGGAAAATCAAATCAAGGAGTTGGCGGTATCTTTTTTTGCGGTTGTAATTTGCATTGCGTTTTTTGCCAAAACTACCAAATCTCCCAACAAAAAGAAATCGGCAAATACTATTCAATTGAAGAACTTGCCGATACCATGCTTGGATTAGAAAAACAAGGCGCTATTAATATTGATTTGGTTTCGCCGACTATCTGGTGGAAAGAAATAAAGAAAGCAATTCTTTTGGCAAAAGAAAAAGGACTTTCGCTTCCGATTGTTTGGAATTCAAATGGTTACGAAAAAGTTTCGATACTAAAAGAAATTGAAGATGTTGTTGATATTTATTTGCCTGATTTTAAATACGGCATTGATGAAATTGGAAAAAAATATTCTGGCATAGAAAATTATTCCGGAATCGCTCAAGAAGCAATCCAAGAAATGATTCGCCAAAAAGGCAATTTAGTTATAAAAAATGGCATTGCCCAAAAAGGATTGATTGTAAGACATTTAGTTTTGCCCAATAATATTGAAAACAGTAAAAAAGCGCTTGAAATTTTGGCAGGCATCGACAAAAATATTTATTTAAGTTTGATGAGCCAGTATTATCCTTTGAATAACGCGAGGGAATATCCTGAAATTAATCGCCCGCTTAAAAAAGAAGAATGGCAAGAAGTTTGTGACTATGCCATTTCTCTCGGTTTTGAAAATGGCTGGATCCAAGACGAATTAAGCAATAAAATCCTCATTCCTGATTTTAAAAAGATAAGTCCATTTTCTAATTGATAAAGTTCTAATGAAGACGTAAAATGGATGTATGAAAAACTATCAAGAACTTGTTCAACATTTAATCAAGGTTAAGGCTCTAAAAATTTCTTCGATTATTTCCACTTTTGAAAAAATCGATCGAATTGATTTTATTTTTCCTGAACACCGACATCTTGCCTATGAAGATTTTCCCTTAACTATTGGTTATGGTGCAACAATTTCTCAGCCATATACTGTTGCCTTTATGATGGAATTGCTCCAGCCCAAAAAAGGAGAAAAAATTCTTGATGTTGGCTCTGGCTCCGGCTGGACAACAACTCTTTTAGGAGAAATGGTTGGAAATGAGGGAAAAGTTTTTGGTACAGAAATTGTTCCTGAATTAGTTGATTTTGGCACAAAAAACCTCGAAAAATACAAATTACCTTGGGCAAAAATTGTTCAAGCTAATGAAAGAAAATTAGGACTTCCCCAAGAAGCACCTTTTAATAAAATTTTAGTATCAGCGACAGCGTGGAAAACACCCCAAGAGCTTATTGATCAGCTAGCTTCGCCGGGAAGATTGGTGATACCAATAAGAAATTCTATCTGGCAAATCGATAAAGATGAAAAAGGCGAAGTTTCCTTAAAAGAATTTCCTGGCTTTGCTTTTGTACCCCTGAAATAAAAACAGATAATCACAGATTAATAAACAGATTAACGCAGACAAAAATGGATCTGTGTTTTTTTGTTGACAAAATTCTTTGGCGCCATTAGAATAAAACTAGTTCTCTAAAACAAGGAGTGGTCGATATGAGAAAGAAATTGCCCTGGTGTTTTGTTCCAATATTATTTGCATTTTTGGCTATCTACCTTCTTAGAATCCAGGAGTGGAAACTATCTCCCGAAACTGATTTATTCAACGTCACCTTAGGTTCTTTGGCTCTTGCTGGTTTTTCTATTGGAATGCTTATTGGATGGTTATTTGCCATCAGCACAGTTCCTTTAATAAGATGGTTTGGTAAACATTTTAAAACAAGGGGAGCAGAATGAGTCATAAAGATACTCGCATTCTTTGGGCTGATTCAGAGGCAACCAGACAAGCTGATGTCTACAGTAAACTTGCAAATGAATTTGGCGTATTAATGTTAGCAGGAACCGCAAATGAATTATTAAAATGTCTTTATGTTCACGGAGAAAGACTTAATGTGATAATCATTAGTACTCCCATGTCGTTTGACGAAAAAAGTGATTTGGCAGGATATCGAAGATTAGAACTCGAGTTTAAGGGAATTCCTCCGGTAAATACTGCTCTCGATCTTCCTTTTTTGGCTTATATCGTTAGTGTTCTTTTTCCTCGATTACCCATTGTCATCTTCGCAGACGCCGAATATCCTGTAATAGAAAGTATTAAAGAAAAGATTAAGAAAGCTCCGATTGTTGTTAGAAAATCCGATGGCATTGATGCTCTCATAAACGCAGTTGAAAAAGCACTTAGCGTATAAACAAAAGCTCGTCTAGAAAGACGAGCTTTTTTTATTTTTGTTGTTGTTTTATTGACAAAGATTATTAACGATACTACTATGAAATTAGTTCTTTAAAATAAAGGAGAGGTAAATGAAAAAGAAAATTAACAAAGGATTGTTTTGGTGTTCTTTGGGAGTTATTGGATTATTTGGCATAATTTTTCTTCTAATATCAACAAATAGACCATCTTTTAGTGGATTATCTAACATTAATCTTGGTCTGATTTTGTTTATTGTGCTTCCGACTGCGTTTCTCGTTGGATATGATATAATTCCTACACTCTCTAAGTATGTTCGGAAACAACCAAGCAAGTTCTTGTAATAAACAAAAGCTCGTCTAGAAAGACGGGCTTTTTTTACTAAATTTATTCTGAATTTTAAAGTCTAAAGTCCCGTACCAGAATCGCTATGTCGTGGTTTTTGTATTTAAACAGATTTGGTACATAAACGAGAAGATTCGGTACGGGATATAAGAAACTCTAGATTCGTAAACTCACTAAGAATTTCTAATATCTAAAGTTTATAGTTTATGGTCTAAAGTTTTTCTAGGTAACTCTTTCGACCTCGTCTATACTCGTAATGCCTTCCAATATTTTCAGATAACCATCTTGTTTCATTGTTATAAATCCCTGTTTTTTAAGAAGTGCCAAGATGTCGCTATTAGTTGCCCTGCTGAGCACAAGAGCTTCTATTTCTGAATTAATTGTAAAGATTTCAAAAATACCAATACGGCCACTATATCCCAACCCAAAACATTCTTCGCATCCCTTGGCTTGGTATATCTTTCCTATTGATGGGTATTTTTCTCTGTCTTTAATATCTTCTAAGTTTTTTTCGATACTCTTCCTTTCGTCGTCTGTTGGTATGTGTTCTTCTTTACAATGATCGCAAAGTTTGCGAACCAGTCTTTGGGCAATCACAAGTTTAAGCGCAGAAGTTACTGATTTTTCATCAGTGCCTAAATCGCGAAGTCGGGGAATCGCACCCGCCGCATCATTGGTATGAAGTGTCGAAAAAACTAAGTGTCCTGTTAGAGATGCTTGAATTGCCATATCTGCCGTTTCCCTGTCTCTAATTTCTCCGACCAAGATTATATCAGGATCTTGACGAACAATTGCTCTAAGAGCGTGGGAAAAATCATATCCTTCTTCGGCATTGATTTGAGATTGGGTTACGCCTTTAATTTGGTATTCTATCGGGTCTTCGGCTGTAATAATTTTTACTTCCGGATTGTTAATATGTTTTATAAAAGAATAAAGAGTTGTGGTTTTCCCTGATCCAGTTGGTCCAGTTGTTAAAATCAATCCATTCGGTTCCTTCAATGCCTTTTTCACACTGCCAAACATAACATCTCGGATACCGAGACTTTCAATAGAAAGCCCGACAGCGCCTGTTCCTAAAATTCTCATCACAATTGTTTCGCCATCGGCTTCGGGAAGGATAGAAACACGAACATCTATTTTTCTTGTTTCGCCATTTTCTTCAGGAATATCAAAGCTAAAACGTCCATCTTGATTCGTATCGTGAATATTGATTTTAAGTCCCGATAAAATTTTAATGCGACTTAAAATGTGTTCATAGTCGTTTCTTTTTATCTCAACAACATCGTGAAGAACGCCATCAACGCGGTATCTTAGTTTTACTTCATCAGCCTGCGGCTCAAAGTGAATATCTGATGCTTTTCCAAAATAAGCGCCAGCAATAATGATATTTAAAACTTCTGAAGTCAACGGGCTTAATATTTTTTCTTTAAGATTTCCTATATCTTTTATGCCTTGTTTCAAATCCTTAATCATCGCAGGGTCTAGCTTAAATGTCCCCTTGAGGCTTTGTTTCGGAGTAACATAGGTTGCGTAAATTTGCCAGGCTTTTTTCAGACTTGAATCAGAAACAATAAAAATATCAAGATCATAGCCCTGCTCTCTTAATTTATCTAAAAATGTTGCTGTCGCTGGCAGTTCTGTGCTATAGACTACAACTTCCAATCGGCGACCGACTTTTTGCACAATAGCAATCTTTGCTTGTTTCGATTCGTCTTCGGTTATAAGAGTAATCGCTTCTCTGTCTATCGGCGTAGAAGTAAGGTTTACATAGGGAAATCCTTCTTGTTGCGACCGCTCCTCGGCTCTTTTTTCTTCTTGTTCCCTCCTAATAATATTAAGCGGTAATTTCTTGTTTTCGTCGTAAAGCATATTTTAATCTAAAAAATAAGGTAAAAATTGAAATAGCAATAAATATTTTTTATAACAAATCCTTGGGTTCTTTTCTTAAAATTTTCAATTTGTCAAAATCTTTATCGAAAGAAATAACTGTCATTTTTTTATTAAGAATGTCTGGGCAAGAAGCAATAAGCGCATCAATAAATTTTACATTATGTTTCTCGTATAGCTCAAGCATCACAGTAGCGTTGTGTTTGTCTCTTATTTTTAAATACTTCATTTCTGATATGCTTTTTAAGATTGTTGTTATCTGTTGTTTTTCCAGTCCATAAAAACTTTTTAGCGTCCACTGGATTTCTGCTAAAATTAAGGTCGAAATTGTTGCGCTAATTTCCCCTTGTTTAATTTTATTAAACAAAAGCTCGCAGTCCTTGGCGGATTGTTTATCGTCCTTGACGATCATTCGCAAAAAAATATTCGTATCAATAAAATAATTACCCTCTTTCATATTTTTTTTCCATCATTTCTCTAGCCAATAGAGGATCGGTTTTCTTTTTTATTATAATTTGTTCGGCAACTTTTATAAAATCTTTGACAGGCTTCACTTTAATAACTTTCTCGCCACGAGAAAAACTAACAGAAACTTTGTCTGTTCTTGTTAATCCAAAAATATCTCTGATTTTTTTAGGAATAGTGATTTGACCTTTTTGAGTCATTGCAGTAAAGTAAGTCATATTATTAAATTCTTACTTAAAAATTAATTCTTACTTCTATTATAATCCTTACTTTGTATTATGTCAATGTCTAGCTTTACTCAGTGAATCTAAAAGTAGAAAGAATCTGATTATAAATATTCATGTATTTCTCGTGTGTTGCTTCGTGGGCATAGGCAACATAACTTATTGAATAAAACTTACTATTCTTGCCTACTTTTGTAATAGTAGCTGGTCCAGAGCTTGGCGCAGCTCCTTCCTGCCATTGTCTTCCTTCTAGTCCTCCAAGTGTTACAATCTTATAGTTATCTTCTGGCAAGTAAGAGTCCGTGCTCACATCTATTCTTATAATATAATAAGAATTTTCATAAGAGTCCTCTATTCCCGTTATCAAAACCTTTTCTTGTGATGGATCTTCTTTTGTCAGCCCGATTTGATTTAGACCCTCACTGTTCAACTCCCACTCCCTTGGATACCACACTTCATATCCTAGTTCTCGATTTGTGTATTTTCCCCAATTCAGACTTTCTCCCTTTGGCCAAAAGAACCACGCAATGAAGACACCGACCGTAATGATTAACAAAGTCAGGGCAATGATGAAATTTTTTTTCTTCATATGATTTTAATCTTATTGCTCTATTTTACTTTACTTTTTTATATTTTCCAAGTTAAGATATAAGGAATAATCTGATATAATGAAAATATGGAATTCAAAACAAACAATTTCGAAGAAACAGTGAACTTGGGTAAAAAATTGGTCCTAGATTTTTTAGAATCGGAGCAGCACAGAAAATCAGCGCTTGTTATTGTGCTTGAAGGCGATCTGGGAGCAGGAAAAACTACTATTACCCAAGGATTCGCTCAAGCATTGGGCGTCGAGAGCTGGATTAAAAGCCCAACCTTTGTTCTTATGAGAGAGCACAAGATTAGTCCGGAATACGAAGTACGAAGTTCGAAGTACGAAGAAAAAAACAGTAAACCAAATCGCTTAACTACCCTAATTCATATTGATTGCTACAGAGTTGATAATCCAGACGCCTTAATTGAAATCGGGATTAAAGATATATTAGCTGATCCTCAAAATATTGTTTTTATTGAATGGGGAGAAAAAATCGCAAAATTACTGCCAAAAAATATCATAAGAATAAAAATTAAACATTTAAAAGAAGATCAAAGAAAAATTACAATAAATTAAATCCGAAAATCGAAACAATATTTAATCTCGAAATCATAAATTCTAAACGGTTTAAAACATTAAATATTAGAATTTTGAATTTGTTTCGAATTTCGTGCTTCGAATTTCAAATTTGTTATAAGGTTTAGTATGAAACGTTTGCTCATTATCGACTCTCACGCTCTTCTTCACCGCGCTTATCATGCGCTTCCTCCTTTAACTAATTCAAAAGGAGAACCCATAGGCGCAATCTACGGTTTCGCCTCAATCCTTGTTAGCAATATTGCCCAGCTAAAACCAGATTACCTTGTTGCCTGTTTTGATTTGCCTAAGCCAACTTTAAGGCATCAAAAATTTGCTGATTACAAAGCAAAAAGACCGAAAGCGCCAGATGATTTGATTGTTCAGTTTAAGCTTGTAAAGCGTTTCTTAAAAAATCTCGATATTCCTATTCTTGAAAAAGAAGGTTATGAGGCTGATGATGCGATTGGAACTGTTATCGCTCAAGTTACTCAAAAATATCCTGATATGGAAAATATTGTTTTAACAGGAGACTTAGATACGCTCCAGCTTATTAATAAAAATACCAAAATTCTCACTCCTAAACGCGGTATATCTGATCCGATTCTTTATGACGAGAAAGAACTTGATAAAAAATACCCTGGACTTGAACCAAAGCACATTGTTGAATTTAAAGGATTAAAGGGAGATCAGTCTGATAATATTCCTGGCGTTCCCGGTATAGGAGAAAAAACTGCCCTAACGCTCATAAGGCGGTTTGGCAATCTTGAAAAACTTTATGAAACCGTAGAAAACGAAAAAGAAATTGAACAATTGAAGAAAGAAAAAATTCTATCGGTTTCTGTTGTTAAAAAACTTAAGGAAAACAAAGACTTGGCCTTCTTTAGTCGAGAACTGGCAACAATTTATCGAGATGTACCCATTGAGTTCAACCTTAAAAACGCTTCCTGGGAACCAAATCCCGTTAGAGTTGAAAATGCCTTAATGGATTTTGGTCTTCGTTCTTTAGTAAGAAGATACCAAGCGATATCACAGGGAATTGAACTACCAAAATTTGAAAAAAAACCAGAAGAAAAAAAGGAAGAAAAAAAAGAACCCGTAAGGCAGCATTCTTTATTTTAAGATTTATTAAACTCATTAAACAAATCTAATGCCCGAACTTCCGGAAGTACAAACAACTGTCGATGAATTAAAAAAAGAAATTTTAGGTATTGGTTTCTTGGACTTTTGGTGTGATTGGAAAAAGTCAGTAAAGAATCTGTCTCCCGATGAGTTTAAGAAGAAAATCAAGGGAGAAAAGATTTTAAATATTTCACGCCGTGCCAAATTACTCGTTTTTAAATTAACGAATAACAAATTATTATTGGCTCATCAGAAAATGACTGGTCATTTTTTGGTTGGAACCTGGAATTACCATCCCCGCGCCAAAAGAAAATGGCAGTCAACTGATATTGGCCATTTGCAAGATAAGGTTAATGACTATATTCATTTAATGTTTTGGCTGGACGATGGCCGACAACTTGCCTTCTCTGATTTGAGAAAATTCGGCTGGATCGCTTTTTATGAAAATATTGCGCTAGAAGATATTCCTGAAATTTCATTTTTGGGACCTGAGCCGCTAGATAAAAATTTTACGCCCAATATTTTTGAAAAACGACTAAAGAAAACTTCTCGTCCAATTAAACAGGCGATTATGGATCCAAAAATAGTTGTTGGTATTGGCAATATTTACGCTGACGAATCTCTTTTTTTAGCCCAGATTCACCCCCTAGCACCTGCAAATAGAATTCCTAAACAGAACATAAGGAAGCTTCTTTATGCAATCCAAAAAACTTTAAAAACTGCTATAAAACATAAAGGCACAACGATTCTTTCAGGAGCTGAGGAATACAGATTGCCCAGCGGAGAAAGAGGAAATTATCAGGATCAAACCCAAGTTTATCATCGGGAAAATCAACCCTGCCCAAGATGTGGTTCTAAAATTAAACGAATAAAAATCGGTCAGCGCAGCGCCCATTTTTGTCCAAAGTGCCAAAAAAGCGTATAAAAAAAGATCCTCATTGGGTTTAACCCTCAAAGGATCTCTATCTCTGTTTCTAGCTGTCGCTGCTTGTTGCCTTGAGCGTGAGCGCCTCCGCTAGGCTTTCTACGCTCAATCCCCGTTTCAGTGCCTTCGGAAGCCACTCTCCAATCCACTTTCTCGGAGTTGTTGTAACCCTGCCTTCTCCTTTGCACCGATTGCAATCCGAGGAGCGATGGGAGGCACCGCAATCTCCACAGAGAAATTCTTCCGATTCGACTTCCGGACACTGACCCGTACCGTCACAGTGTGGACAAGACATGGTAAATTCCTCGTCCAGTAAAGCAGCAAGAACTGCTGTTCCTTTCTCCACGAGATACCTCCTTATATTAATGCTATCTCCATTATAGCAAATTTAAATACAAATGTCAAGAAAAAAGACTAAAAAAATTAAGGCCATTGGATTTTTAATAATATTATTGCCTTTGATTTTGTTTTTTGTATTGAGCAATAAAAATACAGAAATTAAAAAAGAATCATCGGAAACTCCTCCAACTCAAACACTAAATACAGATTTAAGTCCTATCTCGGGCTTGCCATGCAAAAATTACAATCGCCGACCTTTTGCCATTATGCTTGCCGGAGATGAAGTCGCTAGGCCTTTGTCCGGTCTTCAATCTGCTGACTTAGTTGTTGAAATGCCCGTTTTAATATCAGGCATGAATCGCTTAATGGCTGTGTATGTTTGTGGCAACCCAGAGGAAATTGGTAGTGTCCGATCAGCCAGACATGATTTTATTCCTCTTGCTATGGGCCTTGATGCCATTTTTGCTCACTGGGGCGGATCTTCGTTTGCACTAGATAAGTTGAATGCCGGTATTATGGATAATATCGACGCTCTTTTATACTCTCAAACGGCATTTTGGCGCCAATCTGGTATCCCAGCTCCTCACAATGGCTTTACTAGTATTGAAAAATTAACCAATCAGGCTAATAAACTTAATTATCGCATGGAGAACAAATTTGAAGGATACCCACACAAAAATGTCAAAATTCAAAGCTCAAATGTCAAAAGCAGGTTGATTATTGGTTATCCTGATATTAATAAAGTTTGGTGGGATTATAATCCCGAAACCAACGAATATGCAAGGTGGCGCGGATCAAAAGAAGAAAAAGACTATAATTCTAATCTTCAGGTTAAATCAAAAAATATTGTAGTCATGAGAGCTAATTCTCGTTTTATGGAAGATCAGTACATTGATGTTGATATTGAAGGAGAAGGAACTGCAGAATTTTATTTAAATGGCCAAAAGATTGAAGGCACTTGGAAAAAAGAAGGTTCGTATCAGCCAACCAAACTTTATTTTTATGATAATCTTGGTAAAGAAATTGAGTTTGTGCCGGGACAAATTTGGATCGAGGTTATTGAGCCAGACAAAATTGTAACTTACGAAGAAATAAAATGATTGTTTTTTTGTACGGAAAAGATAATTTCCGAAGTTATCAAAAATTAAGAGAAATTGTAGAAAAATATCAGGAAAAATTTCCTGAATCATTAAGTTTTAAAAGCTTTAACGCGGCAAAACTTGATTTCAATGAATTCAAGGTTACTACTCAAGTTTCGGCTCTCTTCTCAGAAAAAAAATTAATTGTTTTGCACGCAACCTTTTCTTTGAAGGCAGAATTACAAAAAAAATTAATTGAGCTTTTTAAAGAAAAGCATCTAGATAAAGACGAAAATAATATTATTATTTTCTGGGAACAAGGAGAAGCCGATAAGCGCACTTCTCTTTTTAAGTATTTAGAGAAATATTCAAAATCCCAAAACTTTGGACTTTTAAATAAACATCAAACCGAAATCTGGATTAATAAAATAGTTGATAGTCAATTTCCCGACCTAAAAATACATTCTTCGGCAATAACCTTTCTTTCGGAAAATCTCGGATCTAATTTATGGAGAATTTATAATGAACTCGTGAAAATTCACAATTATTTCAATGGATCCAATAAAGTATTAATTACCAAGAGAGATGTTCTAGAATTAGTAAATTTTCCAACTGAAGCTGATATTTTTAAAACGATTGATGCTTTAGCGTTTAAACAAAAAAAACAAGCCCTTAAAGCATTGGCCGGTCATTTTAAAAACCTGGAGCCTGAATTAAAAATCTTAGCGATGTTTGAATATCAGTTCAGGGGATTAATCAGAATAAGATCGCTGATTGAAGAAGGTAGAGATTATCAATTTATCCAGCGGGAAACAAAAATCCATCCCTACGCTTTTAGAAAAATGTATGGATTAGCCAAGAATTTTTCTATGAAAGAATTAGAAAAAATTTATGATAGGCTTTTTGATTTAGACATAGGATTTAAAACCGGATATATTCAAAATAAACAAATCGCCCTTGAAATGTTTATTATAGAAGTATGTCAGTAAAAGTTTAAATCTAGATTCCTTGCATTGTTGATTTCAAACTGTATAATAATGGTTGCGTTGATTTTTCTTGTTTATAATAAATACCGTGCAGAAAAATATTAAAACAGATGTTGCTATTATCGGAGCCGGCCCAGCCGGTCTTTTTGCGGCTCACGAATTAATCTCAAGTGGACTAAAAATAACCGTTATTGATAGAGGCAAAGCCCCATCTGAAAGAGACGGCGACAGAGATATTGTTTACGGTGTTGGCGGAGCTGGTACTTTCTCCGACGGCAAACTTAATTTAATTGCTGAAAAAATTGGCGGAGATTTGACGGTTACCGGAAGAAGCAAATCTTCTATTCAACAAATCATAGAAAAAGTTGATAAAATTTTTACCTTTTTTGGCGCGCCCCTAAACTACTCTGGAGAAAATCAAGAAAAACTTTTTGAGTTAAGACAAAGAGCAATGCAACATGGCATAGAACTTGTCGCTGCCAAACAAAGACACATAGGAACAACTCATGTTCGAAAAGTAATCGAAAATTTTTATAAATATCTCTTAGATAATGGTGTTGTCTTCTCTCTGGGAAATCATATTAAACACATTGCTAAGATAAAAAGTGGTTTTGTTTTAGAGGGAAAAAACAATATTCAAGCAAAGTACCTAATCATTGCTCCTGGCCGAGCCCAGTCTCATTGGTTGAGACCAGAAATGCAAAAACTTGACATTTCTCCTCAGTACGGACCGATTGATATTGGAGTAAGAGTAGAAATTCCCTATGAGATTTACGAACCAATCGGTAAATTAATGTATGATGCGAAACTTCGAATTGTTTCTTCTACTGATAATCTTGTGAGAACATTTTGCACCAACCCAAAAGGATTCGTTGCCCGAGAAGATCATGGTGATTTTTTTCTGGTCAACGGTCACGCAGATTCCGAAAGAAAAACTGAATTAACTAATTTCGCGCTATTGTGCAGAGAGCCACTAACTTGGCCATTATCTGACACAGCACATTACGGAAGGCTTAAGGCGATGGATTGCAATAATCTGGGCGGAGGGAAGCCTATCGCTCAGCGCCTTATTGATCTTGAAAGTGGACATCGATCAACGCCAGAAAGAATAGGAAAGCTTATGTTTGAACCGACCCTCAAAGACATTACTCCTGGAGACATAGGGCTGGGATTGCCTTACAAAACCGTTCGCAATCTCCTTGAGGGCATTGAAAGACTAGATAAAATTATGCCAGGATTACGAAGTCCCCATACGTTGCTTTATGCTCCAGAAATTAAGTTTTATAGCGATCGTTATCCAATAGGTAAATATATGAATACAAGCATCCCGGGATTATTTATTGCTGGTGATGGATCGGGTCATTGTGAGGGTATTCCACAGTCTGCTGCCTCCGGGATTATTGCCGCTCAGGGAATTATAGCTAGTGAAAAATAGGATAACAAGAAATCTTCCTTTTTAAGGAAGACTTTTGTTTGATTCAAAAAATCCCCTATCCGGGGGATTTTTTAGTTTTATTTTTTTTCTTTCTTTGGTTTTTCCGTTTCTTTTTTTGTTTCAACCTTTTCTTTCGAGATTTTATTGATCGCTACTGTTAGTCGAGATTTCTTTCTTGAAGCATTGCCTTTCTTTATAATGTCCTTCTTAGCTGCCTTGTCTATCGCTTTATAAACATCGGGGAGGATTTTTTCCGCCTGGTCTTTCTTTCCATCTTTAATTAAAACTCTGAGATTTTTAACAAGATCTCTCATTTTCTTTTTATATTGATAATTTATTGCTCTCTTTTTTTCTGACTGACGTAATGCTTTTTTTGCTGATTGTGTTTGTGGCATATTAAATTTAATTTAGATTTAGTTGACTATTAGTAACTAAGAATATCACAAAATTATTTTTTTTCAAGATCTATGAGACATTTTGTCCAATTTTTGCTTGTTAGCTTGTCTATATCTAGGGCTTTTTCCAGTTTAAATTTACCTATTTTTGTCCTTGTAAGTTTTTCCAAATAAGCTCCATTGCTAAGCTTTTGGCCAATATCGTGGGCTAATGATCTAATGTATGTACCGGCAGAACATAAAATCTCCAATTGAAGAAGTGGGGCATCATAATTCAAAAGCGCTATTTTCTTTATTAATATTTCAACTGGCTCAAGGTCTATTTTTTTTCCTTCTCTTGCTAATTTATACGCCCTTCTGCCTTGAATTTTCTTTGCTGAAAAAGATGGGGGAATCTGATTAATTTTTCCAATAAAACTTTTTAAAATGATCCTTATTTCTTTTTCAGAAGGGAGCGTCTTCTTATAAACATTCATTATACTGCCTGTTTTATCGTAGGTATCAGTTTCTGCGCCTATTTTCATAGTTGCAATATATTCTTTGTCGCTATTTAGGAATTTTCTTTGTTCTTTTGTTGCATCCCGCCCAATTAAAATAATTAGCAATCCTTCGGCAAAAGGATCTAGCGTGCCCGCGTGGCCAACTTTTTTAGCACCGGTCGTTCTTCTTACATAATTTACAATATCATGAGAACTTGGTCCTGCGGGTTTATTTATTAAAATAATCCCTGATGTTTCAGTCATTTTTTTCTAATTCTTTGTATTTATCTCTAAATTTGGCCGCTTTTTCAAAATCGTAATTTTCGGCAGCTTGTCTCATTTCTTCTTTAAAATATTTAATTATTTCTCTTTTGTTCTTAATCTCAGGGGGTAGTGTGGTATCAATTTCCTTTTTTTTACGATTAATAATGTCTTCCCTAATCGCTTTCTTTATTTGACTAGGACTAATGTTGTGTTTTTCATTGTAATCTTGCTGAATTTTTCTTCTACGATTTGTTTCGTTAATCGCTCTCTTAATAGAACCTGTTACAACATCAGCATAAAGAATAACTCGTCCGTCGGGATGGCGTGCCGCCCGCCCCATTGTTTGAATTAAGCTTGTCTCGTTTCTTAAAAAACCTTCTTTGTCTGCATCCAAAATGGCCACCAAAGTTACTTCCGGAAGATCTAATCCTTCTCTTAAAAGATTGATACCGACAATTATGTCTATTTTTCCTTGTCTTAAGCTTTTCAAAACGTCTGTTCTGTCAAAAGTATCAACTTCGGAGTGAAGATAACAAACCCTAAACCCATCGTTTTTTAGAAAATCTGTGATATCTTCAGCTAATCTCTTCGTGAGAGTTGTTACAAGAATTCTGCCGCCATTTTTTATTTCTTTTTTAAGCTCTTTTAGAAGATCTTGGATTTGATTGTCTTTTTTGCTGTTTTTGTAAGTGGCATACTTAGGATCTATTGGCCTGATCTCTATTTTTGGATCTAAAAGACCGGTCGGTCTAATAAGCTGTTCAATAATTCCGCCAATATTTAAATAATCGCCAACTGTTTTCTTCCCGCTATAATTTATATGAGAATAGTTTCCATGAGTCGCTTTGATTGTTTCGTAATAACCAGGAGTAGCGGATACATAAATAGCATTAGGAATTCTTGTCTCAAATTCTTTAAAATCGAGAGGGCGATTGTCTAGGGCTGATGGCAATCTAAAACCATACTTGATTAAAACTTTTTTTCTTGCCTGATCGCCCATATACATACCGCCAATTTGAGGAATTGTCATGTGGGATTCATCTATAACTAAAAGCCAGCCATCTTTTCCGTAGGCAAAATTAAAATAATCGACAAGAGTTGCTGGTGGCTGTCCCTTTTCCCTAAAATCAAGTTGCCTAGAATAGTTTTCAATACCATGGCAATAGCCGGTCATTTCAATCATTTCTAGGTCATGATTTGTTCGTTCTTCAATTCTTTGCGCTTCAAGAAATTTGTCTTTTTGTTTGAAGTATTTAATTCTTTCTGAAAGTTCTGCCCGAATATTCGCTACAACAAGATTTAGTTTGTCGTGGGGAGCAACGAAATGTTTGGCAGGAAACACTCTAAGGACATCTTTTTTTATGCGCTCGCTAGCGCCTAGAAGATAGCCCGAAAATTCATCGCGTTTAAACTCGTGAGGTTCAATTTCAATAGAAATAATCTTTCCTTTTTCCCATTCGATTTTATAGGTTTCGTTAGCCGAGACTGGATAGATATACAAAACGTCGCCTAAAACTTTAAACTTTCCTCTTTCTCCTGAAATCCTTGTTCTTTCATACTGAAGATCGGTAAGCGCTCGAATAACTTCTTTTTGAGAGATTGTCTCATCTTTTTTTAAGACAAGCGCCACGTCACCGTAGTTCTGAGGGGAACCAAGCCCATAAATACACGAAACTGACGCCACTACAACTACATCTTTCCTAGTCATGATCGATTGGGTCGAAGCATGGCGCAATTTATCTATTTCGTCATTAATTTTTGCATCTTTGTCTATATAAGTATCCGTAACAGGCATATAGGCTTCGGGTTGATAATAATCGTAATAAGAAACGAAATAATGAACCGCATTCTGGGGAAAAAATTCACGAAACTCTTGAAAAAGCTGACCGGCTAAAGTTTTGTTATGCGAAATAATTAAAGTTGGTTTCTGGAACTTTTCAATAATATTAGCAATTGTGAAAGTTTTGCCAGATCCGGTCACGCCCAAAAGAACCTGATCGCGAAGACCAGATTTGAGATTTTTAAATAATTTCTCAATGGCTTGAGGCTGGTCGCCGGTTGGCGAATAGTCAGATTTTAGGTTAAAAATTGACATGAAACTTAAAATATTGCTTTAAATATTGACACCTGATTTATCTTCTGATAAGATTTTCGTAGGCTTACTAGTTCCCTAAAGGAGGGGAAGATGGTTAACAAAAGAGCGGAGATAAATATTCAGTGGGATAAAGGAATTGCTCCTTTGAGAAATCTACATTTCGACAGACAGCACTCCGGTCACATTGTTTATACTCCCGATGACCTTATTCAAGAGATTTCTATTGGTTTTCCTGTATTCCCGAATAAATGGTTTGGACAGATTATTATCAAAGGAAAGCCTTGCTTACGAGAAATTCTTGAAAAAATAGAAAAGCTTGGACAGGAATTTCATTGTTTCAGAGAGACAAGAATTGATCCTGTAGGAGACTTTAAAAGAGATGGCGACCAATCAGAATGTAGTTATGTTTATGAGATAGGAGTAGAATGCAATCCTTTTGTATATTGGAATGTGTGTGCATATATTTTTGTTCGTTATCTTTCGCCTGAATTTTGTACTATTGAAATCATCTTGGGTATCGATAGAATAACAGAAGATAATCACCCTTCTTTTATGGATACGATAAAGTTCGAAGAGTTTGACGCTAATACAATCCGGATGATTTTAAGGGCTTTTGATCGTTGCATGAGTCAATTGCTTTCTAAAATCCACGAAGTTCATGCTGCTAGTAAACAGCAGCCATGGGATCAACTATAGAGCCTCTAAAGGGAGGCTCTTTTCTTTTAAAAGTGCTTAAATGAGATATAATGAAAATACACAGAAAATAATGATTTCTATTGTATTCTATTTATATTCCTTTTTTATCACAGATTCAATAAATGCCTACAGAATTTATTAAAGATAAAAAAATTTGGGACAAGCTTATCACAAACCAAGACTCAGGCTTTATGCAGTCTTGGGATTGGGGAGAATTTAAAGAAAAATTGGGCCATAAGATTTGGCGCATGGCCATTAAGGGAAACGGTCAATGCCAGTATGCTCAAATTATTAAACATCGATTGCCTTTGAAAAAATCATACTTTTATATTCCCCAAAGCCCAATTTTTAACTCTCAACTTTCAACTATCAACCATCAACCAATGGAATTATTGATTAAGGACATCTGTAAATTAGCAAAGAAAGAAAAGGCGGTATTTATAAAGTGGGAACCGCTTGCCGAATCAAGCGCCGATATTAAAAGATTGAAAAAAGCTGGATTTGTTGAATCAAAAAACATTCAACCGAAAGATACCTTAGTTTTAGATCTTTCACAAACAGAAGAAGAAATTTTCCAAAACTTCCATAGCAAACATAGATACAATATAAAACTGGCTCAAAAAAAAGGCATTCAAATAAAAATCCTTGATTCTGATGGTGAATTTGAAGAATTTTACGGACTGGTAAAGAAAACTGACGAAAGAAAGCATATAAAATCATTTCCCAAACAATATTACAAAGAGTTATTCGAGCTTGCTAAAAAATCTGCAAAAACCAAGACATCGCCTGATCTTGAAATTAGGTTTTTTGGAGCCTATTTTGGCAAAAACATCGCTGCTGGGCTAGTTTTGGTTGTTTGGAATGATAAGGCCATGTATCTTATTGGGGCAAACGACTATGAGTATCGACAATGCATGGCTCCCCACCTGCTCCAGTGGGAAACCATTAAAGAGTCTCGAAAGATTGGAGCAAAAGAATATGATTTTTGGGGTATAATTAGAAAAGAGGATTTTGAGTCAGATAAAGAATTTGAAAAACACCCGTGGGCAGGCATCACAAGGTTTAAAATAGGTTTTGGTGGGAAAACTGTACAGTTTGAAAAAACTTTTGACTATATTGTCTCGCCTTTTTGGTATAAAATCTATAAACTAGCGATAAAGCTTAAAATGTAAAGCGTAAAACGCAAAACAACAACTTAAAACTCAAAACTGTTTTGCATTTTCCTGCTTATTGTGGGCAAATGCTTATCTCTTGGACTCCTATGAAATCTTTAATTCGCAGAGTTGTACCTAAGCTAATAGTCAAAATTTATCATTTTTTGATGGCTTTTTGTGTTGCTTATTTCTATGGTTTTCCTTCTAACAAAATGGTCATTGTCGGTGTTACGGGAACAGGAGGAAAGTCGACCACAGTTAAAATGATTGGTTCCATTTTAGAAGAATACGGCTCCCGTGTTGGCTGGCTCTCGTCTTTGACCCTTAAAATTCTCGATAAAGAGTGGGTAAATCCATACCACATGACTATGCTTGGAGGGTTCAAGCTGCAAAAATACTTAAGAGATATGGTCAAGGAGGGCATTCATTATGCAGTTGTTGAGGTAACTTCTGAAGGAATAAAGCAATTTAGACACATTGGGATTAATTTTGATGTTTTGGTTTTCACTAACCTAACTCGAGAACACATTGAGGCTCACGGCTCATTTGAAAATTATCGCAACGCAAAACTAACGGTCTTTAAAAAATTATCATCTAAGAAAAGAAAAAAGCTTTCATGGATGAAAGAAGTACAACCAAAAATCATCATTGCTAATTTAGATGATGAAAATGCGAGTTATTTTATAGAAAACCAGGCCGATAAGAAATTTGGTTATTCTTTAAAAGAAATTGAAGCTCTAAGTAAAGATATTAAGCTTTTTCAGGTAGCGTCTTCAAAAGTTGATGAACATGGAGTAAGTTTTAAACTTGATAGCACCGAATTTAATGTTTCTCTTCTTGGAGAATTTAATATTTATAATGCTCTTGCTGCTGTGACTACTACCAGAGCTTTAGGTATAGATTTTATAACCGCCAAACATGCCCTTTTGAAAATAAAAACAGTTCCTGGTCGAATGGAAAAGATTGAAAACAATAAAAATATTAATGTTGTTATTGACTTGGCTCATACACCGGACTCGCTAAAGCAAGCTTATGAAACTCTTAGAAAAGCCTATTTCCTCGTACCGGGATTTAAGAATATGATTTGCGTTTTTGGTTCCGCTGGCGGAGGTAGAGATAAGTGGAAACGACCAGTTATGGGAGAAATCGCTGGCGAATATTGCGATAAAATCTTTTTAACCAATGAGGATCCGTATAGCGAAAATCCTCAGGAAATTATTAAAAGCATTGAAGATGGCGTTAAAAAAAGCAAAAAAGCTGAAAATCAGGACTATTTCAAAATCGAAGACAGGACAGAAGCAATCAGACAAGCGCTAAAATCGGCTAAAAAAGATGATTTGGTTGTTATTACTGGCAAAGGAACAGAAGCAACAATGGTTATCGGGGAAGAAAAAATTCCTTGGAATGAAAAAGAAGTCGTTAAAAAGGAACTAGATAATCTATAGATTATAAATTAAAATAAAAAAATACTCGCCTATTTCTTTAGGCGAGTGTTTTGTTTAGGAGCGATTTGTACTATTTTGTATTCGCCGACCAAGCCAATCTTTAAACTCCCATTTTCTCCAGCGATGATAGGCAATTACCACCATAGGCATGCCCGTGATAGCTATCAATATCGTTCTTACAAGATTATTTGGACAGAACAGAAAGCCAAGAACTGTAGTGGCTACAAATACGGCTAAAAATATTATAAACACTTTTGCTATCTTTACATCTCTGGCAACTAGCTCATGCAGTCCTTTTGCTTCTGCGGGAGCAACTGTTTTTCCTTTTTTCATTTTCCCTCCTCGGTTTTTGTCCAAGCTAATTTATAAAGAACTCTACAAGACAATGCTATCATGATTAATCTTAAAAAGAAAGACGCAAGTAATATTTAGCTAATAAAAAAGCGGCGCGATTTCTTTCGCAGCCGCTGTTTGTTTCAAAACGATTTATTCTCATTAACCTTTAAATGCCCATTCTCTAAGTAAAGAGAATGATGATATCCGCAAGAACAAATCATCGAGTCTATTGGCATGTGAGTTAGCTCATATTCGTCTATTGGATGAATATATCCGCAAGAACATACTATTCCCCATTCCCAGAGTATTTGGCGATAACCAGCGTCAATGGCTGTATGTCGATTTGTCTTTGTTAAAACAAATTCTTTTGACTGATGTACAATACCATCTTTAACAATGCTTTCTGGCAAAATACTAAGTGGGTTTTTGTGTTCTATTTGAGGTGCCTTTTCGCCAAGAAAAGCAATGCTCAAAAATAATCCCATAAGCATTACAATTAAGACAGATGGCCAGATCCAATCTTTTTTGGATGTTTTCATTTTTTCTCCCTTTTCTTTTTACGCCTTGTTTGTCTGCCTTGCGACAATATTGGGTGTTTTTTTACCTCCTTTTTTAAAGAACTAGGCAAATAAAAAAACTAGCCCCTTGATTTGGGGCTAGTTATGTTTATTAGAATTAATTACTGCTATATTTTACCAAACACAAACTTCCCAGACCAAGGTCGGCTAATTAATAAGTAGTAATAGGCAAAAATGCTTTTTAAATTGTCTAGAAAGTTATTCATTACGATTTATATTATTACCAAAGAGGCGCTTTGTCAAACTTAATTTGTTTTTATTCGTCAACAATTCGCGGTTATTAGCATTAAACTACCTTTACAAAAAACCTCTTCCCTTTACGAATTATGGCAGGGCAATCAGCTTTCTTTATTCTCATCATTGGATCATCAATAATCTGATCATTAACCTTAATGCCTCCTTGTTCCACTAATCTGCGCGCTTCTGTGCGAGAAGGGGCAAGTTTAGTTTTTACGAGTAAATCAATAATAAAATCGTCTTTTTCAAGCTTATAGGTTCCGATTTCATCGGGAATTTCCTTTTTTTGAAAAACTGATTTAAAATATTCTTCGGCTTTACTAGCTTCGCTTTCCGAATAAAGCATTTTGACTATTTCCCTGGCTAACTGCATTTTAACATCTCTGGGATTTCTTACCTGAGAAACCATTTCCGTTTTCATCGTCAGCAAGTCATCATACTTAATATCAGTTAAAAGTCCAAAATAGGTGAGAATATTTTTGTCTGGCATCGACATAATCTTACCGTAGATTTCCTCTGGCGCCTCATCTATTGCAATAATATTTCCTAAAGATTGACTCATTTTTTCTTCACCATCAATTCCAGGAAGAATTGGCATCAATACAAGAGCTTGGGGAACCTGACCAGCTTCCTTTTGAAGTTCGCGAGCTAAAAGTTCGTTAAATTTTTGATCTGAGCCAATAACGGTTAAGTCTGAATCAAGCTCAACCGAATCTTGGGCCTGAAGAATTGGATATAAGAATTCATGGGTCCAGACCGGCTTGCCTTGTTTCGTGCGTTTTTCAAACATGTCGCGTTCCCAAAGACGAGTAGCGCTCACTTTTTTAGCAATCTTAAGAAAATCATCTAGATTGGTTTTGTCCCACCATTCGCTGTTATAACGAATTTCTAGCCTATCTTTATTTAAAATCTTTGTAACCAGACCCACCATTGCTTCAGCATTTTTACGAAGCACTTCTTTCGACTGTCCTTGGCGGGCTTCAAGTTTGTCAGTTGGATCACCAATGCGGCCAGTAAAATCACCCAAAAGAAAGATCACTGTGTGTCCTGCGTCCTGAAAACGCCTCATAACACGATAATTAACGACATAACCTAAGTGAATCTTTGTGGTTGTTGGATCAGCTCCATGTTTTACGCGAAGTTTTTTGCCAGACTTTATCTTTTTTTCAAGTTCTGCCTGACCAATCACCTCAGTAGAGCCCCTAATTATATCATCAAGGTTCATATTTTTATAACTAAAATGATTACATTTTTAGTTTAAGACAAAAAAATCACTAAGTAAAGGATAAAGAATTGTTATCCCCATCCCAAAACTTATCCCCAGTCATCCACACCTTTAAAAAGATGTTGTTTTCATCGTGTTTGTTCGGTTAATTTATTGTCTATTATTCATATTTTATGGGGATTTTCTTAAAAACACCCTAAGTTATCCACAATTGCTTTTCGGTTTTTGTTCGGTTAAAATTATTTGTGTTCGGCCTTCGTTGTCTTTTTTGACATAACTTCGGCCGACAAGTCGGCCTTTTAGCTGTTTTGATGTCTACTTTACTATGCCAACAAAAAAATTTATTATTACAAGACGCCAAAAAGAGATTCTAGACTTTATCTTGGATTTCATGGATGAAAACGGTTACAGCCCAAGCCTACGCGTTATTGGAAAGGCCATGGGGCTTTCGTCGCCTTCTTCTGTCCATGAACAAATAAAGAAGCTTCAGGAAGCTGGCTTTCTTGAAAGAGAAGATGATTCCAGATCATTTCTCCCATCAGGAAAAGCCTTAAATTTAACCGAGAAGTTTTCTGTGCCAGTTCTGGGAACTATTGCTGCCGGCTCACCAATTCAGGTCTTTGAATACCAAGAAAACTTGATGATTCCTAAAACATTAATTTCAAACGGCCACACTGATCTTTTCGCTCTTGAAGTTAAGGGAAATTCGATGATTGAAGAAGGTATTATGGATGGCGACTATGTTATTTGCGAACCGTCACAAAATGTTAAAAATGGCGATGTCGTAGTCGCTCTAGTTAATGGCACGGAAGTAACTTTAAAGAAATTCTATAAAGAGAAACGCTGGATTCGCCTTATGCCGGCAAATTCAAAAATGCGTCCTATTTTATCGCGAAATGTCTTGGTTCAAGGGGTTGTGAAAGCCGTGTTTAGAAAATACTAAATTTTAATTTTCAACTATCAATCTTCAATTATCGACCAATTGTAGGATTGATTTTTTTAATTCAATTTTATCTAGATTTGTGCTAATCTATAAATAAGATTTTGTAAAATTACGAAAAATGGCGAAAAAAAAGCAACCCAATTTATTCACTGAACCGCCTCAAGTTCTGTCGGTTTTTGATTATATTTCCCTTGTTAATTCTAATTTAGAAGTCCTTTCTGATATTGCTATAGAAGGCGAGGTTAGTGAGTTTAAGGTTTCTCAAGAAAAATGGGTAACTTTCCGCCTCAAAGACGAAAAAGAAGAAGCTAGCATTGAATGTTTCACGGTTATTTTCAAATTAAATCAGCCTGTTGAGGATGGCATGAAAATAAGGGTTATTGGTCGTCCTCGTATCTATCCCCGCTATGGAAAATTTAGTATTAGTGTTGAAAATATTGAATTAACTGGCGAAGGATCGCTTAAGCGTGCCTTTGAATTAACAAAACAAAAACTTCAAGTTGAAGGACTTTTCGACGAAGAAAGAAAGCGTCCCATCCCAGAATTTCCCAAGACAATCGGTCTGATCACTTCTCCAGACGCTGCTGCTTACACAGATTTTCTTAAGGTTTTAAAACATCGTTTCGGTGGAATTAAGATTTATTTCTTCTCTGCTCGTGTTCAAGGAAAAGGCGCTGTCGAAGATATTGTCGAAGGCTTTGACTGGTTTAATCAAAATTATAAAAAGCTTGATATTCAGCTCGTTGTTTTAACTCGCGGCGGCGGAGCCTTGGAAGATCTTCAGGCATTTAATTCTGAAGGTGTTGCTCGGGCTGTCTTTTCAAGTAAGATTCCCGTTGTCTGCGGCGTTGGTCATGAAAGAGATGAATCTCTTGTTGATTTCGTTGCTGATCTTCGAGCGTCAACTCCTTCTAATGCCGCCGAATTAATCACCAGAGGAAGAGACGAGGTTGGCGCAGAAATAGAGGGAATTATTCAAAATATTGAATACTTATTAAAACATTCACTGGAAGAAAAACAGAGTTTTTTGAATCACTTTTTATCAAATTGTTCCCACTTTATCAGCGAAAAAACCTACGAGACCAAGCAAATTCTTGTTACCTTTTTTCATCGGATTGAAACTATCGGCAGTGTTATTTTCCAAAAGAAACAAGAAATCGGTTTTATTTTAACAAATGTTGAAAAAAGCATTAAAAATCACCTAGGTACTTTTAATCGCACTGTTAGCCAACAAGAATCATTGTTAAAAAGTTATAATCCTTTAGGGGTTTTGAAGCGTGGCTATGGTATTGTTCGAAATAAAAATGGTAAAATTATAAAAAGTACCAAAGACATATTAATTGGAGACGACGTTGAAACGGTTATTCGCGACGGCAACTTTATTTCTAAAGTTCAAACAATTAAACCAACTAATTCGTAATCAAAAATATGCCCGAAAAAGAATTTAATTTCAAAGAAGCATTAGAAGAGCTCAAGAAAATCAATGAAGAATTTGATTCAGAAGAAATTGATTTAGATATCGCCCTGGAAAAATTCAAGCGTGGCCTTGAACTTGCTAAAAAATGCAAGGAAAAGCTATTAGAAGTCGAAAATGAAGTAATTAAAATCAAGGAAAAATTTTCTGCTTCTACCAAAACCCAAGAAGACAATTAAATCACAAAATTAATCCGTAGTTTTATTTAAGTCCATGGGTCAAATACCAGAAAAAAGACAACATTACGAAGCAAAGGCTAAAAGATCTTTTGATTTTATCGCTAAAAAACTTAAGGGGATTAGCAGGGGACGATTTAGTATCCCTGGTCGCCATCCATCAAGACAAGAGGGGCACGGGAGGACAAAATAAATTAAATGAATTTAAAAGAATTTAAAATAAGTCTTTTTTTAAAACAGGCTTTCTTTTTTATTTTTACTCAATTTCTAGGATTTCTAGCGCTTCTTCGCATTCAAAACCAGCCAATCATTAAAGAAATTGTTGAAAATGAAACTCGAGGAGTTAGTGTTTGGGGATTTTTAGTTCAGTTTATTGTTGTGACCGCGGTATTTCTGGTTTTATTGCCTTTATTTAAGAAGAAGCCAGTTTTTCTTAAAATTCTTTTTTATTTTAGTATTTTCATTGGTATTAGTTTTCTCTTTGAATTGTTCCTAGGAGAACCATTGGCCGCAATTATATCAATCGGATTAATCGTTCTTCTAATTATTAAACCATTTGTTATTTTTCATAATCTTATCTTTTCTGCTGCTTTTTCTAGTGTCGGATTGATCCTAGGGATAACGTTTCAGCCATTTTCAGTGGCTTTGATTTTAGCAATCTTGTCGCTGTATGATTTTATTGCTGTCTATTTTACGCGCCATATGGTGAAAATAGCCCAGGTGCCAGCCTCAGAAGGAATATTTTTTGGTTTATTGATTCCTCAGAAAAATAAATTTTTCTCCCAAACAAAAAATCTTAACAAAATCGGCAGTGGTACGGATTTTTCCTTTTTGGGTGGTGGCGACATGGTTTTTCCATTAATTCTTTCTTTGAGTATAGCAAGAAGTAGTTTTCTTGATGGCATTATTGTGTCTTTATTTTCTCTTTTCGGTCTATTTGCGCTTCATTTGATGTTTCATTTAAGAACAGATACCAAACCAATGCCAGGACTTCCTCCTTTGGTTTTTATGACTCTTTTGGGATATCTCGTTGTAACGATTTTTTAAAAATGTTAAAATTGAGTAGAATTTCCCTTAATTTCTAGTTTTAATTATGGCTGAAACAAAACAGTATTTAAAATATAAAATCTGCGTTTCTGGAGCAGCTAATACAATTAATTGTCCTGAAAATGCCCTAGAAATGGCGGAGAAACTTGGGCAAGAAATTATTTGGCACAACGGTATCGTAGTAACCGGCGCAACAACTGGTATGCCTTACTGGGCGGCTAAAGGAGCTAAAATGGCTGGTGGAATCAGTATTGGTCTTTCTCCTGCTGCCAGCGAAATTGCTCATGTCAAAAAATATCGTCTTCCTGTTGATTATTTCGATGTCATTATTTACACAGGATTTAATTACGCCGGCAGAAACCTACTTCTAACCAGAGCTGCAGACGCTGTGGTTGTAACTTGTGGTCGCATGGGAACACTAAACGAGTTCACGATCGCTTTTGAAGATGATAAACCCATCGGCATTCTCGATCTTGAAGGAAATGACGGAACAACAGATATGATTAGAGACATTATAAAGGCTGCGCGCCGTGGGCAAGGAAAAATTGTTTATGATAGCGACCCTAAAAAACTTATTGAAAAATTAATTCCTCTTATTGACAAAGAGCGGGGAATTGAAACACCTAAACTTTAATTAAAAAAATATGGAAAATCTCATTGTTCATTATTCTTGGTCAGTGTTTCTTCTTCAGCTTGTTTTAGCGGCATTACTGGGAGGTTTTTTAGGACTTGAAAGAAATTATGTCGGAAAAGATGCCGGCACAAGAACTTTTGCTTTAATTTCTCTTGGTTCTTGTCTTTTTACGATCATTTCTGTTGGCGCTTTCCAAAAATTCATAACAACGACTGGCGGTTCTTTTGATCCAGGCCGTGTTGCTTCTCAAATTGTTGCCGGTATTGGTTTTATCGGTATGGCTGTAATTTTTCGTCACGGAACTAATCTTGAAGGTGTAACAACTGCTGCAAGTATCTGGGTTGCCGCTGCTATCGGTATGGCTGTCGGCGTAGAGCTTTATGTCCTAGCTGCTATTGCAACAGTAATTGCCTTTTGTATCCAAGGTGTTTTAAGAATGGCGAATCTCGAAATGAGACTTGAAGAATGGCATAAACAAAGACAGAAAAATGTTAAAAAATCTTAGAGTTTCTCTTAAAGCCATCTCTGTTATTGTCGGCACAATTATTGGTGTCGGTATTTTTGGTTTACCTCAAGCAGTTGCCCGAATCGGATTTTTCCCTGGAATTGTCATGCTTGCTTTATTATCCTTGGCTACTCTTTACCTTCATTATCTTTACGGAGAAATTGTTCTGCGCACTAAATCAAAAAAAAGATTGGTCGGATATGCTGAAAAATATCTTGGCTCTAGGGGAAAAACAATTGCTGCTGCGTCGGCTCTTTTTGGTCTTGTCGGCTCTCAGTTAGCATATCTTATTGTTGGCGGTGACTTTCTTAAAATAATTTCGCGTAATATTTTGGGAAGTAATCCGCTTTTTTATATTGCCATCTTTCTTATTGTTGGATCTCTTGTTGTTTTAAAAGGCACTTCAGCTATTGCAAGTGTGGATTTTTTGATGAGTGTCTTTTTAATAACAGTTATTGTTGTTATCTTCTGTATTGCTTTTCCTCAGATTGATACTGATCATTTCTCAGGAATAAATATGAAAAATACTTTCCCGGCTTATGGGGTAATGTTGTTTTCCCTGTCAGGCGCGATCGCTATCCCTGAGACAATTGAATATCTAAGAAAAAAGAAAAACAAAAATTACAAAACAGTTATTACTGTCGGCACGATTCTTCCCCATCTTTTATATGTTCTTTTTATTGTGGCAACGGTCGGTTTAGTTGGACGCACAATTGGCGAATCGGCAATTGCTGATCTAGAAACCTACCTTGGAAGCAATATCGTTATTATTGGAGCCTTGTTTGGCATAATCGCTATTTTCACATCATTTATTGTTACGGGAGCAACGTTAATGAAAATTCTCTGGTATGACTACAAGATTCCTAAATTGCTCTCTTGGTTGATCATAAGCATCCTGCCCTTAGTTTTGTTTATTGGGGGCATACAAAGTTTTATTCTTATTATTGGTGTTGTTGGAGCAGTTATGGGTGGAATTGATGGTATTCTTGTTATTCTAATTTTTCAAAAACTTAAAAAATCGTCAAACAGTAAGCCTGTGATAGTTTCTGAATTTTCTCAGCTTCTTAAGTGGTTATTGTTAACAATCTTTATTGTCGGTATCTTGTACGAGATTTATTATTTTGCCTCAACAAGATGAGTTTATTTGAAAAAGTAATTTTCTACGCTACGATTTTTCTTGTCCCGTTTAATATCAAAAAATTCGTAGCTAATCCTTTATCTATTGAGCCCTTAACTGAATTTGGCGCTCTTTTTTTATACCTATCAGACATATTAATCTTGATTCTTTTGGTGTTATGGCTCCATAAGAGTATTTCTCAAAAGAGACTGAAAATAAAAAAACTGACTGCCATGATTGTTCCATTTCTATTTTTTGGTCTTTTTTTGACTTTATCTTTATTTTCTAGTAAAAATTTAACTATTAGTTTTTATTTCTTGGTTAAAATTTTACTTCTAATTAGTTTTTTTTATTATATTAGGTTAAAAATTAAAAAAGAAGAACTAGTAAATATTTATAAAATAATCTTTATCGGTGGTATTGTTCAGTCGTTAATTGCGCTAGGACAATACATTAAACAGGGTAGTTTGGGCTTAAGGTATTTGGGGGAAAGTGTTATTGCGCCAAATCTTTATGGCGTTGCCAAAGTTGATTTTCTTGGTCAGAAAATTGTCAGAAGTTACGGAACTTTTTCTCATCCTAATATTCTTGCTGTCTTTCTTTTGATTTCTATCTGTTGCATCCTGTGGCTCGTTTTAAAACACGGGAAACCCATTTGCCTTATCGGATTACCTATTATTGTTTTAGGTCTTACCTTGACCTTCTCACGCACTACAATTTTTTTGGGATTAATCTTTGTTCTGTTTTTTCTTTTTTATTCATGGTTAAAAGCTAAGCAATTAAAATTATCTCAAAAAATGGTTATTGAAACAGCTTCTGTTTTCTTTGTATTTACTGTAGCTTTTGTTATTATTTTTGCTCCCTTAATGATTCAGCGGTTTAATATTCAAAAAGAAGAACAAGCCGTTTCTTTGAGGGTTTTTTACAATAATGCTGCTTTTAATATAATAAAAAAATCGCCATTAACGGGCGTAGGTTTAGGTAATTTCATTATTAAACTCAAAGAATCTTATCCTGGTCTTTCCTCCTGGCAATATCAGCCAGTTCACAATATTTATCTTTTGGTATTTTCTGAAATTGGTATTTTTGGGATTGTCGCCTTTTTATCTGTTTTATTTCTGATTTTTAAAAATTGTTTAAAGTCTAAAATTTATGGTTTAGATTTAGTAGTTTTTAGTGGCTTAGGAGTTGTTTTTTTGGCCATTGGTCTTGTTGATCACTTTTTCTTCACTATCAATCAAGGAATATTGTTGTTCTGGTTGATTTTGGGAATAATTAGTAATAAAATTATATCAGTTCCTGAAAAGTAAGGAGGGTGCCATGGCGGTAGTAATGGGATGCGGTCCGATTCCTATAATTCGCAGGGTTCCGACGAACAAAAAGAAACACAAGTAGTTCCTAAAAAAAACAAAGACAGCGCCTAAAAGCGCTGCTTTTTTTATTCTATATTCTAACTTCCAACTTCTAGCTTCTAGCTTCTAACGCGCCACCTTTACTTTTATTTCCTTAATTAAAGAACCAATCAATACTCGGTTGGTTTTGTCTTTTATTTCATCCTGATAAAATCTCAGTTCTTGCGCCAGATAACTATTGGCACATTTAACATACAGTACCGATCCTCTGAATTCAAACTTCATATCCTGATCTAAGACGCATTTCTCAAAACCTAACAACTTCTCAATAACTTTTCTTGCTTCCTTAAAAACTTCAATTCTTTCAAGTCCTCTTTTAAACCTCGGATCTTTTTTTACTTTATTAATAGCATAATTTATACTGCTGAAAGCCATATTATTCAGTATCGCGAACTGGCATAGCGATATAAGTATACGAATTATCGGTTGCCGATTTCATTAATAATGGCCTTTCTTTGCCGTTTGCTCGTAAAATCACCTTATTTTTATCAGTATTATTAAGTCCGTCTATGAGATAGCGATAATTAAAGACTAGTTTTACATCTTCGCCCTTAACTTCCGCTTTAATGCTTGAATTATGTTCTCCTAATTCTTGAGATTTAGAAGATATTTCAATCAGTCCTTTATTAGAAAAAGAAAGATTAATGTCATTAACTTTTGTAACAAAAAAACTAGCAATCTTAATCGCTTCAATTAGTTTGTCTTTTTCAACCACAACCTCTGTTTGGAATTCTTGAGGAATAATTCTTTCGTAATCGGGAAAATGACCTTCTATTAATCTTGATATCAGTTGAATGTCTTCAATGTCAAACAAAATCTGATTTTCTTTAATTGTAATTTTAATATCCTTATCAATATCACTTAAAATTCTTGTAAGTTCAATAATGGTTTTTAGTGGGATAATCAAGGATATTTCTTGGTTTTGTTGAGGAAGAGCTTTTTTCATTACCTTTTCTGCTAAACGAAAACTATCAGTCGCTACTAATTTAAGATCGCCTTGTTGGGTGATTTTAAACAAGACACCAGAAATCTCTGGTCTAGTATCGGAAAAAGAAGCTGCTTGGTGAACTTGAGACAAAGCTTTGTGAAAATCTCTTGATTTAATAATAAAGAGTGGATTCTCTTCTATTTTGGGAATAATCGGAAAATCCTCAGCGCTCATTCCTTTAATATTTGCGTTGAAATTATTGCATTTAACCATTAGGTCGTGCTTTTCCGATTCGAGACTGACTTTGTCTTGAGGAAGAGAAGAAACAAAATTACTCAAAACCCCGACTGGAACAGTAATTTTTCCATCTTCATCAACCTTTGCTGATACCCAAGTAGTTAATCCGATCTCAAGATCAGTCGCCGAAACCTTGAGTCTGCCTTTATCTGTTTCAATTAAAATATTACTCAAAATAGGCAGGTTGATATTTTTTCCAGTAACTCGTTCAACGATACTAATGGCTTTTTTTAATTTTTCTTGAAGACAAATAATTTTCATAATTATTATTAATATTTTATATATTTAAAGAACTAATTATTACTAAGAATTTTTATTTTGGGGATAAGTTCTAGAAAATTGTTATTTGGCGCGGGTAAATCACTAAAGCTCATACGGATTATCTGTGAATATCTCGGGATTTTTTCTCTAAACACGAGGATAAGTTTTTCAATTTTAATTTTCTGAAAAATATATCCATCGAATTGTACGCGTGATTAACCAATGGTTATCCTCAGCTTTTCCCCAGAAATTAGTAAGTCTATAAAACTTCTTTGACAGAAAAAGCAAACCTTAGGTGTTGTAAAGTCGCTCCTTTATTAGGTTTAACTCCATTACGAGACCTTCATCTAATTGGCGATTGTGTTCGACTTTATCGCAAGCATGTATAACTGTCGTGTGATCGCGGCCACCGAGTTTTTTTCCGATAGAAGGATAAGATTCGTGAAGCTCTTCCCTGAGAAGATACATCGATATCTGACGCGGTTTGACTAATTCTTTTTTTCGGCCTCCCTCAATAATGTCTTCTAGAGGTATTTCATAAAACTCCGCAACTGTCTCTAATATCTTTGAAGAAGAAACACGCTTGGGTGGTCTCACAATTAAATTTTTCAAAAGCTCTTTAGCTTTTTCTAAATCAGGAATACTGTTATTAGATTTATAGTAAGCATGAATTTTATTTAAAGAACCTTCAAGTTCGCGAACGTTTTTTTGAACTTTACTGGCAATAAAATGAATAATATCGTCAGAAAGATTGTATTCTAAGGTTTCAAGTTTAGATTTAAGAATAGCAATGCGGGATTCGAAATCTGGATAAGAAATATCAACCGTCATACCTCCCTCAAAACGGGAACAGAGGCGTTCTTCTAGGGTAGGAATTGCCTTAGGCGGGCGATCAGAGCTGATAATAATTTGCTTATTGGCTTCATATAAAGCATTAAAAGTGTGGAAAAATTCAATCTGGGTTTTCTCCTTTCCGGCCAAGAATTGAATATCGTCAATAATCAAAACATCAATCTTGCGATATTTCTTTTTAAAATCTTCCATTCTTTGGGTGCGGATAGCGTCAATTAACTCACTCGTAAAAGCTTCGGAAGAAATATATTTAACCTTAATTTGTCCGGGATACTGTTTAACTAATTCGTTGCCGATTGCCTGTAAGAGATGAGTTTTTCCTAAACCAACACCGCCATAAATAAAAAAGGGATTATATTCCCTTCCAATGTTTTCTGGTTTTACCAAAGAGAGAGCAGCAGCGTGAGCAAGTTCATTGAACGAACCGACAATAAAAGTCGAAAAATCGTATTTAGGATTTAAATTGGTTTCCTCATCGATGATTCGATTATTAAGCAATCCCAACTGAGGTTCTTGAGCTGATTCTTCAGGGCGACGATTAATAATAACATCAACAACTCTTCTGGAAGCAACAATATATTCCAATTTCTTTACTTCGGGAGAAACATTGCGCAAAGCGCGCAGGATTAAAGTGTTACATCTATTTTCAAGCCACTCGCGAGTGAACTGATTGGGAACTTCAAGTGTACAAATACCTTCATTTCTGGAAACAAGTCGAGCGTTTTTAATCCAAGTAACAAAATTGGCCTTAGAAACAGATAATTCTATTTCACCGACAGCAGCTTGCCAAAGTTCTTCAATGTTCATAAACGAAGGATAACATCTTTAAGGTTATTTTAGCACGGAATCTTTAAATGCAATCTTTATCAACAAATGCGTGAATAATGCTGTTTTAGGGGATTAACCTGCATTTTTTGTTGATAACCTGTGTAAAACTCCTTAATAACATCATTATTCTATATCTAACCCACCTCCAATTGCAATAGATACGCAAAATCAGAAATTCTTACCTAATCTAAAAAACACTTGAGTGTTTTGGGTGGTGACATCAAAACTAAAATGATAAAATAAGAACATGCTTAATTAATAATTTTTAAAATGACAGAGCCAAATTTAGAAAAACAAGAAGCACTAGAAGATAAAAAACCACAAATCGACAAAGAATCATCTGATAATGAGTGGACAGACATGGAAATTAAACAAAAAGAATTTATAAACAAAGTTACTGCCGCTAATCTGGACTTATCGGCAGATCAGGCGTCTGAAAAATTGGTAGCGCTTGAGAAAAAATATGACTGTCAACTTTTCAGAGTTATTTATGGAGAGGGACCACATAAAGAGCTAACAGTTAGGCGCAAAAAATTATCAATTTACAGAGAATTAAATATTATTTCCGATGAAGAAATAACAATATTAGAAAAGCTGGAAGCGGATTTTTCAAAAATAACCAAAGAAATTTGCACAGCAACAGGCGATGATCCAGAAGAAACTCTCAAAAACATTGATTCTATTCTTGAATACCAAATGGCCAAGGATTTATCTGAGGCCAAAGAAATTTTGATTAACGGACCAATTATTGAAGGATTTGAAGAAACCAAGGACCATCAAATGCCCGATGAATCAGTGCGCCAATTTTTAAAAGATGCTTTCGGTTTGGAGGCCTTAAAAAAAGCTAAGGTTGCTCGAGTGACCAAGGATGATCAATACATGATTTTTCTTGGTTATAATTTTCAATACGGAGACAAGGGGGCTAAGTTGGTTAAACAAGGCATTGCAGATTGGGATGGTTATGATCACACAAGATTAATTCTTAAAAGCAAAGAAGATTATCTTAAGGCAGCTATGTTTTTAGAAGAAACTGACAATCCAGATCGGCTTGAACACGCATTTAAAGTTCGAGCATCATCGGGAAACCCTGGGGGTTTTAGTATTATTCGGCTGCGAAGTTTTGGTGTTGAGAAATCTTCAGAGCTTGATTTTTTGACAGACACAACAGAATTTGACAATGAAGACGATAGAATGCGAGCGTTTATGTTGGGGGTAATAGCGCATGAGATAGCACACGGTTATGAAAAACAAGAGAAGGAAGGAATTTTTGACGAATACAAGAGAATTATTGAAGAGGAAAATAGTTATATTAGGTCGCAATATGTCAGCGATTATGTGCTTAAACATAAAGAAAGATACGGAAGTGATCCGCAGGCAATTTTTCGCGAAGACTTTGCAGAAGCAGTGAGAATTTATATTACTAATCCAGAATACCTTCAGCAAAATTATCCAAGAAGGTTCGCTTTTATTAACCAGAAATTTCCTTTTATCAAGGCAGGTGCAATTGGTGTGGCGATAAAGAATATGAGAAAGAAGTAGAAGTTTATACAATATTCAATCTTAATAAATCAAATAAAACAAAAAAACACACTGATTAATAGCGTGTTTTTTTTGTTTCTATGTTTTTAGTTTAATTTGAAAAGCGTTTTTGCATTTTGGGTGGTGACTTGAGCAACTTCTTGAAAACCAATGCCTTTTATTTCCGCAATCCTTTCCGCGACATATTTTACATACAGTGGCAGATTTTTTTTGCCTCTGAATGGTACAGGCGCAACATAAGGACAATCAGTTTCCACCATCAATTTTTCTAGCGGGGTTTCTTTTATAATTTCATCGTATGCCTTAGTAAAAGTGATGACGCCTGTAAAAGAAATTAAAAATCCTAGCTCAATCATTTCTCTGGCATCTTCTTTCGTTCCAGAAAAGAAATGAGCAGTGCCGCGAAGCGGTATTTCGAATTTCGAATTTCGAATTTCGAATTTAAGGATCTTTACAAGATCCTTCCATGCTTCTCGGCAGTGGATAATAATCGGAAGATTGAGTTTTTGAGCAAACAAAACCTGTTGTTTAAAAGACTTCTTTTGAGCTTCTTTGTCTTCTTCTGTTTTTGCGTAAGTATAGTCTAGTCCGATTTCGCCAATCGCAACGACTTTTTTGCTTTTTGCGAGTATCTCATATTTTTTGGCATCAAATTCTTCGGGACGAGATTTAAAACTTGGTTCGACTTCATTGACATCGACTTGGTTGGGAATAGCGTGGATGGGGTGAAGGCCGATGGCGGCCCAAACGCCAGTTTTGTATCTTTCGGCAATTTCAACGGCGCGCTTGCTGGTTTCATATTGCGAGCCGACATTGATTAATTGAATATCATTTTTAAAACATTGATCAATAACCTGGTTATGATCATCTTTAAAGGCGTTGAAATTGAGATGGGCGTGGGTGTCGATTAACATAAACTTAAAGCGCAAAGCTTAAAGCGAAAAACAACAACTTAAAACTTAAAATTGAGAATAGTAGCAACAAACATCTTTTAGTCATTCTGAGTGCAACGAAGAATCCTGGGATCTTTCGGTCGCCTTGGGCGACCTCAAGATGACATTACTTTTATTTTAAAGGTTTTTAGGGAAAAAGAAAGCCGTGAGCTTGTATTTTTTCAATAAAAATATAAAATGAAAATATGCAAAAAGGAGGAATAAAAATATGAACCTAGAACAAGAATCAATCTCGCCAGAACAGTCACAAGAAAAAAAAGAACCGATTTTTGATCAAGAAAAATTTAGGTCACTATGTGCAATATGGAAAGAAGAAGAGACAAAAATGCACAGTTGTATGAAGGCCTCTTTCATAAAAGGAGCAAAAGAACATGAAGGGAAAGCAAAAGAAGCATATGACCAATTATTGGAAATAGCAGAAGCAGCCCTAAAGGAAAGCAATGGAGATAGAAAAATTTTTAACGAAATAACAAGAGCAATTTTAAAAATAGAATCCTATGGGGGGGGATCAGAAACCATTGATCTTACAGATTTTCTTGAAGATTTGGTTTTGAAGATTGTTTCAGAAAGGAGCGAATAATTAGCTTTATTTTGAGAAACAAAACGGCGATAGATGTCGCCGTTTTTTAATTTATTATGAATAAATTATTTATAGCACTCCATTTATATTTAATAGAGGGTATAATAAGATAAGAATAATTATTTTTAGCGGTGTTGTCGCAAATGAATAAATTAATCAATAAAATTCTTAAAGAATTAAGCTATCAGACAGGGCGATATATGGTTTCGCCTGAATATGTGAGCTTAATGATTACAGGAAAGTGCAATTTTCGTTGCCAAACCTGTTCTATTTGGCAAAAAAAGGAAAAAAAGGAATTAAACGAAGCGGACTGGCTTAGAATAGCCCATGAATTAAGCGACGCCTTGAAGCCAGACACTTTTATAGAAATAAATGGTGGAGAGCCATTAATGAGACCTTCTTTAACTATTTCTCTTGTAAAAGAACTAAAGAGGTATTTTAAAAAAGTAACCCTTAATTCGAATGGATCACTGATTAATGAAGAAATCCTTGATCAGCTTAAAAAGGCAGGGCTGGGTACTATAAAAATGTCATTTTATAGCCTAGACGAGAAAATCCATAATCAATTGCGTGGAAATTCCCTGGCTTATGATCAGGCGATGAAGACCATAAGCCTCATAACAAAGAAGCAAATTGAACTTGAAATTGGCTTGCTCATTACTTCCAAAAACATAAAAAATGCGGTAGAATTGGTTATGTACCTTCAAACACTTCCCAAAACATCAATTATCCTTCAGCCGCTTGACGAGAAGATTGGTTTGCCCCAATCTTTGAATAGATCCGACAATAAATTAATTACCAGTCTTTGGCCAAAAAGAGACGACATTGACACTTTCTTTTCTTGGATAGAAAAAAACAGGCAAAAAATAAAAAACTCGTCTGCCAATTTGGAAGCAATTAGGCAATATTATTTAGATCCAAAAAGTACCTTAAGTTTTCGTTGCTTTGCTGGTCAGAGAAGTCTAATTATTCAACCCGACGGCGACGTCTTATTGTGTTTTAAAGGAAAAAGCATTGGAAATATAAAAAATCAGAGCGTGAAAAAAATCCTTAAGAACGCCATAAGCGAACGAAAGAAAATAAAAAATTGCCAGAAATATTGCCGTATTATTGGTTGTAATTTTTCCCGTGGCCTGAAAGAAATGTTATAGGAGAACAAAGGGAAGACTTTAATTATGAGAAATTTTTATGAATCCGACTACATCAATTGTTATTAGAACAAAAAACGAAGAAAAATATCTAGAAAAAGTTCTTCAAATCCTGAAGCAACAAACCTATCAGGATTTTGAGATTGTTATTGTTGACGATCATTCAACTGATCGAACTTTAGAAATTGCGCAAAATTATGGATGCAAGATTGTGTCTGTTCCCAAGGGGAAATTCACTTATCCTTATGCTTGTAACGTCGGTGTTAAAAATAGTGTTGGTCGCTATATTGTCTTTTTGAGCGGACACTCTATACCTATCAATAATGATTGGCTTAGAAATGGATTATCTAATTTTCGGAATGAGGACGTCTCTGGCGTGTATAGCGTAGTCTCGGCTTTACCCAATGCAAATCTACTAGAAAGATTTTTGTATGGCACGAATGTTATTTTTAATAAAAAAAGGACCATCATTGATAGGCCTGAAAAAGTTGGCATGGGTGTTTTGGGTTTTACAAATGCGATTATAGATAAGCATCTTTGGGAAAGATATAATATTGACGAAAAATTTGCCAGGGGTGGTGAAGATACAGCCTGGGCTAGGTATTGGGTAGAAAGAGGGTTTGTCGTGATTCATGACAAAAGATTTAGAGTTTATCACTCTCACAACATGGGTCCAATCGGTCAAGTAAAGCAATTTGCCAATTGGGTGACATTGAGCAAGCCAAGGAAATTTAAAGCACAAGACAGGAATTTTGAGGTTGACTTAGAAGTTCAGAAAAGTTGCTCAACTCCGTCTTGTTATTTTCGTAAGGCGAAAGTCAGTATTTTTTCTTTTGCTAAAAAGATTTTTGAGGAAGAGAATAGTTAATAGAGTAATATCATATATTAACACTTGACAATATTATCGCGAGGCGTTATCATAGATTAATATAAGCATGATTGAGAGTTTTCATTGCAAAGAAACACAGAAGATTTTTAAAAGAGAAACCTCTTCTAAGCTTCCTCATTTAATTCAACGATCAGCCGTAAGAAAACTTTTAATAATAGATGCGGCTGTGTCCTTAAAAGATCTTCGTATTCCCCCAGCTAATCATTTAGAGAAATTAAGGGGGAAAAGAAAAGGACAGCATAGTATTCGCATCAATGGTCAATGGCGCATATGTTTTGAATGGAAACAAGGCAATGCTTATAGGGTAGAGATTTGCGATTATCATTAATAAAAAAACATGACCACAAAAAAAATGAAACCAATTTATCCGGGAGAAGTCCTTAAAGAAGAATTTTTAAAACCCCTTGAAATCTCGGAATATCGCCTAGCGAAGGATATTGCCGTATCTCCCAGACGCATCAATGAAATTACACATGGAACAAGGGCGATTACTGTTGATACGGCGCTTCGTTTTGCCAAATATTTTGGCAATTCACCTCAGTTTTGGCTAAATTTACAATCGCATTACGAATTGGAGATACAAGAAGAAAGCATGAAAGATATCTTGAAATATAAGGTAAAAACCCTTAATTATGCGATGTAAAAAGTACTAATAGAATTAAAAAACAAAAAAACAGCTCTTGATAAGCTGTCTTTTTTTTTATGTTCATTTACTTAATCAATTCTTGGGAAAAGGGATTAGTGCGTCTAGTTTTATATAATACCTTAAGATAATTTTTAAGAATTATTGGCAATGTTTTTGCAAATTTTATCGGGTGACGATATTTTCTTAAACTTGTATCAATATTCATCAATGGGTCGTGTAAAATTGGAGCTTTGTTTTTATAGTGATATTGTCTTTTAACGGTGATTGAAATATATAAATCTTCCAAGCGCTTGTAAGTTAAATCGAAACCACCGATATCTAAAAAAGCTTTTTTCCGAATAGCCATGTTGTTGCCGAAAAGAAAAGTCAGTCCAAGCTTAAAATGAGCTTTTTGAAAATTGTTCGATATAAAAGTAGGGAATCGTTTTTTTTCATAGAAATTTTTTCCGCCACATGCTATTACTTTTTTATTGCGCATATTCTTTTCAATTCTTTCTAACCACTCGGCTGATACGATGGAATCAGCATCAGTAGTCGCTATTATTGGATAGTGCGCATACAAAAATCCTTTCTGGCGAGCAAACACAATACCCTGACACTTTTCTTCCAGTAATTTAACATCCAAGAAACCATTTTTAATAAATTGTTTTACTACGGCAACGGATCTGTCGGTCGAGTTATTGTTAACTACAATAATCTCAAATGGCCCCGGAAAAATTTGTTTTTCAAAGGCTTTTAGACATTTAAGTATAGTGTTTTCCTCGTTATATAACGGTATTACAACAGAAATCATAATATTAAATTTTAACACACTTTATTTTCTACCACTATGTTTGTCTTTATTGATGTTCATGTTATTATAGTAATCAACATGAAAAGCATTTTTGACAGGAATTATTTCACAAAAGAATATTATTACAAAAGAAAAAGATCTAATTATTCGAATTATAGTCGTTTTGATAACAATGCGTTCTGGAGACCGGTCATAAAAGTTATAAAGAAATATAAAATGAGTGGAAATTTTTTAGATCTAGGATGTGCTTTTGGATTTCTTTCTAAAAGGGTTATTCCATATTTTACGAATGTGTATGGTCTGGACATATCAGAATACGCAATTAGTCGTGCGCAAAATCAAACAGATTCAGTTAGATTTGTCAGTGCAGATCTTAATAAAAAAACACTTCCTTACAATGATAATTATTTTAACTGCGTAGCCGCTCTTGATATTATAGAGCATACCGAATCAACAGAAAACACTCTTAAAATAATAACAAAAAAATTAGCTCCTAATGGATATTTAATTATAGGTTTTCCCGTCAGAGATACGGTTATGGGGAAAATTGTAGGAATTTTTGATAAAGACCCAACACACATTAGTATTGTTAACAGAAAAACACTTAAAGAACAGATATTAAAAGCAGGGCTAAGCGTAGTAGAACAACACTATTTCACAAAAGTTTTAGGTGTTCATGTGCGGGGCTTATCAGGAAATATTTTTATAGTCGCTCGGAAACAAAAATAAAAGGCAAAACAAAAGAACAGCTTCTTGTTAGCTGTTTTTTTTTGTGCCTATTTACTTAATCAAATCTTGGAAAAAGGATGTCGAGTGGCCTTAGGGTCGTGCCTGGCTTAATGTTTGTCCAGCTATCTTTATATTTCGGATTTTTGGCTAGTAATTTCTTTATATCTAAAACAGCTGCAATTTTTAGCGCAGTTTCGGGCATGAAAACATAAATTTGCCAAGCGATCTGATGAATTGCATCCAAAAGACCATAAAGCGCCCAATTCAGCTCCTCAGTTTTTCTTCGCCTCGCTAGTGCCCAGGGCTCTGTTTTGTCAATGTATTTATTTGCTTCGGCAATAAATTGCCAGATTGAAAAGAGCGCTTCATTAAATTTGAAATCTGCAACATTTTTATCGATGTCTTGCCAGGCTTTTTTCCAGTTATGAATTTTATCATCAACTCTTAGAGGATGGGTGTCAGGATCTTTACTGATCTGCGGTACTTTGTTGTCACAATATTTATCAATCATTTTTACTACTCGAGAAACTAAATTCCCCAGTCCTGAAGCTAGATCAGCATTGTAGGTTTCATTAAATCTTTCATAAGTGAAATCGCCATCACCGGTTGTCGGTATTTCTTTTAAGAGATAATATCTTAATGCGTCTGTTCCGTATTTTCCAATGATTTCAAACGGACTGACAACATTACCTAGGGTTTTTGACATCTTTTGTCCATCAGATGAGATAAAGCCATGAACAAGAAGAGTGTTGGGGAGCGACAATCCAGCCGAAAGAAGGATGCCCGGCCAAATAAGGGCATGAAAACGCAAAATGTCCTTTCCGATTATTTGGATGTCAGCGGGCCAATATTTATTAAAATTGGCCTCATCGGCGCTTCCAAAGCCCAAAGACGAGATATAATTAGTCAAAGCATCAGCCCAAACATAAATTGTTTGGGTATTGTCGCTTGGAACGGGAATTCCCCAATCAAGAGACGAGGCGGGACGAGAAAAACTTACATCTTGGACACCATCTTTTATTAGGGAAAATAGTTCATTAGTTCTAATTTCTGGAATGATTTTTAGTTTTCCAGATTCAATTAACTTCTTAATTTCATCGCCATACTTTGAAAGTTTGAAAAAATAATTTTTTTCTTTAATTTCTTCTGGTTTGGCATTATGAAGATGGCATTTTCCGTCTTTATCTAAATCCTTTTTAGTAATAAAGGCCTCACAGCCAGCGCAATAGAGACCGTCGTAAGTTTTTTTATAAATATCACCCTTTTCTTCTAATGTTTTCCAAATTTTTTCAACACCTGGCCAGTGGCGTTTTTTGTCAGTTGTTCGTATAAAGTCATCATTTGAAATGTTCAATGTTTTTGTCAGCTCCAAAACCTTGGCAGAATTTTCGTTTACCAATTCGCTTGTGGTTATGCCAAGTTTTTCAGCAGTTTTTTTATTTTTAACACCATTTTCGTCAGTCCCTGTTAAAAAGCGAACATCTTCTTTCTGAAGTCGATGGTAGCGCGCTAAAACATCTGCCTGTGCTAGTTCTAAAGCAAAACCAATATGTGGACAGGCATTTGTATAGACGATAGATGTTGTTATATAGTATCTTTTCATCTGTTTATCAAAACAACGAATTCTCCTTTATTTTTATCCTGATCTAATTTTTCTAACACCTGCTTGGGTGTTCCTCGATAGATTGTTTCAAATTTTTTAGTCAACTCTCTTCCCAAAACAATTTCTTCTATTTCCAAATCAATAATCTCTGACAAGAACTTCTTGATTCGATAAACTGATTCATAAACCACTACGGGAAATCTCGAATCCTTGATAATGCCTAGGAAAGTTTTGCGTCCTTTCTTTTTTGGCATAAAACCTAAAAACAAAAAGCGATTTACATTAAAATCGGCGACAGACAATAACGCAGTTAAAGCAGATGATCCTGGTATGGGAATAATCTTTGCGCTTTCACCAAATATTTCTATAACTTTTTGAACTAGCTTACCCCCTGGATCAGCGATGTTTGGGGTGCCCGCCTCAGAAACTAGCGCAATTTTTTTACCAGATTTCAATAATTCAATAATACCATCATAAACACTACCTTCTGAATGTTCATGAAACGATTGAAGGCGGGTTTTGATTTCATATCTATCAAAAAGCCTTTTTGTCACGAGCGGTTTTTCTGACAATACAAGATCTGTCTCTTTTAGTATTCGCACTGCTCTTACGGTTATATCTTCTAAATTACCAATTGGCGTGGCGACCAAATAAAGTTCTCCCATATTACTTTGGTTTAGATTTTTGAAACTTAGTTAATCCAAAAATATCACTGGAAAATTCAGAAATCAGCATAGTAATGGGAATTGCTAAGATCATACCAAGAATACCACCCAACTTAACGCCTACCAAGATTGCCAAAATCGTTATAACTGGATTAAGTCCCGTAGTTTTTTGCATAATCTTGGGAACTAATAGGTGATTTTCTAGTTGTTGGATAATAATATATAACCCAAGCGTTATGAGCGCCAGAATCGGGGATTCGATAAAAGCAATCGCAATGGCTGGAATTGCTGAAAGGATTGGACCAACGGTAGGCACTAATTCAAAAATTCCTGCTAAAACAGAAAGCGCTAAAGCATAAGGGATCTGTAAAATTGTTAGGCCGATGAAAGTCATTAGACCAACAACTAATCCTAGTAATAGTTGAGAACCAAACCAGCGGCTCATCTTTTTTTGAGCTCGTTCCCAGATATTGATTGCGTAATCTCTTTTCCCTTCTGGTATAAATGTTCGGATAATCTTTCGCACACCTTCTTGCTCTATTGTTAAATAAAAAGACAGAATAAAAACAACAATAAATGAAGCAACGCGACCCACGATGTCTTCAGTTACAGAAAAAATATTAAAACTAAATTGACTAATCTTTTCACTCAGACTAACGAAGAATTCTTGAAACTGACTCTGGTCGTGAATAATATTCTTAAGCAAAACGATACTAGAACTTAGTTTGTCTGCTATATTGGGCATGAAATTTGACAACTGTTTTAGTTCACCTGCCAGAGGAGTAATAATGATTGTGAGTAAAAATCCGATAAATGCGATAGCTAGAAAATAAACAATAATTGTGCCGATCGTTTTTGGAATACGGTGTTTTTTTAGCCAGTTTACGGGAAGGCTAGCGGTCGATGCAATGATTAGGGCAAAAAAGAGGATAACCAAGACGTTCCTAATTAAAAAAGCAAAGAAAATTAAAGCAATAACCGCCAGAGTCTTAAAAATTGTGACTGACGATATTTCTATAGTTTGTCTTTGATTCTTTTCCATAGATGTTTTTAAAAAATTAAAGTGTTTTTCAAAGATTGGTTTTTGTTGGGAGTAATAAGAGCAAGGTTAAGATTTTTAGGCATAAATATTTCCTGAGCAACATTGCGGATATCTTCGCTTGTAATCATGTCTATTTTCTGGAAAATTTTCTCTGGTGAACTAATTTTGTTTCTCAAAAGTTTTTGTCTTCCCAAGAAAAAGGCAATATCGCTAGAGGTTTCGAGAGCAAGTAAAGTCGTGCCCTTAATGTGTTCTTTAGCTTTTTTGAGTTCTTGCTCTGAAACAATATCTTGTTTTATTTTTTCGAACTCATCTTTAATCAATTTTATCACTTTTTGAATATTTTCATGATGAATCCCGGCTTGAACCACGAAATAACCGCTATCAGTATAACTTTCTTGAGAACTTTTGATGTAATAACACAACCCTTGTCTTTCTCTAATATTAATGAATAATCGGGAGCTCATACCTCCTCCCAGAACAGTATCGAGAAGCGCTAAGGCATGGCGTTTTTTACTAAACATATCAAAAGATCTTACTCCAAGACAGAGATGGGTTTGATCTGTTTCTTTGGGAAAAATAACAATTTCTGATTTTTCCTGTTTCTCAACAACTTTAATTTTGTCTTTGGTTTCTTGGGTTGGGTATGAACCGAAAAACTTCTCTGTCAATTTAAGGGTGTCATCGGGATCAATCTTGCCAGCAATAACTAAAACAGAATTTTTACTACTATAATGATTTTTAAGATAATTAATGAAATTTTCTCGCTTAAATTGAGTAATATTTTTTTCTGTTCCTATAATATGCCATCCTGCTGGGGTGTCACCATAAAGAAGTTTTTCAAAAACTTCGTCAACATAGGCGATAGGCGTATCTTGGTACAATTTTATTTCTTCGGCAATCACTCCCTTTTCTCTTTCAATTTCTTCTTCTTTAAAAAGTGAATTTGTCAGCATATCAGAAAGAACATCTAATGCTAAAGGAAGATGAAGATGGGCAAGTTTTACATAAAAACCAGTAAATTCCTTTCCCGTAAAAGCGTTATAAATTCCGCCAACATTATCGAGAGTTTCAGAAATAGCGAGAGTGTCAGGACGTTTCAAAGTACCCTTGAAGAATATATGCTCTAAAAAATGAGAGATGCCATTTTCTTCTTTTGTTTCGTATTTTGATCCGGCTGCAACCAAAAATAGCACTGTCACGGTTTCAGTGCTCTTTAAGGGAGCCAGCACAACCTTAAGACCATTACTTAGTTGGTGCGATTTGTAATTCATTAAAGTTTCAAAAAATTCATTTTATAGTAGATTTTTCTGGTTAATTCAACGTCTTTCTTGCAATATTTATAGATTTCATCATATTCTTTATTAAGATATTTTCCGTAAACTTCCGAACCGCACATTTCGTCTTTTGAAGTGGCAAAGCCGAAAATTTTTGCAAGCGTATCTAAAGAGGTATTACTAATCATAGACCATTTTTCCCACTCTCTCATTGTGTCATAAATCGGTTCTGATCGATAACGCGCAAAACTTAGTTCTCTTGATGGTTTAATACCATGAACAATTGATCTTTTGTAGAGAAATCTAAGGTCAAAATCCATAATATTGTGTCCGATAAAAACATCGACGTCTTCGGCGATTTTCCAGAATTCAGTTAAAATTTCTCGTTCATTACCCTTAATAATACTTGCGCCCTCTGATTTTGGCGGCTCCTTTATATAAGCAATACAAAAAACACGACCGAAATTACCATCCAAAGCAGTTCTTTCAAAAGAATCACCTTTTCTTCTCTTAATAATTTCTTCAACCATTTCCTTTTTTTCTCTTTCAGCAGGAATTGTTTCGATATCAAATATTAAACGGTTCATAAAATAAGGGATATAATGAATAAATGAGACACAAGAAATAAGCAGGATGGATAAATTTTTTTCTTTTATCCTCTTAACCCCTTTATATCCTGTATTTCTTATTGTATAACAAATAAAAAATAAGGCAACAAAACAATTTTAAAAACAAAAGTCAACTTTTCAGGTGAAAAATTGACTTAGAATAATAAAAACCTAAAAACCTAATCCAAGTCACACAACATATAGGCTATTGCCTTTGCTGCCAAGTCCATCGCTTCTTCGTCAAAGTTTGCTTCTGGAGTATGTAATTTGTAACCGCTGTCACCCTTTTTTCTTGCTCCCAAAGTTAATCTTGTTGATGGAATTTCTTTGCTAAAATAATTAGCATCATCTGGAACAAGCACAGGTTCAGTCTGATAGGTGATGTTTTTATCGAATTTATCAATGGATGACTTCAGGACATTAGTTAGTCGGGGATCTCCTCTGAATGATGATATGCCCATTTTGTGGTGAAATTCGTATTGTAGTCCCGGATAATCTTTTGCAACTTCAGAAACTTTTCTTATTAGTGCTTCTTTAATGATTTTTCGCAAAGTTTTTCCTTTAACATCCGGTTCAAGAGACCACACCTTGCCAAAATTAACCGGGTTGGGCTTTGTATCTGACTTGGTCGGTTTTTCTCTTTTCCAGAAAGGAATTTTTTCTGCCGACACTGTCTCGCCCGTCCAATCATCACCAAAAAGATGTCCACTAATTTTTAATCCTTGAACATTTTGGGGGCGGTGTTGTTCGTCTTGTTCTTCTAAACGGAGAAGTTCTAAGATTCTCCCAACCTGTTCATTTATATAAGCATTTTTATCTTTAATTGACCAATCCTGTCCTTCTTTTGACGATATAGTTTCGCTAATTTCACCATAAATTTTATCAACTGCAATCAATATTTTTTTGATCTCTTGGTCAACTTTTTCAAAAAACATTTTTTGGACAGCAGGATCAGTATCTGGATCGGTAATTTCAACAGCCCACCTATCTGAAGCGGCTAACACAGGCCTTCCTTTTTCAAATTCTCCTTCGGCTAAAACAGTTCCTGTTTCAGAAAAATCATTATAATGCCAACTAACGAGACCATCTGCGCTAAGCATGTTTCTTATTTCTTCAGGGAGTTCTTTATTTCTGTTAGCTTCGTGAATAATTTTCGCCGCGCCTGTTTCTACGGCAGTTGATGATTCCTCGTTACCTCTAGCAACGCAGATAACATCGAAACCAAGGCCGACTTCATCATTAATTTTTGTTAAATACCTTGTTATACCTTCTCCGGTTGCTGAATTTAAGTCATGACCACAACCATGAAATGCGTCAGTGTTTTCAGATGAATATGGTAGACCAGTTTTTTCTTGCATCGGAAGAGCGTCCATGTCCCATGTTAGAACATATTTTTTTCTAGGTTGTCCTTCTGTTGATTTTTTGCCGCGCAAAATACCAACAACGCCAGCAATGCCTTTCTTTTTTTCATCTTCGCTGATTTTATAATCTGTTTCAAGAATCCAAGCTTCTAAGCCCAAGTTTTTTAGATTTTCAAGAGTTGTTTCGGCTGTCCTTTTAATCTCAAAACCGGTTTCTGGATATTGATGAATATCTCGTCTTCTTTCAACCATTTTCTGATAAGTTTCGGGCGCTTCGCTTTCTATTAAACTAGCAATTTTTTCTAACTCTGCCTGTCTTTCCGGAGTTAATTCTTTTTCTGTTTTTTCAGAAGGACTAAATTGTTCATTTTTGATACCCATAAATTTAATTAATCAACTTTTACATTTAAAAGGTAAGTATAGAGGCCCATTGATGCGTAGACCCATTCTCTTAAAAAGTCTTTTACAATAACCCGAGAATCTTTATCGACTTCTTTTTCAACGGTTAGGCGACCATCTGTCAGAATTCTTGGAGTTACATATTGAATAAAAGCATCTGGTTTCACGAGTTCTAGATCTTTTTCCGTAAAGATTTTAACCAATTTGTTGTATTTTTCCACTAATCCTGGATCTTCTCCTGGTTGGGGTAATCCTTCCATGATGATTAAAGAGTCTACTTTGGATATAAAATCTTCAAGCTTTCCTCTGATTAATTGGCCGCCGGTTTTTTTAACAAAATCTTTAATATGAGGAGGCGTTTCGAACTCGTCAATCACAGGATCTTCATACATCGTTACGCCCATAATGCTTAACATTTTAATCATTGCCTTAATGGGGCGCGAAGACTTAGTCATGCCGTAAAATCCTACAGTTGATTTTTTGAAATCAAAATTTCTACGAGAAAGAGAATAAATCATAGTTAAAGAACCGTTTGTGTGTTCATCGCTACCGCACATAGCATTCACTAAAGGAATAGGGAAATCAGCAGAAAAGTCGTCTAAATTCAAGCTTTTGTGCCTAACAGCCATAATGTCACAAGCAGGAGCATACGATCTCATAAAATCCTCTATATCTTCTTCTCCTGATGCAACATAGGTTCCAGCGGTTCCACTAATTCCAACAAAGCCGCCGCCCAATCTGATTATCGCTGACTGTAAAATTGTTGATGTGCGTGTGCTTTCTTGAAAAAATAATGTAGCGAGAACTTTTCCCGGGCAGAGATGGGTAAAATCTTTACCTTTTTCAATACCTTCTTGAAAAATCTTAGCGCGCCTACAGACCTCTAAATAATCTTCTTTAGTAAAATCTTCCGCTTTGATTAAATGTTTGGGCATATTTTTTATTAAAAATTAAATTTCTAAACTTAAAATTAAGTCTTATAAAGTTGTAATTGGTCGAGCTTGGAGAATATAAAGCGTATTATTTTCAAGCGCCCATTCAATATCTTGCGGCTTTCCGTAATGATTTTCAATATTGATAGCGATTTTCGCCAATTCCTTGATTTTTTCATTTGATAATTTCTGTTTATCTTTTTTATCGTCAGGTACTGCTCTTTCTTCTGTGTCAAAATCAGGTTTTCTGACAATCATTTTTGTTTGTTCAGATGTGCTGACATCAATAAAATTGAGAGTGCTTTTTTCAATAACATAACTATCGGGCGTAATACTTCCCTGAACTAAAGCTTCTCCCAATCCCCAACAAGCCTCCGCAATCATTTGATCTTTATCTCGAGTGACTGGATGGACCGTAAAACAAACGCCGGCAACTTCAGAATCAATCATTTTTTGGACTACTACTGCCACAGAAACCAATTTTCCTTTATAACCACGCTCGAATCTGTAACATAGTGCTCTTGGAGAAAACAGCGAAGCCCAACATTTTTTTACGCTTTCTAAAACATTATTTTTGTTTATAAAAAGATAGCTTTCAAGTTGGCCTGCCCAAGCGTCAATAGCGGAATCTTCGGCAGTAGCTGACGACCTGATGGCAACATATTCTGTGTCAAGATTATCAAAATTAATTAAAATTTCTTCTTTAATATTCTCAGGAATGCTTCCATTAGAAACGATATTATGAATTTCTTCTGAACAGGATTCTATGGCTGAAGAATCCTGAGTATCAACCTTGTCCAATAATTTATCAATTTTTGTTTTAATATCGTTATCTTTTAAAAATTTATCAAAAGCAGAAGCAAGGACAACAAAACCCGGAGGAACAGGGATGCCCGCCTGAGTCATTTCGCCCAGAGACGCTCCTTTTCCACCGGCAATTCCTACATCATTTTTTGAAATTTCTCTAAAATTCTTGATATACATATTATTTTAATTATTTTTTAACTATACACTCCATCTTTTCTTTCTTTCTTCTGTCTCTTTCTCGAGTTCTTCAATTATTTTTTTAAGATCCTCTTCGTCAAATTCTCTTTCCTGATCTCTATAGCTAATTTTAACCCTTCCATTTTCAATATCAATTTTATGTCCCTCTAGATAATTTCTGGCACCTCCTATTTCATCAAGACCGGCAGCATTAATCGGCATGCCCAAAAGTTTCATTACCAAAAAATCAGTATTTGCATTATGGGATATGCCAAACAATTTTATTTCGTTATTAGGAAAATGACCCTGGTTGATTTCCATCATGCTCATGAGCCACCTTATCTGTTTAATGGTAACTTGTTCAGGGGAACCGAAGAAAGTAGTATCAAATTCGGCCACTGGTGCCTCGGGATTTTCTTTTAGCATTTCCTGCCTAAGTTGGGCTAATTCTTCAGGAGACCAGGCGGCCCATGTTTTTACGGCAAAACCTTCGTTTCCAAATATCTGCCGACTTTTTTCAAATAATTTTGCTCCTCTTGGATCACCGGTCTTTGGTATTCCTATAAGCGAAGAATAAGATAATCCTTTAATTAAAACTTTTTCTTTCGTGCTTGAATCAATTTTTTGTATTTCTCCAATATCATGAACATCTAAAATTCTATATCCTTGACCGGCCTCATTGAACAAGCTAATTAATGTTTCTTCAAAAATATCCCTTGTTTTCTGGGTTCTTTCTATATTTGATGGCATAAAAGCAATGACTGTGCCCTCAGGATAGGTTTTTATTTCTTCAAAAAGTTCTTTGGCACGGTCTCTAATTTTTTCTCTACCATCTTCTGAAATATGGCCGGTTTCATCTTTTTCCCCATGGCGCAAAACCTCAAATGATTGTTTCATGATATTTGTAAAATTAATTAAAATTATGTTTTCTCTAATATTTTAATCATACCCTTATTCGCATCGACTTCAACCAAATCACCATCTTTAAGTATTTGAGTTGCAATTTTTGTACCAATAATACAGGGGATTCCTAATTCTCTACTAACTATAGCTGCATGACACAATATTCCACCTTCATCTGTGATAATGGCACCGGATCGCTTAATCACTCCTATAAGATTAGGCGTTGTCATGGTTGTAACCAAAATTTCTCCATTCTGTAATTCTTTAGCCATTTCTGTGCTTAGGATTATTCTGACTCGTCCTTTGTATGTGCCAGAATTAGCTACTGTTCCCTTGATTTCTTCAAAATAGGTTTTTTCTTCTTCAAACGGAAGTTCACTATACGAAACAATTCCACCTATAAGGATATTTGTGAAGTATTGTTTTCGTTTTATTATATCAATTTCAGTTTTGTTTTTAAAAAGATTATCGATTTCTAATACATTATACCAAACGATATCCTCAAATTTAATATTGAATTTATTGGCAATTGCCCTAAGTAACGATCTAATGCGGTATTGTCCTAGTGTAAGCACTGTAATTCTGTTCATTCTGAAAATCATATAATCTTGGAGTAATTCGGATATCTCTATAATGTCTTTTGGCAGGGAACTTATAGATTCTATGTACTTGGCTTTTTTCTCTTCTTGATTTGCCGTTAAATTATTTAGTTCTTCGGCAGGATTTTTAATATTTTCTATTGTTTTTAAGAAATAATCATCGTCATATGGTTCGCTCAATAGGTGAGTGGTAAGACCCATATATCCAAAATTCGCACTATGTTGTTTTATTTGCTTATCAATATTTACTCCTGATCGTTTAAGGATAGCTATCTCTAGTAAATCTTTTTGTTCTTGAAAAAAATCACTATTTTCCTGAACAGTAGTTAGAACTCTAAAAATTTTATCTTGTTTTATTTGACTAGCGTCTTTTAAATAAATATTTATTTTATTCTTAAGCCCTTCCGTTAATATTTGTTCTGGAGCGAAAACGGTATGCATAAAAGGAGAGAAGGAATAAAAATCTTTCTTAAAAAGATCCCAATATTTCAATAACTTACTACTACTCACACTCATATTTGATTTACTGATGACCTCCGTAGTATTGAGAATCTTTTTTAACCTTTTCTTACCTTCCAGCAAATGTTCTTTCATAAATTCTAAGGGGTTTTTGTTTGCCAAAAAAGCCTCTTTGAGATTTCGCTTGCTCTCTAAGTTCTGAAGAATAGAACAAAGCTTCTTTTTGTCTTCTACTCTAGACACAATATCAAAATTAACACCAACTAATTTTGGTATTTCTTTACTCATTCCTTGGCTAATTATGTCTAAAGTTAGGCCTGTTAGAGGCCTAGAAACTACCTTAAACCACTTAGAATCATCGTATTTTTCCATATTTTCTATGAATAATTTTAATTTTACCCTTATTTGCATCGACTTCAACCAAATCACCATCTTTAAGTATTTGAGTTGCAATTTTTGTACCAATAATACAGGGAATATTAAACTCTCTGCTGATTATAGCTGCATGACACAATATTCCACCTTCATCTGTGATAATGGCACCAGCCTTTTTAACAGCGCCAATTAAGTTAGCCGTAGTCATTGATGCAACCAAAACCTCTCCTTTTTTGAATGATTTAATCTTATCAAGACCTGTTATTATTTTTACGTAACCAGTGTATTTTCCTGTCTTTGCTATTGATCCTGAAAATTCATTTCCGGAGACATTATCAGAAGTTTTTTCAACTTCTTCATAATAGATTTTCCCATTTATTAAACTGGATACGAAAGATTTTTTTCTGGCTTCAACATTAGTCTTTTTAGGACGAATAAAAAGATTATCTATTTCTGGTACTGTGTACCAAATAATATCTTCAAATTTGATATCAAATCTTTTACCTATCTCTCTGGTAAGTTTTTTAACATAGTGTAATCCGACATTCATTCCTTCAGCTCTTTCCGTTCTAAAGATTGTATATTCCTGAAGAAGCTCAGCGAGTTTTACAATATCTTTTGGTATAGATTTTGCGAAACTATTGTATCCAGAAAGTATTTCTTTTTTATTTTTTTCTAATTTGATTAGTAAGTCTTTTGGATTTTTTATCTCATTTATGATTTCAAGAAAATGTTTTCTATCATACGGTTCGCTTGAAAGATGAGCGGTTATCCCCATATTTCCGAATTTTTTAATATGATTCTTTAATCTGTTCTCTATGTTTTTATTTTTTCTTATAAGAATACCTATTTCCAAAAGATCTTTCTGTTCTAGGTAGAAAATACTATCTTTTTTAATTGTTGTTAACAGCCTAAAGTAGTTTTCTTTATCTTTTGGAGAACTTTTCTTAAAATAAGCATCAATCTTACTTTTCAGTCTGTTTGTAAGTATTTCTTCTGGAATAAAAGGGATATGAATAAAAGGACAGAAAGCGCAATAAGTTTTTTTAAACAGAATCCAATAATTTTCTAGTTTTTCAATACTAACGTTCAGATTGTAACTATAAATTTTTTTTCCTACCCGTAGAGTTTTTTTTGTTCTTTTTCTTCCGATTTTAAGATGTTCTCTAAAAAAACTATAACCATTTTCGTGATTTTCAAAGATTTTTACCAATCTTTCTCTGCTTTCTTTCCCTTGATAGAGGGATAGGTCATTATCGTTTATTGATTTTTCACATTTTAAATCTAATGTTGTGCCAGTAAGTCTTGGCATCTCTTCGTTTATGCCTTGAGCAACCAAACTAAAAGTTAAAATCGTGGCTGGTCGCGCAACCACCTTAATCCATTCCATATTTTCTGTAGGATTAATTTTCTTTTTCACTTTTTAATATTTTTACAACACCTCTATCTGCATCAACTTCAACAAGATCGCCATCTTTAATGACTTTTGTAGCGTTTTTTGTGCCAATAATGCAGGGTTTTTTGAGCTCTCTGGCAATAATAGCAGCATGGCAAGTCAATCCTCCTTCATCAGTTACAATTGCTCCGGCCAATCGCATTACAGGCACGAAATCAACTGTAGTTGATTGAGCTATAAGAATTTCTCCTTTTTCCATTTTATTCATTTCAGCGGTTGATAAAATTAACCTAGCAATGCCTCGAATTTTTCCTTTAGCGCCGATCTGGCCCGTAATTGTATCTATTTTTTCTGTTTCTTTTTTAAATTGATCGAAATTGCTTTTTACATAATCTATTTCTTCTTGAACAAGCTCCCTGATACCATATTCAACGGAAAGGATTAAATTATATCCATTTTTTCTTTGCTGGTATTTTGTTTTTAACCCTTCTAATGATACTTTGCCCAAAATGCCATCTTTTATTTCTTCTGGCGAAAGACAATAAACCTGTTGCCAATTTTCCAAATCAAGAATTTTTGCGATTGTATCAAAAAATGGTCTTACCAAGAAACCAACGTGAGAAAAAATACTCTTTCGATATTCAGCCAAAACAGTCCCCAGGCGCATTGCTAAAATTATATTTTTTAATTTTTCAGACATTGGTAAATCACCAAATAATTTATCGCGTTGCGATAATATTTCTTTTCTGTGTGTTTTTTTAGCAGTGATTTGTTCTTGGCAATCTCCATTATTGATGTATTTTTTAATGTCTTCGATAAATTTTGGTTCAGGAATAGGTTCGTCGATAAAATTTACCGTTATCCACGCTGAATCATTCATTAATTGATTGAGTTTTTCTTTAAAAGGAGTACCAGATAAGATGCTATTAAAATTGTTTCTGGTTTTTTTCATTTCTTCTTGTATCCAAGAAGATAATTCAAGTACGGCAATTTCTTGTTTAAAAGCTGGGGTTTCTTCATCCGGCGTAACCAATATATTAATATTTGCATCAATTTCACTAGGATCAATATTTTTTAGTTCTTCTTTGGCAATAATAGGAGCTAACCTAGACAAATCCCAATTTAGCATTGATGTGATCATTAACCCCAAGGACAGAGCAATGTGCGATTCGCAATATTGATCTAATTTTTTGATTAAATCATTTTTATCAGAAATCTCTTTGATTTTATTTAATTCATAAGCAATCTTAAGGAATTGCTCGCCTCGATCTAAGAATTTTTGCTTGAGATTTTTACCTAAAAAACCATAAGGATCTTTAATAGATTCTGTTATTAAAAAATCAAGAACCTTTTCGTCGGAAATTTTAGTATCAAAAATAGCGCAACGGGTTCCTTCAGAAATCCATAATTCTTCCAGTGGCGGGACCTTCCAACTGTCAGCTCCATACGTAAAACCAACAGCATCTAAGTAACGCTGAAAAAATGCAAAATTGCGCGTAAGCTGATAATTCCAATTTTCTGGACTAAAAATTTTTAAATCTATAGGCATAATCTATAAAAAAAACATATTTTAAGTGAAAAATTGACTCAAAACCTTGTCTTTTTTAAATTTCTTTATATTGCGATTAACTTGGCGATAAAAAGCGGGGTAGTGAGAACGATTAATAATCTTTCTTCGCCACAATTGGCGATAGGGTGGTTTCTGACAATGAGCTAATTCGTGGGCTAGTGTTCGCAGAATAACGCTGGGTTTTTTGGGCCTTCTTTCTCGAGGTGAATAAAGATCTAGAACTACTTTTTTTGTTTTGAGATTAATATAGGCAATGCGGAAAGATCTTTTTGGATCTTTAATAGGTGATTTTCTTTTCATTGCCTGAAAATGAAAACCGGCAAGACTTAGAGTCTCACAGGTACGTTCAAAAAGAAACTGTCCCAGCTCTTCTTGCGTCATGAGCCAAGGATTTTTTTAAGAGCCTCAACTTTGTCTGTTTTTTCCCAAGGAAGATTTAATTCTGGTCTGCCAAAATGACCATAACAAGCAACTTGGCGATAAAGTGGTCGCCTTAATCCCAGGTGATGAATAATGGCTCCTGGTCTTAAGTCAAAAACTTTTTTGACTGCGCCTAAAATCTTTTTATCAGAGATTTTGCCGGTATCAAAAGTGTAAACATCAATAGCCAATGGCTTTGCTATGCCGATGGCATAAGCAATTTGAACCTGACACTTATCAGCCAGATTGGCTGCAACAATGTTTTTTGCTACCCAGCGGGCAGCGTAAGAGCCTGTTCGATCAACTTTTGTCGGATCTTTTCCCGAAAAACAGCCTCCGCCATGAGAACCAACTCCGCCATAGGTATCAACAATAATCTTTCTGCCCGTTAAGCCCGTGTCTGCGGCTGGGCCGCCCTTAACAAATCTGCCAGTTGGATTTACAAGAAATTTAGTTTCTTTATCAATAAGTTTTTTTGGCAAGATTGGTAACATAACTTTACTAATAATGTCTTTTTTTAGATCGGAAAGTTTGAATTCTGGATCATGTTGCGCAGAAACTAAAACAGTCTGAATTCTTGCTGGCAAACCATTCACATATTCAACTGTTACCTGAGATTTTCCATCTGGCCTCAAATATTTAATTTCTCCTGATTTTCTTACTTCAGATAATTTTTTGACCAAACGATGAGCTAAAACTATTGGAAGAGGCATTAGTTCTGGCGTTTCTTTCATAGCATAACCATACATCATACCTTGATCGCCTGCGCCGATATTGAGATCGTTAGGATCATCTACTCCCTGGGCAATATCCCGAGATTGTTCCTGAATAGCACAACTGATACCGCAGGTCTCCCAATCAAAACCAATGGAAGAATTATTGTAACCGATATCCTTAATAACAGATCTAGTAATTTTAGGAATATCAACGTAACAATTCGTTGTCATTTCCCCGGCAATCATAACCATGCCATTGGTTAATAAAGCTTCCATTGCAACTCGCCCCATCGGATCTTGCCTCATAACATTGTCCAATATAGCATCAGAAATTTGATCAGCCATCTTATCGGGATGGCCTTCGGTAACTGACTCAGAAGTAATCAAATAGTCTCGATTATTTTTCATCGTTGAGTAATTTAATTAATTTATTATTTAAATCTCCGATATTTATTCTTGTTTGTTTCATAGAATCTCTTTCTCTGATAGTAACTGATTTATCGTTAATAGTTTCAAAATCAATCGTTATGCAAAACGGCGTACCGATTTCATCTTGTCTGCGATAGCGCTTGCCAATACTTTGAGTTTCATCATACTCGCAGATGAATTTATTTTTTAGGTCATCAAGAATTTGCTTAGCAATTTCAGTTAATTCCAACTTTTTAGATAGAGGCAAAATCGCTATTTTTATAGGTGATAACCAATAGGGGAATTTCATAACAATCCTTGTTTCTTCTTTTTCATCTGCCGTTGGGGCTTTTTCTTCGTGATAATGCTCGCACAAAACAGCCAAGACCGTTCTGTCAACGCCCAAGCTTGGCTCAATCACATGAGGAACTGTTTTTGTGCCGGTTTCAGGATCTGTGTAGGAAAATCCATGGTTTTTTAAATCAAAATCTGTTCTATAAGCAAGGCCATAAAGTTCTTTTTTTCCAAAAGGAAACCGATATTCAATATCAATGGTTTTTTTGGAGTAATGAGCTAATTCTTTTTTTTCAACAACACATTCATTAATATTTTCTTTACTAAGCCCAAGCAAACTCATCCAGTCCCTTAATTCAGAAAGCCACTCATCAAAATACTTTTGCCAATCTTTTTCGGAAACAAAATACTCAATTTCCATCTGTTCAAATTCGCGGGTTCTGAAAATAAAATTTCCCGGCGTAATTTCATTACGAAAAGCCTTACCAACTTGAGCAATTCCAAAAGGTAATCGTTTTCTTGTAGAATCTACAATATTCTTAAAATTAACGAAGATGCCTTGAGCTGTCTCAGGCCTTAAGTAGGCGATATTACCATCTTCTTCGCCCTTGGGGCCAATAAAAGTCTTAAACATCAAATTAAACTTGGTTGGTTTGGTAAGCTCATTATTTTTGCAGCTTGGACAAATGGATTTTTCTAATTCATCTTTTTTGAAGCGCATGTGGCATTTCTTGCATTCAACCAATTCATCAGCAAACCCTGCGCCCAAATGACCAGAAGCTTTCCAAACTTCCGGATTCATAATTAAAGCGGCGTCGATTCCAACCATATCTTGTCTGTCTTGGACAAACTTTTTCCACCACATTTGTTTTATATTGTTCTTGATTTCAACTCCAAGCGGTCCATAATCCCAAGTATTTGCCATACCTCCATAAATTTCCGATGACGGAAAAATAAACCCTCTTCTTTTTGAAAGTGAAATAATTTTTTCAATTGATTTTTCCATAATTTTAGCGCTCAACACTTAAACTGGTCTTTAATTGGTCAATTTTGGCACCAAGATCTTGTTGGGTAAACATGTCTTTTCCGTGAACTTGGGCTTCTTCGGTCAATATCAAGTTGGATCCTATTTGTGTAGGTGAAGGAATTGAATTTACTTTGAAAATAATTTGTTTAACTGAACTTGTTTGTCCCGTGCCAGCCTTAATTTCTTTGATTTGCCAAAGCAATTGGCCTGTCAAAGGATCAAAGGTTATATTATTTTCTGGGGGCCACCAAGTATTTTCCCAATAAACTCCAACGGGAAGTTGCGAAGAAACGGTTACGTTCTCTAAATCGTTGTAATAATTAAGAAGTTGCCAGGAAATAAGATAGGTAGTTTTTTCTCCTGACTTTGGTGGATAAGGACCAGAAGCTGTGAATGGCTGCTGAGTATTCTGATCTAAGATAGCTCCCTTAGCAATTAAAACAGAGTTTAATTTTACTGAAGTCTGCGAGCTATTTTCTAGCTGAATACCGGAAAGTTCTGGAGGAACCATATTAGGCAATATACTTGCTCTAGCGGTTAATATAAAATTCTTATCATTATAAGATTCTATTGGAACGCTTTTTTTGATGCTTATCTTAAACTTAGTACTACCAGCCTCAAATGGTCCTAAAATAGCCAATTGCGAAATGCGGCGACTGTCCCACATAATTTTTTTCTCTCTTTCAATGTATATGCCTTGGTTTTCTGGGATTATACTGGCTGGGTCAGAGTCAAAAATATTACCGTCTAGAACCACAGATAAAACAAGATCTCTTAGGGTTGAATCAGTAGTGTTATTAAAATTAACAATAAATTCTATATCTGATCCTAGATTAACAACATTGAGACTACTTAAGTTAGTTGTTTGAATGCTAATATTGACAGGAGCGGGGGTCAAAGAAATTGCCGAGAACGCTTGAGAATAAACCTGGTATTGATCATTGGCATCTTTCATTTCAATGACGGCAGTCAGGTTAATGACGTCTAGTCGTTGAGTTAAGACACCAGTAACCTTGAATTCTTTTTCTTCCGATGGGTTGATTTGATCAATAATCCATGTGTTGTTAGCAATGTCTGGGTTTGTTGGAGTGTAACTCTTAGGACTAAATCCGTTTGGATAATTAATTTTAAAACGAATATCTCTATATGTGTCTTCTGACTTATTCGAAAAATTGATCGTATAAGTAATGTCTTTATTGAGAGTTACAATTTTTGGTTCATCAATAACAATTTTCAATGGGGAAGATACTATGTCAACAGCAAAATCAGTTTCCTTCTTTAGTTCTGAGCTGATTCTGGAAGGCGTATATTTTAAAGTTACTCTTACCACTCCTTTGTATTCTTCGGGACCGAAAATTTTAACATAAGAAGAAACAGTTTTTTGTTTATCTCCAGCTAGGCGACCGATTTCTAAAACATCTTGACTGTCCGGTCTTTGAGGATTTTGTAGCTGTGATCCCTTTGGGTATTCGACAAACAATCGACAATCTTCTATGGCCGAACCATTGCCATTTTTTACTAAGAAATCGTATTTAAGAAATGCCCCAGATTGGATTTTTTGAGAACCGTCTACTTGAATAGAAATACGATCCTGACTAAATGAAGTGCGATGACCTAGCCATGAAATAGCAATGCCAAGCAATATTATGACTATCAAAGAAGAAGAAATAATTTTTAACCATTTTTTTCTTTTTTGATTAAAAAATGGTTCTTTTGGTGGCAGTTCCTTTCTTTTTTGATCGATATTATAATCTAGTCGCTTGGTCAATCCACTATCGACCTCTGGTCGGTAAATTCCTTTTTTGAGATCATCCAATGATGACATATTAGTTGTTTTTGAGAAGTAATGATTTAACTGGCAAATAACTCTTAGGAAGACTAATTCCCGATGAATATTCCAAATAGTTATTGGAAAATTCGAATATTTTTTTCAGACCATCTTCTTTAATAGTAGTTTTTTTTAAATAACTAAACGATTTTTTTTGAATCAGACGCAAGAAATTTAATTCTTTTTGATCAATAACGACTGATTTCTTATTTTTACCACTAACATTTATTAGAGATTGCGACAGTCCCGTTTTAAAATTAAAAGAGAAATTCTTTGTCGTTTCCCTTCCAGAGATACTTAAATTGGGAAAATAGCCAAGATAAAAAGCTAATTTTAAAGAAAAATAAGTCAAAATCAATAGACAGGTTTTATTATCAGGATGCTTTCTTATTAGCGACAACGCCGATACCAGAAGAAGCAATATTTTTCTATCAGAGATTCTTTCTTCAATTAGATTATCGATCAAATCCACTAGGTAGAAAGAAACAAATTGTGCCAGAGATGATTTTTTTGGGTAAAAATCATTCAAAAGTTCAGCGCCAGTTATTACAGGTTCTCCGCTCGAAGAAACAGCAATAATTTGACTATAAGAGAAAGGAGTAAGGGCAGATTTCAAACGGGCTTCATTCCTATTTAGTCCTTTAGCAAGATAAATAACTTTTCCAAAATTAAGCGTGTAAGCTGTAATATAAGTATTTTTTCCCTCTACTGATCTGTTTTTTAAAATAAGAGCTTTTGTTTTAAAGTGCATTAACTCTATTATACTTTTTTAATGCCAATTTTTACAGGTTGATCATCAATTAAGATATCACTTTGATGATCTGAAGCAAAATCAGGTTCATTGATAAATATTTCTGTTGATCCTGTAACAGATAGTATGTATGATTCGTGTTTTTTTATTGCAGAAACTATTCCCGGTGAGCTTGTGCAGTAGTTAGTTTTAATTTTGTCTTGAGGCATTTTTCCTGCCTCTTTTCTTAGGATTTGCGTGTGACGAATTACTTCTCTGGATAATCCTTCTTCTTTTAATTCGGGAGTAATGCTTGTATTTAAACTAATCCAACAAGAACCATCTTTTTCTGTAATCCATTCGGGAGAATTATCGATAGAATTTACCAGTTTAATGGTTTTTACATTAAGCTCATCACGGACTATTGATTCCCAGAAAGGAGTTTTATTTTTAAAGTTAATATTTGACCTAATTTCTGAAAGCGGTTGTCTTACTTTAATATTTGAGTTTTTTCTTGCTCTCAAGCCAAGACCAATAAGAGTTTTCAGCAACACCACATCTTCTAGAATTTTTCTATCTTCTTCTGTGATTTCTTTTGTTTCTAGCCACTTTTCCAAATGAATACTTTCAGGAAGATTTTTATCAGAAAATACATTATTTCTCAGATTTTGATATATATGCTCAGACGTAAACGGGGTAAAAGGCGCCAATAATTTAGTAATTTCATATATAGTCTTTACTAAAACCAAAATGCTTGTTTTGTCAGAATCTTTTTTGAGGCGCGTTCTTGACCAGTGAATATAACTATAAGACAAATCACCAACAAGCTCATCAACGACTCTGGCAGCTTTGACGATTTCAAATTTATCAAGAGCCAGAGTAGTCTGTTTTTGTGTATCTGCCAACCTTATCAAGAGCCATTGGTCTAGAATATGAGCTACTTTTAAGTTGTCCAAATCATTAATTGATATTTTTTTCTTGTTATCAATATAAAAATTTAGAAAACTAAAACTATTTTCTAATAAAAGAAGTTGGAATAAAGACTTTTTTATATCTTTTTCGTCAAATCTCTTTGGGTCTCCGGGTTGGTTAATGGTAAAGAAATACCACCTAATCGCATCTGCACCGTATTTATCAATAATTTCATTCGGAGAAACGATATTGCCCTTCGATTTGGACATTTTATTTCCTTTACTATCGAGAACATGGCCGAGGCAAACGACGTTTTTGTATGGAGATTCTTGGTCCAAAAGAACTGATACCGCTAAAAGAGTGTAGAACCAGCCGCGGGTTTGGTCAATTGCTTCGGCGATATAGTCAGCAGGAAACAATTCGGGATGATTTGAATTTTTAATCTGCTTGTCCTTCATAGTTTTAGCGGAGGAGAAAGTTTGTTTGAAGGGAAAGTGAGCTTGTCCGAATGGCATTGATCCTGAATCAAACCAAACATCAAGGACATACGGCTCTCTTTTCATTGAACCTCCGCATTCACATACAAGATTAACATCGTCAATATATGGTCTATGGGGATCTACGATCTTTTGTCCTAGTTCTTCAAATGAACCAATGCACTTAGTCTTATTACAAGATGGGCAACGCCAAACAGGGAAGGGAGTACCCCAATAACGTTCTCTGGTAATTGCCCAATCCTTTACGCCATTAAGCCACTCGCCAAATCTACCTTCCTTTAAATGTTCAGGAAGCCAATTAATTTTTTCATTTGCCCTGATCAATTTTTGCTGAATTTCGGTTACTTTTATAAACCATGACTGTTTTGCGTAATAGATTAGAGGCGATTTACATCTCCAACAAAAAGGATAATCGTGGCTCACTAGTTCCTGTTTCAAGAGAATATCTTTTTCTTTAAGGTAATCGACGAGATCTTTTTCGGTCTCCTTCGTTTTGACCTGTTTTTCTTCAAAACCAGTTACTAATTTATTGAATTTTCCTTCTTCGTTTACGGTGTGAATTTTTGGAAGATTGTATTTTGTACCAAGATCAAAGTCATCGTTACCATACATGGAAGCGATATGAACAACGCCCGTGCCGTCTTGTTCTGTTACAAAGTCAGCGCAGTATATTTTATAAGAATTTTCTGTTTGTAAATCTTTTATATCAAAAATCGCTTCGTATTCTAAGCCTTCAATATCTTTTCCTTTAAATTCTTTAATAATTTTATATGGCCCTTCAATAACAGAGGGTCTGGATTTTGCTAAAATGAAATTCTTATCGTCCTTTTCGATTAAGACATAATCCATTTTTTTACCAACTGCCAATGCAACATTGCCAGGGAGTGTCCAAGGAGTAGTAGTCCAAGATAAGATGTAGGCATCTTTTTTGAAAACAAGGTCTTCAATTTTTTGATTTGGTCTTACTTTTAATTTTATATAAACAGAATTTTCTCTTATATTTTCGTATCCTTGAGCGAGTTCGTGACTTGAAAGACCAGTGCCGCAACGAGAACACCAAGGAACAATCTTAAAATCTTCATAAAGCAGACCCTCATCCCAAATTTGTTTTAAAATCCACCAAAGAGTTTCGATATAATCTGAACTGTATGTGATGTATGGATTATCCATATCTATCCAGTAACCAATGCGCTCAGTCATTGTTCTAAAAACAGGGATCAATTCGTCAACAGTTTTTCGACATTCTTTATTAAATTCAGCAATGCCATACTTTTCGATGTCTTTTTTAGACTTAAAGCCTAATTTTTTCTCAACTTGAAGCTCTACGGGTAAACCATGAGTATCCCAGCCATTTTTACGCGCAACATGGAAACCGCGCATCGTTTTATATCGAGCAATAATATCTTTATAAACGCGAGCTTCAACATGATGAATACCAGGTTCCGCATTAACTGTTATGGGTCCGTCATAAAAAACAAATTCAGGAGCGCCATCAGTGGCTCTTAGGGTTTTTTTAAAAATATCTTCTTTTTTCCAAAAATCCAGAATTTTTTGTTCTTTTTCTTTAAAATCCATGCTCTAAAAGTAAAATTTAGACAAAAATCAAAAACAAGAAAACCAGACGCGAACGACTTTCTTTTATAATATCACAAAGGATCTAAAATTAAAGAGCTCAATAAGCTTATAAAAAGTTCTTAGTATTGATTTTTAGACACATTTTTGTATAATAAAAATACAGAGAGGAAATCTCTATGCCAGAAGCGTTCATGGAGAAGGAGGAAACCATGAAGAAACGCCTCGGAGTGCTGTCTGTCGTTACCATCTGAACGCGTAACACAAAACAGGTGGAACACAAGTGACAGAAGAGGTAGAGAAGCATCTACCTCTTTTTAATTATTACATTATTGCAAGGGAAACTCTGATAATCTTACAAAACTATATCCTTGATCTTTGAGGATCGGCAAAGTTTCCTTTATGCCTTCAAAAGTTTTTCCCTGAGGATGATTCATGTGAAAAAGAAAAATCGATCCGGGAGTTGCTCTTGAAAGAGTTTTCTTAATTTGATCGATAGAAAACTTTGCGCCGCCATCTCCAGCAATGCTAAAGCCTGCAACTTGATATCCTAGTTCGTTGGCGATTGCTACACAAACCTCATCGTAATAAGCGGTACCTGAACGATAAAAACTTGTTTTTTTACCCGTAATAGCTTCAATTTTTTTTGCATTTTTTTCAATTTCATCAACAACTTCTCCAATGTTTTTTGTGCCTAGGATATTGTAAGCAGATTTTCCATTAATTGAGCAGGGCTTGTGAGTGAGACCATGATTTTCGATTTCAAAAAGCGGGTCTTGTGATAAATCCTTTGCAATCTCCTTGTTTTTATCAACCCAACTACCGCTCAAGAACAATGTGGCACTGATTTGGCTGGTCTTAAGATAATCAATTAACTCCTTGTCGTAACCGCTGCCACCCGAACCTCCGCAAGCATCAAAAGTTAGGGCAATAATTTTATCATTTGTATTTAGGCGAGATTTTACGCCCGTAATTTTCTCTCCCCACTCAAAAGGAATAGAGGCGCCAAAAACAGACAAAATGTATTGTTTGACAGCTTCGTAATCATAAACATCATTAATCCCTGGTTTATTGGTAATTGCTTCATCTTCTATTACTGGTAATTTTTGAACAATTCTATTTCTATTTAAATCCAAAAAGCTACTTGTTAATATATCAGATTGTTTAGTGGTATTTGTGCCCAATAAGACAAAAAAGAAAATCATTAAAAAAATGGTCACAAAAAGCTTAACCGCAAAACTGATTTCTATTTTTTTAATAGACATATAACCATTATATAATTATTTTCCATCAAAAAAACCCTCAAAGAGAAGGTTTTTTTGTTTTTTTACTTGATTATTTTTACTGAGCCGATTTTTCTAAAAGTGGCACTGGATAATCTGATTGAGTCTGGTTTACAAGTTCCTCAACTAGCGGAACAATAATATTTTTCTTTAAATTATAATCGGCATTTTGAGGAAAATCTTTGACGGGGAAGTTAAGGGCAGGAACAAGAAGTTCATCGGAAACACCGGTAATATTATCATATTTCCAGTATTTCATGTAAACTTTTTCAGGGTTTCCAAGCTTAATGTCTTGTGTTTTACTTCCTTGGTCAGAGTAATAGTAATTATTCATGCCACCGCGTTCAGCGAGACTCAAAATATCAGAAACGCTGGCAACTTTATAGGATGAACGATCATAGTTTTGTGTTGATAGGTTGTAGATGCTTGCGACTTGCTTATTTCTAATATCAACGCTGACGGTTAATCCAGAAATTTCACCGTAAGATTCGTAGACTTTTTTACCATCGATGACTAGGGGATAAATGACTTGCATTTCTTCTGGTACTGCCATGCTGCCATCCTCGATTTGGCTGACATAAGTTCTCCAAGTTTGGCTAACCTCTGGTTTGCCATATGTTTTTGTATTAATCCCAAATTCATCAATAAAATCGTTGGTTATTTTAATTAGCGTCTCATCTCCAGGAACATCATTTAAGGTTAATGGGTTTGAGGCTGGAACTTCGCATCTTGCGCTGGATAGTTCAAGACAACGACTCTGGTTTTGCCATGTTCGCCAATTTTTATAAATTGAAATTGTGCCTTCGTAAAAACCTAAATAAACAGAATAGCCCCGATCTTTTTCTTGATATAAAGTTATACCCTCCACCTTGGAATTGCCAAGAGCTCCTAAGTTTATAAGCCCCAGATTAACACCCTTAATCATTCTTGCAACGCTGGAGGCTGAGTTTTCTCCTTTTATTCTTTTAAGCACATCAACGCTATCATCATTAATAACGATTTCTTCGCCGTCGTAAATATATCTATAATTAGTTAATTCAATAGGAGGCATAGCTGCCGTTCCTGAGTTACCTCCACCTCCGCGACCAGTAACTTGAGTATCTGATAATACTTTAGTTGTTTCCGACGGAGCTGGAGCTGATCCGGCGCCAAGACCTTCTGTCTGAGGAACATTATTAGTATTTTGATCGGCTAATTTTCCAAATCCATTTTCTTGAATTTTATTAAAAGAGATAATCCCGCCAAAACCGTTATTTGATTTTTGAGAGAAATAAATGCCACCAACCAACAAAACAACAACTAAGCTTCCGGCGATAGCGTAGGCGGATGTCCCAAAATTAAAGATTGAAGCAATACTAAATTTCTTTTCTTTTTCTTCTTTAAGTTCTTCAATTCGTGCCATAATTTCGTTTTTTAATCTTTCTTTAAAAGCTTCGTCAATAATGATATCGGGCTTAGTTTCGAGAAGATGGCTGATGATTTTCTTTAACTCTTTTTCGTATCGTTTTAAAGAAACGTCTATTTGATAAACTTCCCCTAGAAGTTCTTCGATTTTTTGAGATTTGTTTTTCATGATTCTATTTAATTAGTTTAATTAACAGAACAAGTAAGAGAAGGTGAGTTAAGTTTTGCCTTAGATCTTTCATGACTCTAGAAAAAACCATTTTACAACTTGCCTCTGATTTTCCTAGGATTTGAGAAATTTCTTTATAGCTTAAATCATCCCAAACGCGCATAACCACAATTTCTTGTTGCTCTTTAGTAAGCTTAGTTAAATATTTTTTAACTTCTTCGATACTTTGTTGGTTTTGCAACTGACTATGGAGATCTAGATTGTCAGAAATTCCCCAAAAATCGGCGAGATCAAATTCATTTTTCTTGCTTCGGTAATGGTCAATGACAATATTATGGGCGATTCGATAGAGCCAAGAGGAAAATTTTCCTTTGTCAGAACTAAAGCGCTCAATATTTTCAAGAGCTTTCATAAATGTTTTAGATGTTAAATCCTCAGCAAGCTCTTTGTGAAAAGTTTTATAATAAATAAAATTATAAATCTTTTGAAGATACTGGTCATAAAGCGCTCCAAACATTTCCAATTCTCCCTTTTGGCACTTTTTAATTATTAAATTTTCGTTAATTGTTGCCTCCATATTTTTGTTTGTAACATTATTAAGCCGTAACGCTTTTCATTATACCATTTTATTTAAGAATGGCGTATCTGGCGATATAACTGAATCCAGCTACAATTGCAGAGGCAAACAAAGTGATGCCGATTATTTTAGTCATGCTTTTATAAAAAATAATAACCTCCTTCTCGTATTTACTACGGATAATATTAAAAAAAGTAACGAATAATCATTGCTTTTGAATTAAAATAATAAAAAAGCCCGTGACTTATTCGCGGGCGGGGAAGAGATCAAACTTTCCTGCTGCTTGGGCTTCAAAAGTTGTTCCGTTTGGATTTGCGATTTTCCAAACCAGAAATGCCAAGACCTTGTCTATTAAGTCTGGAGAAAATACTGATTCTGGCATATCTGACGAAACGATGATAGGCGACTCTCTTACTTCGAATTCTTTCCGATCTTCTGTTCCAAGAAGTACGCTCTTGGTAGTTTGAATATGTTTATCGACAATGCCAAGTCCCCATAGCTCAAGATGTGGAGTAGGGCTACTCATAGATAAACAAAGATCATACAATCTTGACAGATTATTAACCTCTGGACACCATCGCTTTGCTAGTTCGTCATCTTTTTCTCTGAGAGCTTTTCTAAGAGCATTAATGCGTTGCTTAAAGTTCTCCCTTTCAAGGAACGTAAGGACCAATTTATCTCTGAAAAAAACCAGGACAACGTGGTCACTTCTTGGAGAATCAATCAAAAACCAATCATAATAGTTATGTTCTGTGTGGGAATTATGAGGGTCACGATCATTCGACGACGGAAGATAACACCTTGGCCAAATATCTGTAGCCTCTGCTCCAAAAATACCTCTTAGTTTTAGAAAAATCTGATGTAAAACAGCTTCAGTGCCTAATGTAATGACACCTTTTTCCATTTTTTCCTCCCTTTTATTTAAAGAACTAAAGACGGATATATTCTACCAAATAATTGGCAAAAAATCAACTGATCGGACGGTTTACGACAAACCTAACCATTTATTAATAAATAAAAAAGTCTATCAAAAAGAGGACTTAGAATATTTGTTCTATTTATTTAATGATTTTTTTGCTTCTTCTAGAAAAATCAAATCTCTTTTTATAATGAAACCGCCATCGTAAGTTGTAGGACTGCTTTGTTCAATAAGCTTAATCGCCTCATCGATGCTTATCCAGACCAATTGAAAGCCTTCTTTTATTTCATCTGGCTCAAAAGATGGTTCTTTTTTTGTTCCAATAACTTGGGCAATATAACAAAAAGATGTTTGAATAATACCATTTGAATCTTGATAATCATCTTGACCACGATACTCAACAATTTTTCCAATCTCTCCAGTGATCTCTAAATTACAGCCAGCTTCTTCAAGAGTCTCCCTTACGGCAGCCTCAATTGGAGATTCGTCTTTTTCGACACCACCTCCGGGAAGTTTGTAATATCCTGCCTTGGAAACGTAGAGTAGGGCAATATTTTTATTTTCATCAAACAAAACAGTTCTGCCGGCAATTCTTTTTCTGTAATTGCTCTCATTCTTTTGGATGTGATTAGGATAAATATCCTGTTCCTTTATTGTTTTTAAAAGTTTCATAACTCTTCCATTTTCTCATCTATATTTTGTATGTCAATAAAAAAAGCCCGCGATTTACTCGCGGGCGGGGGAATGCTGCAGAAATCTATCTCTTATTTCTGCAAACTGGTCGGCCATTTCTTGCCTAGTTCTTTTTTGACGGTGTTCTTCCAACTTCAACAATCGTTTCATTTCTTCTGGCTCTCTATCGAGCAATCCCTGTCTTAAAAGCCAATCAAATTCAAAAGCCTCAACAATTAACAAATGTTCTTGTGGATCAGGGCATGGCTCTAGTCCTTCTGTTCTCGCATTAAAGAATTCTAAGATTCTATCACTACAAGCCTCAGAATTTAGAGAATCTTGGATATAAGGCAGGTGAGGTGGTTCGGGGTCTTCAAAGAAAAAAACTAAATGATCATCAACGATGATAAATCTCTTGTGTTGTTCCCTTTCTCTAAGCAAATAAACTCTAGCAATACCATTTCCGGCAAGATTAGAAAGTCGTTTAGACTTATCGCTTTTTTCGTATTCTTCAACAGATAACCATAATGGCCCCACAACCATTTCAATGGTAACTCCAGATTCTCGATGAGTTTCTTGTAATGTATGTTGGGTTTGAGGATGACCAAATTGGAAATACCAAAATCCCTCTCTCCAATAGATTTTTAATGATTTTTTTGCAGAGCGGATAATTCTAAGAATTTCATCTTCCCAATTACATACTGTGGTTGGTGCTGGAAGAAACTCGAGGTTTGCGTGTATGTTTTTCATTTCTCTCCTTGTTTTCTAAGAACTAGTCTAATTCTAAGAAAAATTTTATCGATGTCAATGACGTTAATAAAGAACGCAAGCATTGACACAAAAAAAGTTTTTGTTAGAATGAAGAATATTGTTTTCGGGGGTGGCCCAGCGGTAGGGCGTTCCGACCTGTCGGAAAAGTCGAGGATTCGAATTCCTCCCCCCGATCCAGTTATTTTTCAGGGCATATCGTTCAATTGGCAGGACAGGGTCTCTAAAACCCAGAATGGACGTTCGATCCGTCCTATGCCCACCAGCCCCGCACTTAGAATAGTGAGGGGTCTTTTTTTACAGAAAATTCTATAATAAATGATTTTGTGTAATAAATTCTTTTGCATCTTGTTTGCCCAAATCGATCGTTTTATGAATGTGTTTTTTATTAGAATCACCGCCAAAGCCCAAAAAAAGCCTATTTGGAGCCAAGATCTTGATATGTTTATTCTTTTCGGCACATTTGAAAATTTCTTTCCATTTGTTTTTTCTTCGTTTGAAAACTGTCCTTAATTTTTTAGGATAAAAGTATGAAGCAATAGGGAAAAATATATTCATCACAGGCCACCACAATAAATTTGATCTATAATCTTTTGGAAAATTTAGAACTACAACAATTTCGTCGTATTGATTGGCAATTTTTTCTAGAAATGGCAGTCCGCCATAAACGAAAGCGGCATCAAAAAACAATTTATCATCAACCTCAGATGGTCCATGAACTATTGGCAATGAACAACAAGCCTTAATGAGCTTAAAAATATTTATTTTATCTGGTTTAAGGCAATTAATTTCTCCAGAATTATAATCTATTAACACATATTGTAAATTAATACCCGAAGACATAACTGCGTCAATATTTAATTTTGCTTTTTTGTTTTGGAACAGAGAGACCAAATAATCTAAATCTAGAATAGGTTTTCTTTTTAAAAAATTAAACGGCTTGATAAGCTGCTTGCCGCTAACATAATTTTGCCATGTATTTTCAATGACTTGTGGCTGATTGGCAACAAAAAAAGTTCCGATTGTCGAACCAACAGAATAGCAATATACTGAGTCAAAATATTTATTTCCAAGCTGTCTGCACAATTCACTTACAAATCCAGCGGAATAAGCGCCAGCCAAGCCACCTTGTCCCAATACTAAGGCTTTTTTACTTTTCGTCGTTTTTTTATCCATATCTTTATACTATATACTATCAAAAAATCGCCCTAAAGGCGATCTTTTTTAAGCGGGCCATTTTTAAAACGAGCCTCGATCAAAAATATATTAGCAATTTTTGAGCGGGTGAGCGGAATCCCTGCCCACCGGCAGGCGGGGAACCGCCATCATTTTCTTGCCTGCCCGCTGTAATTGAGCGGGATACCGGATTCGAACCGGCGCCCTCTCCTTGGAAGGGAGAGATACTACCACTATACTAATCCCGCATATGGCAGGCGGGGAAGGGAGATATAATAACCGTTATACGACACCCGCGAATTCTAATACCCTCCTTCGCTCTTTGAGCTACGGACGGGCTAATCCTCCTACGCCCTTCGGGCTACGGAGGACTAAGAATATTTAAGCTCATTTTATTCGCTAAAATATTCTAATGTCGGGGTGGCCGGATTTGAACCGGCGGTCTCAGCGTCCCAAACGCTGCGCCTTAGGCCAGCTGGGCTACACCCCGTCAGTATAGTCGTTATAACATAGCCTTATCTAAAAAACAATAGTTTTGGCAGATAAATCTCACTTGGCAACAGCTTCTTTTCTGGTATAATTTAATAATGACAGAAAAGGAAAGAATCGGAAAACTTGGCGAAGATTTGGCAGCAAGATATCTTAAAGAAAAAGAATATCAAGTTCTTGAGCGCAATTTTAAACAACTTCCCTGGGGAGAAGTTGATATTATTGCTAAGAAAAAAGAAACACTTTTCTTTATTGAGGTTAAAACGGTCAATGCGGATAATGAAGAATATTTACCAGAAAATAAAATCGATTATCGTAAAAAAAGGGCACTATACAGAATTATTCAAATATATCTCCAGAGAAAGAAGTTAAGACTTGATATTAATTGGCAGCTTGATGCGGTTATTATTAGAATCAATTCAGAAAGAAATAAGTATACTCTTAAACATTTAGAAAATATTTTCTATTAAAATGCTAGTCAGTTTTCTTGAAAAAATTCGCAGAAAACCAGATAATGAAAAAATGATTTATGTTTGGATAATTACTGGCGCAGTAGTTATGATCATCTTTTGTCTCTGGTTGTCTTTTGGCTTGAATCTATCTTCTCCAATTATTGGACAAGCTAGTATTGATAAAAAAACAAAGGAAAGCCAAATTATGAAATTTATTAAAGAAGCCCAAGGAGACTTAACTCAAGTTAAAGACGATATTTCTAAAGTTTTTGGGAATCTTTTCTCTGGAAAATATGAGCCAAAAGATCTTTCCAGCAGCACAATAAAAGAAACGCTACCATCTAAAGTAGAAAATCCTCCATTAATTCTTCCAAAAACCGAATAAAATACTATGGATAATAAATCAAAAATCATCAGTCAACCGATCGTAGATATTATGCAGCGATCTTATCTTGATTATGCAATGAGTGTTATTGTTTCAAGAGCGTTGCCAGATGTTAGAGATGGACTCAAGCCAGTACATCGTCGCATTCTTTATGCAATGTACCGTCTGGGTCTTACTCATGATGCAAAATTAAGAAAAAGTGCCTTAGTCGTTGGTGATGTTTTGGGAAAGTATCATCCCCATAGCGATACTTCAGTCTATGATGCTTTAGCAAGAATGGCTCAGGACTTTTCTCTTCGCTATCCTTTGATCCGTGGACAAGGAAACTTTGGCTCTTTGGACGGAGATAAACCAGCAGCGATGCGTTATACCGAAGCGAAGTTGGAAAAGATTACTGGTCATCTTCTTGAAGAAATTGACAAAGAGACAGTCAGGTGGGTACCGAATTATGATAATAGCAGGCAAGAACCCAGTGTTTTGCCAGCAAAATTTCCCAATCTTCTTTTGACTGGTTCGGTTGGTATTGCTGTTGGTATGGCGACAAATATTCCACCCCACAATTTTGGAGAAGTTATTGATGCAACGACAGCGGTAATTAATAAACCAACGATTTCTCCTCAAGAACTTTCAGAAATTATTCCGGGTCCAGATTTTCCAACCGGGGGAATAATTTATGATTCAAAGGCGATTAGTGAGGCTTATGCTCAGGGAAAGGGCGGTTTTGTCTGTCGAGCCAAAGCAGAAATTGAGGAATCTAAAGGAGGCAATTATCAAATCATAGTTAGCGAACTTATTTGGCAAGTGAATAAATCTGTATTAGTTGAAAGAATAGCGGAATTAGTTAAGCTAAAAAAATTAGTTGGCATTAGGGGTTTAAGAGATGAATCAAATCGCGAAGGTGTTCGGATTGTTATAGAACTTAAGAAAGGTTTTCAGCCAAAAAAAATTCTCAATAAACTTTACAAGCTAACTGATCTTCAAAAAACCTATCATCTCAATCTTTTGGCTCTCGTTGATGGAATCCAGCCGCAAATTTTATCCTTAAAAGAAATCCTAGAAAAATTTGTTGAACATCGCCTTATTGTTATAAAAAAGAGATCAGAATTTGAATTAAGAGAAGCTGAGGCGCGAGCGCATATTTTAGAAGGATTCAGTAAGGCAATAAAAAATATTGAAGAAATCATTGAGACGATCAAGAAATCTAAAGACAAAGATGTTGCTCAGAAAAACCTTGTTTCAAAATTTGGTTTTAGTGAAATTCAGGCAGAAGCTATCTTAAAAATGCGACTGCAAGCATTGGCAGGTCTTGAAAGAAAAAGAATAGAAGATGAACTGATTGAGAAGAAAAAGCTCATCGGCGAACTTAAAGACTTAATTTCTAGCCCGGATAAAATAAAGAGCTTGCTAAAGAAAGAACTAGCAGAACTTAGGCATCTATATAGCGACGAAAGACGTACCAAGGTAATTTCTCGACCCATTAAATCAATTGGCGAAGATGAGCTGGTTCAAGAACAGGATATCTTCATTACTATTACAAATGATGGTTATATCAAGCGATCGCCCCTTGAGGTCTATAAACAACAACACAGAGCCGGTATGGGTGTTTCAGGAATTGTTACTAAAGAAGAAGATGTTGTCAGACACCTTTTGTTCGCTTCAACAACAGACCAAATTCTCTTCTTCACAGACAAGGGAAAAGTTTTATCGCTCAGAGCTTATGAGATACCCGAGGCGAGCCGCACTTCAAAAGGAAAGCCGATGGTCAATATTGTCGAACTAGATGGCGGAGAAAGGGTAACGGCGGTATTAATTCTTAAAAAACAACATCTTGAAAACCAAGAAAATGTCTGTGTTGTTATGGCTACCCAAGGTGGTATAATAAAAAAAACACCCATAAAAGACTTTACCAATATCAGAAAATCTGGCATAAGGGCAATCAGGCTTAACATCGGTGATTTCTTGGGTTGGGCGGACATAGCGGAGGCAGATAATGAAATTTTCTTAGCAACTAAGAATGGACAATCAATCCGTTTCCCAGGGAAAGATGTTCGTTCTATGGGTCGCAATTCAACGGGAGTAAGAGCAATTCGCCTTAAGGATCAAGACAAAGTTAAATGTATGACAGTTGTGGGAAAATCTGACAAGAAAATGTTAGTTTTGATCAGCGAAAATGGTCTTGGAAAAAAGACAAGTCTAGACAAGTTTCGTGCGCAAAAAAGAGGTGGATCGGGCATTAAGGCTATGAAAGTTACTCCAAAAACTGGACCAATAGCGAGCGCTTTGTTCTTAAGTGATGAAGAAAACCTGATTATTATTTCAAAACACGGCAAAGTGATCCGAATGACGCTTAGTGGCATTCCTGTTTTAGGCAGAAACACACAAGGCGTTAGGATTATGAAACTTAAAGATGGAGATAGCGTTGCCGACTTCATAGCTTTTTAAGTATTAAATTCGTGTTTAAACTCATATGTTTGGCAAAGGAGGTTTCTTAAATCCTAAAAAACTACTTACCGATATTGGAGTTGTCGGATTAGGACAAAAAGTAGCTGATTTTGGTTGTGGTTCCGGATATTTTTCTCTACCGCTCGCAGAACTAGTGGGAAGCGATGGTGCTGTCAATGCTGTCGATGTCCTTGAGAGTGCTTTGCAAGTTGTTACGACCCGCGCAAAAAACGCAGGTTTTTTTAATGTAAAAACGATTCATGCTAATCTTGAAAAAGAACATGGCTCGGGATTGGCAACTGATTCTCAGGATATAGTTTTGATGGCAAATGTGCTTTTTCAATCTCAAAAAAAGGAAGAAATTATTAGCGAAGCTGTTCGAGTGATCAAGCCAGGGGGCAGAGTCGTAATTATTGAGTGGTTTCCTGATAGTTATTTTATGACAGATCGTGGCTGGAGAATTGATCCGGAAAAATTAAAAAAGATTCTCGAAAAAAACGGGTTAATTTTTGACAAGGAATTTCAACCTGACGATTATCATTACGGATTGGTTTATAGGAAAATGGAGTAAAGTGAAATTTGTTATACTATTATCGAAATAAATGTCTAAATCGAGGTTAATATTTTTTAGTGTTGTTGGATTTTTGATCATTATTCTTGTAGGAGGATTTTATATTTGGTTTAAAGGAGGAAAGCCCAAAGAAGTTACCTTAACTTTCTGGGGCGTTTTTAATGATACTGACCAATACTCGGGATTAATTGCCAAGTTTCGCCAAGAACAATTGGCGCTAAAGAGAAGTCCCAAAAAAATTACAATTAATTACAAAAAATTTAATTCTTATGAAGAATATGAAAGAGCTTTGGTTGAAGCATGGACAGGGAAAATAAAGGGTCCGGATATTTTTATGATTCATGATACTTGGCTGCCCAATTATCAGCAGTATATTTACCCTTATCCCCAAACCAGCAAAAGCTCAATGAATGCCCAATTATATCAGCAAACCTTTATGCCGGTAGCCAGTTACGACTTTTTAAGAAATGGGCAAATTTACGCCATTCCTCTGTCAATTGATACTTTGGCGCTTTACTATAATAAAGATATTTTAGACGAAATGTATCGCGGTAATCCCGATGAAGCGTGGGTTTTAAATGCGCCAAAAACATGGGATGATGTTATAAAACTTGCTGAATATACCGCGCAAAAAGATGAATGGGGAAATATCGGCCGATCAGGCATTGCTCTTGGAACAGCAAATAATATAAAAAGAGCGCAAGATATTTTGTCTTTGATTATGCTTCAATCAGGGACACAGATGGTAGCAGACGATTTTCTTTCAACAACATTTGATAGAACCGTCACAGTCAACGGCGCTGCCTATAATCCGGGAGAACAATCCCTTCAGTTTTATACAGATTTTGCCAATCCAAGAAAGAAAGTTTATGCCTGGAATACCCAAAAAAATTATTCAATTGATGAGTTTGCCGATGGAAATTTAACCATGATGATTGGCTATTCGTATCTTATGGGCACTATCGAAAAGAAAAATGCCAATCTTGGCTATGAAATTGGAACAGCGCCTCAACTTAAAGAAGTTAAAAAATCAGTTAATTATGCGAACTACTGGGGACTTTCCGTTCCGCGGACAACAAGTCGTCCCCAAGAAGCGTGGGATTTTATTGAATTTTCTTCAAGATCAGAAAATGTTTTTCTTTTTCTCAGTGCTGCCAATTGCCCGACTGCAAGAATGGACATGATATCCTGGCAAGAAAAAGAGATGCCAAAATTGGGTGTTTTTGCGCGCCAAGGATTAACGGCGCAAAGCTGGTATCAAATTAATTCTGCTTCTGCCGATAAAGTGTTTTTGGAGATGATTAATAATGTTAATATGGGAAAAGCGACACCAGCAAGAGCGATCAACGAAGCATCCAATGAATTAACGCTTTTAATGCAGCCGCCACCGCCAGAAAAAAAACCAATTCTAAATCCATTAGATCTATAGCATATTATGAAAATAGCAAAAAAAATATTTGGCATATCTTTTGTTAGTTTTCTTTTGTTTTTTGCAGTTAATGTACTTGCAATAGATCCGCCAACAGGATTAAACATAAATCATAGTGGCACTCCACCGAACGTAGCCGTTATAATTGAATGGGACGACGAATCAGCTGAATATTACAAGGTTTATGCTAATGGAGTGCAAATAGGAGACGATTTTTATAATCCGACCCCTCATCATGTTTTTGTATATACCGAGTCGTCTTCTGGGGATTATGTTTATGGCGTAGAATCTTTTGATCCAGTCACAGGAGATGTTTCGTCGCGATTGGAACAATCATACACTGTTCCTGTTGTCGATCCGCCAACTAACCTATCATTAAATCAAGACGCAGATAATCGAGTTGATGTCAGCTGGAATGGAACATCTCAACAATATAGGGTATATAGAGATGGTAATTTAGTGAATACCACGACAGCAGGCAATACAAATTTTCAGGACGTTAATGTTCCAACAGGAAATCATTTATATAAAGTAACATCATATAATGCGACGATCAACGCAGAGTCAACTCCCATTAGCGCTTCGATTGATGTTACTGGACCAGGTTCTTTTGTGGAAGACTGTGATAATACAATGGAAGATGACGGTGATGGAAAAATTGACTGCGAAGACCCTGACTGTTCAGCAGACCCTGCTTGTGTCCCACCTCCTATTGAAATCTGCACCGGTGGCGTAGATGAAGACAACGATGGATTAGTTGATTGTGCTGATGATAATTGTCTTGGTGATCCTGCGTGTACTGGGGGAGGAACTCATCGGCCATCAGGAGATCTTTTTCCTATTATCCAATGCGGCTATAATTGTCCTGGTGTTTTTCCCGGAGATCCGGGCGCCGATTGTTGTACGCTTTGCGATGCGTTTGAGACAATATCGCGCATTATTAATATTATTTTAATGTTCGGTTTCATTTTGGGTGGCATGTTTTTAGTGGTTGCTGGGATTATTATGTATGCAGGGGGAGCGAGTTCTGGTTTATTAAATAAATCAAAAACTATTATAAAAGGCGTGATTTTTGGGCTTGTGATTATGCTGGTTTCTTATTTAATCGTCTTTACTATTATTCATTTCCTTTCTGCCGGCAATGCTGATACTTTATTTAGTATAAAAAATGGCGGATTTGTTATCGAATGCACGCCATAATATAAAATATGACAAAAAAAATATCTCTTTTCGCTATGTTTTCAATATTTTGTATATTTTTGTTTCCGACGGGATTAATATTAGCAGAAGACACCAATGCTCCTTTTGTAACTCAGATTAATAATCCAATTGGCACAACCAGTACAATAGAATTGATTAATAGGGTTTCTAACTATCTTTTATGGATGGCGGTAATTTTGGGGCCGATGGTGATTGTGGCTGCAGCTTTAATCTTTTTGACTTCGGGTGGAAACGATAGAAAAATTACAACTGCTAAAAAAATGCTTTTGTATGCAGTTCTTGGCTTAGCGTTGGCGTTAGTAAGTAAGGGTATCGTCAGCTTAGTTAAAGATTTTCTGAGCACATAGTTTGGTTTATCCACAAAAGCACTTTAAAAGGACTAATCTTGTAGTATAATGAATTAAAAGATGAAAAAAACACTCTTTTCTGTTTTGTGTGCTATCATAATTTTTTCAGCCATTGTTCCTGTGGCCGTTTTTGCTGCTCCCATTGATCCTAGTGTCGGTCCACCTCCTGGAACAATAGACGACTTAACAGCAGATGATGTTGTTAGAATAATAATTAATATTAGAAACTGGTTTGCAGGAATCGTTTTAATTATTGCAGTTGCGGCGGTTTTAGTGTCTGCGTTTATGTTTATGACCGCTGGCGGAGATGATAAAAAAGTTGATATAGCAAAAAAGATACTTAAAAATGCCGTGATCGGCATTGTGGTTGCCCTTCTTGCCTTTGGCATAGTCAGCCTTATTTCAAGTACACTAAATGATCTTAGGGGTGGTGGAACTTCTGTTCCTGCTTCCGTTATTCCAACTCCAATTCCGACAAACGGCCCATAACATAAATAAAAAATCTAAAAATGTGATTGAATTTCACAAAGTTGAAAGGGGGTGAGAAAAGTGAAGATATTAAAATTTATACTTCCGTTACTAGCTATTGGTCTTTTTGTCGCACCCAATGCCTTAGCCCTTCTTCAACCAGTTAATGTTAACGGCAACATTCTACCTCCAGACAACATGAACCAGTTAAGTTCTGCAAATATGGACAGTATTACACTAGCAATTGTTAATCTCCGTAACTGGTTTGCTGGTATAGTTCTGGTTGTTGCAGTCGCCGCCCTCTTGTTCGGTGCCCTTAAATATATGTTCTCAGGAGGTGACAGCACAAAGACCAAGGATGCTCGTGGTTGGATTGTTGGTGGTGTTATTGGCGCAATTATCGCTGCTGTGTCATTTGGCTTGGTAACAATAGTAATGAATATTATAAAGAGCCTTACTGCTATACCATGAGGTAATAAACATTTTGTTTATACAAAAAAAGACCTCGTTTTAAAGGGGGTCTTTTTTTGTTAAAAAAATTTACAAAACTTCAAAGATTATTGATCTTAAATAATAATCTTTTCTTGGTACTTCACGAAATAAATCCGGTCTCGATTTTAATAAATACACAAGTTCTTTTATTGCCCATCTTTCACGATTGTTAATAAAAAAATATTTTGCAGGGAAATAATTTTTAATTGTTTTATAAATATTTGAAGCATTTTGAGGGGTGCATATTTTTTGGTAATCAGGACACTTTTGAGAATCACAAACTGTACCGCTGAGCATATTTGCCCAAAACCAATAAAGTTTTTCGCTGTAAACATACATGAAGGTTGGATCCATAGCGGAAATATAGTAGCCTTTATCGTTAAAATAAAATAATCCGGGAAAATCAGACCAATATGTGTGTAAAATCAATTCTTTTTCTTTTGTGTTTTCCCTGAGAAACGAAGAAGTTTCCCTAAAGGCATAAAAATTATTTTCATATCTGTTTACGGAAAGCCAAAAAGAACACTCTAAGTAACTTAGAAATAAAAATAACAAAGGAAGGACAAAAATAATCATTCTTTTTAAGTCAAAACAACGAAATTTTTCTACGGTAGATGATTGTTCTTTTAAGAAAAAATAGCTAATGATTATACTGAGCGAAAAAACAGTCAAAGGCACAAAATATTCGATAAACCTGTTTGCGAACAAAGAAAAAGCCAAAAAAATACTTGTCAATACGAAAAGATAAAAAATAAAAAAACTGTTATCATTTTTTGTTATTTCTTTTCGGGAAAAAAGTAATGAAAATCCAATAACAGGCAAAATAAACCAACAAATTAAGATTAGCATGGAATAAATTATTCCTAATTTGCTTGAAATGATTGATGAATAAGTAAAAATTATCAAATTAAAGCCAAGAACCAGATTAAAGAGGCAAAAAACCACAACCTTTTTAGGGCTAATAATTGTTTTATGGCTAAATTTATAAAAAATCAAAAAAACCAAAAACAAATAAGCAACTAAAATTAAGAGTCCCCATCCGTCAAAAGGATTAAAACCAACCGACAACTCAGCTCCAAAATTTAACCCAGCACCCTTAATTTTATAGAATATTGTCAAGAAATTTTGAACAAAAAGCATTTTTAAATTATTAGGAAAATCTGGGCGTAAAACTAAGCCAAAAATGATACCGGGAATAATCGAAGTTAAAATTTTAAAATCGAATATTTTTTTATAAATAATCTCTAAAGCAAGATAAACAAGGGCAAGAATACCAAGCAGAATGAAGGCAGCAGGGTAGGTTAGAGCAAAAAACCAAGAAACAAAAAAAAGCGCAATATACTTGCGCTTAAAAATGAAATAAATACTCAAAAAGAGACAAATAATAGAAAAAATGAAATCGCGCGGCAAAAGCAATCTAAATAAGAAACTAAAATTGACCAATAAAAGAAATCCTGTCCAAAAAAAAGGAAACTTAATATTTAATTTATTTAGTAGATAGTAGAAAACCAGACAAAACAAAGCAGAAAAAATAACTGAAGATAATTTAATTCCAAAAACTAAATCTTTAAAAAAAGTAAATGGCAACAAAAGCAAGTGATATCCGAGCCAAATATCCGACGGATATTTGCTTAGAATTGAATATTGCGTCCACGGAAAACTTTGAATTGCAGACAATCCTTCTGTTCTAATAAGATAAGCGTGCTTAATATGATAGTAGCTGTCTGGATCGAGAGATCCAGCAAATGAAAATTGCAATAATGCAAAAAAAATCACAAAAATAATAAAAAATGATAGAAATCTGTATTTATTCAACTCTTTAAAAACATTTTCTATTATTTTAATTTTCATTTTTTATTTTGAAAAAGATATAGACAATTAAGTCCAAGCTCAAACGATTTTTGTTTTATGATCTTAAAATTATATTTTTCAAGTATTTGTATTAAGTTTTTTGGTGAATAATATAATTTATGCCCTGTAATTTCTTCACGGCTTATCAAGAATAATTTTGCAGATAATTTCAATATGGATTTAGATAGGGGTTTCGGAGTTGTGATTAATAAAAAAGCATTTTTTTTCAGAATGCGACCAGATTGTTCTAATAGAAGTTCTAATTCTCTAAATTCGAGATGTTCAATCACAGCTAGAAGAGTAATAATGTCGAAAAAGTTATTTTCAAACTTAGGCAAAATATCCTTAGCAACCCCTCTCTTTATATGAATATTTTTCTGATCTAAATTATTACTTTTTGGGTCTAAGCCCCATCCGCCAAACTTATTTACTAAAAAATAATCGCTTCCACAACCAATATCAAGAAGACGAAAAGTGTTTTTATTAAAAAGCGTTTTTATTAATGATTTTGCCTTATTTATTCTAATGTCTCTGATAAGAATATCAATTTTATTAAAATCATTTTTTTTAAGGAATCGCATTTTATTAGTCCTTAAAACGGTATTTTATTAAAGTTAGAATTGCAACCAAACCATCTTTCCAATTGATTTTTTTGCCATGTTTTTTATTGCGGGGAAAATATTTAATCGGTAATTCATAAATTTTTATTTTCTTTTTTGCAATTTTTGCTGTTACTTCTGGACAAAACTCGAAATGGGAACACTTCAGGTCAAGGCCCTTGATTATTTCTTTTTTGAACATTTTATAACAAGTTGGTTCGTCGGTAATTCTTGTATTATATAAAAAATTAGTTAAGAGGCTTAAGAATAATCCACCTAGGTAAAAGGTTGGACTTGAAATCTGGTTTTTGCCTCGTGTTCTTGATCCATAAACTACTTCTGCCAAACCATCTTGAATAGGTTTAATAAGTCTTAGGAGGTCTTGGGGATCATATTCTAGGTCAGCGTCTTGAATTACCACTACATCTCCGTTAACATACTTCAATCCTTCTCGAATTGCATAGCCCTTGCCAAAATTTCGTTCCAGAAGGATAATTTTTAAATTTTGGTCGTTATTTAATATAATTTCTGACAAAAGATCGCGAGTTCCATCTACCGAACCATCATCAACGATAATAATTTCTTTATCAATGTCTAGTTCTATAACTTTCTTTAAAATCTCATTGACTGTTAATTTCTCGTTATATATTGGAATGATAATAGAAAGCTTCATAATTCTACTTAATACCAATTAGACGACTCAATGGAATTCTGTAAACAGGCAATAAACTAGACCTTAAGTCTTTATAAATTAAATAAACTACTGCAAAAATCAGAAAAGTGAGTGCAATAGATTCAAAAAATACATAAGACAAAAGACCCAGAGAACACCAAAAAAATATGGGCCTATGTAATCCTTTTATAATAAAGAATGGCATCATCCACATCAAATACCATGGATGCAAATGAGGCATTACCAAAACATACAGAGCAAGAAAAATATGAATTGAAAAAGTCGCAATACCGTCTGATTCGATTAATCTATTAAAACAAAAGAACCCAAAGATCAATAAGCCCACAGCTACAATAGCGCAGTGTTGCATATAGTCAAATTTTATTCCTAATAAGTTCCCTATGAAAAATACAGGAGAGGAATAATGAGACTGAGGGAGTAGTAATTGAACGAATAATCCGTTTGACGAAAACGAACTAGAGCATATACAAAACAAAAAAAACACCAACAAAGCACAGAGAATAAAGCTGTATATCAATATGGATAATTTTATATTTTTTTGAACGATCTTTTTGAAAAAAAACAACAATGGAAGCCAAAATATATATTTAACTAATCCAGATAATAACAAGAAAAAAATAGACAAAGATTGTTTTTTTGTGAAAAGAAAATAACAGCCAATTACTCCAATAAATATCATAACAATATCATTATGACCATTGTTAATAAATTCAATCAAGCACAACGGATTCCACGCCATTAAAAAGATAGCTTTTTTGTTAAAATTTTTATTTAGATGATTGATTAATTTATATATAAATAAAATGGTTAGTGAGTAAAATACAAAATTAACCATTTTAAACAAGAATAAATTAAGCGTGGTATTTGTCGCAGAAACTTTTACTAGCAGGACACTAAGCCAATGAAATAATGGTCCGTTTTGCTGAGGAATGGTTTGCCACGACGTATAAGCAGATAATGGATCATTAGGAAAAGATGATGGGGCTACTACATAAGCATTTTCTTTATAAATTGTGGCAATACGAGCAGAGAAAATAGAATGATATAGGTCTACCGAATTCATCAAAGGCGTCAATAAAAGTACGACGCAAAACAAAAAATAACCAATTAAGATCTGGTTAATGGTTATTTTTCTAATATTTCTGTAGGCGAAATAAAACAACAAAAGTAAAGCACAATAAATAAAACCAATTAAGTAATAGCGATAAGAATAATATCCCATTAAGTAACTAAAAACTGGCAATTTTACCTCTTGCAATCTAAGGAAAGCCAAAAAAATGTATAAAAAAAATGTTGCACCAAAAAAAAGATAAAACTTTTTATAATTTTTTATAGACAACAATAACGATTGCATTATTATAAAAATTACAGTATTTTTCCAATTAAATATTCTACGGGTGCGAAAGAGTCAGTTAGAATAGGTGTTTCAGAAGGAATAATTATATGATTTTCTAAATTATTAAAATAGGTTTCAAATTCTGTGCCGGAAATACTGTTGAGCATTGCTGATAAATCGAAATCTTTATTTTTTAAAGAGACAATCATAATATTTTGGACAGTCTTTTGATCTTGAGTTTCAACGGGAAAGACCAAAACATTGGGAAATACCGTTTTTAATGTTTTATATTCTGCTTTGAAAAACTCGCTCTTTTCTCCTGAAAGCGCAGAAATAACATTTGTGATCAAAACTCCATTTTTATTGAGAGCATTATGCATCTTTTCAACAACTTCTTTTGTTGTTAATTGATGCGGAATGGCGTAAGTTGAACTAAAGGCATCGTTATAAATCACATCATATTTTTCTTGATTATTGTTTAGATAAATTCTTCCATCCTCGTGAAATACCCTAAGTCTTTCATCTTCTTTTAAGTCAAAGTAGGTTTTGGCTAGTTTTGTTACTTCAGGATCAATCTCTACAACATCAATCTCGCCTTGAGAATGTCTTTTTAAGAAATCTTTTGGCACAGAATAGGCGCCACCACCAATCATAAGAGCTTTTTTGATATTAGAATAAAAAAAATCACCGAGACGGTAAAATTTGGTATATTCAAAAACCAATTCATCGGATTGATCGAGGTACATAGCCGAATGAAAATCGCTTCCCATTCTCAGAATTCTAATTGGTCGATCTTCTTTATTTCTTGTATCGTAAATTTCTATATGGTTATATGCGCTGTCTTTTTCAACTAGGTATTTTGCATTTAAACTTTCTGATAAAAATACAAGCCCAGAGAAAGTCACCAAAAAGAATGCAGATAAAAGAATTGCTCTTTTCAAAGAGTACGCCATTATTGATGTTAAAATAAGAACTAAACTAATGCCAAAAAGAATATGTTCGAGCTTGAAGTAGGGGATTAACCAAAAACCTGCTAAAAATGTCCCAAAAATACTACCCAAAGTTGAAAGCGCGTAAAGTGTGCCAGCCGTTTTTCCTGATGTTTGGATATTTTTTATTTTAAGTTTTAGTGCGTAAGGAGAAACCATGCCCAGTAAAATTGAAGGAATCGCAAAAAGAAAAAAGGCGGCAAAGATTCCGCCCAATTTTATATTCATCAAAGCACCAAATTCTAGAATAGAGTCTTTAAACAAAGGAAGTATTCCAATAAAGACAGCGCTTGCAAGAATTATGCCAGCAAGATAGTTGGGTTTAGGCTTAAGGTCAGCCAATTTTCCTCCTAGCCAATAACCAAGACTCAGGGCGCCTAAAATAATCCCTATCAAGCTTGCCCAAATATAAATAGATGTCCCTAGGTAGGGAGCAATAATTCGAGCACCCAAAAGTTCCAAAATCATCACAGATGCTCCGCAGATAAAAACTATCAGTTCTAGCTTGCTAATCTTTTTCATAAAAAAATGCCGGGGACAGGACTTGCCATAAAGTACATAGACTTCGGGGCAAAAACAACCATTTCCAGTTTTAAGCTGGGAATTTTTCTTTTCATTAAAAAATCTGATACACTCTTAACTATTTATCGTAAACTATAACTGATTAGAGTAAATCTTTCACTATAATGGCTTCTCTATCTCTTGCTGCTTGACTTGCAATTTCATCAATATTTTTATTTCCAACTCTGGTATTTAACGTTCTATCAACGGCTATGCCAGAATACTTTACCCATAATTTTTGTGCAATCTCGGGATTTATCGTTGTTCCGTCTACTTTTCCAAAAAATATCTGTTCTTCGTTTTCTGGGATATAAGATATTTCAAGATTATGCCCACTAATGTCTCCAGTAAACATACCGCCTTCGTTCGAAGAATTTATTTCTATTTCTATATATCCTTCTTTTCCCATTGCTCTTAAACCTTCAATCATCTTTTCGCGCTGTTCTGATAATTCTTTCTGATCATCTCTCATAACTTCTTCGGCTTTAATTTCTTCTAGGGATTTCTCTGATCCGGATTCTTGTGATTCTCCTTTTAATATACTCATATTTTTATTATTTAATAATTTAAGGTCAAATTAAGACTAAGGTCGACCGATTAAAATATGCGGACGGAGAGACTCGCCATGAAGTACTAAAACTTCATGGTAAAAAACTCTTTGTCGCAAAATGCCGGGGACAGGACTTGAACCTGCACGGGTTTCCCCACAAGGTCCTAAACCTTGCGTGTCTGCCAGTTTCACCACCCCGGCGCATATCTCTTAATATAATCGTTAAGTTTTAAACTGTAAAGCCCTATTATGATTTTACACTTTATTTTTTATTGAGGATTGGTGCTTGTCGGTTGTTCTTGAGGGGCTGAAGGAGTGACTGGAGTTGTTGTCGGAGGAGTTGTTGGGGCGGCTGGAGTCGTTGTTGCTACAGGGAAAAGGCTAGGTGATTGGTAATATGACCAAAAGCCTTTCTTTAAAATCTGATTACCGTCTTTATCGTACACTTCTTGCCATAAAACTGTCTTAAATGAATCTTCTTCGGCGTTTCTTTCAAAAACAGTTGGTCCTTTAATCTTTACAGTTCTTCCTTCGTCTTTACCATACATCTGAAAAGTTAGTTTATTACCCACAATTTCTCTTTGGATTAAAACATATCCAGAAGTGTTATTGATAAACCTTAAATCAGGATGGGGCGGGTAAATAGTCGCATCAAATCCCTGAGGATTATAATAACTTACTGGAAAAGAGTGGGGATAGCGCTCCGTGATTTCTAGGCCTGAATTAACAGCAGCCCTAAACATGGTAGTTGATACTTGGCAAATGCCACCGCCATACTCAGGAATCAATTGATTGTTTTTAATAACTAAACCGGGCAAATATCCTTCTGCGCTGGTAATATCTCCGAGGATAGTATTGAAAGAAAATTCTTCTTGGGGCTTGATTAAATATTCATCAAATTTTGAAGAACCAACCCGAATATTATTAACACGGCTCAAGGACGAACCAGAATAATCCGAAGTCCCTTCGCCGATTAGTTTTTCAATTCCCAAATTACCAAGGGTATTTTTGCTAATTTTAGCAGGAGTAGTTTTTGCGATTAAATTAATCTGTGGGACTCCGCCGAAAATATCTTTTTTAATTTGAGAGGCGCTATCTTCTATTAAAAGTTCGATCCCAGGAACACTCTCCTTGTTTATAGTCAAAACACCGTCTTTAAAAATTAGTCTTGCATCTTGGGGGAGTCGATTAACTTCAGGAACGATATTAAGAAGGTAATTAGCAATCAAAGATTCGTCTAAATCTAAGCCAAGAATTTTATTATTTTTATCTAATTGGTCATAAACAGGAACAAATTTGAACCAAGAAGCCAACAAGTCTTTCTCTATAGACCAAGTTTTATTCTCGAAGGATAGAAGATAAGGGGCGCCGCTTAGTAGTTCAGAGGCTTTTTTCATCGCCAAATCAGTTTCGTCGTCTTTAATTTCGGGAAGTTGGGCGGTAATCATAAGCTTGTAATCGGAAAATGGCTTTAAATATGACGCTTTTGACTCAACAGCCCTCATTAAATCATTCCAATTTGGCTGTCTTCCTGATTTAGATTGAATTAGTTCAATAGAACTATTTTTATAAATGAGCGAAGCATTTTGAGTCTCTTTAATTTCGTCTCCAAAATTAATCTTTGTAAAAATCTTTAATACATTATTATTCCAGCTTATTTTAAGAGGTAAATTGTAACCGCCTAAAAGTGCCTTAAACTGCTGAAAAATATTGCGGAAAAATCCATGATTTTTTCCAATCAATGATGCTGTTTTGATGGTACCTTCGTTGTCGAAAGAGAATCCCAAGGATTCCCATGAAGTAGCAATATTTTTTTCTCTTAGTTTTAGATCTATTTTCTGAGATAACCATTTATTCTCATTTTTTTCCAGAATTACCTGTGTTTCTTTTGTTGTTTTTCCGCCAACATCAATGCCAGCTATCCTTATTCCAGAAACAAGATGATTTTTATTAAACAAAAAAAGGGCGTTTACACAAACACCAATAACAAGAAAAACGACCAATAATACTATTGGAAAAATTTTAAACGAAAACTTCTTTTTCATTATCTAATCTTTCTAGACAGTCTTAACTTTGATTTTTCTTTGGTTAGATGCCTCCTTCTTAGGTAATTTAACAGTCAGAATGCCATTTTTAAGTTCAGCTTCAATATTTTCTTGATCAACTTCAGTTGGAAGAATGACGCTTCTAGAAAAACTTCCCCAATAAAGTTCTTGATAGAAATAATCCTCACTACGAACTTTCTCATTAAACTTTCTTTCTCCCTTAATGGTGATCATGCCGTTATTAAAGCCAATATCCAGATCGTCGGGATCAACGCCGGCAATTGTAGATTTAATAATGATGTCTTTGTCGGTCTGATAGACATCTAATGTTAGTTGTCCGTCTTCTCCTGCTTCAGCCAGCCAGCTTTTTTCATCGAGAGGAATGCGTTCCTCCATTGGCGGTAAATTCATGCCAAAATTAACGCTTCTATTAGCTTCCAGAGAGGAATCCATTGTCGCCTCGTCCTTATTGGAATTTTTCGTAAGTAGATCAAGAAAACTTTTTCTTTTTTTCATGTTTGTATGATTACTTTTTTAAAGACTGATAATTGAGGCGGCGAAACTCTCTAGTAACAACGAATGACAAGACAATTAAGAATCCTGCCACTAGATAAAGAATCCCTCCTTCTTTCAGATTATTACTCTCTATTATAAGAAAATTAAAGATACCATGCAAGCCGGTCGCTATTAGTGTTCCCAGTACGACAAAACCAACTCTTAGGGGAAAACGGCGACGATTTTTTTTCCAAAAAACAGCTTTTGCAAGAAAAAATCCTAGCGTTGCTGAAGAAAGAACATGAATTAAGGTTGCGCCTAAAAACCTAACAAATAATAAAACTGACAACGATTTTAAGTTGCTATAATTGGCGCTAATTAAGATGTTTTCCACGGCTGCAAACGCCAATGCAACAATAATCATGTATTCCATTGCATCGACAGGTTCGTCAAATTCAGGGTTTTTAAAAATCGAAAAACGAACTACAAGATATTTCAAAACTTCCTCCCAAAAAGCATTAATAAAAATTATTATAATCGGAATTGTCAAAATGTAAGGAAAATGGTCTTTAATAAAAAAACCTCTTTTAGCAAAATCACTTTCGAGTGATGCAAAGAAAAAAATAATAAAGGCTGCTACGATTGTGGTTATCATTCCCCAAACAAAAACGCGCATTATCAAGTGATTGGGTTCTGGATGAACATCCTTTCTTAAATAAAATAAAAGCCAAATGAGGCTGGGTAATAGGGCTAGGGGAATAGCGATAAGAAAAAACATAGTTAATTTTTCAAATAAATCAGAAACCCGAAGCACGAAAACCGAAACAAATCATAATTTTCAAAATTCAAAATCTCAAACACTTTGTCATTAAATATTCGAATTTAGATATTGTTTCGAATTTCGGATTTAGAACTTCGAATTTAAACGGTTGGCCATTTCTCAATCATTATAAATTTTTCCTTGTTTTTAATAGGCAGTGCTTGATAAATTTGTTCGGTGATGAATGGGATGAACGGATGAAGGAGCTTGATAGAATCGAAAAGAACGTAAAGTAAAATACTCTGAGTTTTAATTTTTATCTCTTCTGAGGGCGGATTAAAGACTTTGTCCTTTGATTTTTCTATATAAGTGTCGCAGAAGTCATGCCAGAAAAAATTATAAAGAGTTTCGGTAGCCTTATTAAACCTAAACTTTTCTACATATAAACTTACCGACTTAATAGTGTTTTTAAGCTGGTCGATAATAGCTTTATCGTCTTCATCTAAATCAGTTTGGACTAATTTTTTTTCAAAATCAGCATCAATCTGCGGAGGATTATTTAATAGAATAAATCTAGTAGCATTCCATATTTTATTGCAAAATTTTTGACCCATTACAACAGAATCTTCATTAAATCTAATAGATTGGTTTGTGCCGGTAAGCCAAAGAAGTCCAAAACGAGTAGCATCAGCTCCGTATTTTTCAATAAGATCAAGCGGATCAATACCTGTGCCTAGGGATTTAGACATTCTGCGACCATCTTTTGTGAGCACAACTGGATGGATATAAACATTTTTAAAAGGTTCTTTTCCCATAAATTCTATGCCAGAAAAAATCATTCGCGTTATCCACAAATAAAGAATTTCAGGGGCACTTGTCACCAAATCGGTTGGATAAAACTCTCCAAGATCGTCTTGTGGAGTTAAGCATTTTTTGTCATTGGCGATACTTTTGCATTTTTGGGGCCATCCAAGAATTGCAAAGGGCCAAAGGGCCGAAGAAAACCAAGTATCTAAGACATCTTCAGAGTTTTTTATTGGAAGTTCGTGTCCCCACCAAATCTGGCGAGAAATACACCAATCACGAATATTTTCTAGCCAGTTAAAATAAGGTTTTTCCCATCTTTTTGGGTAAAACCTAATTTTTCCATCCCTAACAGCTTTAATCGCTAAAGGCGCGAGCTTGTTCATCTTCAAAAACCACTGAGAAGATGTCAGTGGTTCAATGTAGGCGTTACAGCGATAACAATGAGATACGCTGTGGGTGTGTTTTTCAATTTTTTCTAGAAGATTTTCTTTTTTGAGTTGTTCAAGAACTTTTTCGCGCGCTTCAATAGTTTTTAAATCTTTAAAATCCTTACCAACCTCTTCTGTCATTCGTCCAAATTCATTGATAATTTTTACAGAAGAAAGACTGTGACGTTCTGCTATTTCAAAGTCTATCAAAGAATGGGCAGGGGTTACCTTAACAGCGCCGGTGCCAAAATCTTTATCTATAATTTTATCTGCTATTAAAGGAATTTCTCTTCCGATAATAGGAAGAACCAAGGTTTTGCCAATTAACTTTTTATAACGCTTGTCGCTTGGATTGACCGCAACGGCAGTGTCGCCAAGCATTGTTTCTGGTCTGGTTGTGGCTACTACCACATAATTATCAGAGTCTTTTAGGGAATATTTAATATACCAGAGATTGCCTTCCTCTTCGCTATATTCAACTTCAAGATCAGATAGGGCAGTAGAACAGCGAGGACACCAGTTAACCAATCTTTGTCCTTGATATATCCAACCTAGTTTTTGATAATGATCGAAAGCGGTTTTTACAGCTTCTTTATAATTTTCATCCAAAGTAAAACGACTTCGTGTCCAGTCTACAGAAATTCCTAGTTTTTTAAATTGACCTAAAATAATATTACCATATTGTTCTTTCCATTCCCAAACCTTGTTAACAAATAACGATCTTCCAAGGTCTTTCCTTTTTATATTTTCCTTGGCAAGCTTTTTTTCCACGACATTTTGGGTTGCAATTCCCGCGTGATCAGTTCCCGGGACCCAAAGTACGCGAAATCCTTCCATGCGTTTTTTTCTTACGATAACATCAACAAGAGCATTTTCTAGGGCATGCCCCATATGAAGATTGCCAGTAATATTTGGGGGAGCCATAACTGCCGTAAAAGCTTTGCCATTATTATCTTTTCTGGTATTTTCTGGGCTAAAAAAACCTGAGATTTCCCAATCATGGTAAATTTTTTCTTCAGTTTCTTTAGGCTGGTACTTTTTGTCGAAAGAAGCATCCATAGTAAGTTAAAATTTAACCTGAAATTATTTAATTAAAGTTAATTTATGACAAGATTTGGATTTACTTCCAAATATTTCCAGTTATTTTTTGATTTTGATATTATCTCAGAATTGAAATAAGCTGCTAAGGCGATGATTGATGCGTTATCGCCACAATACCTTTTTTGAGGCAAGTAAATGGTTTGTTCAAGATTAATCTTACCTATAGCATCTCTCAGCGCTTGATTAGCAAGGACACCGCCTCCTAAGAATATACTTTTTGGATTGAATTCTATGATTGCAGATTTTAGTTTTGCAATCAAAGTATCTATAACAGATTGCTGGAAACTAGCAGCTAAGTTTTTAATGGTAATATCGTCAATTTTTTTCTGGCCTTTGTTATTTTTTTGAATTTCTCTGACCTTATATAAAACAGCGGTTTTTAGACCAGCAAAGGAAAAATTATAATTACCAGAATTTATCATTGGTCTTGGAAAGTCAAAAGTTCGTGGATTGCCATCTTTTGCAATTTTTTCAATAATTGGTCCACCGGGGTAGCCTAGACCGAGCAATCGAGCTACTTTATCAAATGCTTCTCCTGCGGCATCGTCCAGAGTTTCTCCCAAAAGTTTATAACTACCAATCTTATTTATTAAGATTAATTCTGTGTGTCCCCCAGAAACAATAAGACCAATAGCAGGGAACAAGGGCAATTTAACGTCTATTTTCTGATCCAAGCTCAATAAGCCAGAGTACAAATGACCGTCCAAATGATTTGTTCCAATAATCGGCTTTTGATATTTATACGCAAGCGCTTTAGCAAAAGCGACGCCCACAAGTAAGCACGGCATTAATCCCGGTCCATGCGTTATAGCAATTAAATCAACCATCTTCATTATTTTTTCTATGTCCCTTTTTGTTTCCTTAAATAGAATCGGCAGATTCTTTATATGTTCTCTCGCTGCCAAACCTGGAACAACTCCGCCAAAGGGCTCATGGGTTTTTATTTGAGATGCAACCTTATCTGCTAAGATATTAATCTTTAGAGATCCTCTTGTTCCTTGTTTATTAAATTCAACCAAAGCTATGGCTGTTTCATCACACGATGTTTCTATGCCTAAAATATTCATGTTTATACTGAATTTTAAACTTAAATAACGCAAAAATCAAATATAAACACAAAATCTCGCTATTAAACGAGATTTTGATTTTTGTCAGATAAATTTCAATTGAGCGGCAGAGCGGATTTGAACCGCCGACCTTCTCCTTGGCAAGGAGACGTTCTAGCCAACTGAACTACTGCCGCATTTTTATAATCTGTGTGCCGTGAGAGGGAATTGAACCCCCGACGCAAGGCTCTTCAGGCCTTCGCTCTACCACTGAGCTACCACGGCTCATAATGAATGCGCCCCCACGGGGAATCGAACCCCGGTTTTCAGGATGAAAACCTGACGTCCTAGGCCTCTAGACGATAGGGGCATCAATTAATTTTTGACAAACAATAGAAGTATTTTAAATGATAACTGAAAAATGAAAAAAATCAAGCCCTTTCTTACTACTATGATGCTTTTATCTTATTTGACCAATGTTATCTTGTTTCTTCTACCCAAAAAGCTCCCGAAGGAGCTTCTTGAGTTCGATTTACGATCTTATCTTTGACCGCATGCCATCAAAGAAAGATTACTTAACAGCAGTTTTAAGAGCTTTACCAGGCTTGAATTTTGGAACACGGGCGGCAGCAATTTTAATGCTTGCGCCTGTCTGAGGATTGCGGCCTGTGCGAGCTTTTCTGTCGTAAGTCTTGAAGGTACCAAATCCTGTGAAGGTAATGCCATCGCCCTTTTTAAGAGCAACAGTGATACCGTCTAAAGTAGCATCGATGCACTTCTTAACTTGAGCTTTAGCTAAAGCAGTTTTTGAAGCGACATGATCGATTAGAGCTTGTTTTGTCATTTGTTTTCACCTCCTTTCATCGCCCACAATGGGGCTTTAGAGATTAATTTGTATTGTATGTTTATCTAGCAAACTCAATAGCGCGAGTTTCTCTAATTACATTTACTTTAATTTCACCGGGATAAACCATTTCTTTCTCTATTTTTTCCGCGATTTTTTTAGCTAATTGATATGCTTCTAAATCGCTAATTTTTTCTGCATCGACAAAGACTCTTATTTCACGACCCGCTTGAATGGCGTAAGTTTTCTTAACACCATCAAAGTTGTTACTAAGGCTTTCTAATTCTTCAAGTCTTTTAATATAAGCTTCGTAATTTTCTCTTCTTACGCCTGGGCGTGAAGCAGAAAGAGCATCAGCTACCTGGATAACACGAGATTCGATATCGGTGAAGGGATAATCTTCGTGATGAGAAATTACAGCGTCAATAATTTTTTGATCAACCTTAAATTTCTCCAAAATTTTCTTGCCAATTTCTACATGAGAACCTTCAACTTCGTGGCTGACGGCCTTGCCAATATCATGAAGAATGGCAGCCCTTTTTGCAATACCGACATTGGCGCCCAACTCTTCGGCCATAATGGCACTTATGCCCGCAACTTCAATCGAGTGGCGCAAGATATTTTGACCAAAACTGGTTCTGAAATAGAGCATGCCGATAAGATAGACTAATTGTGGGTCAAAATCAGCAATACCTAATTCATAAACAGCTTCTTCTCCGAGTTGGCGGATTTTTTCAGTGAATTCTTCTTTTACTTTAGTAACAATCTCTTCTATGCGAGCTGGTTGAATTCTGCCGTCAATGATTAATCTTTCAAGGGCAACCTTGGCTATCTGTCTTCGTAATGGACTAAATGACGAAATAACTACTGCATCGGGAGTTTCATCAATAATTAATTCAACGCCAGTTGCTTTTTGGAAAGTACGAATATTACGACCTTCTTTTCCAATAATACGTCCCTTAACATCTTCATCTTTAATGGCCACAGTTGTCGTGGTGAATTCTTCGGCCTGGGAAGTAACAATTCTCTGCATTGACTGAGCTATGAGATCAGCCGCTTTTTGGTCGATTTCTTCGTGTTTATGTTTTTCAAGTTTTTTAATGAGCTCAGTAATGATTTCTTCGTTTTCCTTTTCGGCCATAGTCATTACTTTTTCTTTAGCTTGCTTTACTGTTAGTTTTGCAATGCTTTGGAGTTTTTCTTGAGCTTCCTTTTCGATTGCTTGAACATTTTTTTGAATCTCTTTGATTTTCTCTACTTTCTCTAGTAAAGATTTTTTCTGGCGATCAATTTCTTCTAAATCTTTTTCAATTCTTTCTTCTCGAACAGCTAAGCGTTCTTCTTGCCTATTGAGTTGCTTCTGTCTTTCTTGTTCCTCTATCTTTACCTTCTCGAGAGTGTCTATAGCCTTCTTTTTCGCCTGAAGAATCATTTGCTGTGTTTCTTCGCGAGCTTTTCTTAAGAGTTCATTGGCTCGTTTTTCACTCGAACCAACTTTTCTAAGAGATAACCAATGACGGAAGAGGTATCCAGCAAAAACACCTAAAACTATCGCTATTGCTGCAAAATAATTACTCATATGCGTTCTTTCTTTTTGTCAGAACTTCTATCTAGACCTTCAATAACAAGGAATACTAACGTTTTTTTGTTGTTACGATTTTATCTACCAAGTGATAATCTATAGCCTCGTCAGCAGTAAGATAAAAATCGCGATCTGTATCTTTCTCTATTTTCGCCAGCGTCTGACCAGTGTGATGCGCCAAGATCTTATTAATCTTTTTCTTGATACTCAAGATATGTCTGGCTGAAATTTCGATTTCCGTTGCTTGTCCTTGAGCTCCACCCATAACTTGATGTAGCATTGCTTCGGCGTGGGGGAGCATAAACCTTTTTCCTTTAGTTCCAGAAGTTAGCAATAGAGCAGCGGCTGAAGCGGCGAGACCAGTACAAATAGTAGAAACATCACACTGTACATGTTGCACTGTGTCATAAATTGCTAGTGCTGCTGTAACTGAACCTCCGGGACTATTAATATAGAGCTTGATATCTTTCTTGGAATCTTGACTCTCCAAAAAAAGAATCTGGGCTATGACAATATTGGCAACTTCGTCATTAATAAGCCCAGAGATAAAAACGATACGCTCTTTAAGTAGGCGTGAATAGATATCATAAGCTCTTTCGCCACCGTGAGTTTTTTCGATAACTGTAGGAATTAGGTTCATCTTACGGTCTAAAAAGAAATCTTACTAATTTACACAAATATTTTTTTCCAAAAGCCAATCGATGACCTTCTGATTGGTTAAGTATTCAAAAGTATAACTCTCTAATTTGTCCAAGTCAATATCTTTGAGGCTTTTCTGAGAATTTTGACTTTTTTTGAGCCATTCATTAATTTCTTTTTCAACTTCCTCATGTTTCGGGAAAAGCTCTTCTGTCTTGGCGATTTCGTTAATAACAAATGTTGAATTAAGGCGATCTATGGCATTTTTATGAAAATTTTTCTCCAGTTCTTTATCAGTAGCTTTAACCTGCTTAAGATAGTCTTTGATCGTTATATTTTTTTCTTTCAACTGCGCCTCAAAATCTTCCTTGATTTTTTCTTCCTCTTTTTGGATCAAAATCTGAGGAAGCTCAATAGATGAAATTTTAATAATTCTATCAAAAATCTCCTTTTTGATTCGCATTGTTTCCTGTTGATCTTTTTCCTGCCTCAATCCATCCCTGAGAGATTTTTTAATTTCATCTAGATTTTTAAAATCTCCTAAAGATTTAGCAAATTCATCATTAAGAGTAGGTAAGACTACTTCTTTAATAGAATTTAAGGTTACGCTAAAATCTATTTTTTTTCCTGCAAAATCTTTCTGAGGCCATTCTTTGGGAAAACTAATTTGGAATGATTTTTTCTCACCAATTATCATGCCAAGTAATTGTTTTTCAAAATCGGGATGGAGCTTGCTCTTTCCCAATCTTAGGGGATAGTGACTAGAAGAACCTTCTTCGTTTTTTTTGCCTTCAAAAAAAGCCTCAAAACTAATATCTAAGAGATTATCTTTTTCGGCTGGTTTACTAGAATCATTAAAACTCGCGCGGGATTGTCTTAAAAATTCTAGGGCTTTATCAATCTCTTGCTCATCAACATCAATGATCTTTTTCTTTATATTTAGATCTTGGTATTTACCAAGTCTTATATTTGGATATGACACTACAGTAACTTCGTATTCAAAAACATCACCAGGAACCGATTTTAGTATTTTTACCTCTGGTCTCAAAACTGGTTTTATGCTTTCCTTTTCTATTGCCTTGGTTAGGGTTCTGGTTAAGGCGTGCTCCTCATAAAGGTCAAAGATGCGGCCCTTAGCATTCTTTTCAATGATTGATTCAGGAACATTGCCCTTGCGAAATCCTTTGTGCGCAAAATTTGATTTTATCTGCTGAAATGCATGTTTGTAACATATTTCAGCTTCAGATTTTTCTAGACTAACGCTTATTTTAATTTCTCCATTAGATCCAACTGATTTACTTGTTTTCATCTTTTTTTGCTTTTGATTTTGATGATTTTTTCTCGCTTTTCTTTACTTTACTTTTTTCTTCAATCTTTTCGTCAGTTTTAATTTCTTCTGGTTTTATTTCGATTGGTTGATTTTTATCAGAGGAAACATCAATCTTGCAACCAGTGAGCTTAGCGGCCAATCTTACGTTTTGTCCGCCTTTTCCAATGGCTAAGGAAAGTTGATCGTCAGCAACAACGACTTTTGCTATGTTTTCTTTTTTGTCAATTTTTACATCTAAAACCTTTGCGGGAGCAAGAGCGTTAGAAATAAGTTCTTGAGGATTTTCGGACCAAAGAATAATATCAATATTTTCTCCACCCAACTCACTAATGACAGCAGAAATGCGAGTTCCTCTTTGACCAACACATGCTCCAATTGGATCTATTCCTTCTTCTTTAGAAACAACAGCAACTTTTGATCTTTTACCAGCTTCTCTAGCAATAGCTTCAATTTTTACGCTTCCGTTTGCAACTTCAGGGATTTCAAATTCTAAAAGTTTTTTAAGGAATTCTGAACGATTTCTTGAAAGAAAAATAACAGGACCACGAGCATCTTCTTTGATACTTAAAAGCAGAAACTTAAGCCTTTGGCCAATATTGTATCTTTCGTTGGGAACTTGTTCTTGAGGTGGCAAAATACCATTCGTTCTGCCAATGTCAATATAGACGACTCCATGCTCTTCTCTTTGGACAATGCCGCTAATAGCGTCACCTTCTTTAGTTTTATATTCGCCAATAGTGATATCTCTTTCGATCTCTTTAATTTTTTGAATAATAACCTGTTTGGCAGTTTGAGTGGCGATTCTGCCATAATCATCAATGACCTTGAGAGGAATTACCACGGTATCTCCAACTTTAATGCTTTTCTTTTTCTTTTTTGCATCCTCGAGCATTATTTGTTTTTTTGGATTAAATTTCTTTTCCTCTTCTTCAAGAGATTCTTCGGTTACAACGGTAAGTTCTTGCCAGACCTCGGTTTGTCCGCCATCTGGGTCAAGTTTTGCCTTAACTTTGCAACTTTGAAGATCGTTTTCTTTTTTGTATGCTGCTGCAATAGCGTATTCTACTGCTTCCAACACTTTTTCTTTTGGGATGTTCTTTTCAGCAGCTAGTTGTTCAATAGCGATGAGAAATTGTTTAATATCAAGCATGTTAATGTAATACGGATAATAATTTATATAAAACAAAAAAAACAGTAATCATATCTATTCTATAATATCAAATATCAAGTATAGGCGAGAAATCAAGCAGTGTCAATGAACATGGGCACTAGAGGACTCGTTCTGAACCAGAGCAGAGCACGGTTCAGGACTAATCTGAAGTATGTTTTATTCTACTTTTCAGGGCAAACCTATGACCTCTATGGTGTTTTATTTGGGGTACTCTATTTCTTATGCGTGGGCACTATAGGATTCGAACCTATGACCTTCTGGATGTAAACCAGACGCTCTAACCAACTGAGCTAAGTGCCCGCCTTCGCCAAGGCTTCGATCGGGCAAGCCCTTAAATTTTGAAGAAATCCCTACAAGAGCTAATTTATCACTATTTATGCTAATAATCAAGCAATTAGGTTTAACGAGTCGCGAGTTCCGAGTTGTGGGTTTCGTATTGTCATTTAATTCAAAAAGAACATCGTGGTTTTATTATTTTGATTTTTATCACATTTTTTGTTATAACAGAAATAATAATTGAAAATTGTATCATTTAAAAATTGATTGAAAATTTGAAATTTGGAATTTGAAAATTAATCATACTATGTTTGACATTACTACAATCGGGACAGCAACGAGAGATATCTTTTTTAAATCAGATGATTTTAAAATTCTGGACGATTTGCGTTTTGTGAACGGTAAATCAATGGCTTTTGAGGCAGGGGCAAAAACCGAGATAAAGGAAATGATCTTTGAAACAGGCGGTGGAGCGACGAATAGCGCTGTTACATTTGCAAGACTTGGTCTAAAAACTGCTATTTGTTGCAAAGTGGGGAATGATTTAGCGGCAAAAAATATAATAGAAGTGCTAAAAAAAGAAAAAATAAAAACTGGTTTAATAAAACAAGATAAATTAAATCCAACAAGTGTTTCAATAATATTTCTAAGTGATTCAGGAGAGAGGAATGTGTTTGTGTATAGAGGGGCCATGATTGGCAAAGATGACATTTTATTTAAAAAGATAAAAACTAAATGGCTTTATGTTTCGTCGGTTGGTGGCAATATTGATTTGCTTGATAAAATTGCGGAATTTGTAATCAGTAAAAACATAAAGCTTGCTCTAAATCCTGGAAGCAAAGAATTAAATTTTGGCTCTAAAAAATTGTTCAATATATTTAATGCTACGACAATATTAATTTTAAACAGAAAAGAAGCATCCGATCTTATGGGTATTCCTTATAATTTTAGGAAAACAATTTTTAGGCGCTCTTGCGGATTAACACCAGGAATAGAAGTGATTACTGATGGTCCCGATGGCGCTTACGTAGCTGACGAAGGACAGTCTTATAAAATAGGAATCTATAATTGGCCATTAGTTGATCGATTGGGAGCAGGGGATGCGTTTGGTTCAGGATTTGTGGGGGGGTATATTAAATACCATGATGTCACTAAAGCACTTCAATATGCGGCGACCAATGGATCGTCGGTTGTGACAAAAATAGGCGCAAAAGCGGGGATTATAAAACATTTTCCACCTGAGCCGCTAGATGTAAAAATAGAAGCATTATAATATTAAAAAAAGAACTTTTTTTGCGAAAGTCCCTTTTTTGTTTTTTAGATGACTTACTCGCCTTGTTTTATAAAATCAATTTGCTTTTGAGACATGCAATAACTAAGACAAGTCTCGATAGAGGGAAAATCTCTATTTTCTTCAACAAATTCTGACTTATATCCCCATGGACGATATTCCCAAAGACTACTGCTTTTATTAAAGTAGCAAACACGATAACATTCTTTTAAAAACCCTCTGTGATATGTATATTTTACAATAAGTGCCGAGGTTGCTATCGCTATGAGAAAGATAAGGATAATTACTAAAACTATTAAAAAAGTCTTCCGTTTATTGTTATTTTTTTTCCTGTCTTTTAAAACAACAGTTTTTCTGTTATTTTTTTTCATGTTTTTTAAAAAACAATTTTCTATACTTATTTCTCAATTTTTGTAATCTTTTTTCAACATAAATTATTTTCCACCAAAAGAATCCTTGCCATAGCCCAAAAAATATTCCCACTAAGAATAAAATAACCGTTAGGATGCTGTGAAGAGAAAACCATTGCGCCCAAGACATGCCAAGACTATACTTATTAAAATTCCCAACAAGAAGACCAATCCACCAAACTTCAAGACCGACATGAATCAGTCCTTGAAGAATAATTCCCAACAAAACAAATAATGTGATATAAATAATCTTTTTAAGCATTATATAGTCATTATATCTTTTAAGGGAAATTTTATCAAACAACTAAAAAGACAGGCACTAGGCCTGTCTTTTTGCGAATCGTATATATTTTTATTAATTACAAGAACCAGCTGCTGCAGGCGTTGTCGTGGAACTTTCCTGAAGAGTCGTATTGCATACTTCTGGTTTTGTAGTAAAGGCACCACATATTGCAGTTTGGTAATCGCTTATTGATCTAGAACCATCATAGTACATATCGTTAATGATGAGAGTTGGAGAACCAGAAATTTTTTCTGTTGCATTGCCTTGATGGCTTGTAGAATCTTGAACCTGATAATCTTTACTAGTTAAAACAACTTCTTGATCTAGAAGGGCAGTTGCTTCGTTTTTCTGACAAGTCTTAATTTTGGCAACATCAATACCTAATTTTTTAGCAATTGCTTCCCATTTCGAATCAGAATCTTGAGCGGTACTATTAGCATTCATTTCTCCAACAAAGCTCCATAATTTTTCTTTTTGGTATTTTTGAACGCAAAGTTCACGAACATCTTGATTTACTTCTTGGGTGCCATGCATTGAACAATATTTGTTTTCTTTATCAATGCAAAAATCAGGATAACCCGAAGAATAATTGCTGTAAATAACATAATGGAGTTCAATATCTGTTGTGTTTTTTAAAAGATTAACAACGGGAATTATTGCATCTTCTGCTTGATTACCGTAAGGGCAATAAGACATAACAAACAATTTTACATTTGGCCTTTCTGTTTTGGAAATCTCCTTTGGTTTTGCGGGATTCAAATCAACTTTCTGGGGAAAAAGATAATTTCCATCAAGTGTGGCATAAGATTCATAACTTTGCCCTAAAACATTAAGGGAAACTTTATACAAAGAGCCTGATAGTTCAATTTTGTCTACAGAAACTTTACTTGGATCACCAACTTCTTTTCCAATGACCTCAACAATTTTTTTACTAACTGCTTCTTTTGAAAGAGCATTTGAGCCGCCTGGATTACCAAAATTTTGGTAGGCCAAAGCTGCAGCTAAAACTAAAACTATTCCTCCCAAAATGACTATTGGTAAAGTATTTTTTTTAGTCATAATTTTTTATTTATTCCAAATTAATATATTAACCCTCCTTAGCTTGTATAGATGCCCAGGACAGGACTTGAACCTGCACGCTCAAAAGAGCCAAGCTCCTCAAGCTTGTGTGTATACCAATTCCACCACCTGGGCTTGCTAATTATTCAATGATTATTTATTTTTTCGTATCAGTAACAACATCTTTTGTTCCTTCTCTATCTTTTTCTTTTGAGATACCTTCTGGTTTAACTTTATTATTTCCTGTTTTTTTTCCTGAACCTTGTTCGAGCCTGAGTCTCTTTTGAATTTCCTTTTCTGTCTTTTTTCTTACCCAGTAAAGTTTTGCCTTGCTGACACGTTTCGGCTTTTTAACAATTTCAATCTTTTTAATGCTTGGCGAATATAGTGGAAAAATCTTTTCAACACCTATACCAGAAATTACTCGACGTACCGTAAAAGTAGCACCTGTTTCATCTCCGTGCTTTCTAGCTATGACAAGACCTTCAAAAGATTGAATTCTTTTTTTGTCTCCCTCTTCGATTTCTTGAAAAACTTTTACAAGATCTCCAGCTCTAAAGCCTAGTAAATCTTGTCTTTTTTGATTCGTAAGTAATTTATTTACTGAATTTGTCATGTTTTAAATTATTTAAAAAACTAGTCAAACTAACTGGCAATGGAGAGTAAAATTGATAATACTCGTTCTTGAATTTAAATGCAAGCTTTTCGGCGTGTAAAAACATTCTTTTAATTTTTACTACTGGTAATTTTTTAGTCGTGTAAAGAGGATCGCCAACGATCGGATAATTCATGGAAAACAATTGAGCTCTTAACTGATGAGTGCGACCGGTTTCTGGAAATAATGAAAGCAATGTATAGGGGATATTATCGCGATCAATTAGTTTTTTTTCAACCCGATAATAAGTAATAGCTTTTCTAGCCTTTAAATCTCCTCGCGGCTTTACTAAACTAACTCTTGCATTTGGTTTTTTATGAGAACGAGAAAGGTAACTCTCGATCTTTCCTTCTTTTTCCCTAAAATGTCCAAATACCAAAGCTTTATAGGTTTTTTTAACTTGTCTTTCCTTGAATAGTGATTTTAATTCAAGAAAAGAATTTTGATTTTTAGCAACTAGGAGAAGTCCTGATGTTTCCTTATCTAGCCTATGAACAAGACCTGGTCTTAATGGATGTTCTCCGACATTTTTTAACTCTGGGCAATGAACTAAAAGCCCACCAACTATTGTCTTGATATTAGGATTACGATCAGGATGAACCAAAATGCCTGCTTGCTTATGAAGAACTAAAAAATCTTTATTTTCAAAAGCGATCCATAGTTTTACTGAACTATCTTGTGAAATTTTAACCTGCTTTTTTTCTTGAACAGCAATTTTTATTTTATCACCTCTTTTTAAAATATATCTTGATTCTGTTTTATGATCGTTGACACTAACAGATCCTTGCTTAATCATTTCTTGGAGCCAATTTCGCGACAACTCAGGAAACTGTTTTTTTAAAAACACATCTATTCTTAATCTGTCATCGTTTTTAATTAAAAAAAATTTTATCAGCATGTTTTGTGGGGCAAGATGGACTCGAACCATCGACCCCGACTTTAATGTCGTAGACAAAAGTCGGGTACTATGAGGCTAAGCGAATATTATTAAAAACCTTGTTTTTGTGGGGCAAGATGGACTCGAACCATCGACCCCGACTTTATAAGAGTCGTGCTCTACCGACTGAGCTATTGCCCCTTACAAGGACATTAAATTTCTATGTGTTTTATTTCTGGTGGCTGCTCTTCTTTTTGTTTTGTGCCTTTCTCTCTTTTTTCATAAGGCCTACCAAATGGATCCAGAATTTCACTAAATGGAATTTTTATCATTCCTTGGGGTGTTCTAAAAATTGCTATTTCGCTATCACAATATATTAATTCACCGTTTATAATACCAAGTTCGGTTCTGTGACCCCTTGATCCGACAGATGGCCAATCTGGGAATATTTCTGTTATTGTCGGTTGTTCTGTTTTGGAAACAATTAACTGTAATTCTTCTGGAGATAATTCTTTCGCTGATGGTGGCAAAATCGGGGGATTCTCTGGAGACTCTTCTATAGGATATTTTTCTCCTTTTTTCAACAAAATACACGAAGCAACAACTCCTTTTCTCTTTAATATATCAAGCATCTGTCTCAATTCTTCTTCGTGATATGGGTTATAATTTTTAACAAGAATTTCTGGTCTATCTTCGGAGAGCACATCGATTTCAATATTGCCCTTATCGAAAGTATCTATAATTATCGTAATTCTCCCATCTTCGCAAGTGTTTTGTGATTCCAATTTACAGCCCAGACTTTCAAATGCCTCAGCAATAGATCGTGCAGTACTTTCTGTTATTTTTTCTCGAGAGAGTATTTTCTCTCCTTCTTTTGGTGAAAATTCCCCAGAATGCATATATTTTTAATATTAAATGATATTGCGAATTTGTGGGCTCGACAGGACTTGAACCTGTGACCTTCTCAATGTCACTGAGACGCTCTAGCCAACTGAGCTACGAGCCCATTTTTATTAAACCCGAAGCATTAAACCTGAAATCCGAAACAATATTTAAATTATAATTCTTAAATTCAAAACAGTTTTTTTAAAATAAACATTTAGATTTTGAATTTGTCTCGAATTTCGAAATTCGATATTCGAATTTATTAATGTATGCGTCCCCAGCTGGGCTTGAACCAGCAACCTACAGCTTAGAAGGCTGTCGCTCTATCCAATTGAGCTATAGGGACATTAGAAACATTATTATGCCTTCCTTAAAATAACAAGCTTGGTTTTTTCTCGATTTAATTTTTCCGGTTCTAATTTCAACTTATCCAATTCTTCTTTTTCTTGGCCTATTTCCTGAATAAAATAATCAGCATTACTAAGACCCATCTTGTCATCATGATCAGCGTCTGTTTTATAGAACATAGGAATGACTATAGCGGGCTCTATTTGATGAACGATTTCTACTGCATCGGTTGCCTCAAGCACAGATTTGCCACCAACAGGTATCATTAAAACATCAACCCCATCTATTTTTTCCAATAACTTTCCTACCGAAGATTTTTGCCTAATCGTGCCCATATGGACCAATGTTGAGCCATTCCAATGAATGACAAAAATATTATTCATTGTTTTATCCGGACCAGCAGAAGAATGCACCTGAATACTGATATCTTGAACTTCATATTCTCCTGGGTAGGTAAATGTATATTTTGTTTTATTAATAGTATTCTTATCGTACTTGAGAAAATCAGGATTACTCAAAAGACAAACATCTGGAGTGTCTTCAGATGGTTTTATGTCGTAAGTCTTATTGTCTACTGGATCAATCCAAAGGCTAATACTTCCATCATTGATTTTGAAAAATGATAAACCTTGCCAATCAATAGTCATAAAATAGTTATTTAAAAATTAATCTTTGTATTCTTATTATACCTGATTGTAAGTTTTTTTTCTAAAAAAGCAAGTTTATTCTTAAAAAAACGTGCTTTATTTTCGAAAAACACAATAAATCACTTGAAAAAAATAAAATACCGGCTATAATAGAAAATCTACAGCATCCAGCTGATCATTTTTTGTGCTGGTACTGTTTTCATTCCTTGAATGAATATTTGTTTATTCAATGGCATGAATTAATTTGAAAGGAGCTTTTAATGACTAATGTAAAAATAAGTAAAAAGGACAAAGATAAAAAAAATAAATTCGATATAGATTTTCTAAAAAAAGGGGAAATTGTCGAAGCTAAAGTTATAAGTAAGGGGCGCAAGATTATCTATTTTGATTTGGGCGCCAGAGGAATGGGAATATGCTATAAAAGTGAATTTTTTGATTTACCCCAAGATATGAGGGAAATTGAAGAGGGAAAAGCGATTGCTGCTAAAGTCTTACAGCTTGAAAACGAAGAAGGGTATGTTGAGTTATCTCTTAAGAGAGCAGGAGAAGAGAAGAGCTGGGATTACATTAAAGACAAGATGGAAAAAGGAGAGGATATTACAGTTAAAATCGTCGGAGCTAATAGGGGTGGTCTTTTAGCCAAGGTTAGAGACATTGACGCTTTCTTGCCAGCCTCTCAATTGTCTAAAGACAATTATCCAGATTTTGGCGGAGACAGCGAAAGAATTCTCAAAGAACTTAAAAATCTGGTTGGAAAAGATCTGCAAGTACGCATCGTTGACATTGAGAAAAATGACAAAAAACTAATTTTATCTGAAAAAGCAGACGAAACAGAGAAAATTAAAGAGAGAATCAAGAATCATCAAATTGGTGACATTGTTGAGGGAAAAGTTTGTGGAATTGTTGATTACGGAGCGTTTATTAAATTTGACGATAACCTAGAAGGACTAGTGCACATATCAGAAATAGATTGGCAACTCATTGAGGATCCTAGAGATGTTTTGAAGGTTGGTCAAGACGTTAAAGCAAAAATTATCGGGTTAAGAGATAATCAGGTATCTCTTTCCCTTAAGGCGCTAAAGCAAGATCCGTGGCTTGAAATTAAGGATAAATATCAGAGGGGCGATGTGGTTAAGGCAGAAGTTGTAAAATTAAATCCTTATGGTGCTTTTGTAAAACTTGACGAGAAAATTCAAGGATTAGTACCAATCTCAAAACTTCCAACGAAAGATGGACAAATATCAATTGAAATTGGGAAACAGTACAAATTCAAAATATTCTCAGTTAATATTTTGCGCCACCGCATGGCATTAATACCAGCCGAAGAGGCAGAAAAGACTGAGAAAAAAACAGAAAAGACAGAAAAAGTAAATGAGATAGAAAAAGAAAAAAAGTAAAACAATAGAATAAAAATAAGTATAAAAAAATGAAAAATTGGCTTAAAAATTTTCTTTTGATTTTTGTTCTACTTTTAGTTTTCTCAAGCCTGTTTAGTTTAACGGATAATGGGTATTTAAAAAAAGTAGAGGAAGTTTCTATTACTCAGCTCGTTTCGCAAATTGAACAGAAACAGGTAGAGAAAATAACAATTCAAGGAAATAATTTAGAAGTATTGTTGGTTGGTGGGGTGAAAGAAATAGTTATTAAAGAAGATGGAGCACCCTTAACGACTACTCTAAAAAATCTTGGAGTAAATGAAAGTTATCTTAAGGGGATTGATGTTCGAGAGAAGATGCCGAGTGGATTTTTCATTTTTGCGACAACATTTTTACCCATTCTGTTTCCTTTTGTTATTATCGGAGTTTTCGTCTGGTTTATGTGGCGTCAAGCTCAAAAAGGACAGTCTCAGGCGTTTATGTTTGGCAAGACGAAAGCGCGTCTTTTCTATAATCCTGACGGAAAGAATAAAATCGGCTTTGATGATGTTGGTGGACTAGCTGAAATAAAAGACGAACTTAAAGAAATTGTTGAATTTCTCAAAAGTCCCAAAAAATTTCTAAACATGGGAGCAAAAATTCCTCGAGGCGTCCTTTTGGTTGGGCCTCCGGGAAGTGGGAAGACTTTAGTGGCAAGAGCAATCGCAAATGAGGCAGGAGTTCCATTTTTTAGTATCTCTGGATCGGAGTTTGTTGAAATGTTTGTCGGTGTGGGCGCTGCCAGAGTTCGTGACACTTTTAGATTAGCCAAGAAGCATGCGCCATCAATTTTATTTATTGATGAACTTGATGCGATCGGTCGTCATCGAGGCGCAGGGCTTGGCGGTGGTCACGATGAAAGAGAGCAGACCTTAAATCAAATTTTGGTTGAAATGGATGGTTTTGCCAAAGAAACAAGCGTTATTGTAATGGCAGCAACTAATCGTCCTGATATTCTTGATCCGGCATTATTGAGACCGGGTCGCTTTGATCGTCGAGTTATTCTTGAACATCCTGATATCAAAGATCGAGAGAAAATTCTAGGAATTCATTCAAAAAATAAACCATTTGATAAAAATGTAAAGTTAAAAACTATCGCAGAGCGAACACCTGGTTTTTCTGGAGCTGACTTAGAAAATCTTTTAAACGAAGCAGCAATTTTAGCTGCCGGACAAAATAGGAAAAATATTTCTCAGCAAAACCTAATTGATTCTATTGAGAAAGTTATGCTAGGACCAGAAAGAAAGAGCAAGTTGCTTAGTGTAAAAGAAAAAGAACTTACTGCTTACCATGAAGCAGGACATGGTCTTGTAGCGGCGCGTCTTCCTTACGCAGATCCGATTCACAAGATTTCCATTATTTCTCGCGGAATGGCAGGTGGCTATACAATTAAACTTCCAACAGAAGATAAATACTTTCATTCAAAATCGGAATTTTTGACTGACATTTCGGTGCTTTTGGGTGGTTATGCTGCCGAGAAGGTAATTTTTAATGAGATTACCACAGGCGCATCTAGCGACCTTCAAAGATCTACCGAATTGGCAAGAGAATTAATTACTAAATATGGGATGAGTGAAACCCTTGGGCCTATTACTTTTGGCAAGAGAGAAGAACTGATCTTTTTGGGAAAAGAAATCCACGAAGACAGAAATTATTCAGAAAAAGTTGCTGCTCAAATTGATCAAGAAATTTCAAAAATGGTTAAAACCGCTCTCGTAAAAGCTGAAGAGATTATTAAAAAAGACAGAGATCTTATTAAAAAAATCGCTCAAATCTTAATTAAACAAGAGACCATAGAGCGAGATGAATTCGAGAAGTTAGTAAAAGCAAAAACGACAAAAACAGTTACTAAAAAAGAAATCGTAAAAGGGAAATGAAAAATAATTAAGACTTAAGGTTTATGTGGAGTCCTGCACCAGAACCCTACAGCAGAACAAGTTCGCTTCAGGGCGAGCAAGTTCGATGCAGGACACAAAAAACACTAAACTCATAAATTTACTAAGTGTTTTTAGTGCCCTCGTAGCTCAATTGGATAGAGCAGGTCTCTCCTAAGGACAAGATGGAAGTTCGATTCTCCCCGAGGGCATATGTTAGCATAAAAAATCTATGGGTTGGTAGCTCAATTGGCAGAGCAGAGGCCTCTTAAGCCTAAGGTTGAGGGTTCGATTCCCTCCCGACCCACGTCATGTTTTATTAAAACACCTCTTTCGGTGTTTTTTTAAATAATTAATAAAAACTTTTCCACAGTTGCTTTTAATTTTTTTCTCTGTAGGATAAAGATATGGTTGTTCTTTAAAACAAGGAGGAAAGATATCAATGAGAGTTGATGGGGAGGACAAGACCATGATTCTTTGTGAGGGAAATATCGGTGCAGGAAAAAGTACCGTCGGAAAAAGACTTAGCGATACAAAATTAGTTGCTTTTGTTGAAGAACCAGTTGGAGCATGGAAAGGAGATTTCGAAGAGAACCTGCTTGATCTGTTTTATCGAGATGCTCATCGATGGGCATTTACCTTCCAACTAGCGGCATTTACAACTCGAGCAAAAACATGGACCGAAGTTTTGGCGATGACAGATCATCGAAATGTCGTTCTTGAAAGGTCTATTTATTGTGATCGGTATGTATTTGCCAAAAACTGCTATCAATCAGGATTAATGACAAAAACAGAATGGCAGTTATATTGCAAACTTTGGGATTGGCTCCAATCAAATTGGTGTGCTGATCCGGATAAAATTGTTTATCTAAGGACGCCAGCAGAAGTTTGTCTTAATCGTATCAACGAGAGAGGAAGGGCAGAGGAAAGCAGTATTCCTATTGAATACCTGAAAGACCTCGAGAGATTACATGATGAATGGCTTTTGGGCAATTCCAAGGCAATTGTCGTAAATGGTACGCAAAAAGAAGAGGAAATAGTTCAAGAAATATTGCGCAGACTTAAGGAAAGCGGCATCGTACTTGGTTCATAAGCATAACAAAAGGGCTCGTAAAGAAATGAGCCCTTTTTTCTTTCTTTCTTTATTTAAAAGAGTAAAATAAGATTAATATGGGAATTATATCAAAACTTATCGCGCTTATAATTATTGTGTTAATTGTAGTTCTTTGCATTATCTATTTGGCAAGATTTATTAATATTCCTTTTATAAAAGGAATTTAATTTTTAATTATACAAAAAATAATATGAAAAATGAGATTATAGAAAAAATTGCTGCTTTAGCAACTGCCGCCTTTGGACTAGTAGCAGCTTTGGCGTGGAATGATGCTATTCAGACAATCTTTAAGAAAGTTTTTGGCGATGCCAGTAGTATTGGCGCGATGATTGCTTATGCGGTTATAATTACAGTCATTGCTGTTTGGGTAACTATAATGATTGGTAAGGCTGCGTCAAAAGCTAGTAAGAAATAGTTTTTATGGAAAAACGTTGTCCTTTTTGTGATATTCTCGAAACAAAGAAGAGAATTATAAAAGAAGGGAAGAGTATTTTTGTTATTTTGAGTGATCCTCGATTAATGGTTGGACACATTTTGGTTATTCCAAAAAGGCATGTTGAAAAAATTTCAGAACTTGAAGAAGAAGAAAGACGAGAATTGTTCAATTTTACAGTAAAATTTCAAGAAAAGATCCTCGAGAAGATCGCCCCTGGATGTGATATTAGGCAACATCATCGGCCATTTATCTCTCAAAACGATCTTAAAATTGACCATCTCCATATTCATCTTCAACCAAGATTTTTAGATGACGAACTTTATAAGAAATCCCAAATTTATCATCGGAATATTTTTAAGCCATTAACTGAAAAAGAGGCAAATAAAATTAGTAAACTATTAAAATAATATCGCGATGTCTTTCATGAACAAGAAATTAAAATGGTGGGTAGTTATTTTAATCGGTTTTATTGTAAGTATTTTAATTATGTTAGCAGAGGTTTTAGTAACGAGATAATCATGGAGGAGAATAGGAGGTATCGTATAAAAAACAATTGAAGGAGAAAAACTGGAGGTATGAAAAAAGAGCATTAATTCTGCTCTTTTTGTTTGGAAAATTATTTTTTTATTTTCTTGTCTTGTCGTGAAATTTTTGATGAATTTCTTTTAATCCCTTATCGGTAACATGGGTATAAATTTGAGTTGTGGATACATTGGCATGACCCAATAGGGCTTGAACTGATCTCAGGTCTGCTCCTCCTGCCAATAAATCGGTAGCAAATGAATGTCTTAAGGTATGCGGAGTAATCTGTTTTACTATTCCGGCCCTAATTGTCCATTTTTGCACAATTCTTTGAACTGATCTGGGGGTAAGTCTTAAGTTGTCTCGTTTTCCAACTTTTTTAATGCGGGCAAATAGGGACGGATCAACATCTGTGCGTTTTTCTAAGTACTTCTTTATGGCTTCTTTGGCTTTTTCAGAAAGAAAAACAATTCTGATTTTATCCCCCTTACCCTTAATGCTAAAATCTGTTTTTTCTAGGTTAATTTTTTCTCTATTTAAACTACAAAGCTCTGATACCCGAAGGCCAGTGCTAAAAAGAGTTTCTAAAATTGCTTTATCCCTGAGATTAGTTATTTTGACACGGTCTTTTTCTTTCTCTAATGGCGTTGCCAATAATCTCTCAAGCTCGTTACCATCTAAAATTTCAATTTCGTGCTGACCACTTTTTGCGAGTTCTATTTTTTCTGGAGAAAGCGAAGTAATATTATTTTTAGAAAAGTAAAGCAAGAATCCTCGAAGAGCAATTAGGTGATAATTTTGAGTAATCTTTTTAAGTTGACCGTTATTCAGGCGATTAAGGTAAAGACGATATTCTCGAACTAAATCGCCAGTAATCTGCTCTGGTTTTTCTATTTTTGCCCACTCCAAGAAACGATTTAAGTATCTTCTATAATTATCTAAGGTTTTTTGACTAGAACCTCTCTCAATTTCAAGGTAGTCAAGGTAGCGCTTAATAAGATCATTTATGGTCATATTTTTATTATAGTAGAAAAAATCTAATTCTATTATACGACATATAATTTGTAAAATCTACAACTATACTTGTTTTTTTTGAATTTTGTGCTATCATGGGAAGGAAGAAGGGCGAAGTCTTCTAATATTTGTCTTTATTGATTTTTTGTTTATGTTATCAATTAAAAAGAAATCTTCTATTATCTCATCTTTCCAAAGTCACAAAACTGATACTGGATCATCTCAGGTTCAGGCGGCAATTTTAACGGAAAAAATTAAAGAGTTAACCAAGCATTTAAAAAAGAACCCAAAAGACAATCATTCCAGGAGAGGTCTTCTTAAAATGGTTGCCAGAAGGAAGAAGTTGCTTGAATACGTGGCTAAAAAGGACGAAAAAGGGCACAAAACAATAATTGAGAAGTTAGGAATCGGCAAATAATTTCGTTTTTAAACTATGATTCCTCTTTTATTTCAGAAAAGAATTCAGCACAATGATCAGAGAGTTGCTGTTTTAATAGATGTTCAGAATATGTATCATTCTGCCAAACATCTATTTAGGGCAAGAGTTAATTTTCAAGAAGTTCTTAAAGAGGCAGTAGCTGGAAGGCGATTAGTAAGAGCGATAGGCTATGTGGTTGAGAGTGAAACAGCAGAAGAAAAGTCATTTTTTGAAGCCCTTTTAAAACAAGGAATTGAACTGCGATCAAAAGATCTTCAAGTTTTTTATGGTGGACTAAAAAAGGCTGATTGGGATGTTGGTATTACTTTAGATGCGGTTAATTTGTCCTCAAGCGTTGATGTTATAGTCTTAATTTCTGGCGATGGGGACTTTATTCCTCTTGTTGATTATTTAAAAAATAGAGGAAAAATAGTTGAGGTAGTAGCCTTTGCTAAAAGCGCATCAAGTAAACTTCAACATGAAGCTCATAACTTCGTTGATTTGGGATCTGATCCAAAAAGATTTCTTCTCAAAAGTAGAAATTAAAAAATTAAATTAATAATATTATATAATTCGTGTTTGAGATTGGTCTGTAAATCGGTAGATTAGTTTTTTTCTAACTAGTCTAGAATTTACAGGCGAGTCTCTTAATGAGAATGGAAAAAAGATTTGAAACTAAGCTGGGAGATAAGTCTTTGGTTATTGAAACAGGACTAGCTCCTCAAGCGGACGCAGCTCTTAAACTGACATACGGAGAAACAGTTGTTTTAGTGACCGCTGTTTTAAGTAAAAACATCAAAAACGGGGCTGATTATCTTCCTTTAACAGTAGAATATGAGGAGAAAATGTATGCTGCAGGAAGAATGAAAGGATCTCGTTTTATGAAAAGAGAAGGAAAGGCCACTGACGAGGCTGTTTTAACAGGACGATTAATCGACAGAATCATTAGGCCATGTTTTGACCAGAGAATTCGTAATGATATTCAGGTTGTGGCCACGGTGTTATCATTTGACGGCATCAATGATCCGGACATTCCGGCAATTATTGGTGCTTCTTTTGTTTTGGGCATATCTAATATTCCATGGAGAGGGCCATTGTCTGCAGTACGCGTTGGTAAAGTAGATGGTAAATTTATTATTAATCCATCATATGAAGAAAGAGGAGAAAGTCTTATTGATCTAACTTTTGCGAGTGATGGTGAAGTGATTAATATGATCGAATTTGGATCTAATGGGGCAGACAACAAAGAAATTATGGATGGAATTAAATATGGATTAAAAGAAATTAAACAAAACATTACTTTTCAGTCTAGCGTGATAAAAGAAATTGGATTAAAGAAACAGGAAATAGAGTTGGTTGAAATAGATAAAAAAATTACCAAGAAGGCTGAAGAATATCTAAACAAAAATTTACCGAGTGTTTTTGGGGGAAATAAACTGATGTTCAAGGAAAATCTTGATAAAGTTTACGGTGATTATATTGGATTATTTAAACAAGAAGCCAAAGAAAGCGATAATCCGTTATCTTTTAAAGATGGGCTTATGGTCTTTTTTGAAAAGAAGGTTGACGAAATGGTTCATATTAATATTCTGAAAAAAAATGACAGACCCGATGGTCGCAAGTTAGACGAAATAAGGGAACTTGGATGTCAAATTAGTATTTTACCAAGAACTCACGGGTCGGGATTATTCAAGCGAGGATTAACTCATGTTTTATCAATAGTTACGCTAGCAAATCCCAGCGAAGAACAATTATTAGATGGTATGGAAATTGTTGGAAGCAAGGGTTTTATCCATCATTATAATTTTCCACCATTCAGTGTTGGTGAAACTGGACCATTTCGAGGTCCGGGCAGGAGAGAAATAGGTCACGGTGCACTGGCGGAAAAAGCCCTAACGGCAGTTATGCCAGGTAAAGAAAAATTTCCTTACACGATTAGGATTGTTAGCGAAGTTTTATCATCCAATGGTTCTTCATCAATGGCTTCAACGTGCGGTTCGACGCTAGCCTTACTAGATGCGGGAGTTCCTATAAAAGAATCAGTAGCTGGCATAGCCATGGGATTAATATTAGACGAAAAAAACACTAATAATTATAAAATTCTTACAGATATTCAAGGACCAGAAGATCATTACGGTGATATAGATTTAAAAGTAGCTGGCACTAAAGAAAAAGTGACAGCTATGCAGATGGATGTTAAAATAGAAGGAATTAGCGAGAAAGTCCTAGGAGAAGCACTAGAACAAGCCCACAAGGCAAGAAAAGAAATATTAGGGGTGATGAATAAAACCATTAGTGTTCCAAGAAACGAGCTTTCTCAATATGCTCCTAAGATAATGACACTAAAAATTGAAAAAGAACAAATAGGAGAGGTTATTGGTGGTGGCGGTAGAACAATTAATGGTATAATAGAAAAAACAAGTACAAGTATAGATATTAATGATGATGGAAAAATTTATGTAAGCGGAGAAAAGTTAGAAAATGTCCAGGCAGCAATTGATATTATTAAGAATATGACTAAAAGATATGAGGCAGGAGAGATTGCAGATGGTGTAATTACTAGAGTTCTTGAATTTGGAGCTTTTGCCAAAATATCTCCGGTTCATGAGGGATTAATCCATGTTTCTAAACTAGCTCCTTACAGAGTAGAAAATGTTCGTGATATTGTTCATGAGGGAGATCGAGTTAAAGTCGAAGTAACTGATACGGATGAATTAGGAAGAATCAATTTCAGATTGATAGAAAATTTCGACAGAAAACCAACAAAAAATTCATCAGGCCCGTTTGTTCCAGATAGAAAAGATGGGTACAGCAAAGGAAGAGGACAAGGCGGAGATTTTAGAAGAAAAAAGTATTAAATTATTACTTTGTTACTTTATATGGAGGGAAAAGACGATCAATCAAAAACTATGCCGATACCTATCGGCAATAAAAAAGATGAAATAAAAACACCGCCAGAAGCGGTGCCTTCAAAAGTGGCTCCACAAAATGTTGGTGACAAAATTTTAGAGAGTAGAAATATCTTACAAGACAATACAGACGTACCTTATGACAAAGAAAGTGTTTTAGAAAAAAAAGATAGTTATGAAGTTAGGACAATGCAACATGACATTGATGAGGCGAAAGGGAAGAAGCTTAAGTCTGTTAATATAGCTAGAGAGGCGCCAGAAAATTTAGCAAAAAGAGGCGTGATTGCCAAAGGAGTGGCAATGTCTAATTTTGAAAATTCTAAACTCACCAGACAGGACGTTGAAGAAGGAGTTATAGGTAAGACAGATGAATCAATAAAAATAAAGAAAACGAAGATTTCTTTTTTGGCCAAAGTAAAGAGTTTTCTGTTCCGCAGGAAAATGGAACAAGAAAACCAACCAAAAAAGACAGGACTAGTTATAGCGCTGATTTTGTTAGTTTTTATTGGTGGTGCGGGATATTATCTTTATACCAGCGGTACATTCTCGAGCTTGGGCGATATGCTTCGAAGTCTTTTTGAAGGAGGAGCACAGCCACCTACACCAACCTCAACTCTGCCATTAGCGACGACTACAACACCTCCGATTCTGCCCAATACTACCAGTTCTACATCAACTCTTCCGATTATCCCAACTACAACTTTGGATTTTATAAAGTCTGGATCTTTCTTTAGTCCAGACGAAGAAGAAATTGTCTATATCAACAGACTAGAGGATCTTTATACTGGAATACAAGAAAGTTATTACAAAGATCTGGGAAGTGGCAAATTTAGGAGAATTATAGTTGCCGCAAAAAATGATTTTTCTAATCTAAGCTCTAGTGTGAATTTAGGACAAATTTGGAAAAGCGTTAAGGCCTTAGCTTTAGGTGGCGATAAATACAGCGAATTGGTAAGCGCTGAAGTGGTTGATAATTTAGGATTAGCAATGCCTACGAGTGTTTATAAGAATATTTCTGAAAAATATAATATTTTCTTTTACGGACAACCTGACGACAATAGTTCTAGGGTTGTTTTGGTTTTTAAACTGAACAGTCTTGATGGGGCAGAACAAAGTATGCTTTCGTGGGAAAGTACAATTCTTTATGATTTAAAAAATATTTTCTTGGGCAAAGAGCATGGTATACAAAGTACAGATACTTTTCAGGATAATTACTATAAAAATACCCATATTCGTTATTTGAATCTTCCAGAACCAACACTGACAATGGATTATACTATTTTCACAGAAGGAGAATATTTTGTGTTGACTACATCAAGAGAAGCTGCTTGGGCAACGATTGATAAGCTTTTAGGCGAGAAAACTCCCAGCATAGAAGATAATATCGATACTTCTGCTTGGAAAACTTATAAAAACGATCAATATGGATTTGAAATAAAATATCCCGCAAAAGCATTAATAACAACAGACCAGAATGACGAAGAATTTTCATTAGTAAACATATTCTCAACTTCTAGCAATTCGTCTTTTTTATTCGATGGAGTTACAAATATTGAAATAGATATTGGTGAAAAAAAAGGAGAATATATTCTTGATGAAAAATGTATTAGTCCACTAGACATCAGGATAGACGGTGGAGCAAAAGATCTGCAAGCGAACCAGATTGCAGGAATAAATTTTATTAAAGAAGATGGTTTTGCTGCTACGATGGGGGGTAATGAGACGGCTGCTGAAGTTATAGGGTTTACCACAGAAAAAAACAATGTTTGTATTAGTATAAATTTTATTTATAGCGTTAAAAGATATGGAACTAATCTATCATTTGATGATGAGATTAAAGATAAGACAATAAGCTCAACTATGAATACATTTAGGTTCACAGAATAATTTCTAGGTAAAAAATTAACTCGTTTTCTGGCTGAATCTGCGAAAATCTGCTTGCCCTGAGTTTATCGAAGGGTTTAAATGATCCTCAAAAGGATCTTTTTTGATTCATAATATTTTATTATGCATACCAGAAGTCATTACCAGTCGTGTATTTCATAGAACTGCTCGCAGCGTACCGTAATGGGCGAAGCTCATTTCTGGTACGCTGTGGATAACTTGACACATAGACTATTGCACGTGAAACTTTAATATGCTATAATAGAATTGTTAGTGAAACTTTCACTAACAAATAAAGAGGACTGTTTAGGAGGAATAGTCCTGCGGCTATCTGAGACAACGGATATCACAAAGAGTTCTTTTCAAAACAAGGAGGATAATATGTGTACTTTTTTCCCTGTCTTGGGTTGCCGAAGCTGGAGCCTTGGAAAGGAGCCGAGGTTCTTCTTCGAGAGGGCGACGCCCTCAAACATCGTTTTAGTGGCGTTTCGCCCTCTTTTGTTTTTCCTTTGTTTTTTTACTTGCTTTTTTTAGAGATAGGATTAAAATGAATTTATATTGAGAATATAGCAGGCTTTTTGATTAAATCGTTCTTAAGTCTGCATCTTTTGAATTTTTTAAAAATATGCCACAGAGAATAATTAAAAAAATACAGGATTTAACAAAACAAGGACTAGAAAAAAGAAAAAAGACTATTCTTGACAAGAAAGAAAATGTCAAAACATCAAAAAATCAGTATACAAATCAAGAAAAGGTGCTTAAAAAGAAAGAAAAACAGCTTCAAAAGCAGCTGGTTCATATAGCGCGCAAAAAAAAATCTCTTAAGGGAGATTACAGAGCTCGCTTTCCCTTTTTTGGTCGTGGAAAAGATGAAGATGCTCAAGAGGTGACCCAATATGAATCTAGGCTTTCACTAGAGCATCAACTGGAGTCTGAGCTTGAAAAAGTTCAAAGAGCTATTAAAAATATTAACGATGGTAAGTATGGGGTTTGTAAGATTTGTGGAAAAACTATTTCTCACGAGAGATTAAAAATTTATCCTGAAGCGGAACGTTGTATGGAATGTCATAAAAAAGGGTTATAATTAATAAAAAAACAAAGAGTTTCTTAAAAAGAAACTCTTTTGTATTAGACAGTAAATAAATGATTTGATAAGATTGAAGATTAAGCTCTAATATTTTTACTTATGTCAGCTAAAGTTTTTTCAGCTGCTATTATTGGTCTTGAAGCTACGCCAATTGAAGTAGAAGTTGATATATCGGGCGGCCTGGCTCTATTTAATATTGTCGGTTTGCCAGATAAGGCCGTTGAGGAATCAAAAGAAAGAGTTAACGCTGCGCTAAAAAACAGCGGAGCTATTTCTCCCCAAAGCAAAAGCCAAAGAATTACAGTTAACTTAGCGCCTGCTGATCTAAAAAAACAAGGATCTCTATATGATCTTCCTATTGCAGTTGGGTATTTATTAGCATCAAAACAGGTTAGTTTCTCATCAGAAGGAAAGATTTTTTGCGGAGAACTGTCTTTAGAAGGAAAACTTCGTCATGTTAATGGGATTTTGGCTGTTGCAGATATGGCTCGTAAGAAAGGATTTGAAGAAATATATGTTCCAATTGTTGACGCTGAAGAAGCGGCTCTAATACACGACGTTAAGGTTATTCCTGTTCAGAACTTGAAAGAACTTATTAGGCATCTTAAGGGAGAGAAGTTTATTGTTGAAAGTCCTAAAACAGATATTTTCAAAAGGCTGTCTTTTGAAAAAGACTTTGATGAAAGTCTTGATTTTTCATACATAAAAGGACAAGAGCATGCCAAAAGAGCTCTAGAATTAGCAGCGGCCGGTGGTCATAATGTTATCTTTAGTGGCACTCCCGGATCTGGTAAAACTATTTTAGCAAGAAGCTTTTCAACAATTTTACCGCAAATGGATATTGATGAAGCCCTTGAAGTTACTAGAATATTTAGCGTTGCAGGTCTTTTATCTCCAGACGAACCACTCTTAATAGAGCGTCCATTTAGGAGTCCTCATCATTCAGCTTCAAGCATTAGTTTGGTTGGAGGAGGAAGTTATCCAAAGCCAGGAGAAGTAACTTTAGCACACAGAGGAGTTTTGTTTTTGGACGAATTTCCTGAGTTTCCTAGACGAGCCCTTGAAGCTCTAAGACAACCAATGGAGGATGGGTATGTAACTATTTCACGAGCAGCGGGTACAATAAAATTTCCAGCTAATTTTACTCTTGTAGCAGCGATGAACCCTTGTCCTTGTGGTCATTTAAACGACTCCTCCAAAGAATGTATTTGCACTCCTTCGCAAGTTGCTCGTTACCAAAGAAGGGTTTCGGGACCAATTTTAGATAGAATTGATATTCATGTTATTGTTTCGAGAGTTAAATATGAAAAATTAACATCAGAAAATCAAGAAGAAAACTCAAAAGACATCAGAAAAAGAATAGAAGAAGCAAGAACAGTTCAAAAAGAAAGATTCCAAAATACAAAAACCAAACTTAATAGTGACATGAACAATCCTCAAATAAAACAATTCTGCGAACTCGACCTTTCTTCTCAACAATTAATGAAAACCGCAGTCAATCAGTATCATTTATCTGCAAGAAGCTATTTCAGAATACTAAAAGTAGCTCGCACCATAGCCGATCTAAATAAATCTGGAAATATACAACAAAATCATTTGGCGGAAGCAATTCAGTACAGGGTTAAAGAGGAAAATTAATATATTTAATATTGTGAACTTAATAAAAAAATCCATTATTTCAACTTTGGCATATGGAGAAACTCGGCAATGGCCATTTACTTTTTGGGAAATTTTTCGTTATCTGACAAATCCTAATCGAATTGAACCTGAAAGTAAAAATATAAAAATATCTTTATTGGAATTGATAAGTTATCTTGATGAATTAAAAAAGGACGGAATTATTTCAGAGAAAAACGGTTTTTATTTCTTGAGATCAAAGAATCTAGAAAAAAATATAAAAAAAAGAATCACAAGTGACAAAATAAGCGATCTTAAAACAAAACTAATTCTAAGAAAAATTCACTACTTATCTTGTTTGCCATTTATTAGAGGAATTTTATTAAGCGGATCTCTTGTTTTTGGATGGTCTAATCAAGAAAGTGACATAGATCTCTTGATTGTAACCGAAAAGAAGAGAATATGGACAGCTCGTTTTTTTCTTTCTGGTTGTTTAATGTTACTTGGAATGAAGCGCACAAAAAAGAGAATTAAAAACAAACTTTGCCTTAATCACTTTATATCCTCAGAGAATTTACAAGTTACGCTTTATAGTCTTTATAATGCTGAAACTTACACAAGACTAGTGCCTTTGTGGTTGAACGAAAAACTTTTAAAACAATTTATTGGCGCAAATTCATGGACAAAAGATTATGTTTTTTGGGGATTTGGTAAATATTATGGAGATTCTAGATATTTTTCAGGAAGTTATTTTCAAATTTTTATCCAGAAAATTTTCGAAATCGCAATACAAATAACTGGCATTGGACCTGTTTTGGAAAAATTATTGAAATTTTGGCAGATTGATCGTATTAAAAAAGACCCACTAACCAACAAAGAAGGCGGGAGGGTCTCTTTTGATAATATGCAGATTGAGTTTCACCCGAATTCTCCAGAAAAAGAAGCAATTGATTTTTATAATAACAAACTAAAATCGTTAGGCCTCTTTGGTTTTAAACCTGAAGAGAATTCTGGGTTGAAAACATAATCTAGTTTTCTTGTAAATTTTTTCAGTTTTTTTTGCAACGACTTCCCAATTATAATCATTGGTAACCATTTTCTGGCCCAAAAGGCCTATTTTTTTTAATTTATTTTCTGGAAGAGAAAGCATGTAACTAAGTTGTTGATATAAGCTTTCTTGATCCTTATTCTTAAAACAGAAACCAAGACCTTTTATTACTTCCATGTTAGCGGGAATATCACTAACCAGTAAAGGAAGTTTATGGCTTAGAGCTTCAAGCAAGGAGAGTGATAATCCCTCGGACTCTGATGGGTGAACATAAATATAAGCGTTGGCAAAAAGTGCTCCTAGGGATTCTCCTGTTTGTTGTCCTGCGAAGATAATATTTTTATTATTTTTTGCCAAAGCCTTAATTTCTTTTTCATAATCTTCTGTAAAAACAGGGTCACCAACGATAACTAATTTTCTTTTTTTCTGAGTTTCTGAATCGAGTTTTTTAAAGGCCTTAATTAAAGTATGGATACCCTTATGACGCACTAAGCGGTTGACAGTAATAATATATTCACTTGGTTTAAGTTCCCATTTTTTCAGAATTTTTAGGGTTTTCTTGTTTGATATTTTATCATTGCCTAATTGGACAGCATTTGGGATGTAGGTTACTGATCGGTGGTATTTTTGGTTAACGTACTTTTTAAGTGTTTTTGAAACAACGATTGTTTTATGAGGAAAATAGACAGAAGAAAATTCTCCTAATCTAAGAAACAAGCGAGCCATTAATGACCATTTTTGATGGTAGTAGTCCTGGCAATGGAAAGTAGAAATTATCTTGGCGGTTGGTTTTAAAATCCGGGCAAGTGGTATGAAAAGGGAAGGGCCAATGCCATGATAATGAATTATGTCTAAATCTTTAATTTTAAAAATTGCATGAAGTGTTGCCAGTAAAGTATGTGAAGCAGCGTCAAAGTGCTTGGTTTTTAGAGAAGGTATATTTATTAAATTGATACCACTAAACTTTTTGATATTTTTAGAGATGTAGTATGGCCTGGTATAGACAATTACTTCATGGCCCTGTCTCTTTAATTCCAAAGCTAAACCTTCGACATGTTTTTCAATGCCGCCTGATTTTGCCGGTATGCCTTTTTGGCCAATCATTACTACTTTCATATTTTAAACACTAACTTAAATATTTATAAAATGCAATAACTTAAATATTTTTCTGATCAATCGCTTTTTGATAGACATTCATCAGGTTTTTATAGTGGACTTGCGGAGAAAAATTCTTTTCAACGAATAACCTAGCTGTCAGTCCCATAGTACGAATATCGCAAGGGTGTTCATAAAGATATTCGATTTTTTTTCTAAGGTCCTTTATATTGCCAGCCTCGAATAGAACGCCTGTTTTTCCGTCTTCAATGAGCTCGGGTAGGCCGCCTAGATTGCTAGCGATAACAGGCTTTCCCATGGCGAATGATTCTATAACAGAAAAGGGAGAATTTTCATAAGATACTGATGGCACGACGACGAAAGCTGAATTTCCAATGGTCTCTTTCAAATCATTGCCGTATTTTGGTCCGATCATCTCTATATTTGACCATTTTTTTTCTTTGATTAAATCTTTCAATTTTTCTTGATCAGGACCGCTGCCAACAATTTTTAAATTTATGTTTGGTAATTCTGAAACAGCCTCAATCAAGTCTGTAATTCCTTTTTGAGAGTGAATTCTGCCAAAGAAGAGAATATAATTTCCCGGGGAGAGTTTTGGTGAATACTGATCAATTTCTATAAATGGCTTCAGATAAATCATTTTGTCTTTGGGAAAATTATTATTAATGTACTTATCTTTTATAAACTTAGAAGGAGCAAGAAAGTAATTAATATTCTTTGAATAAATTTTACTAATTTTTTCAAAATAAAGCCTGATGGTAGCTGCAAGACTTGCGCTTCGTGAATTTTTAACACATTTATGTGTTATTGCTTTCCAAAATTTTCCATGACTACAAGACTCGTGAACTCTATTATTAAAACAAAGATTGTAATTAGGAGAAATTAAATGGAAATCGTGCAATGTCTGTACAACGGGTATTTGGTATTTCTTAAAAACAGAAAGAATTGATGGTGTAATATGATGATAAATGTTATGAACATGAGCAATGTCTGGTTTTTCCTTTTTTATCAATTCTTCAATCTTTCGTTTGGCTTCAAGAGAATAAATAAATTTAGGGAAATTTTTAATTGATCTTAAAGACAATTTTGGTTTTGAAAAGTCTTGTTCTTCAACAAAATATGAGCTATAAATAGAAGGGGCACTGTCTTTGTCTTTCATTGCGAAAATCTGGATTTCATGACCGGCCTTACCAAGTAATTCATTTAGCGCAAAAAGATATCGTCCGACTCCGCCCGACCTGCCCTTTGTATGATAGAATTTATTGATTTGAAGAATTTTCATTTAAAATAAATGGACAAAAAAACACAATACATATTTTTCGTTTCTGGGTTATTGATCATTTTTTTGTTTGCCATTTTATTGGGACTTAATTTGATCCAAGGATTATTCTTGTTTGCATTATCTTTGCTTGGATTATTAATGTTTTTCCGGCCACTCTGGGCACTGATAATTTTATTAATCACAAGACCGGCGATTGATTTGTGGGGGACAGCCCCCCTTATAGATATTAATACTATATCGTTAAACTATAATAGCCTTATCGGACTATTGGTCTTTGTTGCTGGTATTGCTTATTTGTCAAAAGAGCGAAAAAGATTACCCGCGATCCCGTCTATTTATCTTATAGTATCGTTTATTCTTTTAGCGCTTATTAGTCTTATCTGGTCGCCAAGCATCATTGATGGCCTTAGAGAATTCATTAGAATTTCAGGTATCTTTATTATATTTGCAGTTTCCTTTTTGACCATCTCCAATAAATCTCATTTCAAAATTCTTTTAAAAGCATTCATTATTTCATCGCTGATACCTTTAATAGTTTCAATTATTCAATATTTCACTGAAACAGGAGAAGTAATTTTTGGAGAATTTTTTAAAAGACTTTACGGAAGCTTTTTTTACCCGAACAGTCTTGCTTTCTTTTTAGTTTTTATTATTGCAATCTTACTCTTTCAGTTTTCTCAATCGAGAAAAATTGAAACTAAATTTCTATATGGACTATTTACTCTAATTATCTTTCTTGTGCTTTTGGGAACATATACCAGGGGAGCATGGCTTGGAGGAATACTAGTTTTTCTTGTCTTCGGTCTTGTAAAGTTCAGGAAGATTTTACTTGGAGGAGTTTTGTTAATAGTTTTAATGTGTCTATTTGTGCCAATCATCCAAGAGAGAGTGGGAGATGTTGTAAGTCTTGAGCCATTTAGTTCTTTATTTTGGCGAATCAAGTTGTGGCAGGGGATGATAGATTTTTTCATGCAAAAACCAATTCTTGGTCACGGACTTAATGCATTCCAAGTTCTTTCTCAAGATCTTCAAGGACTTAGCATTTTACCAGCACCAGAAGCTCACAATGATTATTTAAAATTATTAATAGAACTTGGCATTGCCGGTTTCATTCTTTACTTCGCTATCAACATTAAGCTATTAATCTTTAATCTCAAAAATTTTCTTAAGAATAAAGATAAATTTCTTAAAGACGCCAGCCTGTTGGCAGTAATACTTGTCGGTGTTTTCATTCTAATGGCTTTCGGTGACAATATAATGCGTGGAACTGCGACTGAATGGTGTTTGTTTGCGTATCTGGGAGGGTTAGCGGGTATTATGAAAGTAGGTGTTTTTGGTAAAAAACTTCAGAAACGATAGTTAATAAGAAGAAAATAGGGCAGAAAGAAGACAGTTCCTCCTTCTGCCCTTTTGTTTTCTCTAGGTACAAGGAATCTTTATTGGTTGAAAATTGCTCCGATCAAAGACGCCGTTGATGATTTCTCCAAATGCGTCTCGATCCTGACAATCAATCACCCAATATTGATCATGATCTCTGGTGTCCATCCATCCTGGATTTAACCAGACATGATCAACCGTTCCATCGGGATTTCCCGGGTATAGAAAGATGAGTTGACCGTGCACGGTACCACTGATCGGGATGCCATGCAAGACGAAGATCACTTCTTCCCACGTACCGTCACTATCCGTTCTTACGGTTCTGGAATAGATTTCCTGACGATACGTGGCGTCGTGATCTCTGAGCCTACTCAATTCCCAGCCCGTTTGATCACTTGACCAGAAAATCCCTGCTAACTGCTTACCGATGCTGTCGTAAGAAAAGACACTCTGGATAAATTCAGGCGTCGATAAACCACGCGTCTGAACTAATCCGTTAAAAGCAATTTCCTCTTGGATATGTCCCTTCCAACTTGCTCTTACTGTCTGGCCGGCGGCCACGATGTAGATATCTCTGACTAGGACGTAAGCCGTGATTGTTCCATCAGGCTCAGGCACAAGCTTCATCCGACTTGCATCCCATGCCCTTGACTGGCCATCGAAGACTAGCACATTCCACGGATAGTTATTGTTCTGGCCATTGGCTGCGGAAACAGCAATGCCGAACAATAAGATACCCAACAAAATTGAGACAACCAACGAGATCTTTCTCCTCATTTTCCCTTCCTCCTTTTAGAAGGTACTTCTGGCCAAACCATTTGACCGCAAGGCAAAGAAAGTTTCTTTGCCCTTCGCTCAAATCGTTAAATTATTGGAAGATTACTAGGCGCGCTAGCTTTTTTTGTCAATTCCTCTGAAGGATTATTAATAATTCTTTTTTTATTTTCTTCAGACTTAACTATATTTTTCAATACTGTTTTCTTAGTTCCTTTCTCTGGGAACATAAAGACAAATCCGGCACTTGCTAGAAATCCAACAATGAGTCCAAGAAAAGTATTAACTAAAGCATGTGGCTTAACAAATTTATTACTCACAATAGCGTCACCCAGAGTAATGGTTTCAATTTCTTGATTACTACCCAAGAACAAGTCACGATCATTTTTAATTATTTGGGTTATTGCTTGATCAATATCATAAGCCTCTTTTTGATCAGGATGAAAAACATCTATTCTCAATATACCAGTATTGGGAACAGTTTCAACAATTGCAGTTTTTCGCCATTTTTTAATGATTTTTTCCTGGTTTTTCCCAAAGTATGCAGTATCGATGTTAAAATTTGACTTCGAAATTCTTTCCCAAAAAGCGGAAGAATAAATGATTTGCTTAAAGGTATAAGCAAGTTGTTCTGCGCCCTTGATGGCGGTATAGGCATCAATGTTTGGGTTTTGTTTCTGGATAATCAAATACTCACTAGAGGCTCTGTAATAATGAGGGAGAAAGAAATTTATGTACAAACCGAAGGTAGCAGAAATGATCACAGTAATCAGAACCGCTTCCCATCTATTTTTAATTTTTTTGAAAAAGTCTTGAATATTCATGGTAATCCCCATCCTATCATATTCTAGTTCATTTGTCAATAGATTTGGTCGTTTTTTTAGATTATTTGGAAAAAATGATTAATCAAGAGAAGCCTTGACAATTTATAAAAGCGCGCTAATATATAGGGTAATGATAAAATTAGCACACTACACATTAGAGTGCTAATTTAAAAAACCAGTTTTTATTAAAAATACTTGTGTTTTAAAGCAATATGAATATCAAACCTTTAGCAGACAGAATCCTCATTGAACCTATCTCTTCTGAAGAAAAAACAAAATCAGGCATTGTTTTACCAGATACTGCAGAAAAAGAGAGACCAGAACAAGGCAAAGTTGTTGCGGTCGGTCCAGGAAAGATTTTAGATAACGGAAATCGCCAAAAAATAGAAGTTGAAAAAGGGGACATTGTGCTTTTTTCTAAGTATGGTCCTACGGAAATTAAAATTGACAATAAAGATTATCTAATTGCCAGAGAAGACGATATTTTGGCTGTTATAAAGAAATAATAACTAAACTGTAATTTTATTATAATAATATGGCTAAACAAATTGAATTTTCCGAAAAAGCACGACAAGCTCTTAAGAGGGGGGTTGATATATTGGCTGGCGCGGTTAAGGTCACTTTAGGGCCAAAAGGAAGGAATGTTATTCTTGATAAAGGATATGGATCACCCGTTATTACTAATGACGGAGTTACGATTGCAAAGGAGATAGAAGTTGAGGACAAAATTGAAAACCTTGGAGTTGAGATTATAAAAGAAGTTGCCAGCAAAACCAATGATGTAGCTGGAGATGGTACAACAACGGCAACAATTTTGGCTCAAGCAATAATTACAGAGGGATTAAAAAATATCGCAGCTGGAGCAAATCCATTAGCTATCAGACAAGGTATCCAAAAATCAGTAAAAAGAGTCGTGGCTAATTTAAAAGAGATTTCAAAGAAAATATCTACGAAAGAAGAAAAAGCAAACGTTGCGACAATTTCTGCTCAGGATCCCGAAATCGGCAATCTTATTGCTGAACTTATGGAAGAAATTGGTTCTGAAGGAGTTATTACTGTGGAAGAATCAAAGGCTTTTGGCGTTTCAAAGGAAATCAAAGAAGGAATGCAATTTGATGAAGGCTATGTTTCTCCCTACATGGTGACCAATCCTGAGAAAATGACAGCAGAGCTTGATAGTCCGCTTATCTTAATTACTGATATAAAAATTACCACCCTTAATGAGATTCTGCCAATTTTAGAAAAGATTACGACTGCAGGTAGAAAAGAAATTGTTATTATTGCTGAAGATATTGAAGGTGAAGCTATGGCCACTTTAGTGGTTAATAAACTCAGAGGAACATTTACTGGTCTTGCCATAAAGGCACCCGGTTTTGGCGATAAAAGAAAAGACATTTTGCAAGATATTGCGATTTTGACCGGTGGACAAGTTATTTCCAAAGATGTTGGCCTTAAGCTGGAAAATGCTGAAATTAATATGCTGGGAGAAGCTGATAAAATAATTGTTACCAAAGACAATACCACTATTGTCGGAGGAAAGGGCAAAAAAACTGAAGTTCAAAAAAGGATAGAACAGATTAGGACTCAGCTTGAAAAAACCGAATCTGAATTTGACAAAGAAAAACTTCAAGAGCGACTTGGTAAATTATCTGGTGGCGTTGCTGTCATAAAAGTTGGTGCTGCTACTGAAGTTGAACAAAAAGAAAAACAGCATCGCATTGAAGATGCCTTAGCCGCGACAAGGGCTGCTATTCAGGAAGGCGTTGTTCCTGGTGGTGGAGTTGCGTTGATTAGGGCGGCTAAATCACTCGACACTCTCAATCTTGTTGGAGATGAGAAAATCGGCAGACAGATTATTTTAAAAGCGCTTGAAGAGCCCCTTAAACAAATTGCTCAAAATGCTGGCGTTGAAGGTTCAGTTGTTGTTGATAAAGTGAAAAAACTTGAAGGATCGAAAGGATATAATGCTGCCACTGACACCTATGAAGATTTAATTAAGGCTGGTATTATTGATCCAACAAAAGTGACTCGTTCAGCTCTGCAAAATGCCGCTTCTGCCGCATCAATGCTTTTAACAACTGAGGCAGTTGTAACTGATTTACCGGAAAAAGGACGAAAATCACATAATCACGACATGGATTCCCAGATGCCAATGATGTAAAACTGAATAATATTTGATAATAAAAAAGCAGGAGAATTTCTCCTGCTTTTTGTTATCAAGGACGAATCATCAAGGAACACTAATTGATTTATTAGCGTTCTGACTTACGGTTGGCCAATGGAAACTTAAAATATCTATATTCAACCAGAAGCGGCAACTAGCGGAAATATTTTTACTTCCTCCACTTGAATAAGAGTGAGAAAGACCATCACCTTGAGCTGCTTTGTAAAGAGAGTCTTTCTTTGAGCCATCTTTCCAATCAATTTGATTTGTTGTTGGCATGTCAAGTCTTAATTTTGTTCCTCGATAAGCAATGGGTCCAACTTTAAAGTTAATTCCTTGAATAATTGGTTCGCCCAAAATACTTATATAAATATTTGGCACAGAACAAATGCCGATAGATGCTGGCCTTATATCTTGGTCATAGAGCTTCACGGTATGGGGAGGAGACGAGACGGGTAATGGATTAAGACTTCCAATGCTGCAATCTTCCCAATTATTTGCATTAAGTAAGGTACAGACAGCAGAAACTAAATCAGTCGGACAGGCGAAATTTCCATTAATTTCGACAGTAATCAATAATTTTTTGACAATACTGATTAGATCTAAATGAATAATATCTTGGATGAGATTTTGATTGATAACAATTTTAAAAAGTCTATGAAGAATGTCGTAACGAATTCCAGTTAATTTCTCAGCTGCCTTGGCAGTAAACTCTACAATCAAATCCTTTACTTTAGTTTCCGCATAACTCTTAAGGCTTTCTAGGGATATGTTTTTTGTTTCGGTTAAAAATTTAGCGAAACGAGCAATTTCTGCAATTAATTTTGGATCAATACCCAATGATTCTTCGATAAAGGGAGCAACAAAATCAGTAGCTATTTGAGTTAGAATTGCTTTTCCGCGAGATTCAAGATAGCTTTTGAAAGAACTAATAAATTGAGAAGGATTGAAGTTCAAGAAACCATTAAGGTTTCCACCGGTACTTATGGCGTAATTAGCAAAATCAATAATATACTTTGAAAGATCAGGGTTTATCTTTAATTCATTTTTTAGGAATGAATAGGCCTGCTGAGAAACAAATTTAACGGCGTTTTTAATAAATACCTGACTATCAATATCTATGGTTATTCCAGCACTGCTTAGGGAAGCAGAAAATCCAGTTCCATCAACTTCAACAGATAAATCTGCTAAACTAAGGCCCTTGTCAAAGAGATAATATTTTAGGAGACGGATAGTTTTTTCAACTAACTGACTATCAATTGCTTTTTGAATAGTATTCCCATCAACATCCGGAACATTTAATTTGACGATATCTATGAGCTTATTGACTGCCTCAGCGGCAATATCGTAAGCAACGTTCTGAATTATTTCAATTCCTTTCTGAAGAGTAATATTATTAGCAGATGCATAAGATTGCCAAAGAGACTGAATGTCGGCTTTGGTTTTTTGAATAATGTCTTTTAGACTTAGACTCCTTGAATCAACCAAATACCTGACAAAACCAACAACATTGTTGATTTCCTGATCAGATAGGCCGTTTTCTCTCTTAAATCTATTAATTGTGTCTGAAGCCAAACTATTTACTGCTTGAATAATTTGACTTTTGGTTGTACTAGCAAAAGTATCAATACTTAGGCCAGTTTTTATAAAATTAACTAATTTTTCAGCTTGAACAAGTTTTTGAAGCACAGGCGAGGTACTTTCCTGAGCGTACTGGAGAAGAAAAGTACCAATACTAGCAGGGGAGGAAAGAATATTGCCAAGTTCTTGTCCGTTTTTAACTAGATATGCTGAGAAATTACCGAGTTCTTGAGCAACGCCGGGGTCAAGGTTTAAAGTAAGTGAAAAATTAACTATAAACTCTTTTACAACATTAGCAGCTACTCCTTTGAGGGCGCTAACGCCTAAATCTATGAATTTATTGAGATTATCAGCAAAATAATCTGGATCACTAACAGCTTGTTGAATATTGATGCCCTTTGCCTGAAGCCAGAAATAAAAATCAACTAATCCCTGAACCTTTTTAGCAATGTCTTCACCAAAAAGTCCAACGATAACTTCACCTGAGAAATCTTTTGCAAAACTTCCTAAAAGAGCGGAAATAATAGAGCCAGTAATATTACACAAATCTAACTTAAGAGCTTCCTGATCGCCTTGGTCAGTGGGATTTTCTTTCCATCCTTTCTCGGTACACTGATAATTCTCTCCGGGTCGTGGATCTTTTTTTGGTTCTCCGCATGACCATTGGTAATACCCAGAAGAGTTTTTTTGGCAGGTAGAATTGTTATAGTAACGGCAATATTCTGTGCCATTTTCTTCTATAATTCTAGCTAGATCACAAGTGTCTGAAGGGGATCCCTGAGATAGATAGCAATTAAATGAACTATCTATTCCGAGAAGATTTTCAACGCTAAAATTTATGACTGGCTCTGTAATGGTGCAGGCGCTTTTGACTTTTACCCAGTAACCTCTAAAAGGCTCAAGGTTGGCCGCCGGGACAAGCATTTTATAATCAGACCCAGTCGCTTCAAAAAGCCAATTAACGTCTAATTGGCAAGTTCCTTTAAGTTGGTTCCAGTTATAGTTGGTGGTAGACGAGACAAGATTCCATCCAGCCTTAAGCGTTGTGTTTTTTTCACTCCTATTTCCTTGGCCGGTAGATCCAATATCAAGACTGCAATCTTCGTCAACCCTTACCCAATAGGCATTTAGCGGTTTTAAGGTGGTTACTTTTTGATATTTGAAAAGAGTAGAATTCCACTCCCATGGACCAGAAGCAATTCTGCAACCAGAAAGGTATGTTGATGATAAAGTTTCATCGGAAGGAGAAATCAAATTCCATCCCTTTTTAAGACTAATTGTTCCTTGGGGATCCGGAACAACTCCTGCTATAGCTTTTTTAGGTGACAAAAAAGAGCCTGCATAAATGAGGCCTGTTTGTGAGATAATAAGCGATATTAAAACAAAAATAATCGTTATTTTCTTTGTTAATCCAATGTGCATGATTTTAAATTCACAGATTTTGTTGTATATTAAAACTACATCCCCATTATACTCTTAATTCTAATCAAATGACTGTGGATAAAAATAAAACAAAAACCTCATTTCTGTCGGAAGATATAAAACCGCAAAAATCTTTAGGGCAAAATTTTCTTTTAGGTCAAGAAATACTTAATGAAATAGTTGATCTGGCAGAAGTGAAAACGAGCGATACAGTTCTTGAGATTGGACCAGGAACAGGATCTTTAACAAAAGAATTGGCAAAAAATGCCTCAAAAGTTATTGCGGTGGAAAAAGACGAGAAATTAATTTTCGTTCTTAAGGAAGAATTAAAAAACTACAAAAATATTGAAATTATTTGTAGCGACATTAGGGAGTGGCTTAATAGTGATAATTTAAAAATACAGGAACCATACAAGCTTGTGGCCAATTTGCCATATTATTTGAGCAGTTTTATCATTAGACGGTTTTTAGAAATTAAACAAAAACCGGAAATGATTGTTTTAACTCTCCAAAAAGAACTTGTTGAGAGAATTTGCGAAAGAGAAGGAAGAATGAGTCTTATTTCAATCATGGTAAATCTCTATGGGAAACCTCAGTTGGGGCCTATTATTACCAGAGATAAATTTTATCCTGCTCCTCAAGTTGATTCACGGGTTTTAATTATAAAAGATATAAAAAAGCCGGAGAATATTGATGAAAAATATTTTTTCCGGATTCTTCGAATTGGATTTTCAAGCAAAAGAAAAAAACTTTTAAGCAATCTTAAAAATGGAACACGACTTTCAAAAGAAAAATTAAAAGAAATTTTTAATGATTTATTCATTAGTGACATGGTCAGAGCTCAAGAATTGTCACTAGATCAATGGAAGAAATTGAGTGCCAAGATAAAGACATAGGAAACCTAGAATTGACAACTAAAAAATAGGTGTCAGAAACTATAGAAAATATGCCCAGTTGTCCCCAGTTTTCGTGGTTTAACTTGGGATTTTTTTTGTTATAATTGAACCAATGAAGAAAAAAGTTTTTTTCCTAGTTTTTGGTATTGGAGGGATTTTGTTGTTGGCAAGTTTTGTAATGTCAGGAGGACAGGACAATAAAGCATCACTAGGTGAAGCAGTAAGCTCAACTGCAGAAAATCAGACAACCTATTCGTTTTATAAAGATGATGACGTAGATGGCCTTTCGAATGCCGAAGAGGTAATTTTTGGTTCGTCAATTAATGTGACAGACACAGATGGCGACGGTTATCTTGATGGTGAAGAAGTAAGGAATGGTTATGACCCAATCAAGGCCGGGACAGCGCGCCTTTCTGATAGAGAAAATCTTAATGCATCAATCCGTTACTATATTTGGCTTAGAGAGGAAAAGGGAATTAGTGAATTCAAAATGGACCAGGGATTACTTGATGAATTTGCTAGTCGTTACCCTGAATCTGTTCAGATTGGTGAAATTCAAGACAGCGACATAAAACTTATTTCTCAGGATAACGAAGAAAGTGTTCGTAAATATTTAGCAGATCTCAATAAAATTGGACTTCCGGAAGGCCTCACAAGTTATCAAGAAATTGTTAAAGGATATGATGAAACCAGCAATGCCTTAATTGATGATCTTTTAGGGAAAATAGAATTGGCGCGTCTTGATTTTTCTTATTTAGAAACGCCTTTGTCTGCCAAAGAAATTCAAAAAGGCTATTTAACAATTGTTAGAGAATTTTCTAGTATTTTTTCTGACTTAAAAAGTTACTATCAAAACCCGATTCAAGTGGAGCTAAATATTAAAAAAGCCCAAAAACTTATTGATCTAGCCCAACAAATAGAGAATATTAAGCTTGAGCTTATAAGAAAATACCAAATCAGTTAATGAAAAAGATCTTTCGCAAACTTACAAAAACTTTCATAATCTTGGTTGTTTGCTTTATTGTTTTTGTTGTTTTGGTAGTTATTTTTGTCCATCGCGATGAAACTACAGGAAAAATCACAATTTCATTTAAATCAAATGCCAATAAAATTTCTGACAACGGTTTTAGTGATATTCTTTCAAGAGAGGCAAGTTTAGCAAGCTTAACTCAAGTTGATTGGGCCGAGGCATATAACCAAGCATTAAATAAACAAAATACACAGATTGCTGATACTAAAAACAATCAAACAGGAAATCTTAAAGAAACAATTTCAACGCAAAAAGGGCCGAATAGCAATCAAAAGGTATACGAAAAATTTGTAAAATATCTCCAAGCATCAAATGTTCAACTTGATGGATCTCAAAATCCGCTAAATTTGGCAATTCAGTATCGTGATAATGATCAAAAAGACAAGATTAATGGGCTGATCACTAATCTAGATAAAAAAATAGCCAGCATTGAGACTATTGTTCCGCCGGAGGAGGCAGTGGGTTATCATCTCGCAAAATTAAGACTTTTAAGAGAAATAAGCGCTATTTTAAGCAAAATTAAGGCCTCAGACAAAGGAGTGGCGCTGGAGCAAATTATTCCAGAAGAAGAGTTTTCTTATTTAGCTGGACTTGATATTATCCTTCAAAAATACTTAACTTACTTTTTTTACTCAAAGATAAGTGGTTAAAAAAGCCATAAAATTTACTGGTTTTGGATTTTTCTTAGCGGCACTAGTTCTTTTTGCGCTGAATATTTTTGCTACAAAAACAAATGCTACTACCGAAATAAACAAAGATGAAATTCTTGATAATCATTTTGATATGGACATTCCTGGTTTTAAAATCTGCCAAGAACTTCGTCGCTTGACAGAAGATTTAATAGATCCATCAGTAACTCCTCCCTATGAGGTTTTTAATTTTGGGGTCAATGAAAATACAGATGATAGTGAAGGGGCTTTGGATGGGAGCGACACAGATTCTGTAACGACCCAAGACGGCAGTGTTTTTCAAAAATGGTTTCTTGATGCGTGCATTATGGATGGCTACATCACAGAAGTAAGACATGTAGCGACAATTCATAATTTTGATGTGACTGACTCCATTTTTAGCGATGAAAATGCAATCAAAGAACTCAATCTAGGTGAACTTTTCGAGGAAGCATTTATGCAAGTTACTAAAGAAGGTGTACTTGATGATAAGAGTGGTCTTAGTGATCAGGATCAAAAAAACTTACAAGAGGCAAGTCTAAAAGATTTCTTCCTTTCTCTTAAAGACTCAAACGAACAATTCATGACGGATTTAATGACAGCCATATCAGAAAAACAGAGAATTGACCTCGAAGAACTTCAAAAATATGAATTAGCGAAAATAGAAAAAGCGAGAGAAGATGTTAATAAACTTACTTATGAAGTTTATCGAGAACTTGTAGATGAGTCTTTAATTTACCAAGATACTCTCCAAGGCGAGCTTGTTCGCGGCTTAGGACTTAAGGAAATTATTCCGCAAGGAGAAACTGCCGACAGTTGTCCTTTTGGTGTTTTGATTCCAAATACTTCGGATGGCGCTCAATGTATGATAATAAAGAAAGAGGGCAGAGTCATTAGCAATGTTGATAATTTCATTAATGAAGAATCGCTTCAAAAAGCAAGAGATTTTCTAATGTGCTATTTGGCTCCTTGGAGGCATTTCCCTGTTGGAGAAGATTATTATTTTGCGGCATCAGCAGCGGAAAGAACTGCAATAAAAAATAAGAACAATCAAAAATTTCGTGATAATACCGACCCTGATTTTAAATATATCGACGAAGCAATGAGAACTGCTAATAGTGGAGTTCCTTTTTGTGGAACACAGGCAGTTGCAGAAATAATAAGGACTGATCCTGATATCAAGAAGCCATTTATTTTGGCTAATTATCCTACAAGCACTTATCCTCTTTTTAAACAGGAGCTTTACGATGGCAGCAAAAATATTTGCCAAGTTGCCGAAGAAAATGGTTCAGAACCCAATTTAGCAAGACTATGCAGAGAGGCAATAAGAAAAGTAATGGATAATAAGAGTGGTAGTGGCGACGATAGAAGTTGTGACACACAAAATATTTGCGAAAAAACAAGAATAAAATTAGACGATCCAAATACTGGTTTCCCATATGACTATATTAACGCAAGTGGACAAACAGAGACTGCAAAAGGAAGACCGGATATTTTTGATACTGATTTTGAAGGATATGTGAAATATTTATGCCCGAGTGATCAGATGAAAGAAAGATTAAAAAAAGATCTTTTATTAGAGATGGCTCGAAAATACCAGTTTATTTACGATGCTCCTCCGGAGCATTGGTATTATACTTCCGGTACTGGTGATGATAAAACCAGATGTGGTTTGATTTTAGGGAACTTAGGTTACGATGTTGAGGGAATCATAGGAGAGATTTCAAGTGATAAACTATCTTCCCAAACATTACTTTCTTATCAAAAATATCAAGAAAAAGTCTGGAAGTCAGATCTAAAAATCGCTCTAGCTTACAGACCAGATAATGACGATACCGATTATGCTACATATAGCGGCAATCCTTACAAAAATAGCTTTGATGGCGTAACTTCATTCTTGTCGTCTGCGATGGATAAAATTAAAAATGACTACAAATCATCAAGAACCGCTGAATATTTAGCAGGAGAAGGGCTAAGATCAGATAAATATTTGGTCGGATTTTCTGATTATCAAACAAATAAATACTTCTTTATAAACACGGAAAACATTATTTCTCCGGCGCTATTCTTAAAAGACAAAGTCATGGCGGCTACTCAAGCGCAGTTTGATTTAGCGCAAATGGCGTTCAAACAGCAGCCCGAAGGATCTGGAGAAACAACAATATGGACTTGTCCGACACCTTATGTAACGGGCGATGACCTTAAAAAGGATGATTTCCCAACAGCTGGTCCGTACAATAGTCTAAAAGGAATTTGCGCTGACCAAAACAAGGGATTGAAGAGTGGCTGGTATTTGATTGATTTAACTCCGGACGAGTCAGATCCAAGCAAAAAAAATTATGATTGTCGCTGGCCCCAGTTTAATAATATAACCTGTGAAGTTTTTGGTTACACAACGACCCAAGCTATAAAAGAATACAAGATGCCCAATGAATTACCGGCGCCATGGGAAGATGCAAGCGAGTATATGAAAATACCTGATGAGTATAAGAAATGGTTTGAAGGTGATATTACAGTTCAAGCAGGAACAAGTAGCAATGGAACACCAATTAAAGTTACAAAAACTGGCGAGGAACTGGGACTAACAAAATCACCACCAGCGTTTGACATAGCTGAATACGGGAAGGACCCGTATGACAATTGGAGCGAGCAATATCCAGAAATCTATGGCAAGGCTTACGGAAACGATTATATGGCTCCTGCAACAAGCTCAGATTATTATATTAACAAATGGTACAAGGGCATTACTCAGCTTTATGAAAAACCGATGTCAGAAATTTTAAGAACTTGGTTTAGACAAGAAGCGACAACAACACCAACGGGTCCGTAAAAATTAAGATTATTTAAATATCCTCCTAATGTTTAGTTTTTCTAAAAAACTAAAATCAAAAAGATGGTTTTTGCCCACGCTTTTATTAGTCGTGGCAGTTGTTTTATTTATTCCCAAAGGATCTGCTTTGGCAGCAGGGGATTTACAGATAGGAATGTTGGGAGGAATAGTCTGTGCAATCATTGCCACTGTTCTTTATATTCCGGCAATGATAGCTACTTATCTAATGCAGCTTGGTGGAAAGGTTTTATCCGCTGTCATGGCAAAGAGTTTTAATGAGAATTTATATATCCATTCACCATTTGTTCAAATAGCTTGGGGATTTTGCCGTGATTTTGCCAATATTTTCTTTATTGTCTGGCTGGTCATTATAGCGGTTTGCCTAATGCTTGACATCAAGAGTTTTAATGCAAAAAAACGACTAATTCAGCTTGTCTCGATTGCGCTATTGGTCAATTTCAGTTTGATTTTCTGCGGCTTTATGATTGATATTGCCCAAGGACTAATGTACTTCTTTACTCAGACCATGGTTCGTATTAATGACGGGCAACAGCCTTATTCATTAGCCGATGGTCTAACTAAAGCATTTAGACAAAATGAATTATTCGGTGCTGCCGTGCCTCCGGCTTGGGAATTTGTTGGCATTGATTCGGCTGGAAGTCTTAATGTCGCTTTAAAAAACCTTATGGTTTTGGTTTTTTCAGGAGTAGCGGCTTATGGTTTTATTACTCTTGCCGTAATGCTAATTGTCAGAATAGTTGCGCTTTGGATTCTTTTAATCTTTGCGCCGCTAGCTTGGGTTTTTGGTATTATGCCTTTTGGAAAATCGGCATCAACACAGTGGTGGCGAGAATTTTGGGCTTGGTGTTTTTATGGCGTAACGATGGCGTTCTTTTTATATATAGCCTGCATGGCAGTCTGGGCGCTTGATAAAGCAGAAAGCTGGAAAAATTTTCAAAATGTTAATGCTGGAACAATGCAAGGATTTGATGTGCCGTTATTGAACAATTTTAGTATGCTTTTGCAGTACATGGTTGTTATGGTTTTAATCATCGTAGCAATTAAGTTTGGCAAAAAAGGAACCAGTCAGGCTACTAATATGGCTTCAGGCTACATTGGAAAACAAATGTCAAAAACTTTTGGTAAACAAGGAATGGGAGGATGGGCGTGGAAAAAGACAGGTGGCGCAGCTTGGGAGGGAGCTAAAAATCAGGCAGGTAAGTATAAAGATAATTTAAAAAATAGGTTTGGTGCAGGTATGGGGCGATTAGGCGATCGTCTTCCTTCAGGAGCAGGAAGAGTTTTGGCCAGAAAAGGAGCAAAGATGCAGGAAAATGCTAGAAAGAGCCAAGAAAAAAGAACTGGTGAAGCGTTTGATTATTCACATTTAACCGAAGACGAAAAAATCGCGCTCGTGTTTAAACTAAGGGGGCGAGAGTTGGAAAAAATGACACAGGATTTGATTAAGAATAATTCAGTCCAGAAAATAGATAGAAATAACCCACAACAACAAGAAGCGCTTGATAGGATGTATGAGATAGCGCGAAGACCAGGAAATGAAAGAATGTTAAATGATTTTGAAGCCAGAAGATTAGATATGTCTTTATCTTCGAGACGACTAACTCAGGCAGACATAGATGGAATTACAGATGATCAACGAAGAGCCGCTGCTCAAAAAGACAGAAAAGAACTGTTAGAGAGAGCTACTAAAAGCGGTCAACTTAAAGATGAAGATGTTATAAAGAGTCTTTCAGCAGAGCAATTAGCAGATATTGTTCTTGATCCAGACGCTGGAAAGGTTTTGTCGAGAGGATTTGAAGATTTTTCAAAAGAGACAAGAGAGAAGGCTGTGTCAAGAACTCAAGAAGCCATCAATAATATGGGAATTGCTGAAAATTTTGATGTTAATAACACAGATAAAATAATAAGAGATCAAGCAAAAAATAATGTTAAGCTCCGAGAGTTTATGGCTAAAAATAGCGGAGACTATTATACTGCCTTTGAAATTACTCCTGAAAGACTTAATACTATGCAACCTGGAACAGATCCTGGACAGAGAGAGTATATTATAAATCAAAGCGAAGAAGCAATGAGAACAGCAATTGGAAAGATCAACGGAGAAAAAGAATGGGAAAAGGTTGATATGTCGAAAGAAGACAATGTGAGAGCAATGGCAAGACATATTCAAGCTAGTCAAATTGGAAATGCTGGACGATTCTTGGATGATACTAAAAAGAACAAAATACGCGATGAATTAAAGACTTTATCATTAGGAGATAAAGAGCGTAGAGATGTTTTGCGCAAAATGTCAACTAATGATCTTTGGCCTGGAAGCATTGATGAGGAGAGTACAAAGAGAGACCAAAAAGCAAAGAAATTGAGAACTGAAAGACGCAAAGAGAGAGAAAAGAAACAACGCGAACAAACAGATAGAACCGAAAGAGAAAGAAGGGCAAATGAACAAGATGAAATTGAAAGACAAAAATTGCAAATAGAACAAGACAGAAGAACAGAAGAAATAGCCAACAGAACAAGAGAAGAACAGGAACGACAACAAAAAGAAGCAATAAAGAAGGGGAGAGCCGAAACTGAGGCTTATCAAGAAGAAGTTTCAAGATCTTGGGATGCTGCTTATGCAGAAAAAAAAGAAAGAGAAAGAGGTCAAGGAGGCGGAGGAGGCGAAGTGCCGCCAAATCCTCCTGATGATGGCGGACCAAATGTTCCTCCAAACAGAACCCCAGAACAACCAATAAATACTGGCAACAATGGAGGTGGGAGAACTATTGACATGGAACAAGGAGAAGACGGAGAATGGACGGTGCCAGAAAATAATAGAGGAAGAGGGGCAAGCGGTGGCGACACAACAATGCAAGGCGGGACAATTAATGCCGAGTCGGCAACGATCAATGCTCAAAATGTAAATATTCAAACGCCAGAAGGTATAAGTAATAGATCTCAAATGACAAGCATACCTCCTACAATTATTACTCCGGAGTCACGAGGGAATGTTAAGTTTTCTTCTCAAGGCGCTAGCGATAGAGAGAAAATAGGTCGTGAAATGAGAGATGAGGCGACGGCAAAGGCCAAAGAAGGAAATATTGATGAAGCGATAAAAATAGCAGAGCTTATAGAAGAAGAAAAGAGGCAAGGATATGCGCTGTGGGAAATAGCTTCAATTCAAGCAGAAAAAGGAGATTTTGGTAGTGCAATTGCAACGGCAAGAAAGATCAAAAACAAAAATATTAGAAGTTCGGCGCTTCATGAGATTGAAACAATGCAAGAGAGAAAAAGAGAAGAATAATATTAAATTTTCTTATTAAGTGATAATGAAATTTAGAAAATTTTATATCTCGCAGTATTTACAATGCGGATATTATAAAAAATGGATCAAAATTTTGACGAAAAATTTAAAAAATTACCGCCTCATGTTCAAAATTGGATGGCGGAAGAATCAACTGATCTAAATGGAAAAATCGCCGAGACTTATGATTTAACTCCAGAACAAATCGAATCAATGGTTTGGTTGATTTCCCGAACAATTATTGGCGATATTGAGTTGGAGGGACTTGCTGATTCTCTCAAAAACATCTTTCCAGAATTTGATGACCAGAAAATAAAAAATATTGCGCTAGATATTATAATTTCAAGGTTTTGGCCGATTAGAGATTTTATGGAAGGAGCGGAGGTTGCGATTGGAAATCTTGGAGGTACTATTCCTCAAGACCAAGCGCTTTATAAAGAAAAATATGATTTGTTGCAACCGGAAATTGTAGTAGAAAAAGAGGCAGGGATTGAGAATAAAGTTGTTTATATTGGCATTGATGAGGCGATAAAAAAACACCCGGAAATAGAAAACCAATTTATTACCTCAAAACCAATTAATCTTAAAGATAAAGACCAATCAGTTAATGGTACTTTCTATAACTGGCTTGAAGATTATCGCCAAAACAAAGGTGCGCCCCCCCATTCAAGCATTGAAAGAACTGACTACCTATTTAATGGTGGTAATGGAATGAATTTGGATAATTCTGAGAGAACAATTTTGGGGAGCTTGCTTAAAATCTATGATGAAGGAAGTCAGCTTCCCATTGATCCGGATGCAGGGAAAGTTGTCTTAAGCGAATTATTTCACAATGGCAATTTAATGTCGAACGTTCCAAAAATAACTGTTAATCATTCAGTGGCTGTTGAAGAAAAAAAACCAGAAACTCAAATATCTGCAGATATGCCCGACAATATTATAGATTTGAGAAAAAAATAAAATTATGCGTTACCAGGTGCCACAATTTATTGAAATGGAAGATAAAATAGTCGGTCCTTTTTCTTTCAAACAATTTATTTATTTAGCTTCTGTTCCTGTCGTTTGTTATGTTTTACACTATTTTGTCGAGGTTGCTTATGTTATCCTAGTAGGAGTAATTTTCTTTCCTTTTGCGGTTATGCTTGCTTTTTCCAAGGTCAATGGCAAGCCTTTTATGGAATTTATTAAAAGCTTATTTAAGTTCATAAGAAGACCACAAGCGTATGTTTGGAGAAGGTTATTATATAAAACCACAGAAGCTGATCAGCAAAAAGAAACGATTAGTAAGGACACGACAAAAAGAATAGCCAAAAAAGAAACTAATTTTAAAAAAATAGCAGAAATGCTAGATAGCAAAGAGTAAATTCGAATATCGAAATCAGAAATCCGAAACAAATCGAAATGATCAAAAACAAAAATTCTAAACTTTACGACCTAGAAGACAGAACCATTAAATTCGCCAGGGAAACAAGAGATTTTGTAAAGACATTACCAAAAACAGTAGGCAACATTGAAGATGGAAAACAATTGATTAGATCTTCGGGTTCTGTCGGCGCAAATTATATCGAAGCAAATGAAGCTTTAAGTAAAAAAGACTTTGTTATCAGAATAAAAATTTCTCGCAAAGAGGCAAAAGAAAGTATTTATTGGTTAAATCTTGTGGATGTAAACAATAATTCTTCATTGGAAAAACATAGAAAAGAACTCGCAGAAGAAGGCACAGAACTTATGAAAATCTTTAGTGCTATTATGAGGAAATCTGTTTAGATATTCAGATTTTGAGTTTAAATATTGTTTCGTATTTCGAGATTCGGGTTTCGAATTTAAAACATTATGCCAAAAACATTTAGCAGTCCATCGCAGCTTTTAGTGCCAATCAGCGAAATTCGCGAAGGCGTTGTTATTTTAAAAGACGGAGGATTAAGATCAGTACTTTTAGTTTCAAGCGTGAATTTTGCCCTTAAATCCAACGAAGAACAAGAGGCAATTATTAGTCGTTTTCAGGATTTTATCAATTCTCTAGATTTTTCTCTTCAAATCATTGTTCAGTCAAGAAAACTTCACATAGAACCGTATCTAAAAGAAATAAAGGAGATGGAAAAGTCTCAAGAAAACGAGCTTTTGAGAGTACAAACGGCTGAATATCATGATTTTGTTCAAGATCTGGTCAAATCAGCAAACATTATGAATAAATCTTTTTATGTTGTTGTTCCATATTCTTTGGGCGAAGGGGCAAAGAAAAAGGGAATGATGAGTTTACTTAAGGAAACAGCCAAGGGTTACAGTGGTCGAGTTGAAGAGCAGCGTTTTTCGCAGACAAAATCTCAATTATGGCAAAGAGTTGATCATGTTGCATCTAGTTTGTCGGGTATGAGCATGAGAGCGATTCCTTTAAATACCGAAGAATTAATTCAATTATTTTACGAAGCCTATAATCCCGAAAGCGAGGGAGATAGAAATCTCGCTTCCCCAGAAGAAATGGGATTTAAAGAATATTAAAATTAAAGTTATCTTAAGAAGCTATAATCCCGAAAGCGAGGGAGATAGAAATCTCGCTTCCCCAGAAGAAATGGGATTTAAAGAATATTAATTAATATGACAAAGGAGGAAAAAACGAACAATCCAGAAAAAAAAGTAAATGACCAAAAGTTTATGGTCATTGAAACTATGCCTGATCAAGCAAGAAGCGAGATGGAGGCAATTGTTCATGGCGAAAATATTTCAGTAAAAAAGGTTCCAGTTATAGACGCGAAAGAAATAGTTTCCCAAGAAACAGACAAGACTCAATCGCCAGAAAAAAAAGCGCCAGAGAAAAAGGGTGGGTTTTTAAGTAAACTTCTAAGAGGACAAGAAAAAGAAACCACGAATTATGACAAAGGCGTCAGTACTCTCAAAGACCTTCTTGCTCCATCGGCACTGAAAATAGAATCGCAATATCTTCAGATTGGCGATAGGTATTTAAGGGTTCTTTTTATTCTTAATTATCCACGCTATTTGCATAGTGCTTGGTTGGCGCCGATTATTAATCTTGATAAAGTTTTTGATGTTTCGATTTTTGTCCATCCGATGGAAAGCGATATTATCTTAAAAAATCTTCAAAAAAAGATTGCCCGTGTTGGATCGGAAATGACCGATAGAGATGATCGGGGATTAGTTAGAGATCCGAAGCTAGAAACAGCTTATAATGATATTGAAGATTTAAGAGACAGGATTCAGACGGGACAGGAAAGATTTTTTCAAACTGGTGTTTATTTTGCCATTTATTCAAATGATCTCAAAGAATTAGATGAGGCAGTTGCTGAAATTAGAGGAATTCTTGAATCCCAATTAATTTATGTAAAACCAGCGCTTTTTAGCCAGGAAGATGGATTTAATTCTGTTCTTCCTCTGGCAAATGACAAACTTCAAACTCTGACGAGTATGAATACTGAACCGCTTTCAACGATTTTTCCTTTTGTGTCTTCTGATTTGAGCTCAAATCAAGGAATTCTTTTTGGAATCAATCGCCATAATAATAGCTTAATTCTCTTTGATCGTTTCAATCTAGAAAATGCCAATATGGTAATTTTTGGTGTTTCTGGCGCGGGCAAAAGCTATGCCGTTAAGCTTGAAATTATCAGGCAATTGATGACCGGAACAGATGTGCTCATTATTGATCCGGAAAACGAATACCAGTATTTAGCAGAAACAGTTGGAGGAACATTTGTTAAAATATCTCTGAGCTCGCCTTACCACATCAATCCTTTTGATGTTCCAACTCCAGCCCAAGATGAAGATCCGGGAAATGCTTTACGATCTCACTTTAGTACGATTACCGGTATGCTTAAGATGCTATTGGGTGGACTTAGCGCTGAAGAAGAGGCGATTTTAGACAAAGCGGTTATTGAAACTTATTCTTCAAGAGATATTACGCCAGAGAGCGATTTTATTAGTAAAAATATTACACCGCCAAAACTAGAAGATCTTCAAGAAGTGCTCGAAGGAATGGAGGGAGCAAAAAGTTTGGCGATTAGGCTTGAAAAATACACCAAAGGCACTTTTTGTGAATTTCTTAATAACCACACTAATATTGATGTTAAAAAGGGACTAATGGTTTTTAATATTCGCGACCTAGAAGAAGAATTAAGGCCAGTAGCAATGTATGTGATTTTGAATTATATTTGGCGTCTAGTTAGAACGCGTCTTAAAAAGAGATTGTTAATTGTTGATGAGGCTTGGTGGATGATGAAATATAAAGAAGGAGCTGAATTTCTTTTTGGGATGGCAAAGAGAGCGAGAAAATATTACCTGGGACTGACAACGATTACTCAAGATGTTGCTGATTTTGCAAGTTCAGAATACGGCCGGCCGATTATTACCAACTCATCACTACAGTTACTTTTAAAACAATCTCCGGCAACAATTGACGATGTAACGCGACTTTTTAATCTTACCCAAGAAGAAAGATATCTTCTGCTTGAGGCGGAAGTGGGGGAAGGGCTTTTCTTTGCTGGACTCAAACATGTAGCCATAAAGGTTGTTGCTTCTTATAGCGAGGATCAAGTGATTACTTCTGATCCAAAACAACTCTTAGAAATTGAAGAGGCAAAAAAGCGATTAGGCTAAAAATATGGCTGATTTAAATAACAATTTGTCAGGTAAAAACGAGAGAATACGCTCGCTAAGGCTTCAAAATACATCAGGTGGAATTTATGGAGGCAGAAATCCTAGTTTTGGTGGCGGATCAAGCAACACTCAGGCGAATGCTCGCCAACAACAAATAGAAGAGAATAGAATGATTGAATTAGAAAAGCAGCGCAGGGAAGAAGCAAAGAAAGCTACAGAAAAAGTAGCTAAAGCAGGGATTAGAGCGGCTACTGGGGACGTAACAGCGCTTAAGGATATAAAAAAGAAAGATTTACAAGCGATCAGGGGAGGGATTTATCAAAGCAGCAGACAAACTGAAAAGGCCTTGCACGATCAAAAAAAATCAAAGGCGCGCAGAAAAGCTGAAAAAGTAGCAAAAGCTGCGCTCAAAAAAACAGCAAAGCTTCTTTTGAGAATTATCATTATTCTTTTGCCAGTAATCTTGCTTATAATTTTTGTGTTAATAGTTTTCATAATTTTTAGACAATGGACTTGCGAGGGGCAGGGTTTTCTTGCTGGAGTTTCAAAGTTTTTCTTTGGCGAGTCTTTTGGTTGCGGAAATTAGTTTATATAAATTAAAATTTTTCTTAGGACAGAATATGATAAAGGAAAAAATAAAAATTATTGCAATAGCAACTTTACTTGGTTTTATAGTATTTAATTTTCTTTTTACAACTCAGTCTAAAGCTGATGTTCAAACAGAAAAGGAAAAATTTAATTATCACTTAATGGTTCCGCTACCAACTTCAGAAGGGACAAAGACAGAAGTATCAGGCATTACAGA